>Ga0210024_1000004_pt1 | contig 211694 bp, 178 predicted proteins | sample CryGeymeta201525_FD_183988 | JGI IMG/M metagenome (GOLD analysis project Ga0210024, IMG submission 183988) | Groundwater microbial communities from Crystal Geyser aquifers in Utah, USA - Crystal Geyser metaG 2015-25 (SPAdes) (version 2) | ecosystem: Environmental > Aquatic > Deep subsurface >...
GCTTCCTGCAAGATTTTCTGATAGGTTTCAAACCCCATTTCGTTGATAAAACCACTTTGTTCGGCTCCGAGTAAATCACCCGCACCTCTGATTTCCAAATCTTTCATGGCGATGTTGATGCCCGAACCCAAATCTGAAAACTGCTCCAACGCATTCATCCTTTTTCGCGCCTCGTCCGTCATCATGTGGTGTGGCGGCGTGATGAGGTAGCAAAAAGCTTTTTTGTTGCTTCGCCCCACGCGGCCGCGTATCTGGTGCAAATCGGAAATGCCGAAATGATTGGCGTTGTTCACGATGATGGTGTTGGCATTTGGCACGTCCAATCCGTTTTCGATAATCGATGTCGAGATGAGTACATCAAAATTGCCATTCATAAAGTCGAGCATCAAAGCTTCCAACTTTTTACCGTCCATCTGCCCGTGGCCGATGCCGATTTTTGCATCCGGCACCAAGCGTTGCAGCAATCCGGCAACTTCTTTTATATTTTCGATGCGGTTGTTGACAAAAAAAACCTGTCCGCCCCGCTCCATTTCATAGCGTATCGCATCGCGTATGAGTTCTTCCGAAAAACGGACAACCTGCGTTTCGATAGGATACCGGTTGGGCGGTGGCGTGGTGATGGTCGATAAGTCGCGTGCGCCCATCAACGAAAACTGCAACGTTCGCGGAATCGGCGTAGCGGTCAAGGTAAGTGTATCGACGTTGGCTTTGATGGTTTTCAATTTCTCTTTGACAGACACGCCAAACTTCTGTTCCTCATCGATGATTAACAATCCCAAATCTTTAAAAAAAACCTCTTTACTGATGAGTTGATGGGTTCCGATGACGATGTCCAATTTTCCCGATGCCAAGTCTTCCAAGGTTTTTTTGCGCTCTTTTGCCGTCCGGAACCGGTTCATATAATCCACCGAAACAGGTAGCTCTTTCAACCTTTCGCTAAAGGTTTTGTAGTGTTGAAAAGCCAAAATGGTGGTTGGCACCAACACGGCCACTTGCTTGCTGTTGTCAACGGCTTTGAAAGCCGCGCGGATTGCAATTTCCGTTTTCCCGAAACCGACATCGCCGCAAATAAGCCTGTCCATCGATTGGTCGCTTTCCATATCGGCCTTAACATCTTGTGTAGCTTTAAACTGATCCGGCGTGTCTTCATAGATAAACGAAGCTTCCAATTCGTGCTGCAGGTAACTATCCGGCGCAAAAGAGTGGCCTTTTTGCATTTTTCGTTTGGCATAGAGCGCAATCAAATCAAAAGCCAACTGTTTCAGTCGTGTTTTGGTTTTCTGTTTGAGTGCTTTCCATGCGCCTGAACCGAGTTTATAAATCTTTGGAGGTTTGCCGTCTTTCCCGTTGTATTTGGATATTTTATGCAGCGAGTGTATGCTCAGGTACAAGATGTCGTTGTCGCCGTAAATGAGTTTGATGGCTTCCTGTTTTTGGCCTTCCACCTCTATTTTTTGCAAGCCGCCAAACTTCCCGATGCCGTGGTCGATGTGGGTGACATAATCCCCCACTTGCAACGAGTTGAGCTCTTTCAGGGTGATGGTTTGCTTTTTTGCATAACCGTTTTTGAGGTGGAATTTGTGGTAACGCTCAAAAAATTGGTGATCGGTGAAACAAACGATTTTTAGTTCTTCGTCTATAAAACCTTGATAGGCAGGGAAAACAAAGGCTTGGTAAGAAACATCGGGCGCGATGTCTTCAAATATATCTTCAAATCGGTGTGCCTGCTGCTCGTTGCTGCAAAAAATATAATTGGCAAACCCAGCCTCGCATTTTTCATCCATGAAATCGACGAAAAGTTCAAACTGTTTGTTGAATGAAACTTGCGGTTTGGTGTGAAAATCGAATTGTTTTTCTGCAATTGGATGTGTGGCTTCCGAATAATTCAATTCGAAAGTTTTGAATGCTTCCAATTGATGAACCAGTATTTTCCCGGTACAAAATAGCTCTTCCGGAGCCGCATGCGAAATCGCTGGCGACAGGTTTTTAAAAGCCCCTAAAGCTTTCTGAAAAAGCGCGTCCAACTCATGGCCAATCCGTTCGCGGCTGATTGTAAAAACGACAGTTTCCGAGGGAATATGGCTTAAAAAGTAATCGCGGCTTTCCAAGATGGTTTTGTTCTCGACATTCGGGATTATCTGAATTTTTTTGACCGTTTTCAACGACAATTGATTGGCAATGTCGAAAGTGCGGATGCTTTCCACTTCGTTGCCGAAAAACTCAATCCGATAGGGTTCGTTGTTTGAAAATGAAAAGACATCCAAGATGCCTCCGCGAACAGAAAACTCGCCCGGCTCGCTGACAAAATCGACCCTGTGAAACTTGTATTCAAACAAAACCTCATTCACAAAATCAATCGACAAAGCATCGCCAACCGAAATTTTCAAGGTGTTTTTGTCTAATTCCTTTTTGGTGATGGTTTTTTCAAACAAAGCTTCGGGATAGGTGACCACAACTGCCGGTTTTTTTTTGGAATGAATGTGGTTGATAACTTCTGCGCGAAGCAACACATTGGCATTGTCCGTTTCTTCTATTTGATAAGGCCTTCGATACGAACTCGGAAAAAAAAGCACGTGTTTTTCGCCCAACATTGATTCCAAATCATTGAGGTAAAATGCTGCGGTTTCTTTGTCATCCAGAATGAGCAACGCCGGTTTTCCGGTGTGTTGGAAAATGGCGGCGAGCGCAAAGGAAAGCGCCGAGCCGCTGAGCCCGGTAACAGTGGAGAAACCATTGTTTTTTTCGGAAGAAACATAACCCGACATGGCAACTATCGACGGATGCTGCTTGTAAAGATTGAGGATTGCTTCAAAATTCATCGGTGCAAAGATACATTTTTGTGAATTTCAAACCACAGAAATCCAATCCTAAATTAAGGTAGTTAAAACACCTTATTTTTCCCATAAAATCTTAAATCAAGTTGAAAACAAAAACCGAATTTTCGCTATCTTTGCAATGATTTAAAACGAATTAAATGTCCATATCAGATTTATATTCTACCGGTTTTAGAGAGCGGAATCGCGATCATTTTGCCGCCATCGTCCGTGTAGCACTTTCGGACGGAGCAATCAGCCTAGATGAAAAGGCGTTTTTAGACCGATTGGCTAAAAATTTAGATGTATCAGACGAAGAATACACGGCTGTTTTAAAAAATCCGACCAAATACCCGGTCAATCCCCCGCTGACTTACCTTTCGCGTATCGAACGCCTTTTTGACCTGACCAGAATGGTGTATGTCGATCACATCCCGGATGATGCGCAAGTCCGGTTGTTGCACAGGTTAGGAATCGCATTGGGTTTTTCACCTGCCAATGTCAAATACATCGTTGACAAGGCGTTGGATTTGGTAAGCAGAAAAGTGAGCCTCGAAATTTTTATTGATGAAATCAAGAATATGAATCGGTAGATATCGATTCAATTTGATGGTTTTAACCTGAGTTCGATGAATCCAAAATACGTCAGTTTGAATGAAATTTCGAGAGGAATTCTGTATCGAAAACCAGCATTTTGGATACGAAATCCCATTCTCGATACACTCTTCACCTAAGTTCTGGGAATCAAAGTACTCGAATTGACGGTTTTTGTATCCATTATAAAAATAATAGAACTCAGGTTTTTATTTCGGTAAGCCCGCGTTGATTTCCTGAATTTTTTTCAAGATTTCATCGCGTCCGTAGTTGTTTACGGCAGAGGTGATAAACGTTTCGGGCAACTCTTCCCACATACTTTCGAGCAGTACTTTTTTATAGGCTTCCACGTTGAGGATGGCGCGTTGCGTGCCTACTTTGTCGGCTTTGGTAAACACCATAAAAAAAGGAATTTCATTGACACCAAGCCATTCTAAAAATTCCAAATCTATTTTTTGAGGCTCCAAGCGAATGTCGAGCAACACAAAAGCAGCAACCAACTGTTCACGTTGCAGAAAATAATCGGTGATATATTCTTGAAAAACCGATTTTGATTTTTTGGAAACTTTTGCGTATCCGTAGCCGGGCAAATCGACCAAAAACCAATTTTTGTTGATTAAAAAATGATTGATAAGTTGGGTTTTACCCGGTTTCCCTGAGGTTTTCGCCAAATCCTTCCGGCCGGTAAGCAAGTTGATTAGGGAAGATTTCCCGACGTTCGACCGCCCGATAAAAGCGTATTCCGGCAATCGGTCTTTTGGGCACTTGGCAACTTCAGAATTGCTGACCAAAAATTCTGCCGAACTGATTTTCATGATAGTTAACGAATTTGAAACGCGAAGTCTCGGATTAAGTATATAAAAAAGTAGAGTTAGCTAAAAACCCCGCTTGAGAAACCAACCGTGCATCAACCGGTTGAATTCGTCTGGGTGTTCCATCATCGGGGCATGGCCGCATTCGTCAATCCAAAACAACTCCGAGTCGGGTAACAATTTATCAAAATCGATTGCGACTTCCGGCGGTGTTACCTTGTCGTTCCGGCCCCAGATAATGCAGGTAGGTGTATTCATTTTCGGCAAATCTTTTGCCATGTTATGCCGAATGGCACTTTTGGCAATGGCCAAAGTTTTAATAAGCTTATTGCGGTCGTTTACCGTCGCATAGACTTCATCGACCATCTCTTTAGAAGCTATTTTCGGGTCGAAAAAAACATCTTCACTTTTTTTCTTAATATATTCGTAATCACCGCGTTTAGGATAAGATTCGCCCATGGCGTTTTCATATAAGCCAGAACTTCCGGTGATGATTAACGCCTTTACCTTTTCCGGATACATTTTGGTGAAAAGCAATCCGATATGGCCACCCAATGAATTGCCCAACAGGATTACTTGATTCAATTTCTTATATTTCAAAAAAGCATTCAAGTATTTGGCAAAGCTTCGAACATTTGTGTTGATGAGCATCATAGAATACAAAGGCAATTCGGGGATAATGATGCGGTAATTTTTTTCGGGAAAATAACTAAATACGCCTTCAAAATTACTCAAACCACCCATCAAACCGTGGAGAATAACTATAGGTGTTCCGGAGCCATGTTCAATATATTTGAACTTTCCTTCTTTGATTATTTCTTCTAACATGGGCAGTATTCACTAACTCTGACAAATATAGATATTCTATCCATATATCATCACAATTTTATACATATTGAAAGGAATTTACAGAAGATTAACAACACGATTTGCTCTTTATCAGTTTATTTCTAAAAACTAATTTTACTTTCCTCAAAACAAGTTTGTTAACACCGTAAAGGTTCCAAAGTAGCTTGTTTTACGAGAAATCACCTAAATTTATCAACAATGTGGTATAAAGTGGTAAAATGTGGAAAAAATTTAATTATATTTGAACTTTCAAAACTTACAACTTGACCAATTTTATAGGGACATACGAGTGTAAAGCAGACAGCAAAGGAAGGCTAATGATTCCCAACGCGTTAAAAAAACAGTTGGAGCCCTTGTTAAGCCGGGGATTTGTGTTGAAGCGTGCTGTGTTTCAACCCTGTTTGGAGTTGTACCCGATGGATGAGTGGGATTTGTTGATGCAAAAGGTTAATAAACTGAATCGATTCAACAAAAAGAACAATGATTTTATCAGGAGGTTTACTGCCGGGGTGAAGGTAGTTGAGCCCGATCAAACCGGCCGTTTGCTCATCCCTAAAGATTTGATTTCTTTTTCAGGTATTGACAAAGAATTGGTGCTTTCGTCCGCCATCAATATCATCGAGATTTGGGACAAAGAGCGATACGAAGCGGCTATCAATGATGCTGCCGGGGATTTTGCAAATCTAGCTGAAGAAGTAATGAACGACGGCCATGAATGATGAAAGAAGCTACCACGACCCTGTTTTGTTGTTTGATTCCGTTGATGGGTTAGCCATTAAACCTGATGGCATTTATGTCGATGCCACCTATGGCGGAGGCGGACATTCGGCGGAAATATTAAAAAGGCTTGGTGCCGAAGGTAAACTTTTTGCTTTTGATCAGGATGAAGATGCGGCAGCAAATAAAGCAGTTGACAGCCGTTTGGTGTTTATACAAGAGAATTTTCGATACATAAAAAACCATCTGCGGTTTCACGGTGTGAAAAAAGTAGATAGCATATTGGCCGATTTAGGAGTTTCGTCTCATCAATTTGACCGTCCCGACCGCGGATTTTCAACTCGTTTTGATAGCCTGCTCGATATGCGGATGAGCCAATCCGCAACCTTGACGGCAAGGCAGGTCATCAATGTTTATGAGGAGGAAGCACTAAAAAAAATGTTCTTTGAATATGGAGATTTGACCAATGCAAAAGCTTTGGCGGCAACATTGGCACATGCAAGAAAAGAAAAAGCAATCGAAAGTTCCGTGGAATTAAAAACGGTATTGAAGCGGTTTTTACCTCCGCATCACGAGCATAAGATTTTGGCTAAAATATTTCAGGCCATTCGCATCGAAGTTAACCAAGAAATGGAAGCCTTGAGAGAAATGTTGACACAAACAGTTCAGCTGCTAAATCCGGGCGGAAGATTAGTAGTCATTTCCTATCATTCTTTAGAAGATCGGTTGGTAAAAAGATTCATGAGAAACGGGCTTTTTGAGGGCGAACCACAGCGCGATGTTTTTGGAAATTATGAAGTCCCATTCAAAAAGATAAACGGCTTAATCGTTCCTTCTAAAGATGAAATTAAGAAAAATAACCGCGCACGTAGTGCAAAACTCAGAATAGCAGAGAGATTATGAAATGAGTCATAATGATTTTGGATACCAATCGGAAGGTTGATTGCGAATTCCATCTGACCATTAAAACACAATAAATTTCAACAAATGAAAATGAATATTTATAGTTTACTGAAAGGCAGGTTTTTAACCGAAGAAGACGCTCCGGGTAACTGGAGTTTTATTATTTACTTGTCACTTTTGGCGATGGTTATGATTTCAAGTGCACATAGAGCCGAACAGAAAGTAATGATGATTTCAGCTTTGAATAAGGAAGTAAAATCGTTGCGTTCAGAATACGTAGATGTAAAAAGCAAATTGATGATTCTCAAATTGGAATCGACCATTAAGCCCATTATGCATAAAAGAGGACTTAACCCATCCGAAGACCCACCTGTTAAAATTGTTGTATCTGTACCAAAAAAATAAACCTAACCTGATTTGGAGAAAGATTCTAACATATTGAAAAGATTATACTGGACATCATTTTTTATGTTGTTGATTGCCGTAAGCATTGTTGTGAAAATGACAAACCTACAACTGGCAGGCGGTGACGAATATCGAAAGAAAGCTGAAGCTGCCATGATAAAAAACTTCACCATCGAGCCCAACAGAGGAAGCGTGTTTTCATCTGACGGAAGCCTCTTGGCTGCTTCGGTACCCGAGTTTGAAGTGCGTTTTGATGCAGTCACCGTTTCTGAAAAAGTTTTTTCATCCGATGTAAAACCGCTCGCGGATTCGCTGTCTGTTTTTCTCCGAAAACCCAAAACGGAGATACTCAAAAAACTTCAACGCGCACGGCTCTCGAAAAACAGATATCTCCTGATTGCCCAGCATCTGAGCTATTCAGATTATCTGCAATTAAAAAAATTCCCCATTTTCAAAAAAGGGCCTTACAGGGGCGGATTGATTACCGAACAACAAACCATCCGCGAGCATCCTTTGGGCAATTTGGCCGAAAGAACCATCGGATATGACCAAATCAATTACCAAGGAAACAGGGTTTTGCTAGGAATAGAAGGCGGATATACCGACTATTTAAAAGGGAAACAAGGACAAAGGCTCAAACAAAAAATTGCGGATAACCAATGGAAACCAGTCAACGACAACAACGAAGTCGAGCCTCAAGACGGTTATGATGTGGTGACTACCATCGACTTGACCATACAAGACATCGCGCACCATGCATTGCTCGAACAACTTGAAAAATACGAAGCCGACCACGGTACGGTAGTCGTCATGGAAACAGCAACCGGCGATGTGAAAGCAATTGTCAATCTTGGAAGGAGCAGATCGGGCAGGTATTCGGAAACCATTAACTATGCTGTTGGCGAATCGCACGAACCGGGATCTACTTTCAAGGTGATAGCCATGACAGCCGCTTTGGAAGACAAGGTTATCGACACGAGTTATGTAGTGGATACGGAAAACGGCGTAATCTCCTTTTATGGAAGAAAAGTAAGAGACTCCAACCACAAAGGCTACGGAAAAATAAGTGCCGCCAAAGCCATCGAAGTTTCTTCAAACACTGGAGTTGTCCGAATCATCACGGATAAATATGGCGACAATCCTAAAAAATTTACGGATAGGCTTGCAACAATGGGTATCAATCAAAAATTGGGTTTACCATTGGAAGGTGAAGGAATCCCTAAAATACCAAGCCCAAATAAAAAAGGATGGAATGGGCTTTCGCTCCCCTGGATGGCTTTCGGTTACGGAGTCTCCATGACACCGCTGCAGATTTTGACTTTCTACAACGGAATCGCCAACAATGGTGTTTCTGTCAAACCTCGTTTTGTCAAAGAAATTAAGTTTTGGAATAAAACCGTTGCTACCATCGATACAGAAATCATCAATCCGAAGTTGGCATCTGATGAAACATTAAAAAAAATAAGAAAAATACTTGAAAATACCGTAGAAAGAGGAACGGGCAAATCCTTATATAATCCCGATTTTTCGATGGCGGGCAAAACCGGGACATGCCAGACTGATTATTGGAAAGACGAGGTGAGTTACATTTCAAGTTTTGTAGGATATTTTCCGGCGGTAAATCCAAAGTATTCTTCGATTGTGGTCATCCACAAACCGAATAAAAACATTGGCTATTACGGTGCCGATGTTTCAGGCCCAATTTTCAAGAAAATAGCGCAAAAAGTTTATACTCAATCGGTTAACGTATCAAAAATAAATTTGAATTCCAAATTAAACGATTCACTCAAAAGAGATTACAATCAATATTTTCTGCTTTCAAGAAATCCGCTTGCGCTAATGCCCGACCTTACTGGTTTGTCCGGGATGGATGCCGTCACGCTGCTCGAAAACAATGGCTATAAAACCCGAACGATAGGAAGTGGAAAAGTCGTAAAACAATCTGTAAAACCCGGAGATACATTGCATGTTAAAAATACCATCCTATTGGAATTACTATGATGAATTTGAAAGACATATTATATAAGTTACCTATCGAAGTCGTTTGGGGAAACACCGATTTGTCTATTCGCAACATCACATTTGATTCATCGAAAGTCTCTGAAGGCGATTTGTTTGTAGCAATAAAAGGCACAAATGCAGACGGGCATCGATATATCGAAGACGCAATTAGCAAAGGCGCAAAGGCAGTCGTTTGTGAACAATTGCCTGAAAACCGTCCTGATAAAGTGACATTCATTGGAGTATCAGACAGCAAAAAGGCCGTGGCGCTCATCGCCGCAAATTTTTACGGACATCCTTCCGGAAAGCTCAAACTTGTGGGCGTAACCGGAACCAACGGTAAAACAACCGTGGCAACCTTGCTGTACGAATTGTTTCGCAAACTCAATCACAAGGCAGGATTGTTGTCAACAATCGCTGTCAAAATAAATGGCAATTCAATCGATGCCACGCACACCACGCCTGACTCTATCAGCATCAATCATTATCTGGATGAAATGGTAAAAGCCGGGGTCGAATATTGTTTTATGGAAGTGAGCTCGCACGGCATCCATCAGCAACGCACCTCCGGGTTGAATTTTGCAGGAGGTATTTTTACCAATCTCACCCACGATCATTTGGACTACCACAAAACTTTTGCGGAATACCGTGATGTTAAAAAATCATTTTTTGACCAACTCCCCAAAGATGCATTCGCACTTATCAATGCCGATGATAAAAACGGGGGTTTCATGTTGCAAAATACGCCAGCTCAAAAATATACCTACGCAGTCAAAACCGACGCTGATTTCAAAACAAAACTTTTGGAAAACCAGTTCGATGGATTGGTCTTGAAAATAGACAACAACGAAATTTATACCAAACTGATTGGCCTTTTCAATGCATACAACTTAACCGCTATATATGGTGCAGCCATGATTTTGGGTGCAGAAAAGTTGGAAGTATTGCGCTTGCTGACCGAGTTGGAAACCGTTTCCGGCAGGTTTCAGTTCATTCGCTCTCAACAAAAAATTGTAGCGATTGTTGACTATGCACACACACCCGATGCTTTGAAAAATGTATTGGAAACCATCAACGAAATACGGACACATAACGAGAAATTGATAACCGTGGTGGGTTGTGGCGGCAACCGGGACAAACAAAAAAGGCCGGTGATGGCTGAAGTAGCCTCCAGCATGAGCGATTTGTCAATCTTCACCAGCGACAATCCACGAAACGAAGATCCGGAAACCATCATCCGCGAAATGGAAGTTGGCATCCCACCTCAATACACCAACAAAGTGCTGAGCATAGTCGATCGCAAACAAGCCATCCGGACCGCGTGCTCGTTGGCAAACCCGAACGACATCATTTTGGTAGCCGGAAAAGGGCATGAAAAATACCAAGAAACCAAAGGCGTGCGAACCCACTTTGACGATATGGAAACCGTTGATGAAACACTGCAATCGCTAAACAAATAGAAAAATTATGCTGTATTATTTATTTGATTATTTAAATCGATATTTTGAAATTCCAGGCGCGGGTTTGTTCCAATACATTTCCTTTCGCTCAGGATTTGCAGCTTTACTTTCTCTATTGATTTCAGCATTTTACGGCAAAAAAATCATCTTGTATTTACAGAAAAAGCAAATAGGCGAAACGGTTCGTGAACTCGGGTTGGAAGGGCAATCTCAAAAAGCCGGTACGCCGACCATGGGCGGGATTATCATCATTTTAGCGACGGTGATTCCGGTTTTGTTGCTCTCTAAATTAGACAACATCTACATCATCTTGTTGTTGATTACCACATTTTGGATGGGAGGCATAGGTTTTATAGATGATTATATCAAAGTTTTCAAGAAGGATAAAGAGGGACTCAAAGGCAAGTTTAAAATGGCCGGCCAGCTGGGTTTGGGATTGATTGTGGGCAGCGTTTTGTATTTTCATCCCGGGGTGACCCTCAGAGAAACCAATTTTTCTAATACGAGTTTTTCAGCAGAACAAATGGCCACTGTCAAAAAAGACATCAAGTCAACCAAAACGACTATTCCGTTTTTCAAAAACAACGAACTCAACTATGCAGATTTTATTACTTGGATAGATAAAGATTTGGCATCCTATGCGTGGTTAATATTTATTCCATTGGTAATATTCATCATCATGGCGGTTTCAAACGGCGCTAATCTAACGGATGGAATTGATGGGCTTGCGGCGGGAAGTTCAGCGATTGTAGTACTTACACTTGGTATATTTGCCTGGATTTCAGGTAACATTGTTTTTTCCCAATACCTTCAGGTGATGTACATCCCTAATTCGGGCGAAATGACCATATTCATCGCTGCTTTCACCGGAGCTTTGGTCGGATTTCTTTGGTATAACAGTTATCCAGCACAGATATTCATGGGCGACACGGGAAGTTTGACTATCGGCGGTATTATTGCCGTCATAGCCATCGCAACCCGAAAAGAGTTGTTGATTCCCCTGCTCTGTGGGATTTTTTTGGCAGAAAACCTATCGGTGGTGTTGCAAGTGGGTTATTTCAAATACACCAAAAAGAAATTTGGCGAAGGCAAGCGTATTTTCAAGATGTCGCCCCTTCATCATCACTACCAAAAAAGCGGTTTCCACGAAAGTAAAATCGTCACCCGCTTTTGGATTGTAGGCATCGTATTGGCCATACTGAGCATTGTAACCCTAAAAATCAGATAACATGAAACGATTGGCCATTTTAGGAGCGGGTGAAAGCGGTGTTGGCGCGGCTCTTTTGGGTGTCCGGAAAGGGTATGAAGTGTTTGTGTCCGACCTAGGGAATGTAGCCGAAAAATACCAAGCCGAATTGAATGCATTGGGGGTCGATTGGGAAATGGGCATGCATACGGAATCGAAAATATTGAATGCCGATTGGGTGGTGAAAAGCCCGGGAATACCTAACAAAGCCCCGTTGATTCAGCAACTAAAATCAATGAAAATCCCGGTAGTTTCCGAAATCGAATTTGCCGGCATGCATACCCAAACTACTTGTGTCGGCATCACCGGAAGCAATGGCAAAACCACCACCACGATGCTCACGCACCGCATCCTCAAAGACGGCGGGCTTGATGTAGCTGTTGCCGGAAATATCGGAAGCAGTTTTGCACGCGAAGTGGCTGTGGAAGATTGCCCGTATGCAGTAGTCGAGATCAGTAGTTTTCAGTTGGATGACATCGTCACTTTCGGGCCACATATTGCCATTTTGACCAACATTACCCCCGATCATTTGGATCGGTATGAATACCTATTTGAAAAATACATCGAATCAAAATTCAGAATCACCATGAACCAAACCGAAAAGGATTATTTGATCTATGATGATGACGATGAGATAATTGCCGAATGGTTAAATAAGAATAAAATCCGAGCTCAAAAAATACCCATTTCTATTAAAAAAAAACTCAATTACGGAACCTATATAAATAACCAATCCATCATGATCAGCATCACAGAAGAACGCATCACCATACCGCAAGACGAGTTGGCACTCGAAGGCAAACACAACCTCAAGAATGCCATGGCAGCTTCAACAGCTGCACACTTGCTCAAAATCAGGAAAGAAAGTATCCGCCACAGCCTTTCAAATTTTGAAGGGGTACCGCATCGATTGGAAAAGGTAAAAAAAGTAGATGGTGTGGCTTACATCAACGACTCTAAAGCAACCAATGTCAACGCTACTTTCTACGCCTTAGAATCGGTTCAAACGCAAATAGTTTGGATAGTGGGCGGGCAAGACAAAGGGAACGACTACCACGAACTTTTGCCGATGGTGAATCAAAAAGTGAAGGCCATTATTTGCTTGGGAATAGACAATGCAAAAATCATTGACACTTTTCAAAACACAGTCGAGTTGATGGCGGAAACACACTCCATGCAGGAAGCTGTCAAGATAGCTTATCAATTATCGGAAAGCGGTGACACCGTATTGTTGTCTCCGGCTTGTGCAAGTTTTGATTTGTTCAGAAACTATGAGGATCGCGGAGATCAATTTAAGGATGCAGTAAAAAAATTATAAAATGAACGGATGGTTCAAATATCTGGAAGGTGACAAAACCATTTGGGCGGTAGCCGCACTTTTGGGAATCTTCTCTTTTTTGCCCGTATATAGCGCCAGTAGCAACCTGGTCAATTTATACGGACAAGGAAACACCATTTCGTATTTGTTCAAACACTTGTCTCATTTACTCTTAGGTTTTTTCATCATTTATGGCGTACACAAAATACCCTACAAATACTTTAGCGGATTGTCGGTGATTTTATTTCCCGCGATTATTGCTTTGCTCATTTATACACTCTCACAAGGCAACACAGTAAAAGGAGCAAACGCAAGCCGATGGTTACAAATTCCTTTCATTGGGCTCAGTTTTCAAACTTCTGCTTTTGCCGTAGTGGTTTTACTGGTTTACGTCGCCCGGTATTTATCAAGAAACATCAACAAGGAACTGACTTTCAAAAAGACTTTGCTTACACTTTGGCTTCCGGTTCTAACTGTTTTGATATTCATCTTGCCAGCAAATTTTTCGACTACAGCCATTGCTTTTGTCATGATCCTCATCTTGGTTTTTATCGGAAAACATCCGACCAAATACATCCTCAACATCATCGGGATAGGTCTTGCTACACTGGTTTTGTTCATTCTTTTGGCAAAAGCCTTCCCGGGATTGTTGCCTAACCGGGTGGATACTTGGATGAGTCGCATCGAGAATTTTACTTCCAATGAGGAAAACAGCGATCAGTATCAATCAGATAAAGCAAAAACAGCCATTGCTACCGGGGGTGTATTCGGGTTAGGGCCTGGAAAAAGCATCCAAAAAAACTTTCTACCACAGTCTTCATCCGATTTTATTTACGCCATTATTTCAGAAGAATTCGGTATGATTGGTGCAATGTTTCTACTGCTCTCCTACTTGCTTTTACTCTTCAGGTTTGTCATCGTGTCCAAAAAAGCCCCAACAAATTTTGGTGCTTTGCTGGCTATAGCGATGGGTTTACCAATTGTTTTTCAAGCACTTATAAACATGGGGGTAGCAGTTGGTTTGTTGCCGGTAACCGGTCAAACATTGCCGCTCATCAGCAGTGGCGGAACCTCCATTTGGATGACCTGTGTATCGTTGGGAATCATCTTGAGCGTAAGTGCAGGAAGAGTCCCTACAACCATCGAGAATGAAAACCTTGAGAATATCGATGAAATGGAAAAAGAAATAATTAATCCATTGGAAGTATTAAGTGAAACTTAAAAATAACCGAATGAGCCAATTAAAATTCATCTTATCAGGTGGCGGAACTGGGGGCCATATCTACCCGGCCATTGCTATTGCAGATGAATTAAAAAAACGGCATCCGGATGCGAAAATTCTTTTTGTGGGAGCCAAAGGACGAATGGAAATGGAGAAAGTACCACAAGCCGGATATGCCATTGAAGGACTTTGGATTTCGGGGCTTCAACGCAGTTTGAACCTGTCGAATATGAATTTCCCGTTCAAAGTAATCAAAAGCCTTTTTCAGGCAAGAAAAATCCTCAACCAATTCAAACCCGACGCAGTCATCGGTACGGGTGGGTTTGCCAGCGGTCCATTGCTTTATGCCGCGGCTTCCAAAAACATCCCGGCACTCATACAAGAACAGAACTCATATCCCGGCATCACCAACAAGATTCTTTCCAAAAAAGTAAACACGATTTGTGTAGCCTATCAAAACATGGAACGCTTTTTCCCTAAATCAAAATTATTGCTAACCGGAAATCCGGTTCGAGCAGATTTGACCGGAGAATTGACTAAAAATGAAGTCGCTGTGGGACACTTTGGATTGGATTCAAACAAAATTACCCTACTGGTTTTAGGGGGAAGTTTAGGCGCAAAAAACATCAATACATTGATAGAAAACCACCTGAATTATTTCAAAAGAAAAGAAGTGCAACTTATCTGGCAGACAGGAAAATTCTACTACAATATCTACAAGCGGTATGATGGCCATTCTACCTGTGTAGTACCGTTTATCAACCACATGGATTTTGCCTACCAAGCTGCCGACCTTATCGTGTCGAGATCAGGGGCTTTGTCTGTTTCCGAATTGAGTTTAGTGGGCAAAGCAGTCATTTTTATTCCATCACCCAATGTAGCCGAAGACCACCAAACCAAAAACGCGAGGGCAATAGCCGAACAAGGGGCAGCCGTTTTGTTGGCTGAAAAAGATGCCGAAAAAGATTTTAAATCGATTCTTTCTTTATTATTAGAATCGGAAAATGAAAGAAAGAAATTAGGGGAAGCCTTGGCAAAATTAGGCAGGCCTGATGCCACACAACGAATAGTTGATGAAATTGAAAAATTAATTAGAAAAGCATGAACCTGACAAAAAAACAGCTGGTTTATTTTATCGGCATCGGAGGTATCGGGATGAGTGCTTTGGCTCGATATACCAAACTGAAAGGCAAAAAGGTTGCGGGATACGACAAAACACCCACCCCGCTCACACGCACTTTAATTGAAAACAATATTCCGGTGGTTTATGAAGATGATATCCGATTGATACCGGAGCCATTTAAAAATGCAGCGCATACGTTGGCCGTTTACACGCCTGCCGTGCCGCCCGACAATACCATCTACCGTTATTTTTTAGAACAAGGATTTACGCTGTTGAAACGTTCCGAATTTTTAGGAAAAATAACAGAAAACGAATACTGTCTGGCCGTAGCGGGAACGCATGGAAAGACCACTACTTCCACCCTGTTGGCACATTTGCTCAAACACAGCGGGAGGAATATTACCGCTTTTTTGGGTGGAATTAGCCAAAACTACCACTCCAATCTGATACTCGATGGAAATGAAGCCATAGTAGTAGAAGCCGATGAATTTGACCGCTCGTTTTTAAGGCTCAAACCCTATTTTTCCGCGATCACCTCGATGGATGCAGACCATTTGGATATTTATGAAAACAAGCATAATCTGCAGGAAGCATACTGCGCTTTTGTTGCCAATACGCAAAGCGGCGGTAAAGTTTTCATACACGAATCGCTGCCTTTAGAAGGCATTCGGTATGGTTTTGGCACACAAGCCGAGTACCGTTTGTTGAATGTAAAGACCATCAAAGGCGTGTATCACTTTGATATTCAAAACCAAAATACAATTTATAAAGATTTCGAGTTTTCCCTGCCCGGTGAACACAATTTGCTCAACGCGACGCTCGCGTTTGCGATGGCTAAAGAGTGGGGTGTGGAAGTCAATCAGTTAAAATCGGGCTTAAAGTCGTTTGAAGGAGTAGAGCGACGATTTACCTATCACATCAAAACCGATGTGTTGGTGCTGATTGACGATTATGCCCATCATCCAACCGAAATTGCGGCTGCATTTGAAGCCGTAAAAGCATTTTATCCAAACAAGAAAAAAACAGTGATTTTTCAGCCGCATTTGTTCAGTCGGACGAAAGATTTTGCTATGGGATTTGCGACCGAATTGGCAAGATTTGACGAGGTAATCTTGTTGGAAATTTATCCCGCCCGCGAAAAACCAATCGCCGGAATTGATTCAAATTGGTTGTTGAGTTTGATTGACAACCCTAACAAAAAATTGGTTTCAAAGGAAAATTTGGTAAAAACCGTACAAAATTCAAAACCCGAAGTGGTCATCACCTTGGGGGCTGGCGATATTTCAGATTGGGTTGAACCTTTAAAAAAAGCATTAAGCAATGAAAATTAACTGGTTACTGATAAAAAACACGATGCTGGCCGGCTTCACGATTTTTTTGGTCAGCTTCACCAATAAGCGATTTGATATTCGTAAACCCGAGCACATCAACCTTGTTTTTGAAGGTGAAAGCACGCTTTTCATGACCGATTCGATGGTTAATAAATTGTTAATACAAAAAAACCGGAACATTTTAAGTTTTTCCTATTCTGAAGTAGATTTGAATGGGATAGAACACCGCCTCAAAAACAATCCTTACGTTCGGGATGCACAAGTTTATTTGACTATTAATAAGACCCTTGAAGTTTCGGTAACTCAAAAAACACCCATCGCGCGCGTATCGGCGGATAGGCCTTTTTATTTGGATGAAGCGGGTGATAAGATGCCTCTTTCGCCTCATTTTTCGGCAAGAGTGATTTTGATAGACGGAATGATAGACAAAAAAAATGAAGCAAGTGTGTATGCGATAGTTCGAGAAATAAACAACGATCCATTTCTGAAGCAAATTTTCATAGGTATCCGTTGTTTGGAAAATAAAAGATTTTTATTGATTCCGAGGAAATTTGATTATAAGGTTTATTTTGGAAATGCAGTCGATATTAAACAGAAATTAAAAAATTACAAGACATTTTTTCAATATTCAGAGATGAAAAATCTGCACAATCAATATGATAAAATCAATTTACAGTTCAAGAATCAAATCGTTTGTACAAAAAAAGTAAAGTCATGAAGCACAAAAACATCGCCGTAGGATTGGACATTGGTACGACTAAAATCGTCGCCATGATTGGAGCCGAGAATGAATACGGAAAATTGGATATACTCGGTGTTGGCAAAGCAAAAAGCTTGGGCGTACATCGTGGCGTGGTTAACAATATTACCCAAACCATTCAATCTATTCAAGCAGCCGTGATGGATGCCGAATCGCAAACGAATATGAAAATTAAAGAGGTGGTAGTCGGTATAGCAGGGCAACACATCCGTAGTCTGCAACACAGCGACTACATCACCCGCAGCAATCCCGAATCGGTAATTGATGAAAACGACATCGATCGGCTTGTGAATCAGGTTTACAAATTAGCCATGCTTCCTGGTGAAGAGATTATTCACGTTTTGCCGCAGGAATACAAAGTGGACGGCCAACCTGAAATCAAAGAGCCGGTAGGCATGTATGGCGGACGTTTGGAAGCTAATTTTCATGTGGTAGTCGGGCAGGTTTCCTCCATACGGAATGTTGCCCGATGCATAAAAAGCGCGGGGTTGGAACTCGCAGGCATCACTTTGGAACCTTTGGCATCAGCAAACGCCGTTTTGAGCCAGGAAGAAAAAGAAGCCGGCGTGGCACTCATCGATATAGGTGGCGGTACGACTGATTTGGCGATTTTTAAAGACGGTATTATCAGGCATACAGCCGTCATTCCATTTGGCGGAAATGTCATTACCGAAGACATCAAAGAAGGATGCTCTATCATCGAAAAGCAAGCCGAATTGCTCAAACTTAAATTTGGGTCAGCTTGGCCGGGCGAAAACAAAGACAACGAAATCGTATCCATTCCCGGGCTCCGAGGACGAGACCCGAAAGAAATTACACTCAAAAACCTGTCAAAAATTATTCATGCCCGCGTGGTGGAAATCATCGAGCAGGTTTATCTCGAAATCAAAAACTACGGGCACGAAGAGCAAAAGAAAAAACTGATTGCAGGAATTGTACTTACAGGGGGTGGAGCACAACTCAAGCACCTCAAGCAATTGGTAGAATACATCACCGGAATGGATACACGCATCGGATTTCCGAACGAACATCTGGCTGGCGATTCAGACAGTGAAACCACCAGCCCAATTTATGCAACCGCGGTCGGCTTGTTAATGAATGCCTTGGAACGAAACAACAATTTTGTTGAAATCCCCGGTGAGAAAAAGGCAAAAGAGGAAGAAAAAAACATCGAAGAACCTGTTCAACAGATTCTTAAAACAGAACCCAAACCACAGAGAAAATCAATCATCGAAAAGTGGTCAGACAAATTGAAAGACTTTTTAGACAACGCAGAATAACTATAAAAAAACACAACATGAGCAACTCAGATTTTGGCAACATCTCGTTTGACCTTCCCAAAAACCAATCAAACGTAATTAAAGTAATCGGTGTCGGAGGCGGAGGAAGCAACGCCGTCAACCACATGTATCAACTGGGAATAAAAGGAGTCGATTTTGTCATTTGCAACACCGATGCACAAGCATTAGAAAACAGTCCTGTTCCCAATAAAATTCAGTTGGGTGTCGGGCTGACAGAAGGTTTGGGAGCCGGTGCCAACCCGGAAGTAGGAGAGAAAGCAGCACTCGAAAGTTTTGAAGATATCAAGGGCTTGTTGCAACATCAAACCAAAATGCTATTTATCACCGCGGGTATGGGAGGCGGTACCGGGACAGGTGCTGCTCCCGTGATTGCAAAAATGGCAAAAGAACTCAATATACTGACAGTCGGGATTGTAACCATGCCATTTGGTTTTGAGGGAAAACTCCGAAACGAGCAAGCGACAAAAGGATTAGAAAATCTCAGAAGGAATGTCGATTCGTTGGTCGTTATCAACAACAACAAACTGCGCGAGGTCTATGGCAATTTAGGGTTCAAAGCCGGTTTCTCAAAAGCTGACGAAGTGTTGTCAACCGCGGCGCGGGGAATCGCCGAAGTCATTACTCACCACTATACCCAAAATATCGACTTGCACGATGCCAAAACCGTTTTGTCAAACAGCGGTACCGCCATCATGGGCTCTGCCAAAGCCAGTGGCGAAAAGAGGGCGCAAATTGCCATCAGCAAAGCATTAGATTCACCTCTTTTGAACGACAATAAAATTACCGGAGCCAAAAATGTCTTGTTGCTCATCGTTTTTGGATCATCTGAAATAACTTTGGATGAAATCGGCGAAATCAACGACCATATTCAGAGTGAAGCCGGGCACGGAGCTAACATCATCATGGGTGTGGGTGAAGATTCATCGTTGGAAGATGCCATCGCAGTAACCATTATCGCCACCGGATTCAATGCCGATTTGCAAAGTGAAATAGTCCATACAGAACCTAAAAAAATCATTCATACACTGGAAGACGAACAAAGAGCAGAGCAAAATCTGACTCCAAAAGCTACCTTTTCTACGCAACCATTGGATTTTGAAATGCCCATTAAGAGAAACGCCGAAACAGTGGTGGAAGAAGCCTCGGTTATTAAATTACCAAAAGAAAACGATTTGCTTGCAACCAATGATTTCATCAGGAGTATTCAGGTATTAGATTTTGAAGAAATCAATGTTAGAGCAACTGAAAATTTCATCATTCACGAAAAGATTGATAAAATAACGGAAGAGAAAGAACCGGAATTTTGCCACAATATATACGAAGAAAAACAGGTGACTTTAACTTTTGATTTGCCTAAAGATTCCACAGACAAACAGAAATCATCGGAAGAGATAAGAGAGATAGAAGTCAACGCTGCCAAAGAATTTATTCCGTTTTCAGAATCATCTTCGGAAGGAATCAAAAGATATAGTTTAGAAGATTACATGGAAATGGAGTCGATGCTGCTCAACTCAAAAGCCCCTGAGAAGAAAGAGCCGGAAAAGCTTGTCGAGGCCGATGCCTTGTTTGATTTCAAAACCAACGTGAAGGAGAAATCAATACCGGTAGAACCAAAAAGAGAAGAATCACACCTTGACCCGTTTGATAACCCGATTAGTGAAATACTGAAAGCCCGAGCAGATGAACGCCGCAAAAAAATGAAAGCATTCAACTACAAATTTACCGGACACATGGAAAATGTAGATGAGATAGAGAGACAACCTGCCTACAAACGGATGGGCATCGAAGTGGACAACAAACCCGTTTCATCTGAAAATAAAATATCGAGGACTACCCTGGAAATTAACGGTGAAAACGAATTTACTTTCAGGTCAAACAATTCCTTCTTACACGACAATGTAGATTGATAAAACTTTCATTTTTTTAAACAAAAACAAAGTTGAAATCAAACAATATTTTGTAAATTTGCATTCCTTAAAAAGAAGCCACATGAGTTTAGAGTCACAAGTAATGGAAGCGATGAAAGTTGCCATGAAAGCAAAAGACACAGTTACTTTGGAAGCACTTCGTGCGGTCAAATCTGCTATTTTGTTGGCCAAAACATCCGGCAGTGAAGGTGATTTGAAAGAAGCAGATGAAATGTCACTTTTGCAGAGATTGGTCAAACAACGCAGGGATAGTGCCGCTATTTATCAGCAACAGCAACGCGCAGATTTGGCAGACCCTGAATTGGCTCAGGTAGCTGTAATCGAACAATTTCTTCCAAAACAACTTTCAGAAGTTGAAGTGGAGGCTGCCATTAAACCAATTGTTGCAAGATTGGGTGCAAGCAGCATAAAAGATATGGGCAAAGTGATGGGGGAAGCTTCAAAGGAATTGGCTGGAAAAACAGATGGAAAAACCATTTCGCTAATCGTTAAGAAATTGCTTTCTTAAACAGCGTTTCAAGACTGTTGTTTACTAAAATAGTAGGGCCTCGTAGTTCAACTGAATAGAATATCAGATTTCGGCTCTGAGGGTTGGGGGTTTGAATCCCTCCGAGGTCACTTTAAAAAGAGGTTTTGTGAGAGCAAAGCCTTTTTTTTTGTAATTTATCAGCATGTATTACGTTCATTCTTCACCGTTCACCTCAATCCAATAGCCGTCGGGATCTTGAAAATAGATTTGCCTGACACCATCGACCCGAATTTTTATTTGATGCGGCTCGCCTTCCCAGTTGAAATAACTTATATTTTTTACTTCAAGTGATTGAATAAAGTTGTCAAATCCACTAACTGCCATGGCAAAATGAACTTCATTACCGACAGCTGATTTACCTAAGGGAGAAGTGGCTGCAATCAGGTGTAACTCTTTGTCTCCCCCTAAAGACAACCATCTTCGTCCCGCTTTTTCGGTGCGATTGGTGATTTCCTTTAGGTGTAAGGTGTTTTTGTAGAAGTCCGCTGAACGATTGATGTCTTTCACAGCCAGTGCGACGTGATTGAAAGTTGCTGAAAATGATGTTGAATCTTGTGCGTTTGCAGACAAGGTAAAGATCAAAAGCAAGAATGATAAAGCCGGGTTTTTCATTTTTAGAATTTAATAACAAAAAATTATTGGGAATCTCGTATCGTTTGTATCGTCTGAATGACGTGCTTTACGTTCTTTTCAAGCGAAGCAAAATCTTTGTTGGCCAAAATATCTTTGGATATCAATTGCGACCCCATGCCGACACAGGTAACACCAGCATCAAACCATGCGGATAAATTTTCGCGGGTGGGAGAGACTCCTCCGGTTGGCATGATGCTCGTCCAGGGTTGCGGCCCTCTGACGGCTTTTACAAACTGTGGGCCGTAAATTTCTCCCGGGAACAATTTGACGATTTCGCATCCCAATTCCTCTGCTTTGGCAATTTCGGCCAGAGTCCCGCAACCCGCCGACCACAATACTTTACGGCGGTTACACACCATCACTATGTCTTCCCGCAACACGGGTGTAACAATAAAATTTGCCCCCAAAGCCATGTATAAGGACGCGGCAGCTCCGTCGGTGACAGACCCGACGCCCATCACCATCCCGGGTAATTCACGAATGGCATATTTTGTCAACTCACCAAAAACCTCGTGTGCGAAATCTCCGCGTGACGTAAATTCCATCAAGCGGGCTCCGCCCTTGTGACAGGCTTTCAATACCTGTTTGCTTAGTTCGAGGTCGTTACTGAAAAATAAGGGGACCAATCCGGTTTCTTTCATTGCGGTTGCTACTTCTATTCTTGTATATTGTGCCATTTTTTACTGTTTTTTATTTAATATTTTATTAAAATCGTATTCCAATGGGTTTTCTAAATACTTCTTGGCAGCCTCGTAATCACTTTCATCCAAATAATGCAAATTCTGAAAACACAGCCTTGAAAACTCGGAATCTATATCTACCAACCGGGGTTGTATTTTGCCTTGTTCATCCTGCAGATCGGATAAATATAACGGGGTTATTTCCCCACGGGAATTGGCCGAGACCAAACACCCGCTTTTGCCTTCATCAAATAATTTTTTAACCCCCAATCCCAACAGGGTACATAAAGTTAAATCGAATCCTATTGGCCTGCAACATCTAAGTTCATAACCTAATTCTACCGGCCGGCTTTTAATGTCAATTCCCAGCTCCTTCAATTTATTTTGAAGCAGCATATTCAAAATATGCGATTTACTTACATTTCCCAGTTCAGGATGACCGTGGGCATCATAGGTGAACTGAATGCCTATTTTATCCAATTCCGATTTTGGCATAATGTGGAAAATCCCTTCACTTATCATGGCAACCCCGTACTGGATGTTTTCTATTTTTCTTTTTACGATTGATGAAATTATCAAACGGACGACTTTATCCAGGGTTATATTGGTTTTTCCGAACATTTCAGGGATAACCATCATTGGAAAATGACAGCTGGTTGCAATCCCAAAAGCCAAATGTCCCGCAGACCTTCCCATGGCAGACATCACAAACCAGTTTTGACTGGTCCGGGCGTCTTCATAGGTAGTATTTCCTATGCGAACCCCTTCATCCTTTGCGGAATGAAATCCAAAAGTGGGGTTCCGATCCGGCAAAGGCAAGTCGTTATCAATCGTTTTCGGAACATGGATATTGGAAATAAAAATGTGTTCCTGTTGCAAATATGATGTAATCCTGTTGGCGGTCGAGGCGGTATCATCTCCCCCAATACTTACCAGTAATTTTACATTATTTTCTAAAAAAAGTTTTGTGTTCAGCTTTTCGGCACCGGGTTTAAACCTGCTCATGATAAGGGTGGAACCTCCCCTGCTGAAAATTGTATCTGCCAGAGCAAAATCGATCTCCTTTATTTCCGGCTCCTCACTAAACAATCCCTTAAATCCTTCATGTAAACCCAAAACCCTATAGCCATCTTTTAAAAATACTTTCGCAACAGTGCTTATCACTGAATTGATCCCGGGGGCAGGGCCTCCTCCGCATATAATTAAGATGGTTTTTTTTACTGACATTTTTTAATTGTTTCCGATTATCTCGCAACCCTACCGGAGGAATCTCCTCCCATTAATTTTTGAACTTCATCAACCGTTACCAGGTTTGCATCGCCTTTAATCGTGTGTTTTAAACAAGATGCCGCTACCGCGAAATTAAGGGCATTTTGATAGTCTTCAGGATATTGCAACAATCCGTAGATTAAGCCTCCCATAAATGAATCTCCACCACCAACTCTATCAACAATATCTGTGATTTGGTATTGTGCAGATTGGAACATTGTTTTTCCATCGTATAAAACCCCCGCCCAGGTATTGTGGGACGCAGATATTGAACCTCTCAATGTGGTGATCACTTTTTTGGCCCTTGGGAATTTCTCCATCATTTGCTGACAAACCGATAAGAAAGCTTCGGCTTTTACATCGTGTCTCTGGGTTGTAATATCCAAACCTTCAGGTTTGATTCCGAAGTGTTTTTCAGCATCTTCTTCATTTCCCAAAATAACATCACAGTAGGATGTCAATTCGGTCATAATGGCTTCCGGCTCGACTCCGTATTTCCAGAGTTTTGCGCGGTAATTCAAATCGGTGGAAATGGTAATTCCCAATTGACTCGCCACTTTTACCGCTTCAAGACATGCATCGGCGGCTCCTTGTGAAATGGCAGGCGTGATGCCAGTCCAATGAAACCATTGCGCGCCCTTAAAAACCACTTTCCAGTCAATCATACCCGGTTTGATTTCTGCCATCGATGAGTGCGCGCGATCATAAACAACCTTGCTTCCCCTTGCCACTGCGCCGGTTTCTAAAAAATAGATTCCCAAACGGTCGCCGCCATACACGATGTGGTCAACTCCAACACCCCTTTTGCGCATTTCCATCATCGCGCATTCCCCAATATCATTTTTTGGCAAACGCGTTACAAAATCAACCGGCACCCCATAGTTTGCAAGGGATACCGCCACGTTCGATTCGCCGCCGCCATAGACGACATCAAAACGGTCTGTTTGCGAGAATCTTAAAAATCCGGGAGGCGACAATCGGAGCATAATTTCACCAAAGGTTACTACTTTTTTCATGCTGGCTATATTTTATAAATTGAATAGATTCGGTAAAAACATGGATATTTCCGGTATATAACTCACCAAGAGCAAGACAGCTATCATCACTGCCAGAAAGGGGAGCAAAGGCTTGATAACCTGTGAGACCGATATTTTGGCCACCCCACTGCCCACGAAAAGCACTGTACCCACAGGAGGTGTGCACAAACCGATGCACAAGTTTAGTACCATCACGATACCAAAATGTACGGGATCCATACCCAAAGAAGTTGCAACGGGTAAAAAAATGGGTGTAAATATCAAAACGGCCGGTGTGATGTCCATAAATGTTCCTACCAGTAACAGTACCATATTAATAATCAAAAGTATGACAAATTTATTACTGAATTGTTCCAACAAGAAACCACTGATTAATTCGGGGATGCTTTCAAATGAAAACAACCAGGACATGGCCATGGAAGTACAAATCAGGAACATGACTACCGCAGTGGTTTTGGCGCTTGTAAGCAAAATATCGGAGAAATTTTTTGCGTTAATACCACCGTAAATCAATGCCAACACAGCAGCGTAAAGAACGGCAATTGCCGATGCTTCGGTCGCGGTAAAAATACCTGCAACGATTCCACCAACGACGATTATCAGTAAAAGCAAACTGAAAAATGCTTTTCGAAAATAGGTCCAGATTTCAATCATCGGGGTTTTCACCCCTTTGGCAAACCCCTTTTTGTAAGCAACAAAAGCAATATAAGCCATCAGGGCAAGCCCCAATAATATCCCCGGCAAGTAACCCGCGATGAACAAAGCCGCTACCGATGCCGTCCCGCCGCTTGCCAATGCATACACGATGAGGATGTTGCTGGGCGGAATGATTAAGCCGGTGGTCGAAGAGGTGATGTTTACCGATGCGCTGAACGATCTTGGATAACCCTCTTCTTCCATGCGGTCGGTCATAATACTCCCGATAGCCGAAGTTGCAGCAATGGCAGAACCCGAAATGGCGCCAAACAGCATAGCGGCCAGCACATTCACATAAGCCAACCCGCCGGGCAGGCTTGCCACCAAAGATTTGGCAAAGTCAATTAGCCGGTTTGCCATACCGCCCCGTTTCATAATTTCTCCGGCCAGTACAAAAAATGGAATAGCCAAGAGGGCAAAACTGTCTATCCCGGTGGTCATCCGCTGGGCGATGGTGGTCAATGCAGGAAGCCTGTCAATGTTTAACAATAAACTGAGGGTTGTCGCGATTCCGATACTGTAAGCCACTGGCACTTTCAGCATCAACAGTGCGAAAAAGCTCACAAACAACACAACGATACTGACAACTTCGATACTCATCTTTAGAGGCTTATTTGATTTTTATAAATTTTTGAAATGTGGTAAACGGAAAAGCACATGATGAGCAAGCCGCTAAAGGGTAGTATCGCGTAAATGTATCCCAAAGGAACACGCAAAGTGCCTGACAATTGTTCCAAATGTAAGGTGATATAAACCAAATTAAACCCGCCGGCAACCATTACCGCCAGAGCAAATAAGAAAATCAACAGTTCGATGAGGATGGAAATCTTCCTTTGGTTTTTTGCGGATAATTTTCGATACAAAAAATCCATCGATAAATGTTCCCTTTTGGCATTGAGATAGGCAGCTCCCAAAATCGACAACCAAATCAGCAAGAACCGGGCGAGTTCTTCGGTGAATGAAAACGATGCGTTGAGAAAATAGCGCGATAAAACCTGTAGCAATACATCCAAAAACAACAACAGGAGAATCACTACCAAACAGATTTCCATCAGCCTGCAAGTTTTGATAAAAACGACATCTATTATTTTCATCTTTATTTGGCTTTAATTTGATTAATCAACGGCACCATCCTCGGATATTCCTTTAAAAAAATTTCCAAAACGGTTTTGGATTGATCCGCAAACAGCGATTTGTCCGGATAAATTACTTCCACGCCAAATTCCCTGACTGTTTTTAAGGATGCTTCATCTGCTTCTCGCCAATATATTTTTTGGACATCCGATGATTCATCAGCGGCTTCCTGCAACCATTTTTTTTCTTGGTCGGACAATTTATTCCAATATTTTGTGCTGACAATCAACACGTCGGGGACTGCGGAATGTTCGTCCATCGTCAGATATTTGCACACTTCATAATGTTGGGTGGAGACAAACGAAGGCAGGTTGTTTTCGGCGCCGTCCACCACACCTTGTTGGAGAGCTGTGTAGAGTTCGCCCAAAGCCATTGGTGTTGCCGAACCGCCCATGGCGTTGACCATATCGATTGACATGCGATTGTTCATCACCCGGATTTTCATATTTTTTAAATCTTCCGGTCTGCGGATGGGTTTTGTTTTGGTGTAAAAATTCCGGCTTCCGGCATCGTAAAAACACAAACCACGCAACCAAAATTTACTGCCTTTTTCGAGTATGGATTTGCCGATTTTACCTTCCAACACATTTGTCAGGTGTGCTTTGTCCCGAAACAAATAGGGGACGCCTAATACCTGATATTCAGGGACGAAGTTTGCCAGAGTGGCAGCGCTCACCTTGGTTATGGCGATCGTTCCGATTTGCAACAATTCCAACACTTCCCGTTCCGAACCCAACTGCCCGTCCGAAAATATTTTGATTGTCAGTTTAGCTCCCGATTTTTTTGACAATGCTTTTTGAAAGGCCAAAAAACCTTTGTGCACGGGATGTGATTGTGGTAAATTATGCGCCAAATAAAGCACCTTCGTGTTGGATTCCTTCTTGCAGGAATACAACCCAAACAACAACAAAAGGAGAAAGATTTTTTTTGCCATGACAATCATTTAAAATCAAAATAATTAGCGGCGTTGTGGTAGCAGATATCCTGAATCATTTTCCCTAAGAATGCAAGATCGTTTGGCACCAATCCTTGCTTGATATCTTCGGCAATCAGGTTGCACAAAATCCTTCTGAAATACTCATGTCTCGGAAATGACAAAAAACTGCGGCTGTCGGTCAGCATGCCTACAAAACGGCTGAGCAATCCGATGTTTGAAAGGGCATTCAACTGTTTTTCCATTCCGTCTTTTTGGTCTAAATACCACCAGCCCGAACCGTACTGCATTTTTCCGGGCGTGCCGCCGTTGAAATTACCCATCATGGCGGCAAACACTTCATTTTGGGCGGGATTCAAATTGTAGGTGATGGTCTTGGCCAATTGATTGGTTTCATCTAATCGGTTCAATAATTTCGACAGAAAATCTGCCATTGGATAATCGCCGATAGAATCACAGCCCACATCATCGCCCAATTGTTTTTGTAGTCGGCTGTTGTTGTTTCTAATTGCACCCAGATGATATTGTTGTACCCAGCCTTTTTCGCGGTATTTTCTTCCCAAGTGAATAAAAAGACCCGACTTGTATTGGTCAATCTCCAAGGGTGTCAGCGCTTGCCCTTTCCGGTATTTATCAAAAATAGCGGCTGATTCTTCAAATGTAAAATCCACTATCGCATGTGCTCCGCCGATGCCAAAATCGGACAGCCGGCAACCATTTTGATGGAAAAACTCGATTCTACCATCGATAGCTCGTAGTAGATTTTTGTGGTTGTCAATGGGAAATCCGACAGCGGATTCTAATTTCTTTAAATATGCCGGAAATGTTTCCTGATCAATCAAAAATAAATTATCCGAACGGAAAGCTGGATAAACTTTGGTGTAATAATTTTCCCGGGCGATTTGTCGGTGGTAATTGAGATTGTCAATAGGGTCGTCTGTGGTACAAACCACTTTCACGTTCATTTGTTCCAAGAGTTGCATCGGTGTTTTGGAAGCCAAAACAGCATTTGCCGTCTCATAGATTTTTATGGCTGTATTGGGTTGCAGAATCGCATCGATGTCAAAGTAGCGTTTCAGTTCAAGTTGTGTCCAATGAAATAAAGGGTTTCTCAGAGTGTAGGGGGCAGTTTCCGCCCATTTCACAAATTTTTCTTCGGAAGTTGCATTTCCCGTGATAAAATATTCATCGATTCCGTTGGCACGCATCCCGCGCCATTTGTAGTGGTCACCGCGCAGCCAAGCATCCGTGAGGTTTCCAATCGGTTTGTTTTCTGCCATTTGTTGGACCGACAGATGGCAGTGATAGTCAATAATCGGCATGTGTTTCGCGAAATCGTGATACAAAGTTTCCGCCTCTCGGGAATTCAATAAAAAATTATCGGTAATAAATGGTTTTGAGTTTATTTCCATCATGGTAATAAGCTTTTAGAAATTCCGAGTTCCAATCCTCTCAATTCGGCCAATCCCCTCAACCTGCCGATTGCGGAATAGCCCGGGTTTGTTTTTTTGTGTAAGTCATCCAACATCCGGTGACCGTGGTCGGGACGCATGGGCATTCGCAAATCTTTTCTTCCGGCATTCTTTCTTTTGACTTGTTCTTTTATCAATGCTTTCATCACGCCATACATGTCCACATCGCCTTCGAGGTGGTTGGCTTCGTGAAAATTACCAAATTCATCTCTTTGCGTACTTCTCAAATGGATAAAATGAATCCGGTCGCCCAAACGTTTCACCATGCCGGGCAAGTCGTTGTCGGGGCGGACACCAAACGAACCGGTGCAAAAAGTCAGTCCGTTGTTGGGGCTGTCCACAGCTTTGTACAAATCTAAAATATCCTGTTCGGTACTCACCACTCTCGGAAGGCCCAGTATCGGGTAGGGTGGGTCATCGGGATGGATACACATCCGGATACCCGCTTTTTCGGCACTTGGAATGATTTGCCCCAAAAAATAAAAGAGGTTTTCCTTTAATTCTTTTTCGCCGATGTTGTTGTAGGTTGCCAACACGGCATTAAATTCCTCCAAGGTGTAGCCTTCTTCTGCACCGGGCAATCCGGCGATGATGTTTTTGGTGAGTTTTTGCAGTTCGGCAGTACTCATTTTGTCAAATCGCGTTTTGGCTCGATTGATTTGTTCGTTGGTGTAATTTTTTTCGGCTTCCGGCCTTTTCAACAAAAACAATTCAAAAGCGGCGAATTCGGCAGCATCAAAACGCAGCGCTTTCGAGCCGTCTGCCACTTCGTAATCCAAATCGGTACGCGTCCAGTCTAAGACGGGCATAAAGTTGTAGCAAACCGTGTCGATGCCGCATGTGCCTAAATTCAGCAGGGTTTGTTTGTAATTTTCGATAAATCGTTTAAAGTCGCCCGAGCGTGTTTTGATGTTTTCGTGAATGGGCACACTTTCCACGACAGACCAGGTGAGTCCGACCTGTTCGATAGTTTCTTTGCGTTTTTTTATTTCCGACACCGGCCAAACATCCCCATTCGGGATATGGTGCAACGCGGTAACGATTCCGGTAGCCCCGGCTTGCTTGATGTCTGAGAGTGAGACGGGGTCATTGGGACCATACCACCGCCATGTTTTTTCTAAAAATAAACTCATATTTACTATATTTTAAACACCGCTAAATGCGCTGAATCCGCCGTCAATCGGGATGACAACCCCGGTAACAAATGCCGAGCCTTCGCCACACAACCACAGCGTAGTGCCGATAAGGTCTTCCGGCTCGCCAAACCTGCCCATAGGGGTCTGTGACAAAATCGTCTTTCCGCGCGGTGTTAAATCGCCGTTTTCGGTTGTGAGCAACGACCTATTTTGATCGGTCAGAAAAAAACCCGGAGCCAATGCGTTGACACGAATGCCGATTTTGGAAAAATGTACCGCCAGCCATTGTGTGAAATTGGAAACGGCAGCTTTGGCAGCACTGTAAGCCGGAATTTTGGTCAGCGGTGTAAAGGCATTCATGGAAGAAATATTTAAAATAGAGCAGCCTTCTTTTCCAATCATGTCTTTTGCAAAAACCTGTGTAGGCAATAAAGTTCCAACAAAATTCAGGTCAAACACAAATTTAATCCCTTCGATATCTAAATCAAAAAATGTTTTAAAACCTTCTGTTTTTTGGATGAGATCTTCCTCCAATAAAAATGGATTCGTGGTCGTTCCCAACGGATGATTTCCGCCGGCTCCGTTAATCAAAATATCGCAACTACCCAATTGGTCGTTGACTTCTTTTTTGGCTTTTTCCAAGGATATCTTTTCTAGGACATTGGCCGTGATGCCGATGGCAATTCCGCCTGTTGCATGAATCTCTTTGGCTACTGATTCGGCGGCTTCAATTCGCAAATCCAGCAGGGCTATTTTGTTTCCGGCTTTTGCCAATGCTTTTGCAAGCGTGCTGCACAAAACCCCTCCGGCACCGGTGATGACGATTACTTTACTCATTTTTAGTTACTTTCTGATTTTTTAGTCTTTAAAAACCGTAAAAACTCGATGCGGTTTTGTGAACAATTTCGTTATGATACATGGCATCCAATCCCATTTGTACGCAGACGGCTGTATTGGCGCCGGTGACGACATTGGATATGGGTTTGGTGTTTGTTCGGATGCTGTCCCTGAAGTCCAACAAGGCTTGCTTGCTCGGGTCGGCGTGATGCACCTCAATCGGGATTCCTTTTCCCTGCTCCCATTTTTTGGTAGCGCCTGAAACCCCATCCACATTGCCGATTTCCCGATCGTAATTCCCCTCGGGGTAAAACCAAGCTTTTTGATAATCCAAAATAATGGTTCCTTTGTCCCCCATTACTTTGATTTTGTAGTCATCCAACGCGTTGCTGGTCAGGCAGGTGAAGCTCGCTTTGACACCGTTTGGATAACTGTAAATAAGGTGAATGTTGTCATAGGTCTCACGGCCGTCTTTCCAATAATCGATACCGCCGATGCCCATGACGTTATCGGGCATTTCACCCAATAACCAATTCACAAAGTCAATTTGATGCGAACACAATTCGGAGACCAAACCGCCGGAGTATTCGCGGTACATCCGCCAATTGACAGCTCTTTCCAATTCCGGGCTTGGCACGGGCCTTCTCCAGTTACCATTGCGGTTCCATTGACATTGGAAAGCCGTTATTTTCCCTATTTTTCCTTGTTTGATCAAATCGGCTACGTGGACGTAGAGGCGCGAGCTGTGATACTGGTGGCCGGTTTGAAAAATGTGTGAAGATTGGTCGGCTTTTTTTACCAAAGCATCGATTCCTGCATATCCTTTTGCCAGTGTTTTTTCACCATACACGTGCTTTCCGGCATCCAGCGCATCTATCCCGATTTTTGAATGTAAATAGAAAGGTGTAGTAATCAAAACGGCATCGATGTCTTTATTGTCCAATAATTTACGGTAATCCGTGTAGCCTTTAGCCTTGTTGGCGGTTTTGGACAATCCTGCTTCTAATCTGAAAGGCAAGATGTCGCAACATGCGGCCACATTGACACCCTCTACTTCATTCAAAAAGGGAATAAGCCCGCCTCCGCGGTCGCCTGTCCCAATAATACCTATATTTAGGGTATCATTTGCACCTAAACGGCTGATGGAGCCAATGGCCGAAACACTTGCCAAAACGCCCGCAGACAACAATCCACTCTTCACAATAAATTCTTTTCTTTTCATTTTTTAATTATTGAGGTCGGTATCTAACCACATATTATTTCTCTATGTGTAATATTATCTGCCTTTACCATTATTTGATTAAATTGTTAAATATTATGTCTTTGCTTTGAGAGCGATTAATTCGATAGCAAAACTCATCAAAATACCTATTAATATTGTTTTCGCTTACCCAAGAATAAGTGGTTCTTATCCAAGATTTAACTTGATGAATCATTACATGCAAGGCTTTAAAGTTTGCCCTTTTATCACTTAATATTTGTGTTAAATCATAATCCTTAGCAATAGGATTGTAACCTTTCCACTTATCAGTAGTGATTTTTGCCTTTTTATCAATGTGCTTATCGAACATTTTTCGCAATGATTTAGCTGAATAATCCGGGATTTGAAAGGTGTAAAAACGTTTCACTTTTTCCGTTATCAGTAAGTTCCACAGCACATACCGCTTTTTTCTTTGAACTGTTGTACTTCTGCCAGGCTTACCTTCTTCGTAGCCACCAACAACGTATTCATCAACATTTACGATGCCTTTCATAGGGAAATCTTCACTAGATTTCATGGCTTCACGAACTTTTTGCATAAACAGTCTTGCTGTCTTTTCTTGAACTCCAAAGCGAACTGCGGTTTGAGATGCAGAAAGGCTTTTTGTGGTCGTATCCATTTCAAAGCATATGAAAAATGCTTTTTTTAGCCCAAATTTCACTTTATGGAATAAAGTATTTGCCGTCGCGGATTCGGTATCGCTACAAATATTGCAAGTTCTCGCAAAATCTTTACGTATTTGACTCTTTGTATGGTTACATTTTCTGCAAATATATTGCTCCGACCACTTGATTTTTGAGAGATATTCCCTGCAATCTTGGTCGGTTTTGAAGCGTTCAGCAAACTCTATGAGGTTTTGACCCTTGAAAATTTCCATTTTTTCTATGTTTTATGTGGCTTTAATGATATGAAATTAAATACCGACCTCAATTTAATTATTTCATCTTGGAAAAAATGTGCATTACAATTTTGGTTCCCAGCCGTTTTCGTAAGTTCTTGACCACAGTTTCATGGCATCTCGGTCGTAGATGATACCGTTTTCACTGTCAATATCAAATCCTTTTCCGATGCGGTAAGCAATGTTGGCGTAATGCACCATTGCCATGCTGATGGAAGCATCATCAATAGGGGCATTCAATTTTGCTTTGCCCCGGATGGTATCAAAAAAGTTCAACACATGAGCCGTAGTCATATCACCACCACCACCCAACACGTTGCCTGCTTCTTGTGAAGTAGCTTGGCTGTTTTTGACTATTTTGCCGCTCCGGTCGGTGAGGATATATTTTCCGCGATCGACAAAAACCGCGCCTTCACTGCCGTAAATAATGGTGCCGCGACCGCCTCCGTAAGTGTCGTACCCATTGCGGCTTTTGCCATCCCATTGGATGATTTTATGGTCTTTGAATCGAAAAGTGGCCTGCATGGTGTCGTACATTTCCCAACCATCGCCGGAGAAATGCCGTTTGGCTGCTTCCACCTCCGCATACTGTGGAAAGTCAACCTGCAAAGCCCAACGTGCCACATCCAGTTCGTGGGTGCCGTTGTTACCTGCTTCGGCAGTACCATAATCCCAGCCGTACCAATGCCAGTTGTAATTCCAGGTTTCTTCGGTATATTCTCTTCGTGGTGCAGGTCCCTGGAACAAATCCCAATCTAAACCTTGCGGGATTGGCGTTTTTTTCTGTGTTGGTACTTCCCCCCTATGATTGGTGTAAAAAGCGACTGCTTTGTAAGGCGTTCCAATGATACCGTTGTGGATTCCCTTGATGATTTCGATGGTATGATCGGACGAACGTTGCTGGTTGCCCATTTGCACCACTTTGTTGTATTGTTTGGCGGCCTTCACCAATAATTCATTTTCATGCAAATTGTGGCTGCATGGTTTTTCGACATAGACATTTTTCCCGGCTTTCATCGCTAGGATAGAACCCGGCGTATGCCAGTGATCGGGGGTGGCGTTGAACAAGACATCCACTTTGGGGTCATCGATGACTTTGCGGATATCGTTTTCCAATTTGGGTTTGTAGTCAATGTAGGGCGAAAAACTTTCTAATGCTTTTGTGCGTTGGCTTTCCATGACATCGCACAAATACATCAAATGCACATTCGACTCTTTTTTGGCAATAGGTTCGTAATAGGCGCCCAATCTTCGTCCCAGTCCTGCGATGGCCACGTTCAACCGGTCGTTGGCACCGATGATGCGCCGGTAACTACTTGCCGACATACTCATGGCAGTAGTTCCCACTGCCATTGCGGCACTTCCCAAAACTGTCTTTGTGATAAAATTTCTTCTGGTAGTCATGCGTTAGTAGGTTTTAATTTTTACATTTCTAAACGAGACCCGGTTGCCGTGATCTTGCAACAGGATGAGGCCTTTATCGGCTTCACCGAATTTAGGCCAATCAACGTATTTACTTTCCGAAACCAATTTTCGGAATTCGAGGCTTTTACGCTCGTATTCGAGGACTTTCATGCCGTTCAACCAATGTTCGACGTGGTTGTTTTTTGAGATGATAGTTGTGGTATTCCATTGACCGATTGGATAGATGGGTTTAATTGGATTGGCTTTGATGAGATCGTACAGGGAGGCAACCGTTCTGCTTCCCTCATGGTTGCCGAGTTTGGCATCGGGATGATTTTCATCATCCAAAATTTGGTATTCCAACCCGATGGCAGAGCCTTCTCCCTTGTTGAGGCCGGTGTCCACATAATATTTGATGCCGCTGTTGGCTCCTTTGGTAATTTTAAAATCTACTTTGAGTTCGAAATCACCGTATAATTCGGTGGTCACGATATCGCCCCCTGCCGCGGCTTCGGCTCCATCAGAAGCCAAAACTGTGAGTTCGCCATTTTCAATTTGCCATCCTTGTTCAGGGAATTTATCTAATTTGGCACCGCGCCAACCGTCCGTTGTTTTCCCGTCCCAGAGGAGTTTCCAACCTTTTTTTTCTTCATCGATGGTGAGTTTATTTTTGGTAGTAACGGGTGTCAAAGGCGATTTTTGGGTGTATTTGGAAAGGTTGTCCGTGAGGATTTTAACATCTTTCCAAACGATTTGAGTACCTTCTTTTTGTCCTTCCCGCACACTGTGCACTTGCAATGCGATAAATCCGGAAGCCGTTTTGTCATCAATGAGATAGGCTGCCGGCACGTTGTTAATCCATGTCTTGATGGTATCGCCGATAGCTTCGATGCGGTAGTGGTTCCAGTCATTTTGTTTAAAAGCTTTTTGCGCAGCAGGATTATCTTCCAGATTACACAACCATCCTCTTCTTTGTTCGTCATAAATACCTGCACTCCAAGCCCGTTTCGATGGATCAATCTCTATTTGATAGCCATGTACAACCCCATCCCTGTAATAAGGAAAACTGTTGCTTCGGATTTGAATCCCGGAATTCATGGTCGAGTCAACTTTGTAATCGAGTTCTAGGATAAAATCACCGTACATTTTGTTGGTAGTCAAAAAGGTGTTGGGCGAATCGGACACAGAGGACCCAATGATGACACCCTCCTTAATTTCATAGTTCGCATGCCCTCCTTTGATGACCCAGCCGCTGAGCGTTTGCCCGTCGAACAAATCGACCCAAGGGGTGGTGTCTTTTATGGTTTCTGCACAGCTTGAAAGCATCAGGACAAATAGAACCGGAATGAATTGGGGTGAAAAGACTTTTGTTGTTGATTTCATTAGAAATGGGTTTATGATTTAAATATTAATTTCGTACCTTTTAGGTTTAAAAATTTCACACTAAATATAGCGTACTCTTTTTGCTTTGAAAAATAATAGGACAAATTTCATTAATTTGACAGTATTTGTGTTTAAAACAATCTAGTTTATTTAAGATATTGAATTAAAAACCCCTTCCCACTTCGTTGGATAAAATAAAAAGGGGTATTAAACAAAAATCAAATCAATCAATATCCCGGGTTTTGTGGAAAATCCGTAGAAGTTCTGTCTATTTGTGTAAGCGGAATAGGTCTTAACATGTGAAAATCCTGAATGTTCGGAGCTCCTTGGGGATTGTGTAATCTGACACGCTCCACTAGTTTACCGGTTCTAACCAAATCGAACCAACGTTTGCCTTCCTGCGCTAATTCTTTGGCTCTTTCTTCTAAGATTACATCGATAGTTACAGAGGATATTGGAGGAAGGGAGGAAACATTATCAACACCATAGGCTCTCATCCGGACTTCATTGAGATATTCAAGTGCCTTTATTTGATTTGGAGCCGGTTTAAGTGCATTTGCTTCAGATGCAATTAGATAAACCTCAGCCAATCGCCACGCAATAAAATCCCTGCCACCTGACGTTTCATTAACAGAGACACGATTTGGTTGCACCCATTTTTTTGTAGCTGGATATGTTTTTTCGGTGTATTCCTCTTGATTAAAGATGTTAACACCAAACGGGCGGCTATCCTTTTCGGCTTGTGTTAAAGTTTTTCTTGGTAGCCAAACTGCCGTATCGCCTACTTGTACTCCGGGAGGAGCAGATTTTGGGTTGTTTGCAAGCCATACGGTTTTAAAAGTTCCGTCATATCTTTGATCTTCTAAATCATATAGATTCAGCAGATAATTGGTTGGTTTGAATCTTTTCCAAGGCCTGCCATTTACGACATCCCTCACCATACCCGGTAATTTGTCATATTCCATTAGAAAAAACAAATGTGCAGGATTTCCCCCGTTGTCAAACTCTGTATTGTCTGCGAACTGAGCAGACAAAATGACTTCCGGATTATTTTCATTATCCAATTTCCATAAATTCGCAAATGGTTTTACCAAACTAAAAGGGCCGTTGTTAATTACTTCCTCGGCATATTGCGCAGCCTTGTCGTAGTTTTTCAAGGTGAGATAGATGTCAGCCAAGGCAGTCTTAGCAGCCCATGATGTAGCTCTACCAAAATCATTTTGGGAAGCAGGTAAATTTTGTTCTGCAAACTCCATATCTTCAATAATCTTAGGGTACAATTGATCCAATGGCATTCTTGTCGCTTCTGTCTCGACACCTATTGTTTCCTGATCCGTATAATGAACAGGCCCCCAGATACGTGCCAACCAGAAGTAATAATAGCCTCTTAAAAAATGAGCTTGCCCTAAAATGTTTTTTAATTTTTCGGGATCGGAAATCACATCCGGAGTCCGTCCGATAACCGCGTTAGCCGAGTTTATTCCTTTGTAGAAATCTTCCCAAGGCTCTTTAACAACCACTGAGCTAGCATTTAAATCCGTATTATAGGTGTTAAAAGATTTAAAATTTCCATCCGAACCGTTCGTATAAGTGTCTGTTCCCATCGCAATTAAAGTCCATCCGGTTTCGCGATTGCCACTGTTTCCACTGCCAACGAAAGATGTGAAAGCGGAATAGGCTCCGTTGAGCGCCAAGCCAATTCCTTCTTCATCGGTAAATACACCCTCTGCCGTTAGATCGCCTGTAATTTTTTCGGATAAATTGTCAGCTACGCAGGATGATAGAAGTATCAATAATACGAGAATTATTTTTAGTTTTTTCATATCTGAATATTAGTAAATTAATATATTAAAATGATACGTTGATGCCATACAAAAACGTTTTTGGACTGGGTAAAAAATTGGAACTTGCTCCAACTTCAGGATCAAAGCCATCCAGATCTTCCGCAGTAAAAAGAAAAGGATTTTGAGCGGTGGCATAAAGTCTTAGGTTTTCTAATTTAAGATAATTAGCCACTTTGCTGTTGCTTTTGAAAGTATAACCAAGTGTAATGTCGCGTATTCTTGTAAAAGACGCATCTACAAAATTCAACACCTGGGAATCCAAAGGCCGCTCTTGATTGGAATTTGGTCTCGGAAACTTGTTACTCGGGTTTTCAGGAGTCCAGAAATTCACATTGAGGTTGTTAAATCTTCCAAACAAAGTATTGGCATTTTGCAACAGTCTTGATCGTGTGACATTGCCTTGACTGGTCAGCACAACTACCGTTAAATCAAAACCTTTATATTCCATCTTGCTGGTAAGCCCTCCGGTCCACTTAGGATCTCGTTGACCTATTATCCTTCTATCGTCATCATTGATAACGCCGTCGTTGTTTAAATCCTTCAATTTTATATCTCCGGGTCTTCTGCCAAAACTGGCGGCTTCCGCTACTTCGTCTAACTGCCAGATACCGTCGAAAACGCGATCGAAAAACACGCTCAAAGGTTTCCCGATAAATCGCTGATCCCCAACGTCGTCTAGTTTTCCCCTTGAAAGTTCGACAATCGTATTACTGTTTACAGAGTAATTGAAGTCTGTAGTCCATTTGAAGTCCCCCGTGTTTATAATTATAGTGCTTAGTGTAACATCTACACCTTCACCGTCTGTTTCACCTATATTTTGTAAAATAGATTGAAATCCGGAGGTTGCCGGCAAAAGCCTGTTTAATAAAAGATCGGTTGTTGTATTATTATAATAATCAATGGAACCTGAAATTCTGTTTTGCATCAAAGCAAAGTCTATTGCTACGTTAAACGTTTTTGTTTTTTCCCATTTTAAGTTGGGGTTTGCTATTTCAAGGGGTGTAAACCCAAAGGCTGCATTACCTCCAAAGGATCCTTCAGTCCGGCCAAGGCTACCGAAAGACGTAAAAGGACTAATTGGGTTTCGGCCCACTTGGCCGTATCCAAACCTAAGTTTTAAATCGGAGACGAGAGTTTGATTTTTAAAAAAATCTTCCTCTGATATTTTCCAGGCCACTGAAGCGGAAGGAAAAAATCCCCATTTATTACCTTGTGATAGTTTAGAAGAACCGTCATATCGCCCGGTAAGGGTTAAAAGGTATTTGCCTTTATATGCGTAATTGAATCTGGCCATAAAAGATGTCCAATCTTCCGTATCTAAAAAACTGTCTCTAAAATCGACCACTTCCCCATCGCTAAGATTGTTGAATGTTTGTGAATCGGAAGCAAGACCACTTACACCAACCGTAGTGAAATCTCTTTCTGAATTCTGGAAACTATAAAGGAATGTTGCGTCGAGGGAGTGGACTTCATTAAAGACTTTTTTATAATCCAATACATTTTCTATGACAAAGGATGTGTTAATAGAAATGTCTTTGCTTGCTTTATTTCGAACACCCCGGCCAAACGCACTCAATTTGCCATCGAAGGTTGTCCTCCTGAGCGTTTCAAATTGCGGTTGGACACTGAATGTGTATTTTAGGTCGCTAAAAATTTTGTACGAAGCAAAAATGTTGGCAAAATACCTGAAGTTCTTTGTCCGATCAATTTTATTGTCTGTATCTAAGTTATTAAGCGGGTTCCAAACAAGCCCATCTGACAACGGATCTGTTGTTGGTGTGCCATCTTCATTGAAGGGGGGGGTTAGGGGGCTGTTTTGCACAATAGCACTTATAGGATCAGTATCGCCTCTTAGGCCGAATCCGACTTGTTGGGAAATACCGATTTTCAACTTTTTAGTCAAATCAAAGTCGAGATTGGTTCGAAAGGAATATCTCTCGAATTGAGCCGGACCAAGAATACCTTCCTGTTTAAAATAATTAGCAGAGAGTGCATATCGCAATTTTTCCGTTCCGCCGGTTACGCCGAGTTGATGGTTTATTTGCAAACCGCTTTGAAAAGCCAAACCTTGAAAGTCTGTATCTACACCTGCCTGAAAGGCTTGTAACTGTAGGGGTTCTAACGCGCTTTCAATGGAAGGGATTGGATTTGTCCCAACCGGAACGCCTTGTTTTTGGTCTTTGGCGGCTCTTACAGCCTCCAACCTCATGGCTACCCATTGCTCGGAATTCAGAAGGTCAAAATCCTCACCCGGATTAGAAATGGCATAATAGGTACTGTAGTTAAAGCTTGGTTTCCCGGATTTACCCCTCTTTGTTGTAATCAAAATAACGCCGTTTGCGCCTCTGGCACCGTAAATTGCGGCTGAAGATGCATCTTTTAACACCTCAATTGAGGCTATGTCAGACGAATTAACATCTGAAAGATTGCCTTCCAAAGGAATTCCGTCAATAACTAATAGAGGCTCGTTTGAAAAGTTTAAGGAGCTTCTCCCTCTCACCAGGATGCTTGGCGAACTTCCGGGGTTGTTATTCGTAACGCTTATTTGAACCCCAGCTGCTTTGCCCGCAAGTGCATTCAACGCATTACTTTCACTGGTTTCGTTTAAGGCTTTGCCGGATACCGATGTAATGGCGCCCGTAACATCACTTTTCTTTTGAGTACCATATCCCACCACAACAACCTCATCGAGTGCGGCAGCACTGGCCACCAATGATATTGTGAAGTTGGTTTGACCATTAACCAGAACCTCCTGAGTTGTAAATCCAATAAAGGAAATGGTTAGTGTGGCGTTCAAGTCACTGACAGTTAATGAAAATTTACCATCAAAATCTGTCTGGGTGCCATTAACTGTACCCTTTTGGAAAACGTTCGCTCCGGGTAGGGGCTGGCCTTGGTCATCCAGAATAGTCCCTGAAATTTTAACGTCTTGCGAATATGCTTGCGCAAAGAATAAGCATAGTAAAGTCACTAATAGTAATTTAAATTTTTTAAGCTTCATATTACTTTGGTTTTAAATTGGTTTTGTTCGTGTGCGCACACGTAATTGAATTACAAAAAAACATTAGATAGGCTATATTAATAGATTGATGTGATAAATTATTCCGTGGGCGCACACAAATGTAAAAAATATTTTTAAATAAAGTAACTTTAATTTAATTTAATTTTGATAATTAATTTTCATTTCCTTAATGTGAAATTAAGCGAATCCCTTAACCCCTTTAAATTATAGGCTTTGGCGGTGATGTAACTGTTTTGGATTTCTATTTGAGATTTAGCTTTAGTGTTAAATTTAACATTTCACGCAAGTTCGAAATGTTAAATTTTTGGAAATAGAGTTTCAAAGACATAGTCATATCGATTATACTTTAAATAAGAATTTTATCTGATATGGAGAAATTAGTTTTTTTATTTCGGGTTTATAAAGGTTTTATATTTGATTTTTCCCGTGTGCGCCAACTATCCATTTTAAATTTATCTATATTTACCCGACACAAACAATAATCCTTTGAAAACAATTAAAGACATTGCTGAAGAAGCACAAGTATCGCCGGGTACGATTGACCGGGTCCTTCACAACCGGGGCGGCGTTTCCAAAAAAACAGAAGAAAAAGTAAGGCAGCTCCTTAAAAAAAACAACTTTAAGATCAACCGGGTGGCACGGTCGCTCGCAATGAATAAGTACCTCAAAATCGCCACGCTCATACCCGAATATGACGAGGAAAATACTTTTTGGCGGGCACCGCTGATGGGAATTCAAAGCGCGCAGGAAGAATTAGAGGTGTTTGGGGTAAAAGTGATAAACTTTGCTTTTGACCAGTTTAAGGCATCCTCTTATGTCAATCAATTTAACGCTTTGATGGATGCGCAGCCGGACGGCGTAATCATCGTGCCTACTTTCCAAAAGGAAACAAAACGAATGGTAGCCGGATTGGAAGAAAAGAACACCCCTTACATGTTTATCAACATTGACTTGGATGGATTTAGAAACATATCTTTTATTGGTCAAGATGCCTACATGAGCGGGAGGCTAGCAGGAAAACTCATGCATTTGTGCCTACAGGAAACCTGCGATGTTTTGATTGTACAAACGCGTCCGAACATCGATATCAATCATGCTATTTTTAAACGAATCAATGGTTTTACCGATTATTTGGACGAAAACCGTATTCCGATACGCTGTGTGAATGTAGATGTGTCAAACTTGAATAATTCCAGTATATTGATGGATGAACTCCGGTCTGTTTTAGATGAAAATGCATCCATCAAAGGCGTTTTTGTACCGAACAGCCGGGTTGCTCTGTTCGCTGATTGCTTAGAAAAACTCAAGACACGTAAATTGGCGTTGATAGGTTATGATGGGACTGATCCAAATATTCAATGCCTGAAGGAAGGGAAAGTAGATTTTTTAATTTCTCAGAAACCCTTTAAGCAAGGATATAACGCTATTAAGCTGATAACAGACTTCCTGATTGACAAAAAACAACCCGAAGCAAAAATATATTCGCCCATCGAGATTCTGACAAAGGAAAACGTCTTCCAACGCGAGATAAATTCGAATGAATAGCGAGCACATAATGGTTTATACTGATGAATATCAACTAAAAATAGCTGACTATTTTCATCCATTTAGCTCATTTCGATTTCGTTTGATAAAGTGCCGCAAGTCCGATAATCGGACCGATGGCCAAAACCGTGTAAATATAGGTTTCATCAAAAGATTCTTTCAACATATTGAGAAGTTGAATGCTGACAATGGTAATCGCAAAACCGATGCTGTTGATGATGGTGAGCGCAGTTCCTTTGATTTCCGGAGAAGCATTTTCTGCCACGAGAGCCGAAAACAAAGGTGAATCGGCAATGACAAATAAACTCCAAAAAATCAGAAACCCGATGAGCAACACTTCTGATTCTATGTGAAATACGAAAGGAGAAATCAAACAACAAAAACAGGAAATGCCCAAGGCTGTGGCAGCGGTTTTTTGAATCCCGAATTTCCCGGAAACGTATCCTCCCAACACACAAGCCGGACCGCCCAAAGCGATGATTAAAAAAGAAATCATCGGAATATTTAATTGCGCTCCGGGATGCCGGTTGAGATAGGTTGTCAACATCAGCGGGACAAACGACCAAAACGCGTACAATTCCCACATGTGGCCAAAATAGCCGAAAGCCGCAGATCGAAAATTTTTATTTTTGAAAACTTTAAAAAATGCTTTAAAATCCGGTTTTTGTCCGGGTTTCCGATACGGGCCGTCCGGCACCAAAACAAGCATCAAAAATCCGCCGATTAGCGCGATTCCTGAGGTAAATAGCAGTACCATTCGCCAAGGTAAGGCATCGGTCATTCCTTTGAGCAGATGCGGAAATGCCGTACCGATTACCAATGCGCCTACCAAAAATCCGAGTGATTTGCCCAAGCCTTTTTGGAAATAATCGGCGGCAATTTTCATCCCAACCGGATAAATGCCCGCCAACGAAAACCCGGTTAGAAATCGGAACACAATCAAAAGTGCTAAACTGTTGTTTTCCAAAATGATACCGAGATTGAAAACACTTCCCGCGATGGCACTGAAAAAGAACACACGCGAAGGTGAAAACCGGTCGGCAAGAGTGAGCAAGGAAAAAATCAAGGTGCCAATGATAAAACCGAATTGCACTGCCGAAGTAAGGTTTGCTAAAGCATCCGAATTGAGGTGGAATGCGCTGGAAAGGTCATTCATCACGCCGTTTCCGGCAAACCAGAGGGAAGTACAACAAAACTGGGCGAAGACGATTGTGGGTAAAACGCGGTTGGTGCTTTTTGTCATGAAAAACGACGAAATAGTAGATGGGAAAACAAAGTTGGCGGGCGATTCATTTTTCGTTTATCAACCGATAAATCAACAAAGCGGCACGTTTCATAAAGTCCTTATAAGAAGCCAAATCCATGGTTTCGCCTAAGGTGTGCGCGCCATTTCCATCCACACCCAAACCGTCTAAGGCATCGACATAATCTGCAACGAAAGAAATATCTCCCGCCCCTCGCCTACCCGGATCGAAAGCTAAAACTTCACCTTGTCCCAAATCTTGGCTGATTTGACTGAGTGTAGCCAAAACTTTTAGATTACCCTCAGTCGGCGGCATGGAGGGATAGCCAGAGGCGAAGGTGAATTTTGCGGTTGTATTAGGTAGGTTTTGAGATACGATTTCTTCCATTTTTGCTTGGGCTTTCTTCATCTGTTCGGCTGTGAGAAAACGCAAATCACCTTTAACAAATGCGTTTGGGGAAACCACATTGGTTTTGCCTTCGGCTACACCGCGCGATTCATCGTCCGCGACTTCAACGGTCGATCCGCCAAGCATCAAACCCGGGTTGAAAGTCAGATATTCTTCTTGTAAATTTTCATAGAATGCATTCAATATCCGGGCAGCTTCATAGATGGCTCCTGCGCCGGTATTTTTTGAAAAAACACCCGCCGAATGCGCTCTTTTTCCAAAAGTTTCGAGTGTCCAAGAAGCTGTACCTCTCCGCGCGACCGTGGCATAGTTAAATCCTGTAGCGCCTTCAAAACCCAAAGCCACATCACTTCGTTTGGCTGCATCTACCAGTGATTGGCGGCTCACTTCCATCGGGTGGCCTGTCTTTTCTTCATCACCGGTCATGGCAACGATTATTTGCGCATTTTTCAAAACGCCGGCTTCTTTTAAAGCTCTCAAGGCGAAGAGGATAATCACATCACCGCCTTTCATGTCGCCCGCACCGGGCCCAAAGATTGTGTCTCCCGTGCGACGGAAATCTTGAAAAGGACTATCTTTTTCAAAAACAGTATCGAGGTGGCCAATCAGCAACAATTTTTTACCCTTGGGTTTCCCATTGCTAAATTCCGAAAACAGATGGTCGCCACGTTTCATACTTTCCGGCAGTGGGAGTAGTTTGCTGTCAAATCCGATTTCTGAAAAGGCATCAGCAAAGAGGTTGCCTACTTTTTTAACACCTTCCACGTTGAGTGACCCACTGTTGATGTTGACGGCTTTTTCCAAAAACAAAAGGGATTCTTCATAATTGGCTTCGATGCGGTCTAATATATTTTTTTCGGTTTTGCTCAGTTGGGCAAAGGCGGGGGAAACAGCGATAAACGCAAGTACTAAAATCAGTTGAATGTGTTTCATGTCGTTGATGTTGGTTTATAAAGCTAATTTTTGGGTATTCTAATAAGCAGGAAAAATGAGATTAATAGGTTTTGGTCATGTTTTCGGGAATTGCGATGATAAAATCTGCTATATTCTTGAATGAATGTTCTAAAGTACGAATATTTTCTTGTTCAACGGTAGTAATCGTTATCAACTTGATTGACGGTTTTTTTTGTCTAACATACCAAACGATGCCTTCATGATTTTTAGAATGAAAAGAGCCGTTGAAATGAATAAAAAGACTTCCTGACATGAAATTATTAAAGATGAAATGTGCCATCGTAGCGTCTTTGGAGGCTTGCGATTCAGCCATAAAGTTTCCGCCGTGGTTTACCATTTTTTTAATTTCTGCGTAGGAAGAAAGATCAGCCTCAAATTGAATTGGTAAAGGAGCAATCCAACTTTTTTCGGTATTGGAAAGTGAGTCAAGGCTTGAAAAGCCCTTCTTAAAAATCAGGCTTGCATATTTTCGGGGAATGTTGGTGGCAACAAACTGTATTTGGTGTTTTTTGGCAAAATCAACCAAAGGTTTATAATCCGTTTCATAGTTGTTCCAAAGCCGTGCACTTTCCTTGAATTTTTTTTCATCTATAACACTTGATAAAAAATCGTTGAGGATTTCCTGGTTGTCCGATTCAAACATTTCGGCTCCCAAAATGAGGGTTCTTTTTTCTTGTAAGTACTTGATAGCCTCGAGTTGCAACCAATGTGCGATTGGATTGTTGTGTTGTTCACCAAAAAAAATCAAATCAGCTTTTTCGAGCTGATTCATCATTTTTTTAAAAGTAGTTTTAGAACCATTTGCGGTGTATATTTGATGAGATTTTGGATTTTGAGCATAGGTAGAAACAGAAATTTGACAGAGGACGGCTATACATAATATGAATTTTTGCATAATTGAAAGAAATTAGTTAGTGCATCAAAGATATTCAAAAGCACAACTGTCAACAGTAAATTTGAATCAATTTTTGGTTTTGTTGGTAGTTATAAGTCTTGAGACTCAAAAAAATAATCATAAATCTTAACTTTGAACTAGCTCACTTATCCATAAAACAAATCAAAAACTTACCTTTGTCCGATTCAAAAAAATACATTCTACTAAATGATACTATTTATCCAGATTATTCAGTTTGTGCTCATCATTTCAATCTTGGTTATTCTTCACGAATTGGGCCACTTCATACCGGCCAAATTATTCAAAACCAAAGTCGAAAAGTTCTTTTTGTTTTTTGATGTGAAGTTTGCCATTTTTCAGAAAAAAATAGGTGAAACAGTCTATGGCATTGGGTGGCTACCATTGGGTGGCTACGTGAAAATCGCCGGAATGATTGATGAGAGCATGGACAAAGAGCAGATGAAACAGCCGGCACAACCTTGGGAATTCCGTTCCAAACCAACTTGGCAAAGGCTTATCATCATGGTTGGCGGTGTAACTGTTAATTTTCTCTTGGCATGGCTGATTTACAGCGCATTGTTGTTTAAAAATGGGGAAACATACATTCCTTCCGAGAGCCTGAAATACGGTATCTATGTTGACTCAATCGGCGAACAATTGGGCTTGAGGACCGGCGATAAAATCTTGGCAGTTGACGGGAAAAAAGCCAAAAAATTTAATGAAGCGGTTTTGAACATCATACTAGGAAATGAAGTAACGGTAAACAGGGATGGCAAAACCATAACTTTCCCGCTGTCTGATGCAGGAAAAGAAACCGTTTTCCGAACGCAGGGAAAAAACTTTTTGAGTTATCGCATGAAACCGATTATTGCTGAAGTTGCAAAAAATTCGGTAGCTGAGCAGGCAGGCATACAAGCCGGTGATCAAATCGCGCAAATCAATGAGCAAAAAATCGAATTTTGGGATGAATTTACTGATAAAATCAAATCCTCAGCCAATCATCAATTGGATGTACAAGTCTTGCGAAACGGTGAACTTCAAAATATTACGCTCACTGTGCCGGATGAAGACGCTATCGGCGTCCGTTTAGATGCCAAAAATCTGAGTGTGACGGACAACTATGGTATTTTTGCTTCCATTCCGGCCGGCTTCAATCGTACCATCCAAGTATTGACCGATCAAATCAAGCAGTTTAAAGTAATTTTCAACACCAAAACCGGCGCATACAAACAAGTAAAAGGACCCATCGGCATCGTCGAGATGATGCCCGAATCGTGGGATTGGAGTTTCTTTTGGGGATTCATGGCGATGTTTTCAGTTTGGCTTGCATTCCTTAACATTTTGCCAATACCCGCATTGGATGGGGGCCATGTGATGTTTTTGTTATACGAAATGATTTCCGGCAAAAAACCGAGTGAAAAAGTATTGGAAACCGGACAAATTATCGGTTTTGTATTGCTTATGGGCTTGATGGCAATCGTTTTTGGCAACGACATTTGGAACATCATCAAACGTTTTATTTGAGGTGAACCCTTTCGGGGTTTGAAACCCCGAAAGGGTTGGTTTTGCTATTGCCATACTTTCACATAGTCGATTTTGTACTTGGAGGGATAAATACTCTCATCTACTTCCGGACCGCCAAAGTTGCCACCAACAGCCAAGTTAATCAAAATGAAAAAAGGTTGATCAAACGGCCAAGTTGCTTCCGTTTTATCGGTTGGCGCGTAGGTATAAGATAAAGTATCATCTATAAAGAAATCGATTTTTTCGGCCGTCCAATCGATGGCATAGGTATGAAAACCTTCCTCTACCTCATCAAAAATAGCTTTGGCATTGTTGATGGTGTTGCCGTGGCTTGATTGGGTGTGAATGGAGTTGTAAATGGTTTTGGGGAGTTTACCTACATATTCCATGATGTCAATTTCACCGCTTTTGGGCCAACCCACTTCTTTGATATTGCTGCCCAACATCCAAAAGGCCGGCCAGATTCCTTTTCCCGTTGGTATGTCGAGCCTTGCTTCAATCCGTCCATATTGAAATTCCTTTTTACCCTTGGTGGTGATTCGGGTAGAGGTCACCCGATTGTTGTCTTTTTTTGCAGTGATGATAAGATACCCGTTTTCCAAACGATGGTTTTCAATTGTGTAGAATTGACGTTCATTGTTTCCCCAGCCACATACATTTGGGCATCCGTTGCCCAATTCGAAATTCCAAACAGCCGGATTGAGTTCGTTGCCGTTAAAGTTTTCCTCCCAAACAAGAATTCTTTCATTCTGTTGGGAGAAAGCAATTACAGTTGAGAAAAGAAAAAAATTAAAGAATAATTTCATTTTTATTGTTATTATATCTAAAATCTGCCTCCAAATCTGCCTGCGAACTTCCACCTACAAACACTTTAAAATCACCGGGTTCGACAATCCATTTCCCCTCATTGTCATAAAATCCGATGGTTTTTTCATCGATGGTAAACACCAAGGTTTTGGTTTCACCGGGCTGCAATTCGATTTGTTGAAAGTCTTTCAATTCTCTGACAGGGCGTGTTACGGAAGCGTACAAATCGTGAATGTAGAGTTGAACAGTTTCTTTTCCGGCATAGTTTCCGGTATTTGACAAATCAACAGAGACCTTGATATTTCCCCCTTTTGCAAACAAATCGCTGTTAAGTTTGAGGTTTGAATAGGCAAAAGTGGTATAGCTCAAACCATAACCGAAAACAAATTGGGGTTCGTTGGGTGCATCCATGTAGTGCGACCAAAAAACAATATCACCTCCCGGATTGTCCGGCCTTCCGGTATTTTTGTGGTTGTAATAAATCGGCACTTGCCCGATTGTTTTCGGAAAGCTCATCGGCAATTTTCCGCTTGGGTTGTAGTCTCCGTATAATACTTGAGCGATGGCGTTTCCACTTTCTGTACCCAAATGCCATGCTTCTACAATGGCTGGGATGTGGTCGGCTGCCCAATCGATGACCAACGGCCTTCCGTTCATCATCACCAAGACGATATTTGGGTTGATTTTGTAAACTTCTTCCAACAGTTCTTGTTGCAAACCGGGCAAATCGAGTTGCGTACGGCTACGGCCTTCGCCCGATTGGAAACCGTGCTCGCCAAATACCATAATCACTACATCGGCACGGCGGGCTTCTGCTTTTGCAGCTTCAAAACCAGTACGGTCGGTGGTATTGATTTTTGTTTCTTTAATAAAAACCGAGGTTTCATCCGTCAACCGAACACCTTGTTCGAAACGAAGTGTATTGCCGGTATATTTCTGTAACCCTTCCAAAACCGAAACAGCCGAATTGCTTTCAGCCAAGGCTCTCCAACTGCCTAAAGGGCTGTCTTTGTCGGAAGCTAATTGCCCAATTAAGGCGATTTTGACTCCTTCTTTTTTTAATGGTAAAAGTTGATGGTCGTTTTTTAACAAAACAATCGATTTTTTGGCTATATCAAGAACCGCTTCGTGAAAAGCTGGTTTTCCGGTTTCTTCTTTTTCACGCGCATCATCGCAGTATTTATAAGGATCCTCGAACAAGCCCAACTCGTATTTCACGGTCAAAATTCTGCGTACAGCATCGTCAATTACCGATTCCTTAACTTTTCCTTCTTTGACTAAGGCAGCTAAATGTTCGACGTACAACCTCGATTCCATATCCATATCCGAACCTGCATTGGCGGCTAATTCGGCGGCTTGTTTGCCGTCTTTGGCAAAGCCATGTGGGATCATTTCACCTATCGAACCCCAATCGGAAACGACGAAGCCTTTGTAATTCCACTTGCCCTTGAGAAGTTCTCTTTGCAAAAATGAATTGCCAGTTGCAGGAATACCGTTGAGCACATTAAAAGAATTCATAAAGGTTTTGACATCGGCATCGACAGTTGCTTCGAAAGGAGGAAACACATCATTGTAGAGTGTGGCAGTTCCGATGTCCACGGTGTTGTAATCGCGGCCAGATTCGGCAAAACCGTAAGCGGCAAAATGTTTGGCAGTCGCTGCGATGGTGTTGATGGCAGCTAAATCGTCGCCTTGAAAACCTTTGACGCGGGCAAAGGCAATTTTACTGCCAAGATAAGGGTCTTCCCCGGCTCCTTCCATCACGCGACCCCAACGGGCATCACGGGTGATATCGACCATAGGTGCGAAAGTCCAATTGATCCCGGCGGCGGCGGCTTCGGCAGCGGCTACTGCCGATGATTTCCTGATGGCCTCCAAATCCCAACTGGCTGATTCTGCAAGTGGAATTGGGCTAAGGGTTTTATAGCCATGAATGACATCATAGCCAATGATGAGCGGAATGCCCAAGCGGGTTTCTTCAACCGCTATTTTCTGAACGGCACGAACGTTTTCAACGCCATTTACATTTAGCATGGAACCGACCAATCCCTTGCGGAGTTGCTCGTATTTAACAGCTGCGTCGCCGCCTTCAGGTGCCGGGCCGGTAACTTCCCAAAAACCATTGTATTGGTTCATTTGCCCAATTTTTTCTTCCAAGGTCATCAAAGACAAAATGGAATCAACTTTTTGGTCAAATTTAGGGTTGAGTGAAGTTTTTATCGATGTTGGATTTTGGTTGCAACTGAAGAGTACAATCGACAGTAAAAACAGTTGTGGCAGTAAGTAAGGTTTCATTTTGGTAGGGTGTAAAATAAATTTTTTGTAAAGTTATAAAATATAGTGCATTATCTAATTATTTCGGTTCGTTTCTTGTCAACTTTATATTTTTTTAACAAAAAGGTCAGCATAAAGCCAACCTTTTAAAATCAAATGAGAAACAATTAGTGAATTTATTGATATACTTTGACGTAATCAATTTCATAGGTTGATTGTGTAAAAGCTCCGTCAACTGCTCCACCAAAATTTCCTCCCATGGCAAAATTGATTAACAGGAAGAAGTTTTTGTTGAAGGGCACAGAAGGTGAATTTGTAAAGGTGTGGTAGAGTTGATTGTCCACAAAAAATTTAATTTGTGTTTCAGTCCATTCGGCAGAATAAACATGAAAATCATTAGAAGCACCTGCAATCACAGTAGATTGAGATATACCGTCCCCACCTGAGTTACCGGGAAAATGGAGCGTGCTGAAAATTTTATCTTGTTGGTTGCCAACATGTTCCATAAAATCTATTTCGCCTGAACCGGGCCAAGGATTGGTGTCGATATCGGCTCCAAGTGCCCAGAAAGCAGGCCAAGTACCACCACCGGTTGGGAGTTTTGCACGCATTTCAATTCGACCGTATTTGAAATCAAATTTTCCTTTTGAATTAATTCGGGAAGAAGTAAAGTTGCTGCCGCTAAAGTTTTCACGTTTGGCAGTTATTTTTAAGAGTCCTCCTTGAACAACAATATTTTCAGGCCTGTCGGTGTAGTATTGGAGTTCATTATTTCCCCAACCGTTTACACCGGTTCCGGTATCAAAATTCCAATTTTGACTATTAATAGCACCATCAACGTCAAACTCGTCAGACCAAATGAGGTTATTGAATTGAGAGGGTGGTTGGACACCGCCTTCAGGGACAAAGGTAAAATACCAAGCCAATTGGCCTCCACCAAATTGGCTTCGGACATTTTGAACGCCTCTAACACTTAATTTATTTGCAGTGAGCTCCAAAATTTGAAATACGGTAATTCCTGCATCGTAGGAAAGTACGCTATTATCAATGGTGAGTGTTTGCGCATTAGACACAGCATCAGCAATTACTGAGAATGCAGTGTTTGTTCTGATAAATTCGTCAATGGGCCTGCATTCATCTACAAATTGTTGCACTGGGGCATCGGGGAAAAATTTGGTGACTTCTGTCCAATTCATAAAAGTTAGGCCTTTGGTGTCAATCTGATACGTCAGATTTTGTTGCGCGTCAAAACTAAATGTCAAGACATCGTCATACAAACAAGGGTTTAGTGAATTGGGGGCAGCAGAGAAGAAACCCGGAAAATCGGTATTCACATCTCCCACGCCGAAATGTCCGGCTACTGTTTGATCCCAAACCCATTTTTTGGAACCATCTCCCGCTAAAAATTGGAGTACCTGTGGGTCTATTTGGACTTTCACATCCAGTTCGACTTCAATGGATTTTGAAGTTGCACTACCTCCGGTTCCAAAAGCCACTACTGTGATTATCGCGGTAAACTGTCCGGCTCTGGTGAATCGAAAAGTTGCTTGTTCGCCCGGTAAAACCAAAACCGGTGTGCTTTGTGGTGTAAAAACAACTTGAAAGCTCAGCGCGTTGTCAGCAGTCGGTGTTATGGTAACCAAACCGGATTGATCATCGGCAACCAAAGCAGTTACTTGCAAATTGGAGGGTGTTAGAATTTCACCGAAACTGGCATTGTCGTCTGGGGCGCAATTGAGCATTGAAATGCTTGCGATGACGATTGAAATAAGGATTTTTATTTTTTTCATTTTATCTTATTTTATATACTGAGAAGTTTTTCGATTTGTTATTTTTATTGGCCACTAAATCGAATGTTGTCGATGTAAACCACATTGTCCTGAGTCCTGCCCGATAAATCAAAATCTGGGAAAATGATAATTTGATCTATAATACCTGTGATGCCTTTGCCAATGCTTCCTGAAAGGTCAAAGGTTAGTTCTTCCCATTGGTTGATTTTGGTATTGGCCACCTTCACTTCAGGTTGCGCTTCTCCATTAACTTCGGCAAATTTCAAACCCACATCGCTAATCACAGATTTCCATACCATGATTCTCACAATTTTGTTGGTTTGATCGAAGGTAAACGAGCCGATATCTGCACCGTGTTTAGATTCAAAACCAACCCAAGGTTGACCCACTTGCAAAGCGGTAGCTTTAAGTACAGTTGCAGAGGTGTTAATTCCTGAAGCATCCGGATTTGCAACAATCTGAATAGGAGGATTTGATCCATTTTCAAAAACAGTCCATGTCCAATTGGCACCAAATCCTCCTGCTTCAAAATCAATTGGGTTTAAAGGCGGTGTTCCTGAACCACCACCTGTGCCTCCGCCTGTGCCACCACCGCCACCGGAAGTTCCACCTGCGGTTGAGGCTAAAATAATGTCATCAAAATGATAAACCGTTCCGTCTCCGTTGTTTCCAAAATCAAAGAAAATAACAAATCTTACGTAATTGGCAGCAGGAGCTCCACTAAAATCATAAGAAAGTTCTTCCCACGTGCTTGCTTTGGTGTTGGTAACGTCAACTTCGTGGGTTAAACTGCCATCTGCGTTTTCAATTTTTACCTTGATTACAATACCGCTTTTGGGGCTGAGAACCTTCACTCTGATAAAAGGTAGCATAGCAACATCGATTACTTTATTCTCAATAAATGAACCGGCCCAAACTTCAGAACCTTGCTCTTTGACCAATTCCGCTACCATACTGCTGGTGTTGATACCTGAAGAACTTGGATTGTTTACCACCGCGGAGGTTGGAATGTTACCAAAAGAGGTAAATACGGGTGCTACACCCTCGAAATCCTCAATCAGATTAGGAGGGTTATTACTACCTCCACCACCTTGATTGGGAGTTGATAACTGAATATCATCAAAATAGAATGATTCTCCATTTCCTCCATTTCCGAAATCGGGGAACAGGATAACCCTGTCATACGAATTAGCTGAACTGAATGCGCTGGATGAATTCAGGTCAAAGGAAAGCTCTTGCCACGCATTAGCTACTGTTGAAGTTGCTTGAACTTCGACAAAAACGGTTGGATTGCCATTGCCATCAAGCGGAGAGCCGGAGTCTTCTATCTTAAACAAAATAGGGGTTCCCACACGTGGCGACCAAACTTTGACTATCACCGTCGTGCTTGAGGCAAAATTAATGGGGCCACTTAAATTCAAACTCGCACCTGCCCAAACTTGGGCTCCACCTAATTTTTGAATTTCCACTACGCGTGAACTGGTATTGATGCCGGATGCATCCGGGTTGTTGACTACCGCTGCGGGAATCGGTCCAAAACTTGGGCTACCAAACCCAATCCAATCGAAAGTTATTGCTGTAGATTCAAAGTCCAATGGCAATGAAATAGTCGGTGTGTTGGCACTAACTTGAGCTATATCATCAAAATAGAATGATTCTCCATTTCCTCCATTTCCGAAATCAGGGAATAGGATAACCCTGTCATACGAATTAGCTGAACTGAATGCACTAGAAGAAGTCAAGTCAAAGGAAAGCTCTTGCCACGCATTAGCTACCGTTGAAGTTGCTTCAACTTCGACAAAAACGGTTGGATTGCCATTGCCATCAAGCGGAGAGCCGGAGTCTTCTATCTTAAACAAAATACGGGTTCCCACACGTGGCGACCAAACCTTTACATTGACAGTAGTTCCCAAATCAAAATTGATGGGATTGGATAGTTTTAAACTGGCTCCCGCCCATACTTGTGCACCTGCTGCTTTATTGATTTCCAGAACTTTTGAGCTTGTATTGATTCCCGAAACATCCGGGTTGTTGACTACCGCTGCGGGAATCGGACCAAAACTTGAGCTGCCGAATCCAATCCAATCAAAGGTAAGTGTGGACGATTCGAAAGTAAGCGGCAATGCGATGGGTTCAGGACTGGCGTTGGTTTGTTCGATTTCATCAAAGAAATAGGTCGCACCATCACCTCCATTTTCAAAATCAAAGAAGAAAATCAGTTTGGACAATTGTTTTCCGTCTGTCAAAGTTCCAAAATCAAAAATCAATTCTTCCCATTGGTTTGCAATGGTATTTCTAACATCCAGTTCTGTTGAAACATTTGGATCAGTGGCATTTTCTAATTTTAGTTTAACAATGATGCCACTTTTTGGAGACCAAACTTTAAGTTTTATCTTTTTCAATTGGCTGAAATCAATAGGTTGATCTAAAGTCAAGATACTTCCTGCAAAGAATTGAGCTCCTTGATTTTTCAAAAATTGAACTACTTTGGTAGTCGAGTTTGCTCCAGATGGATCTGGATTGTCTATTACAGTTGTGACGGCACCTTCAAAATCTATAAAATTGTAATTGAGTGTAGTCGATTCAAAATTAACCGGTAATAAAAGCGGGTTGGTGATGGTAACAACCTGAGTAAACTCGGCGGTTGCTTCTCCACCACTCAGTGCAACAACGCGGACGGTATAATCACCGATGGCCGGGTACTTGTGATTGACAATTGTACCTTCATTGAACATGGTTGGTGTTTCGTTTTCTACATCTCCAAAAAACACTTCAAAAAAGGTTTCTAAATCAGCGGTAGCACTGACGTTGATGCCAAAATTATCGGTTGGGTCTTTTTCGATGGTGACTTCTAAATTTTCAGGTGCTTTAAAAGACACGGTTAAGGGTTGGCTTATTTCAGTCATTAAACCGTTCACAGATGTAGCTTGTATTTTAACGTCAAAAACACCCTCTGTATAGGTGTGTTGTGTGTTTTCGCCGGGCAATAGGATGGCTGGAGCTGAGCCATCTCCAAAAATAACGGTAAACGAATTGGCTCCTTCACCGTTTGGGGTTATGGTTACCAATCCCGTGTTGTCCTGTGTGATGGTAAATAGGGCAGAAACGTTGGCAGGAGCTAAGGTGTCATTGATGAAATCGACACTTCCGTCTTCATTATCCGAGCAAGAAAAGGTGAAGAGAAGGAAGAAGAAGCTTAAGAAAAGGTTTATATTTTTCATGGGAAAATAGGATTATAGGATTAATAACCGGGGTTTTGAGTCCAACGGTTGCCGGCTAATTCAATTTCGATGGATGGTATCGGGAATAATTCATGCTTTCCGGCTACAAATCCCGGAATTTTTGAAGCGGCTTCACCGGTTCGAACTAAATCGAAAAAGCGCTGGCCTTCGCCCATGAGTTCCAACCTTCTTTCGTCCCAAATAGCTTGAGTCAATGAGCTTCCGGAAAGACTGATGTCGCTGAGCCCGGCTCTCTGCCTGACGCGATTGAGATACAAGCGCGCTTTCACATCTCCAGAACCGGAACGGCTAAATGCCTCGGCGGCCATAAGCAACACATCGGCAAAGCGGATGGATCGGTAGTTGTTTGGGTTGGTCAAGTTGGCATCGCCGGTGTTCAAATCACCTTGTCTGGCAATGTATTTACGATTGTAAAAACCGGTGTGTTCGAATCCTTCTACGAAGGTTGCGCCGGTTTGATCTGCCCAAGTGTTAATATCTAAAATGGCAACATCTCTCCGAATGTCTGCTGGGTCGTAAGCATCAAAGGCTTCTTGAGTAGGTACATTGAAACTAAACCCTGAGTCAAACAAAGGGCCGGAATAATTTCTGATTCCATTGAATCCGACAGCTACATTTCCTTCACTGCATTGCAAACAACCAAATCCTGCACCTTCTAAGTCTGAGTATTGAATTTCAAATACTGACTCGATATTATTTTCTCCCACCGATTCGAAAATGCTATTGTAGTCAGTGACCAAATCATAGGGACCATCGTTTATAACTTCTTCTAAAACGGTTGATGCTTCCCCAAATTTATTTTGAAAAAGCAAGACTTTTCCAAGCAAAGCCAAGGCAGCACCTTTGGTGATTCTTCCTTTTTGAGCTTGTGTATAAGGAAGGTTATCGGCTGCAAAACGAAGGTCGCGCTCGATTAGATTATAAACCTCTGAAACGGGAGCCCGGTCGATTGAAGTTTCTTGTCCAAATTGAATTCTTTTGTCTTCAGAAAGAGGAACATCTCCAAAAAATTTGACCAATTCAAAATAGTAATAAGCTCTGAGGAATCTGTTTTGAGCAAGTATTTGGTTTTTATTCGGAAAATCTACTTTGTCTTTAAATTCCATTATGAAGTTGGTACGGTTGATACCCGCGTACATCCAATTCCAAAGATCTCTCAATTGTTGGTTGACGGGTGTATGCGTCATGTCATCAACTTCTTGAAAACCGGGAACGTCAACGGCGCTTTCGCCTCCAGCTAAGGTATTGTCTGATGCAATCTCCCCTATCATCACGTTTACATAGGTTGCCTGCAGCAAATCATAGGAACCTATAAGAGCTTCTTGGAAGTCTGACTCAGAGTTGAAAAAACTTTCTGAGTCTATGACGAAAGCCGGGTCTTCTTGGACAAAATTATCAGAGCAAGACGACAATGACAGGCCGAGAAATGCAACTGCTATGTATAGATTAATTTTTAATTTCATGGTTGTAGCTATTAAAAGTTCAAGTTAATTCCGAAAATATAAGAACGGGGTGTTGGGAAGAATCCCGGATCGATGCCACCCCCGATAGGTGCACCGCTTGAAATGGATGGGTCAAATCCTGAATAATCTGTAAACGTGTACAGGTTGTTGACTTGGGCATACAATCGCAGGTTGTTTATTTTTGCTTTTTGCGTGATTGATTTGGGAATGGTATAACCCAATTGAATGGTTTGAATTCTCAAAAAATCACCATCTTCCACGAAGAAATCCGAGAAGAGTGTGGAGCTTGTTGCACCGGTAGTTACCAATGGTTGCGAATTGGAAGTGCCCGGACCTGTCCATCGATTAAGAAATGAGCGATTTTTATTGGTCAAAGGCTGGTTTCTTTCAAAATTTCTGACAATTTCATTTCCGGCTTGGCCAAAAGCACTTGCCGAAAAGTCGAAATTTTTATAGTCTAAAGACAAATTAAAATTGAAGGTCACGTCCGGTATTGGGCTTCCTATATCCGTACGGTCATTGTTGTTGATGACTCCATCTTGATTGGTGTCAACAAATCGAATTTCTCCCGGCCTTGCATTGGGTTGTGTCGCATGTGCATCCACTTCTTGTTGGTTTTGGAAAATGCCATCGGTTTTAAGTCCGAAAAAGTATCCCAAGGGTTTTCCGGCTTCCATCCGCGAAGGAGCTTCTTGACCCACTCCAAAGTTTCCTCCGGTAACAAAGCCCACGTCGTTGTTGACAGAAAGCACTTCGTTTTCGAGTGCGGTAAAATTACCGCCCACCGTTAATTTCAAATCTTTGGTTAGTTTGGTTTTGTAGTTGACACTAAACTCGACCCCTCGGTTACGGACTGAACCTGCATTGATGAAAGGTGGTGCGCTACCTGGAGCTGACGATCCGATAATTCCTGACACGGGTGCTTCGAGTAGCAAGTCGCGGGTGGTTTTTCTAAAGAAATCTGTCGTTATTTCAAAGTTTTTGAGCAGTGTCAAATCAAAACCGATGTTGAGTTGGTCTTGTTCTTCCCAACGGATATTCGGGTTAGGAATTCTACCGACCGCTTTCCCGTTGATCAATTGATCGTCAAACACTGCAGTCGCTTCGCCCGACAATAGAGAGCGGAAAGTGTTTGCAACGATGCGGTCGTTACCCAAGACTCCGAAACTTCCGCGCAATTTTAGGAAATTGACGATATCGTTGTCCTCCAAAAAAGACTCTTCCGTTACTACCCAACCAATCGAACCGGAAGGAAAGTAAGCGACACTTTCATTAGGCCCAAAATTGCTTGAAGCATCGCGGCGAAGTGAAAATGAAAATAGATATTTACTGCTGTAATTGTATTGAAATCTGCCAAAATACGAAACCAGACGTTCTTCAAATTGACCGTTACCGAAATTTTCATCAGCTAAATTGTTGTTTGTCAAAGATAAATCTGCAAACTTGTAACTGTTGTTTGGAACATCAAATCCTGTCGCGTTAAAGAAGTCGCCGTGGTTTTTGAAAACGGTTGTTCCAACAGTTACTTCTACATTGTGGTCTTCGAAGAAAGTATTTTTGTAATTGACAAAAGCATCCCAAGTGTAATCGTTGAAATCATCTTTAATCTCGGTCACACTGCTTCTTGAATTATTAAAGACTTTACCGGATCCAAAAAAAGCAATCGGGCTAAAAAACTTTGCTTTAGCTAAGGAATAGTTGAATCCCAATCGGGTTTCTGCACTCCAGTGATCATCTAATTTGAATTTTAATCCGGCCGTACCGTTTATCTTGTTGGTATTGCTTTCGTTGAAAGTGTTGGCAATTTGAGCCAACGGATTGATGACTTCATTTCCGAGGCCTTCTGCCAAAGTGAAATCGCCGTTTACATCCCTCACAGGAAGTAGCGGGGACATATTTAGTGCATTGAAAAGCACCGATCCCAAACCACTTTCATTAATGGTTTTCCTTTTGGTGTTGGTATAGAAGAGTGAAGTGTTAAAAGTGAAATATTTAGAAAGTTCTGTTGTAAAACTCAAACGTGAGGTAAACCGGTCGAAGTTTGATTTGTCTCTGGCTACAATCCCGTCTTGAGAAAGATACCCTGCCCCTAAAGAATAGGTTGATTTCTCGCCCCCACCGGAAACAGAAATATCTTGGTTGAAAACGGGTGCAGTTTCAAAGACTTTGTCTTGAAAATCAGTTCCTTTTCCGAAAGCTGAAACATCATTAAAGAGTGGTGTTTGTCCGGCATTAGTGCGGGCTTCGTTGATTAGAAGCGCGTATTCTGTGGCATTCAGAACTGGCAGTTTACGTGGAGTTTCTTGGAAAGCTACATAAGAATTTACGGCAAAAGTGGCAGCTGTATTTTTCTTGCCTGTTTTGGTAGTAATCAGAATAACACCGTTTGCAGCCCGCGTTCCGTAGATGGCTGCAGATGCATCTTTAAGGGTCGTGATGCTTTCGATGTCGCTCGGATTGAGATTAGTCAGTGCGTCTTCGGTGATGTTTCCATCGACTACTATCAAGGGACGGTTGTTTCCGTTACTGCTAATACCCCTGATACGAATATTTAAAGGGCTACCAGGTGAACCCGATGAAGGGATGATTTGGACACCGGTACTTTGACCTTGCAATGCATCTTCAAAACGAAGTGGTTTGAGTGCCGCAATAGTTTCGGCACTGACTAAGTTGACTGCACCGGTTACTTCTTTTTTGGCTTGCGTTCCATAACCGATGACAACCACTTCAGACAATGCTTGGGTGTCGTCTTCCAGCTGCACATTGATTATGTTTGAGGAAACGGTGACTTCGATTGTTTTGAATCCCAAGTAAGAAAACACCAAAACATCTCCTTGCTTGACATTGTCTAAGATGAAGTTTCCATCAAAGTCCGAATTGGTTCCATTGGTGGTGTTTTTAACCACAATGTTCACACCCGGGAGCGGAGTTCCACCTGTGACAGCAATGACGTTGCCGGTGACGCGTCCATTTTGGGAGTGAGCTGTTAGGCCTCCGAATAAGAGAACGAGAATCAATAATACATTTTTTTTCATTCGATTTGAATTTTTAAAATCAATAGATAGGTTGCCAAATAGACTTACAGTTTTTCAGCGCATTGAACGCAAACGAAAATGAGGCCTGTCTGAAAATGTAAATCTATTGTGTTCGGGAGAAAGTAATTAAAAATGAACCTCAACAAAAAATATACACAACTGATGTTGTGTTAAATTTGCAACTATTAATACTATATTAACTTAGCATTAACAAGGCTTTAGCATTGATAAAAAAAGTGAAATGAAATTGTCGTATGAGGTGAGTTTTAACATCGAAAACGTTTTAGGTGAGTAAATGTTGAGGTGTTTTTAACAAATGTTGAGGTGCGACTAAATGCTTAGAATGTATGAACTGAGGCTTTCATCATGTTCTAAATCTAATTTTTTGCGCAAACGATACCTTTTTATTTCCATGCTGCGTACCGAAATGTTGAGTAGCGGTGCAATCTCTTTTGAAGAAAGGTTTAGCCTCAAATAGGAACAAAGGCGCAAGTCGTTGGCGGTAAGGTTTGGATGCTTTGCTTTAAGGTTATTTAAAAAATCTTGCTCAGATCGGTTAAATACGGATTCAAATACTTCCCAATCTTCATTCTCATTCTGATTTTTTTCGATGAATTTTAAGAGCGAATTTACTTCATTTGTACGGTTGACTTTTTTTATTTCTTTTTTAAGATTGTTGAGCAATTCATTTTTTCTAATCAAATTGACCGTGGTGTTTTCAAGTTCCTTATTTTTTTGTTCGACCAGTTGATTTAATTGGTCATTTTTTAACTTGAAAATTTGTTGCTCGTTGATTTTTTTGATTTCCTCGATTTGATTTCTTTTCTCTTGAATCAATTGCTGTTGTTTTTTGTGATAATGATTTTTGTAAGACTTATGAACCAAATAAATCATTAATGTAATCGCAAGTAAGTACAAGAGGATACTGATGTTAGAAAAATACCAAGGCCTGTTGATTGTAAATTCATAGTTTATGGTATTGGATGAAATCAATTCACCAATTTTCGCCCTTGCATGTAAGCGGTATTTACCAAAGCCCAACTTGCTTATATTAAAATTGTTGTTTGCAGTCCATTCCGACCATGCCTCCGAATCATTGAGCTTGTATTGATAAAGCGTTTTGTGTGTAGGGCTCAAGTTGGGCACACTGAAATGAAAACTGATGTTGATAAAGTCGAAATTGACGATAAAACCGTCTTTCAACGATTGTTTAATTGTTTGGTTGTTTTTGGAAGTACTGCTAACACCGGTTAAATAGATATTGAAATCATCGGGGTTTGTCTGTGCTTTTGGCAGAATAATGTATCCGGTTGAGTTGCCAATGATGTAGTTATCATCGTCTAATTTATCGATGTTTTCAAAACCGCTCATGGTTTTTCTAACCTCTTGTGGTAAGTCATATTTTTTTATATATAGATTACCTGACAGAAAGTCGGACGATAGAACTGCTACATCTTGGTTGTTGAAAAGCCACAATTCGCGGTCATCAATTGAAATAAGCTTTCCGGATTGATAATTTGTAGAATCTGACAATTGGCTGTAGTGCTTGTTAAAAACAAATTTTTGCGCGGTATAATCGTACTTATAAATACCCGAATAGTCGGCATAGATAATATCCTTTTTAAACTTTATCAAACCCGAATTTTTCTGTTTGCGGTTTTTGAAATTGTTTTCAACCAGTTTAGCCTGATAGAATCCCTCATCTATTTTCAATTGATAAACTCCTTTGTACTCGTGATTTATCCAAATGTTTTTCAAGGAATCCATTGCAACAAAACGCGCGGAGATATCAAATCCTTTGATGTTGTTTCTGAATCTCCAATCTTGTCCGATTTTTTCGAAAACACCCAAACCTTTGTAAGTGCCTACCATCAATAAGCCCGGTTTGTCCGGAATTTTTTCAAAAGTCCAAACTCCGGTTTCTTTATATAAGAGTTTTGCATCCTCGCCTTCAATTATAAAACATCCCAAATTGTGTCCACAGAATAGTTTGCCATCGTATTCGAATAAATTCCAAACTTGGCCTTTTGAATTTTTTACAAGATGAAAAAAGTCTATCGTATGAAGGTCTTTAAAATACAAACCCTGATTGGTACCGATATACAGTTTATTGTTAAACACTTTGGTCGCATAGACCGTCCCCAAAATACCATCTATATCATTGTAATACAATATATTAGATTGATAATTCACTGTGTTTATTCCGATGTCCAATCCCAACCAAATATTATTTCTGTTGTCTTCAAAAACTGATAGAACGGTGTTGTTTGAAAGACCGTTGTTGATGTTCAGATTTTCTTTGATTGTCCCTTTGCTGTCAAGAATAAGAAACCCGTTTGCAATCAAACCCAAAGCGAAATTTCCGTTGCGCAACGCGATACTTTTATAGACCGTTGTCTTCTTGAGAAACGAATCGGCAGGGATTGTCCATTTCTTAAGTTTATTCTCCGAATAAATGTAAAATCCGTCCTTTTGCGTAAGGATGAGCCATTGATTGTTGCTATAAAACAAGTTTTCTATCCGGTTATCTTCGGCTAATGGAATCTTAACAAGTTGTTTTGGTTTGCCCTGCTCGAGGAAATAGATAGATCCATCGGCGGTATGATAGTACAGGTTTTTGTTAATCAGATGAGATTTTTCTATCGGTTCATTGACGGTAATAATATCAAAGTGTTCTGTTGAAATATTAAAGAGAAAGAACTGGTTTAGTGATTGAAAAACAATGAAATTATCGAAAGAATCTATTCGCCAAAACTGCTCATCTTCCATGATGCTTTCTTGAATATTTTGGGACATTGAATGGTAGATTAAATAACCAAAATCATCTCTTTGCCAATAGCCGAATTCCATGTAGAATCCGGTGTAAATCTTATCGCCTATTGCCTTGGCCGACCGCATAATGGTGTTGTTTGGCGTTGGGTAAGTTTTCCAAGTAACACCGTTAAATTCTAATAATCCGAAGTTGTTGGCTACATAGATAAATCCGTTTTTGTCTTGCGTAATTTCCCAGTTTTGTGTTTCGCCCCGATAGGTATCCGGACTGTATTGAAATACTTTCGGTATTTCCTGAGCGAGAGAACAACTGAAGGACAATATGAAAAAAAGTTTTCTTAACAAGCGAAAATATTTGAAAAATTATGACTCTGTATGCTGTAAAAATAGAAATAACCTTTGATGAAATAAAGAAAAAGAAAAATAAGTTTGCGGCAATTATAGCTTTTCAAAAAATTTAAAACAAAAACAAATTTTGAATATGTCTAAAAAATCTGTTTTACCTTTGAAAAAAATATTTCCAACCTTAACAAAGATAGATGAATCGCTATTTGCTATTGATATTTGCCCGCAATCCAATCTTGGGGAAGGTAAAAACACGCCTTGCCAAATCGATTGGAGATGAAAACGCACTCGAAATCTATCAACAACTTTTGAAACACACGGTTTCAGTAACCAAAAACTTGCCTGTCGATAAACGCGTATGTTATTCGGAGAGTTTGGTTGAAAATGATATTTGGCCGGATAATGTTTTTCAAAAACAACTGCAAAAAGGAGACGACTTAGGACTGAGGATGCAACACGCTTTTCATACCGCTTTTGAAGAAGGATACCAAAAAGTAGTCATCATCGGTACCGACTTGCTCGAACTCCAACAAGCACATCTCGAAAAGGCATTTCAAAAACTCGACACCTGCGATTTTGTCTTCGGGCCGGCAGATGACGGCGGATATTATTTAATGGGGATGTGTGCGCTCAAACCGCCTTTATTTGTTCATAAGAAATGGGGGACAAACTCGGTGTTGGAGGACAGTATGAAAGATTTATTTGGTGAAAAAATCTGCCTTTTAGAAACGTTGAACGACATCGATGTGGTGGAAGATATAATAGAAATAGAAGCCTTTAAAAAGTATTTAAAATAAAATTGAAACATAATTATTGAATTGATTACCCGCTGAACTATGAAAAAAAACCTAAACGAAACCATTAAATATCTAAAAAACAAAGGATTCGGACAAGCTGAAGTCGGGATTGTATTGGGAACCGGTCTCGGAAAATTGGTCGATAGCATTGAAGTCGAACACGAAGCGCATTACAACAACATTCCGTTTTTTCCGCAAGCTACAGTAGAGTTTCATTCCGGTAAATTAATTTATGGCACTTTGGAAGGCAAGCAAGTGATTGTCATGTCCGGGCGATTCCATTATTATGAAGGCTACAACATGCAAGAAGTTACTTACGGCATTCGCGTCATGCATCTTTTGGGCATTAAAACTTTGCTCATTTCTAATGCTGCCGGAGCCATTAACCAAAATTTCAACAAAGGAAACCTGATGCTCATCGATGACCACATCAACCTACAGGGCGATTCGCCGCTTGCTTTCAAAGGAGTTGATGCTTTTGGGCCGCGCTTTGCTGATATGTCTGCACCTTATGACAAAAAATTGAATGGTTTGCTCAGAGATCTTGCCAACAAATTGAATGTAACGCTACATGAAGGCGTTTACGCGGCGGTGGTTGGCCCTCAATTGGAAACCCGCGCAGAATACCGGTATCTGAAAATCATCGGAGCTGATGCCGTTGGGATGAGTACAGTACCTGAAGCAATCGTGGCAAATCATTTGTGTTTACCTTGTGCCGCCATCTCTGTGCTGACCGACGAATGCGATCCGGACAATCTGTTGCCGGTCAAAATACAAGACATCATCTCGACGGCAAATTTTGCCGAACCCAATTTGGTGCGCTTGTTTAGAGAATTGCTTAAAAACTTATAAACCGATGGATAAGTATCTCGAAATCATCATCAAATCGTACAAAGGATATTACAACTACCTCGTGCATGAAATTTCACACCCCTCGTGGCACAACTATTTTTATTGGCTGATTGGGGTTTCGCTCTTGTTTTGGCTCTTGGAAATCATGCACCCGTGGCGGAAAAACCAACCGGTCATCCGAAAAGATTTTTGGTTGGATGCTTTCTATATGTTTTTCAACTTTTTCCTATTTTCTTTGATTGGTTACAACGCTTTGTCCAATGTGGCGGTTACTTTTTTCCATGAATGCCTCTTGAAAATCGGAATCGACAATCTGGCAATTTTCAACGCAGCTAATTTGAGCGTCTTTTCGCAGCTTTTTATCTTGTTTGTCGTGCGCGATTTCATACAATACCTCATCCACCGTTTGTTGCATTTCAGCCCGTTTTTGTGGAACTTTCACAAAGTACATCACTCTGTCAAACAGATGGGATTTGCGGCTCAAATGCGCTACCATTGGATGGAAAACGTGGTCTATCGTTCCTTGCAATACATCCCGTTGGCACTAATCGGTTTTGGCATTCAAGATTACATCATCGTCTATTTGTTCGCGTTTGCGATAGGCCATTTCAACCACGCCAACATCAAGGTCCCGTTGGGCCCGCTCAAATATATTTTCAACAACCCGCAGATGCACATCTGGCACCACGCCAAAAAATTGCCCAACAAATACGGAGTCAATTTCGGCCTGACGCTCAGCCTGTGGGACTATCTTTTCAAAACCGATTACATCCCTTCCGATGGCCGCGACATCTCTTTGGGTTTCGACCACGATGAGGTTTTCCCAGATAATTTCCTCGGCCAGGCAGTTTATCCGGCGAACAAAAAAGATTGAGGATTTCCACCTTAGGTTGAATTCAATATCAGTATTTTTTAGGGCGTGCCCCTTCAGTTGTTCGTGCCTCACAACTTCGGGTCGGGCTTTTCGTTCCCGCTTTTTTTTATTTGGCGAACAAAAAAGATTGAGGATTTCCACCTTAGGTTGAATTCAATATCAGTATTTTTTAGGGCGTGCCCCTTCAGTTGTTCGTGCCTCACAACTTCGGGTCGGGCTTTTCGTTCCCGCTTTTTTTATTTGGCGAACAAAAATCGCCAAATAAAAAAGAGCTCCACTACAATCCCTCACGCAGCTTCTATAACCAAACCTTCAGTAAGCCAATAAATGGCTATAAATCATAGAATACAGTGCTATCATTTATAGGTGAAGCCGAAAATTAATTTTTCATCATCAATCGTTATCTTGACTCGGAAACTCGTTTTCGTTTCCTAATTTTGCAACAAACTAACTACAACACTTTCATCCATGAGAAGCCTACTCTTTTTTTTCGCATTCGTATTTTCAACTCAATTCAGCCTGAGCACCAATCTCGATTGGGGCAAAACCGGGCATCGCGTGGTGGGCGAACTTGCCGAGCAAAATCTCAGCAAACGCGCACAGAGAAAAATCGACAAAATACTCAACGGCCAAAGTTTGGCTTTCGTTTCTACCTATGCCGATGACATCAAATCGGATCGACGGTATAAAAAATATGATGTTTTGCACTATGTCAATTTTCCCTTAGACAAGAATTATTCAGACCAGCCCGCCAATGAAAATGGCGACATCATCAAAGGTATTCAGGAATGTATTGCCATTTTGAAAAACCCGAATACAACGGAAAGCGACCAAACTTTCTATCTGAAATTGTTGATACACTTCATCGGAGACTTACACCAACCAATGCACATCGGGCAAGCTGAAGACAAAGGCGGAAACAACATACAAGTTCAATGGTTTGGCAAAGGCTCCAACCTACATAGGGTGTGGGACAGCGAAATGATAGACGGTTACAACATGAGTTATACCGAATTGACAGAAAATTTACCGGCGATTTCTAAAGAAGGAAAAAAACAAATCATGCAGTCCGACCTGATAGACTGGGTGGCGGAAACCCGAGAAGTCACCAAAAAAATCTACGCAAGCGTCCATAGTGGCGACAAGTTGGGATACAACTATTCCTATGATTATTTTGATACAGTACGGATTCAACTTCAAAAAGCAGGTCTGCGGCTGGCCAAAATCTTGAATGAGATTTACCTTTAGTTCACCCGTAAAGACGATTAATAATTGTTTTTTTAATATCAGATAAGGGATTTGTTTTAAACCGAAAAAAATCTGCTCTTGACCAAGCCTTTCAACTTTTACAAGCTGAAAAGTGTTTTAATTGAAAGAAATCTATCGGTTGAATGAAATATTTTTATACTTTCGAACCCTACCAATTTCACTTTCAACCATGACCAAAAAACTTATTCACCTTCTGACTTTCATTGTTGCCCTACACGTATCGGCACAAGATACTTTTTTGCATTGCGGTAAACTCATCGACACCAAAAACGGTAAAGTACTCAAAGAAAAAACCATAGTTATTTCGGGAGACCGAATCACCAAAGTAGCGGATGGTTACTTGACTCCGCCCAATCCTTCGGATAAGGTTATCGATTTGAAAAACAAAACCGTTTTGCCCGGCTTGATTGACATGCACGTTCATGTGGAAGGCGAAACCAATCCCAACCAGTATTTGGAACGCTTTACACTGAATGATGCCGATGTAGCTTTGCGCGCTACAACTTTTTTGAAAACCACACTCATGGCAGGCTTCACCACCGTGAGAGACATGGGCGGTTCGGGAGTCAATGTGTCGCTTCGCAATGCCGTCAACAAGGGTTATATTTATGGCCCGCGAATCTTTACGGCAGAAAAATCATTGGCAACTACCGGCGGCCATGCCGACCCGACCAATGGCACCAAAAGCGAGTTGATGGGCAATCCGGGCTCGAAAGAAGGCGTGGTCAACAGCGCGGAAGATGGCAAAAAGGCAGTACGCCAACGATACAAAAACGGCGCAGATTGGATAAAAATCACGGCTACGGGCGGCGTACTTAGTGTAGCTAAAAATGGGCAAAACCCACAGTTTACCGTAGACGAAATAAAAGCCATCACCGAAACCGCCAAAGATTACGGCATGTTTGTAGCCGCTCACGCACACGGCGATGAAGGCATGCAACGTGCCATTTTGGGTGGCGTGAAAACCATCGAACACGGCACGCTGATGAGCGAAGCAACGATGGATTTGATGGTCAAACACGATGTTTATTTAGTTCCTACTATCATCGCCGGAAAAGAAGTGGGCAAAAATGCGCGTATTCCAGGTTACTTTCCGGCCATCATAGTACCCAAAGCTTTAGCTGTTGAAAGTAAAATGACCGAAACTTTTGCCAAAGCCTACAAAAAAGGCGTAAAAATTGCCTTCGGAACAGATGCCGGCGTTTTCCCTCATGGCATCAACGCCCAAGAGTTTGGCTACATGGTTGCCGCCGGCATGCCGATCATGGAAGCCATCCAATCGGCTACGGTGACACCTGCTTTTTTGCTCAACCAAACTGAAAACATCGGCAGCATCGAAGCCGGGAAATTGGCAGACATCATCGCGACGGATGAAGACCCGGTGCAAAACGTGAAAACATTAGAAAATGTGGCTTTTGTGATGAAAGAAGGGAAAATTTATAAAAATTAAAAGAACACATTTCAAAGCCTCAAAATTGAAAACCTCAAAGGTTTTGTATGATTCGCCTTCATTTTATTCCTTAAACCACCCGGCGTATTTTACGTAATTTTCGGCAATCCGGTTAATTTCTCCCGCTTGCAATTCGGCACTGATGTCTTTGATTTTTTTGGCGGGAACACCCGCGTAAATACTCCCCGACTCGATTCGCGTGTGTTGCGTGACAACGGCTCCTGCTGCTACTATGCTGTTGCTTTCCACCACACAGCCATCCATCACGATGGCACCCATACCAATCAGTACATTGTCGTGCAAAGTGCATCCATGAACCAATGCATTGTGCCCGATGGAGACATTGTTGCCGATGTTGGTCGGAAATCTTTGATAGGTACAATGAATCACAGCGCCGTCTTGCACATTCACACGGTTTCCCATTTTGACGTAATGCACGTCGCCCCGGATGACGGCATTAAACCAAACACTGCATTCATCGCCCATGCTTACTTCGCCCACGATGGTGGCGTTTTCGGCTATAAAACAGTTTTCGCCGAATTCAGGTGACTTCCCGTTGATTGTTTTTATCAGCATGATTTGTAAAAGTTATTTGTTGTAATCGATTCACTCTTCTATTTTTACTTAAAAGGCAACTATTTACCCACAAAAAAATTGTTTCATCAATCAAATGCTAAATTGACACATTGTTAAATTGTTCAATTGTTTTATTGTTACACTTCCCAATCAATACGCCGAATTGCAATGGCAGTCATAAGGTTTTTCGCGTTTCATAAATTCGTATCCGATGGTAATTTGGTGAAAGCCGCCGTTGTCAAATTTCACATCGCCGACTTGTGAAATGTAGGTATAGCCAAACATGAAATCTTTGTAGTTAACCCCAACCAGTCCGGTGATGTAGTTGAGGTTTTGGGTTTGAATATTACCGCCGGGTGTGACAAACTCAGCATTGTCAAGGCTTCTTCGTGCTGATATGCCCGCCCAAACCTGCCCAAATTCCATCTTTCGATAGACTTTTGTATTCAAATCGATGCTGCTTTCTTGTGTTTGTTCTTTGATTTGAAACAAAACAGAAGGCTCCCAATAAGTCCTTCTTCGATAGTTGGTAAACTCGTAGCCCAATGTCAACAAATAGTTTCGCTGACTGCGTGGTTCAAGACCGGTAAAAATCTGCCGGTCGCGCGACAGCAGGTTTTTGATTGTGAAATAGGAATAAAACTCCCAAAAGTGATAGGCTATGCCCACATCAATATTGAAAAAATTATCTTCCTGCACCGAACCTGAAATAATCGGGTCAAAATCGCGTAGGTCGAAAGATGTTTCATCCAATTGATTTTGAAAAAACCCAAAACTCATCCCGAAAGAAAGCATGTTCAAATCGAGTTCATCTCTCGAAAAAAGCAAGTGATACGCGTAAGTCGCCTGTACGCCTTTTTGTGAGCTGAATCCGTTTTCATCGTTGTAAAGAATCAATCCGAGTCCTGTTTTTTCGCCAAACCGAGAGTGGACACTCAACGTTTGAAGATTGGGAGCGTTGTCTTGCCCGACCCATTGAGTACCTGCTGTCAGCCTGAGTTTGGCAGCAAAACCCATTCCCGCCTGTGCAGGATGAAGCAGGTAGTAATTATCGGTCAGGTAATCATACAAAACCGGAACGCCGTCTTGCGCTTTTGCAGTAGAAAGCAACAAAAAACAAAAAGGGAAAACCAGAAAATATTTTAACCGCATCAAAGAATTTTTTGGGCAACTAATATAATCCAATTTATATCATTAAAAGAAGTTGATTTTAAATTTAACGAATCTAAAAACACCGAAATCTGCGTGTGAAGAGTATGATTTTGTACTTTTGTAAAAAAATATAACCATGACTTCTTTTCAACTTACCATAAAACACACTACGCATCCTGAAATCATCAAATTTGAGAGCAATCGATTTTTGACCGATCACAACAGCCGCGAATACAACAACATCGATGAAGCCAAGGATTCGCCGCTGGCGCAACAATTATTTTTTCTGCCATTTGTAAAAGCCGTTTACATCACCCCTTCTTTTGTGGCGGTTGCCCGCTATCCGATGGTTACTTGGGAAGAGGTACAAGATGAACTTTTGACGCAAATAGAAGACTATCTGAACGAAGGGGGCATGGTAATCGAATCGGCGGAAAAAGCCAAAGCGACTCCGATTACCGTCTATGCAGAAAACACGCCCAACCTCGCAGCCATGCGCTACGTGGCCAACAAAATATTGGTTGCTGGATTGCGAGAATTTAAATCCGCCGAAACCGCTGAGTCCAACACTTTAGTTGCCAAATTGTTTGCTTTTCCGTATGTGAAGGAAGTGTTTGTGAGCGACAATTATTTGTCTGTTACCAAACACGAATCAGCCGATTGGGACGAAATCACACAAGAAGTACGCCAGTTTATTTTGGATGAGTTGACAGCCGGGACACAGGCTGTGTTGAACGGCCAAGGAGAAAAAGCAAGCTCGGCCAGCTCTGAAGACAGCCATGCCGAATCGGACGATGTGATTTCAGCAGAAATCAAAAGAATCTTGGATGAATACGTAAAACCTGCAGTCGCTTCCGATGGAGGTCACATCCGGTTTGAAGCTTACAGCCCGAATACCAAAACTGTCACCGTGACCTTGCAAGGCGCGTGCAGCGGTTGCCCTTCGTCTATCTACACTCTGAAGAACGGCATCGAAAATATGTTCCGCCAAATGATGGGCGAACACGTGCAGCACATCGAGGCGGTGAATGGGTGATGATAGTTGGTCAACTTTTTCATTTTAAAACGTAAAGACCCTACTCTTTCCTCCCATCCACACTATATTTCCCGGCTCCAAAAACCGCTATCACAACAAAGCCAATCAGATAAAGTAACGGATGTTCTTTGTTGGCCATCGGGTCGTGCAAGTGAACAACACAAGCGGCTGTCAACATAGTCAATATTGGCAGCACAGTCGCCCAGCGGGTTTTATAACCAGCAATCAAGAACAACGGGCACACAAATTCGGCTAAAACAGCCAGTACAAGTGTCGGCGTTTCGCCCAACCCAACCGGGTCGGCAAATTGGAAATTGCCTTTCAGAAGATTCAGGAATTTGTCTGTGCCATGCGTAAGCATCAAACCCGAAAAGCCAATCCTGAGCAAGGCTAAAGCAGCGTTTTGAGAAAAGGTAAAAGACATAAGTTTTTCGTTTTTGGGTTGTGTTGAATTAAAAACAATCCAAAGTTAATTTTTTTTAGCAGAATTCAATCTGTTCGGAAAAGCTACAACTTCCACTTTACCCCAAGTAACACATAACGAGGCTGCACAATATAGCGGTTGGTGCTGATGATAAAATCGTCGAAACTGTCGTTGTTGGTGGATGTGGTGTTGGAACTCAGACCTGTTTTGCCGATGCTTCGGTAGAAATCATCAAAGTGCGCGGGTTTGGATATAAATTGGTGTATTGAGGATTTACCTGTAAATATTTTTAAAAAATACGCTCGTTCTTCATACCCCGCTTTAGATATCATCCTCCGTTGGCATAAGCTCAATTTGACTTGACCCTTAAAGTACAAAGTAACGCACGAGAAATCTAAGTTTTGGGATGTAGTCACCTTTGACGATTTGTGCTTTACTTAGCCTAAAAATTTACAAAAAAAAACGCGGTTGTGCTTTTTTCTATAAAAACTACAATAGTGTGTTGAGTAGATAGGTGATCCACTTCATTTTAGTTTGTTGGGATAGGAATACTATCAAAAAAAGTCGATAATTCTTTATCCTCTGACTGTTTTTCAATGTTTAAAATAAGGAAATCTTTTTGCACCACTAAAAGAAAATATTCAAAACACTACAATTCAAACTTGATTCCCTGCGCTAAAGGCAATTCCGTAGAGTAGTTGATGGTGTTGGTTTGCCTGCGCATATAGACTTTCCAAGCATCCGATCCACTTTCCCTGCCGCCACCGGTTTCTTTTTCCCCTCCAAATGCACCGCCGATTTCCGCACCGCTCGTACCGATGTTTACATTGGCAATCCCGCAATCTGAACCGGTTTGTGATAAAAATAATTCGGCTTCTCGCAAATTGTTGGTCATGATAGAAGACGACAAGCCTTGTACAACTCTGTTTTGAATATCAATTGCGTTTTGCAAAGAGCCTGTATATTTCAACAAATACAATATGGGCGCAAAAGTTTCTTTTTGAACTATTTCATAATCGGGATTCGCTTCCGCGATGGCTGGTTTCACGTAACAACCACTTTCGTAACCCTCCCCTTCCAAAACACCTCCGGGAACAAGCAATTTTCCGCCTTCGGCCGCTACTTTTTGCAGTGCATTTTGATACTGTGCAACGGCTTGTTTGTCAATCAGCGGACCGACATGGTTGTTTGTGTCCAAAGGGTTTCCGATACGCAATTGCCGATACGCCTTAACCAAAGCATCCACCACTTGCCCATAAATACTTTCATGGATGATGAGGCGGCGGGTTGAGGTGCATCTTTGCCCACATGTACCTACCGCACCAAACACACTGCCTACAACTGTCATCTTGATATCTGCATCCGGTGTGACGATAATCGCATTGTTACCACCCAATTCCAATAAAGATTTACCCAAACGTACGGCTACGTTTTGTGCCACTTTCTTACCCATCGCAGTTGATCCGGTTGCCGAAATTAGCGGTATTCGCGTATCTTTTGTCAACAGTTCGCCGATTCGGTAGTCGCCGGTGACCAAACAGGAAATTCCTTCAGGGAGTTGGTTCTCTGCCAATACTTCTGCTATCAGTTTTTGACAAGCAATTCCGCACAAAGGTGTTTTTTCGGAAGGTTTCCAAATGCAAACATCACCACAAATCCAAGCCAAAGCTGTGTTCCAACTCCAAACGGCTACCGGAAAATTGAAGGCAGAAATAATTCCGACTATGCCCAGCGGATGATATTGTTCGTACATGCGGTGATTGGGTCTTTCGGAATGCATGGTGAGCCCATGCAACTGGCGGGAAAGCCCAACGGCAAAATCGCAGATGTCAATCATTTCTTGCACCTCTCCCCAACCTTCCTGCAATGATTTGCCCATTTCATAAGACACCAATTTGCCTAAATTGTCTTTGTTTTCCCTTAATTTTTCTCCAAATTGACGGACAATTTCACCCCGAAAAGGGGCGGGTTTGGTACGCCATAATTTAAAAGCTTCCGAAGCTGTCGCTACCACTTTTTCATAATTTTTTTCATTGGTCATCGTCACAGAGGCGATAATTTTGCCATCAACCGGCGAGACAGAATCGATGGTTTCGGCAGTTTCAAACCAAATGTTTCCGGTAGAAGTCCCCTGATTTTTGGAGTTGATTTGCAACGCTTTGAGTACGCTTTCTATACGGAAGGAAGATTGATGAGCCATGATTTATAACGTTATAATCGGAGTTTGTGATAATTTTTTACGAAGGTATGAAAATCCCAGCATTTTTTTGACTTTAGATTTGTAAGGTTTACGAAAAAATCGACTAAATTTGCCGATAATTCAATCTCTTTTAAGATTTATTCAACTTACAGAATTTTCTCATTAAAACATGAAACTGTTACCATTAGATAGAATTGACTACATCGATAAGGAAGATTTTAAAAGGTTGTACTTTCTTCCTCAAAAGCCCTTGGTTTTCAAGAGTTTTTCGCAAGATTGGAAAGCCCGGAATCTTTGGACTTACGATTTTTTCAAAAAAGATGCCGGTGATGTGCCGGTCGATGTCTTTGGAAGTTGGACAAAAAACCACCCGACCAAAATCACACGTACACCGCAAAAAGTGATGCCCTTTGGGGAATATTTGAGGCTTTTAGAAGACGGACCAACGGAATACCGCCTCTTTTTGTTCGATTTATTTAAGCACAAACCTGAATACAGAAAACACTTTGACTTTCCCGGCTTTGCGCCCGCTTGGGTCAAAACGCACCCGTTTTTGTTTTTTGGCGGCGAAGGATCGGATGTCCGGTTGCATTTTGATTTGGATTTATCAAATGTCTTTTTGACACAGTTTGCCGGTAAAAAACGCGTGGTTTTGTTTGCTCCCGATCAATCCGAATTGCTTTACAAACAACCATTCAGCTCACACAGCAATATAGATATGCGAAATCCCGATGAATCTAAATTTCCGGCTATCAAAAACTTGGTTGGCTATGAATGTGAATTGACCCATGGCGATACTTTATTTATGCCTTCCGGATATTGGCATTACATTCAATATACAACCAGTGGCTTTTCGATGGCATTGCGCTGTCTAAACACTTCTTACACCCAAAAAGCCCGTGCGGCATACAACGTTTTGGTAATGAAAACAGTCGATGATTTGTTGAGTAAAATGGCCGATCAACGTTGGTCTGCTTACAAGCTCCGAAAGGCCAAAGAAATTGCGGAACGCACACTCCAGCTAAATTAAATTTCTATACTTACCACAAAACCTTCGTGGTTTCTGACATTGAATACAATGCCGTTTTCAAACAGCAGGTATTGACCGCGGATTCCAGTGAGCCGGCCTTTGAAAGTAGATGTTTTCTCAAGGTTCAATGAACTTACTTTGCTCGGGTATGCCATAACAGGATAGGTGATTTGGTGGGATTTCATCTTTTTTTCATCAAAATACATCAAGACTTCATCGGGCAGGTGTGGCTTCATAGAAAAAGCTATTTCCGATAAATTCTCATTGGAATCCCTATTTTGCAACATCAGCCGCCAATTGGTTTTGTCGGACAAATGTTCTTTAAGGACAACCTCGGTTACACCTGCCAAATAGCGATTAGGCACTTCCAAAAATACCAAAGCTGAAGAAGCTCCTTGGTCAATCCACCGGGTTGGGACTTGTGTTTTTCGCGTAACACCTACTTTGAGGCCGCCGGACAATGCTAAATATACAATATGTGGTTGTAACTGTACTTTGGTTTCGTAGGCCAAATCACGGTCTTCAATTTCTAAATGCGCTTTGCTGAGTTCGGGCCTGAAAATCCAATCGCCGGCTTCGGGGATTTTTTGATAGCAATCATAACAAAAACCCTGTCTGAAAATTTTTTTTGGCAGTCCGCAAGACAAACATTCATATCCTTCAAAATTGATAGAAAGTTCATGCCCAATCAATTGATTGAGCGCAACAAACTCGTCCTCAAAAACTTGATAATATTTTACAGGCGTTGCCCATTCTGTTTTCATTTTATGAAGCGTACCGATAATCTTCATTCCGTTTGTTTTTGATTAAAATTTGTTTAAATTTGAATAGGTTTAATTTTGATAAATTTATAAAAATTTGATCATATAAGCCGAATAGTTGAAAACGAGATAATCAAACCATAGTTGGTTTTAGAATCTGACAATAATTAATACAAAGAAAGCCTATACGAAATCGATTGCATCAACAGTAACCAACTAAACCAACCTCCATGTCATTTTTGATTGTCAATTCGATAGCTTCGTGGTTTCTCAAAAAGAGATTCCACCAGATGGAATTGTTTCTAAAATACCCTGCAGAAGTACAGAATGAGTTGCTCCTAGGTTTAATAGAAAAGGCTAAAGACACTGCATGTGGAAAAATAAATCATTTTTCCGAAATCAACACCTACGAAAAATTTGCACGTCAAGTGCCTGTTTGCCGTTATGAAGAAATCGAGCCAACCATCGAACGGGCACGCATGGGTGAGAGCAATATTTTTTGGCCTACCCCTATCCGGTGGTTTGCCAAATCAAGTGGCACTTCCAATGCCAAGAGCAAATTTATCCCGGTGAGCGAGCAATCGCTCGAAGATTGCCATTATGCTGCGGCTAAAGATTTGCTGTGTATCTATTTGAACAACAATCCGGAATCCCAACTTTTCACAGGCAAGAGCCTTCGTTTGGGAGGCAGCAAACAATTGTATCGCGAAAACGGCACTACTTTTGGTGATTTGTCGGCTATTTTAATCGACAATATGCCAATTTGGGCTACCCTAAGCAGCACCCCTACCAGCAAAGTTTCATTAATGAACGATTGGGAAACTAAACTTCAGGCTATCGTAAATGAATCCATCAAAGAGAATGTGACCAGCATGGCCGGTGTCCCATCCTGGATGATGGTCTTGTTGCATCAAGTTTTGGAAACCACGGGCAAACAAAACCTTTTGCAAGTTTGGGAGAACTTGGAAGTCTATTTTCATGGCGGGGTGAGTTTCGACCCGTATGTTGACCAATACAAGAAATTAATCCCTAAAAGCAATTTTAAATACTACGAAATTTATAACGCTTCTGAAGGATTCTTCGCAATACAGGATTCAAACCACTCTAAAGACCTATTGTTGATGTTGGACTATGGCGTTTTCTATGAATTCATTCCCATGGAAACATATGGCAAATCAACCGAAAAGGCCATTCCGCTTTGGGAAGTCGAAATCGGAAAAAACTACGCCATTGTCATCACTACCAACGCGGGCTTGTGGCGCTATCTCATCGGCGACACAGTGCGCTTCACTAGTTTAAGTCCGTACCGGATCAAAATAACAGGCCGTACCAAACACCATATCAATGTATTCGGTGAAGAGTTAATCATCGAAAATGCCGAAGATGCTTTGCGCAGAGTTTGCGAGCTCACCTCTGCCGAAATTGTGGATTACACCGCCGGGCCGGTTTTTATGAAAGGTAACAAAAAAGGAGCTCACGAATGGATTATCGAATTCAAAACACCACCGAAAGATTTTAGAAAATTTGAAGCACTTTTAGATCATACCCTCAAAGAACTCAACTCGGACTACGAAGCCAAACGAAATGGCAACATGACCTTAACCAAGCCGCTGATTCACTTAGCAAGAGCGCGTCTTTTCTACGATTGGCTCAAGCGGCACAACAAACTCGGCGGGCAACACAAAGTTCCGCGCCTTTCCAACAGCCGCGATTATTTAGACGAGTTGCTCATGATGAATGGAGGTCTCGGGGTTTGAGAACGCGCTGTAACGATTTCAGATTAAATATTGAGCGGTTTTAAAAATGAAACCCGAATGACCATTTGATAGAAAACGGTCTTGCATCGGGAAGATCCAGATAATTGCCTCGAAAGCTGAAATCAAACCGCATCAGCCTGAAAACATTGTCGATTGCAAACCCGTATTCGTAATAGATGTGCTCATCCGGTGCTCGCAATATCACGTTTGTATCATTTATTGCAATATTTTTATCTGACAAACCGCCATAGACCCCTCTCCAGAAAACCACCTCTCGAAGATTGTATTTTCTAATATAAGGTACACGTGAGAAAAGCCGCCCGTTGAAATTGTGTTCGAGGTGGAGCGATACATATTTGTCAACTACAAATTCGTAGTAATCCATATTTCCAAACGTATTGAAGGTATTGAAGAACGCCTGATTGGCCGGAACGGGAAATTGCAACGCCAGGGGAACAGTCCCAAAAAGCCTTCCCACTTCTATTATAGACTGAAATCTGCCAAAACCACCAATATTAATGGGTTGTTTATAGAAAAACTGTAGCTTTTCATAATTAAAATCTTGGTCAGTCAAACCGCTGATGCCTTTGGTAAAGCTGGCAAAAATTCTCGTAAAATCGGTGTCCACATCCCAGCGTTCAACACCGTACCCCGCCATTTGACGTTTCGGGGTGAAATCTAAGGAAAAATCCAATTCCGTTTGTTTGACAATTTTTTCTTTGGTGGTAAAGGTATTGTCCGTGAAATAATTAAGAAGAAAGTCTCTTTCCTGACCCGATTTCATGGTTTTGTAAGTCGTTCCAACTTTGAAAATCAGATCCTTCGCAAACTCGCCCTCAATAGCAAAATTGGTCCGGTTGATGTTGGTCAGTTTAGAATTATCTCCTGAAGTAAGAAGAGCAGATGAGGCGACACTTTGTGAAAAAATATCATTGGTTTTGGCAAAACTGATGCTACTTTGTTCCAAATCGCGGCCATGGCCGAATTCTAAAATAATCCGGTCTTTTTTCCCGACCATCCATTTGCTGACAAAGCCGTATTTGAATCGTGCATCTTTAAAGCCATAGGCGGTATATCCTGTAATTCGCCAAAGGTCGTTTTGGCTAAAATAAGTTCTTCCCGCCAACTTAAGTCTAAGCCCTTCTATATCATTCTGTCCGATAAAACTGAGTAGTGGGCCTAAGTCTAAATTATATTTCGGTAATTCCCAATAACCGGTCGCTATTATCGAGGTGAAATTGTAAATTCTTTTAAATTTCGGCACTTTTACCAGTGTGTCCAACATTTTGTAGATGCCAATTTCGTCTTTGTTTAACTGCTCCAATCTTTTTTCTGCCCAAAATTCGTCTGCTCTTTTATATATTGAAGTATCAAATGGGTCGGTTAGTTTATTGTAGAAAGAAGAGGGTTTTTCGTCATCAAATTTATAGTTGGCATAAACCGTTGTTCTTTTACCGTAAATTCCTTTAGATTCTTCTTTTTTTCGAATGGCAAAATCCGAAAGCATGTAGTCGCGCTTCAAAAGGAAAACGGAATCATTCACGATATCAAATTCTTGTTCGATATAGACTTCTTTTACCCAGTTGATATTGGCACTTTTGGCAGCCGCCATTTGGATTTTTTGGACAGCCCAAGTGGTGTCATTCACCCAAAAATCTCCTTTGAAGGTAAGCTCGTTTGGCCGGCGCGGATAGAAAACAATGTTGTAACTCCATTTGTTGTCGATAAAAGCGGAATCGCTCAAGGCGTAATTATAGTTTTGAATCCCTGTCCGAGAAAGCGGGCTGACAAAACTTTTATCAAAGAATTTCAAATAATTGTCATAGATATCATATTTTGGATACAAATCTTTGACAAATTCAATCAAGTTTTGATTGTCTTCAAAGCCTGAGTTTCTATTCCCTAATAAGTCTTCTCTTTTTTTGTTGAGTTTATTGTCACCGTAAACTTTCGACGATATTTCATTGATGAAAAAGGGAATGTAAGTTTTTCCGGTGACTCGGTTAGTGTCTAAGTAGTCAAACATAAATTCTAGCCCTTTGAAAAACTTTCCGTTTATCGAAGCGCTGTCGATAGTGTTGAGGTCAAACTCGACTTTTTCATATTTGTCATACGAATACTGATCGACCATGTTAAGCCCGTTCATTTTCCTTCTTTCCCAGATTTTTCTGAGAATGTCGATAGCCGGATTGTTTTTCTTGCTTAATTTTCCGGTATAAACAGTAACTTCCCGGAGCTGCTCGCCTTTTTGGAGTACCACATCCATATTAAAAGTAACTCTTTTCTGAAGCTTTATCTCTTGAGAAGCAAAGCCCATACTGGAAATAACCAAAATCTCTTCATTGTTTTTGCTCTCCAAATAGAAACGGCCATCTTCGTTGCTGATGACCCCGATGGTTGTGTTTTTGAAATAAACATTTACAAAAGGTATCGGGTGCCCGTCTTCGTCCTTGATATATCCACCAACTTTGGTTTGAGAAAAAACGACTGCACTAAACAAGAGCAGTGCGAACAAAATGATATTTTTTGATTGCATAATGTAGATTAACTTCATCCATTATTAGATGAAGTCAAATGTTAAAACTTACAGGATAATGAACAACTTATGCGTAACACACTTTTTTTACTGCTTTGACTACATCATTGCTGTTAGGAAGCCATTCGGCTAACAAAACGGGTGAGTAAGGCGCAGGCGTATCGGCCGTATTAATTTTGATAATTGGCGCGTCGAGATAGTCAAAAGCTTGTGATTGAACTTGATACGTAATCTCAGTCGAAATATTTCCAAAAGGCCAAGATTCTTCCAAGATTACCAAACGATTGGTTTTTTTCACAGAATCGATGATAGTTTTGTGATCCATCGGGCGAATGGTCCGCAAATCGATGATTTCACAATCAATACCTTCTTTGGCTAGTTCCTCAGCAGCGAGAAATGCTTCTTTGATGATTTTTCCAAAAGAAACGATGGTCACATCTTTACCGGGTCTTTTGATATCTGCTACGCCTATCGGGATAAGGTATTCTTCTTCAGGGACTTCCCCTTTATCACCATACATTTGTTCAGACTCCATAAATATAACCGGATCGTCGTCTCTGATAGCTGATTTTAAAAGACCTTTGGCATCATACGGATTGGACGGGACAATTACTTTAAGGCCCGGGCAGTTGGCAAACCAGCTTTCGAAAGCTTGTGAGTGTGTTGCCGCCAATTGGCCTGCTGAAGCCGTCGGCCCTCTGAAAACGATGGGAATGTTGAATTGCCCACCTGACATTTGACGCATCTTGGCTGCGTTGTTGATGATTTGGTCAATACCGACTAATGAAAAGTTAAAAGTCATGTATTCTACAATCGGACGATTCCCATTCATGGCCGATCCAACAGCAATTCCGGAAAAACCCATCTCTGAGATAGGGGTATCTATAACACGCTTAGCACCAAACTCATCTAACATCCCTTTAGATGCTTTGTATGCACCATTGTATTCTGCAACCTCTTCTCCCATCAAATAAATTGTCTCATCCCTGCGCATTTCTTCGCTCATCGCCTCACAAATGGCTTCTCTAAATTGGATTGTTCTCATAGTCTATGTGGATATAAATATTTTTAGAGACGCAAAAATACGAATAAAACAAAAACAGCCTGTCAAAGAATAATTAAAAATTTTTATTATGCATGCATAGCATATTTTAAAAATTATTATGTACCTTCGTTTTGATTAAATATAAAATTCCATATGAAGATATTAGTTTTTATAAGCCATGTACCGGATACTACATCCAAAATCAACTTTACAGACAATGATTCGCGTTTTGACCTTAACGGGGTGCAATTTGTCATCAACCCCAATGATGAGTTTGCCTTGACACGCGCCATGTGGTTCAAGGAAAAGCAAGGCGCAACCGTGACAGTTGTCAACGTGGGCGAAGCGGAAACCGAACCCACTCTGCGCAAAGCGTTGGCTATCGGAGCCGACGAAGCCATTCGGGTAAATGCCAAGCCTGCAGATGGTTTTTTTGTGGCGAAACAGCTTTCAAAAGTGATTGCTGACGGCGGATACGATTTGATTTTAGCCGGCAAAGAATCCATCGATTACAATGGCGGAATGGTACCGGGTATGGTTGCCGGATTGTTGAACTACAGCTTTGTAAATGGATGCATCGGATTGGAAGTAGAGGGGCAAAAAGCTACCGCCATTCGTGAGATAGACGGCGGGAAAGAAACCTTAAAATTTGATTTGCCCCTCATCGTCGGTGGACAAAAAGGTTTGGTGGAAGAGAAAGATTTGCGCATCCCCAACATGCGAGGTATTATGACAGCTCGAAGCAAAACGCTTACAGTTCGCAATCCGACAAGTGACGAATCGCAAACAAGTGCTGTAAAATTTGAAAAACCGGTCGCAAAAACCGCAGTCAAATTGGTCAATGCCGACCAAGTCGAAGAACTTATTAATTTGTTGCACAACGAAGCCAAAGTCATATAATTTTTTATAATTTATTAAACAGAAAACCATGTCTATCCTCCTATATGCCGAATCATCCGAAGGTAAACTTAAAAAAACGGCTTTCGAATTGGCTTCATACGCCAAAGGAATTGCCCTAGAAACCGGAAAAAAAGTAACCGCGCTAACTTTTAATGTGTCCGACGCAACCGCTTTATCCAAGTATGGTGTAGATAAAGTGCTGAACCTACAGTCTGAAAAACTCAACAGTTTTAATGCCCGCGCTTATGCCGATGCACTTAGCCAAGCCGCAAAACAAGAAGGTGCGAATATTGTCCTTGTGAGTACCTCTACCAATGCCAAATATTTAGCACCCTTGCTTGCCGTCAAGCTAAACGCCGGGTTTGTTTCCAATGTTGTCGCACTTCCATTGAGCCAACCGCCTTTTTCTGTTAAACATGCTGTCTTTACCAACAAAGCCTTTGGGGTATCGGAGATTAAAACAGATATCAAATTAATTGGCGTGTCCAAGAATGCTTATGGCCTAAAAGAGAATCCGGCAACCCTGAGCGTTGAAACGTTCAATCCTACACTTGAAGAAACTGATTTCAATCAAAAATTAATCGAAATTTCTCAATCTACCAACAAAGTCACTATCGCGGACGCTGAAATAGTTGTATCGGGTGGCCGCGGGCTTAAAGGGCCTGAAAATTGGGGGATGATAGAAGAATTGGCAAGTGTTTTGGGAGCCGCAACCGCTTGCTCCAAACCCGTTTCTGACATTGGTTGGCGGCCTCACAGCGAACATGTGGGTCAAACCGGAAAACCCGTTGCTGCCAATCTCTACATCGCCATTGGAATATCCGGAGCCATTCAGCACTTAGCCGGAGTGAACGCATCGAAAGTGAAAGTAGTAATCAACAACGACCCCGAAGCACCCTTTTTTAAAGCAGCTGATTACGGCATTGTTGGAGATGCATTTGAGGTCGTTCCAAAATTGATTGAAAAATTAAAAGAATTTAAATCTGCGAACGGTTAATTTTTTTATTAAATTGTGCCTCTTTAACGGCTGTCTTAATCATGGCGGATCAGTCTGGATTTTGATGGCTTTTTTTGTATGATATATGAGTTTGGTAAGATTAAGTATAAAAGGGATTTCCTATAGTCAGACACAAAACGGTGCCTATGCACTTATATTAAGTGAAACGGACGGCGAGAGAAAATTACCCATTGTCATCGGCGCGTTTGAAGCACAATCGATTGCCATCGCTCTTGAAAAAGACATCAAACCTCCCCGGCCGTTAACGCATGATTTGTTTAAGAACTTTGCCGACCGCTTCGACATAGTTGTCAAACAAGTCATCATCCACAAATTAGTTGATGGTGTTTTCTACTCAAGCCTTATATGCGAAAGAGACCGCATCGAAGAAATCATAGACGCGCGCACATCCGATGCTATTGCCTTGGCTTTGCGGTTTGAAGCACCCATTTTTACCTACAAAAACATCTTGGACAAAGCAGGAATCTTCCTCAAAATAAACCCTAAAGATGACCCGGAAAAGAAAGTAATTTCAGAAACTGGAATTGAAAATATCGAAATAGAAAATCCCGCCAAATCCCCCGCACCCGATTATTCAAAACAATCGCTCAGCGATTTATACGCAGCTCTAGAAGAAGCAGTCAAAAATGAAGATTATGAAAAAGCGGCAAAACTGCGCGACGAAATTTCCAAAAGAGAACAAACCACTTAGTATATGTTTAAATATTTTACTCTTTTAATCATTTTTTTTGCAACGTTTACAAATGCCCAACAGCTCGAAAAGAAATGGTTGCTTGATGCAAACCCTGAAAATCCAAACACCGGGTTTATTCAACTGAAAGAGGGAAAATATTCACTTTCTTTAGATTCAATTTCAGAATCAGGAGACTTTAGCATTCAATATAACAACCTATTTCTCTACAAAAACGAATCGGATGTGCCGAGCATGCGGCTGCAAATTTTGGTTCAGAATGATTCCGTACTCGAATTAAAACATCGCGAAAATATTTGGTCTTTTAAAGCTCAAAATAAGGTGCAAAAAACCGTTATCGCCGCAGAAAAAAAACTAATCGGGAGCAACGGATTCTCATTAGACAGTCTGCTCAGAGGTGCTCTGGGCATGATTATGTTGGTTTTGATTGCCTTTATATTCAGCAACAACAAAAGGGCTGTCAATTGGAAAACAGTCGGTATCGGACTGGTCGCACAATTAATTTTGGCCATCGGAGTATTGAAAATATCAATAGTCAAATCTGCCTTTGAATTTGTCGGACAGCTTTTTATTCACGTGCTCGATTTTACCCGGGCGGGAAGTACGTTTCTCTTGGGAAACATGATGGACATCAACAGTTTCGGCTACATCTTTTTGTTTCAAGTATTACCGACGATTATTTTCTTTTCGGCTTTAACCTCCCTGTTGTTTTATCTGGGAGTCATTCAATTTATCGTCAAAGGATTGGCGAGGCTGCTTACCAAAATGCTCGGCATTTCCGGCGCGGAAAGTTTATCGGTTGCAGGTAATATTTTTCTCGGCCAGACCGAAGCACCTTTGATGATCAAAGCTTATCTGGAAAAAATGAACCGCTCTGAAATATTACTGGTGATGATAGGTGGAATGGCAACAGTTGCCGGTGGTGTACTGGCGGCTTATATCAGTTTTTTAGGTGGTGACGATCCCGCATCCAGATTGATTTATGCCAAACACCTCTTAGCGGCTTCCGTGATGGCAGCCCCGGGCGCGATTGTCATTTCAAAAATACTCTACCCGCAACAAGAAAAAATAAATACCGACGTAGAAGTTTCCATCGATAAAATCGGCTCGAATTTACTCGACGCGATTGCCAACGGCACAACTGAAGGGTTGAAACTTGCCGCCAATGTTGGTGCCATGCTTTTGGTATTTATTGCTTTTATCGCCATGATTAATTATGGCTTCAACAAGTTTGGGCAAGTGACCACGCTCAACAGTTTTATCGCCGAATATACACCTTACGACAAGTTTTCCATCGAAACGGTTTTGGGACTGATCTTCGCACCTTTGATGTGGCTGGTCGGTGTGGCAAAAGAAGACCTGATGTTGATGGGGCAATTGCTTGGAATCAAGCTTGCGGCCAGTGAGTTTGTGGGTTACGTGCAATTGGCAGATTTGAAAAATCCGGCCAATGTGGTACATTTCACCTACGAAAAATCGGTGATTATGGCCACTTACATGCTTTGCGGTTTTGCTAACTTTGCCTCCATAGGTATCCAAATCGGCGGTATCGGGTCGTTGGCTCCCGGACAGCGAAAAAACCTGTCGGAGTTCGGATTGAAAGCCGTCTTGGGCGGAAGTTTGGCTTCCCTGCTGTCGGCCACCATCGCGGGGATGATTATCGGGTAAAACAAGAAAAAGATTTTTTCGCATGAAACAATATTTAGATTTAGTCAAACACGTTTTTGATAACGGCACCTTAAAAGCCGACCGCACCGGCACAGGCACGCAAAGTGTTTTTGGCTATCAAATGCGTTTTGACTTGCAGGAAGGTTTCCCGATGGTGACCACCAAAAACCTCCACCTCAAATCGATTATCCATGAATTGCTCTGGTTTCTGAAAGGCGAAACCAACACAGCTTATCTCAAAGAAAACGGCGTTTCTATCTGGGATGAATGGGCCGACTCAAATGGAAATTTAGGGCCTGTTTACGGCCACCAATGGCGCAATTGGAACAGCGAAGGGCTCGACCAAATCAAAGAGCTCATCCAAATCCTCAAAACCAATCCCGACAGCCGGCGTATGCTAGTTTCTGCCTGGAATCCATCTGTGCTGCCTGATACTTCCGTTTCTTTTGCCGAAAATGTCGCCAACGGCAAAGCCGCCCTGCCGCCCTGCCATGCTTTTTTTCAGTTCTACACCACACAGCAAGCAGACGGCAAGCGGGTTTTGTCCTGTCAACTCTACCAACGCTCTGCCGATATTTTTCTGGGCGTGCCTTTTAACATCGCTTCCTATGCCTTATTTACTTTGATGGTTGCACAAGTTTGTGAGATGATTCCCGGAGAATTCATCCACACTTTTGGTGATGCACATATTTATACCAATCATTTCGAGCAATTGCAAACGCAACTCACCCGTGAACCCAGGCCTTTGCCAAAAATAAATTTAAACCCCAAAGTCAAAGATATTTTTGCCTTTACTTACGATGATTTTTCATTGACCGGCTATGACCCGCACCCGCCAATAAGAGGAAAAGTAGCCGTATGAAATGTGAAAATGTGTCAATTTGCCCCGAACACGATGGTTATCGTGACTATCGAAAATCGGAATCCAATAGAAAAAAAGTAATAAACAGGACTTTAAAAGCTTAGAAACTTGAAAGTTTTCCCATTTAAGATAGATTGTGATTAAGCCGTTTTTTTAATTTTCTCGATTCTTTTGACTTTTTAGCTTTTTTTATTCCGGCTTGAAATGTGACCATTTGAAAATCTCAAATTGAATCCGCATTACCCTAAATTGAAAATGAAGCCAAAATCTTTCAACAATATTATTTATGGATATATTTCCGCAAAGCATCAAGCAACTTATCCACATCTTTTGTAGTGTTGTAGAAATGAAACCCAATCCGTATTCCGCCGCCGCGATAGGCAGCGAGGATGTCCTTTTGTTTGAGATATTCCAACAATTTTTCATCGCCTTTCAAATTAAAAACTGATGAGTGTTGCGCACGTTGGAGTGTATCTTCCCGAAGCAACCCAAGCTCGGCAAGCCCTTTGAATGCCCTTTCCGAAAGTTCCCGGATGTGGGCTTGGATGGTTTCCAATCCAATTTTCTTGAGATATTGCAACGAAAACTGCAAGCTGCCATAATTGAAAGTGTCCTGATGCCCCGATTCAAAATGCGCAATAAAATCTTCCTGCCCGTTTGGAAAAAACTGCTTTTTAAAAGATTCTTTAAACATAAAAAAACCGTTTCCATAGCCACCCAAGAGCCATTTGTAGCCACTTGCGCCCACCGCATCAATCGGGCTGTCGTCAAAATCAAATACCTCGGTACCAAAAAACTGAGTCCCATCGGCAATAATCAACAACTTAGGATATTTTTGTTTTATCGATTTAAGTTTTTGAAAATCGATTTTCTTCCCGTCAATGTATTGTACTAAGCTGATTGCCAGTATATCGGGCTGATGTATTTCGATTGCTTTTTCAATGTTTTCCTCCAGAGTAGCATCATTCGGAGCATAAAAAAGATGGAATTTCTTTTTGTTCAAAGGGTCAATCAGCGTAGGGTAATCCTCTTCGACCACTAAAAATTGGGTCTTTTCGGAAAAGCATTCGAGTAATACCCGGAATCCGAAAGAAAAATTCGGGATTAAAACGGTATTTGACGCACCGGCATTAAAAAAATCGGCGACGGTTTTGCGGACACTTTCCAAAAAAGGCCTGTGGGTATCTCGAAAAAGACTTCCGCCAATCAGATAATCAATGTCGTGGTTTTGGCGGTATTCCATCAAGGATTCGGACAAAAGCCCTGAAGCAGGTGTGTTGAGATAAGTGTAGCTTCGCAATACCGGAAATTCATCTTTCAAATTAGCTTGCATAAGTTTTTAAAAATTGCTTAATTTTGTTTTTACTCAATCCTTTTAAAATGTTTTCCAAAAATAAAACATCCGAACCAACTTACGACGAACAAAGAGATTTGTTTTTGTACGCACAAAACCGCATCAAAGAAAAGAAAAGGCTCTACTATCATTTCATCGCTTTTGTGGTCGGCGGGATTTTCTTGTTTACTTTTAATAAGATTTTCAATTATTATCCCGAATATAATTGGTATTTGTGGTTGACTACCATTTGGCTTTTCTTTCTCATCGTTCATTTCATCAACGTTTTTGTCACCCATAAATTTATGGGACCGGATTGGGAAAAGACTCAATTAGACAAGTTAGTAACCAAGCAGAAAAAACACATCGAGGAGTTGACTCGAAAATTAGAACAGAAATCTTTCGAAACACCTGACAAAACCAATATGGATACGGAATAATGATAACCATCATAGCAGCCATCGGAAAGAGTCGCGAGTTGGGCAAAGACAATCAGTTACTTTGGCTTTTGCCCAACGATTTGAAGCGGTTTAAACAACTGACCTTGGGGCATGCCGTTATCATGGGAAGAAAAACTTTTGATTCGTTACCAGGCATATTACCCAACCGGAGGCACATCATCCTGACCACAAACCCAAACTATACGAACGTGCAAGCGGTGGTAGCTCATAGCATCCAAGAAGCTTTAGAAAAAGCCGCAGAAACCGATGAAACCCCTTATGTGCTGGGTGGGGGTGAAATTTACAAATTGGCTCTGCCCTTTGCTGACAGGGTTGAGCTTACAATAGTAGAAAGCACTTTTGAAGCCGATACTTTTTTCCCGAATCTTCCTGCCGATGTCTGGCAAGAAATATTTATTGAACACCATCCGGCGGATGAAAAACACGCCTATGCCTATTCATTTCATACATTTACAAAAAAATAACAGTCATTTTAAGCCGGACTGATTATTCATAAAAAAAAATAAAACTACCTTTGCACGGTCAAATTATGAAGATAATAGGAATCATACCGGCTCGATACGCATCTACAAGGCTTGAGGGCAAACCTTTGATGGATTTGTGTGGCAAGCCGATGATACAGCATGTGTATGAACGTGCGAAAATAATATTAAATCATGTGCTTGTGGCCACAGATGACAAACGCATCTTTGACACGGTCAAAAATTTTGGCGGTGAAGTGGTGATGACCGCGGAAAATCACAACACAGGCACCAACCGGTGTTTGGAAGCTTATAAAAAACACACCCAATCAACCGGAGAAACGTTTGAAGTGGTCATCAACATACAAGGAGATGAGCCACTACTTGAGCCGGAACAAATCGAAACTTTAACAAAGTGTTTTGATGCGGAAGATACAGAAATGGCTACCTTGGTCATACCGTCCAAACCGATGGAGAAACTTTCACAAACCGGTGTTTTTGTGGTGTTTGACAAATATTGTCATGCAATGTATTTCAGCCGTTCGGTGATTCCTTTTGTCCGCGATGCAAAACCCGCTGAATGGACTTCACGGCATACGTTTTACAGGCATGTGGGTATGTACGGATTTCGTCCGAAGGCATTGGAGGAATTTGCAAATATCCAACAAACTTCCCTTGAAAAAGCGGAATCGCTGGAGCAAAACCGGTGGCTCGAAAACGGAAAAAAAATCAGGGTGGGAATCACAACCCACGAAACTATTCCGGTGGACACAAAAGAAGATGTGGAAATTGTCAGGATGATGATGAAAAACAAAATGCTGGTTAAATAACCCTGTCAAATCAATTAAATTGTTTATGACAGTCGTAAACAATTATTAGCCCAGCGGTCTCAGCTTATAACGCTGCGTTTAAAAATAATGAAAAACACTAATTAGTAATAAATACTATCTAAAGAAATAAAATGAGTCAAAAAAAAGTACAAGTAGGCAATGTGTCTTGTGGGGAAGATCAGCTTTTCCTGATTTCAGGGCCTTGTGTCATCGAAACTGAATCCATTATGATGCGCACTGCCGAGACCATCAAAGAGGTAACCGAAAAACTCGGCATTCCGGTGATTTACAAATCATCTTTTATGAAAGACAACCGAAGTTCAGCCGATTATTACTCCGGTCCGGGTGTAGAAAAAGGCTTGCGCATCCTCGAAAAAATACGCAAAGAATTTGGCTTCCCAATACTGACAGATGTGCATTATCCGTCACATGTCAAAGAAGTTGCCGAAGTAGTCGATGTGGTGCAAGTACCTGCTTACCTGTTGATGCAGACTTCATTGGTTTTGGAGGTTGCCGAACAACAAAAAGCAGTGAACCTGAAACACGCACAGTTCTTGGCTCCTGAAAACATGATTAAACCGGTTGAAAAAATCGAATCGGTCGGCAACCATAACATTCTCTTGACTGAAAGAGGTTATGTCTTTGGCTACAACGATTTGATTGTTGACCCGAGAAGTTTCTACCACATGAATGAAATCGGGTATCCGGTCATTTTTGACGTGACCCATTCCATCCGAAAGTACGGAACACCGAGTGCTGATCCCAAAGGGGGCGCGCGACAATATTTGGAAGTATTGGCTAGAGCCGGTGTGGCATCGGGCGTAGATGGCCTATTTGTCGAAACGCACCCTTGTCCTTCCGAGGCTCTTTGTGATGCAGCCAGCCAGCTGGACATGTCACATCTTGAGGAATTCCTGAAACCCCTTTTGGAATTGCACAACACCGAAGTTAAATACAGAAAAAAATAAACCAACCAACCTTAATTTTATACTATGGAACTTTATTTAGATTCAGCCGATATCAACGAAATCAGGGAAGTCAGCAAATACGGTATCGTTGCCGGCGTGACGACCACCCCAACCTTTATGCACCGCCACGGCATCACAGATATTGATGCGGCGATTGTCGAATTATCAAAGATGGTCGATGTCATTCAAATTGAAGCCTTGGGCTCCAACGCAGACGAAATCGTGCAAGAAGCCTACCGTCAAGAAGCACTTGGGCTTGACCGCGCGAAAACTGTTTACAAAATACCCGTATCTCTTGAAGGTGTCAAAGCTTGTAAGATTCTGACCGATCAAGGGTTTTTGGTCAATGTCCACTTGGTTTACACCTTACAACAAGCCTATATGGCGATGAATTCCGGAGCTACTTACGTGTGCCCGCTTGTTGGAAGGCTGCAAGATCAAGGACACGACGCATTGGCGTTGGTTCAACAATGCGTAGATGCGGTAAACTACTATGGATACAACACCAAAGTCATGTTCTCTTCCGTGCGCAATGCAGAACATGTGCGCAATGCCATCAACATCGGTGTCCACACCGTGACTGTGCCTTGGAAAATCATGAAACAACTTACAGAAAACAACTTCACCACCATCGGTACCAAAGAGTTCGAACAACACACCCGGCTCATGATGGTGAAAGTTTCGCAAGCACTCAAAAAAGAAAACCCGGTTGCTAAAGCCACAGATACCATAGCCGATTGTTTGGTGAAAATGACTGCCGGAGGTTTTGGTGCAGTTACCGTTGTCAACGGTGCAAGCGAGGCTATCGGAATCTTCACAGACGGCGATTTGAGAAGATTGATTGAAGCCGGCGGGTCTATCGGAGACACCTTGTCGTCTTTGGAACTTAAAAAACCAAAATCCATTGATGCGGACGAGTTGCTTTACAAAGCACAACAAATTTTCAGCGAAACGAAAGTCGATGAACTGGTAGTCACTCAAAACGGGAAAGTGGTCGGAATGCTCGACATTCAGCAACTAATCGAATAAAAAATAGGAGAGGTCGAAAGACCTCTTTTTTACTATGTTTAAATCTTTTGAAAACATACAAAAACTGTTTGAAAACAATGGAGGTGTTTTTCGCACAACGCCTGCCAAACTTTCAGAAAAACTCAAAGGAATCAAAGCCTTGTTGTTTGATTGGGATGGTGTTTTTCATTCCGGCAGCAAATCTGAAAATCAAATCAGTAGTTTTTCCGAAGCCGATTCGATGGGCATCAATATGCTCCGGTTTGCTTATTATTTGAGGATCCAGGAAATTCCCTACTCGGCAATTGTCACCGGAGAAAACAACCCGACGGCGCAATTTTTTGCCCAAAGAGAGCATTTTGATGCAATTTTTTCGGGGGCGAAAGACAAAAGAGTTGTTTTGGAAAAAATTTGCTCGCAAAACAATCTCAAACCGGAAGAAATCCTTTTTGTATTTGATGACATACTCGATTTGATCGTGGCAAAAAAAGTAGGCGTTCGTATGATGATACACCGTAAAGCGGGTGTGTTGTTGAATCACTACGCCCAAAAGCATCAGATATTTGATTACAAAACCGCGAACGAGGGCAACCGGCATGCCATCCGGGAAGCCTGCGAACTATCATTGGGTCTTTTAAATCAGTTTGACAAAGTCATCGAAGAACGCATGAACTTTTCCGAAACTTATCAAACGTATATTTCACTCAGAAATCAAAAGAAAGTTTCGTTGGAAGAAAGTGCAAAGAATTGATAAAAAACAGTTGAAACGAATGTCTTGATTCTTGATTTACTTTTCATTCGATTAGCTACAAGCAGTTTTAAAAATGAAGACAACGACAAAACATATTTTACTTGCGACAATTTTTTTCGAACTTATTTCATGTGGACTACAACAGAATAGCGATACCAAAATAAGTAATCCAAAAGTTGAAGACGCATACAAACCAACCTTTACCGTTACTCTACTCTACGATAAATTAGAGTACAGTTTCAAACAAATGCAACCTAACAACTTCGAACAAATATTTGTTGATTGGAACAGGACAATAAAACCAAATTCTGATGACTTCATACATCAAAACGACACCATTAATGCATTATTCGATGTTTATAAAGAGTTCTACAAGCCTCTTGACCTATTAAAACTTGGAGACTGGGAATGGGAAAACGACCTAAATTCAAAATGCAAGTATGTTGTAGTTCAGAACAAAATATTTTATTCAATTCTGCTCACCGACAACTTTGACGATTTTGAATGGCAGAAATCAAAAAAAGATTCAATAGAAAATTTCAGACCACCAATAAATTTAGACAAGGATAAAGTTCTTTATTTAACTGACGAGTATGCTAAATCTATCAATAAATTTTTGGGGACAGAATCAGCAAAACTTGGTAAAGTGAATATTATGAATCCTGCAAGGCCTGACGGAGATAGCGAAAAACGGTATGAAATATTACGGCCATACATCCCAATTCTGCATGGACATTGGGGGGATGTTGGTATCTTGAAACTCATCCGGACATTGGTGTAATTATTTTCAACAAGACATTAACAAAAGCAAAAATTGACTTTAGAGTTGGCTATCAAGGGGGTGAAGCGACACTTGAGAGAAACGGCAATCTCTGGACAATCAAGGAAAGTAAAGCGACATGGATAGAATAAAACGGCACATTTGCAATAGGTGGGTTTCGTGTTACACAGAAAGTTTTGTGGTTACAGAAAACTCAGTTCTCCGAATGAACATTTGTACTAAAAAGCCAGCCCATCGCAAATCTGCAAAACGATAACAATAACACATGAAAACCATCAAAATAGGTTTAGCGGGATTTGGTACCGGCGGGCGGTTTTTTCACGCGCCGCTGATCGCTTCCACGCCGGGATTGCAACTCACGGCCATCCACACCCGTTCGGAAAGCAATCGGGCACATGCCAAACTCCATTTTCCGGATACTCCTTTGGTGGACGAGTACGCCGATTTGCTTGCCAACCCCGATTTGGATGCCATTGTACTTTCGATTCCCAACCACTTACATTTTCCACAAGCGGCTCAAGCCCTGCAAGCCGGGAAAAATGTGGTGGTTGACAAGCCTTTTACCGTAACTTCTGAGGAGGCTAAACAGCTCATCGAACTGGCCAAAAAAGTTAAAAAAACACTGACTGTTTTTCACAACCGCAGGCTCGACGGGGGTTATTTCACTTTATTAGAATATTTTGACAAAAATATTTTGGGGAAAATCGTTCAGTTTGAAGCGCGTTTTGACCGGTACAGAAAAGAATTGCGGGCCAACTCGTGGAAAGAAAAGCCCATGCCCGGAAGTGGTATTTTGTATGATTTGGGCAGTCATTTGATAGACCAAAGTTTACAGCTTTTCGGGAAGCCCGAAACCTTGTTTGCCAGATTGAATTCGCAACGTCCGAGCGCGGAAACCGTCGATGATTTCGAGATTTTTCTAAACTACAAAACGGGGCTTAGTGTTCGGTTGGGAGCCAACATGCTGAGTCGTACCCCCAGTTTAGCGTATCGCGCTACCGGGTTAGAGGCAACACTCGAAATTGGCGGTACGGATGGGCAAGAAGAAGTCCTTCGAAAAGGCATTCTCCCGGTTTCAACGGAAACTTGGCATGAACAATTACAGCCTCAACCCGCTTGCCTTTACACCTTTCAGGGCTTAAATATGGAGGCTGTTTCTGTGGATTGCCATGTCGGAAACTATTTGGCCTTTTATCAAAACCTGCATCAACATCTGACAGAAAACAAGCCACTCATGGTCAAAGCGGATGAAGCTTTGCAGGTCGTTCAACTGATAGAATTGGCTATTGAAAGCAATTTGCAACAACGAACTTTAGTTGTTAAAGTTTAAGGATTAACACTTCCGTTTCATACATTCCGTTATTTTTACGACATGAAAAGTATTAAACCAATACGTTTTTTGTATGTCCTCTTGGCGGTATTCGGATGGTCTTGCGAAGACGATATCGAAGACAACAGCAATGCTTTTCAGGTGGTGGTGCAAAACGAATTTTGGCGGGCAAAAACCGTCAAGGCAAGCATCCTCGACGATGGGACTTTGATTATCGTGGCAAGTGACGGCGAACGAAAGATGATTGTACAAACCGCCTCTTTTCAGCCGGGAAACTACACGGTCGGAGTCAGTGCGGCCAGTGAAATTACTTACGAAAACTTGCTCAGCGGTTCAACCGTCAAAACATTGCCTTTTCTTTCCAAAGGAACGATAGAAATAGCCCGTTTCAATACTGAAAAACCGAGTATTACCGGAACTTTCCGGTTTGATGCATTGACTAATAACGGATTGCAATATTTCTTTAAGGAAGGGATTTTTTACGAATTAGACATCACAGAATTTAATCCAGACCTGCTCAAACCAATTGAAGACGGTGGAGATGATTCGGGTGATGGTGAAGACGATGGCGATAATGGCGGAGGAGATGATTCCGATTTGCCGTTCAGCAATCATTTCTTTGCCAAAGTAAACGGCAACCCGTTTTCGACTCAGGTCATTACCGTTTCAGTCACAAATGGGATTATTGGAGTGATGAACGCCACCACAACCGGTTTGCCTTCCATGACGATTCAGTTTCCCGTAGATGTCACTGTCGGGACGCATAATTTTGGTGGGGGAAACATCAATGCCGCATTTTACACACCCAACGGAATCGATCGAAAGGGGGAAAGCGGCACGCTTTTTATCGACAAGCACGACACCGCCAACCGGATTGTAGAGGGCAGGTTTAACTTCATTGTCCCCCAACAAGGAAATCCCATCGAAGTGACTGAAGGTGTTTTTCGAATAAAATATTGACACAGGTAAATGCTCAAAGTGGCCTAAAGAAATTGAGGTAGTTCATTTTCTTAAACGTCCCTTAATATTCAGAACATTTTTAGGATTTTTTAGGCACTCCAGTTATTTTTAAATGAAGGTTTATGCAGGCACCTCCGAAAGGTGTAGACTTTTGCCGATAGTTTCCGCCGTCTTTTTACCTTCAGATGGTGAGGGGTTCGCGGAAAAGATTTTGTCATGGCACATTCGCAAAAAAAGTTTTTCTTTGTATAAAAATAAAATCATGAAGTTTGCGCGGCCGTATCAACTCATACTTTTTGTGTTTGCCCTATTGGCCTTAGTTCAATGTGCAAAAAGAGGCACACCCGAAGGCGGTCCCAAAGATCTGTTGCCACCCCGCATGGTAGAGGCACAACCCGATACGTTTTCGACCCAATTTACCGCAAAAAAAATAAGGATTTACTTTGATGAGTTCGTCCGGTTGAAAGACGTTCAGAAACAACTCATCATTTCTCCCCCGATGAAGTATTTCCCGGAAGTTAGGCCGCAAGGTTTACCCACCAAATTCATCGATATACTAATCCGGGATACTTTGCTTGAAAACACAACTTACACCATGAATTTTGGCCAAAGCGTAGAAGACAACAACGAAGCAAATCCTTTTTCTTTTTTCAAATATGTATTTTCTACCGGTAAATATATTGATTCTTTAACCCTTTCGGGGACAATCAAAGATGCTTTGTTAAAAGTGCCGGACAATTTCGTGTCTGTGATGTTGTATGAAGTAAACGAAAAATTCAACGACTCCATTATTTACAAACTCCCGCCCACTTACATCACCAGCACTTTGGATAGCGCGGTTGTATATAATTTTGAAAACATGAAGCCCGGAACCTACTTTCTGGCCGCGCTCAAAGACAAAAACAACAACTACCTCTACAACCAAAAAACCGATAAAATCGGCTTCAAAAAAGAATACATCACCCTGCCGACAGATAGTGTTTATGCATTGACACTCTTCAAAGAAGTCAATACTTTCAAAGCGCTCAAACCAACACAAGCAAGCGCCAACCGTTTGATTTTCGGGTATGAAGGCAGTCCGGAAAAAATGAAAATTGACATACTCTCGCCCATGCTAAAGGATTTTGATTACCGCGTCACAGCCGATAAAACAAAAGATACCCTCTATTATTGGTTTAAAGACGTAGAAGCCGACACCCTACGTTTGAAGGTAAGCAATGAAAAGAAAATAGACACGTTTGCAATTCCTTTCAAAAAAATGAAAAAAGACTCGTTGTTGCTTAGGCCAGTTTACACGGGGACTTTGCCGCTCAATAAATCCTATTATTTAGAATCCGAAATACCGTTAGAAAGGTTTGACAAGGAGAAGATTTTCGTTTTTAGTAATGATTCCGTCCCTATCTCGTTTGAGGCAAAATTAGATAGCATTCAACTTTTTTCGATCGCTTTTGCAAAAGAAGAAAGCCAACGGTACAACATCAAATTGCTGCCGGGTGCTTTGACCGATTTTTATGAACACAGCAACGACACGCTCAACATAAAAATAGCAACCAAAAACGACCGCGACTACGGCCGGCTTAATATGGACTTAAAGAATATCCAACAATTCCCCATCATTGTCCAACTGCTCAACAATGCCGGGCTCGTTCTGGCCGAACAGCTGGTTACACAAAACAAAGTAGCCGAATTTCTGTTTTTGGATCCGATGAAATATACCGTTAGAATCATCTACGACAGCAATGGGAACGGCAAATGGGATACAGGCGATTATTTCTCAAAACGGCAACCCGAACGAATCGAATATTTTCCGGCAGAGTTAGATATACGAGCCAATTGGGATGTTTTCGAAACTTTTATTTCAAATTAAACATGTCTCGATCCTCCAAAAATTTGAGTTTTTCGCGTATAGATTGAAGCGATTTTTTGTCGAGTACAGCCGTCACAACTTTTTCTTCATCAATTTGCGGGGCAACAACTACGCTCCCAAGTGCGTCATAAACTGCCGAATGGCCTGAATATTCGTGGTGATTGCCGTCAAATCCTACTCGATTCACACCGGTTGTGTAACACATATTTTCGATTGCACGTGCTTTCAACAAACCATCCCAAGCATCAATTCTCGGTTTGGGCCAATTGGCCACATAAATCAACAAATCATAGTTTTCAGTGTTTCTTGACCAAACCGGGAAACGAAGATCATAACAAACCAACGGGCAAATCCGCCAACCGTTGTATTCCACAATCAAGTGCTCTTCACCGGAAGTATAAACCTTGTTTTCTCCGGCCAAGGTGAAAAGATGCCGCTTGTCATACGTTTCAAGTTTCCCATCTGGATGTGCAAAAATAAGCCGGTTGAAATATTGCTTGTCTTCCTCAATAACCAAACTTCCCACCAAAGCCACCTGCTTTTTTATGGCAGTTTCGCGCATCCAAACGACCGATTTTCCATGCATGGTTTCGGCTACAACACCCGGATTCATCGTAAACCCGGAGGAGAACATTTCCGGCAAAACAATCAATTGCAACTGTTCGGGAAGCGCATCTATTTTTTGACTGAGCGAAGTCAGGTTTTCATCCGGATTTTCCCAATATAGAGAAGTTTGGATGAGTGCCAAATGAAGAAAATCTGCTGGCATGATTGAGTTTTTAGGATTTATGCATATAAAATTACGCCAAAAAATTGACCTGAATCAAAAGAAGTAAAAAAATAGAAAAAATGGAAAAATTTAGATACGATTCGAATTTTTATGCTTCCAGTCTGGTTGAAAGTTTTACTTCCGGCATACTTGCCTGACAGCAGGCAGGCGGTTCCTTCGAATCAACACATTTCCACATTTCACATTTTCAAAATGAAACATTAACTTTTCGTTACTATAAAGTTATGTTAACTCAAAGGGCATCAGAAAAAACAATATGTCTTATCTTTACGCAACATTTAAGTTTAAAAAAACTTTTTTTAACCTGTTTAAAGTAATTTTAATACGAAGTTTATGAAAAAAAAGGATATCAAAATTCTGCTGGTTGATGATGAGCCCGATATTTTAGAAATCGTAGGGGTCAATCTTTCCGCGGAAGGTTATAAAATCAGTACGGCTTCAAATGGTTTTGAAGCAGTCTGGAAGGCCAAAAAAGAATTGCCCCAACTGATTATTTTAGACGTGATGATGCCTGAAATGGACGGTATCGAAGCTTGTGAAAAAATCAGGGAAATACCGGAATTAAAAGATGTTATCATCACTTTTTTTACGGCCCGGGCAGAAGATTATTCAATGGTTGCCGGATACGAAGCTGGAGCGGATGATTACATCACCAAGCCTATCAAACCCAAGGTGTTGGTGAGCAAGGTGAAAAGTTTACTCAGGCGGCTGAAAGATCTGGATGAAACGGTATCCGACATTGTCACACTGGGGGATTTAATCATCAATCGTGAAGAATATAAAATCAGTATTGGCAAAGAAGAAATGGCATTGCCTAGAAAGGAATTTGAACTTTTATCCCTGCTTTGTTCAAAACCCGGCAAAGTTTTTAAACGGGAAGAGATTTTGGATAAAGTCTGGGGCAACGAAGTAGTCGTTGGTGGCCGCACGATAGACGTCCACATCCGTAAGCTACGTGAAAAAATAGGGGATGATTATTTCAAAACAGTCAAAGGCATCGGGTATAAGTTTGTAGGATAACATGGCTATCAAGTTCAAACGGACATATCGTTTTGCTTTCAGAACTTCGATTTTTATCACCCTGATATTGACGTTCTCTTCTTTGTTTTTTCAATATTTTTTCTTGGAAATCACATGGTTATACACTATGGTTCAATGTATTGCCATTTTCCTCACCTCATTTTTCGTCATTCAGTACCGCGTTGAAAATTTCATATACAAACGCATCAAAAAAATCTATGACGATGTATCGCTACTCGAATCGAGTAGTTTCCAAAGCCAGCCCGTAACGACCGATATGGCAACCCTGTCCAAAGAAGTCAGGAAGTTTGCCGCTGACAAAAAGCTCGAAATAGAAGCACTCAAAATCAGGGAAAGCTACCGAAAAGAATTTATCGGAAATATATCGCACGAACTCAAAACCCCATTGTTTACCGTTCAAGGTTACATACTGACCTTGCTTGACGGGAACATCAAGGATAAAAAAATCATTCACAAATATTTGAAGCGTGCCAACTCGGGGGTGGAAAGGCTTATCTACATCGTCAACGATTTGGACATGATTACTAAACTCGAAACCGGCAATCTCAATTTGAAGCAGCTGCCTTTTGATATTGTTGAATTGGTCAGAAACGTACTTGAATTGTTGGAAATGAAAGCTGCCAAAAGCGATATTACCCTCACGCTTGATACCGATTATCCGGATCCGATCATGGTGAATGGTGATGTGGAACGCATCAAACAAGTGGTTACCAACTTGGTTGTCAACTCGATAAAGTACGGGAAGAAAGATGGCACGACAGAAATAAGCATTGAGAATTTAACCAAAAAGAAAATAATTGTCAGAATTACAGACAATGGCGAAGGCATCAAAAAAGAACATATACCGCGCCTGTTTGAGCGGTTTTTCCGTGTGGACAAAAGTGGTTCTCGCGAAGAAGGTGGATCGGGTTTGGGCCTCGCTATCGTGAAGCACATTATAGAAGCTCACGGCGAAAAAATATACATCGAAAGCGAGTTTGGTGTAGGCTCCGAATTTTCATTTACCCTCGAAAAGGTGAAACAAACGGTCTAAATCTTCTGTCGGTTTCCCGAAATTTTTCAATCCGGTAAACAGCTCGGTTTTAGCCAAACTTTTGATGGAAAAATGCGCTTGTTTCGCAGACGGAACAATCCCTTTAAAATGAAGCCTTTCTGCCAAGTACTCCTGTTCGTACTGACCCGGGGTGGGAATAAAAAACGCCTTCTTCTCCAATTTTGCCAAGTCCATGATTGTGGTATAACCACTTCGGGAAAGCACCAAGTCACTGGCGTTTATCGCTTTTTCAAGTTCGCCGGAAGTCATAAAATTATAAACCGTTGTATTCAGAAAATTAAAAATCTCTTGTTTGGCCTCTATTTTGCCCCGGATAAACAAAACCTTGCCCTGATAACTCTTTATTTCATTAAAAAGTTTGTCTTCGAGCATGGTTCGCTGGGGTTCAGGACCCGAAAGTATCACCATTAAATCATAGATTTTTTCGGTATCGTTTTTCTCAAACCGGCTTAATGGCCCGATATATAAAATCTTGATATTCTTGTTTTTAAGATGTCCTAATCGCCCGGAAAGATTGTCTGCTTCTTCAAAATCAGGAACCCAACATTCGTTAAATTTTTTGATAAACCAATGGTGCATTTTACTGGTAAGATAAGTTGTGTTTCCGGTAAGCACATTGAGTTGATGCGTGATAAAAATCGATGGAATCCTTTTATCGTAAACGCCCAGCCTGTTGTCTGATATGATTCCGTGTATCTTGCCCTCATCGACCAACTGTTTGACAAATTTCCGTTCTCTCATAATAGCACAAATCATTTTTGGCATATCCAATAGGAGTTTTGATTTGAAGAACTTTCCGTTTTTGGCATATTCAATATTGTAGGAAGCCAACTCTATGCTGTCCAATTCCGGAAATTCTTTTTGCAACAGAGAAAGTGCTACTCCATCGGATGCCAACAACGGCCGGTAGCCGTTTTTGAGCAGTGCTCTGATGATGGGAATGCATCGGGTGGCGTGGCCAAGACCCCAGTTGAGAGGAGCTACTAAGATGGTTTTGCTGTGGTTCATCTAAAATTAATATAACAACAAAGATAATCGGCCTTTATCATCCGGATATTTCCTTAATTTTACCAAAATTTTAAATAACATCGTGGGAAGCAAAAATAAACTCAAGCGATTCAAAGAAAATTTAACTTTTTCAAATGTAGTTCAGCCCGAACGTTCGCTTTTGACGGACAATCGGTTCGCATTAAAGGGAAATTGGCTTCAGTCATTTTTTAAAAATAAAGGGGATCTTATTCTCGAGTTGGGTTGTGGCAAAGGCGAGTACACCCTTGCGATGGCTCGAAAATATCCTGATAAAAATTTTATCGGCATCGACATCAAAGGTGCTCGTTTTTGGCGGGGCGCAAAGACGGCTTTGGAAGAAAATTTACCCAATGTCGCTTTCGTACGAATCCAAATTGAGCTGATTGATAAGATCTTTGCAACAGATGAAGTCGCAGAAATTTGGATTACTTTCCCCGATCCGCAAATCAAATACAAACGCTCCAAACACCGACTCACCAACCCGGTTTTTTTAGCACTGTACAAACGCATTTTAAAACCAAACGGATTGATTCATTTGAAAACAGACAGCGAGTTTATGCACGGCTATACCTTAGGTATTTTGCAGGGGCTTGGACATACAATCTCATACGCACACCACGACGTATATGGCAATACAGAAAGCCCTGAAATAGTGACTTCGGTTCAAACTTTTTATGAACAACAGTATTTGGAACAAAGAAAAGCCATCACGTATATCCGATTTAAACTCGATTGAACATGAATTTTATTTGGCATTTGGTATTGGGGATTATTTTGTCTGGTATTGGGGTTATCCCGCCCGGAATGCTCAATATGAATGTGGCAAAAATAACCATCAAAGACGGCAAATCCAGGGCTTTGATGTTTGCCTTAGGTGCATCGTTGGTGGTCAGTATTCAATCGACTATCGGGCTTTTCTTTGCCAAATTTCTCAACAGCCGGACTGATTGGGTGGACAATCTTCAACGATTTGGGCTGCTGATACTTGTGATTTTAGCCATTTACTTTTTGACCGTTGCCTCTTATCAGAAAAAAAAACCGAAAAGCAAGCTCGTCCGCAGCAAGAGAAGCCGGTTCTTGTTAGGAATTTTTTTGTCGGTTGTCAATGTTTTTCCCATTCCTTTCTACGCTTTTATCAGCGTCACGATGGCTTCTTTCAGCTGGTTTTTGTTTGAACAACCCAATACGGCAGCCTTTGTGGTTGGTACTTCAATTGGCACTTTTTTAATGTTGTATGTCTATATTTTATTTGCCAAGAACATCGCATCCAAAAGCGAGCGATTTATTAAAAACATGAATTTGATTATCGGGATTATCGCGGCTTTGGCGGCTCTGATAACTTTGTTTAAACTTTTATAAAACCGGAATGGAAGCTAACTTTTTCGACCGGGTATATGAGGTCGTCAGACAAATTCCGGAAGGTAAAGTAACCAGCTATGGAGCAATTGCCACTTATTTAGGAACCGGAAAATCTGCACGTATAGTCGGCTGGGCAATGAATGCCGCACATGCTTTGGAAGATGTCCCCGCGCACAGGGTTGTAAACCGATTAGGGATGCTCACCGGAAAGCATCATTTTTCGGGCATCAACCTGATGCAGCAACTCCTCGAATCGGAAGGTTTGACTGTCAAAAATGATGAAATCGTCAATTTTTCAAAACACTTTTGGAATCCAACGACAGAACTTAAAACCCATCGAGATTTGTAAATTTTGAAAGGAAGTAAAGTGCAATCCCTGTATTTTTTTTAAAAAAATTCGTTTTTTTTCAATTGTAAATCTATTTATCGTAATATTGCAATATATAAATTTAGCTATGGGGCTTACTAAGAAAGAATTGTTTACGAAAGAGCAGAATGAACTGGCACAATTGGCCAAATCCTTGGCTCATCCGGCTCGGGTGGCGATACTTCAGTACTTGCTGAAAGCCAACTCCTGCATCAACGGCGACTTGGTGCAGGAACTGGGCTTGGCACAACCTACCATCAGCCAGCATTTGCGGGAATTAAAAGAAATAGGGCTCATTCAAGGAACCATCGAAGGCGTTACCGTAAACTATTGTATTCATCCCAAAAAATGGACAGAAATACAAGCACTTTTTGAACAATTTTTCAATCAATATCAATATACAAATCAAGCAGACTGTTGTTGATTGGAATCGGAAGCAGGAAGCGGAAATTTTATTTTTAAAACCAGCAAACAAGAAACCCGAAATTTTTTTAAACATGAAAACGACAGAAGAAGAGCTCAAAAAAATTGTACAAAAAAAGTACGCATTGATTGCGGAACAACCCAAATCGTTCAATCAATCCTCGTGTTGTGGTGCGGAAAATTCATCTCATAAGGTATATAACATCATGATGGATGATTATAACGCGGTCGAAGGCTATGTCGACGAAGCCGATTTGGGCTTGGGATGTGGTTTGCCGACACAATTTGCACAAATACAGCCCGGCGACACCGTTCTCGATTTGGGTTCGGGTGCGGGTAACGATTGTTTTGTTGCCCGGCATGAAACTAGAGAAACCGGCAAAGTCATCGGGGTTGATTTCACCGATGTGATGATTGAAAAGGCGAGAGTCAACGCCGATAAATTTGGCTTCAACAATGTCGAGTTACGCTTTGGGGATATCGATAATTTACCGGTTTCAAACAAAATCATCGATGTGGTTGTGAGCAATTGCGTATTAAACTTGGTTCCCGACAAGCCCAAAGTTTTCAGTGAAATGTATCGCGTCCTCAAGCCCGGTGGCCATTTCAGTGTTTCGGATATCGTGTTGGTTGGCGGCCTGCCCAAAGCGCTTCGAGAAGATGCCGAAATGTATGCGGGTTGCGTTGCCGGAGCCATCCAAAAAGACACGTACCTAAAATACATACAGGATGCAGGATTCAAAGAGGTTTCCATTCAAAAAGAAAAACCCATTTCGCTTCCCGATGATATTCTCGGCAAATACCTGAATCCGAAAGAAATCGAAGCATTTCAAAAACATGAACATGGAATTTTCAGCATTACGGTTTTTGGAAAAAAACCCGGCTCAACAGGCAAAAAGAAAGCCAATATTTCCGAAATCTCAGAAACAAAATACAGACCCAATTCGGGTTGTTGTTAATTTAAAATGCGAGGCAATGGGTTTGCATAAATCGATTTTATTGACCAAATTGCAACATTCAATTCAAGCGGTTTCTAAAAATAAAGTTTCGAAGCCCCGGAGAGAAATTCTTCAGCCTTTGCTTGGTTACATTCAACACAAAATAGATAACAAAGAAGCTGTAAACCTGCACTTTATCTGCACGCACAATTCCCGGAGAAGCCAGTTTGCGCAAATCTGGGCGCAAACCATGGCGTATTATTTTGGCTTAGAAACTCATTGTTTTTCAGGCGGTGTGGAAGTAACTGCTTTTAACGAAAGAGCGGTAGAAACCCTTGTCAGAGCGGGTTTTCAGGTTCAAAAAAATGAGCATCCGGAAAATCCCATTTATCAGGTATTTTATGTGAAAGGGAAAAGCCCGATGCTCGCTTTTTCAAAATTGGTAGAAGATCCCATAAATCCAAATTTCGGTTTTGCCGCCATCATGACTTGCACACATGCCGATGAAAATTGCCCTGTTGTATTCGGTGCTGAAATGCGCATCCCAATCAGATATAACGACCCGAAAGCTTTTGATGATACACCTCAAGAAAATCTAAAATACGATGAATGCTCCGAGCAAATCGCCTCTGAAATGTATTGGGTTTTTTCGAAAATAAACAGTTGATTCATAAATTTTGGATTATGACAACTTAATACTTAACACTCAAAACTTAATCTATAAAAAACCATGAAGCATTTAAGTTTTCTAGACCGATTCCTCACCCTTTGGATTTTTTTAGCCATGGGAATTGGGGTATCCATCGGTTATTTTTATCCATCTTCTGCCGATGTAATCGATTCGTTTAGCAAGGGTTCAACCAACATTCCCATTGCCATCGGGTTGATTTTGATGATGTATCCGCCTTTGGCAAAGGTGGATTACAAACTTTTACCGATGGTATTCAAAAATGTCAAAATATTAGCGGTTTCATTGGTCCTAAATTGGATAATCGGCCCCATCTTGATGTTTGTCCTGGCAATCGTTTTTCTCCACGACTATCCCGAATACATGGTTGGGCTTATCCTGATTGGCCTTGCCAGATGCATTGCCATGGTGCTGGTTTGGAACGATTTGGCCGAAGGTAGCAGCGAATACGGTGCAGGTTTGGTCGCTTTAAACAGTGTTTTTCAGGTATTCGGCTATAGTTTTTACGCTTGGATTTTCATTACCGTTCTCCCACCATATTTTGGTTTTGAAGGTGCCTTGGTCGAAATTTCCATTGCAACTATTGCAGAAAGTGTCGCTATTTATCTTGGGATTCCTTTTTTGATGGGACTTTTAAGCCGATTTATTTTAGTAAAATTAAAAGGAAAAACTTGGTATAAAAACAAATTTATTCCAACAATTTCACCCCTAACGCTGATTGCTTTGTTGTTTACCATAGTGGTAATGTTTTCACTCAAAGGGGAGCTAATTGTCCAAATTCCGATGGATGTATTAACCATTGCTATTCCACTATTAATATATTTTGCCGTGATGTTTTTCATCGGATTTTTTGTAACAAAAGCGAGTGGCGCAAGCTATGATAAAAATGTAGCCGTAGCCTTCACAGCAGCCGGGAATAATTTTGAGTTGGCAATTGCTGTCGCGATTGCTGTTTTTGGACTGAACTCCGGGCAAGCTTTTACGGGGGTTATTGGGCCTTTGGTAGAAGTGCCCGCACTCATTTTGTTGGTAAGGGTAGCATTTTGGTTGAGGTCACAATATTACGGCAAGACAATCTAATCTCGATGTCTTTTTACTTGATTATTACACGCTTGAAATTTCACATCTCCACAAAATGCACTTGGTCAATGCCCGGGTGCTCAATGGTTTTTTCCTGGCCGGAAGGAAAGATGATTTTTAAGGTTTTAACACTCGTGGCGTTGCCAAGCCCAAAGGTCAGGGCGGCTGTTTGATCGCTGCTCAGACCTTCGCCGATGGCATACACATCGGTCAACGTTTTCCCGCCTATGGTTTCTACAACCACTTTTGCGCCGATATAATCCGCGTTTTCGGGAAAGCGGACGCAGAGGTAATGATGTGTCCCGCCTTTGTTGATGTGTGCTTGAACCGGCCCGTCTAAGTTGGCATAAATCAAATCGGGATAACCGTCCAAGTTAAAATCGCCTGTCAAGGGTGTGATGGCGTAGTTTTTATTGATGACTCCCGATTGGTCTTCCGTAGCTCCAAAAGTACCATCGGGCCGTTGAAGGAGAAAGCGGCAAGGCAGCTTGAACAATTTGTGCGGCGGAAAATCTACATAATTCTCCGCAACCACCAAATCCTGCAATCCGTCTAAGTTGAAGTCCTGAAAAACAGCGCCCCATGAAAATTCAAAATCCGCAATTTTTGTCTCTTTGGCAGTATCTGTAAATTTGAAATTCCGATCGTTTCGGAGCAAAATCCATTCGCCTACAAATTCGTCATTTTCAGCTAAATCGCCTCTTGCCAAAAAGGAGGGGACAGAACTCCCGGTATTGGAGAAAAAGAAATCGATCAACCCGTCGTTGTTGTAATCGCCCATGGCAATCCCCATCGGATAGGCATATTTTCCGGTGAGCGGATTGGGCATCAATTGAAAGGTTTTGCCGTCTAAGTTTTTATAAGTCCTCGCTTCGCCCGTGTCGTAGGCTACCACCAAATCTAAAAAACGGTCGTTGTCGATGTCCACAAAAATCGCCTGAAAAGTATTGTGGATGTAGGCCAAGCCTGCTTCATCGGTAATATCTTTAAAAGTGTTGTCTCCATTGTTTTGCAGCAACAAACTCGATGCGCCGTAGTTGGTATCTTTAAAAATGGTTTGCCCCTCCATTTTGCTTAATGGGATGTAATTGCACAGAAAAATATCGGCGTGTCCGTCTTTGTTGTAATCGCCGACGGTTAGGGTAGCCGCGGTTGATTTATCGTTCAATTTTACGTCTATTTTTCGTGCTTCAAATGACTTTCCGGTGTTGCGATACCACAGAATTCCGTAGTCTCCGGTCAGGAGCAAATCGGTCAGGCCGTCCTTGTCCAAGTCGAAAGAAACTGCGCCCAACGTGGTAGTTTGTTTGGGCTTTTTGGGTAGATTTACTTGTGCGGAAATATCGATAAACCCGGTTTCGGTATATTTGAACAATGCATCTTCTTGTGTCACACCACCACCGACAAATACTTCATCGATGCCGTCATTGTCTATGTCAATCAGGGCGGAAGCCATCAGCGGAAGCGACTTTTTGTTGTCAAAAGTATTGGTAAAAGCAAACGGGATTTGGCTAAAAGACGGGATTTCTTCCTCCGGGATCGTGTAGTCGCAGGAAGCAAAATTTTTCCCGTAGTCCTTGTCTGGCACCTCGTTGCCTTCACAACTTCCGGCAAATCTTCCCCATTGAATGTCCTGATAGGGATTGGAAGCATCTGATTTAAAAAACCACAAGACAAAAATGAAGGCAATGATGAGTATTGAACCAACTGCTATGATAATTTTTTTCATTAGATAAATTTTGAGTTTATTGATTCGGAATATTTTTGTTTTTGAGTGCTATCAAAGAAGCGGCAAACAGGCCAAGATGAGCAACATTCATCGCTGTCGGAGCTAAATATTGCCCGATAGGGCGGACGAAAAAGAACAAGACAAAAACAATCAACAAGAGTAAAATAGGGTTGAAAAATGCCATCCATTTCGGGTACATTGTTCCGCCTTTCAAAATGGCCGAAACAAAACAGACAGACAACAGCAAGATGATAATCCGTAAGATTTGCACCAGATTTTCCAGATGCAATTCGTAAGAAGCAATGAGTTTCCGTTCCAAGCCGGGCACATTGGCTTCGTGTAAGGCTTGAACCATCACGCCCAAATTTGCCCGCGAGCCGACCCAAATACCGCCGATGACAAAGGCAAAAATTCCTAAGGCCAATACAGCAAAAGCGAGGTTTTTACTACCCGTCCGCAAGGCTAGATAGATGTGCCAATAGCCGAAAATATAGAAAGGGATAAACGGCACCAAAATATAATGCCCTAATGTGAGCCGATCCGTCGGGATATCCAAAAAATAACCGAAAGGCACTTCCGAATCAAACCCACCCGGATTGAAATGCAATAAAAATTCGCCGATTCCTACCATCACGGAAGCCAATAATCCCAAATAACCAAAAAGCCTGATGTGATTGTTCATTGGATGATGAAAGATATTTAGAAGCTAAGGTAACTGATTTTTTTCAACATAGCCTAAAGATAGCATTTTGCTTGCAGATTTTCGGCTGAAAATACTGAGGCGATTTAAGAATTAAGTGTTCTACTATCATTGGATTCAAGAAATAAACACGCTTCTTGCTCTGACTCTGCGGGTGTTTAAAAAATAAAAAAGCCCATGGCATGCAAAAAATAAATCAGCTGCTGTTGTGATTATCATATTCCGGATTTTTCGTACTTTGGCTTTTAATGAAAAGCCTGCTTTATTTCTTAGTTTTTGTTCCGATTGTCTTTACTGCGCAACCCCGTTTCAGCATATCGGTAAGTGATTCGATTGCTTTAGAAGCAGATACTTTTTGGGGTGCCGACAGTTTTGGTAATTTGTATTACACCCAAGGAAATGTTTTTTATAAAAAAGCTGCCAATAAAGTTTTTTCTTTTTACGCGCTTAGTTTGGGTGACATTTCCTCGGTTGATTTGCTGAATCCGCTTAAAATAACCCTTTTCTACAAAGATTTTAATCGTGCTATTGTCTTGGACAATCAATTATCGGAAATTCAACGCATCGATTTCAACACGAATAAAACCTATCGAATGGTGGCACATTGCACCACTTCCTATGAGCGGAATCTCTGGGTTTTTAATGTCGATTTGCAGCAACTCGAACTCTACAATTATGCCCAAGACAAAGCCTTGGTCGCCACCCAACCCATCGCCGATAAGGTGAAAGCACAACTGAGCAACTATAATTTCTGTTGGCTACTGACCGAACAAAGACTCATACAGTACAATATTTACGGCAGCCCGGTTTCTGAGTTTCCATTGCAAAATGCTTCCAAAGCTCACCGATTCAAAGATTCGTTGCTCTTTGTTCAAGACGGAAAATTGTTTTATTTCGATGTCAAATTCAGAGAACTTATCCCGATACCTTTGGAAAAAACTAATTTCAAGGATTTTTCGATTACCAATGATAAATTATATCTTTACCAAAACAATCAACTGACTGTTTACAACCTTAGTTTTCAACCTTAAACTTTTTTCTATGTACGTAGCTGTAGCCGGAAACATCGGAGCCGGAAAGACGACCCTGACCGGACTGCTCTCCAAACATTTTAAATGGGAGGCGCAATATGAAGATGTCGTGGACAATCCTTATTTAGACGATTTCTACAACCAAATGGAGCGTTGGTCTTTCAACTTGCAAATATACTTTTTGAATAGCCGCTTTAGCCAGATTCTCCAATTCAGGGAAAGTGGCCGAAACATTATTCAGGATCGAACCATCTACGAAGATGCTCACATATTTGCCCCAAACTTACATGCGATGGGACTGATGACCAACCGCGATTTTGAGAACTACCGTACGCTCTTCAACCTGATGGAATCGTTGGTGGCACCACCCGATTTGCTGATTTACCTAAGAAGTTCTATCCCCAATCTGGTGCAACAAATCCACAAACGCGGACGCGAATATGAAAACTCCATCAGCATAGACTACCTGAGCCGGCTCAACGAACGCTACGAAGCCTGGATTCAGAATTATGACAAAGGAAAGCTCCTCATCATCGATGTGGACAAACTCAACTTTGTCGATAACCAAGAAGACCTCGGCTTTGCAGTCAACAAAATCGATGCGGAATTGTACGGGCTGTTTTGAAAAAGATCCTTTTTCCCTACTTCAACTAACTTAGTAAAAATATTTCATGATAAACAAAAACAGTATCTTCATCTTAATAACTGTCGCAGTTCTGTTGCTCATTCCGTTCATCGCGATGCAATTTACAGACGAAGTTGTCTGGACCGGTTTCGATTTTGTAGCAATGGGCTTCTTGCTGCTCAGTACTGGTTTGTTGTGTCAATTTGTATGGAGGAAAGTAACCAAAATCAAGCACAGAATCATCCTCTGTGCAGTAATTATAGGGATATTCTTTCTCATTTGGATAGAATTGGCAGTCGGAATCTTCGGGACTCTGTTTGCCGGACAATAACCGCCTATTTAAAAAAATACAAGCCAGTCACAGCATCTTAATAACCTGAGTTCGATTATTTTATAATGGTTACAAAAACCGTCAATTCGAATGCTTTGATCCCAAGAATTTGGAATCAAAGTGTATCGAGAATAGGATTTGTACCCAAAACGCTGGTTTTCGATGCAAAATTCCTCTCGGAATTTCACTCAAACTGACGCATTTTGGATTAATCGAACTCCGGTTAATATCCATAAAATCAAACCACTCTTGCCACCCGGCTATGTTTTTCCATTTGATTTTCCAATTCCAAGCGATATCCTTTTAAGGTATTTTCATCAGAATCGAACAACTGCCGATGGGTTTGCAACACCGTATCCATCAAAACAGGAATGCTTGCAATATCGAAATACAATCTTCCCGTCCGGCGGATAAAGAAATCCATCGGGTTGGCAATCATTTCATTCTCAACGCAGAACATATATTCGGCTTGCCCCATCTGTTGGATGGCATTTGTGTTTTGTGTGGTTAATTTGTCAAAAATCGCCAAAATTAAATCGGTTTGTTTGCCGAAGGTATTCACCAAATACTGCGCATATTTTTCATCAAATCCGGCAGGAGCTATCCGTTCAAAAATCTTTTGAATGTATTTTTTAACTTCTTTATAATTTTTAAACGGTCCGCCACAAAGTGATATTTTCTCTGTGGTGGAAGGTTTAACGGTCATTTTGTATCTTTCTTCGAGAAGCTCACTCGATTTGTCCACCACGCGTTCGGCCATTTTCCGATAGCCGGTAAGCTTTCCGCCCGCGATAGAAATCAGCCCGGTATCGGAAATAAAAATCTCGTCTTTACGGGAAAGCTCCGATGCTGATTTTCCTTCCTCGTGTATCAGCGGTCGCAAACCTGCCCAAGAAGAAATGATGTCTTTCATCTCCAAATTTATCTTAGGAAACATGTTATTGACAGCGCTGATGAGGTAAATGGCATCGGCGGCATCGGTCAATACTTCGTCTTTGTTGTATTGGTAATTGGTGTCTGTCGTGCCAAAATAGGTGATATTCCCACGCGGAATGGCAAACATCATCCGCCCGTCAGGGATGTCGAAATATACGGATTGTTTTACCGGAAATTTTTCATAAGGGACTACCAAATGTACTCCTTTGGTCAGGTGAAGCTGCTTTCCTTTTTTGGAATGATTTGTTGACCTCAGTTCGTCCACCCACGGCCCGGTCGCGTTGATAACCAATCGCGCCTTGATGTTGAAAACTTCTTTGGTGATTTCGTCTTCCGCAACCACTCCGCAAACCGTATCGTCTTGATACAAAAATTCGTTTACTTTGGCGTAGTTAAGTATGGTCGCTCCATGCGCAACTGCTGTTTTGATGTTTTCAATGGTCAAACGCGCGTCATCAGTCCTGTATTCGGCGTAATAACCCGCGCCTTTCAAGATTTTTTTGGGAAGCAATGGTTCTTTCTCTAAAGCTTCTTTCTTGTCGAGCATCTGCCTTTTGTCTTCTCCTTCCACACTTGCCAAAATGTCGTAAACTTTTAGGCCGATGGAGGTGAGCCAAGTGCCATAGCTGCCATTTTCGACTATGGGCAACAACATTTTTTCGGGGACTACCAAATGCGGCGCAATCCGGTGGACGATGGCTCTCTCCGACCCGACTTCCTTGACCAGCCAAAAATCGAATTGTTTGAGATAGCGCAATCCGCCGTGAATGAGTTTGGTTGATTTACTACTGGTTCCTGAAGCAAAATCGTTCTTTTCGACCAAGGCTACTTTCATACCCCGCGCAGCCGCATCGAGCGCGATGCCTGCTCCGGTGATACCTCCGCCAATGACTAAAAGATCAAATTCGGTATTTTTTAGTTTGGCTAAAATTTGCGGTCTGTCTTTAACGGAAAATTTAATCTTCTTCATGCCATTCTCTTGATTTGTTAAGTGCTTTTTGCCATCCTTTGTAAAGCTTTTCCCGCTTTAGGCTGTTGAAAGCCGGGATGAATGTTTTTTCTATTTCTTTGGTTTGAAGAATTTGATCCTTGCTCCACAAACCGATTTCCAAACCGGCTAAGTAAGCTGCTCCCATGGCGGTAGATTCAATACATTCGGGTTTTTCGACTGGAACGCCTAACATGTCAGCCTGAAATTGCATCAGATAATCATTTACACATGCGCCTCCATCCACTTTTAATGCTTGCAGTTCGATTCCTGAATCTTTTTGCATGGCTTGCAAAACGTCCACAGTCTGGTAGGCAATCGCCTCCAAAGTCGCGCGAATGAGGTGTTCGGCTCCGGTGTCGCGAGTGAGTCCGAAGATTGCTCCGCGCGCATTCATGTCCCAGTAAGGCGCACCCAAACCGGAAAATGCTGGCACAAAATACACCGGGTTGTCGCCGGACAATGATTCTGAAATGGGTTGCGTGTCACTTGCTGTTTGGATGATTTTCAAAGCATCGCGCAACCATTGTACAGCGGCTCCGGCTATAAATACGCTCCCTTCAAGTGCATAATGCACTTCGCCGTCTATACCCCACGCGATGGTTGTCAGCAATCCGTTTTGGGAATATTGCAGGTGTTGCCCCGTGTTCATCAGCATAAAACAGCCAGTTCCATAGGTGTTTTTGGCCATTCCAGGCTTGAAACAGGTCTGCCCGAAAAGTGCAGCTTGTTGGTCTCCGGCTATTCCGGTGATGGGAATTTGGATTCCTTCAAACTCAAAATCACCATAATGATAAGAACTCGGTTTCACTTCGGGCAACATACTTGTATAAATTTCAAGCCGGTCGAGGATGGTTTTGTTCCATTTGAGTTTGACAATGTCAAAAATCATGGTGCGGGATGCATTGGAATAATCTGTCGCGTGGACTTTCCCTTTTGTCAGGTTCCAAAGCAGCCAAGTATCGACCGTGCCGAAAAGCAAATCTCCTGTGGCTGCTTTTTCTTTGGCTCCTTCTACGTTTTCGAGTATCCAATGAATTTTGGTGGCGGAAAAATAGGAATCAATGACCAATCCTGTCCTTTCTTTCACATAAGATTCTAACCCTTCTTTTTTTAGCGTTTCGCAGATGGGTGAGGTACGCTTGTCTTGCCATACAATGGCGTTGTAAACAGGTTTTCCGGTTTGTTTATCCCAAACAACAGTAGTTTCGCGTTGGTTAGTGATTCCAATTGCCTTGATTGAATCTAAGGTTATATTTTGGTTGGCTATTAACAATTTGAATACTGTCAGCTGGCTTTCTAAGATTTCCATCGGTTCGTGCTCGACCCAACCGGATTTGGGATAATGCTGGGTAAACTCTTGTTGTTCAAATGCAACTATTCGCCCTGAACTGTCCACTAAAACGGCTCTTGAACTTGAAGTACCTTGATCTAAGGCTATGATGAACTTTTGGTTTGAATGGGTCATCGCTTTTGGTTTAAGAAAATTGGATAGCCAATGTACCTATTTTCTGTCATTGACGCAAATAATTGTGATTTGCTTGAATATTTTACATTTACAATCACTTAGACAAATTTTGTTTTAAAATGATTAAAGAACACCTCTACCACCTCACTGTCCTTTGGACCGGAAACAAAGGATCCGGCACAAGCAGTTACTCGGCTTACGAACGCAGCCATCTCATCTCGGCAAAAAACAAACCGGATATTCTGGGCTCTTCCGATGTTGCATTTCGGGGCGACCCTTCAAAATATAATCCGGAAGAACTGTTGCTCGCCTCCCTGTCGAGTTGCCACATGCTTTGGTTTTTGCATCTGTGTGTAGAAAATGGTGTGGTGGTTCTAGCTTACTCAGACAGTCCGGAAGGCAAGATGATTGAATTCAAAAACGGCAGTGGACAGTTTTTAGAGGTTACGCTTCATCCCACGGTGGTTTTGACGGTGGCAAGTATGCTCGCCAAGTTGGATGCCTTGCACGAAAAAGCACATCAATATTGCTTCATAGCCAATTCAGTCAATTTTCCGGTAAAACATATTGCAACCGGAAAAACAACTTCTTGAAACCTATATGAAAACAAAAACCCCCGAATCTTCCGACTTGGGGGTTTGAGGTATTTTGTTGTGAAAAAATCAGGTTTAGACAAAAAGCCCTTTGAAACTTTCCCGGTAATTGTAAAGCAAAATCAGATGCAAGATTGCAACCAATGCCGCCGCACCAATGCCCGCGGGAGCCAAAGCCAAATGAAACAGGATAAATCCGACCGTAATCGGAAAAAGTGCAACCAATGCAAAAGGCACCCATTTATTGAGTAGCAACATAGCTCCTACCACAATTTCAACAACCGCGATGAGCGGAATCAAAAATCCGGTTGCCATCATGGCGCCAAAAAAAGCACCTGCAGCTTCGGGCATTTCCATAGCCGGCATGAAGTTGGCGAACTTATTGATTCCGAAAACCAATAAAATCAGGCCTAATAAAATTCTGACTACCATTGAAACTTTTGAATTCATACGTGAAAAATTTAAGGTTAATAGATGAAGGTTGTGTTTGTAAAATTCTGTTAAAAATACAAATCTTTCTCAATCTACAACACCATTAAATCATAAATTTTCACTTTATGCTTTTTCCAATTGATTTGAAACGAGTTTGTTGGCAATCAGGTATTGGGCAATTTGCACGGCGTTGGTGGCAGCTCCTTTGCGCAGATTGTCTGCTACAACCCAAAGGTTCAGGCCGTTTTCTACCGTATTGTCTTTGCGGATACGCCCGACAAAAACATCGTCTTTGCCATGGGCATAAAGTGGCATTGGATAAATCTGTGTCGCCGGGTTGTCTTGTACGATGACACCCTCGGTTTCGTGAAGGATTTTGCGGATGTCAGAAACCTCAAACGGTTTTTCGAGTTGCACGTTGACCGATTCGGAGTGCCCGCCAACAACGGGTACACGAATGGCAGTCGCGGTAACTGCTATGTCCGGGTTTGCCAATATTTTCTGCGTTTCGCGGACGAGTTTCATCTCTTCTTTGGTGTATCCATTTTCTTCAAACACATCGCATTGCGGAATCGCATTGCGATGTATCGGGAACGGATAAGCCATTTCCCCTTGGATGCCTTTATACTCATTTTCGAGCTGATTGACTGCTTTCACACCGGTTCCGGTGATAGACTGATAGGTAGAAACCACGATTCTTTTGATACCGTATTTTTTGTAAAGAGGTGCGAGTACCATAACCATTTGAATGGTCGAACAATTCGGATTCGCGATGATTTTGTCCTCTTCTGTCAAACAGTCTGCGTTGACTTCCGGTATGATTAATTTTTTGGTTGGATCCATTCGCCAAGCCGATGAATTGTCGATGACCGTTGTGCCTACCTCAGCAAATTTAGGCGCCCATTCTAATGAGGTGTCCCCGCCCGCTGAAAAAAGAGCGATGTCGGGCCTTTTTGCAACTGCATCTTTCAAGCCGATGACCGTATATATTTCACCCCTAAATTCGATTTGCTTGCCGACAGATTTCTCGGAAGCTACCAATATCAATTCAGAAAATTCTACTTTTTGCTCAGCCAAAACTTTGAGCATCACGTTACCTACCAATCCGGTAGCGCCTACAACTGCTAATTTCATACTAATCAATTTTAAAACGATTCGGTCGCAAATGTATGGAATAATCTTTCTTAAAAGAATGATGTTTTTATTGTTTTATAAATATATAACAAAATGTTATTTATATTAATTTTTTTGAAAACAAAATATATAACTGCATTGTAAGGCTTATTTATGCTGATGTATATCAATCATTTAAAAATATATAACGATTTGGATGCATCCAACATTGGCTTATTTTTGTATGTATTTTTAACCAAGTGTTGCGTTACATTAACCAATAAAAACTGATATATTCATGTAAAACAAGAAAAAATATATTTATGCCTAAAATATTTAACTTAAAATATCCTAAAAACAGGAGGTATCGGATATGTTTTTTTCATCTGTTGATATTTATTTGTTTTTAAAAGGTCAGATGTAATTCGCTAATCAACATTTCGGTTGGTATCCAGAATTGTTATGGCTCATTTCATATTAGCTTATAAAAAACCTCCAAAAAGAGAAATCAACAAACTTTGCTTACCTTTAATCCCATGAAAAAAATACCCAAACCACTGATAAAAAAACTTGAAAAACGCCAAGAATCCGGGGCTTTTAGAACGCTGAAAACAAAATCCCAACTGATTGACTTTTCATCCAATGACTATTTGGGTTTGGCACGCTTGGAAGCAATCCCCATCCGCGCGGAACAAATTTTGAACGAATCGGGCCCTCGCCTGAATGGCGCGACAGGCTCTCGGTTGCTCACGGGGCATTCAGTGCTTTTTGAAAGGGTTGAAAATCAGATTGCAAACTTCCACCTAACCGAAACCTGCCTGATTTTCAATTCGGGTTATGATGCCAACATCGGTGTGTTTTCCGCGCTGCCGCAACGAAATGACTTTGTGCTTTATGATGAATTTGCACACGCTTCCATCCGGGATGGATTACGGCTTACCTTAGCTAAATCGCAGAGTTACAAGCACAATGATTTTGAAGATTTAGAGAAAAAAATAAAAAGAACAACTGCTTCATCAACGGTTTGGGTTGCCACCGAAGCCGTGTTCTCGATGGATGGCGATTCCCCCGATTGGGATAAATTTGGGAAAATCTGCAACCGATATGACATCCACCTCATCATCGACGAAGCCCACGCTACCGGGGTTTTAGATAATTTACCGAAAATATACCGGCAAACGAACTTAGAAAAACATTTGACAGCACGGGTGGTTACCTTCGGAAAAGCGTTGGGCTGCCATGGTGCGGCCGTTTTGGGCAAACCATCACTCAAAGATTATCTCATCAATTTTGCCAGAAGCATGATTTACACCACCGCGCTTCCACCGGTCTCTTTAGCAAACATTTTGGCTGCTTATGAATGTTTACAAGACGTTTCCAATAGAAAAAAATTGCAAGAAAACATCAACTTCTTTAATGAAAATCTGTCGAAATCCGGTTTGGATAAATTCTTTATTCCCAGCCAGTCCGCCATTCATTGTTGCATCATTCCCGGAAACAACCGAATAAAAAAACTGAGTTTGCTATTAGAAAAATCAGGGTTTGATGTCCGCGCTATTCTTTCTCCGACAGTACCCGAAGGAAAAGAAAGGCTACGGTTTTGCCTGCATGCACACAATACGGAGAGCGAACTACAAAATGCACTCGAAATCCTCACAACGCAGCTATAAAAAAAAATATTGTTTTATTTTCGATTATTTTATATATTTGGTTTATAAAAATTTCTAAATGAAGAGACTCTACTTTTACACGATTTTTTTCGTAACCCTCAACATATTTACCACTAACGGGCAGGCACTTCCGATTACGGAGGCGTTTAACTACGTTGCACCAAGTAATTTGGGCGGGCAAGGCGGTTGGGTGAATGTAAACACCGGAGATGAAATAACCGTTCAGGCCGGAAGCCTTTCCTACACAGGCTTGAAATTATCAACTGCGAATTCAGTAGGTTTTGCAGGATCGGGTTTTGACCCACAATTGCTCTTTGATGCGCAATCCGGCAATACGGTCTATGCTTCCTTTATTTTTCGAGTAACCGATTTGTCAACCCTAACCGACCCCAACGGTGGTTATTTCGCCGGTTTTGGGCAAAGCACGACCGTTTTTGGAGGAACCGTTTGGTTGAGGACAGCCGGGGCACAATTTAACATCGGTATTAATAAAGCAACTTCGGTGGCTGAAAACACTTGGCTACCAACAAATTTTGACACCAACACAGATGTTTTTGTGGTTATTGCTTATGATTTAGCGGTAGGGGAATCGCGAATTTGGGTCAATCCCGCGGCGGGTGATTTAGAAGCTGTGTCACCTCCAACGCCTGACGGGACAGCCAACCTAAACACAACCCGAACCAGCTTGAGCCGATTTTTCCTTCGGCAAGACTCTACTACCGAAACACCCAGCATTGTTTTTGATGAATTGCGGATAGGAACGGATTGGGCATCAGTAACGCCTCAAAATACAGCTTCCTTGGAAGATAAATTTAAAAATGGATTTGTGGTATTCCCAAATCCTGCAGTGAACGGTTTTGTAAACATAACCTCCGCCTCACAATCTCCCAAAAATATTCATGTGTATGATGTGTTAGGAAAACTACTCATCAAACATACCATTTCAAATACAAGGCTTAACATCCAAAACCTGAAAGCCGGTGTTTATATTTTAAGAGTAGAGCAAGACGGACATACCGAAACCAAAAAACTCGTTATTAGGTAATTGAAAGTTAATCTTTTGATAATGTTTTTTCAAACTTAGCTACCCCTAATTTGATTAAGTTTGTGCTTTATTATAAACACATATTAATACATCAAATTATGAAAAAAATTTACTTGTTACTCTTTTTGCTTTCCGGTACATTCCTCTTCGCTCAAACCGCGGGAGTGAATGTGTTTATCAATGAAATTCATTATGACAACGCCGGAACTGACACAGGCGAAGGTATTGAAATAGCCGGCCCTGCCGGAACGAATTTGATGGGTTGGTCACTTGTCGCCTACAATGGAGGCGGAAATCCAACAGGAGCATCATATGCAACAGTCGTACTTGACGGGAATACCATTCCTAATGAGGGCGGTTCCAGTTTTGGAACTTTATTTTTTCCCATTACAGGTTTACAAAACGGCGCACCTGACGGCATAGCACTATTCGACGGAACTAATGTTCAATTTCTCAGCTATGAAGGCACACTAACTGCAACAAATGGTCCTGCTATCGGATTGACTTCAACGGATATAGGTGTCAGTGAAACCAATTCAACTCCAGCTGGACAATCTCTCCAACTCATCGGAACAGGTTCATTAGCATCAGATTTTACCTGGACAGGCCCGGTATCAGAATCACCCGGACTGATTAATGCCAACCAAACTTTTAGTGCTGCACAAAATCCTTCCATTACCATACTCTCTCCTGTCGATGGAACAGTTTTCCCCCCAAGCACCACAAATGTAAACCTGACCCTCTCCATCCAAAACTTTGTCGTTGCAACTCCTTCTGCCGGAGACGGGTTCATCAAATACATCGTTGACGGAGGTTCTTCGGTTGATAAATTTGACACCACCCCCATTTCGTTGACACTCGGCTCCGGCCCGCACACGGTTGACATGGAATTGGTGGACAACGCAGGCGTGCCTTTGTCTCCGCCCGCAATAGCTTCGGTCAATTTTACTATAGCTCCTTTAATCCCGATTGCCGACATTGCCACCCTGCGTACTCAACCTACCGGAGCAAGCAACTTTTACCAACTCACCGGAGAAGCCACAGTCACTTTTGCAGTTGCGGCTAGAAACCAAATTTTTATACAGGATGCCACCGCGGGGATTCTCATAGACGACACATCCAATATCATCACAACGGCTTACGCTCAGGGAGACGGCATGACCGGGTTGAAAGGGACTTTAAGTGCTTTTAACGGCATTATCCAGTTCTTGCCGATTGAAGACCCGGGAACGCCTTCTTCTACTGGTAATACGATTGTTCCACAAGTTATCACAATAGCAGATTTAAACCTAAATTTCAACGCGTTTGAATCACAAGTGGTTAAAATTACAGGCGTTACCATCGATGCAACCAATGTTACTTTTACCACCGTGCCCGCTACAAACTACGCCATCAATGTCGGTGCAGATGCTTCTGTCCTTAGAACACAACATCCCGAATCCGGATTAGAAGGAGTGACAATTCCTGTAACACCGATTGATGTTTTTGGCATCGTATCCGAATTTGCCACAGCATCTCAATTATTCCCGTTTTTTGATTTTGTAAACAATCCGCCACCTGCACTGCTATCAACAGATGATTTTGGGTTCAACAGGGATTCTTTCAAAATCTATCCAAACCCTGCAAACAATGGTGTTGTCAATATTGTTTCTGCTCAAAACGGCAGCAAGACAGTCGTCGTATATGACATACTCGGCAAACAAATGTTACGCACCCAACTCAACGGCACAGCCCTCGATGTGAGCCAACTCAACAACGGGATTTACATCCTGAAAATTGAAGAAGACGGCAAAACAACCAGCAAAAAACTGATTGTTCAGAAATAATAAACTGTTCTTTTAAGGATCCAAACCCGCTTTTACAGCGGGTTTTTTCATTTTAAAAAGTTGGTTTGACAAATATTTTTCAAAAAAAAATATCACCTATTTTTTAACAGAATAACTGTATCTTAGCTTCTAATTTTTTTTTAAAATCGCGATGCGCCTTATCAAAAACACTTTGTTGCTTTTCAGTTTATTGGGTTTGATGTCTTTGGGATTCAGCCAAACCATTCCTGCCCCAAAAAAGTTTGTCACCAACCACGTCTGGACGGATAACGGGAAAAATTTCACCTACAGGGCGGTGGCACAAGAAACCCTCCTTAAAAACAAGGTAGGCGACACCACGGCAGCACTTTGGAACGTATCTTATTTGAAAACAGATACGCAAGCTGCACAACGCCCCGTCACTTTTGTGTTCAACGGCGGTCCGGGTTCGGCTTCTGTTTGGCTACATTTCGGATTTCTAGGGCCTAAAGTTGTACAAGTGGATTCGGACGCAAATTCCGATGACGGTGCTCCACCTTATGGCGTGGTTGACAATCGCGGTTTTTTAATCAATCAAACCGATTTGGTTTTTATCGACCCGATTGGCGTTGGCTACAGCCGCGTTTTGGGCAAAGGAAAGGGAGAGGATTTTTGGGGATTGAACGAAGATGCGGCTTCCGTGGCGCAATTTATCCGCACTTGGATAACCGAAAACAAGCGTTGGGCTTCGCCAAAATATTTGATTGGCGAAAGTTTCGGCACCATGCGTGCAGCAGCAGTTGCAAAGGCTTTAGAAGAAGATGGGCAAGATGTCGCACTCAACGGCTTGATTTTGATATCGCAAGCACTCGATTATGCAGGTTCGACTTCGGTGGATGACAACATTGTTTCGTATGCGACTTATTTTCCCTCGATGGCTGCCACGGCTCAGTATCACAAAAAAGCGGGAGCCGGAAAATCGGTGGAAGAATTTACTTCCGAAGCGCGCCAGTTTGTTTATGACACTTATCTGCCTGCCTTGTATAAAGGGAATAAGCTGACGGAAGCCGAACGAAAGAGCATCTCCCAAAAAATGGCTTACTTCTTGGGACTTTCCGAGTCGTATATCTTACAATCAAATTTACGAGTGTTGGTTCCTCGTTTTCAGAAAGAATTGCTCCGCAATGAAGGTTTGACTTTGGGCAGATTGGATGCGCGTTTCAAAGGAGAAGAAGCCGACCAAGTTTCCGAAAGACCCACGCTCGGTGACGCATCCGACTATCAAATCGGCGCAGCTTATACGGCGGTTGCGAACAGCTATTTCGCCGATGATTTGCAGGTCTTCATGGACAGGCCTTACCTGACCGGAAATGATGAAGTGGGTGAAAAATGGCGTTGGCGCGATGTGCCTGAAGGACAATATTGGGAACCGATGTTTGCTAACGTTACCCACAGGCTGAGCAACGCCATGCGGCGAAACACCCAACTCAAAGTGATGGTGGCTTGTGGTTATTATGATTTGATTACACCCTTTTTTGATGCCGAATACACCTTTTCGAGAAACGGGTTTCCCAAGGAGCGTATCGAGTTAAAATACTTCCCATCCGGCCGCATGGTTTACAATCACCATCCCGATTTTGAGCAGTTGGCGAAAGATATCAAAGCGTTTATAGGAGAGAATTAATTTTTCAAAATCATTTTTCTCGCGATTGCAATGTCGTTATCATCGTAAAAAACCATAATATAATTCCCTCGATACAAACCTTTTACATCAACCTGCCCTTCAACCGTGTTTGACAGGTTTTGTGCATGAAACCGTTGCCCCAATAGATTGAAAATCTCTACGCGCGACACTTGTTTTGGGAAAATATAATGAACCACATCCGTGGCGGGATTCGGAAATATTTTAAAGGATTTTCTTTCCAATTCATTGTCCTTCACGCTCAAGGTGTTGTTATTAATCTCTATGGTTTGAGCTGTTTTATAGAGGTTGCATCCCACCGTGTATGTTACCGTGTATGTCGCATCAGCAGAATTTGTGACATCAATTGCGCCTGTACTCGAATTGATGACAAGTCCGGCGGGTGTGCTGGTAAATGCCCCCGCGGATGAACCCGTGATGGTGGGTGTAGCGGTTGGTGTTACGCTTCCGTCAAAGGTTGTGGAACTGTAAGTAAATGCTGAATAATCGTTGTAGTGCGTATCGATATAATTGACCAAAACACTCCCGTAGTCGATTGCAAATTGGAATAAAGTTGCCGTTCTTGCGTCATAAGGTGAGCCCATATCACGTACTCTTCGGTTCACTTCGGTCATGATACCATCGACATGACCTCCGCCGCCTTTGCCATCGCTGGCGGCAGGACCAGAACCGTGTCGCTCACTGTCATAGAAAAATCCATCAAAATAGGCATTGCTGTCCGGATGCATGTCGTCACAACTGGTTGAACCACCGTCAAAATTACTCGGGATGGCTCTGTAACCTTTGACTCTGCCACAACCGCTAAAACCTAATCCGGCATACGAAGTATTGCTGTGGTTTTGGAATAAAGCACCCAAACTGCTGTTTCCTCTCATCAATTGTTCAGCTGTCAGGTTGTTGAGGTTGTCGGCAATCAGGTTTGCAATATTGGTCTGGCTGGCATTTACCGTGTTCAAGTTGGTGCCGTTCATGGCAGTTGCCGTTATCCGATAACCAATCTCAATTCTAGGGATGGCATGGCTCTGTCCGTGCAAATCAATATACAATCCTTTACCATAGGTATTCTCAACATCCGCACTTGCCATATCGATAAATCGATGGTACTCGTTAAAGTAAAACTGCGCATCGGCATCTCCACAAGCCGCTTCGCTGATGATTCGGTTAGGATCGAGTTTGGTACGGTGCAAATTATTTATAATCACATGTGCATAACAACCAGTTGCATCAAAAATCGCTTTCTGTATTTTTCGGATGAGCACATCGGTGTTGTCATCCATTTCTACTGTTCCACAGCTTCTGTCCGGCAATGTAGGGTCGTTGTCGGGGAAGTTTGTTGAAACGGGCGTACCGCTTGCGTTCTCCCGAAAAGCTGTGAGCCCGGAAAGTTTCAAGCCACCGTGCGGTGCAGAAATGATGATGGGAAGATTGCCTGGAATGTATTCGATATATTGCTTCCCGCTGGTGTCAAACATGGGTATACCTGGCGTTTGGGAAATCGATACAAGGCTATAAAAAAAGACCATCAAGGTAAATAGAGTTTTCATGCGTATTGTTTAGGTTATTTAGTTGTTGCAAATCTAATTTATTTTAAAATAAGACAACAGTTTTTTAAAAAAAACCATTCATCGATAAAATTTGGACTTACATCGAAAACATACAGATTTAATGTTAAAATTACTCAGACGCATCGTAAATTTGTTAAATTCAAATTTCTTTAAATGCCTCGAATTATGAATAATGAACTACTCTTTTTATTCAAAAAATATTTTTTAATCCTATTTTTTTCATTCGGTTTTGTTGGCGTTAAAGCCCAATCCGGACCGGGAAATGTTTCGGCGAACCTACAGCTTTGGATGCGTGCGGATAAAGGTTTGACGCTTACCGGCACAGCTGTTGATTCTTGGAAAGACCAATCTACTAACGGATTTACGGGTAACTCTCAAGGTACTGGAAAAGCGCAACTGATATCATCCGGACTAAATTTTAACCCCTCCTTACGCTTCTCCGGAAATGCTTTTTACAATCTCGGAAACCCGGCAGCGCTTAACATACAGCCTACATTGCAAGAAATGACAATCTTTTCAGCCGTGGTAACAAACGCGCCAAATACTGGAACTACTGGAACAGTTATTTCAAGAGCTACCAACAATAACGGGAGAAGTTATCAACTTTGGTTTGGAGCAACTGACAGGGTTTTGCATCACACCTTAGGAAGAAACCCATCAGGGAGTCAGGCAGTACGCTGGGGGACTATTTATGCGTTGAAAGAACCCAAAATAACCAGCGGAGTTGTTTCTAATACGGGAAATAATCTTACCCGCCTCGCACCATTTATGAACGGTGTGCTTGACCCCGCCGATAGAAACGATGGAACAGACACAGGTGACTCAGATGTAGATGTATTGATTGGCGCAAGAAGAGATTTTAATAATACGGGTTCGGGATTTCGATATTCAGGCGATATGGCCGAAATAATCATTTACAACAGGGCTTTAAGTACGCTTGAACGCAACAAAGTAGAAACGTACTTAGCCATCAAATACGGCATCACTTTAGGATTTAACGATTCCAATTGGTGTACATCTTGCCCGGCGGGTACTCAACTTACACCTACCGGCTACGCAGGTACAAGCAATAATTACATCGCATCCAATGGAAACATACTTTGGAATGGCGTTGCCAATGCGGGTTTTGGATTTAACGTTTTCGGTATTGCCAGAGATGATCAATCAGATTTATTGCAGCTTAAATCCAGGAGTGTAAACGTTGAGGAAGTTACGAGCTTGCCATCACTTTTAGTTATGGAGAGTGAAGTGGGGAGTTTATCTACAGATTTGAGTTATCTTTTAGTTGGGAGAAATAATGGGACAGTAACACTCACAGGTACTGCACCACAAAGGGTAACCGACCAGTTAAGCAGGGTTTGGAAAGCGCGGGAAAGTACGAATGACGTAGGAACTGTCAAACTGAGCTTCGAGTTAAAAAACCACGTTTTAGCCAACGAAGGTCAATTGCAACTCATTGTTGCTGACAATACTTCCTTAACCAACTACAAAAACTACGAAGGCACCTACAATGCGGCCACGCAAGTTTTGAGTTTTACAGGTATCAACCTGAAAGACAACGAATATTTTACCTTGGGACATGTGCAAGAACTCAATAGCTCCTATCATTTCGATTTTAACGGCTCCACGGAATACATCGAAGAAGAAGGCGTTTCGCTTTCCGGATTGTCCGGCTCAACATTGATGGCTTGGGTAAAATTAGGGGCTTCTTATGCTGCCGAAGGGCTTGTGTTGGGACAAGATAATTTCAACATGCGCATCTTGGGCACCAAAGTTCTTCGGGTGCAGTACAACGGGATCAACGTAAACGCTTCTTCCGGATTTAACCTTACCGAAGGCGTTTGGACGCATATCGCTGCCGTTTACAACGGTGCTGACCCTGTAAAAACAGTCAAACTCTACATCAACGGCATCGAACGCGGTTCGGTGGCATCTGCGGCAACACTCAATGCCAGCACAAATAATCTCATTCGTATTGGCAGAAACCCGACAGGTACCAATTTATATTTCAAAGGTTCGATTGACGAGGCCAGAGTTTTCAATGTGGCATTGACCGAAGAACAACTTCGTCAAACCATTTATCAGGAAATTCAAGCTAATGGAGCCAACACAAGTGGAAAAATCATTCCTTTCGATATTGGAACCACACCTACTAGCACAGTAGTGCCGTGGAATCAGTTGTTGGTTTACCATAACATGTCACAAATCAAAGGCAATTGCCTGATAGACAAGTCTATTTCTCCAAAAATAGCGAGAATATACGGAATTCCAAATTCCTCCATCAAAATACAAACGGCTCCTATGCCATTTGTAACAACAAAAAGTGGCTTGTTGGATGTTGCCATTGATAGCCCTGCCAACGGGGTAAAAGGTACAGATGCAACAACCAAAGATTGGTCTATTGTGCAAATCAAGCACACAGGGGTTTCTTACAATGCATCACAAACGCATTTAGGTTTAATAGTTGATAAACAAGACGCTACAAGCAACCCGATAACTTATACCATCAACGGCGATACACCTTTGTTCGTGACTTGGTATCTCAATCTCAACGGAAAAATTGACTTAACTGGAAGATCACAACTCATACAAACACTTGGAAGTGTGTTGGCATCAACAAGCGAAGGTACGTTAGAACGCGACCAACAAGGAACTGTTGATATTTACAAATACAACTATTGGTCTTCACCCGTTGGAACTTCAAATAATACAACCAACAACAATACCTATACGCTCAACGATGTTTTTAAAGACGGTACCAATCCGGCCAGCCCTGTAAACATCAACTGGACTACATCTTTAGATGGTACTCCCGGCCCGCCCATCCGCATCAGTACACGCTGGGCTTACAAATTTGAAAATGCCGGAAACGACATCGCCAATTGGGTTTCTATCGGCTCAACCGGAGCGGTGAAAGCGGGGCAAGGCTACATCCACAAGGGATCGGGAGCCGGAACTGCACGGCAGAATTACACTTTTCAAGGCAAACCTCACAATGGGCAAATCCAGTTTAACACACCCGGAAACATGCTCAACTTGTTCGGAAATCCGTATGCTTCGGCTTTGGATGCGAATGCTTTTCTCAATGCAAACCTAAGTGCTACCGATGGTGCGATTTATTTTTGGGAACATTGGGGTGGCGGCACGCACAAATTAAAAGACTATGAAGGAGGATACGCAATCCTCAATCTTACCGCAGGAGTTCCTGCCTTGTCACATCCTGATGTAAACCAAACCGGAGGCGGCACCATCACACCGGGGAGATATATCCCGGTCGGGCAGGGCTTTTTCGTGATTGCATCCCCCACAGGAGGCACGATTACTTTTAACAACGACCAACGCACCTTTGTAAAAGAAGATAACGTAACTTCAAATATTCATTTTCGTGCAAACAACCGAAATAACCTCAATGCATTGGGAACTCAAACGCAACAATTTCCTGAAAATAGTGAAGGGGTTTCTACCGACGAAAAAACCAGCTTATTGCGCTTGGGTTTTTATACCACTGATGGCTTTAGAAGACAAGTTGTACTGGGCTTCATGAACGAAAAAGCAACCGATGGATTTGATAAAGGCTACGATGCTTACAACATAGATGAACAACCCAACGATATGTATTTCGTTTTAGGTGAAAACAAATTGGTTATTCAAGGTTTAGGTGCGTTCGATCAATCTAAAAAAATCCCACTTGGAGTAAATGTACAAACACCGGGGGAAATCAAATTTATACTTGATGATATGCAAAATTTAGATGAAGACACACCCGTTTATCTGTTTGACAGAGAAACAAACATCTTCTATGATTTAGGAGAAAACCCGGTAGAGATTGATATTCCGACAGCAGGCACATTCAATGAACGATTTGTTATCCAATTCACGCAAAATACACTTTCGATAGATGATTTTGAGACGATAGATAAAAATCTGCGTGTGTTTCATACCCAATCAAACAATACCCTCAATATTTTTAACACCAAACCTAATTTGTTTATCGAACAGATTCAACTCTTTGATTTATTGGGTCGTTCTTTTGATTCGTTTGATGTTCAAAATGAAAACCAAACCGATTTGCATATCCCATTAAAAAATTACGCACAAGGTGTTTACATCGTTAAAATGAACCTGCAAGACGGGCAAGTCATTTCTAAGAAATTGATTATCAAACAATAACTACAACTACTTTGCAAAAAAACCGCCAATGATTCGGCGGTTTTTTTATGGGTAATTGGCAGCAATTGAGTTAAAACTCAACCAAAAAATGCTAAAATCGTATTCGTGATAAAGTCAATCTGCTCTTCGTCAAGTTCGGTGTGCATCGGCAGTGAAATCACTTCTTTGGCCAATTGGTTGGTCACCGGAAAATCTTCTTCGCGGTAGCGCACATCCAAATAAGCTTTTTGGAGGTGTAACGGAATCGGGTAATAAATTCCAAACGGAATTCCTTTTTCGCTGAGATGCTTGGCAAGTCCGTCGCGTTTTCCATTAATGACGCGCAAGGTGTACTGATGAAAAACATGGCAATCGCAAGCTTCACAAATCCCATTAGATTTGTTGCAAGTACCTTGCGTAAAAGTTGTTGGCGTGATGAGGTGTTTGCAGTTTCTGAACGCAGCCATATATTTTTTAGCCGCCTGTTGGCGCGCTTTGTTGTAGGCATCCAAGCGGGGAAGTTTGGCTCTTAAAACAGCTGCTTGTATTGAATCTAAACGGGAATTCACGCCTACCACATCGTGATGATAACGTTCGTACATACCGTGGTTGACAATGCCGCGAAGCGTGTGAGCCAATGTATCATCATTGGTAAAAAGTGCGCCACCATCGCCGTAGCAGCCTAAATTTTTAGACGGGAAAAAGGAAGTTGCACCTACATGCCCGATGGTTCCTGCTTTCTTTTTAGTACCATTCTTAAAAGTGTAATTTGCACCGATGGCTTGGGCGTTGTCTTCGATGACAAACAAGTTGAATTCTTCGGCTATTTTTAAAATCTCATCCATGTTTGCGCAATGTCCGAACAAATGAACCGGGACGATGGCTTTGGTTTTGGGTGTAATTGCTTTACGGACGGCCTCGGGGGAAATGTTGAACGTACCCGGTTCTACATCCACCAAAACCGGGGTAAGATGAAGCAAGGCAATCACTTCCACAGTAGCAGCAAAGGTAAAATCGGCGGTAATGACCTCGTCACCGGGTTTCAAACCGAGCCCCATCATGGCAATTTGCAAGGCATCGGTGCCGTTGCCGCAAGGGATGACATGCTTCACATCCAAATAGATCTCGAGTTCTTTTTGGAAATTTTGTACTTCAGGACCATTGATGAAAGCAAAACTTTCAAGCACTTGAGCTAAGGCGGTATTAATTTGTTCTTTGATGGGTTCGTATTGACTTTTCAAGTCAACCATTTGTAATTTTCTCATAGCTGCGAACTGTATGGTTCATTCGGTTGCAAATTTACGGATGACTATCCATATTTATTCTATAAAGGGTATTATTTTAGCCTGATAATTAAAAAAGCATGTACCTAATCTATCAATTTCTTTCGCAAACGGTTTTTTTAGGCATTCGTTTGATGGCATTTTTCAATCCGAAATTGAAGCTGTTTGCCGCCGGCCGAAAAAAATCGTTTGAGATACTTCAAGCCAAAATTAAGCCTACTGACCGGGTGGTTTGGTTCCACGTGGCTTCTTTAGGCGAGTACGAACAGGGATTGCCACTACTGAAAAAAACCAAAGAAGCTTTTCCTTCACACAAAATCGTGTTGACATTTTTTTCACCTTCGGGCTATGAAATTGTAAAAGACAAAGCTCCGGCAGACGCGGTGCTTTATTTGCCTTTCGATACTTTTTCAAATGCCAATCGATTTTTGGATTTGACCCATCCTGAATGGGTCGTTTTTGTAAAATATGAGTTTTGGCCGATTTATTTGAAAGCACTTCGCGACCGGAAAATAAAAACCTTGATTGTGTCGGCCATTTTTCGCCCTTCTCAAGCGTTTTTCAAGCCTTATGGAGGGTGGATGCGCAAGTCGCTCCTCACTTTCAATCACTTTTTTGTGCAGAACGAAACCTCCAAAGATTTGCTTTCAGGCATAGGTTTTGAAAATGTTACAGTATCTGGCGACACTCGATTTGACAGGGTTGGGGAAATTCTGCAACGCGACAATTCCCTCGGTTTTTTGGAAAAATTCAAAGCCGGCCAAAGCTGTTTGGTCGCTGGAAGTACTTGGCCTGAAGACGAAGTGTTGTTGGTGAAATACATCAACCTAAACAAAGGCCAAAAGCAAAAATATGTGCTTGTTCCACACAACATCAAACGCGATTCTATTCTCGCCTTGCGCGAAAAAATAGAATTACCCACAGTTTTGTACAGCGAAATTTCAGGTAAAAACCCGGCAGATTATTCGGTTTTGATTGTCGATGCAATTGGATTGTTGACCAAAATTTACGCACAAGCCGATTTGGCTTATGTGGGCGGCGGCTTGGCGACCGGCTTGCACAATGTTTTGGAGCCGGCTGTTTTTGGGATTCCGGTGGTGATTGGTAAACATTACGACAAGTTTGAAGAGGCCAAACAGTTGGTGGATAGCGGAGGCGTAATCAGCATCACCAATCAAAATGAGTTGGATACGATTCTCAACGAATTGTTTTTCAGCGTTGTAAAACGTGCTCATCAAGGCAAAATTAATAAAGATTTTACACGGGGGAAAATGGGTGCAACGGTTTTGGTTATGGACTATATCATCAAGATGTTTAGAGCACAATCACATGGAATCTAAATATTTACCCGGTTTATATTTTGTTAAGAAACTTATCGCAGCTGCATATTTTTTTATTTTTGTTTAAAATTAAGGACATAAATACCGTTGATATATCCAAATTAAGCAACCAAGAAAAGAAACAACTCATTTCGGAAATTCAACACCTACAATGAATAGTGTGTGGACAACAATAATGAAAAAGAACAAGAGACTGAAATTGGCAACTCTTCAGACTTTGACTCATTATGGAATAGTCTTGCTGCTATTGTTTATAGTTTCATTGACAGGTTGGAGTTTAGTAGAAATTTATTTGACAGGCATCTATTCAGATGTTCGGACAGCGGACGAACTTATTAATTCCTTGTTTCCATTTTTGGCACTTGTACTGATATTTGCAGTAATTCAATACAGACGACTGAGTTTTGAAGAATATCAAATATCATACACGGACGAGCAATTTCAAGAAGCAATTGAACGAACAATAAAAGACTTGGATTGGAGAATTGTGGAAAACAACAAGATCTTTTTTAGAGCGGTTAGACCTTGTAATTGGACAGGAAGTTCGGGAGAAATGGTGACCATAATTAAGGAAAAAGACCGACTTTTAATAAATAGCATTTGCGACTCCTAACCGTATGAGTTCTGTTACTTCTTACGGTTGGAATCGAAAAAACATTAAGGCGTTCTTAAAAAAATCTTTCTGACGTTTTAAACAACAGACCGGTAGATATCAAAGAAGAAAAAGAAATTAATGAGTGGAGTTTCAAAAGAATTTCAATCCGATTAATTGCTTACTCATTATGTATTTTCCTATTAGTTTTTGGTGTCTATATGATTTTATAACCATTGACAATTAGGACAATTGTTGCAGGACTTGGAGCAATAACAATTGCAAGCATTTATTTATATACAGACATTAAAACGTTGACAACTAAAAATGACAAATAAAGAAGTCCAAACCGCTAACAGCACCTACCCAAAAGTGACAGTTAACTGGTTAATTCATCCCGGTATCTTTCAGGGTTGTGTTTCTATCAAAGATTGTGCTTGGTTGACAGTAAAGTGATTCTATTCAGACAGTTATCGGAACGCCCTCTTCAGGTAGCTACAAAAAGGTTTTCAAACCCAATAAAAAAAAGAAAGTCAGATTCTTGACAAAATTTCCTTACGGAGTCCATTATATAATATTGAACAAGAACACCCTTGTGGCCATGGGTCTTTTCCATACAAGCCAAAACCCCAAGAATTGGTTTTTAAGAAAATCATAAAAACCTGACAACAATCACTTTGTCAAAACATTTTTGTTGTAACTTTGTAACCATGTTTAAGACAACCACCAAATTATTGGCAGTTTTTATGTCACTCACCGTGTTCGTGTCCTCTATGTCTTTTACGGTCTATCAACATTTTTGCGGAGATAAGATTACTGACTTGGCGGTTTTTAGTCATGCTAAAGGTTGCGGGATGGAAGCCATTGTCGAAATTCCAGAAAACACTTGCCACACACCCATAAAACCTTGTTGCAAAGACCGCGTGGTTTCAATTCAAGGCCAAGATCAGCTAAATCCGGCAACTCAAGCCTTATCGATAGACTACCAAGTCTTTCTGGTAGCGGTTTTTTACAGTTTTGATTATTTATTTTCAGACGCTTCCAACAATATTCCGGAGACTTTCCTTTATTATCCGCCTCCGATTGTTCAGGATATTACCATACTTCACCAAGTTTTCCGCATTTGATTTTTTAGAATGAAACGGCCGTATTTCGGTATCGTTTAACTGAAAATGTACCAATTTTTCAGCGATTTTTTCATTCACAAAAAATCAAAAAAATGCTTTCAAAAGTCATACGTTATTTTCTAGAAAACAGGTTGGTTACCGCCCTGTTGCTGTTGTCCTTTATTTACTGGGGATTGATGACGGCGCCGTTCAATTGGAACACCGGATTCCTCCCAAAAGACCCCGTGCCTGTCGATGCCATTCCAGATATCGGCGAAAACCAACAAATCGTTTTTACCAATTGGCCCGGGCGATCTCCACAGGATATCGAAGACCAAATTACCTATCCGCTCACCACTTCTTTGCTAGGCATCCCGGGCGTAACATCCATTCGCAGTTCGTCGGTATTCGGATTTTCAATGATCAACATCATTTTTAGCGAAGAGGTCGAATTTTACTGGTCGCGCTCGCGGGTACTCGAAAAACTAAACTCGCTGCCCGCAAACTTGCTTCCCAACGATGTCCAACCGGCTTTAGGCCCGGATGCCACCGCTTTGGGCCAGGTGTATTGGTACACGCTGGAAGGGCGTGATTCGTTGAGCAATGTCACCGGTGGCTGGGATTTGCAAGAATTGCGTACCATACAGGATTTTTATGTCAAATACGGTTTGAATGCAGTAAAAGGTGTTTCGGAAGTGGCTTCGGTGGGAGGATATGTGCAGGAATACCAAATCGATGTCAATCCCGATGCCTTGAAATCCTTCCGGATTGGTTTGGACAAAGTGGCTTCTGCGATCAAAAACACCAACCGCGACATAGGCGCACAAACGGTGGAAATCAACAAAGCAGAATATTTTGTTCGTGGATTGGGCTATGTAAAAACGATTGCCGATATCGAAAATGCGGTGGTGGCGGTGAACAACAACATCCCGATTCTAATTAAAGACATCGGGGTAGTTCAATTAGGTCCTGCCCCACGCCGCGCGGTATTGGACAAAGGCGGAGCTGAGGTGGTAGGCGGTGTGGTCGTGGCCCGCTACGGAGCCAATCCGCTGGAAGTCATTAACCAAGTAAAAGAAAAAATCAAGGTACTCGCGCCCGGCTTGCCAACCAAAGTGTTGAAAGACGGCACGGTCAGCCGGGTAACCATTGTTCCTTTTTACGACCGTACCCAACTCATACACGAAACCATCGGCACGTTGGAAACCGCACTTTCGCATGAGATTCTCATCAGCATTTTGGTGGTCATCGTATTGGTACTCAATCTGCGGGCTTCGATTTTGATATCGAGTCTGTTGCCAGTTGCCGTGCTGATGACTTTTGTGGTGATGCGCTATGCGGGTGTCGACGCCAATGTGGTGGCACTCTCGGGCATCGCCATCGCCATCGGCGTGATGGTGGACGTGGGGATTGTGTTTGTCGAAAACATCATACGGCATCTCGAATTACCCGAAAACAAAGGGAAAAAAGGCAAGGCTTTGGTCGAGTTGATTCACAGCTCAACAGCGGAAGTAGCTCCCGCCATCACCACGGCTTTGGCGACAACGGTGGTCAGCTTCCTGCCGGTATTCTTAATGGAAAATGCGGAAGGTAAATTATTCAGGCCGCTGGCTTTCACCAAAACCTTTGCCCTTTCGGCCTCTTTCATATTGGGGATTGTGGTGTTGCCTACGTTGGCCTATTGGGTTTTTTCCTCCGGTTCCAAAAAAGAAAATATCAAAAAAATAGGAAATGTCGGCTTAGCCGTGGCCGGTGTTGCACTTGCCTTTTACTTCGGCATGTGGCTGCCATTGGCTTTGACTTTGATTGGTTTAAAAAATATTTTTCAGGGCAAGCTCCCTCAAAAGTTGGGAAAATACAGCACCGAAATTACCTTGGGTATCGTGTTGATGGTTACGGTTTTTCTGCTTACCGAAGAATGGCGACCCTTGGGACACGGCAACAATCTGATCGTCAATTTTCTTTTTGTGGCGATTTTGCTTTCCCTGATTCTGGGTATTTTGATGACCATCGTTCATTTTTACGAACCCATCCTGAAATGGTGCCTAGAGAATAAGAAAAAATTCTTATTGATACCCGGCTTTTTTGTCACGTTCGGCATCGTTATTTGGCTCGGTTTTGCGACCACTTTTGGATGGATTTCATACAGCTTCGACAAGCTGGGAGTCAACATCCGCACCACTTCTGCGTGGTCCGGTTTGGCCAATACGTTTCCCGGTGTAGGAAAGGAATTTATGCCACCACTCAACGAGGGCAGTTTTTTGTTGATGCCCACCTCGATGCCGCACGCGGGGGTCGAACAAAACAAAGATGTTTTACAAACCTTAGACCGCGCTTTAGCCAACATCCCCGAGGTCGATATGTCGGTCGGAAAATTGGGGCGGACTGAAAGTGCACTCGACCCGGCTCCAATCTCAATGTATGAAACCATTGTCAACTACAAACCCGAATATCTCGCGGATGAAGACGGGCATCGGCTCACTTTTAAAACAGATCGGCACGGAAAATTTGTATTGACCTCCGGGGAAACGGTCACGCAAGAAGAAGCCTTGACAAAACGAGTTGCTGAAAAAAATTTGATCAGAAAAGAGAATGGCAAATATTTCAGGAATTGGCGTTCACACATCAAAAACCCCGATGATATCTGGGAAGAAATCGTACGAGTTACAAAGCTTCCGGGTGTCACCTCTGCACCCAAATTGCAACCCATCCAAACACGGCTGATCATGCTGCAAACCGGTATGCGCGCCCCGATGGGCATCAAAGTCTATGGCTCCGATTTAAAGACCATCGAGACTTTCGGCATGCAGCTCGAAGCCATTTTACAGCAGGTTCCTTCGGTGAAATCCGAATCAGTTTTTGCAGACCGCATCGTTGGGAAACCCTACCTTGAACTCAACATTGATCGGGTAAAAATCGCCCGTTATGGCCTGAGTGTGGAGCAGTTGCAGCAAGCCATCGAAGTGGCTATTGGCGGCATGCCTTTAACCACTACCGTGGAAGGCAGGGAACGTTTTCCGGTTCGGGTGCGCTACCCAAGGGAGTTGCGCGACAATCCGGAGAAAATCAAAAGCATCCTGATCCCCACACCAGCTGGCACGCAAATTCCGTTGGGCGATTTGGTCAACATCGAATACGTGCGCGGCCCGCAAATGATAAAAAGTGAAGACACTTTTTTGGTAGGCTATGTACTGTTTGACAAAAAACAAAACCATGCGGAAGTGGATGTGGTAGAAGAAGCCCAACGATTTATTGATCAAAAAATTCAATCAGGCGAATTGAAAGTTCCCGCGGGAATCAGCTATAAATTTTCCGGTAGTTATGAGAATCAAATCCGAGCCACCAAACGCCTAGCGATTGTGATCCCGATTAGCTTGATACTCATCTTTATGTTGCTCTATTTCCAATTCAAAACCGTCACGGCTTCCGCCATTCACTTCTCGGGTGTGTTTGTGGCATTTGCAGGTGGATTTTTGATGATTTGGCTCTACGGTCAAGGTTGGTTTATGAATTTTGACATTGCGGGCATCAACATGCGCGATTTGTTTCAGATGCACACCATCAACCTGAGTGTGGCGGTTTGGGTCGGGTTTATCGCCTTGTTCGGCATCGCCACAGATGATGGTGTGATTATGGGAACTTACATCCATCAGGTTTTTGAAGAACGCAATCCGCAAACCGTACCGCAAGTCCGTGCGGCCGTGTTGGAAGCGGGCAAAAAACGGGTGCGTCCGGCCATGATGACTGCCGCTGTTGCCATCATCGCTTTGTTGCCGGTGCTGACCTCGTCAGGAAAAGGTTCGGACATCATGATTCCCATGGCGATCCCCACTTTTGGCGGAATGTTGCTGCAAGTGATGACGATGTTTGTAGTACCTGTTTTTCAGGCGATTTGGAGGGAAAGAGAGGTTACATTAATTGATACGAGTAATAAATAAAAAAAACTCAATTGTCAGGTCGAGCGCAGTCGAGACCCGAAATGCATCTCGACTGCCTGCCCAACTTTGTTATTCAGGCGGGCGCTAGATGAGATAAAAAAAGAACTGCGCTCGATATGACAAAAAGAGCCCTGCCGGATGGAATCAATCGGATATTAAAAAGTAAAAGACAATATAAAAATCATTAAAAATGATCATAAGAACAAAAAACATTTGGCTGTTCAGTTTTTTTCTGACGGTGATGGCTTACACTTTACAGGCACAATCCTTGGACGATTATTTAAAAATCGCAGCGGAAAATAACCCGGGTGTGAAGGCATCTTATTTGGAGTTTGAATCCTCCATGCAACGTTTGCCGCAAGTGAGCAGTTTGTCCGATCCGACTCTCAGCATGAGTGCCCTTGGCCAAATGATCGAAACCCGGACAGGGACGCAGGAAGCCCGATTTTCACTCATGCAATCTTTTCCGTGGTTTGGTACGCTTAAAGCCAAAAAAGAAGTGGCCGCTTTGGAAGCGGATGCCAAATTTCAAGCTTTTTTAGATCGCAGGAACGAACTGTTTTTCAACGTAAAAACTGCCTATTACGAGCTCTACGAAGTGAAGCACCATATCCACCACAAAATGCAAAACGGTCTGATTTTGAAAAACCTTCACACCTTTGCTTTGAGTAAATTCGAAAACGGAACGGCTCCGATGACCGACATCATCCGGGTGGACATCATGGAAAACGACAACCTTACAGACATTGAAATTTTCCGAGATTCAAGAAAACCACTCGAAGTACAATTCAATCGCTTGCTCAACCGACCCGACACTTTATTCGTGTCGATCCCAGATTCGATTTCGATGCTGTTTGACAAGGAAATCTTATTGTCTCAACAAAACTTTGAAAACAACCCGAATTTGCAACAATGGGACAAAAAGATGCAGGCAGCGCGGGCGCAAGAAAAAGTGGCGGTCAAAAGCGGGTTGCCCAACATCGGGTTGGGTGTGGATTACAACATCATCAGCGAGCGTTCGGATGTCAATTTTTCGGATAACGGCCAAGATGCCATCATGCCGGTGGTAAGTATTTCGCTACCCATTTTCAGGAAAAAATACAAAGCCGCACAGCAAGAGGCCAACTTGTTGCAAAAAGCCTATTCAGAAATGAAAACGGAGACCGAAAACCAGCTGTCGAGCGCTTGGCAAACCAATTTGTTTGAACTCGAAAAGGCTCAAAAGCAAATTGAATTGTATCAATCTCAAACACAAAAAACGCAGCAAACACTTGAATTAATTTTAAGTGCTTATGAAAATGGCACTGCCGACATTCAAGAAATATTGACAATTCAACAGCAATTAATCAAATATAAAATGGCTGTATCTACATCATTTAGAAAGTATATGGTTACAAAATCATATTTGGATTATCTCAACGGAAAAACACAATAAAAACTTTAGTTATGAAAGATTTAATCAAAAACAAATACGTACTTCTCGGAATCACTTTGTTTACAGGACTCCTAATCGGTTGGTTAATCAAACCATCGAAGCCAGAACCCGAAAAAGCGGTTTATCAGTCTGAAATAGGCTCATCAAATCATCAGCTCATCGGATCATCGGATCATCAAATTTGGACCTGCTCCATGCATCCGCAAATCCGCATGCACGAACCCGGCCAATGCCCGATTTGCGGGATGGATTTGATTCCGGCAGAAGGTGTTACAACAGATGAAAACCCGATGGCTTTGGAAATGACTGAAAACGCCATGAAACTGGCCAACATCCAAACGACGGTAGTCGGAAACACAAACCCATCAGGCGTTCGAGAAGTGCGCCTCAATGGAAAAGTGCAAGCCGACGAACGAAAAGTATATGTGCAATCATCCCACATTCCGGGGCGTATCGAGCAGTTGCAGGTCAACTTTACCGGCGAACCGGTTTCCCGCGGCAAAGTTTTGGCGATGGTGTATTCGCCCGAATTGGTGACGGCACAGCAAGAACTTTTGCAAGCACAAAAAATCAAAAGCGAGCAACCCGAATTGTTCAATGCTGCCAAAAACAAGCTCAAAAACTGGAAACTGTCAGAAGCGCAAATCAACCGCATTTTAGAAAACGGCAAACCCATCGAGCGTTTTCCCATCTTGTCGGATGTCAACGGCATTGCCGTGGAGAAAAAAGTGAATTTGGGCGATTATGTACAACGTGGCACACCTGTGTATGAAATCGCCGATTTGTCGAGTGTGTGGGTGCAGTTTGAAGTCTATGAAAGCGATTTGGCTTGGGTGAAAGTAGGCGACAAAGTTTCTTACAGCCTTTCCTCGATTCCCGGTGAAAAATTTGAAGGCGTTATCTCTTTTGTCGATCCGGTGATTGACCCGCAAACACGGGTGGCTTTGGCTCGGGTGGAAGTGAAAAACCCGAAAGGCATTTTGAAACCCGAAATGTTTGCGACCGGAATCGTCAAAAATGAACTAAAAACTTCTACGGCTGAAGCATTATCCGTTCCAAAATCGGCGGTGATGTGGACGGGCGAACGCTCGGTGGTGTATGTAAAAACCCAAACGGACACCAAAGTGTATTTCGCCTTGCGTGAAGTGACTTTGGGAGCGTCTTTGGGCGATGCTTACGAGGTGAAGTCAGGGTTGGAAAACGGTGAAGAGATAGTCACCTACGGAACATTTACGGTAGATGCCGCGGCACAATTGGCAGGCAAACCCAGCATGATGCGCCCCGAAGGTGGTGCGGCCATGACCGGGCACAACCACGGGGGGATGGATATGGACGCTAAACCAAGCGGAGAAAAAACATCGAGCGAGACGACTGTCAAGACAAATACGTTGTCTAAAGAAGCCAAAGCCGCGGTTGAGAAATTAATCAACCAATATTTGCTGCTGAAAAACACTTTGGTAGAAGATAATTTTGCCGAGGCAGACAAACAGGTCAAGGCTTTGCAAAAAGCCTTTTCGGAAACCCCTATGGGTTTGTTTACGGGTGACAGCCACAACAAATGGATGGATTATCAAAAGCGGATGCAGGCGCAGGCCACGCAATTTTTACAAACCAAAAGTATAGACGAAGCCCGTGCGGTTTTTATCGAACTGTCCAATATCATGATAGAAATGACCCACAATTTTGGACCGTTTGAGCAAACTTTTTACGTGCAATATTGCCCGATGGCCAACCAAAACAAGGGTGCGGAATGGCTTAGTGCTTCCAAAACTGTTGAAAATCCGTATTACGGAGCCAGGATGTTGGGCTGTGGGGAAGTTACAAAGACCATTCAGTGATTTTTAGCAGTGTTTAGAATGAACGCCAAATTTCTATTTGGATAAACTAATTCTACGACCTATTTATATCTGAAGTTCAAGACCTCACAGGTTTTTGAAACCTGTGAGGTCTTTTTTTTTAACTCATCGCCAAACAAAGAAACTGATTCAAGAATGGCAACCGATCCGTTTAGCGGCAAGCCGGTGGACAAATCGGAGGCTTACATCGTGCTGAAAAAAGCGAGTGGCGAAGTGGCTTATTTTGAGTCTGAAGCCAATTACCATGCTTTTGTTAAATGAGTTAACCTCCACCAAACCGCAACAGCCCCATCTTTAAGACAGAGCCATTGCGATGACTACAAAGGCGATAAAAGCCAAGACGGGTAAGCACCCCATTCTTTTATTAGACATTGACAGGATGTTTACTGTTTTATAAATTTGGCGTTTTTGATGCCTTTATCTGTTTTGAGTTTGATAAGATACATACCACTTGCCAGGTTGGACAACTCAATGCCATTAGTAGGCAAACGGTTTCCGGAGCGAATGATTTGACCGTTGATGTTGTAAATCTCAAATCCTTCAATGATAAGCCCATTGTTTACAGCAATGTTGAGCACATTTTGCACCGGGTTGGGGTACAGTTTTAGACTCTTCTCTGCACTGAAATCTTCAAGGCTAAGAGTAGTGTTGGTATTCTCATACCAAGCAATTTTATCGTCACTACTAGAAGCCGACAAGACATCCATATCACCATCTCCGTCTATATCGGCAGCATAGACGCTACGCGCTCTATCTGCTGCTGTGCTGATGATTTGTTGCGTACCAAAACCTCCTGCGCCGTCATTTTCATACCAAGCAATTTTGCCGTCATTAAAAGAAGCCGAGAGCACATCCAAATCTCCATCGCCGTCTAAGTCGGTGGCAAATACACTTTGCGCACCATCAGCCAAGTTACTGATGACTTGTTGCACACCAAAATTCCCTGCACCATCGTTTTCATACCAAGCAATTTTATCGTCATTAAAAGAAGCCGAGAGCACATCCAAATCTCCATCGCCGTCTAAGTCGGTGGCAAATACACTTCGCGCACCAACAGCCAAGTTACTGATGACTTGTTGCACACCAAAATTCCCTGCACTATCGTTTTCATACCAAGCAATTTTACCGTCACTACTAGAAGCCGAGAGCACATCCATATCACCATCGCTGTCTATATCTGCTGCATATACACCAAATGCAAAACTTGCTATTGTACTAATAATTTGATCTGGACTAAAAGTGCCTGTGCCATCGTTTTCGTACCAAGCAATTTTGTCGTCATTTAAAGAAGCCGAGAGTACATCTATATCGCCATCGCCATCTATATCGGCGGCATAAACACTAGATGCGCCATCTGCTGCATTACTGATGATTTGCTGGGCACCAAAGTTTCCTGAGCCGTCATTGGCATACCAAGCAATTTTGTCGTCAAGTTGAGAAGCTGAGAGCACGTCCAAATCGCCATCGCCATCTATATCAGCGGCATAGACACTTAGAGCACCATCTGCTGTTGTGCTGATGACTTGTTGCTCTCCAAAACTACCGTTACCGTCATTCTCATACCAAGCAATTTTGTCGTCAAGTTGAGAAGCTGAGAGCACGTCCAAATCGCCATCGCCGTCTATGTCGGCAGAAAAAACACTTCGTGCGCTATTTGCTGAAGTACTGATGATACTTTGCCCGTTCACAAACTGCCCAGGACTGTCTGGGCTTACCGTTGTGGTAAAACTAAACACGGTGGCATTATTGATTCCTAAACTGGCAGTTACTGAAACCGTGATGGTTTCACCGGGTTTGAAGTTGTTGGTAGGGTCAAAGGTAATTTCTGTGGTATCACCACCGCTAAAAGCACCTGCTATGGTACCGGTTTGTGAGCCTTGTACCAAAATATTATTGGCGTTTACATTGGCATTGGCTACCGCGCCATCGAATGTTAGCACGATATTAGTGTCTAATGCAACGTTTGTAGCGTTGGCGGTGGGTGAAGTAGCTGTTACTTGTGTAGCAGATGCTGTTTGATTTTCAAATGGACCTCTGTCTATAATGGAATTAAAAATTCTTGGATTTCCATCTAGGTCTAGTGTTTGGTTGTTTACCGCATTTTGTCCTGAGTTAATTGCAGGCGAACCGAAGCTTAAGCGAAAATTACCATTGAGTTCATCAACAAATAACGGGTTTGAGTTTAAGTTTCCATTGGTAACATTTACAAAATTTTGAATGGTGTTGTTTTGAATGCTCACCGTGCCGCCTTGTATTCTCACTTGATTGGTGTTTAAGCTTTCGTTAGCTGTGTTTGCCCAAAAAATACTATTGACAATTTGAGAACCCGCAGTAACATTATCCATACGAATACCGCCACCACCACTTGTACCACTACCCGTAGTTGTGTTTCCATAAAAAGTGGAGTTGATGATTTTGCTAACATTGGGTGTGCTTGTTAACGTGAAACTGCTTATACCCGGAAGACTGTTAGCACTGTTTTGATAAAATAGACTATTTGTAACGGTAAGTGCAACTGCGCCGGTTCCTCCATCTCTTGAAATATTTCTAATGGCTCCGCCAATGTTGCTGGTATTGCTTATGAAAGAACAATTAATTAATTCCATATTTGCAATACCATTTGTAGTAATGCCATTGAAAATTGCACCGCCAAAACCAAATGAAGAAGTTGTTTGATTGGAAATAAATTGGCAACCCAAGAAAGACATTTCGGCTATTCCGCCATTAGATGCGGAATTATAAATAGCACCTCCTTCAGTTATTGCTTGGTTATTTTGAAAAATGCAATTGCGTATCACCGGGCTTGAACTGTTTCCTGCTCCGCTAACCACATTGAGCCAAGCGCCACCTCTTTGTCCGGTTGTTGTAATTATAGTTGCTGCGCCGTTTTCTATTATAAAGCCATCTAAAACCGTATTGCTTGACACATTTATTGTTGTAATAACGTGAGCCGAATTATCGGCAGATCCAGATGCACCAATTTCGCCATTTAAACGAGTAGGAAATGCCACCCAATCTCTAGATGCCAAATTGCCGCCACCTGAGGGAAAACCGCCTAAAACAAGTACATCTGTGGGCAACACAAAAGAAGCGTTTCGATTGTTTGGTATTTGTGAATTGCCTTGGTCTGGCGCATAGCTTCCTTGCGCTACCCATATTTCATTAATGGGACCGCAAGTATTGGCGTGAAAATCTAATGCATCTTGCAGACTGGTAAACGCATTTGCCCAAGATTCGCCAGACTCAACGCCGCTTGCGTTGGATTGGTCTACATAAATTATGCCGTCGGTAATGGTTGGGCAATTAAAAGAGCCCTGCTCATAAGCGCCTAAATCTACCAAACCGTCAACGGCTCTTAGATTTCCATCGAGGTCTAGTGGCGAAGTTATGTAGGGGTTGTTTCCTGCATTTATAGCGGGAGAACCGGGAAGAAGTCTGAAATTTCCGTTTGCTGCATCTACAAACATAGGGTCTGCTGTTAGGATATTGGTACCTGAAGCAAAACCACCTTGTATGATATTGAAATCTACGGTTCCGCTAAAAGTCCCGAAATTTGTAGTGTTACCCCATAAAATATTATTGAAAACCAATACGGTGCTAGTGCCAAAATTTTGAATACCACCGCCATTATTCACAATGGTATTATTCTCTAACCTTAGCGTGGCAGTGTTGTCTCCATCTATAACAACCCCTGTGTTATTAGCTATTAGAGAATTTGATATTTTTGGAGATCCGCTTGAACTGAACCTAATGATTCTGCCGGCATTATTATTTGTAATAATACAACGGTTTACTATTGCCGAGGAGGAGAGGAATCCTATGGTGCCATCAAAACCACTTCCGCCACCATTATTATTGAAAAGGCAATCTTCTACGGTAGCATTGGTACTTTGAAGATAAACACCGTTGCCACCTACTCCGGAAGCACTATTGTTTGTAAAAGTACAACCACTAATAAAGGGCTGTGCACCAGAAGCCAAATCATAAATACCTATTCCGCCACCGCTACTGCCTGCCGTATTACCATTGAAAACAGAATTTATAATGCGCACATCGTTGGCCTTATCTACACGAATGGCCGCGCCAAATTGTGCTGTATTTCCTGTAAATGTGCAGTCTTCTACTTCTATGCCCTTTACAAAACCGGCTCCGGTAGCTGTTTCTATTGTTATGGCTCCCCCTTCGCGGCCGGGAGCTGCATTATTTGTGAAAGTACAACCAACAAACCTTGCTGAATTTGCAGTTCTTAATCTAGACCAAATGGCACCGCCATTACCTGGACTTTCAATACTGTTGTTCGTAAAATTACTGTTTGTAATTGTTGAAAATCCGGCATCAATGTATATAGCCCCTCCAAATCTACCCGTATTGTTATTGAAGTTTGTATTGTTTATGGTAACTCTATTACTCAATTTAATTGCACCACCGTTAAAACTAGTGTTGTTATTAAAATGAGAATTGTCTATATTTACTATTCCACCGTTAGTTGTAAACGAGTCTGTCATTCTGATGGCACCTCCACCACTACTGGCGGCGTTGTTTTGAAAAGTACACTGGTTAAAGTTAATCTCGTAACCCGAAGAGGTGCTTATGAATACTGCGCCACCTTCATTGTTGGGAAAAGCGGCATCTGCATTTCCATTTATAATAGAAACTCCATCTATAGTAGCTGTAATGGCACCAATTGTTACTACGTGTATGCTGTAGTTTGCTGCCACTGCATCTTGACGTATATCGCCATTGAGTATAGTTGGAAAGGCATTTATATCTCTTAGCCCTGTAGCGGCATTATAACCCCCCAATATTGTTACTCCGTTAGGAATTACAAAAGTGGCATTTCTGCTGTCTTGGGTTGCTCCTGCACCTAAATCGGGATAGTAATTGCCTTGTGCAATTCTAATTTCGTTGCCCGAAGTTGCTGCAGTAATGGCATCGTTTAAATGGTTGTAGGCATTTGCCCAAGATGATCCGTTGTTTGCACCCGTTGCATTTACGTTTACAAAAATTTGCGCACTACTTAATTGAACAAAAATAAGAAGTACTACTAGGGATAGTTTTTTTTTCATTTTGGTGGTTTTTATAATTGCAAGGTATTGTTATTATTAGTTTAAAAAAATACGTACACCTACGTATTAAAATATTTAGGGTTTTTATTTATCCAAAGCAACAAAGCGTTTTGAGTAGATTTTATACCAAGTTTATCAATCATGTTACTTCGGTGTTTTTCTACCGTGCGCACAGAACAGCCTCTTTCCATAGCAATCTCGCCTGAAGTAAATCCTTCTTTTATTTTTTGAAGGATTTCTTTTTCTATTTTACTTAATGCTTTGATGCCTTGCACGATTAGTTAAGTAACAGTTTTTATGAATGTATAAAACTAACGTGTTAGTTTTTTGTATAAAATACGTACACCTACGTATTGAAGAGTTCGGGGTGATCTTTTACCCATAGCAAGAGTGCGTTTTGGGTGGATTTGATGCCGAGTTTTTTGATGATGTTGCTGCGGTGTTTTTCTACGGTACGTTTTGAAACAAACAGCAGATTAGATATTTCGGCAGATGATTTGTCTGAGGCTAAATGTTTTAGAATTTTTATCTCAGTAGTCGTAAGTGATTTGGGAAGTCTTGTAGCTGTTTGAATATGGATGTTTTCTGAGATTTTTTGGCTGACATAAGTGTTGTTTTGCAGCACTTCGGTTATGCAGCGTTCCAACTCGTTTAAGGCATCGTCTTTTAAAATATAACCTTGTATGGTATGACCGATTTCTTTTAGGATGGCTTCTTGTTTGTGTAGCGTAAGGATGATAATTTTAGCGGGCAATGCTTTCGCCTGACAGGCTTTAGCAACTTCCAACCCGTTTAGTTTGGGCATATCAAAATCTAAAATAGCCAAATCGGGTTGGTGTTTTACGATGGCATTGTATGCCTGATTACCGTCGGAAGCGACTTCGCATATGGTAAAGTTTTTTTGCTTTAAAATATGCGCGATGCCTGCCAGCAAAAGCGGATGATCGTCTGCCAAAACCAAGGTGGTGTTCATTTTTTGTTTACTTTTAGTATCACGGTAGTACCTTTGCCTATCTCAGATTCAATCTGAAAATGTGCGCGAATATATTGCGCGCGTTCTTGTAAAGATTTAAGACCCAAACCCGATGCCGATGCTAATTTTTGTACGACTAAAAATCCTTTGCCATTGTCTTTGAGCTCAAAAATTAATTGTTCTTTTTTTCTTTTAGCTGTTAATTTACAAGCAGTTGCTTCGGCATGTTTTTCCACATTGGCCACACATTCTTGCAGAATTCTAAACACGATAAGTTCGGCTTCTTTAGAGATGTGCCCATCAATATTGCCGAGCTGGCAACTGTAAAAAACAGTTGAACTGCGTTGAAAAGCATCTATCAAATTGTTTAGGTAATTTTTCAAACCTAATTTTTCAAACTGAAAAGGGTGCATCAAATGCGACATGTTTCGTACCTCATTCAGCGTGGTTTCCAATAAATTCAGTTGCTCATTTTTGTCAGTATTTTCGAGTTGGGCATTCATCTGTAACAAGAGTAATTTTTGTCCGATATTGTCGTGCAGCTCTTTTGAAATGCGAATGCGTTCGGCTTCTTGCGCACGTATCATCTGAGTGGCATATTTAGCCTTCAAAAGGTGTTTTTTTCTTCTTTCAAAATAGATGATAGTGCCAATAGCCAAAACGCCCAAGCTCATCAAGAGGTAAAACCAAACCGTTTCATAAAAAAATTGGTTGGCTACAATTTGAAGGCTCAGCGGTTCGCCGATAATTTCATTTAGCGAGTTGAGGGCTTCTATCTGTAGCGTATAGTCACCGGATGGCAAATTAAAAAGATCGATTTCTGTTTTGTTTTGCAGGTTTATCCAAGGTTGTTCATTCAATCGGTATCTGTAGGAAACCTTGTCGTGATTGAGGATGCCAAAAAGGGCAAAAGACAAACGAAGGTTTTTGTTGTTGGGCGGAATATTCAGTTCTTGGATATTTTTAATTTTTTCCGGAGCATTGATACTTTGATTTGGATTGTTTTGGTTGGCATAATCGAGTGAAACAAATCGCAGAGCGGCTTCTAAATTACTTTTTTTGATTTCATCCGGATGAAAATAATTCAGTCCTTTGAGCGTACCCACCAAAAAGTGGCCGTCGCGAGTTTTGAGTGCGCTGTAGCGGTTGGCTTCGTAGAACGACAAGCCGTCCGTTTCTGAATATCTGATGCTGCTGTTTTTGGCAGGATTGAAGGCGACAATGCCTCTAAAAGTGTTCAACCAAATCCGATCTTTATCGTCAAACAGTATAGTGGCAATGCTCGAAGCCAACGGGTCGTCGTACAATATAGAAAATGCCTTCGATTGGGTGTCAAATTGATAGAGTTTACCGGACTGACTGCCCAACAAAAGGCCAAATGTTGGGTGGTAGGCAATAGACAATAAAAAATGGTCTCCTGCCTGATTACCGGGTTTATAATACTGTAAGTCTTTACCGTTATAGATGAGCAAACCCTCTTTGCAGGCTATGTATAAGTCTTGCCCTACTTTTATGATGGCTTGCATATCATAATCGGGCGTTTCTACTAAGACTGTGTGTTCGCCAGTTTTTTTATCAAAGCGCATGAGCGCATAGCGCAGCGTGCCGTAATAGATGTAGCGTTCGTCTTCTATCATAGTTGCCACCGGAAAATGTATGTACGTAGAAATGGTTTTGGTTTGATTATTAATGTGAATAATCCCCTTATCATAATTGCTCCAAAAGCCATTTTCAGTCTCAAAAATACCGCGATTTAGGGTAGGCAAATAAGGGTTTCCGTTTAAGGTGAGTTCGTATTTTTGAGTTGTTTTGGTTTCTAAATTAAGCATGTACCAACCCGAAAATTCTGTGGCAACCAATACTTCTCTCTCATTCAATTGCAACAAGCCGCGGATACTCATGTTCTCTAAAAAAGTCTGAATAGGTTTGCGCTCAAAATGATAATGGTAGAGTGTTCCGGACTCTCCCAAAATCAATTCTTTTGTCAAATATCTTGAAGCTACCGGGCTGAATTGAAAACTTTTTTTATCAATAGCAATGGTTTTTTTGGATGGCAGATAATCTATGGTCGCTTCAATCCCGGAGTCTCGCATAGTTTGCGAGAAGGTATAGCCTAAAGGGTCTGTATAAATTCTTTTTTCTTCAAACACATCCCATTGATTTGAATCTTCTGCGTTTAACACATGAGTCTTTTTCCAAAAACCGGTTGCCGGATTAAAGACATAATAACCGGGCAATTCAATAAACTGGATGTAAGTAACATCTTCTCGCTTAAACCAAGTGCTGATGTGCAATTTATAATCTAGGGTTTTGTCGGTTATGCCCAAGTCTGAAAGTTTCACGGTCTCTATTCGTTTGCCGTCATTTCGATACCAATACACACCGTTTCGGTCCTCTAATAAAAAGCTGTCGTCAAAGTCTATGAAATTTGTAAACATCGGGTTTGAAGAGGTTTCAATATCTGACAAAAAAGTAAACGTCAAATCTTTGTCTAACCGAAACAATTTCGTGCTTGCAGCGTTGGTTATAAATACCATATGACTTTCCTTGTGTGGGAAAATTGAGATTTTAACGGCATCATCAAAGACATCTGCGTCTATACGGTTAAAGACCAAAGTGTTTGGATCGAAAAGAAAGACTTCGGCTTTAGTGTCCGAATCAAATAGCACATAAAACTTTCCATCATTTCGCTTGACCAACAATAAGCTTGTAAACTCTTTACTTTTGAGATTGGGCAGGTCGATAGTATAAAACCGGTTGCCATCGTAGCGTTGCAAAATCAGTTCTCGGTTGTTGATTTGATGGTTCACAATCCGCAAACTCTGTCCGGCTATCCACAGCCAACCACTGTCGTCAAACAGCATGGCATCAACTCTGTTTACCTCAAAACCTTCTTTTTCACCAAAGGCTCTGTAGCTCACGGTTAGGTCTGTGTTCGACAGCTGTGCCAAGCCTGAATACAGACAAAACCAAGCTGCGACAAACAGCCCAATGCGCAGGGTTTTAGATTTTGGTTCCAAGCTTTTAAGGTGTTTTTTAAAATCAAATATATCGATAAAATATAAAAAGTAGTTAATCCGACCGAAGAGAACAGATTTAATACTTATTACAAACTTATCTAAGGCACCCTTATATAAAGACAACAACAGGTTTCATTATTTCTACTCCTATTGCGAAGCCAACATAATGGACTACAACGAAGTCATCAAAGAAGTGAAGTGATTATTAATTTGAAAGTTGTTGGTTTGTTTTTTCCCTATCTTTGCCCTGAAAAATTGATTTAAAAAAGAACGATATGTATCCACCCGAATTAGTAAAACCCATGCGTGACGACCTGACAAATGCAGGTTTTCAAGAATTGCACACCGCTTCAGATGTAACCCAAGCTATCCAGCAAAAAGGCACCACTTTGGTGGTGGTAAATTCGGTCTGTGGTTGTGCGGCAGCCAATGCCCGTCCGGCAGTTAAACACTCCATCAAAGGCGCGAAAAAACCAGATTATTTGGTGACTGTTTTTGCCGGTGTCGATCGCGAAGCCGTTGACGAAGCGAGAAGTCACATGGCTCCGTTTCCGCCTTCTTCGCCCAGCATCGCGCTATTCAAAGACGGTGAGTTGGTGCACATGCTCGAAAGACACCACATCGAGGGTCGTCCGGCTGAAGTGATTGCCGACAACCTGACCCAAGCCTACGAAGAGTTCTGTTAATTCCTTCAGTTATCAACGAAAAAACCACGCCGAAAGCGTGTTTTTTTTAACTTCAATTTTGAAAATGAAAAACACGGAAAGCAATATTCAGAATACCATTCGATTTGTAAAAACACAACTACAAGGTGCCGAAGCCGGTCACGATTGGTTTCATGTGGAGCGGGTTTATAAAATGGCGGTGCGCATCAACAAATCAGAAAAAGCGAATGAAACGATAATTACGCTGGGTGCTTTGTTGCACGATGTGGCCGATTCAAAATTTCACAATGGCGACGAAACCATCGGGCCGAAAGTGGCTCGTGCGTTTCTTGAACAGGAAGGTGTGGATACTGAAACCATCGAGCATGTGGTGAAGATTATCGAAAACATTTCGTTTAAAGGTGGGAATTTTTCCCAAAAATTTCGTTCCAAGGAATTAGACATCATTCAAGATGCCGACCGGTTGGATGCCATAGGTGCCATCGGCATCGCGCGGACATTTAATTACGGTGGTTTCAAAAACCGGGAGTTGTATAATCCGGCGGTGAAACCCAATCTGAACATGGATAAGGAAACTTACAAAAAAACGGTTTCCCCAACCCTCAATCATTTCTACGAAAAACTGTTGTTACTCAAAGATCGGATGCATACCGAAACCGCTAAAAAAATTGCAGAAGGCCGACATAATTTTATGGAAAATTACCTCGCGCAATTTTTAGCGGAGTGGGAAGGAGAACGATAGTCTATAATGCCTTCGGAATCGCAGCGATGAGTTTTTGTGTATATTCTTTTTTCGGATGGAAATAAATTTCATCCGCATCGCCAATTTCTTCTATTTTCCCGTCACGCATCACCATCAACTGATCGGACATGTACTTGACAACCGCCAAATCGTGGGAGATAAAAATATACGTGAATCCGAAAGCGCTCTTTAGATCATTCAGTAGATTTAACACCTGCGCCTGCACCGATATGTCGAGCGCCGAAACCGACTCGTCGCAAATGATAAGTTTGGGTGAAAGCGCAATGGTACGGGCAATCCCGATGCGTTGCCGCTGGCCACCCGAAAATTCATGCGGATAACGATTAAAAAACGATTCATCGAGACCGACTTTTTCCAAAATCTCAATGGTTTTTTGTCTTCTTTCAACGTCTGAAGCAAACAAAGCGTGTACTTTCATGGGCTCCATAATGGCATCACCAACCCGGATGCGCGGATTGAGTGAAGCATAAGGGTCTTGAAAAATGATTTGAATGTCTTTGCGCAATTTGCGCATATCAGACTCGGAAAGTTTGGTCAAATCTTGCCCGCGGTACAGGATTTTTCCGGATGAAGCAGGTTCGAGCCGCGTGATGGCATTGCCCAAGGTCGATTTGCCACAACCGCTTTCGCCGACCAAGCCGAGGGTTTCGCCTTCATACACTTTGAAACTCACGCCATCCACCGCCTTGAAACTAATCGACTTGCCAAAAACGCCGGTTTTGCTGAAATAGGTTTTCTCTAAATCGATTACCTCCAACAGTGGCGTTTGTGCATACATTTTCTCATGCATTGTTTTTCTGTCAGAAGTCGTAATCTCCGTTTTGGAGATGGTGTTGTTTTTAAAATCAGCAATGGTCGGAAGTCGCTTGAGGCGAAAAGAGGTTTTGGGACGAACTTCGAGCAAGGCCCGAGTATAAAGCTCTTTGGGCTGACGAAAAATGTTTTCTGTATCGCCTTGCTCAACAATTTTACCTTGATACATCACCAAAATCCGATTGGCTATTTCCGAAACCAAAGTCAAATCGTGGGAGACAAACAGGATGCTCATCCCCGTTTCTTTTTGAATGCCTTTCAGCAAGAGAATGATTTCTTTTTGAACAGTTACATCGAGTGCCGTGGTGGGTTCATCGGCAATCAAAATTTTGGGTTTACACGCCAGTGCCATGGCAATCATCACCCGCTGTTTTTGTCCACCGGAAATTTGATGCGGATAGGCGTTGTAGAGCATCTCCGGACGCGGTAATTTTACTTTTTCAAAGAGTCCGATGGTTTGTTTTTTGGCAGCTTCATTCGACAAATTAGTGTGAATTTTCAGTATTTCGACTACTTGTTTTCCACAGGTCATCGACGGATTGAGCGAGCTCATCGGTTCTTGAAAAATCATGCTGATTTCGTTGCCGCGTATTTGTCTGAATGCCTCATTTGTGAGGTTGGCTAAATTTATATTTTCAAAAAACACGGTGCCTTGCGTGATGGCTGCTGTTTTTTTTGGGAGCAATCCCATCAACGCCAGTGAAGTGACTGATTTTCCCGAACCCGATTCACCGACAATTCCCAAAATCTCATTTGGATAAACCTGAAAATAAAGATTGTGAAGCACTTCTTTTTGTCCTACACCGGAACCAAAAGAAACGCTTAGATTTTCAACTTCGAGTATGGGTTTTACGGCGGATTTATTCACAATGGAAAGATTGCTTCAGTCACAAATTTAGGGAAAACGAGCCAATCTTGCTTAATTAAAAACGGGAACGAATATTTAACGCAAAGCCACAAAAACGAAAAGTTTAAATTTATACATTTCCAACTACCACAATTTCGTCATCAGTCAACAGTTTTTCGTTTCTGAATCTGAGAAAAACCTGTGCGATGGCAATTATATCTCTTTCGCAATAGTGCACAATCCTGTCCAACTCTTTTTCTTCGTAATAAACTTTGGCTACCTGGCTTCCGTCGATGTCTCCTTTGGGCGATGGGATTCCCAGAATATGGGTGAGTAAATTCAGCGAAGTGAAATGCTTGTAATCCCCGAAACGCCAAAGTTCCATGGTATCGAGGTGTGCAATTTCCCATGGTTTTTTGCCAAAAAGATTGAGTTTATCGGGAATGGATATCCCGTTGATGATCATCCTTCGGGCGATGTAGGGAAAGTCGAATTCCTTGCCGTTGTGCGCGCAAAGCACATGTTGCGGCCCGTTGAAATGTTCTTCCAACAAATTTTTAAACTTTTTGAGCAAGGCTATTTCTTCGCCGCTGAATGAAGTTATCCGAAAGGTTCTGCCGTTTTGATTGGAGATAAAACCGGCAGAGATGCAGATGATTTTGCCAAACTCCGCCCAAATTCCTGCACGTTCATAGAATTCAGCCGGTGTCTGTCCGTCTTTGCGTTGGTATTCAGATTTTTTCTCCCATAGAGCTTGTGTTTTTTCGTCGAGCAAATTGAAATCAGCCTGTTCGGGAACGGTCTCGATGTCGAGAAACAAAACATTTTGAAGTTGGATTTTTTGAAGCATGCGAAACAATTTTGGTTAGCGAGAATTTGCTTGACTAAGCATCTTGTAAGCTTCTTCTATATAAACGGATATGTCTTTGGTAAAAGCTCCTATTCCTTCGTCCGAGCTTTTACGATGGCCCAATCTGACAATAATTACATTGTCTTCGGGCTGCACTATGACGTATTGCCCAAGGTGTCCGCGCATCATAAAAAAGTTTTTTCCGCCTTGTTGGTGCAACCACCATCCGTAGCCATACTCAGGGCTTTCTTTGAATCGAGCGGTGGTGAATTTAGCAACCAATATCGAATCGATTAATTGTTGTCCATTCCATTTGCCGTGGTCTTTGTAAAGCTTTCCGAAACGCGCAAAATCCCTGGCGTTGCTCGCGATGCAGCAATAGGCTTTTTCGGTACCGCCGGGCCGGTCGGTTTGCCAAAGCGCGTCGTTGACCGAACCGGTGGGCTGCCAGAAATTTTCAGACAGGTAATCTGCCATTTTTTTGCCTGTTGCTTTTTCGATGACCATGCCCAGCAACTGGGTGTTTCCGCTAAGGTATTTATACGATTTTCCGGGTTCGCCGGTTACTTTTAAGCGGAGCATCATTTTGTCCAAATCATCATAGAAATAGGCACGGGTGGTGATGGAAAACGGGCTGTAATAAGACTCATCCCACTCCAAACCCGAAGCCATGGAAGACAAATCGCCCACGGTGAGTTTTGCTCCCAATCCTTGATTAAATTCGGGAAAAAAATCGGCCACTTTCTGGTCGAGGCTTTTTATTTTACCATCCATAATGGCTTTGCCGAGCAAAGTTGTCACATAACTTTTTGCCATCGAAAATGAATTGCTTTTCGAGTTCTCATCATACCCTTCATAGTAATGTTCGCTCCAAATGCTGTCATTTTTTATAATTAAAAAAGCAATGGTTCCTAATTCTTTATGGATACTTTCGAGTATTTCCGTTTGGGATATTTTGTTGTAATCCCTATGAACAGCCCATGGTTGCGGATGGTTTCCTTTTTTGATAGTCAAGTTGTCAAAGTATTTGTAATCATCCAAAAAGGCAGTTTTGTGACCATTCAGATAGATGGTTTGCACTGCTTTGACCAGATAATCGTGGTCGGTCGCATAAATCGTTCCTATCAATAAAACAAAGAGGATGACTAGAAAATACAGAAATTTTTTAAGGTATCGCATAGAGGTGATTTGAATATTCAATAAAAATAACAAAAAAATGAATTGTTTTGAGAAAAGAGTTAATTTATTTCATAAATTGTTAAAATTAAACGTTACGTACACTTTCAAAAACTTTATGACAAAAATCATATTTTGTTTTTTTAAAGGGTGTTATTTTTGACAAATATTCGTACATCATGCAGTCACCACTCATACAAAAATACAATGTTCCCGGGCCTCGTTACACGAGCTATCCGACTGTTCCTTATTGGGATGAGGATTTGTTTCAAGTCAGTGATTGGAAAAAATCTGTCAAGCATGTTTTTGCCGAGACCAACAGTCAATTCGGCATCAGCCTTTATATACATCTCCCCTTTTGTGAAAGTTTGTGCACTTTTTGTGGCTGTAACAAGTACATCACGCTACGGCATGAGAATGAAACCCCTTATTTAGAAGTCATTTTAAAAGAATGGGATCTTTATCTCGCTTTATTTGACGAAAAACCCATGGTCAGAGAAATCCATTTGGGTGGTGGTACACCTACTTTTTTCTCACCGGAAAACCTCAAAAAACTGATAAACGGGATTTTATCAAAATCTAAAGTAGCAAAAGGTCATGAGTTTAGTTTTGAAGGGCATCCGAATAACACGACTAAAGCGCATCTGCAAGCATTGTATGATGTAGGCTTTAGAAGGGTGAGTTTCGGCATCCAAGATTACGACCCCAAAGTACAGAAAGCCATCCACAGGATTCAGCCTTTTGAAAATGTTGAAAATGTTACCAATTGGGCAAGAGAAATCGGGTACGAGTCTGTCGGGCACGACTTAATTTACGGCTTGCCATTCCAAACCTTGCGCAGCATCATAAAAACCATCAGCCTGACGGCCAAGCTTCGCCCGGATCGGATTGCTTTTTACAGTTATGCACATGTGCCTTGGCTGAAAGGAAACGGCCAGCGTGGTTTTGACGATCAGGACATTCCCAAAGATAACGAAAAATTGAAGTTGTTTTTGGCGGGAAAATCTTTACTCACGGGCTTGGGATATGAAGAAATCGGGATGGATCACTTTGCATTACCGGAGGAAAGTTTAAGTGTAGCACTCAAAAACGGGCGTTTGCACAGAAATTTTATGGGCTATACAACTACCAACACCAAACTGTTGATTGGATTGGGTGTATCTTCAATTGGAGACAGTTGGTCTGCTTTCGGGCAAAACATCAAAACATTGAAAGACTATATGGCCGCTGTTAATGCAGGGGATTTTCCCGTGTACAGAGGGCACTTGCTCACAGATGAAGATTTGGTTATTCGCAAACACATCCTCAATTTGATGTGCCGGTTTGAAACATCTTGGATCAACCGCGAAGATAGCATCGAAGATATAGATACCATATTGGATCGGCTTCAGGATCCGATTGAAGACGGTTTTGTCAATCTGACACATGGCGGAATTCAGATTACGCCTCAGGGAAGGCCTTATGTCCGAAACGTTTGCATGGCTTTTGACAAAAGATTGCACAACCACAATATGGATAAACCTACTTTTTCACAAACCATTTAAGCTACACTTAATCTTATTATTTCTTCTTTAACCGTTTTGGGGCGGGCAACCCATTGCCAAGTTGTGGAAATTACTGCTATTATTAACCATAAAATACATAAAATCAGCGTTATACAATTGTGTTTCGCTGATTTTTATATTAATTATATTTTACTAATTTTAGCCACTTTAAAAAACAAACCAAAAACAATCAATAGATGGAAAGTTTATTTTACTTAATTCCCCTTTCGGGAGTTCTCGGATTGGTATTCATGTACTTCAAATCGGCTTGGGTCATCAAGCAAGAAGTCGGGACCGAAAAAATGGCAAGGATAGCCAAAAATATTGCCGATGGAGCCATGTCGTTCTTGAAAGCAGAATACAAAGTGCTTGTCGTTTTTATTTTAGCCGTAGCTGTTTTGTTGGTATTCAAAGGAGAGGCTGATACAGACTCAACCGCATTTGTAGCTTTGTCTTTTGTAGTCGGTGCTTTGATGTCTGCTTTGGCAGGGTTCATCGGCATGCGCATAGCCACCAAAGCAAACGTCAGGACTACACAAGCAGCTCGTACTTCGCTCAACAAAGCCCTTGAAGTTGCCTTTTCGGGTGGAGCCGTGATGGGCTTGGGTGTGGTTTCTTTAGGAGTTATCGGAATCAGTGTGCTATTGATTGTTTTCAGTAAACTATACAACATAGATGATGCAAACGGCTTGTTGATTATCCTGAATGTAATCTCCGGATTTTCATTGGGAGCCTCTTCCATCGCTTTATTTGCCCGTGTTGGTGGTGGCATCTATACCAAAGCAGCCGATGTTGGCGCAGACTTGGTAGGCAAAGTTGAAGCCGGTATTCCGGAAGACCACCCGTTGAATCCCGCGACCATTGCCGATAATGTGGGTGACAACGTAGGTGATGTGGCCGGAATGGGTGCCGACTTGTTTGAGTCTTTTGTCGGGTCTATCATTGCAACCATGGTATTGGGAGCCGTGTTTTTTGGATTGCCCGAATTTAGCGAGTTCAGGTTGGGAGCAATATATTTGCCTCTGTCATTGGCAGCTGCCGGAATCCTAATTTCAATTTTCGGGACTTTCTTTGTCCGTGTAAAAGAAGGGGGTAACCCTCAAACGGCTCTCAATATCGGCGAATTTCTTTCAGCCGGTGTGATGGTAGTCGTTTCTTATTTTATGATAGAAGCTTTCTTGCCTGCATCTTGGACTTATTTGGGGAAAGAATACAGTTCATTGGGTGTTTTTATCGCTACGATAGTCGGTTTAGTCGCAGGCTTAGGTGTGGGGAAAATCACGGAATATTATACCGGTACCGGCACGAAACCCGTGAAAAGCATTGTTGATCAATCGCTTACCGGGTCGGCAACCAATATCATTGCCGGGTTGGGTGTGGGGATGATGTCAACAGCCATTCCAATTCTATTGATAGCGGCCGCCATTATTTTATCATTCAAGTTTGCAGGCCTTTATGGAATTGCCATCGCCGCTGTTGGGATGTTGGCCAACACTGGAATACAGTTGGCGGTGGATGCTTACGGACCGATTTCCGACAACGCAGGCGGAATTGCCGAGATGGCAGAATTGCCCAAGGAAGTCCGCGAACGCACCGACAAATTGGATGCCGTAGGAAATACCACTGCGGCCATCGGAAAAGGCTTTGCCATTGCCTCAGCTGCTTTAACTGCTTTGGCTTTGTTCTCTGCATTTATGCAACAAGCCAAAATAGGAGCCATCGATATTTCAAAATCAGATGTCATGGCCGGATTGCTTATCGGTGGTATGTTGCCTTTTGTTTTTTCTGCGCTTGCCATGAGTGCAGTAGGACGTGCAGCCATGTCTATGATACAAGAAGTGAGAAGGCAATTTTCAGATATTCCCGAACTGAAAGCAGCTTTGGGAATCATGAGAAAATACGATTCGGACTTGTCTAAAATAACCAGAGAAGACCGCGAGATTTTTGACCGTGCCGATGGTTTGGCTGATTATAAAAAATGTGTGGAAATATCTACGAAAGCTTCTATCAAAGAAATGGTTTTACCTGGCATCTTAGCCGTGGCCACGCCCGTTGCATTTGGCTTCATCGGTGGCCCCGAAATGTTGGGCGGACTATTGGCCGGAGTAACAGTTACCGGCGTGTTGATGGCCATTTTCCAATCGAATGCAGGCGGTGCTTGGGACAATGCAAAAAAAATGTTTGAAGGCGGCGTTGAGATTCAGGGTAAAATGTATTACAAAGGTTCCGAACCGCACAAAGCGGCAGTGGTGGGAGATACTGTGGGCGATCCGTTTAAAGACACCTCCGGGCCTTCATTGAATATACTATTGAAATTGATGTCGGTAGTAGCTTTGGTAATTGCACCGAGTATAGCATTAACCCCTTCAACTTCTGATAGTCATACCATTGAAAAAAATATTCAAATCAGCCACTCAAATTTGGATAATTCAGCAACAGCCATCGTCACAATTACAACAACTGAAAATGGCAATAAAAGAGTCGAAGAAAAAGTTTTTGAAGGAACACTTGCCGAAGTGAAAACCCAAGCAGAAGCTTATAAGAATAATGGCAATTCAGAAGTTAAAATTGTCATCAAAACAGAAAAGAAGCAATAGTCCGAAAGGAGTTAAAATAAAAAAGCGAATGCCGGAAGGGTTCGCTTTTTTTGTGCTTTATTTTATAAATGAAGCCCTTCAATCCTCCGATTTCTTTGCTCGAAATTCGCTTAAATCGCCTTCTTCAAAGGATAAATGTATTTCAATCGGATTACAACACACCTCACAATCCTCAACATAAGACTGATGACGGACAGAACTGTCCAACAGCATGGAAATCTCTTCCCAGCAATACGGGCATTGGAAATAGTGTTCAATCACAAAACCGAGATTTATTAAGAACGCTACAACTTATTTGTTCAATTCTTTCCAAGCGGCATCTGCCAATTTTTGCTTTTCGGACGGTGCTTTGACCCATTGCCTTTTGGCATCAATAATCCCGAAAAGTAAACGCGTAAAGAAATACAATTTTCCGTCTTGAATCACAAAGCTTTTCGGGTTCGGGGCCACTTGTTTTTCTTCAGACATGGCAATGGCACAAAATCCACCATATTGAGGAACAAACTTTTCGGGTGATTTTTCAAATTTCTGTTGATTAGCGGCTGAACTAAACCAATACTTGGCTTGATTGTGAAGCGATTCAAATTGAGCAGATCCTTTGATAGCTTGGCCGTTAAAAAATTCTATGACATCAAATTGGTTGGCGGCTACGCCGTTTTTAAGATTTTGTAGCATTTGTAAAAGTTTTTTAATTAACAAAAATAAGTTGCGAATCTTTGGACGAATGACACTTCAAACCTTACTTAAAATTCACACTTAATTAAATATCACCAAATTACTTCCCTCTTTTCTGACGCCGTAAGGAACCAAATTGAATAATGGCTGGCTGCTTTGAGAAAGTATTTGACCGGTAAAAAGATTGTATTCGTATTGTTCGCATTGACAAGTTACCGTGATTCCTTTGGCCAAAGTGGTCGAACAAGTATTTGGCAGATGATTTGGGCAGCTCGCTTCCCAAGCCAAAAAGCCTGCTCCGGTATTGATAATATGTACGCCCTTGAGGCCCGTTCCGTCACTGTTGTTCGGAATAAAAATGGTGTTTCCGGCAATTAAAATACTGCTGAACGCAGGCAGATTGGTGTTGATTACCCTTGAGAATGAAACTTTTCTGATATTCGGATTGCCATTGTCGCCTCCGCCTGAAGTACTGCATGAAATAAAGAAAAACACGGTAAAAATGACAGAGACTAACTTGTTCATGGAATCGACTTTAAAGAATGAAATATTCATTTTACAAATATGGTGAACTTTTTTTTATATATTTGTAAAGGAATCCCCAATATATGAGGGGATTTTTTCTATTTATAAACGAATGAATCATGAGTAAAGTATCTTATTATACACCGGAAGGATTAAAAAAATTAAGAGAGGAATTGGAGATGCTTAAAAGTATAGAGCGTCCCAAAGCATCCCGACAGATAGCAGAAGCACGCGACAAAGGTGATTTGTCTGAAAATGCTGAATACGATGCGGCTAAGGAAGCACAAGGCTTGTTGGAACTCCGCATTGCCAAAATGGAAGAGACACTTTCTAACGCGCGTATCGTGGACGAGTCGCAATTAGACCTTACGAAAGCATTGGTCTTGTCGTCGGTGCGCATCAAAAACTTATCCAACGGAAAAGAAATGAACTACACCTTGGTAGCCGAAAGCGAAGCCGACCTGAAAACCGGTAAAATATCAGTAACCTCGCCTATCGGAAAAGGCTTGCTGGGAAAATCGGTTGGTGAAATAGCCGAAATCAGTGTACCAAATGGTTCTTTAAAATTTGAAATAATAGAAATTAGCCGGAATTAATTTTCCAAAAGGCACCGATTCTTTTTGAATCTCAATACTTCGCCGGCTTCCCGTTGCTTTGTGTCTGTTTGATAAAATCGCGGATGTGGTCATTGGCGTTTTTGAGGTCTTCCCTGCGAAGATACATCATGTGCCCACTGCGATAACCTTCAAACCGAAACCTGTCTTTCATTTTCCCGCTCGGATCCATCTGCCACATCGAGTATTTTGCGTTGAAATAAGTCGTTGCGCCGTCAAAAAAACCCGATTGAATCATCACGTGCAGATAAGGGTTTTGCGCCATCGCCTGACGCAGATTGTCGCCGGTATGGTCGTTTGAATTATCCCAAGGTCGCACCGGGCCAAACATATAATATTGCAAGTCTGTTTTGAAGTTGAGTTCTTCGCGCAGGTAATAGTTGATGGCCGGGGTGAAAGAATGTAGCCACGAAGTAAGTTCGGCGTTGTAGTCGGGGGCATCTCCGGCATCGTTTTTGTCCAATCCCAAATAGCGGGAATCCAAACGGCCGATGGTAAAACCGCGGGTACGGAGCAGTTCTTTCCAAAATTCGCGGGTATCAACATCCAAGTTGTTTTGCAGAATAAAAGTCTCGGACAAACCAGAGTAGTAAGCCATTTTGGAAGCAATTTCTTTCTTTTTATCAGCATCCAAAAATCCGCCCAAAGCCATGGCAGGCAACAACTGATTAAAGGTGTAATTTTCTACTTCGGGCAACAACTCATTCAAGTCCCTGTTTTGCAATGCTGGAGACAAAGCCTTATGATACCAAGCGGCAGCGGCAAAATAAGGCAAACGATTGGCTGCTTCCACGATGCCTTCTCTTGGGATTCCCAATCCGGTAGGAGACACGAGAATCACCCCGTTGAGATACATCCACTCCTGATTTTGCAAGGCCAGCGCTAAACCGGAAACGCGCGTAGTCCCATAACTTTCGCCTATCAAATATTTGGGCGAACGCCAGCGGTTTTTACGTGAAACGAAGGTATTTACCCAATCCGCCAAATAAGCAATGTCTGCGTTGACACCGAAAAACTTTTTGCGGTCTATTTTTTCGCCACTTTCGGGAATCGTCCTGGAATAGCCGGTGTTGACAGGATTCACATAGACGATATCAGCCACATCGAGGATGGAATACGGATTTTCTTTCACACCATAAGGTTGTATAGGGAAACCTTCATCGTCTATATTTAAGATTTTAGGGCCTGTGTAGGCCAAATGCATCCAAACGGATGCTGAGCCGGGACCACCGTTAAACGAGATGACCAACGGACGCGTGGTGTTGTCCTTGATGTCTGTCCGCTCATAGTAAGTGTGGTATAAAGCTGCAATCGGGTTGCCGTTTTCATCCCAAACGGGCTGCATGCCGGTGGAAGCTCTGTACGGAATCACTTTACCGTTGATGGTGGTTTGGTGGGTGGTGACAACCAAGGTGTCTGTCGGGAAAGTTCTTTTTTGCGCAATTCCAACTACGGAAAAGACAAGACAAAAAGCAAAGGAAAGTAGTTTGTACATGGGTTATTGGTTTTAGGTTTTTTGGATGGTTTTGTTAGGAATTATTATAGAAATCGTTTTTTAGCTAGGCGATGTGGATTTAGTAAATATAAACTTCCGGTTAAACACTGACTTATCAAACTCAAAACCAACTTCAAATTAAGCCCAAAACCCGCCATATTGCTAAACTGCGGGACAGCAGTCTTTATTTATCTTCATACATTTCTGGTGTAACAACATATTTTGTTACAAATTTTCCATTTTCGTCTTTGTAATAATAACTAAAAGTAACTTTGTTTTCTTTTAATGTTTTCATATCAGGATTAACTCTTATGTTTTCTAAAACACCTCCAAAAACATATTTTTTCACAGTATCTATATTAATTTCAGATTTTTCATACTCAACAATAGTGTAATTATATTGTAAAGTTTTATTTGGATAGACTACTGTATTATCAAGAGTTAAGTATTGGTCAATAATTAAAGGACAATTTTTATTAATTTCTGACGCTATTTTAGCTAATTCCTTGTCAATTTCAATTGAAGGTTTGAAAAAGTATTGAGTAAGGTAAAACATGACAAAAAATCCTAAAACAAATCCTAATATAGTTTTTATATCAAGTTTTATTTTATTTTTTCCTTTTAATTCGAAAATTGTCTCTTCATTTTTTTTTCAATTTCTGAGCTTGAAATTTTATAACCGCAAGATGAACAATATTTTGAAGTCTTTTCATTTTCAGTTTCACATTTTGAACATACAATTTTCATATTTTTTATATTTCATTTTAAGCTTACCATTAACATTGTAAAAATAAGCAAACTTCTTTCAATTTAAAAAAACCTATTTAGAGTAGCTGTCCATTAAAAAGAGATTCCCTAACTTTACGTTTGTTATTCAATTTCAACCCCATGAAAAACACCTTGTTTATGTCCATACTCGTTTTTGCGATTTCTTGCAACAAACAAACAAAAAATCCCATCCAATATCCAGAGACCAAAAAGGCTGACAGCTCTACGGTCTATTTTGGTGAAACCGTCAAAGACCCTTATCGCTGGCTCGAAGACGACCGTTCGGAAGAAACAGCCGCTTGGGTAGAAGCTCAAAACAAAGTTACCTTCGCGTATTTAGATAAAATTCCTTTTCGAAACAGCTTGAAACAGCGTTTGGAAAAAATCTGGAACTACGAAAAAATCACCGCACCCTTCAAAGAAGGTTTATATACTTATTTCTCCAAAAACGACGGACTACAAAATCAATATGTTTTGTATCGGGTTCAAGAAGGAAGTGAACCCGAAATTTTCCTCGACCCAAATGGTTTTTCTAAAGACGGGACAAGTTCGTTGGCAGGAATCGATTTCTCCAAAAACGGTGAATTGGCGGCTTATTCCATCTCTGAAGGTGGCAGCGATTGGCGAAAAGTAATGGTGATGAACACCGATACCAAAGAAATCATTGAAGATACCTTGACGAACATCAAATTCAGCGGTATTTCTTGGAAAGGCAATGAAGGTTTTTACTACTCAAGCTATGACAAGCCCAAAGGAAGCAAGCTTTCAGCCAAGACCGACCAACACAAACTCTATTACCACAAATTGGGGACTTCCCAAAAATCGGATGTGGTCGTTTTTGGCAACAAACCCTACCAAAAAAGACGTTATGTCGGCGGGCAAGTTTCTGAAGACGGCAATTACCTGTTTATTTCTGCCTCCATCTCCACCTCCGGCAACGAGTTGTACCTGCAAGATTTAACAAAACCAAACACGCCGATTATCCCGATTATCCAAAACTTTGATTATTCAACTTCTCTGTTAGACGTTTCCGATTCAACAATTTACCTGACAACCAATTACCAAGCTCCCAACCAAAAAGTTGTAACAGCCAGCGTACAAAACCCTTCCGTTGAAAATTGGAAAGACTTTATTCCGGAAACCGAAAATGTGTTAAGCATTTTTAAAGGGGCGGGATATTTTTTCGCAGAATATATGAAAGATGCAGTTTCCCTGGTGTTTCAATACGATTATCAAGGAAATAAAATACGCGAAATCGAATTGCCCGGAGTCGGTTCGGTGAGCGGATTTAGCGGCAAAAAAGAAGATGCGGTTTTGTATTATTCTTTCACCAATTATGTCACACCCGGAACGATTTATTCCTTTCTTCCGAAAGAAGGGGTTTCGGAAGTTTATCAAAAACCGAAAATAAGCTTTTCACCTGAAAATTACACCTCCGAACAAGTGTTTTACACTTCCGAAGACGGCACAAAAATCCCAATGATTATTACCTACAAAAAAGGCACAAAGCGCGATGGGAAAACACCGACAATTCTCTACGGCTACGGCGGATTTAACATCAGCCTGACACCATCGTTCAGCATTGCCAATGCAGTTTGGCTTGAGTTGGGTGGCATTTATGCCGTCCCTAATTTGCGCGGTGGTGGCGAGTACGGCCGTGCTTGGCACGATGCCGGAACTCAAATGAAAAAACAAAATGTTTTCGACGATTTTATCGCTGCCGCCGAATATTTGATTCAAAACCATTATACATCATCTGAATTTCTTGCCATCAGAGGTGGCTCAAACGGTGGATTGTTGGCCGGTGCAGCCATGACCCAACGCCCTGATTTGTTCGCAGTGGCATTGCCGGCCGTGGGCGTGATGGACATGCTCCGTTACCACACTTTTACAGCCGGAGCAGGCTGGGCCTACGACTACGGGACGGTGGAAGATTCCAAAGAAATGTTCGCGTACCTAAAAGGATATTCTCCGGTGCACAACTTGAAACCGGGTGTTTCGTATCCGGCAACCTTGGTGACCACGGCAGACCATGACGATCGCGTGGTGCCGGCACATTCGTTCAAATTTGCTGCTACACTCCAAGAAAATCAAGTTGGCAATAAGCCCACATTGATACGGATTGAAACCAATGCCGGGCACGGAGCTGGAAAACCAGTATCCAAAACCATCGAAGAAATGGCGGACATCTTTGCTTTTACATTGTATAATATGGGCGTTCGTGAGTTAAAACAATAAAGCATTTAATCTCCAATCCAATCGTTTTCTTATTTTTGAACGATTTTTAAAGGCATTTCATTTCGTTGAAAAATAAATCAAGTGATGCACAAACTCATTTCCTACGTTTTATCAGTTTTTTATTACCTCGCTTTTGGGCTGACCTTGGTAGTTTTTCACCCCATCCAATGGATTAGTTTAAAATTGGGTGGATACAGATTGCACAAAATTTCGGTCGATTGGCTCAATTTTTCCCTCAACGCTTGTTTGTGGGTAATGGGTGTTTTCTATCGATTTGAGTTTGCCGAAAAATTGCCCTCAGACCGTCCGATTATTTTTGTATCCAACCACCAAAGCCTGCACGACATTCCACCGATGATTTGGAAATTCCGAAAGTTTCATCCAAAGTTTGTCGCCAAAAAAGAATTGGGCAAAGGTATCCCGAGCGTTTCGTTTAATCTGAGGCACGGCGGCGCTGCACTCATAGACCGCAAAGACCCTGTGCAAGCCATTCCTGCTCTGTTAAAATTCGCAAAGTATCTGTATGCTAACCAACGCTCCGCAGTCATTTTTCCTGAAGGCACACGAAGCAAAGACGGTGTTCCCAAACGATTTTCTCCGGGTGGACTTAAGGTATTGGTTGAAAATATTCCAAAGGCGTTGGTTGTTCCGGTGAGCATCAACAATTCTTGGAAAGTGATACGATACGGTTCTTTTCCTTTATCGGCGGGCGAACGAATTACGTTCAATGTTCATCCACCCATTGACCCAGCCGGAAAAACCTTCGAAGAATTGTTTGAAATGACAGAAAAAGCCGTGAAAAGCAAAATTAATGAGTCCATTTGAAAATTTGAAAATGTAACTGTTGATTATTTAGATTTTAAATTATTCTTTTCCGGTACGTTTTACAATATCAATCTTCAGTTATAATTTTTATTTTTCAACTCAAAAAAATTATCAACAGATTTTTAATCACTTCTTATCGCGCTTAACTTTTATTTGGCTAAAACCTTTTTGGGTTGTTGCAACCGTCATCCCGATGAAGCGGGATACAATTAATGAATAGCGGTTGGCTTTAGCCAAAATAGACCGGCAACCAGCAATAATTGATAATTAACCATTAATCAAACTCCAATTTTCCATAATAACCCATTTGCCGGACAATCCAATTTTTCCGATTCTCAATATAGGGAGTTGGCGGGTTGGCTCGGTATTTTCTGGGGTTGGGCAACACGGCAGCAAGTGCTGCAGCTTGTCCGGAAGTCAGTTTTTTGGCGCTTTTTTTAAACCAAAACTGTGAAGCCGCTTCTGCACCATATATACCTTTTCCCATCTCTATACTGTTTAAATAGACTTCAATGATGCGTTCTTTGCTCCAAAGTGTTTCTATCAAAAATGTGAAATAGACTTCCAAACCTTTTCTGACCCAACTTCGCTGTGGCCACAAAAAAACATTTTTGGCTGTTTGTTGGGAAATGGTGCTTGCACCTCGTTTTCTTTTGCTTATCTCGTTGTGCTTGATTGCCTTGTCGATGGCTACAAAATCAAAACCATTGTGCGTCATAAATTTTTGGTCTTCGCTGCAGATGACGGCAAGCGGTAGTTTGGCAGACATTTCGTCCAACGAAACCCAATCGTGTTTCCAGACTAATTTCTCGTCGTTGCTCCATTGTTGTGCCGTGCGGATAAACATCAGCGGGGTGAACGGCACGGGAACAAAACGAAAAAATATCACCATAAAAATGGAAATACCCAAAAACCAAAGCCCGAGCCTAAATAATTTTTTAAAAAACCATTTTAGTTGCTTCATCTGTCGCTTTTTATTTGGTAAACTCTGCCAATTCCCTGCCCATTTCACTGCCCAGTGCCACACCCATCCCACCCATTCGGACTGCACAAAAAACACAGTCTGACACCGGTTTCACAATAGGCCATTTTTGCGCACCTACACCCATAATGCCACTCCAACGTTGTTCAACTTTAAATTTTCTGTCTGGCAGAATCACTGTTTCCAGCAGTTCAACCAGCTGGTTTTGCACCAAAGCTGTTAAGCCAAAGGCTTGCGTCTCCTCTGTTGAGAAATCCAAATTTCTTCCTCCACCAAACAAAATCCGGTTGCCAATGTTCCTGAAATAATAAAACCCTTTGTCGAGATGGAAGGTTCCTTTGATGTGCAAATGATCGATGGGTTCAGTAACCAATACTTGCGCGCGAGCCGGTTTTACATCCAAGTTGAGTAGTTGGGCTGCGAATCCATTGGTGGCAACAAAGACATTTTTTGCACGAAGATTGATGTCTTGTTCCGTTTTTATTTCTACATATTTTGAAAAATCTTCCAGCGATGCAACGGAGATATTATTTAGGATCAGGATGTCTTCAGTTACAACTTTTTTGAGCAGGGATTGCATCATTTTTCCAGTGTTAATCTGCGATTCAATCGGATTTAGAAAACCATCATTCAGAATATTTTTAAACTGGAATTTGTTGGGCACTTTCACAAACGCATTGCTGTTAAAAATGGGATGCAGCAATTCGTTAATTTTTGAAAATTGATTATTACAGGCTAAAAAAGTTTCTGTATCCTTTTTTAAAAAATATTCGTAGCCACCATGATTTTTATAACCGATTTGTTTGTCTCCCAGCATTTCGCGCAGAAGCCTGATGCCTTCAAATCTTTTCTTGACCAACCGAAAAACCTCATCTTCGGTATGTGTTTTCAAGTCTGAAATTAATTCGGACATGCTTCCAAAACAAGCAAAACCGGCATTTTTTGTACTGGCGCCATTGGGAAGTAAGCCGCGTTCCAAAACAATTATTTTGCTTTTTGGGTGTAGTTTTCTCAGATGAAGCGCACAGTTTAATCCTACTATCCCGCTTCCGACGACTGCAAAATCTACATTGTCGAACCATGTTTTAACCTCCCAATAACTAAAGTTGTGCATACAGTAAATTTCGGTATAAAGGTACTTTTTCTTTTGAAAAAATAACCTCTCTCTTGCTGAAAAATAATCACTTTATGACATAAAAAAACCCCTCAAAACTTGAGAGGTTTCATTTAATAAAACCTAATAGCGAGTATATTAGAACTCTAAATCTACAACCAAATCAAATTCGTCGTAGATGGCTTTGTCACCGATGCTGTCGAAAAAGCTGGCAGAACCATATTTCAAACCGTAATCAGTCCGGTCGATTTTTAAGGTTGCAGAAGCTTTGCTGCCATAGATAGAAATGGGAAAACTTACAGATCTAGTCACATCTTTGATGGTCAAATCGGCAGTTGCTTCGTAAGAATTTTTTCCTTTGGCAACAATTCCGGTAAAGACTAATTTAGCTTCCGGATAGGCTTCTACCCCAAAAAAATCAGGTGATTTGAGATGCCCTTCCAATTTACCTTTGTATTCTCCGGTTAAGTCTTCACTGTTTAACGTGGTTATATCGGCAACAAACTCTCCACCAGTAAGTCTTCCGCTTTCAAAGAGCAAATGACCTGATTTCAAAGCGACACTTCCATGGTGAGAGCCAGTGACTTTATAGCCTTTCCAGATGATTTTACTTTGTTCGAGTTTCACTTCTTTTTTTTCAATACCAATGGTAAAAGCGGACACTGCTAACACCAACACGAGAGCCAAGCCTCCTTTGATAACATTTTTCATAGAAAATTGAATTTTTAGGTTAGATAAATAAACAGATTAATACTAAATAGTCATAAACAATTCTTCTTTAGACTTCCGGACTTTGGCAAGGTTTAATGTCATGTCTTCAACCGATCGATAGCCTATAGCGGCAACTACCGCCGATGTCAGGCCTTGGGCTTTGAGGTTCAAAATATGGTCGTAAGCCTCCGGCTCAAAACCTTCAATCGGGCAAGTATCAATTTTTAGTTCGGCTGCCGAAGTTAAAAGAAATCCTAAAGCGATGTATGCTTGCTTGGCATTCCAAAATGCTTTGGCTTCGACAGGGACTTGACGAATGTTGGTTTTCATAAAAGTTCCGTATGAAGCTAAATTATCTACCGGGATATTCCGTGTTTTGGCGGTCAGCTCAATCAATGCATCCACATCTGCATCACCCACTTCGAGTTGATTGGCCAAAATCAGCAAGTGTGAAGCTTCTACGATTTGCGATTGTCCCCAAGAGTGCGGTTGCAATTGCTTTCTTACTTCCGGATTTTCAATGAAGATAAATTTGTAGGGTTGTAAGCCGTATGACGAAGCCGAAAGTTGAAGTGCTGTTTTGAGCAATTCCAAATCTTCGTTGGAAATTTTTTTGGCTGCATCAAATTTTTTGGTGGCATAGCGCCATTGCAGGCTTTCGATAAGCGGATGGGTAATTTTTTCTTGTGTACTCATAGCTAATTATTGATTTGAAATGGGATTTTTTAAAGTATTTAATAAAAAGATAAAATTTTCGGCTTCAGCAAAGTTTAACGATTGAATAAAATTTTCTTCAAACTTAACTATCAGCGGATCTATCTGACGAAGCGTTTTGATGCCTTTTTCTGTGATGGTGATTTCAACTTTTCGCCGGTTAAAAGGACACGTTTTCCGATCGACCAAACCTTTTTTCAAAAGTTTTTCTACCAATCGGGTGGTATTGCTCATTTTAGCAATCATACGATCTTGAATATCACACATGTTGGCTGGTTCACCCTTACGGCCTCTCAATATTCTCAACACATTAAACTGTTCGCTCGAAATATCAAAAGGTTTCAGCAATTCGTTGATTTTCTCAGACAACAGGTTGGCAGTTATTAACAGGTTAATTACCGCTTGTTTACCCCGAGATGTTTTGATAGTATCAGTCATTGTTGTATAAACAATATTTGTATGAACAAATTTATTACAATAAACCAAACGAACAACAAGGTGTATTTTAAATTTTTGTTAAAAGTTTGGCTTTTTTATACCCGAAAGATTTTGTGAGCCATTGGGTATTGTTTATTTTTAATAAGTCAATCCCCCCCAATAATCTCGATAAAAATACCGTTCGGATCCTGGATCAATACAAAAGTTTTTCCGTTTGGCAGTTTCATGGGCGTTGCACCAAGTGTTTTCACATTATGCGCTTTAAATCTTTTTAAAAAAGGCGCAACCGATTTGACGAGTAAGGTGGTGTATTGCACCCCAACATCGTCCTGAATTCTTTTGGGAAAACCCTTCAAATGTATTGTGTCGAATACCACCAATTTCCATTCCGGCGCAGTAGGATTATCCTCCAGCTTGAGCGCGGACACCCTAAACGGTATGCTGTCTGAAAGCCCTGAATTATTGCCAAATTCAGCATCGATATCGAACTGGCGGCTGTCCACCATCCCAATCACGTTTTTGTAAAACGCCAATGACTCATCCAGATTTTTAACAACAATCCCGACCTGAAATGACGGAGATTCAAATTCTGAATTAGAGAGAGGCAAAGTGTCTGAGGTTTCTTCTTTATTTTCGCAGGAGGTTAGTCCCACCGTAACAAACAATAAAGAAACAATAGCACGCAAAGATGTCAAAAAATGGTTTTTCATGGGGTTCGTTTTTTGGTTAGGTGAAAAAATGCACCTAAATTTATGAAAATTTAAAAACCACCGCCCCAAAACACTGTTAAAAAATAAAATCGTCTCATTGAGTATGTTAAATTTAAAAATAAGCCTGTCAATCCTGCATATATTTGAATTAATATAAACTCACTCTAACGTTGTAATTCAAAAACAGGGTTTTTGCAACTTCCTACAATGATTTTTGTCATATTTTACAGGGCTTTAGAGACGGAAATTTGTAATATGAAAAGTGAATTATTAACCAAAAATATATAGTATGTATAACGTAAAAGTTTCACCCTTGGGAATCATGGAAAACAAAAGTGCGATTGACAATTGGGTCAACGGAATCGCCGAACAATGCGGAGCCAAAAACATTCATTGGTGCGATGGTTCTCAAAAAGAATATGACAATTTGTGCGATCTTTTGGTAAGAAAAGGAACGTTTATCAAATTAAATCAAGAAAAACGCCCCAACAGCTTTGCTTGTTTCAGCGACCCCAGCGATGTGGCGCGCGTAGAAGATAAAACCTTTATCTGTAGCCGCCGAAAAGAAGATGCCGGGCCTACCAACAACTGGATGGCTCCTGAAGAAATGAAACACATCCTTAACAACCTGCTTACCGATTCGATGCAAGGCAGGACACTCTATGCAATCCCTTTTTGTATGGGGCCTTTGGGGTCTCCTTATGCGAGATATGGCGTACAGGTCACCGACTCAGAATATGTAGTTGTCAACATGAAAATCATGACCCGTATGGGCGATGAAGTGATGCCCTACTTGCAGAGTGACAACTACGTAAAATGTATTCACACCATTGGCGCACCACTCAGACCTGGGCAAGAAGATGTCAAATGGCCTTGCAATCCGGAAACCAAATACATATCCCACTTTCCGGAAGAACGCATGGTCATATCTTATGGCAGCGGCTACGGCGGTAACGCATTGATGGGGAAAAAATGCTTTGCTTTGCGCATTGCATCCGTGATGGCGCGGGAAGAAAATTGGCTGGCCGAGCACATGCTCATCATGGGGGTCGAATCGCCCGAAGGAGAAAAAACCTATCTGGGAGCAGCTTTCCCAAGTGCTTGTGGCAAAACAAATTTTGCTATGCTCATTCCACCCAAAGAAATGCAAGGGTGGAAAGTAACCACCATAGGCGATGATATTGCCTGGGTACACATCCGAAAAGACGGGAAATTAACTGCTATCAATCCTGAATCAGGCTACTTTGGCGTGGCACCGGGCACCAACTACGAGACCAATCCGAACGCGATGGAATCTATGAGAAAAAACACGATTTTCACCAATGTTGCTGTCACACCCGGTGGAGATGTTTGGTGGGAAGGCCTGACTCCACAACCACCCAAAAACTTGATTGATTGGCATGGATTGCCTTGGGATCCAAAAAGCGGGAAACCAGCAGCCCACCCCAATTCCAGATTTACCGCACCTTCCTATCAAAATCCGGCTATCGACAGCGAATGGGACAACCCGAATGGCGTGCAAATCGAAGGATTTATTTTTGGCGGGCGAAGGACAACCACCGTACCGTTAGTCTATCAGTCATTCAACTGGAATTTTGGGGTTTATCTTGCTACCACCATGGGAAGTGAAACCACCGCGGCGGCCTTCGGAGAAGTCGGAAAAATTAGAAGAGACCCCTTTGCAATGCTCCCTTTTATGGGCTACCACATCGGTGATTATGTCAATCATTGGTTGCAATTTGGCCGTGATTTACCGATGACACCTAGGATCTTTGGTGTAAATTGGTTTAGAAAAGATGAACATGGCAAATTCTTATGGCCTGGTTTTGGCGAAAATATGCGCGTACTCAAGTGGATTGTGCAACGCATCAAAGGCCAAAATTCTGCTATTGAAAGCCCAATCGGCTGGATGCCTACCTATAAAGATTTGGACTGGTCTGGATTGGAAAATTTCACCAAGGATGATTTTGCCAAAATCATGGAAATAGATCGTGAACTTTGGAAAAAAGAATTATTATCACACGAAGAATTGTTTGAAAAAATGTATGATAAACTCCCGAAAGAATTCTTCTTCATGCGCGAGCTTCTACTTTCCTCTTTGTGGCGGTCACCCGAGCACTGGGGATTACAACCCGAATAAAATGACTCCCGCTAATTTTAAAAACAAACGGCCTGTTTATACTGATAGGCACAGGCCGTTTTGGCATAAAAACTGATTTTTAAAAATTATACATCGCTTACATGAATTGGTTTTTGGATTTGTTCCAGTCACAGAGCATTGCGCAGACCGTAGTTGTCTATGGTTTGGCTATATCACTGGGAATTTGGTTTGGAAAAATTAAAATCTTCGGTATTTCGTTGGGTGTAACCTGGGTCTTGTTTGTCGGGATTATTTTCTCTGCCTTAGGATTGACAATCCATCTGGAGACCGAACATTTTTTGAAAGAATTCGGATTAGTCCTTTTTGTTTATGCCATCGGATTGTTGGTAGGCCCTGGCTTTTTCGTGTCGCTTAAAAAATCCGGATTGCCTTCCAATTTGATGGCAACAGCCATTGTAGGTCTCGGTTTTTGTATCACCTTGGTTTTGTTTTACCTGAGCAACACCGACATTTTTGTCATGACGGGAATCATGAGTGGAGCCGTTACCAACACCCCCGGACTGGGCGCGGCACAAGCCAGCTTGAGCAGCCTCAACCGTTTGGATGTAGATTCTTCCATGATCACACTGGCCTATGCCGTGGCTTATCCTTTTGGTGTTTTTGGCATCATAGCTTCCTTTTTGATGTTAAAAAAAATCTTTAAAATAGATATAGAAAAAGAAAATGAACTTCATCGCAAACTGTCTTTTCTGAAAAAAGACAAAGTGGTGTCCGTTCACCTAACAGTTGAAAACAAGCAGTTGGATGGAAAACAACTACTCCAAATATTCGAAATGATAGAAGAACCCATTGTAGTTTCTCGGATGATGCACAAAGGTCAAATCATCACACCTAAACCCAATCAGGTGGTGTCTGCAGGAGATACGCTTCTGATTGTCACCCAAAAAAACTTGCTATCCAAACTCAAATTGCTCATTGGAGACGAAAGTTCCATCAATCTTAAATCCGAGCCCGAAAGCAATTTGGTATCCAATGAAGTGGTGGTTACGCGCAAAGAAGTTACACACCACCGGATTGGTGGGATTCCCGAACTACACCAGCATCATTTCACGCTGGTAAGGGTAAAACGTGCCGGTATCGAAATGATTCCGCATGGCAATTTACATCTACAATTGGGTGACGTGGTGCGAGTCGTAGGAACGGAAAATGGCGTTAGCAGAATTACGGCGGCATTGGGGAATTCACTAAAAAAATTAGAAACCCCAGACTTAGCTCCTATTTTCTTTGGCATCGTGCTGGGCATTATTTTAGGAAGCATCCCTTTGTCTATCCCCAATATTCCAATACCCGTAAAAATTGGGATGGCTGGCGGGCCACTAATTGCCTCATTACTTCTGAGTCGATACGGAAATAAGCTGTATTTGAATAACTACACTACCTTTAGTGTTAACATGATGATGCGCGAACTGGGCATCGCTCTGTTCTTGGCTAGCGTTGGTTTAGGCAGCGGGCACAATCTGTTGAAAGCGTTTACGGAAAATTCGGGTTGGTATTGGATTTTTTTTGGAATGCTCATTACAATTATTCCACTTCTAACAGTAGGATACATTGCCAAAAAATATTTTAAAAAGACCTTTTTTGAAGTCTGCGGTTTGTTGGCCGGAGCTTCCACAGATCCGCCTGCGCTTAATTTTGCTTTGAAAATGGCAGGGAACGATATTCCTTCTGCAACCTACGCCACCGTTTATCCCCTAACCATGATTTTGAGAATCATCGGGGCACAATTGCTCATTTTAATGTTTGCCTGAGAAAAAAAGTCACCCGTGAAAATTGTAACGGGCAATAAACAACCCGTCTGTAACTGACGGTATCTGACCGAAAGTTCGGGCGGGTAGGCAATGTCGGAAACGGGAAGCATTTGTGGGAAGCAAACTTTTGACTTTAACCCTGAGTCTTGATTCCCGAGTCCTAAGCCCTGTTTCTTGTTTCAAAAAAATCCCGACTTCATCATCAATGTTAAATTGTATTTAAGAATTTGCTTAAATACTAAGATTTTGTATATTTGCTCAGAAATTAATTTGTCTCAAATGAGAGAAGCAGAAAAAGAACAAACGTGCATCCGGCTTTTTGCCGATCAGGTGCAAATTAGCGGATGCAAAGAAAAATTATTCTCAAACGCAGATACATTTTACCAATTGAGCAACTTATTGTCACTGGCAGGAAATGAAGTGCGGTTAAAAATCCTATTCTTGTTAGAAGAAGAGGGTGAACTTTGTCCCTGTGACTTAGCCGACATTTTAGGAATGAGTGTTCCTGCCGTCTCACAACATTTGCGAAAACTTAAAGACGGAGGTGTGGTGGTTACCAGACGAGATGGACAGACTATATTTTATTCGCTTAAATCCGAAAATTTAAATTTACTAAAACCACTTTTTAAACACATCGTTAATCAAAATTTGAATACAAAATCCCATGAACAAATCCTCTGATTCCACCAAAAAAAAGACAGGCAAATTCGCCGGAGCGGGATTGCTCGTTGCCATTTCTGCCTCATTATGCTGTATTACACCGGTGTTAGCCCTTATTTCGGGTACTTCCGGTATCGCCTCCACATTTTCATTTATGGAACCCTTTAGGCCTTATCTGATTGCCATTACCATTTTGTTGTTGGGTTTCGCTTGGTATCAAAAGCTAATCCCGATGGCTATCGGGACAAGATCGACAGAAGAAATTGCATGCGCCTGCGAAGACAATGCGTCTGCCGGCAAGGAAGGAAAAAAACCCTTTATACAGACCAAAACATTTTTGGGAATTATTACAATTTTTGCCGCCTTGATGCTTGCCTTTCCAAACTACGCCCACCTATTTTATCCCAAGACTGAAAAAGAGGTGATGGTGGTTGCTGCAAATAACATAAAGGAAGTAAAATTCAATATAAGCGGCATGACCTGCAGCGGTTGTGCCGAACACATTGAACATAAAGTGAATAATCTCGAAGGAGTAATGTCATCAATAGCATCCTACGAAAAAGGCGATATCATTATTCAATTTGACAGCAGTATAACATCAAGAGAAGAAATAGAAAAAACCATTAACGCAACAGGCTATACAATTGTCAATAACAAATGAAAACGTATTCTACCATTACCTGCCCTACATGCAAACACCAAAAAACCGAAGAAATGCCGACCGACGCATGTCAGTTTTTTTATGAATGCGAGAATTGCCATAACATTCTGAGGCCTCTCGAAGGCGATTGTTGTGTTTATTGCAGCTATGGGACCGAAAAATGTCCTTCCATTCAAGAAAAAGGATGTTGCAATTAAAAGAATAAGTTCTTCGAATTAACACTTCTTTTTGGACTTTCCCCCAACAAAGCCTATTCCATAGCCTTGTTGGGGTCGGGCTATCCGTTTCAATCTTTTTTTATAGAAAACCAAAAAAAGGATTTACACTGTTATCCCTAACGCAAATTTATTTATTAAATTAACATGATATTTGAAAACATGAAAACCACCTACCATATCTCCGGAATGACCTGCAATGGTTGCCGGAACAATGCCGAAAAATCGCTCTCTAAAATAGATGGCATTATCGGTGCATCCGTTAATCTGGAAAAACAAGAAGCGGTCATCGAATCAAAAAAAGAACTGCCGATTACGACATTGCAAGAGGCTTTGATAAAAGATAAGCTACATTACACCATTCACCCCGCAGATGGAAAACCACATCATCAGCACGAACATCATCATTCAAATGAATCAACGGGTAGCGGCGTGTATGAATGCCCGATGCACTGTGAAGGGGATAAAACCTACGACAAAGCCGGCGACTGCCCGGTTTGCGGCATGGATTTGACCGAACAACCCAAAATCACTTCCGGTTCGGTCAAATACACCTGCCCGATGCATCCGGAGGTCATTCGCGACGAACCCGGCGATTGCCCCGTCTGCGGTATGGATTTGATTCTTATCGAAACGGAAGTTGAAGTAGAAAACAAAACCTACGACAACCTCCTGCAAAAATTCAAACTTTCCGTGCTATTCACCTTGCCGGTTTTTCTCATCGCCATGTCAGAAATGATTCCGGGCGAGCCTCTTTACAAATTGTTTCCGCAGCAATATTGGAATTGGATTCAATTTGCCTTGTCACTCCCCGTGGTGTTTTACACCTGCTGGATGTTCTTCGAGCGCGCTTATAAATCGGTTATCAACCGCCATCTGAATATGTTCACCCTCATCGGAATCGGTGCGGGGATTGCCTTTGTGTACAGCACTTTCGCACTGCTTTTCCCAAGTGTTTTCCCAGTTCAATTCAAAAGCAGCAACGGAACGACTTTCGTGTATTTTGAAGCGGTCACTGTGATTCTCACTTTGGTCATGTTGGGCCAGCTGCTCGAAGCACGAGCGCATTCTCAAACCAACGGAGCCATCAAAGCATTGCTGAAATTGGCTCCCAACACCGCTACAAAAGTGGTGGATGGCAAAGAAATACGCGTCGCAGTCGATACCATCCAAAAAGGAGACTTGCTTCGTGTCAAGCCCGGTGAGAAAATTCCGGTGGATGGAAGTGTTACAGAGGGAGAAAGCAATGTCGATGAGTCGATGATTACAGGTGAACCTGTTCCGGTCAATAAAAAAACAGGAAATACCGTGCATTCCGGAACGGTCAACGGCAATCAATCTTTTGTGATGGTTGCCGAAAAAGTCGGCTCCGAGACGCTCTTGGCGCAAATCATCAAAATGGTCAACGATGCGAGCCGATCGAAAGCGCCCATCCAAAAATTAGCCGACCGTGTCTCCGGATATTTCGTCCCAATCGTAATTGCGATTTCTGTACTTACTTTTGTTATTTGGGCAATTTTCGGCCCCGAACCTCACTATGTCTTTGCCTTTGTGAATGCCATCGCAGTGCTTATCATTGCCTGTCCCTGTGCCTTGGGATTGGCCACACCGATGTCGGTCATGGTGGGTGTAGGCAAAGGGGCGCAAAACGGCGTACTCATCAAAAATGCCGAAGCACTTGAAAAACTCAACCGCATCGATGTGCTCATCATCGATAAAACCGGAACTGTGACTGAAGGAAAACCTTCCGTGGAGCGGGTGGTTGCCACTGGCGGAGAATTTTCGGATGAAAAAGTTTTACAGATTTTGGTTTCCATCAATCGGCAAAGCGAACATCCGCTGGCAGAAGCCATCGTGAATTACGGAAATAAAAAGGCAGTTTCTCCGCTTGATATTAAAGATTTTAAAGCCGTGGCCGGCATGGGCGTGACCGCCAAAGTCGGGAGTCAACATGCCGCCTTGGGTAATCGCAAGCTGATGGAACGCGAGGATGTTTTGATTCCCGAATCGCTTGAACAGGAAATCATCAGCGAGCAGAAAAAGGGGAAAACCGTTTCCTATTTGGCAGTTGAAGGGAAAATTGCAGGCTATGTAACCATCAGCGATGCCATCAAAAAAACCAGTAAAGCTGCCATCGAAGCACTTCAAAAAGGCGGTTTGGAAGTTATCATGCTGACGGGTGACAATGAATTTACCGCGGCGGCAGTCAGCAAAGAATTGAATCTGAAACATTTCAGGGCAGGCTGTTTACCGGAAGACAAACTCGAAGATATCAAACGCTTGCAATCCGAAGGAAAAAAAGTGGCCATGGCGGGCGATGGTATCAACGATGCTCCGGCTTTGGCACAATCGGATGTGGGTATCGCCATGGGGACTGGTACGGATGTTGCAATCGAGAGCGCCGGCATAACCCTTGTGAAAGGCGACCTTAACGGGATTGTCAAAGCTATCAAACTAAGCCACAAAGTGATGAGAAACATCAAACAGAACTTGTTCTTTGCGTTTATTTACAACTCCATCGGCGTGCCGGTTGCTGCGGGCGTTTTGTTTCCCGTCTTCGGCTTGTTGCTTTCCCCGATGATAGCTGCCGCCGCAATGAGCTTCAGTTCCGTTTCCGTGATTGTCAATGCACTCAGGTTGAGAACGGCCAAGCTTTTGTAAAAAAATATTTAAAACTGTTAAAATATCAGTTTGGTTCATTCGTTATTTCAGTCTAAACACTAAACTAAACGATGATGAAAAATTTGATTTCAGCAGCTTTTTTTGTTGTATTCGTTTCTGTCAATGCGCAAACAAAAATAGGTGGCAAACTTGCCTACGGAAGTGAAATAGAAAGTTTCGGTATCGGCGCAAAAGCAACGTTTGCAATTGACAGTAAGTTTTCTATTTCTCCCGAAATTCTTTATTTTACGGAAAATGACAACGTTTCCCTTTTCGAATTGAATGCAGATTTGCATTATCGTTTGGATGACAATTGGAGCGGGTTTAACCCCTATCTGATTGGGGGGTTCAATTATGTTGACTTGAATGTGGATAACCGGTTCAATGACAGCTCTGATTCTGAAGCCGGCCTCAATTTGGGTTTGGGAACGGAATATCCTATTTCCGACGAATTTTCATTCATTTCTGAAGTTAAATATGTGTTGAGTGATTTTGATCAATTGGTTATTGGGATTGGTTTTTTGTATCGTCTTTAGTTAAATTCTATTGCCTAGGTTTTGCCGTCTGCAAATTTTTCTTAGATTCGTGGACTAAAACAAAACCTTATGACCCCTTTTTTAGCCGAACTGATTGGCTCCATGCTTCTTATTTTATTTGGGGCTGGCGTTTGTTGCAATGTAAGCCTGAGCAAAACATACGGCCATCAATCCGGTTGGATTGTGATTGTGTTTGGTTGGGCAATTGGCGTTTTTGTAGGCGTTTTTGTTGCCGGATCGATTTCAGGTGCACATCTCAACCCCGCCGTAACAATTGGATTGGCTCTCGTAGGTTCTTTCCCGTGGGAACAAGTCCCAATTTTTATCCTTGCCCAGTTGTTGGGGGCAGCTTTGGGGGCAGCTATAACTTGGCTTCATTACAAACCTCATTTTGACGTAACCGAAAATGCGGATACTATTTTGGGTGTCTTCAGCACAGGCCCGGCTATAAAACACACTTTTCAAAACTTGATTTCGGAAATCGTTGGCACCTTCATCTTGGTGTTTGCTGTATTTTATATTTCGGGGGCAAGTGTCGGAGAACAAAAAGCTTCTTTGGGTGCTTTAGATGCATTGCCGGTAGCCTTGTTGGTATTAGGCCTAGGCGTATCCTTTGGTGGGACTACAGGCTATGCCATCAACCCCGCGCGTGATTTGGGACCGCGTATCGTGCATGCCTTTCTCCCCATTCCACATAAAGGGGACAGCAATTGGCAGTACGCTTGGATCCCGGTTATCGGCCCGGTTATCGGGGCAAGTTTGGCCGCAGGTTTGTTTTTGATTTTAAAATAAATTCGTTTTTTGACAAGAAAAAACCCTTAACTCGCTGAAATAAAGCAAAATAAGGGTTTATCTATGTACTCGGAGTGGGACTTGAACCCACACAGGCATTTCTGCCTACAGGATTTTAAGTCCTGCGTGTCTACCGATTCCACCATCCGAGCCAAATAAAAAAAGAGCGAAAAACGGGATTCGAACCCGCGACCTCAACCTTGGCAAGGTTGCGCTCTACCAACTGAGCTATTTTCGCAATCTTAGAAAAACGCAGTTGCGTTTTATATCAAAAAAGTAAAGTCTATTTAACTTTATCAGAACGTATTTTCTTTCTAATGCGGGAGCAAATTTAATACATTTATGAGAATTTCAAAGAAAAAATTGTATTTCTCCGAAATCGGTTTGTCAAAAACCTCAACTTATTCAGTCTGTGCGTGAAATAAAGTTTGATAATTGATTAAGTGTTGGTTTTTTTATGTTTTTGATGTACTTTTATTTCTTTCCAACATCCGTTTGATTTCGTTGAGCTTCATCAACGCTTCAACCGGTGTGAGGGTGTTGATGTCAATCAAAGTCAGTTCGTCCCGGATTTCTTCCAACAGTGGATCGTCCAAATTGAAAAAACTAAGCTGGTAATCGGATGATTTTGCTTGTTTGACTTGCTCGGCGATGCGGTCTCCTGAATGAGATTCTTCCAATTTTTTCAACATTTTATTGGCCTGGTCAATCACCTGACGAGGCATGCCCGCCATCTTAGCCACGTGAATCCCGAAACTGTGTGCACTGCCACCTTCCACCAGTTTCCTCAAAAACAACACCTTGTCTTTGAGTTCTTTGACCGAAACATTGAAGTTTTTGATACGTCCGAAACTTTCTGCCATGTCATTCAGTTCGTGATAATGTGTTGCAAAAAGAGTCTTTGGGTGATGGGGATGCTCGTGCAAATAAGCCGCGATGGCCCAAGCTATCGAAATGCCGTCATAGGTGCTGGTGCCGCGCCCAATTTCATCTAACAAAATCAAACTCCGTTCCGACAGATTGTTCAAAATACTGGAGGTCTCGTTCATTTCGACCATAAAGGTTGATTCGCCGGAGGAGATGTTATCAGATGCACCTACTCGTGTAAAAATCTTATCAACCAAGCCAATGTGTGCTTTTTCGGCAGGAACAAAGCTGCCCATTTGCGCCATGATGACCACCAAAGCCGTTTGGCGGAGAATGGCAGACTTTCCGGACATGTTCGGCCCGGTTATCATGATGATTTGTTGACTATCGTTATCCAAAAATAAGTCATTGGCAATGTAGCTCTCCCCCAAAGGCAATTGTTTTTCAATCACCGGATGCCGTGCTTGTGTCAACACAATTTCAAAATTTTCGTCCAAAGTTGGGCAGACATACCTGTTTTCTTGTGCCAAAGCCGCAAATGAGGTTAGGCAATCCAACTCGGCTGCCAGAGCCGCGTTTTGCTGAATTGGCGCGATGTATTCCTGAACTTCAGCCACCAATCTGGCAAAAAGTTCTTGTTCCAACTGAAGTATTTTGTCTTCGGCACCCAATATTTTTTCCTCAAATATTTTAAGTTCTTCGGTAATATACCGTTCTGCATTGACTAAGGTTTGCTTTCGAATCCATTCTGCCGGCACCTTGTCTTTGTGGGTGTTGCGGACTTCGATGTAATATCCGAAGACGTTGTTGGACGCAATTTTCAAAGAACTGATTCCAGTGCGTTGCGATTCTCTCAAAACAATGTCATCAAGGTATTTCTTGCCTGAGTGCGCAATGTCCCGTAGCGCATCGAGTTCTTCAGAAACGCCGTGGGCGATGGCATTGCCTTTGAGGATGTTGACCGGAGTTTCGGAATGCAAAGTTTGGGCAATTTGTTTGCGTAAAGTTTCGCAATGCTGCAACCGGTCGCCGATGGTGCGCAACGCTTCTTCTTTGGCATTCATCGCCGTCCGTTTAATCGGGATAAGTGATTCCAACGACAGGTAGAGCTGATAAACCTCTCGCGGAGAAATTTTCCCGGTGGCTGCTTTAGAAAGCAATCGTTCCAAATCGCCGATTTGTTTGAGTTGTTTTCGAACCGTTTGCAGTTCGGTTTCCGTTTCTAAAAAATAGGAGACGATGTTATGACGGCGCGCTATTTTTTTTAAGTTTTTGAGTGGCATCGCAATCCAGCGTTTCAGCATCCGCGCCCCCATTGGGGTGACGGTTTTGTCCATGATGTCGAGCAGTGTTGTGCCGCCGGCATGAGGTGTAAAATACAGCTCCAGATTGCGCATGGTAAAGCGATCCATCCATACATATTCCTCTTCGGGAATACGATGGATGGCGGAGATATGCTGCAACCGGTGATGTTGGGTTTCGGAAAGGTAATGCAAAATGGCACCCGAAGCCACAATTCCTTCATCGAGAGCCTCGATCCCAAAACCTTTGAGCGATTGGGTTTGAAAATGTCGGGTAAGAATTTCTCTGGAAAAATCAATTTGAAAAGCCCAATCTTCCAAATAAAACGTGTGATGTTTATCACCAAAAGCATCTATAAAAGTATTTTTCTTGGGTTTGGAAACAAGTATTTCGCTGGGGGAAAAATTTTGAAGGAGTTTGTCGATGAGTGCCGCGTCTCCCTGAGTGGTCAGAAATTCGCCGGTAGAAATATCAAGAAAGGCTATACCAATGTGTTGCAGGCCAAAATGAACGGCACTTAAAAAATTGTTGCTCTTCGATTGCAAAACCTCATCATTGAGTGCCACGCCGGGTGTGATGAGCTCGGTTACACCCCGTTTGACAATGGTTTTGGTGAGTTTAGGGTCTTCGAGTTGGTCACAGATGGCAACCCGAAAACCGGCTTTGACCAATTTGGGCAGATAGGTATTGAGCGAGTGATGTGGAAAACCGGCTAAAGCAGTTTCGCTTGCTGAGCCTGCACCGCGCTTGGTGAGGATGATATCTAATATTTTGCTGGCACGTACCGCATCTTCCCCAAAAGTCTCATAGAAGTCTCCGACTCTAAAAAGCAACAATGCATCGGGATACTTGGCCTTGATGCTGTTGTATTGTTTCATTAAGGGTGTGGTCTGTTCGGATGCTTTCACTTTTGATGTTTTCTTCGCTCAAAAATACAAATTTAACCGGAAGCAAATTTTAAAAAAAAACATGCTTTTCTGTAATCAAAACGCTCATTTTCGGTAGTTATATTTTATTATCAAAGTTTAAATCTGTACATAAAACAAGTGCTTTGTACGGTTGATATAACTAATTTAAAATTCTATCTTTGTCGTTTAACTCAAAAAAATGACCCAAACCGTTATCTTTGATATGGATGGCGTAATAATCGACAGTGAGCCACTCCATCACATTTCTCAAAAAAAATTAATTCAAAGGTTAGGGTTTTCGCAGACTGATGAAGAAATGCAAAATTTTATTGGCACTTCTTCCAAGAATATGTGGCAAACCCTCAAAAACCAATATACGTTGCCTCATTCGGTCGAAGAATTGATGGAGATGGGGCTTCAGTCTTATTTTGAAATATTGGATCAAACAACGATTGAGCCGATTGCCGGTGTCCGGGAATTGATTGAAAATTTATCTGTTCAGAAAATCCGACTGGTACTGGCTTCCTCCTCTGAGCGGAAAAGTATCGACAAAGTACTCAAACTCTTTTCGCTCGAAAAATATTTTGATTGTTGCATCAGCGGTGCGGAATTTATCCAATCCAAACCCCACCCAGGAATATTTCTGGCCGCTCTTCATAAAACACAAACCCAACCCCATCAGGCAGTTGTCATAGAAGATTCTACCAATGGAATCAAGGCAGCCAAGGCGGCGGGAATCTTCTGTTTCGGGTATGACAATCCCCATTCGCCCGGTCAGGCTTTGCACTTGTCGGATTGTGTAATCGACAGTTTTCTACACCCGGGCATCACAGATATTATTTTGAGAAAATGAACATTTTCATCACAGGTATCGGGACGGATGTCGGCAAAACGATAGTTTCAGCGATTGTTGTAGAAGCCCTGCAAGCCGATTATTGGAAACCCATACAGGCAGGTAATTTGGATTGGACGGACACCCACACGGTGGCATCGCTTGTAAGCAATAAAAAATCAGTCTTTCATCCGGAGGCATTTCGGTTGAAAACACCCATGAGCCCGCATGCGGCCGCAGAGATTGAACATGTTGATATCAATCTAAAAAAAATCAAGCGGCCAAAAACAAAAAACCGATTGGTCATTGAAGGAGCCGGTGGGCTATTAGTCCCGTTAAACAACCAAAATACCATCGTCGATTTGATACGACCCGATGATTTTGTATTGGTGGTATCGAAACACTATCTCGGCAGCATAAACCATACTTTAATGACGCTGGAAATCTTAAAATCCAGAAAATTAAAAAATATCAAACTAATCTTTAAAGGCATCCCAGACCTATCGGCCGAATCAATCATTGAAAAAATGAGCGGAATAACGGTTATCGGCCTGATTGATCAGGAAAAACAAATCACCCCGGAAATGGTATCAAAATATGCATCCCAACTCAAACCTATACTTAAAAAATTAACTGACTCACAAACATGATTTTTCACGATATCGACAAAAACCACCTGTGGCATCCTTACACCCAACACAAAACTGCCGAACCACCCATTTGTATTGTCCGTGGTAAAGGCGCACTGCTTTGGGACAAAGCAGGAAAAGAATACATCGATGCCATTGCTTCTTGGTGGGTGAACCCTTTTGGGCACGCCAATGAATATTTGGCAACGAGAATCCACGAACAGTTGCTCACGCTTGAGCACGTGCTTTTTGGTGGATTTACCCACACACCTGCCATCAAGTTGGCAAAAAAACTATTGCCTCTACTGCCTGATAACCAACAAAGATTATTTTTCTCAGATAACGGCTCAACAGCTGTAGAAGTTGCCATCAAAATGGCATTTCAATATCACCTCAACAAAGGGCAAAAGAAAAGGGTTTTGATTGCTTTTGAAGAAGCTTTTCACGGCGACACTTTTGGAGCAATGGCTGTTTCAGGCATCGGATTGTTTACCCAAGCTTTTGACGGCAACCTGCTCAATGTTGTCCGGATTCCGATTCCCAAGAAAGGAAAGGAAGACGAAAGTATTCAAAAATTGGCAGCTGCCCTCGCTGCCAAAGATGTGGCAGCATTCATTTTTGAGCCCTTGGTGCAAGGTGCAGCCGGTATGCAAATGTATGCGCCTGAAGCTTTAAACAAACTGATTGCCGTTTGCAAATCGCACCGCGTATTGACTATTGCCGACGAAGTGATGACCGGCTTTGGTAAAACGGGCAAAAATTTTGCCTGTGGTTATTTGACCGAACAACCGGACATCATCTGCCTCTCAAAAGCACTGACAGGCGGGACTGTTCCGATGGCAATAACTTCAACTTCCGAACAGGTATTCGAGGCATTTTATGATGATGACCTCAACAAAGCTTTGTTTCACGGGCATTCATTTACTGCCAACCCAACGGGATGTGTGGCAGCTTTGGCGAGTATCGAGTTGTTGCTTTCTGCGCCCATGCAGCAGAACATCGTCCGAATCAACACGGCTCACCACACATTTAAGCAAACCTACAACAGCCATCCAAAGATAGCTGAACTTCGCATACTTGGGGTAATCATGGCAATTGAACTGAAAACCGAAGAAGAAAATTCGTATTACGGTGAATTGAGAAACAACCTCTATCAATTCTTTATCGATAACGGCATCATTTTGAGGCCGATAGGAAATGTTATCTATATTTTACCGCCGTATGTGATTACCAACAAATCTTTGAAAAAAATTTATGATACCGTTATATTGGCTATTGAAAAATTCGTTTAAATTTGATGAAAATTTCACGGCTGTCTTAACTCAATTTTTGACCTAATTCTTCTGTCAAACTATGATTCACCCCGACACTGAGGTGCGGTTCATCAACGATGAAATCGGCTATGGCGTAGTTGCCAAAAAACTAATCCCAAAGGGAACGATCACTTGGGTTCAAGATGATTTGGACATGGTTTTTTCATCGAAGGAGGTTGATAAATTTTCTCCTGTCATTCAAAAAATGATTGACATTTATTCATTTCGAAACAACAAGGGCGAATCTGTGCTTTGTTGGGATATTGCAAAATATATCAACCACAGTTTTGATTCCAATTGTCTATCGACAGCTTATGATTTCGAAATAGCCATACGCGACATCAACCCGGGCGAGCAACTGACAGACGACTATGGCTATTTGAATATTGCTGAACCTTTTGAGGCTTGCGATGAAGGCACCGATCGCAAAGTGGTTTACCCGGACGATTTGGTTCGGTACCACAAAGTTTGGGACGAAAAACTCACGGAAGCTTTCCCGTTTGTCACCAAGCAAAACCAGCCTCTTAAAATTTATTTCTCAGCAGAAAAATGGAAATTAGTCGAACAAATCGGCGTTGGGAAAAAGAAAATGGATTCCATACTGTTATGTCTTTACCAAGTTTAAAAATGGAAATTCGGTTTTTCGATTTTTCAACTTTGTAAATTTCAAATCTTCGTATTCTTTTGTTTTAAAAGGATTGATACTCCTCAAAAAGTTTGGATATTTGCAAAACAAAATCATGTTTTGAAACCACCAATTTCTATCACGGCCTATTCTTCAATTTCCCCTTTGGGAAGCAATCCTCTGGAAGTGTGGAAAAACTATCAAAGCTCCAAACACTACTTAAGAAGAAATTCTTTTGCTCATTTTGAGTCATGGGTGGGATCATTACATCAGGTAGAAATTGATAAAGTTACCGAGCTTAAAAATTCCAATCCGCATTTCAGGCAATTGGATTTATCGGTATTGTACGCAATTTTTGTAAGCCGAAACGCCATAGCCCTGACAGGCTGGAGCAGCAAAGAACGAATCGGAGTCAATTTTGGATCTTCTCGCGGGGCTACTGCACTTTTTGAAAAATATCACCGCGAATACATTCAGACCGGGCGTTGTGAGACAGTCACTTCACCGACCACGACCTTGGGGAATATTTCTTCATGGGTGGCACACGATTTACAAATTTCGGGGCCGGACATCAGCCATTCCATCACTTGTTCGACTGCTTTGCATGCTTTACTGAACGGTGTGGCTTGGCTGCGGGCCGATATGGCAGATAAGTTTTTGGTAGGCGGAAGCGAAGCTTCACTCACCGGGTTTACGATTGCACAAATGCGGGCATTAAAAATTTATGCAAAAACAAGCCAAGCCTATCCGTGCAAAGCATTTGACTTGAACAAAGAAGAAAACAGCATGGTTTTGGGTGAAGGAGCAGCCGTATTTTGTTTAGAAAAGGGGGTTTCCGAAAAAAGTATCGCGCTGGTAGAAGGGTTAGGTTATGCGACCGAAGTGCTCACACATCCAGTTTCTATTTCTACAGATGCGCGATGCTTTCAGAAATCGATGCAAATGGCTTTAGACGGAAACGCGCCCGAATCGGTTGATGTGATTGTGATGCACGCGCCCGGGACTATCAAGGGAGACTCTTCAGAATATAGTGCAATTCAAAAAGTTTTTGCAGACAAAGTCCCGGCACTTACTTCCAACAAATGGAAAATAGGCCACACCTTTGGCGCAAGTGGATTGTTGAGCGCAGAGTTGGCTCTCTTGATGATGCAACAGCAAGAATTTATTCCGATTCCTTATCTTAAAAACGAAAAAATCCCAAAAAAAATTCAAAAAGTAATGGTAAACGCTGTCGGGTTTGGCGGGAATGCAGTGAGTGTATTGTTTTCAGTTCCGGGCAAATAGAATCACTTTTTAAGTCTAAACAATTTATGGTCTATATTGTGTCGCAAAACACAATGATATATTGTTGATATTCAATAATATATTGTTATTATTGTCCCCTACAACTTAAAACCTTCACTTAAAAGCCTGCAAACCCGTGATATCATTACCGGTGATGAGCAAGTGGATATCATGTGTGCCTTCATAGGTAATCACAGACTCAAGGTTCATCATGTGGCGCATAATCGAATACTCGCCGGTGATGCCCATGCCGCCGAGCACTTGCCTCGCTTCCCGCGCGATTTCGATTGCCATATTGACATTGTTCCGTTTGGCCATCGATATTTGGGCAGTGGTCGCTTTTCCTTGATCGCGCAAAACGCCTAATCGCCATGCCAGCAATTGAGCTTTGGTGATTTTGGTAATCATTTCAGCCAATTTTTTTTGTTGAAGTTGTGTCGCACCGATGGGTTTATCAAACTGAATCCGTTCTTTGGCGTAGCGCAAAGCGGTGTCGTAGCAGTCCATCGCTGCACCGATTGCGCCCCAAGCAATACCGTAACGCGCCGAATCAAGACAACCGAGTGGCGCGCCCAATCCGCTTTTCCCGGGGAGTAAATTTTCCTTGGGGACTTTCACATTGTCAAAAATCAGTTCGCCGGTAGCAGATGCCCGCAGCGACCACTTGTTGTGCGTTTCGGGAGTCGAAAAACCATCCATCCCGCGTTCGACCAACAGTCCGTGGATGCGCCCGGTTTCGTCTTTAGCCCAAACGACCGCCACATCGGCAAAAGGCGCGTTTGAAATCCACATTTTTGCACCGTTGAGTAAAAAGTAACTGCCTTTGTCTTTAAAATTGGTAACCATCCCGCCGGGATTGGAGCCGTGGTCGGGTTCAGTCAAACCAAAGCAACCCATCATTTCGCCGCTTGCCAATTTTGGAAGGAATTTTTGACGTTGTGCTTCGGTGCCGTATTTCCAAATCGGGTACATCACCAAAGAAGATTGAACCGAAGCGGTAGAGCGAATGCCAGAGTCGCCGCGTTCTATTTCCTGCATAATCAACCCGTATGAAATCTGATCTAAGCCTGCGCCGCCATATTCTTCGGGAATATAAGGACCGAAAGCACCAATGTCTGCCAATCCTTTGATGAGTTGTTTGGGGAATTGTGCGCGTTGGGCATAATCTTCAATGATTGGCGTTACCTCTCGCTTGACCCAATCGCGGGCAGATTGCCTCACCAATAAATGTTCTTCGGACAGCAGGTCGTCAAGCTGGTAATAATCGGGGGATTGAAATTGATCTGTTTTCATTTGTGTTTCTCAGTTTGAAACAAAGTTAGGCTTTGTTTGAAAAACTATCAATATTTTTATTTCTTTTTATCTCCATTGCAAGGTTAGTTTCATAAAGCATTTTATCTTTAAAAATATTTACTCAAACAAAAATTATCATCAAGCTATGATAGAAATAGAAAGAAAATTTTTGGTTAATTCCAATCAATTTATGAAAGAAGCCACGCGAAGCTACCTCATTTCGCAAGGATTTCTCAATACGCATCCCGACCGGACGGTGAGAGTCCGGATTAGGGACAACCAAGGCTGGCTGACCGTCAAAGGAAGGTCTGACGAGCGTGGTATCACCAGATTTGAATGGGAAAAGGAAATTCCGGTTGGCGAGGCTTTGGAATTGATGAATTTATGCGAAGAAGGAATTATCCAAAAACGCCGGTTTGAAGTACTTGTTGGGGTACATTTTTTTGAAGTAGATGTATTTTCAGGGTTAAATGAAGGATTGATTTTAGCAGAAATCGAACTTACGGAGACAGATGAACCTTTTGAAAAGCCTGACTGGCTGGGGAAAGAAGTAACCGGGGATTTGCGGTATTACAACTCGCGGCTCAGTCAAAACCCTTATAAAAATTGGAAATAATTTTGTTTTAATTTTCACGTTATTTTCATGTTACTAAACCGACTATTCCTCCGTTTGTGAATATCAAATTTAAGCAAACCACTTTATGACAACAAAAACCTATCGAACAGCAAAAGAAGCCTCCGGTTTGAAAGTTGGAGAATATGTGAAAAATTTTATCGCCGTCGATTTGCACGGCAAGCCTTTCGAGTTGAAAGAGGCTCTGCAAAAAGGCTCATTGGTACTTATTTTCTATCGTGGGCATTGGTGTCCGGTGTGCAACAAACACTTGAAAAAATTAGAAGCAGGTTTAGACAAAATATATGCGAAGGGTGCGCAAGTAATCGCTATTTCCCCTGAAAAATCAGAATTCTTAAAACTTACGGCCGATAAAACAAAGGTTTCGTTTCGTTTGTTGTTCGATGAAGATTATCGGATTTCAAAATTGTTTGATGTCTATTTTAAGCCGGGTACCATTCATCGCTTAATGTACAATAACCTGTTGGGTGCCAAACTCAAAGAAGCTCATTCGGATGACAGCGAACAACTGCCAATTCCAGCTACTTTCATCATCGATTCAAATGCAAAAATCGTTTGGCGGCATTTCGATCCCGACTATACAAAAAGGTCATCGGTTGAGGATATTTTAGCCCATTTGCCGTAACAGATACCGCAACGGGCAAATGAACAGCAAACCGGGTTACTCCGATTTCGAATGCTCGCCGTGTTTTCCGTTAAGAATACATAGCCTCTGACGTTGACACGGCGTATCGAGGTTGAAACTATAAGCACTTGTGGCTTCAAAAGTTCCCTGCAATTTCGCGAAAGATGAAAAACTGACAAATAAAACCACAACAAATAAACACAATTTTTTCATTTATGATGTTTTATAAATAACAGCAATCATTAAATTTATCCATTTAAGGAAGTTTAAAATTAACTAACCCGATTGAATTATTCTTATAAAAAGAAGTTGATTTTTTGTTTGCATTTAGAGAAGTAAATTTTTGTTTTAAACCTGAGTTCGATTAATCCAAAAGTGTCGGTTGAGTAAATTCCGAGTGGTGTTTTGTATCGAAAACCAACATTTTGGATACAGAATCCTATTTTCAATACGCTTTCCCGCCAAATTCTTGGGGATCAAAAGCACTCGAATTGATGGTTTTTGTATCCATTATAAAAATAATCGAACTCAGGTTTTAAGGTCATTTGAGCGTTCTAAAATATTCCAACAAGGCTCTTGCCTCATCTTCCGGAACGTTTTGATTGGTCATCGGAAGGTTGTTGTATTCAGCCAATAATGCTTTGGCTTCTGGATCTTTAGACAACATTTCGATGGGATTCATAATCATGTTCATAATCCACTCAGGGCGGTGTCTTTCCACCACAGCGGTCAAGTCGGGGCCAATCAATTTTTTACCGATGATGTGGCAAGCTGTACATTTTTGGGTAAAAACTTGTTTTCCTGTTTCAGCCAAGGAGGCATCGACTGTTTCGGGAAGCCGGAATACCTTAACTGGGCCTATGCCACTTCCTTTTTTGAGCGTTGTTGCATTCTGTTCAGAATTTGAATCTGATTCAGTAAGTTCCGATTTTTTACCATCATTACAAGCAATGAACAAAAGGAAGCTAAATAAAAGGGAAATTCGAACAGTCATGATTTTGTGTTTTTTGGTTGTCGCTAATTTATAAAAAACGCATTAAGTATTGACCTTTAAATTAAAGTTTCAAAAAAATCTGCCGCTCGTCGTTCGCTATAAAACAAATTCTTAGCTGCTACATACCCCACATGGCCTCCATATTTGCTTATTTCTAACTGAATATAGGGATTCTCGTCTGCTTGTGATGTAGGATAACAATCTCCTGCCAAAAAGGAGTCGTTCTTTGCGTTTAGGATTAAAACCGGGTGTTGGATGTTTGTCAAATAGGCAATACAACTGTTTTTTTGGTAATAATCTTTTGCGTCCAAAAAACCGTGTGCTTTGGAAGTGTAGCAATTGTCGAAATCGATTAAAGTTTTGATTTGTGGAAATCCACCGGGAAATCTTTCGGGAAACATTTGAAACTTTTGTTTGAACTTCTTTTTTAATTGGGCTAAAAATTTTATCCGATAAGCAAAATTTGAAGGAAGATTAAGTTGCTCCAAAGAAGTGCTGAGCGAACAGGGCACAGAAATAGCCACACCACCAATCAATCCGCGTGGATATTTTCTCCCTTCGCCCAAATATTTCAACAGCAAATTGGCTCCCAAACTAAATCCCACCAAACCCATTCTGCAATAGTTTTTATTCTTTTGAATCTGTTGCAAAATTAACTCCAAATCGTCGGTTGCGCCACCGTGATAACTTTTGTACAATCGGTTGGGGACTCCGCTACAACCCCTGAAATTTACTGCAATCACATCCCAACCCCTGCGATTGAATGCCTTGGCCATACCGAGCATATACGGCCGGGTTGAGCCGCCTTCCAAACCATGAAGCAACACCATCACCCTATCAGATTTTGACTCCGAAAAAGACCAATCAAGGTCTAAAAAATCGCCATCCGGAAGTTCGAGTCGTTCTCTGTGGTAAACAACGCCTTTTACTCTTCGGAAAATTGCGCTATAAATAGTGGATACATGCCCGTTTCTAAAAATAATCGGCGGTTGATAAGGACAGTTTAAAACGGACATCTTATTTTTGGGCAAAATAACAAATAAAAGATGTTTATCAAAAATTTTGAAGTCCGATGGTCCGATTTGGATGCCAACCGTCATTTAGCCAATTCCGCATATGTCAACATGATGAGTCACACCCGCATGGAATTTCTCAACAGTTTAGGACTAACTCTCAATCAGATGGCGCAAAATCAATTGAGCCCGGTGGTTTTTCATGAGCATATCTATTATTTTCGTGAGGTGTTTCCGGGCAAGCCAATTTCGGTTTCCTTGGAAGTGAAAGGCTTATCAGAAGACGGTACTTTTTTTGAATTTGAACACAATTTCTATACCCACGAAGGCAAAAACATCGCTACTTGCGACATGATGGGTGCTTGGATCCATCTTCAAACACGCAAACTTGCATCGCCGACAGCCACGATGTTGGCTGCTTTTGAAAATGCCGATCGAAACGAAAATTTCAGGATACTGACCAAAGAAGACACCCGCAAATTCGGAAGGAAACCCAAAGATTTACCTGCTTTCTAACAATTTGTTTGGCTTGGTAACCAAATAAACACCGGAAAAAATTATGGCAGCCGATATAATTTTCATCTCATTCAACGTATCGCTTCCCGCCAAAACAGCGTGAATTCCTGCTACCAACGGCTGAAGGTAAATGAAAACCCCAACCGTTGTCGCCGAAAGTGTGCGGACGGCAAACAGATTGAACAAATACGTACAACAGGTCGCAAAAAACAAGACATATCCGATATTGAGCCAAATGGCAAACGGTATTTTATCTAGCTGCATCGCCAAAACTTCATGGATGCCAAAAGGCAAAACCAAGATTAAACCTGCCAAATAAAACCATTTGATAAAAGTAAACGGATGGTATTTCTGCGTGAGTTTCCTGACAATGACTAAATACAACGCATAGGAAGACGCATTCACAAAAATCAAAAAATTTCCGAACACTACATGATTTCCAACTGAACCTACTTCCGTTTTGCCTTGAAGAATCACCAAGAGCGTTCCGATTAAACCCAGAAAAACCCCGGCGATTTTTCGTGTGGTCAGTTTTTCACCCCGCAACAACCACGAAAAAAGCATAACCATCACCGGGCTGGTTACCATAATGATGGAAGCACTGATGGGTGTCGAATAACTCAACCCTTTGAAAAATGCCAACATATTGATAGCTACGCCAAACAAAGCAGCAAGTCCGATTCTCGGGAAATCTTTCCGGTCGATTTTTTCCTTGGGACCAAAAAAAGATACACTCCAAAAAAAGATAACCCCAAAAGATACGCGCAACAGAATAAACCCATACGGTTGTACATACGCCGGCATGGCTGCTTTGGCAATGGTAAAATTCAATCCGTAAATCAAAGCAGCAACAAAAGCGGCTAACAATGCCCAACTTCTTCTATCCATTCGATGAAATTAATTGCCGGACTTTCTGTAGATTTTCATCAGAAGAACCAATGAAAATTTGTTGATCAATCACGCAAACCGGCCTTTTCAAAAAAGTGTAATGATCCAAAATATAATGCCGGTAATCGGCCTCTGTAAGCGTGGCGTTTTTAAGCCCCATTTCGGTGTAAAGCTTAGACTTTCTGCTGAACAAACTTTCATAACTACCGCTCAAAGCTTTTAGTTGTTCTAATTCAGCAGCTGTAATGGGTTGAGATTTTACATTTTGCAAAACAACATCGGGGGTAAGTTGAAGTTTGTCTAAAAAGCGCTTGCAAGTGGAACAGGTTTTCAAGTAATAAATCTTTTTCATTCCTATCAGATTTTTTGCAAAGAAAATCGTTTTTGACTTATTTTCATTACTTTTATGCATGTAAAAATCACCTATTCAATTTATCAAACCATGGCAATAGATTCTGTTTTTTCTGTCAATTATAAAAACCGTGATTTGCTCGAAAAGATTTTCGACAGCCTCACTTTGGAAGAGCTTCTGCACATACCCGAAGGCTTTTCAAACAACATACTTTGGAATATCGGACATGTGATAGCCGTTCAGCAACTATTGGTTTACAAACGCTCGGGTATCGAGACTTTTGTACCGGGCAGTTTTGTCAAAAACTTTGCGCCAGGAACGTTCCCTTCAGACGAAATCACGTTAAAAGAAGCCGAAGAAGTCCGGTCTTTTCTGCACAACACCATTCGCCAAACCGAACAGGATTTTCTTGAACACAAATTTCAGTCCTACGAAATCTTCACGGCTCGGTCAGGCTTTGTGATTGACAACGTGGTCAAAGCAATTATTTTCAACAATTTTCACGAAGGCGTGCATTTGGGAATTATCCTTTCGTTGAAAAAGTTTGTCTGAGGTTAAAACGATGTATGCAGCTTATCTTGAAAGGAACTTCTGTGGATACATGGAAAGATAAAACATCCATAACGAAAAACCAATACACAGAAGAATGATTATATGGATGTTACATATCTCTGCTAAAAAACAAAAATACAATCAGGCGAAACCTTCATGAACGCGTAAATTGATTGTAGCGGAATCAGTCACAAAAGGGCACGGATAATGTTTTGGAGGCCAGAAGTTAGAAAATGGAATTGTTAGCAAGTTGATGTAGGTTCTTTTGTAAGCTATTCAGTATTCGTAATCACAAACACTTGATTATTTAAAAATATAACTATTTAACCTAAGTTTATTCGTATGAAATTAAAGTCAAAGCAAATAGCGGACGCTTCACATACAAACAATTGGGATTTTGTGGTGAACTTCCAAAATTTACCCAAGCGGTGCTAAAAAACATTTGCATATCCCAACCAACCGACGTAAATTTGCCTCGTTGTGTTGGAGCGATTTTTTTGCTCAACTGTTGTTAACCAATGAGAAGCTTTCCTGAACAAGGAGGCTTTTTTTATTTTGTGGTTATTTTATTTTAGAAAGTTTGCTATTTCTTCAGGTAAAGCCACTTGCCTTTGTAGTCAATCATGGCTTTTCCGCGTCTGAGAATATCCGCCCCGAGGATGCCGTCAACTTCCTCAGCCCCGTGGTTTTTGAGCGCCGTGTTGACATGTTTCAAATCGAACAAAACCCAGTGCGAGCTTTTGTAAACCCATCCGCCTATCTCGAAAAGGTTTTTTTTGGATAGCAGCGTGGGCATATCTGTTGCGCCTGCTCCGGCAGCCAGCGTATCGGTAGATTCGGTAGTGAGCACGAAGGTTTTCGCAGCTTCGAAGCCGAGGCAGGAATTGGATGCCCCTGTATCTATCAAAAATCGTCCTTTGACTTTGTTTAGTTTCCCGCAGACTTCGATATGATTGGTCTTGGTGAGTTTAAATTTCACCCGCACGTATCCATTTTCCAGCAATTTTTTATTCATGGCAACCGCTTCACTTTTGTGCAAAGATAAACAAGCAAAAGTTTTATTTTTGCATCATGAATCTAACCGACACACATACCCATCTTTACAGCGAAGCATTTGACCAGGACCGCAACGAGGCTATCCAAAGAGCAATAAGCCAAGGGATCTCTCGTTTTTTCTTGCCCGCGATAGATACTACTTACATTCCGAAGATGCTTCAACTCAAAAACGATTATCCGGAAAATATCTACCTGATGGCGGGATTGCATCCGACGCATGTCAAAGAAAATTATCTCGAAGAACTTGATGCGGTTGAGAATATGCTCAAAGAACATCCTTGTGTTGCCGTTGGCGAAACGGGGATTGATTTGTATTGGGACAAAACATTTCTCACCCAACAACAGGATGCTTTCCAAAGACAAATCCGGTTGGCTAAACAGCGGAAATTGCCCATAGCCATTCATTGCAGAGATGCCTTTGAGGAAGTTTTTGAAGTGTTGGAAGCCGAAAAAAGTGAAGATTTGTTCGGCATTTTTCACTGTTTCACAGGCACATTCGAACAAGCTCAACGAGCGATTTCCCTCAAGCTAAAATTGGGAATCGGTGGCGTGGTCACATTTAAAAACGGAAAACTCGATCAGTTTTTAAGCCAAATAGAGTTAAGTGAGATTGTCCTTGAAACCGATTCGCCTTATCTCGCGCCTGTTCCCCATCGCGGGAAACGAAACGAGAGCAGCTATCTGAATTTGGTTTGCCTAAAAGTGGCGGAAATATACAATCAGACACCCGAACAAATTGCCCGTCAAACTTCTGCCAACGCGGATGCAGTTTTTAGAGTTTAACACGAATTTAAAAACCCTTGTCAGATTATTTTTGTTAATTTGTGGAATTATAACCGACCCAACCCTTGAATAACTTAGATTATATTCGTCCTTACCACGACCACGAAGTAAATGAAGGACTGAAAGAACTCCGCAAACACCCAATGATTAAGGCCTTGTTAACTTTTGCTTTGCCCGACAAATCATTGGATGAAATGGATGAGATTTTAGACAACTGCCACTCCATCCGTGATTTTCAATCCCAAATTATTTATCATGCTGTCCGGCAGGTAATCGAGCGAAGTTCTGAAGGGCTTTTCTCCGAAGGGTTTGACAAGTTGAAACCCGGTGTTTCTTATCTTTTTATCTCCAATCACAGGGATATCGTATTAGACACCTCGTTTATCAATACCATTTTATTTGAAAAAAATCTTGTAATGACTGCTTCCGCCATCGGTGACAATTTGGTTCATAAACCATTTTTGTTGGGTTTGTCAAAATTGAACCGCAATTTTTTGGTGCAACGCAACCTGCCACCCAAAGAAATGTTGGAAAGTTCAAAAATGCTGTCGGAATACATCCGCTATTTGCTCCAAAAAGACCATCGCTCGGTGTGGATAGCACAACGCGAGGGAAGAACCAAAGATGGTGACGACCGTTCGCAACAAGGCGTTTTGAAAATGATTGGTTTGGCCAAAGGCGAGTTGCCAATCATGGAATACTTTAAATCACTGCACGTAGTTCCGATTTCCATATCTTACGAGTACGACCCAACAGACATTTTGAAAATGCCTGAATTGATAGCCAAAGAAAATGAGGAAACCTATGTGAAATCTTCCAACGAAGATTTTAATTCGATTCTTCAAGGTGCTTTGGGAAACAAAAAACGCATTTGCATCATCGCCGGTGAAGTTTTGAATAAAGAGTTTGATGCCATCGCCTTATCCGGTGAGCCTATCAACAAACAATTGGGCATGTTGGCAGAATGTATCGATCGAAAAATCCATCAAAATTATCGTTTGTGGCCATCCAATTATGTGGCTTATGATTTGTATCAACGCACCGAAAAATACAGCACGCATTATGATGACAAAGAAAAAAGGCAGTTCGAACGGCGTTTGGAAAAACGAATTGACACTTCAAATCCTATAGCCGTCAAGAATTTTCTATTGATGTATGCCAATCCAGTCATCAACAAAGAAGCATCGGCGCAAAAATGAATCGCAAACCGAATATATTGCTGTTTTACACAGGTGGGACGATTGGCATGATGCGGAGTTCACAGACAGGGTCGTTGAAGCCATTTAATTTTGATAAACTACTGCGAAAAATACCAGAAATAAAGCTTTTAGACTGTTCGGTAGAAACCATTTCCTTGCATCCGCCGATTGATTCTTCCAATATGTGCCCGCAACATTGGATTGCCATTGCCGAAATAATCGAGTCAAATTACGGCAAATTTGACGGTTTCGTTGTGCTGCACGGCTCAGACACGATGTCATATACCTCGTCGGCTTTGAGTTTTATGTTTGAAAACCTCGGAAAGCCAATCGTCTTTACAGGTTCACAACTTCCCATTGGAGATTTGCGAACCGATGCCAAAGAAAATTTGATTACGGCTATACAAATAGCAGGGCTACAAAAAAACGGAGAAGCAGTCATACAAGAAGTTTGCCTCTACTTTGAATACAGATTATACAGAGCAAACCGGACTACAAAAATCAACGCGGAACAATTTCAAGCATTTGCTTCCTTAAATTATCCACCGTTAGCAGAATCCGGCGTACATTTGAAGGTCTTTGAAGAAAGCTTATTAAAACGAGATAAAAGTAAACCCTTAAATGTTCACAAAGAATTGGATACCCGCGTGGGCTTGTTGAAAATTTTTCCCGGTATCCGGCCCGATTTTATCAAACATTTTCTCTCCACGCCCCAGCTGAAAGGATTGGTATTGGAAACTTTCGGCTCAGGAAATGCTCCCTCAGATGATTGGTTTGTGGACATTTTGGAAAGGCATATAAAGAGCGGATTGATTATTGTCAACGTCACCCAATGCTCAGGCGGATCGGTAGCGATGGGTCAATATGAAACGAGCGAGCGGCTGAAACAAATTGGATTAATATCTGGCAACGACATCACTACCGAATCAGCACTCGCGAAGATGATGCTTTTGTTGCCAAAATATAAAAACGCTAAGGACTTCAAAATCAATTTTGAAAAGGCGGTTTGTGGAGATATTTCAGAAAATTAACGATTTTTTTTTCTTAAACTAATAATTTTTTTGTTATTTGGCGCATTATTCTGATAAGCGTAAAGAGAGGTGGCCGAGTGGTCGAAGGCGCACGCCTGGAAAGTGTGTATCCGCTTATCGGTGGATCGAGGGTTCGAATCCCTTCCTCTCTACTATGTTTTTTTGAAAGAATATTTTTATATATTTGAAACCTGTTTAACACAAAACCATTTTTAAACTAAATTTAAAACTTTAAGACTTAGAACAATGAAAAGATTATTTTCCATTTTGACAATTGCAGGGGTGATGACATTCGGAACTGCCAATGCGAGCATTTCAGCTGCACCTGCCCAGACTGTTTCAACAGTTATTACTTCAATTAGTGCTGTGGCATTACAAGATGAAGCTGCCGCAACGGCAACGGATGAAAGTTTTCATCAAGAACTCAAAAAACGATTCATCGAAGGAGGTCCTGGATTTATGGGAATTGTTCTTATTTGTTTGATTTTAGGTCTGGCTATAGCAATTGAAAGAATTATATACCTAAATCTTGCCACTACAAATTCTAAAAAACTACTTGATTCAGTTGAAGATGCCTTGAAATCTGGCGGTGTTGAGGCTGCAAAAGAAGTTTGCAGAAACACCAAAGGTCCTGTTGCTTCCATTTTTTACCAAGGATTAGATCGATCACATGAAGGAATCGACATGGTAGAAAAATCAGTTATTGCTTACGGTGGTGTCCAAACCGGTCAGTTGGAGAAAAACGTTTCTTGGATTTCCTTGTTTATCGCATTGGCTCCGATGCTCGGGTTCATGGGTACGGTAATCGGTATGATTCAAGCGTTCGACAAAATCGAAGCAGCCGGCGATATGCAGCCTTCATTGGTAGCCGGTGGTATCAAAGTGGCTTTGTTAACTACCGTATTCGGTTTGGTTGTTGCGATTATCCTCCAAGTATTTTATAACTATATTATTGCTAAAATTGACAGTATCGTAAATGATATGGAAGATGCATCTATCTCTTTGATTGACCTTTTGGTGGCAAACAAAAAATAATTTTTCAAATCTTATAATTTTAGCACAATGAAAAGTAATAAATTATCAACCCTTTTTATCATCGTGGTAAGCGTGATAAGCCTATTCTTCTTGATAAGGATTATAGGGGCGGGTGACGAAGAAATTAAAAGTTCATTTGATTTGCAAGATGGAATTATTTCGCCGTTTATATCACTCGCTTACGTTGTTTTTGCAATAACAATAGCTCTAACACTGTTTTTTGTTTTTAGAAATCTTTTTACACACAAAGATTCTTTAAAGTCTGCTTTGGTTTCCGGAGGCTTGTTTTTAGCAGTCGTACTTTTAAGCTACGTGCTTTCAACCGGGCATGAAGTGTTGGATAAAAATGGGTATTTAATCCTTTCTGAATCCGGCGATAAACTGGTTGGAGCGGGAATTATTTCATTTTATATCCTCTCTATTGCAGCCGTTATATCTATGTTTTTCTTTGGAATCAAAAAAATGTTAAAAAATTAAAATATTATGGCAAAAAGAGCAGCACCGGAAGTAAATGCCGGATCGATGGCGGACATCGCGTTCTTACTCCTTATCTTCTTTTTGGTGACCACTACCATTGCAAGCGATTCAGGGATTAGCAGGATGTTGCCGCCCATAAAACCACCGGATGAAAAACCGGATATTATCAAAGAGAAAAATATCTTTCAGGTAATCGTAAATAAACAAGACCAATTGTTAGTTGAAAACGAAGTTATGGAGTTGAAAGATTTGAAGGAGGCAACCATTAAGTTTATAGACAATGGTGGCGGTACCGGAGAAGATGCTTGTGACTATTGTACTGGCGAAAAAAATCCCGCCTCGTCTGACAATCCATCTAAAGCTATTGTGTCGTTGCAAAATGATAGGGAGACTTCCTACAAGATGTATATCTCCGTACAAAATGAGTTGGTCGCTGCTTACACGGAGCTTCGTAATAAAACAGCCAATAAATTGTACGGCAAAACGTTCACGGAAATGGAAGCCAATGCAAATGATGTCAACTATTCAGGTGACAAGGACAAATTGAAAGAACAAGTGGATAAAATTAAAAAAATGTATCCACAAATTATTTCGGAAGCAGTAGCGAAAAAGCAAAATTGATAATCAGTAATACATAGATTATGTCAAAGTTTAAAAAAGGAGGAAAGAAGGAATTGCCGGCTATATCGACAGCTTCCTTGCCAGATATCGTCTTTATGTTGTTGTTCTTCTTTATGGTTGCAACCGTCATGCGGGACGATACCTTGATGATTGAAAACAAACTCCCGCAAGCCGACCAGCTCGAAAAATTGGAGAAAAAAGACCGTATTATTTTTATTTATGCCGGAAAACCAAATAACAATTACAGAGGTCAGTTCGGTACAGAAGCTCGTATCCAACTGAACGACAAGTTTGCGGATGTAAAAGACATCAAACAATATATACTCGCGGAAAGAGCTAAAAAAAGAGAAGAACTTATACCTTTTCTCACCACGGCTTTAAAAGTTGATGTAGATACCAAAATGGGATTGTTGGGCGACATCAAACAAGAGCTGCGCGAAGTAGATGCACTCAAAATCAATTACACAACTCGCAAAGGCGAAGTTCAGGGAAATTTCAATAATTAAAATCTCTGAATCTTTTCATGCTATAAATCCGGTTTCTCTCGAAACCGGATTTTTTTATAACCAAAAATAAAGCATCGAAAGTTGAGAGATGGCACCAATCAAAACACCAAGATAAACTTCTTCCTGATTGTGTGCATTGAGCCGAAGCCTCGATGAGGCTACTAAACCAGCTATTAAAATACCACCCATAAAAGTCAGCCGGACAGGCAAGCGGTATTGAATGTCAAACATACCTATAAAAACCAAAGCAACAGTCAAATAGACTAAGTGCAAGCTTATTTTTTTGTCTAAATACAACAAGATAAGCACAAAAATATGTGCCGTAAATAATCCTGTGAAGAACATTTTCAGCGGTAATAAATCCGGAATTCCCGTAAATCTTATAATAATCAAAACCAACAAAGCCATGTAGAGCAATACCGGTATTTTTCTTTGCTCGGCGGTATCCAAAAAAATTGAATCGCAATACTTTCTGTTTTTTAAAAAAAAATAAAACAACACAGGGAAGAAAAAATCAAGCATCAAGACGAGCCGAAATGTGTTTATCATTTGTTCTTTATCAAACAAAAAATAGGTTTGATAGAAGAAAAACCCGGTCACGTATATCGGAATCAGTATGGGATAGAAAAGATAAGAAATGACCTTCGCAAGCGATTTTGACATGGCTTTTTTTTATTGAAATATTCAAAAATATTAAAGCTGCTTTCTTAGGCGCGCAACCGGAATATCCAATTGCTCTCTGTATTTTGCAATGGTTCTGCGCGCAATCGGATAGCCTTTTTCTTTCAGGATTTTAGCCAATCGGTCATCGGTCAAAGGCTTTTTTTTGTTCTCGGCTTCGACTACTGTTTCCAATATTTTTTTAATCTCAAGAGTCGAAACCTCCTCTCCCTGCTCATTGGTCATCGACTCAGAAAACAATTCTTTGATAAGCTTAGTTCCATACGGCGTGTCCACATACTTGCTGCTGGCAACCCGCGAAATCGTCGAAACATCCATCCCGATATCTTCAGCAATGTCTTTGAGGATCATAGGCCTGAGTTTTTGCTCGTCGCCAGAAAGAAAATATTCTTTTTGGTAGTTCATGATACTGTTCATGGTGAGAAACAAGGTGTGTTGCCTTTGTCTAACTGCATCGATGAACCATTTGGCAGAATCGAGTTTCTGTTTAATGAATTGAACGGCTTCGCGTTGTTGATTAGATTTTTCACGAGCCTTCTTGTACCCTTCAAGCATGTCCGTATAGTCTCTTGACACGAACAAATCGGGCGCATTCCGGCTGTTGAGTGTCAGATTGAGGTTTCCATCAATGATTTTTATGGAAAAGTCAGGTATGATGTGTTCGATACTCTTCGAACTCCCACTAAATGCATTTCCGGGTTTAGGATTTAATTTTTCAATTTCCTCCAAAGCACTCCTCAGCTCATCCTCCGTGGTATTCAATCGATGAATGATTTGATCGAAATGACGTTTACTGAGCTGCTCAAAAGTTGTGTCAATTATCTTATGCGCCAAAGCAACATTGGCGGTCTGCTCTTTCTGCCTGATTTGAATGAGAAGACATTCCCTGAGATCTCTCGCACCAACACCAGCCGGATCTGATTCCTGCACGATTTTTAGAATCGACAATACTTTATCCTCATTTGTATAGATGTTTTGTGTGAATGCCAAATCGTCAACCAAATCCGTTAGGGAACGTCTCAAAAAACCATCTTCATCGATAGAACCAATGATAAACTCAGCAATTTCAGCCTCTTCTTCATCAAAGCGAAAGGTTGCAAGTTGCGATTGCAAATGCTGATAGAATGAGATGCCCGAAACCATCGGTGCAGATTTCTCTTCGTCGTCAGCACTGTAATTTCCTGCCTGAAGCTTATAATCCGGTGTTTCATCGTCACTCAAATATTCGTCAATGTTAATGTCTTCCGTATCAATTTTCTCAGAATCATTTTCAAAATCCTGATCTTCGGCAAAATCGTCTTCGACTGTTTCCCCGTCAGCTGTCGGTTCTTGATACTCTTCTTGTTCTAAAGCCGGATTCTCTTCTAATTCTTGCTTGAGCCGCTGTTCAAAATCCTGTAGGGGCAACTGTATCAACTTCATCAGTTGAATTTGTTGAGGAGACAGTTTCTGCGATAACTTTAGTTGTAATCCTTGTTTAAGCATAAATTTTTATTCAAATCAGAGTGGAATATTCATTGACTAAAATACGATAACAACTCAACCCACGCAACAGTAGCAGTTCTTTTTTAAAATTCAAATCTTTCTGGAGCGATGACGCGGTTTAGATATAAAAAGCCTTTGAAATATTTTTTATTTTTCCTGTAAATTTTAAGCCTGAATGACGAATTTCCAATCGATAAATCGACAAACAGAAAAACGTTTTCATTTGACAAACAAGTTGACTATCTCAAATTCTAATCCCGGAGGGATTAAACGTTCATAGGCAATGAAGGTATGAAGCACCCGGTATCAGGCAAATAGGCCATGCTAATTCTTTAAGAAAAAGTTATTAAATCCTAGCCCGATATTCGGAATGATTCGTATTGCCAAAAGCTGCTTTTCCTATAAAAAACATGGGTGGGCTTGGTGATTAATTTTTAGTAAAATAGCCAATTAAAAAATATGTTGATAAATTTCATCTCCCGATAGAAATTTTGAAATTTGATTTGCAACAGGATTTATTATCTTTAAAAATAATTTTTTTTGAAAAAACACAGCATGTACCTCATTTTCGACACCGAAACCACCGGACTTCCCAAACGCTATGATGTACCTGTTTCCGAAACGGACAACTGGCCACGATGTGTTCAGTTGGCATGGCAACTGCATGAAAATGACGGGCAATTAGTCGAACATAAAGAATACTTGATCAAACCGGATGGCTTCATCATTCCATTCGATGCCGAAACTGTACATGGAATTTCAACCGAATTAGCAGAGAGCGAAGGTGTCCCCATTGCAATGGTGCTAAAAGAATTTCAAACCGCCTTAATCAAATCCGACTTTTTGGTTGGCCAAAACCTAATGTTTGATGTCAATATCCTTGGTGCAGAATTTTACCGATTGGGTATCGAAAACACCTTGGATAAAAAACAGATACTAGATACGTGTACCGAGGTTACCGCCGAACTTTTGAAATTGTCCGGAGGCAGAGGTGGAAAGTTCAAATTACCGACACTTTCGGAATTGCATCAATTTCTTTTTGACGAAAAGATTGAAGATGCCCACAATGCATCGGCAGACGTGGAGGCAACAGCCCGCTGTTTTTTTGAATTGAAAAAGCGCAAAACATTTTCACTTGCAGAGCTGAAGATGGATGAATCCCAATTTGAAGATTATCTTCTGAAAAATCCAAATCGAATTGAATCTTACAGCATCCCACATCGGAATTTAAAAAAACTATCTGACAAGCTCCGAGTTTCACAGCAGCAGGAAAGCGGGGCTCAAAAAGCAGATGAAGATTTGAGTAAAGAGGTGAAAAATATTCGATTTTCTCACCTGCACACCCATTCCCGATTCTCCGTACTGCAAGCTACTTCAACGTTCGCCGAATTGGTTCAGGCTGCGCATGCCGACCAAATGCCTGCCTTGGCACTGACAGATGTTGCCAACCTGATGGGTGCTTTTTTGTTTGTCAAAGCGGTCAATGATTTCAACAAGAAAAAAACAGAACAATCTAAAAACGGAGAAAATGAGCCAGATTTCAAACCGATTAAACCCATCATAGGATGTGAACTTTTTGTTTGTGATAACCATCTCGACAAAAGCCGGAAAGACAACGGTTACCAAATGGTATTTTTAGCCAAGAACAAAAATGGCTACAGAAACCTTTGTAAGCTCTCTTCCTTGGCTTATGTAGAAGGCTTTTACTATGTACCGAGAATTGACAAAGAATTAGTCAAGAAATATGCCGGTGATTTGATTGTATTATCCGGAAATACGTATGGGGAAATTTATTCCAAAATACTTACGCTTGGCGCACATCAAGCAGAAGAAGCATTGTTGTGGTGGAAGGAAGTTTTTGGAAATGATTTCTATTTGGAAATTATGCGTCACAAACAGGAAGACGAAGACCGCGCCAACGAGTTTATCATTGCTTTTTCTAAGAATCACAAGGTTAAGTTAGTGGCTACCAACAACACCTATTACACCAAAATGGAAGATGCCGAATCGCATGATATTTTGATGTGTGTGAAAGATGGGGAAAAGCAATCAACTCCTATTGGCAGAGGCAGAGGCTATCGGTATGGTATGCCCAATCAGGAATACTGCTTCAAATCGACGGATGAAATGAAACAATTGTTTTCGAACCTTCCGGAAGCCATTATCAACGTACAAGAAGTTGTCGATAAAATTGAACCATTTTCGCTGAACAGAGAGATTCTTCTTCCCAAATTTGACATTCCAAAATCTTTTTTAAACAGTCCATCTGAAACATTGAATGGCCAAGAAGGCGAAAACAACTACCTGCGTCACCTTACCTATGAAGGTGCTAAAAAAAGATATCCCGAATTGACAACTGAAATTCGGGAAAGGCTTGATTTTGAATTGGAAACCGTTGCTAAAACAGGATATCCCGGCTATTTTCTCATTGTACAAGATTTAATTGCCGAAGCGCGAAGAATGGATGTAACCGTCGGTCCCGGCAGAGGGTCAGCCGCCGGATCCGTGGTGGCTTATTGTCTAGGAATCACCAACATCGACCCGCTTAAATACAATTTGCTTTTCGAGCGTTTTCTCAATCCGGAACGGGTGTCACTCCCCGATATCGACATCGATTTTGACGATGAAGGCAGAAGCAAAGTTATGGACTATGTCATTCAAAAATACGGCGCCAATCAGGTAGCGCAAATCATCACCTACGGTACGATGGGCGCCAAATCTGCCATCCGGGATACCGCCAGGGTTTTGGATCTCCCATTGAGCGATGCAGATCGTTTAGCCAAACTTATCCCCGATTTGAGTAAATTCAGATTGTCCCAATTTATAGGACTTCCGTTGGATGAATTGAAGGAAAAGTTGCGATCGGAAGAATTTGCCTTGATAGAGGAATTGCGCAACATGGCCAATGGCAATGATTTGACCGCACAAACCATTCGTCAGGCGAGTGTGCTGGAAGGATCTTTGCGAAACACCGGAATACACGCCTGCGGCGTCATCATCACGCCGGAAGATTTGACGAATCTTGTTCCCATCGCCACCGCCAAAGACTCCGATCTTTATGCAACTCAGTTTGACAACTCGGTAGTGGAATCAGCCGGATTGCTCAAGATGGACTTCTTGGGGCTCAAGACACTTACTTTAATCAAAGACACAGTCAAACTTGTCAAATATCGCCGCAAAATCACGCTCAACCCGGATGAATTTCCCATTGACGACGCAAAAACCTACGAACTTTTCCAGCGAGGCGAAACGGTCGGTATTTTTCAATACGAATCACCGGGCATGCAGAAATATTTGAGGGAACTCAAACCGACTGTTTTTGAAGACCTCATCGCAATGAATGCGCTTTATCGTCCCGGGCCAATCGAGTATATTCCAAGCTTCATCCGGAGAAAAAACGGAGAGGAAACCATTTCGTATGACCTTCCCGAGATGCAGGAATTTTTAGAAGAAACTTATGGCATCACGGTCTATCAGGAGCAGGTGATGCTACTCTCACAAAAATTGGCAAACTTCACCAAAGGCGAAGCCGACCAGTTGCGAAAAGCCATGGGTAAAAAGTTGATTTACATCATCAATCAAATCAAGCCGAAATTTATCGAAAACGGAAAAGGAAATGGACATCCGGAAGAAGTACTTGAAAAAATTTGGAAAGACTGGGAAGCTTTTGCATCCTATGCCTTCAACAAATCTCACTCTACATGCTACGCTTGGATTGCTTATCAGACAGCCTATCTCAAAGCCAATTATCCGGCAGAATACATGGCGGCGGTGTTGAGCAACAACATGAGCGATATCAAAAAAGTATCATTTTTCATGGAAGAGTGCAAACGCATGGGTCTGCAGGTGTTGAGCCCCGATGTCAACGAATCGTATTTTAAATTTACCGTCAACGAAAACAACGCCATCCGGTTTGGCATGGGAGCTGTCAAAGGTGTGGGAGCAGGAGCGGTTGACACCATCGTGGAAAATCGAAAAAACAGCAAATACAAATCTGTTTTTGATCTGGCCAAGCGCATTGATTTGAGGGCGGCAAACAAAAAAGCTTTTGAAAACTTGGCTCTGGCAGGCGCGTTGGATTCTTTTGAGGACACCCATCGGGCGCAATACTTTCATGACGAAGGAGATGGAGTCGTGTTTCTTGAAAAAGCACTTCGTTACGGAGCCAAATTTCAGGAAAATGAAAACGCATCCCAAATAAGCCTGTTCGGAGAGTCGAGCGATGTTGTCTTGCCCGAACCGCAAGTGCCGCCTTGCGAAGCATGGAGCACCATGGAAAAACTCAAAAGAGAAAAAGAAGTGGTGGGAATTTATATTTCAGGCCATCCGTTGGATGATTATTCCTTCGAAATCAAATATTTTACCAATGCGGATTTGAGTATTTTAAAGGAATTAGACAAGCTAATCAACAAAGAATTGTCTTTTGCGGGCATCGTTTCGAATGTGCAGCATCGGGTCAACAAAATGGGCAAGGGTTGGGCAACATTCACCGTTGATGATTACTCGGAATCACACGAATTTCGAATATTTGGAGATGAATATTTGAAATTCAGGCATTTTTTGGTGAACAATTATTTCCTCTTTATCAAATTATCAGTTCGGGAAGGTTGGGTCAACAAAGAAACCGGGAAACTCGGCGATCCTAAAATCCAATTCAACAACGTGCTCATGCTCCACGATGTGATGGAGCAATTTTCGAAGAAAATTAGCATTCAATTGGACATAGAAGATGTTACGGAGCCTTTAATTGATAAACTTCAAAACGTTTTAAAACGATTCAAGGGAAATCATCCGTTGCAGATTGTTATCAACGAGCGTGAAGAACGCTGGAGAATACCGATGGTAAGCCGTGTGATAAAAGTCAATATCAACCACGAATTGCTCAACACGCTTCAAGAAGGACAGTTTGAATTTTGGTTAAATTAAAGCTTGTATTTTACGGTAAAAAGATAGATTCTCGGCAAGATAAAAATTGTTTGCTCGCTCGATAGAATTTCCGAAAAACTGTTGTTACTTTTAGTGGGGTTATTTAAAAAATTGGTCACATTAAACTCAAATCCCCACGGGCTTTTTTTGTTTTGATAGGTTAGCGAAGCGTTTCCGGTCTCAAAACGGAAAGTTTGGTCTGAAATCACGTTTCGGTTCGTGTTGTTTGAATAGTCAGCGCGGAGAGTCCAGTTTTCGATAAATTCGTAATTTAATTCTGCTTCAAAAGCTTCATTTTCAAATCTTGATAAATTTTGGGCAGATGAAAACGAGTTCCAATTCTTTCTAAATCCTGCTTTTAGCGTAGGGAATTTTTTGAAATTTGTTTTGACACTTCCGCCCATGCTCGTGTTGATGTTCGTATTCTTGCTGTTCAATCCGTTTACATCTTGAAAATAATCGGAATGGCTCCAACGCGGTTCAAACAAGAGTGTGAATTTGTAAAGTATTTTACTGATTCGGGCGGTAAAATTCCAGTTGTTTTCCGGATTGTCGGTCAGAAAGGGAGTCGTAAACCGATTGATGCCGGTTTGGCCAATTTGATTGCGCAAACTTCTTATTTTTCGGTTATAAGTCAGATTTGAAAAAATCATCAATCCTTTATAAACACTGGTTTTGTTATAGAACAAACTCGATGTATGAAACCTTTCCATGTTCAAAAACGGGTTGCCTCTTGACACAAGATTATACGATTGAAGCGTGAAATTTTTGGTAAAATCCTGCACGTCGGGCAATCGGTTGTTTAGTTTATAGCGGAAAGTGAGTTTTTCGGAATTGTTAAATTCTATTTCCGAATACCATTCGGGTTGAAACCGGATGTTTTCCGTGGTTTTCGTGTTGAGTTGATCGACATCCCAATTGTAATAATGAACAAACATACTCGCTTTGTGCGTGCTGATCCCGAATCTGAATTTGTATTCCAAACCCGTATAAAAATCGTTGAATCGCAGTGCGGTTTCGTTTCCAAAACCATTGTCGGCAAAGTCATTGACGGAATCATCGGACAGCAATTGCTTTTCGGAGGTCAAAAGTCTTTCTTCGGAATAAGTATTGCCTGCTATGGCATAAATATGATTGTTGGGGTTTACAATCCAATAGTACTTGAAAAGCGCATCGAAGTTGTTGGCAGTTTTCTTTTTGATTTGTTCAACAATAATCGGGTCATCGGGTTGCAAAGGAATCAAACCGGGTAAAAAAGGTTGGTTGGTAATCCAATTATTCCGAGGAGTTTCCCGATTATAGCCGTGGCTCACGACCAACGAAGTAGTGTGATTTGGATCTATTGAGCGATGCCATTCCGCGTATTGCTTGAGTTCAAAATTATCGGCATTCCGGTCTGTATCGAACAGCGTTGTACTCGCGCCATCAAAGATATCCAATAACCGTTCGTCCGAATTATCGGAAGCTTTTACGTTCAAATCGTAATACCATTTTGAATCTCTGTTGGGCGAATAATCCACGCGGAATTTACCCATCCCGAGCGTGTTGTTTGTTTTCCCGCGTTCCAATCGATTTTCGATTTGTGTCCCGGTGTCTAACAAAAACTGATTAAAAGTTGCTGAACGATTGCGCAGCAGTCGGTTTGAAAAAATGCCGTAACCAGACAGCGCAACTTTGCTGTTCAAATCGTGGCTGATGTTGATTGCAGCAAAATCACTTTGGTTTTCGGTGACTTCGGTGTTGTTTCTCAAAAAAGAGGAAAGACCGGAAGAAAACCCGCGCCCCGATTCAATCAGCCTGCTGATGCCGCCTTCGAAGCGCATAAAATCGGAAAACGAAAAAGTTTCGCGCGCTACATCGTTGGTGTTTCCGATAAAAGACACGTTGGTTTTTGGGCTGTAATAGAAAAGTGCGGCGTTGGCAAGGTAATGCCCTTCGTTGCCCGCTCCGGCTTCGAGATCGCCGAAAACAAATTTCTTTTTGTCTTCTTTGAGTTTCACGTTCATGGCGAGTTGGTCGCTGTCGTTGACATTTTTCAAGATGGCAACTTCGTTGTAGTCATCGATGATTTCTATCTTGTCGAGCGCGTCCGCGGGGATGTTTTCGACCGCCAACTTAGTACCACCACCAAAAAAGGGTTTGTTTTCTACCAACAACTTGTTGATTTTTCTGCCCTGAAAAGTGACACCGCCTTGTTTGTCGACTTCCACGCCCGGCAGTTTTTCCAAAATGTCTTTCATTTTGCGTTCGTTGCCGGAGGCGAATGAACTCACGTTGTAGGTGAGCGTGTCTTTTTTGACCGTGATGGGTTTGAACTCGTGGGTGAGGGTGATTTCGTCGAGCTGTTCGCCGGAAGATTGCAGGTAGAAGTTGTGTTCTTTGAGCGGGTTGTCCGGTTGCAGGGTGAGTGTTTGGTCTTTGTAGCCCAAATAGCTGATTTGTATCTCGTAGGGAGTGTTTTTGTCGAGTTCGAGGCGGAAGCGACCTTTATAGTCTGAGATGGCAAAACGCAGTTGGGCGTTTTCGACCAGCGGTTTGGCGATGATGTTGGCGTTTTCGAGCGGTGCTTGCAGGCTGTCTGCCACAACACCCGTTAGGATACGGGTTTGGGCAACGAGAAAAAAAGAATGTATAAAAAAACAGAATAAGACAATTCTTCTCATGGTTTACTTTTAGGGGCAAATATGCTGTTTTATAAAAATAATAAAATCTTCGGATGCGCAGTCTGCCACTTTGTTTTAATTTCTAAGATTTGCGTTTTCAAAAGCGAAGTTATCTAACTGCTCTTTGGTGACAATCTTACCTTTTTTGAACTTCTCAATCTTTATGTCTTTGATGGTTGAATTAATTTTTTGAAGAAAATACAAAAGTTTATCATCTTGTAATTCAACTATTAGCCCAGGTAATCCGGCAAATCCTGCCGGGCCAAATGGTGCAGGAATTTGAGGGGCAAACCATGCGACAACTTTCTTATTAAATGTTCCCACGTCATTTACAATTTCGTATGAGGTAGTAGCTTTGTAACATAAAAATCCATCTATTTGTTTACGCTCATTTGTGATTTTCCAATCCATATCGCTGATTTTAGTAAGAACACGGAATTTGGCTCCATATACTTCTGTTTGCATGACTACGCTATCTGTGGATTTGTTATAATAGAACTTGTCATCGCCTTGCGCAAAGATGTATGCCATTTTTACTTTTAAATCCTCGCTGTTTATAACTCCGCGCTTCATTTCAAAGAAAGCTTCACTTTCGTTAAATTTTAACACAAATGAAAATTTCGGAAAATTCGTTTGAATGCTAACGTCCAACATATCGAGATAACCGGCAATGTCAGCTTTGTCCTTTCTTGTTTGTTCATCAAAAAAAGAAGCTGTTTGCTTGATGCCATAAACTGCCTCACCGACTGTTGATTGACTAAAAGAAAAATTTGATATTAGAAAAATAATACAGTAAAATTTTGGCATGCTTTGGAAGGTTAGATAATTATAAAAAACGAGTCAAATGAAATTTAACTAAAAAATCAGTTTTTAATATATTGCTTATATTTTTCAAAGCCGTTCTTTTCAATTTCATTATATTCTTTTTTGGACACTAACTTACCTTTAGAAGGTGGAATTACTAAATTATCATTTGAAATTTTGTCTAATTCTATTTTATCAGCATAGAATAGTATCTTGTCATTTTGGAGTTCTAAAATAAGTCCTGGTAATGTTAAATAATTTGCTGGTCCATACGCAAATGGTAAACTTGGAGCGTACCATGCAATAACAGCAATTGATTTACTCCCCTTAACAGTTTCTATTGTATCAATAGCGGTTGCTTTAAAACATGTGTAATTGCTTATTTTTTTGGTCTCATTTGTTAGACTCCACTTTATGTCACTAATACTTGATTCAATAATAAAAAGATTAGAACTTAGCGGTTTTTGACGCAACATCAGTCCCGTATTTTTATTTGTATAAAGCTTTCCTGTAAAACTCATGGTTTGTCCAATAGTGGGCAGAAGACTTCCTTTGTTTTGATCAGATGACATGTTTATTTTTTCATAAAAGATGGATTCAGTTTTGTTAAATAACAAAACAAACTCTAATGTTTCCATTTCTTTAAAAACATCCGATAGTAAATTTTTAACATTTTCTTTGGTGTTTTCGTCAATATTTATAACTCCTTTGACTTTATAAGTCACTTCAGAAACTTTGCCTTGAGAAAAGCAAATACATGTAACAAGGAAAAACAATAATGCTGATTTTTTTAATATAAACATTGCATATAAGATTTATGAAAGAGGATGCTCATGAGCATCCTCTTAAAGTTAAAATTAATTACAGCCTATTAAATTAAAAGCTTCACAAATATTTATGATAGCTTCAAATTGATCAAAGGTCAAATCAACGTCTCCTTCCACGTCAAGAGCTAACCCAATGCAATCGATGCCACAGACATCTTCATCTAAAGGATTGTCAATATTAATCTTATTTGACAAAGAATTGCTTGCTGTGAAACTCCATACTACTAATAGAGTAATTACAGAGGTTAAAAATAATTTTTTCATGATTTAAAAGATTTAAGTCTGCCCGAAGGCAAGCGGGTTAATGAATAAAAATTTGGATATCCACTATAAATCAA
>Ga0210024_1000005_pt1 | contig 208096 bp, 175 predicted proteins | sample CryGeymeta201525_FD_183988 | JGI IMG/M metagenome (GOLD analysis project Ga0210024, IMG submission 183988) | Groundwater microbial communities from Crystal Geyser aquifers in Utah, USA - Crystal Geyser metaG 2015-25 (SPAdes) (version 2) | ecosystem: Environmental > Aquatic > Deep subsurface >...
TTTTCTGCGTAAATGCGCAGCTGCTACGTGACCTGAAATGCCGGCACCTAAAACAAGTATTTTTGCCATTAGTTTAAAAATTTACTAAGAAGAATGTGTGCCATTCTTGTTGTAAATTTCTAAAAATAAATTTAGTTATGCAGTAACATTTGTTACTTAACCGGAAAGTAAACTACAATTTAGTGAAGTAAATTATAGAAAAAGGAAAAAATCTCCTTGTCGGAGACTATAATTCTACCAATTTTTCCTCTAAATTTTATAAGCTCTAGTTTTTAATCCCAAACTTAGACAGTATATCTTCCATCAAACACCATTTGGTAAAGGAAGATTGCAACAAATTAGCACCAACAAAAGCGGTAAACCACAACCAATTTTGGTTGACATAGATAGCCATTATAAGGCTGATAAGTATAAAACTTCCTGCAACGGCTCTAACGGTTCTGTTTTTCATGATTTTAAGTGTTAAATTATAATTACTTTTCTAATAATTTTTCTCCCATTTATGCTTTTCAACTACAAAATAAATCAATGGGATGACAACCAACGTGAGTAAGGTGGACACGATGGCACCGGCTACCAACGATATGGCCAAGCCTTGAAAAATTGGGTCAAATAAAATGATGGAAGCACCAATCACAACCGCTCCGGTGGTCAACAAAATGGGTGTTGCTCGCACCGCCCCGGCATCAATAATGGCCTGTTTGATAGGAACTCCGTCTCTCAGCCGGATTTCGATGAAGTCAATCAGCAAAACCGAATTGCGTACCATCACACCAGCCAAAGCAATCATCCCGATAAAGGAAGTGGCGGTGAAAAACGCGCCAAGCAACCAATGCCCCAACACAATCCCGATCAGCGACAGCGGAATGGCTACCATCATTACCAAAGGCGTTTTAAAGTTCTGAAACCAGCCGACAATCAACATATAAATGATGACGATGACCACCAAAAATGCAATGCCCAAATCTCGGAAAACTTCTAAAGTGATTTGCCACTCGCCATCCCATTTCACGGTGAAATCATTTTCATCAGATGGCTGGCCTAAATACAATTCATTGATTTTATACCCTTTCGGCAGATTTATTTTTTGAAGCTTTTCATTCATCCCGAGAATGGCATAAACCGGGCTTTCTAAGGCTCCTGCCATGTCTGCCAACACATACACAACGCGTTTCTGGTCTTTTCGATAAAAGGTTTTTTGAAGCGTATCGGTTTTTACTTTTACCAAATCACTTATGGGGATTACATTGCCCTGATTACCTTTAATTTTTAGGTTTTGAATAGCCTGTAGATTTGTTTTGTCTTTGTCATCCAACGCCAACACGATGGCTATGTCGTCGCTCATACGTTCTTCGTATAAGCTTGAAACTGGATATTCCCTCAAAATTAAGGTAAGGCTGCTCACTATTTGTATCGGTAAGATTCCACTGAGCATCGCTTTTTCCTTGTCGATTTCCAATCGATATTCCGTCTGGTTGTCTTCCACCATCCAATCGACGTCTACAACGTCCGCAGTGTTTTCGAGTATGGTTTTTACCTGTTCTGCAACCTTTATTTGTTCCTTATATTCCGGCCCGTAAATCTCAGCTACCAAGGTAGATAAGACCGGTGGCCCGGGAGGGACTTCGATTATTTTGACATTGGCATGGTATTTTTGAGCTATCTTTTGAATCTCCGGACGCACTTTTTTGGCAATATCATGGCTTTGCAAATCCCGGTCTGCTTTGTGCAACAGATTCACTTGAATGTCAGCCATATTGCTGCCACCACGCAAATCGTAATGCCTTACCAAACCATTGAAGGTAATGGGCGCAGATGTTCCAATATAATTTTGATAATCAACTACTTCCGAAATTGTTGAAAGGTATTGTGCAATCTCTTTGGCAACAACGGCTGTCCGTTCCAAAGTCGTCCCTTCGGGCATATCGATGACCACCTGAAATTCATTTTTATTATCAAAAGGAAGCATTTTTACAGCCACCGACTCGGTAAAAAACATCAGGATGGCTCCCGTCAGCAAAAAACCTGTCATGCCGAGCATGGCCCAACGTTTTTTGGAGTAATCTAAAAAGGGTTTTTCTATTTTACTGTACAGTTTGTAGATACGGCCGTTTTTAAAGTCAACTTCTTCCGCTTGTTTAGCCTCGTCTTTTTCTTGCAAAAGATGATAGGCTAAATAGGGGGTAACCGTCAGTGCCACAAATAACGATAAAATCATAGCAATCGATGCCCCAATCGGCATCGGGCTCATGTAAGGACCCATCATTCCGGATACGAATGCCATGGGCAGAATGGCTGCAATCACCGTGAAAGTGGCGAGAATAGTTGGGTTTCCCACTTCGTTGATGGCATAAATAGCCGCTTGTTTAAAGGGCAATCGTTTCATCTTGAAATGCCGGTGCATGTTTTCGGCGATGATGATGCTGTCGTCAACCACGATACCCACCACAAAAACGAGCGCGAAAAGCGTAATCCGGTTAAGCGTATATCCCAACAAATAATAGCTGAAAAGTGTGAGTGCAAAAGTAAGCGGCACCGAAAAAAACACAACCAAGCCGCCGCGCCAGCCCATGGCCAACATCACCAAAACAGTGACCGCCAAGATGGCGATTCCCAAATGCAGCAGCAATTCGCCTACTTTGTCCGAGGCAGTTTCCCCATAATTGCGCGTGACGCTTACATGCACATAGTCGGGAATGAGGGTTTTCTTCAGTTGTTCTATTTTGAGGAGGATTTTCTCGGAAATTTTCATCGCATCGGCACCTTTTACCTTGGCGATGGAAAGGGTTACCGCCGGATATTCGGATGGATATTTTTTTGAAGCATCATTGTATTTTCCATAACCGAAAGACACATAATTTTTAGGTGTTGATGCACCGTCTTTAACAGCGGCTACTTGCTTTAGATAAACTGGCATACTTTTGTTCAGACCGACAATAAGGTTTTCGACATCTTCGGCCGTATCTAAAAATTGTCCTGTCGTAATCAAGTATTCTGTGTCGTTATTGAGAAAACTTCCCGATTGCGAACGGTTGTTGTTGGCCTGAATCATTTGAATGATTTCCAAAGCATCCACCTTGCTTTCAGCCATTTTGTCTTTGTCTAAAACCACTTTAAGTACTCGGTTTCGACCGCCTATTTCTTTGGTATTGGCAACATCTTTTACTTTTTCTATTTCAGAAATAACCTCTTCTGCTATTTGCCTGATTTCGAAATCGTCATATTTTTCGCTCCATAAAGTAAGACCGAGCATTGGTACATCATCAATCGAACGGGTTTTTACCATCGGTTTTGAAACCCCTTGCGGAAGCATGCCTTCGTGTTTCATCAATTCGTCATACAATTTCACATAAGAGCGTTCGGAATCTTCTCCAACATAAAACTGAACAATAATCATCGCTTGGCCGTTCATCGCCATGCTGTGCAAATGTTCTACGCCTTTGATATTTGACAGTATTTTTTCTAAAGGTTTGATGATGCGGTTTTCCACTTCCAATGGACTTGCGCCGGGATAAGCTACCATGACATCTGCCATTGGCACGTTGATTTGAGGCTCTTCTTCTCGCGGGATGAGAAAGGAGCTGTAAACACCGATACCCATCAACGCAACCATCAACAAAATGGTCAATTTAGAATGGATAAAAAAACCTGCTATTTTTCCTGAAATGCCTTCTTGCATCTTTTTTTGTTTAAAGTTTAATGTTTGAAAGTATAAAGCTTTATTGAAATTTATAATACAGTCTTATTGAATTTTTATTTTGGCACCGTTGAACAACTTCCCATCGGATGAAACTACGTAAGTTTCGCCCTCAGCAAGTCCCGATAAAACTTCTATTTGAGAGCCATAAACATTGCCCACGCGCAACCATCTCAAAATGGCGGTGTTTTCGTTTCCAACGGTATAAATGCCGGTTAGTTGTCCTTGCTTCACAAGTGCACTTTCGGGAACTAAAATTTTAACGGTTTCCTTGTCATCTGTCTGATGAGCTACATGAAATTGCACATTGACAAACATACCGGAACGGATTTCTGTATCCATTTCATCCAATATGATTTTTACCAAGTACTGGCCGCCGGTGTTTTTGGCAGATTGGCTTACTTCCGATACTTTTCCCGTCATTTCTTTGTTCAATGATTTGATGCGAACCGTGGCATTCATCCCCTTTTTTACAATCGAAATGTCTTCCTCGGAAACCATGGCGGTTATCTGCATTTTTGACATGCCTTCCATGCTGATTAATGGCATTCCGGGCGTTGCCATGTCCCCATCTTTCACGAATGTTTGGGTGATTACGCCCGAAAACGGTGCCGTAATATTGGCATAAGAAAATTGCGCTAGGACTTCGTTTTTCATTTGTTTGGCACTTTCCAAACCGGCTTTTGCCATTTCAAAACGAGCGGTCATGTCGTCTAATTCTTTTTGAGAAGCACTTTGTTGTTGAAACAAGTTCACAAATCTGTCGTAGTCTTTTTTAGCGTTGTTATAACTTGCTGCCGCTTGCAAAACGCCCGCTTCCGCTTGGGCTTTTTTGGCTTGTAAATCACTGTTGTTGATGCTTGCCAACAGTTGGCCTTCCTTTACTTGTTGTCCGGTTTTTACGTGAATTTTATGGACGTAGCCCATCATCCGGGTACTGATTTCCGCACTGTTTTCCGATTCGATTTTTCCGCTGGCAGTTACAAACGAAGCAGTGTTGCCGGACTTAACTTTGCTCACTGTAACCGGAACAGCATCCATGTTTTCCGCTTTTTTCTTGTCATCAGCACAAGAAATGAGAAAAATAAAAGCAATTGAATAGATAAATATATTTTTCATAATCATTTAGTTCGTTAAAAATTTTAAATAAGTACAAGCAAAATTGTATTCGAAAACGGTTTGATAATAATCTAACTGTTTTTGTGCGTATTGCGTTTCGGATTGCAACACATCAGAAGTTTTTTCCAAGCCTTCGCGGAAACGGTCTGTGCGGATGCGCAAGGCTTCTTCCGATTGGTTACGTGCTGTTATGGCGCGTTCCAACTTGTTTTGTGCATCTTGAACGGCACGTTTGGCCTTGTTCAATTCTATTTGGCTTTTTGTCACGTATTGTTCGAATTGCAAGACAGACTTATCGTATTCGGCTTTGCTTTTTTGGGTTTTTCCAAAGCGTTTGCTCCCCTGAAGGATGTCCCACTTCAGTTGCGCACCCACAAAATAGCTGTTGGATGCCCCTTGAAAAAGTTGGCTGTCAAACAATTCGTAATTCCCGAAAGCATTCAGCGTGGGCAGGAAAGACAACTTATCGGACTGATTCATTTTTTTGTATGCCAGGCTTGCCGTTTCCAAAGCTTTGATGTCTGCCCGATCGGTGGGAAGATTTTCAAAATCTGCCAAAGAAACCGAGGTTGGCTCGAGTGCATCGCTTGGTAATAAAATTTTGTATTCGGATTCATTCATCAGGAAATTCAAATAATCCGACACGTTTTTCAAATTGCTGTTGGCTTGGTCTAACTGGTTTTCAATTTCGTTCAGTCTTACTTCCACATCCAACACATCGGCTTGCAGCAACATGCCCTGTTCAAAATAGTGCGTTGTGGTTTTCTTATTTTCCAAAGCGGTTGCTTTTGCTTTTTCCAACACACTGATGGCTTTGTAAGCCAGTTGCAGCATCATATAGGTTTTTTCGGCTTCCAATTGCACTGTTTTCTTTTGAAAATCGGATTGGAATTCAGATGCCTGCAACTTCATTTTTGCTGCGCGTCGCTGATAAAATCCATCCACATTGATGAGCGGTTGCTCAAATTGAATGGTGGTGGTAAAATTTTCTACGGACTCAGGACGGTTGAGTTTGTTCACGTCAAAATCTGCTTCGGAGAACACGCCTTGGTTGAGTTTAGACCCGAAGGCAAACACCGGGTTGTCAGTAGAAAACGCGGTGTGAGAAATGGAAACATTAGGTAAAAACACGGCATTGGTTTGCCGATAATCGCCTTTGGCTTCCAAAACGGTTTGTTCGGATATTTTTAAAGAACTGTTTTCCGCTTGCACCTTAGCCAAAAATTCCTCCTTTGAAATAGGTAAAGCCTGCTGCGCTTCAATAAACAAGGAAACAGTTGATAATAAGATGCTTAAAAAGAAGGTCGTTTTCATGTGCCCAATTAATTTTAAGCAAAATTACAACCGATTGTTTGTTAGCTTCGTAACCAATGTTACTGAGTGGGGGAGGTGGGCAGCTAAACTTCAAAAAATAGAAAACTATTATTTTTTATGAGCGACACGCTTTGGCGTTTCATGCTTTTACTTTTGCTGTATAAATCAAAAAAAAGTAAGGATGCAAGCAAATATTTTAACATTGAACTCTGCAATTAAAAAACCATTTGAATTAGCAGAGACCTCTGCAAAAATGACAATTTCGGATGTTTTTGCAGAAAGGAAAGGAACATACATCAACGAGTTTACCTTATTTATAGCACATTTTAATTCAATCCCAAACTTTATACATGAGGTTGATATTGACTGCGAAAAAGCTAATATTTGGTTTTCGGAAAACTATAAATCTGAAATAAAAGACCTTTACTATGACAAACGATATTTTAATAGAAGCAAAAAGGCTGAGATAGATGATGTTTTTTACTTTTTATACGAAGATTTAATCGTTAACATTGATACCCAATCTTCGGAAGTCCGTTTTTTGTATCGTAAAACAGAACTTCCTAAAGTTGAGGAAATTGTAAACTCGATTTACAAATTCAAAAAAAGAAAACAAAGACAAGCACCTAAAATTTCATTACTCGTGAACTATTCGAGAGGTATTGGGACAAAATCTTTAAAGATTACAAAACCCAAATTAAGAATTGAAGACAACTACAATGAAGATTTTAAAGAAATTCATTAAACAATTTTAAAAAGACTTCCCGTAAAAATGATAAAGGTTTAGTATTGCTTCACGGCAAGCCCGGAACGGGAAAAACATCTTATATCCGCTACTTAATTGCTTCTGTAAAGAAAGATGTCATTTTTTTGCCACCAAACATGGCAACTGCTATTACAAACCCGGGACTTATTACAATACTTATAGACAATCCCAAATCGGTTTTTGTAATTGAAGATGCTGAAAATATTATTGTTGACAGAGAAAAGGATGGTAATTCGCCGGTTTCTGCATTATTGAATATTTCTGACGGCTTGCTTGCAGACTGCTTAAACGTTCAAGTGGTTTGTTCATTTAACACCGATATTTCAAAAATTGACAACGCACTCATGAGAAAAGGGCGGCTGATAGCAAAACATGAGTTCAAGGAGTTGGAAATTGAAAAAGCCCAATTACTATCATATAAATTGGGCTTTGAAACATGCATCCATAAGCCCATGACTTTGGCTCCAATTTATAACCAGGACGAAAAGGATTTTCAACAATCAAGGAAAAGCAATCCGATTGGGTTTCAAAAAATAAGAAATAACAGCTTGGCTGTTAACTGATTAAATTTGTTGAAAATATTTCATTGCATTTCAAGATTGATTAAGTTGAATTAGATGATAAAAAAGTTTTGCAAGGATCGGATTTTAGTGAACAGTTTTATTTTACACTTTTTGATGTAGATTTAAAAAAAAAATCATATAAATGTGTTTTGGATTGACAAGCCTATAAAGCTCAATTAAAGAAAACAGAAGTGAAAACAATAGTTTATCCCCTTGTGATAGATTAGTAAATGTTTGCGAACAAAGTTTTGTTAGAGAAAATGAATGTGGATACTGGGAAAAAATAAAAGGAATGGTATGAAACCCTAAATGTTGGGCATCTATTTAATTTTGAACCTGAAAATATTAGCGATTAAACCATGTCAAAACGAGGCTACATATCCCGCTACTTACTTATTCTCAAAAAGTTGAAAGCAAAACCATATTCAACCTATGAGGAGTTGCAATCCTATATCGATAAGCAGTTTGACTACCTGCAAATGCAAGACGACAACTTGCAAAAAGGCTTTTCAAAACGGACACTTCAAAGGGATATCAAAGAAATCAGAAACGTCTTTGGCATTGACATTGAATATTCAAAATCTCAAAAAGGTTATTTCATCAGCCAAAACGAAAGTGAAAACATGAATTTCCAGAGAATGATGGAGGCTTTTGATATGTTCAATTCTTTAAACCTTGCACACGATTTAACACCGTTTATACACTTGGAAAAACGCAGGCCGCAAGGAACAGAAAATTTGTATGGCTTGCTGCATGCCATCAAAAACAGGTTTCAAATCAAATTCACTTATCAGAAATTTTGGGAAGACGAATTAAGCCAACGTACAGTTGAACCTTATGCTTTAAAAGAATTTAAAAACCGTTGGTACACCATAGCAAAAGACAACAAAGACAACAACATCAAAAGTTTTGCGCTTGACCGTTTGACCAACCTTGAAATTACAAACCAAACATATCAGTACCCCGACAATTACAGCATCGAACGAAGTTATCGTTATTGTTTTGGTATTATAAGCCCAAATGGCGAAGAACCACAAGACATCATTTTATCGTTTGACCCATTTCAAGGAAAGTATATCAAGACATTGCCATTGCACTAAACGCAACAGGTTTTGGTGGACAGTGACCAAGAAGTAAAAATTAAACTAAAACTTTGTGTAACGCTTGACTTAGTCATGGAATTGCTTTCATTTGGCGAAAACATGAAAGTGATTGAACCTAAATCATTGGCTGGCCAAATTAAACAAGTACATAAAAAAGCATACAAGCAATATTAACTTCTCATTCACGCATATTTTTTTGTGAATCAGAATTTTTGCGAATACTTCACAGTTGCCATACTAATGAAATCCAACACATAAGAGGGTTATTTTCTTACAATTTCCCCCCAAAAGCCAAATCTCCGGCATCGCCTAAGCCGGGCAGGATGTAACCACGGCTGTTGAGTTTTTCGTCGATGGTGGCAATCCACAAATGCGTGTTTTCGGGAAACTTATCTTTGATAAAAGCCACGCCTTCCGCGGAGCCAATCACCGATACGATGTGGATTTGCTTGGGCATGCCGTTTTTTTGGAGGACTTCAAAAGTGTTTTCCAAAGTTCTGCCTGTAGCCAACATCGGATCCGATAAAATCAAAGTTTTGTTTTCGAGAGAAGGTGAAGCCCAATATTTTACAATGATTTCAAACTCGTCTTTGCCATCACGATGAAGCCTATAAGCAGAAATAAAGGCGTTTTCGGCATGGTCAAAATAGTTCAAAAGCCCTTGGTGCAAAGGCAATCCGGCACGTAACACCGAACAGAGCACCATGTTGTCAATATGGAGACTCATTTCTTTTACACCCAAAGGTGTTGTCACGCTTTTTGTTTGATAGGCTAAGGTCTTGCTGAGTTCATAAGCTAAAATTTCACCTATTCGTTCGATGTTTCTCCGAAACCGCATGGCATCTTTTTGGGTGTGTTGATCGCGAAGTTCGGCTACAAAATTGTTTAACAGTGAGTTGGAATCACCAAAGTTGTGAAGGTGCATGGAGAAATTTTGGTAATAAATGTACGATTTTTTTGCGATGTCAATTGGTTCAAAAAAAACATCTGAAAAAATCTTCCTGTTTTTTTACGATAGCTTTTGTGTGTTTAATATTTGCTTTCCAAGCAGCTTTCTTCCTATTTGAAGCAAAAAAAAGATTCAATTTCAACGCAATAACTAATTTATTTACAGAATATTGAGCGTTGACAATTGTTTATATGCTTAAAAATGTATTACTTAGATTTTCATTTCAATTTAACTGCCATGAGCGATTCTTTAAAATCCCAAACACCCCTGAGAATTCGTTTCGAGAAAAATGTTGCTCAACCGACCGGTTTGCTCATTGAGAAATTCAAAATTGCGAAGGAGAGAGTCAAACCCAAGTTTCAAATCAAACAGTTAGACAAGCATGTTTGGATATCTATAGGTGATGAAAATCAAAAATATTACTCGCCACACTTACACTTAGAATTTGAAGAAACTGAAAATAAAAACACACACATTCGCGGCTTGTTTGGTCCGGAATCAGGCTTGTGGACGATGTTTATGTTTTTACATTTTGCAGTAGCAGGGATTTTTATCATGTTCCTCGCTTTTGCTTACTCTAACTGGGCAATGGGGCATACTTTCACTTTTGACATTGCGGTCATGTCGCTGATGATTTTTGCATGGTTTGCTCTGTATTTTTTTGCACGGCTCAATCGACACCGTGGCTTGCCACAGGCTCGGGAAATTGAATCGCTGATGGAGGAAATAATCAGTTCGTGAGTTGAATGGATAAGGTTTTTTTAAGCCGATCCGAATGTTGCTTTGATTTATAAAAGTTAAAGAAAACCAAAAGATTCGATAGACTTTTTATTTTTTCTAAATTTGAAGAGTTTCAATCTAATAAAAAAATATCATGGCTTATCAAAAGAAGGTTTCATTTCTATGGCTCTTTGTTCCATTTTTTCTCATTGCTCAAAAACCTTCCAAGCCCACTTCTTCAGAAATTTTTCACCAAATCCAAAAACTGAATTTCATCGGTTCAGTCTTATATATCGGTGCGCATCCCGATGACGAAAACACCCGATTAATATCCTATTTAGCAAACGATATAAAAGCACAAACTACTTACTTGTCTATTACGAGGGGTGACGGTGGGCAAAACTTAATCGGGTCGGAACTAAGTGAAATTTTGGGTGTTATCAGAACGCAGGAATTGTTGGGAGCGAGAAAAACGGACGGTGGAAATCAACGGTTTACCCGTGCCGTCGATTTTGGATTTTCCAAAAACCCCGACGAAACTTTCCGCATTTGGGGCAAGCAGGAGGCATTGGCAGATGTGGTTTGGGCTATCCGCTCACTCAAACCCGATATCATCATCAACCGCTTCGACCACCGTACTCCGGGTACAACCCACGGGCAGCATACTGCTTCGGCTATTTTGAGCTATGAAGCTTACGATTTGGCAAGAAACGCCAGCCAGTTTCCCGAACAATTGAAATATGTGGACGTGTGGACACCCAAACGATTGTTTTTCAATACTTCCTTTTTTTTCTATGGAAGCCAAGAGGCTTTTGACAAAGCGGATAAATCTAATCTAAGCAAGTTAGAAACCGGAAGCTATTATACGAATTTAGGTTTGTCAAACGGCGAAATAGCCGCGCTGAGCCGAAGCAACCACAAAAGCCAAGGTTTTGGAAGTACCGGAAGCAGGGGAAACGAGTCGGAATATTTAGAATACCTGAAAGGAAGCGCGATGAAGAAAAAATCGGATATTTTTGAAGGGGTGACGACCACTTGGCTTCGTTTTTCAAATGGCTTGGCAATTCGCGACATCATGGATCAGGTGGAACTTCAATTTGATTTTAAAAACCCTTCTGCCAGTATCCCGAAACTTTTGGAGGCGCAAACTTTAATCAATAAAATAGAGGACGATTATTGGCGAAAAATTAAATTAAATCAGATCAACGAAATTATAGCGTCTTGCGCCGGGCTTTTTGTGGAAGCTGTTTCATCGACCGATGCCACCTCACCGAGCCAAGAAATAAAACTCAAACTCGAGCTCATCAATCGCAGCAATTTTCCGATTGCACTCAGCGGTTATAAGGTTTCTACCTCCCAAGGCAGCGAATTGCCCAATTTACAACTGAATAACAATGTTTCTAACCGATTGGAAACTACCGCGCAAATACCTTTAGAGGCGAACTATAATTCGCCGTATTGGCTTAATGAAAAAGGAAGTGTTGGCATGTATAAAGTTGTTGATCAAGAGCTTACCGGGTTGCCGGAAACTCCGTCTGGCATCACGGTAGATTTTTCGATTTCTTTGAACAACAAGGCTACCATTTTTTTGCGACGTGAGGTTGTTTTCAAATCAAACAATCCCATCAAAGGTGAAATGTATCAACCCCTTTATGTTTTACCCCCTGTGACGGTTCAAATTTTGGATAAAGTATTGATTTTCAAAGACAATTCGGCCAAAAACATAAGCGTTCGGGTAAATGCCATTAAATCCGGTATCAGCGGGGAATTACACTTAGAGCTTCCAGAGGGTTGGCACAGTGAACCAAAAAACACGACCGTTACATTTTTAAATGGAGAAACTGAAAAAAACATTACGTTTAGCGTTACACCGCCCGAAACTGACTCTGAAGGCATAATGGTTCCAAAGTTTGCCTATCAAGATAAAATCTATCATGCTGAAAAAATCGAGATTACATACGATCACATTCCCAAGCAAGTTGTTTTGTTGCCAGCTGAAAGTAAATTGGTCAAATCGAATATCAAAATAGAAGGAAAGAAAATTGCTTACATACAAGGTGCCGGCGATGATATACCGAGTGGATTGACACAAATAGGCTATGAAATAACCGAATTAAAACAAAACGAAATTACCGCGGAAAGGCTCAAATCGTTTGATGCGATTGTAATGGGTATAAGGGTTTATAATGTTTTGGACGATTTCGAACCTCAACAGAATATCCTTTTACAATATGTTGCAGAAGGCGGTACATTGCTGGTTCAGTACAACACCGATTCGCGGATTAAGACATTGAACTTTTCTCCCTTCCCAATCAAGTTGTCCAGAAATCGGGTGACTGAGGAAGATGCGGAAGTACGCCTGTTAGATCCAAACCTTGAAGTGCTTAATTTCCCCAACAAAATAAGCAATCTCGATTTCAGCGGTTGGGTTCAAGAACGCGGATTGTATTTCCCGAGCGAGTGGGGGAGTGAGTTTACGCCTGTATTGGGCATGAACGATTTTAAGGAACCTGAAAGACTGGGAAGTTTGTTGGTGTCAAAATACGGTAAGGGCCATTATATCTTCACAGGTCTGAGTTTTTTCAGACAAATTCCGGCAGGTGTGCCGGGCGCATACAAACTATTTGCTAACCTTATTTCTATCGGTAAAAATGGAAAATAAAGAATCAAAATTGTGGATTAAATGGTATGCAGCCGTTGTTTTGGCAAACGTATTCTATTTTTTGATTTTTCTACTGCTGACTTACATCTATCAATAAAACATGCAATTACTCGACTGGCTTATTCTTATCGGAACCCTCAGTTTTATTGTCATCTACGGTTATTACAAAACCACCGGTAGCAAAAACGTAAAGGACTACATCTTAGGTAACAACGAAGCCAAATGGTGGACGGTTGGCTTGTCTGTCATGGCGACTCAGGCCAGCGCGATAACTTTTCTTTCCACCCCCGGGCAGGCTTTTCAGGATGGGATGGGCTTTGTCCAATTTTATTTTGGGATGCCTTTGGCCATGATTGTCATTTGTGTGACGTTTATTCCGATTTATCATCGGCTTAAAGTTTACACAGCCTACGAATTTTTAGAAAATCGTTTCGACCAAAAAACCCGTTCGCTTGCCGCCATATTGTTTTTGATACAACGCGGGTTGGCAGCGGGGATTACGATTTATGCACCAGCCATCATACTGTCTTCTATATTGGGATGGAATCTAAAAGTTTTGAATGTGGTTATCGGGTTGATGGTCATAATATACACGGTTTCAGGCGGTACCAGAGCTGTCAGTGTCACTCACAAGCAACAAATGTTTGTCATCATGTTGGGCATGTTCGCGACATTTTTTCTGCTATTAAGTTATCTTCCGGAAGGAGTGAATTTTTCTAAAGCATTAAAAATAGCCAGTGCCGGCGACAAAATGAAAATCATCGATTTCTCTTTTGACCCCGCCAATCGATACACCCTTTGGTCGGGATTGTTTGGTGGTTTTTTCTTGTTTTTGTCCTATTTCGGAACCGATCAATCGCAAGTACAGCGCTATCTTTCGGCTCAATCTGTTCGTGAAAGCAGGTTGGGGCTTTTGTTTAACGGGATTATAAAAATCCCGATGCAGTTTTTTATCCTGTTGGTCGGCGTGATGGTGTTTGTTTTTTTTCAATTTAACTCTTCTCCGTTAAATTTTAATCCTGCCGCAAATAAGGCAGTCGAAAATTCTGAATATGCACAGCAGTATAGCGATCTTCAGATTGTTTATGAGCAGTTAGAAGATAAAAAGAAATCCCTTCAGCATACGTATTCCAATATTTTAGAATCGGAGGCTTCGGATGTGAGCAAAATTAAAAATCAACTCGTATCCGTCAATCAGCATGAAAAAGAAATAAGGCGGGAAGCGAAAGAATTGATTCGAGCGGCCAACGGCTCGGTCGAAACGAATGATACAGATTATGTTTTTATCTATTTTATACTCAATAATCTGCCGGTAGGGCTCATCGGATTGCTCTTAGCCGTTATTTTCTCAGCGGCTATGTCTTCAACTTCATCTGAATTGAATGCGCTTGCCTCTACCACGGTAATGGATATATACAAACGAAACCTTAAAACTGAACAGTCGGAAGCCCATTTTTTGGCAGCATCCCGCTGGTTTACGGTTATGTGGGGTATGATTGCCATCCTTTTTGCCAGTTTCGGAACGCTTTTCGAAAATCTGATACAATTGGTAAACATAGTAGGATCTATTTTCTATGGGACTATTTTAGGTATTTTTCTCATTGCTTTTTATATCAAATCAATTAAAGGAGCTACTGTTTTCTGGGCAGCTTTGATAGCAGAAAGCCTGATTATAGCCTTATATTTTATCAATGTGATAAGCTATTTATGGCTCAATGTTGTAGGGGTTTTTCTAGTTATTTTAATTTCATTAATTATTCAAAAGACTTTGTCTAAATCGATTGCTTAGAGTATCTTTACTTTTTGTTGTTAATTAACAATTATGTCCGAAGATAATATTCTCGAATCAGAAGATGACAGTAAAAAACAGAATTTTAAAGAACCTATGTAATCGCTTGATTTCAATTCAAACTTTTTTCGGCTATCTTTTTTGTTTCCTGTTGTCATTATCGTTTCTGCATGCTCAGGAAGCCAAAAAAGGGGTTGTCGATTTGTCAGATTTTAATTTTTTTGGTTCCGAGGTTATTCCTTTAAACGGGGAATGGGAGTTCTATTGGGATGAGTTGATCTATCCAACTACCATAAACCCAAAAACCCAAAAAATATATGCCTATTTTCCTAAATTGTGGAAAGATATAAACGGGGAAAGTTTTGGCTATGCAACCTACCGGTTAATAATAATTTTACCGGATAATGTGCCTGATTTAGGATTGCGGATTGAAGATTTTTATACTTCCTATCGGTTGTTTTGTAATGGGATTAATATAGCCGAAAACGGTAGGGTCGCAAAATACGAAAATCAGTATGTCCCCCGATTTGAACCACAGACTGTTCATATTGGCAAAGGCTCAAAAACACTTGATCTCGTGCTTCAAGTAGCCAATTTTAATCACTATAAAGGGGGAGCAAACCATGAAATAATATTAGGCAGTAAAAAAAATATCGATCAACAATTTTTGCTCAATAATGGATTTGTCTATATTTTAGGAGGATCTGCGCTGATTTGTGGGTTGTTTTTTATGAGCCTTTCGTTTTTCAATAGTTCAGATAAGGCGACATTCTTTTTTGGTGCTTTTTCTTTACTGACAAGTTATTATATACTGGGTCGAAACCCCTATAAGATTTTGGTTTTTTTTCCAGATTTACCTTGGGAATTCGTAACCAGAGCCGAGCATTTCAGTTTCTATTTCGGAACATTCTTGTTCAGCTTTTACATCCGATGTTTGTTTGCAAGGGAATACAATCGTTGGATTTTTAGGCTTAATATTTTTATTTCAGGGTTTTATTCTTTAAGCGCCCTCTTTCTGCCAATTTGGTTTTTTACACTGTTGAATCCCTACTTTTTATATTATGTCTTGTTTTTTATTTTGTACACGACCTATGTCTTTATAGTAGCGGTCTTCAACAAAAGACAAGGCGCATTATTTGCCTTAGTCAGCAATTCCATTTTGTTCTTGACACTTGTTCATATTATTTTGGTTTATTTTCAAATTTTACCCAAAAATGATTTAATTTACTTTTTAGGGCTTTATTTTTCCTTTTTTTCTATGACCCTGCTTATCGCTTACCGTTTTGCCCATATCTTGGATTTAGCACGCAAAAAAGCAGAAAATGCTGCTTTGGCTAAGTCACAGTTTTTGTCAAACATGAGCCATGAAATCCGTACCCCACTAAATTCGGTCATCGGACTATCAGAATTACTCTATGACTCGAAATCTGAAACAGAAAAGAAGGAGTTTTCAAAGTCTATTAAAAAAAGTGGCGAAACACTTTTAGCTATCATCAACGACATTTTAGATTACTCCAAAATAGAGGCAAATGAACTTGTCATCCGCAAAAGCCCTGTTAATCTAAAAGAGTCTGTCCATGATATTATCAATGCAAATAAACCCTTGAGTCTTGAGAAATCAATCAGTCTTGAATACGAAATTGACAACAATGTACCGCCCTTTGTGCTAACAGATGCAATCAGGTTATCACAAATATTAAACAACCTGATTAACAATGCATTGAAATTTACAAATTATGGATCAATTCGTGTCTTGGTCTCCAAAAATACCGACCGGAATATAAAAGGGAATATACTATTTCAAGTCGTCGATACAGGCATTGGAATTCCGGAAGACAAGTTGTATTTACTGTTCCAACGATTTTCTCAAGTCCAATCGCTTGCCAACCGAAGATATAGCGGTACGGGATTGGGTTTGGCTATTTCAAAATTGTTAGCCGAAGCGCTCGGTGGCCAAATTCAGGTTTCAAGTGTTTATGAAAAAGGAACAACTTTTTCATTTACGATAAATGCCCCAAAAACAGCAGAAATGCAGGTTGAATCAATCGCAACCTCTCAAAGCAATTTTGAAATAGATTACACTAACCACTTTTCCGAATTGAAAGTCTTATTGGCAGAAGACAACAAAATCAATCAAATGGTTGCTGTAAAAGTCTTGAAAAGATTGGGTTTTACACATATTGAAATTGCCGAAGACGGCAGTCAAGCAGCCGATTTATACAATAATAATTTTTATGACTTGATTTTTATGGACATGGAAATGCCCATTTTGAACGGATTAGATGCAACAAAATTTATAAGAAGTAATCCTAAAAAAAATGGAGAGCCCATCATCATCGCGATGACTGCCAATGCGACAATAGAAGATGAGAAAAAATGCATCGATGCGGGAATGAATGCTTTTATTTTTAAACCAATCACCATACAACGTGTCTATGAAATTATTATCACTTATTTTCCTTATTCCCTAAAATGAAGAATTTAACTTCCATAAAGTGGGGAATTTTGGGACCCGGAAAAATTGCCGGTAAATTTGCTAAAGATCTCCTAAAGGTGCCTCATGCAATTCCATACGCGGTCGCTTCAACCCGGGTTGACAGAGCAGTTTCGTTTGCGAAGGAATACCACTTCCAAAAGCATTTTGGCTCCTACGAATCGATGCTTGCAGATCCGGGTTTGGATGTCGTTTACGTTGCCACACCCCACGTATTTCATCACCAAAATACCTTGATGTGTTTGCAAGCTGGAAAAGCCGTTTTGTGCGAGAAACCTTTTGCTATGAATCTCAGTCTGGTTGAGGAAATGATTGCTTTGGCCAAACAAAAGAATGTTTTTTTGATGGAAGCTCTTTGGACGCGATTCCTTCCGCACTTTCTATACGTTTTAAACATTGTGCAAAAACAAACCCTCGGGAAATTACTTTCCTTAGAAGCAGATTTTGGAATGAATGTACCGTTTGATGCAAACTCCCGCTTGTACGACAAATCGTTGGGCGGTGGCGGTTTGCTGGATGTAGGGATTTACCCTGTTTTTGCAAGTTTGCTGTTTTTGGATTATCCTGCCGAAATTCAAGCTGAAGCAGATTTTGCCTCTACCGGCGTTGACTCCCGATGTGAGATGTTTTTTAAACACCATGGCAATGCAACATCTAAACTTTATTGCTCAACAACCAAAAGAACGCCCACCGAAGCCAAACTCATTTTTGAAAAGGGCACAATTATAATAAACAGCCGGTTCCACGAGCCTACAACCGTAACAGTCGGCTCGGTAAATGGAACTGAAACCATCGATTTCCACTACCAAACCAATGGCTACTATTACGAAGCAGCCCACGTGATAGATTGCCTTCAAAAAGGCTTGAAAGAAAGCCCTTTGATGAATTTCGAAAACAGCCTAAATCTAATCAAACTACTTGATGCGGTTCGTTTAAAAATAGGGTTGAATTATGAAAATAATTAAGTTGCTTTGAAATAATTATCGCTTATTCTATTCGTTAAATTCCCTAAATTTACCATCGATTGCTATTTTAACAACTTTTGTCAACTTTAAGAAAATATTACTTAACTATTATTTCACTCGGTTTGATGACATTAATTATCATACCGCATGGTTTATTTTTTGCCTATTTCAAAATCAAAGAACATCAATTGAAAGTGGTTGCTATGCAGAATGTTTTGACGAATAGGCTTGAAAATCAGTTAGATTTGTTGAAAATTTCTTTTGAAACGGAACAGGATAAAAATGTTTTCATACGGTTTCACAGCCGAGAATTTCGCTATCATGGAATTATGTATGACATTGTAAAACGCGAAGTTCACGAAAACGAAACCTGGTATTGGTGCATCAGAGACGAGCAAGAAACAAAATTGTTGAGGAAAAAAGATGCCTATTATACCAATCTTTGGCAACAAAAAGCAACACAAAACCTAACAACTTTTGCTTATAACCAATATACATTTTTACTTCATGTAATTGAATATAATATATTAAATATAAACATATTAAAATTAAATATTATAAATATTTTCAAGCCCGTCTGCAATACGTACGCTTCTTTAAATAGCAACACGCCAACGCCGCCTCCCATCCGAATTTGAATTGTATCCAGATTGATTTTTTCAATTGATTCTTTCTAAAATTCAATTACAAAACAATGAAAAAAATCTATGCTTTGAGCCTATTGCTCATGGTTATATATTCTTCAACGAGTTTGGCACAGACCCTTACCGTTCGCGATTCAAAAACAGGCCAACCATTGGAGTGGGTGAGTGTTTATGGAGAAAACTCTTCTATCTATGCGTTGACAAATTCAAAAGGACAAGCCAATATGGTTGCTTTTAAAAATTTAGAGGTTATTGTCGTCCGCATGGTTGGTTATCAACCCCGCAAATTCACTTACAAATCGTTGGAAGATGCACAGTTTTTGGTTTTGTTGGAAGCCTCCACATCACCATTGGACGAAGTAGTTGTTTCGGCTTCGCGTTGGGAACAAAACCGCAGAAATCTTCCGGTGAAAATTGCTACGGTTTCAAATGAAGATGCCTATTTTCAAAATCCGCAAACTGCCGCCGACCTGTTGAGTGCTTCTGGCAAAGTGTTTGTCCAAAAAAGCCAATTGGGTGGTGGCAGCCCGACGATTAGGGGATTTTCGACCAATCGGGTTTTGATAACGGTCGATGGTGTCCGGATGAATTCGGCTATCTTCCGAAGTGGAAACCTGCAAAATGTCATCTCGGTCGACCCGCTTGCAGTCGGGAAAACGGAAGTTATATTCGGCCCTGCATCGGTGATTTACGGCAGTGATGCCATCGGTGGCGTGATGAATTTTTACACTTTGCAACCGTTGTTTTCAACCGGTGTTGAAACCTATTTTTCTGCCAATTCATTGTTGCGGATTTCTTCAGCCAATGAAGAACAAACCGGGCATTTAGATTTTGGTTTTGGATTTAAAAAATGGGCTTTTCAAAGTAGTTTCACCTACACTGATTTTGGCGATTTGCGCATGGGGACTCACGGCCCGGCTGCTTTTCTGAGAGACCGCTACGTCAAAAGGATTAACGGGGAAGACGTTCAGTTGGTAAATAAAGACCCGCGCACCCAAGTTCCTTCCGGATTCAGTCAGAACAACTGGATGCAGAAAGTGAGTTTCAAACCCAATGAAAATTGGCAAATAGACGGCTCTTTCTATTTTTCCTCAACCTCACAATATTCCCGCTTCGACCGATTGTTGCGCCCCAGAGGAGACAATCTTCGCTCTGCCGAATGGTATTACGGCCCGCAACAATGGCTTCTATCTTCTTTAAATCTATCGCACAACGCTGATTCTAAATGGTATGACAAATACAAAGTTATTCTGGCCTATCAAAAGTTTGAAGAAAGCCGGCACGACAGGGATTTAAACGATTTGAATAGAAACAATACATCCGAAAAAGTCGATGCGTATTCCTTCAATACCGATTTTACCAAAAAATTGGATACAAGCAAAACTTTCAATTACGGCGCCGAATATGTGTTAAATCATGTCAGATCGGATTCTTACAAAGAAAATATCGAGACCCACAACGTACAAGCCGATCAAACCCGTTATCCGGACGGTTCGTCTTGGCAGTCGGTTGCCATTTATACCGGTTTTTCATGGGAAATCAGCCCGAAACTGACTTTTCAATCGGGCTTGCGGTACAATTTCGTGTCCATTCAAGCCGATTTGGACGATACGTTTATTCCGCTTCCGTTCAATAAAATCCGTATTGACAACGATGCGCTCACAGGAAGCATCGGTATTTCATGGATTCCGGCGCAGACTTGGCAAATCAACCTCAACGGATCAACCGGATTTCGTTCGCCAAACATCGATGATGTGGGCAAGATTTTCGATTCAGAACCCGGTTCATTGGTCGTTCCCAATCCTGATTTAGACCCCGAATATGCTTGGAATTACGAATTGGGCATCATCAAAAAAATAGCCGGTTTCCTAACCTTCGACGTGACCGGCTATTACACCCGGCTGCAAGATGCTTTAGTCCGAAGGGATTATACCTTTAACGGATCCAATACCCTCTTTTTTGACGGGGAAGAAAGCAAGGTGCAAGCCATACAAAATGCGGCAAAAGCCTATATTTACGGTTTAGAAATTGGGATTGACGTGCGTTTGTCTCACAATATTTCTTTCACAGCCAACGGAAACTATCAGGAAGGGGAGGAAGAATTGGACGACGGCAGCATAGCCCCGCTTCGGCATGCGACTCCGTTTTTTGGGGATGCTCATCTTATCTACAAATTGGGCAATTTCAAAGCTGATTTTTACGGGATTTACAACGCCGAAGTTTCGTTCAACAACCTCGCACCTTCTGAAATTGAGAAACCCTATTTGTACGACAAAGACGAAAACGGAAACCCTTTTGCGCCGAGTTGGCACACGCTCAATCTGCGGACACAATACCGTTTTAATAAATATTTTTCGATTTCTGCCGATATTGAAAACCTGACAGACCGCAGATACAGGCCGTATTCGTCCGGAATTACCGCCGCCGGGCTCAATTTTATCTTTTCGGTTAGAGCGAGTTTGTAATTTCGTAATTCAAATTCTCCAATCCTCAGCGAGCGGAGAATTTGAATTAAAATTTCATTAAGTTAAATGTTAAGTCACTTCAAAACAAAGGATATTCGTAAATTAAATTTACATTTGCCTCGTGAAAAAGCTAGCTTCCATTTTTCTACTCACCATTTATCTTTTTGCAAACACCTCGTTTTGTGAATTGATAAAAATAGGTGTTTTTGTCAATCATTTTAAGGAGCATCAATTTGAAAATGAAGACATTAACCTCTATATATTTGTTACCATTCACTATTTTTCCGGAAATGTGAAGGATGATGACTACGACCGAGATATGGAATTGCCGTTCAAATCGCACGATGTCAGTCCAACTTTTTCCGTTGTTTTATTAACTCCATCTTTCGAATACATTGTTATCAAGTCGGTTGGATATTCAAAACATGACTTTAGGTTCTACAAATTTTCTAACATACCGACTTCTCATTTGTCTGAAATATGGCAACCGCCTAAATATTTAGGTTAGTTATTTACTTTTTCCGGATTTAATAATATACCAATCAGGCTATTATTGATTATTTTGATTGGTTTTATGCTTTGGATTTTGAACGAAATTCATTCGAAGCAGTCTTATAATCAAACCGTAAAATCTCCTCAATTATTACATAACTGGGTTTGTCGATTTAATCGATAAGCAGGTCTAAAAACTTAAAAATGTTAAATCAAATCATTCAATTTTCCATAAAAAATAAACTTGTCATCGGTTTGTTGACACTGGGCTTGATACTGTACGGAATTTATGAAGCAACCAAGCTCCCGATTGATGCAGTACCGGACATCACCGACAATCAAGTGCAAATCATAACTTCTGCACCTTCTTTGGGTGCAACCGACATTGAGCTACTGATTACCGCACCGATTGAACAAGCCAGTAACAACATTCCCGGGCTGAAACAGATTAGAAGTTTCTCCCGATTTGGCCTATCTTTAGTCACTTTGGTATTCAACGAAGATGTAGATGTCTATTGGGCAAGGCAACAAGTCAGTGAGCGAATGCAAATTATTCAGTCCAACATTCCAATGGGAGCTGAAATGCCTTACATGGCTCCTGTCACTACTGGATTAGGTGAAATCTATCAATATGTTGTAAAAGCCAAAGAGGGCTATCAAAATAAATATACCTTGGCTGATTTACGAACGATTCAAGATTGGATTGTTCGTCGCCAACTTATTGGAACTGATGGTGTAGCAGATGTTTCTACTTTCGGAGGAAACCTAAAACAATATGAAGTAGCCGTCAATCCGGACAGACTTAAATCATTTGGCATGACCATATCGGAAGTATTCAATGCTTTAGAAAAAAACAATGCAAACACCGGTGGTGCATATATTGAAAAAGGTCCTACCGTGCTTTACATTCGAAGCGAAGGCATGGCAAAAAAACTGGAAGACTTGGAAAGTATTGTTGTGAAATCTGTTGATGGTGTCCCGATTTTAATTAGAGATGTAGCCAAAGTCGGTTTCGGATCCGCCATACGTTATGGAGCGGTCACCTACAACGGTGAAGAAGAAGTGGTCGCCGCCATCGTGATGATGCTCAAAGGCGGAAATTCATCTCAAGTTATCAAAGATGTCAAAGAGCGAATTGCTTCAATTCAAGAAACACTGCCAGAAGGGGTCGTTATCGAACCTTTTTTAGACCGCACAAAAATGGTTAACAATGCCATCAGTACCGTAAAAACCAATCTTATAGAAGGTGCACTAATCGTTTTGTTTGTCTTGATATTCTTTTTGGGAAATATAAGAGCCGGATTTTTGGTAGCTTCCGTAATTCCTTTATCCTTGTTATTTGCTATCATCATGATGAATATGTTTGGTGTGGGCGGAAACCTGATGAGTATGGGAGCTTTGGATTTTGGATTGATTGTGGACGGTGCCGTGATTATTGTAGAAGCCATATTACACCAAATGACGCATTCCAAACATTTTGAAAGCATCAACCGAATTTCTCAAAAAGAAATGGACAAAACCGTCAAGGAATCATCCTCACGCATGATGAATGCGGCTGTTTTCGGCCAGATTATCATCTTGATTGTTTATTTACCCATACTTACTTTGGAAGGCATCGAAGGAAAGATGTTTGGTCCGATGGCCAAAACGGTCGGTTTTGCAATCTTAGGCGCGTTCATCCTTTCGCTGACCTATGTGCCGATGATGAGTGCATTGTTTTTAAGCAAAAACCTCAGTCATCAACCCAATTGGTCTGACCGGATTATGCTTCAAATCGAAAAACATTATCAACATCAGTTGGAGCGGTTTTTAAATTACAAAAGAACTGTCTTGGCGGTTGCGTTTGCCATTTTTTTGATTTCCGTTTACATTCTCTCTACTTTCGGGGGGGAGTTTATACCAAAATTGGAAGAGGGAGATTTTGCAGTTGACACACGTGTTTTGACGGGAAGTAATTTGTCAACAACCATCGAATCAACCAAGCAAACTGCACGGGTATTGATTGACAACTTTCCGGAAGTAGAGAAAGTAGTCACCAAAATTGGAAGTGGTGAGATACCTACAGATCCGATGCCAATTGAAGCAAGTGATATGATGGTTATTCTAAAAGATAAAAAAGAATGGACTTCCGCCAAAAGTTTTGAAGAGTTGGCAGAAAAGATGAGTAAGCAGATTGCCACTATTCCTGGAGTTACGGCAGGATTTCAGTTTCCGGTTCAAATGCGATTCAACGAATTGATGACCGGCGCGAGGCAGGACGTGGTCTGCAAAATTTTTGGTGAAGATTTAGACACCTTGGCTCTTTATGCGGAAAGATTGGGAGAAGTTGTTAAAAAGATTGACGGAGCCAAAGATTTGTACGTAGAAAAAGTACAAGGAATGCCGCAAATAGTCATTCATTTCAAGAGAGATATATTGGCACAATATGGTGTAGATATAGAGCATGTAAACAAAACTGTCAACACTGCTTTTGCCGGTGGCATAGCCGGACAGATTTATGAGGGTGAAAAACGATTTGATTTGGTTGTACGTTTTAGTGGAAACCAACGCAAGAATTTGCAAGATGTTCAAAATCTGCTCGTTTCGACTCCAGGCGGTATGCAAGTTCCATTGCGTCAATTGGCCGATGTGCAAGAAGTAGAAGGACCCAACCAAGTTCAAAGAGAAAATTCGTTTAGGCGCATCATTGTCGGATTTAATGTACGAGGAAAAGATGTTCAATCTGTGGTCAACGAATTGGAGCAAAATGTAGCTCAATTGATTCAATTTCCACCCGGTTACAGAATTACATATGGTGGCGCATTCGAAAATTTGCAAGCCGCAAAAGAACGTTTGCTTATCGCCGTTCCCGTTGCCTTGTTGTTGATTTTTTTAATGCTCTATTTTGCTTTTAGCTCTATCAAGGAAGGCCTTTTGATTTTTTCAGCTATTCCACTTTCCGCCATTGGTGGTATTTTAGCTTTGTGGACGCGTGGCATGCCTTTCAGTATTTCGGCGGGCGTTGGTTTTATTGCCCTTTTCGGTGTGGCTGTTTTAAACGGCATCGTGTTGATATCCGAATTTAACCGACTCAAAAAAGAAGGATGGACAGACTTGCGGAAAATTGTCATCATGGGAACAAAAATAAGGCTTCGGCCGGTGCTTATGACTGCTGCAGTAGCATCACTTGGTTTTTTGCCTATGGCACTTAGCAATGGAGCTGGCGCAGAAGTTCAACGCCCTTTGGCAACAGTGGTTATCGGTGGATTGGTCTCAGCGACGATCCTCACCTTGATGGTTTTGCCGGCACTGTACGTGTTTTTTGAATCCTTGCAGATTAAAGTTAAAAGAAATAACATGAAAAGTAACTTGACAATTTGTTTTTTACTGATTTCATCAATTGGCATTTCTCAAAACTCAACCCGAGAAATTGGATTGGAATCTGCTCTCAAAATCGCGGAGACCAACAATTTAGATTTGAAAAAAAGCTCCTTGAATACGCGTGAAAAAGAGGCGAGCAGAAAGGCGTGGTTTGATATTCAAAAAACCAATTTTGGATTTGAATATGGTGATTTTAATTCAGCTGAAAACGACTATAAGTTTACCATCTCCCAAACATTTGCTTTTCCGACAGTTTACAGCCATCAAAAAAAACTATTGAACGAAAATTTTTTGGCTGCAAATGCTTTGCAAAAACTATCTTTAATCGAATTGAAAGGAAGCGTTAAAAAAAGGTTTTACGAAATTCTTATGTTAAAAAACAAGGAAATCCTTTTGAAGAAATCGGATAGTTTATACGCGGCTTTTGAAGAGAAATCGAACTACCGTTTTGAGGCAGGAGAAACCAATATTCTTGAAAAAACAACCGCCGAAAGCTTGCGCCAACAAATCAAGCTTCAATTGGACTTGTTGCATCGGGATTTATCTATCAGTATTCAAGAATTTAATTACTTGTTGAATGACAGCGTACCATATAGTCCTGACAGCAAGGCTAATCCAATTTTGTTGAATGCTTCAACTGATACACGCATGCTTACTTCCCACCCGGCATTGCAGGCTAAAGAACATCTTCGGCTTGCCGATAAGGCAGCCTGGAAAACTGCCGGATCAAAATTATTACCGGACATTACGCTGGGATACAACAACATAAGCTTTGCGGGTATGCAAAGCAGCAATGGACAAACCCAATTTTACGACCGTAGCCAACGATTTTCTTCCTTCAGTTTAGGACTGGGAATACCTCTTTTTTTTAGTTCTCAAACTGCACAAAAAAAAGCAGCTCAAGTTCAATATCTAAAGTCGGATAATGATTATGCAGTAGCCAAAAAACGCTTGTTGTCTGATGTTGAAATAGCCCGTAAAAAAGTTCAACAACACCAAACCGAATTTGATTACTATGCCAACAAAGGACTTCAGCAAGCAAATACGCTCATTTCCGTGGCCAATCAACAGTTTAACGAGGGAGAAATAGACTTTCTGCAATATACTTTGTTGATCAACAGAGGAATTGAGATACAAACTGGATACTGGGAAGCCTTAAACAAAACAAATCTTTCAAAGATTGACTTGCAAATTTTACTCAACCAATTATAAACTAAATCCAATGAAAAATACAATTTCAAAATCTATCTTTAATAAATCCATCTTGTTTCCGGCCTTGTTATCGTTTGCTCTGCTCCAAACGGCCTGTGGCTCTAAAGAAACAGAAAATAAATCAACTACTGAAGAAACATACAATTCTTTGGTAGAATTAAGCGAACTCCAAATTAAAAACGCCGGAATTGAATCCGGAATACCGGAAAGAAAATCCATTTCAGCAACCGTCAAGTTAAATGGAAAAGTAGATGTGCCACCACAAAACCGCATCAACATTAGTTTTCCAATGGGCGGCTATTTAGTTTCTACCCAACTTTTACCCGGTATGCAGGTCAAAAAGGGGGATGTGATGGCCGTTTTAGAAGACGCACAGTTTGTCCAATTGCAACAGGATTATCTGACCGCAAAATCCAAATTGGGCTATGCAGAATTGGAATTTAAAAGACAACAATCGCTTAACCAGAACAAAGCGAGCAGCGACAAAGTTTTTCAAATGGCAAAAACCGAATTTGAATCATTGGGTTTTGCTGAGCGCGCGCTTTCTGAAAAATTGAAATTGATAGGAATCAACCCGAGTACTTTAAGCCAAACCAATCTGTCGCGTAAAGTAAATTTGTACGCTCCCATATCCGGTTTTGTTGCCGAAGTGATGATCAATGTAGGTAAATACGTGATGCCTACCGATGTATTGTTTGAATTGGTCAATCCGGATGATTTGCATTTGTCCTTGATTGCTTTTGAAGAAGACATTCCCAAACTCGCTGAAGGCCAAAAAATCATAGCACATACCAATTCCAACCCCGATCAGATTATCGAGGGGGAAATTCATATTATCAACCGAAACATCAACCAAAACAACGCAGCGGAAGTTCACGCGGATATTCGTCATTCGGAGACCAAATTATCACCGGGCATGTTTGTCAGCGCAGAGATTGAAACCTTATCTCACAAAGCTTTAACAGTTCCGAATGAAGCCGTTGTACGATGGCAAAATGAGTATTTTGTGTTTATTGAACGTTCGGCAGGATTTTTTGAAATGAAAAAAGTAAAGTTAGGCGTGACAGAAAATGATTTTACTGAAATTATCCCGGCGGATGACGAAATTTTGGACAATCTGAAAATTGTCAACAAGAATGCCTACAACATCTTGATGCAAATGAAAAATACGGGAGAAGAATAAGGCGTTTTTTTAATAATTCAGAAAACCTCACGCCTTAGTTTTGACGTGAGGTTTTTTTATGATAGCATAAATTAATTTACTTTGAAAGCGGATAACTAAACCCGACAATCACCAAATCCGTTGTCATGTCAAAAGCGACTTCGCTTCCGGGAATCGCTCCCAAAGGATTGGTTTGCGCATTCCATGGACCGCTGGCAATGTCCGGAGTCGGGTTCAACAAGGGACCGCGGGTAGAGCCGCTGCTCGTGCCGTGGTGATAGGCAAAATCTAAACTCAGCCGGTCATTCAGCAGGTAACTGAAACCAAACTGAAACGCGTCTTTAATGACTGCTGTCGCCGGAGAGGAAAGAAAAGCTACCTTTTCATCAATCGGGTTTTCGCTGTATGTATAACCGATTCGCAATGGCAATTTTTGAATTCCTTTGTATTGCAAACCGGTTGAGATTACCGAAATACTCTGCCAGCCGAAACCTTTGACGGCTCCGGTTGGAAAACCTGCAAAATCACCACTGTCTGCAATTTCCCAACCCGATTTTTCAAAACCGTCGGTGTTTTCATAATCGATGTAGCGGTAGTCTAAAGCAAAATCGAATTTACCTTTAGAATATCCGAGGCCAGCGGAATACATGGCCGGATAATCCATGTTGAAATCGAAATTGGGGGCTTTGCTGCCATCCAAATAATGATTGTCAAAATTGAAGTTGGTAAAATATTGCTTCGTTTTGTAGGAAACACCTAATTTCAATCCAAAGCCGGAATCGTAAAACACACCGATTTGTCCGCCTATACCGAGCGCATCAGCCTTGTTGCTGTTCGGAAAACCCAAGGTTTGGCTTGGCCTTGACAATGGATTTGGATCTACTTCCAACGTGGCGTAGTTGAGCGTAGGTTGAATACCTATTGAAATTTTATCGGTCAATTGATAAGCATAGGCAAAACCGACTTGTAAAAGAATATAATCCGATTCGATTCGTCCGAAACCGCCTGAACTTTGCGGCAGTGTTATCGGATTGTCCTGACTTTCCGGGAAAGTCACCCCAAAACCCGCCACACCAAATGCGGAGACACCAAAAGTGTGTTTGCTTCCTTCTTTTCCCCAGACATACGCCAAAGCAGGCAGGACGGAAGTTCCCCGATCGTCGCCTGTTTTTCCGCTAAATGAACCATTTTGAGTCGGAACAGTAGATGAAATGGAAGGATCAGAAAAAAACAAACCTGCATTGAACGAGATTATCTTTTCACTAAATACCGAAAGCGAAGCAGGATTCCATTGAAGTGCACCGTTGATGTCCAAAGGTTGAGCTGTGGCTGCACCCCCCATCGAGGTATTGACAGCACCGATTCCCTGAAGGACATGACCGACCTGCGCATGAGAGATTTGAAGTGCGAAGAAAACAAATACAATTGTTAGAATTTTTTTCATTTTTTGAATATTGAATTTTTATTAATTAACGTGAGTTCGATATATAATAATTTGGTTCAAAGTGGTTTGAGTTTGACTCATTGCCGTCTGCGCTGGTCTGCGTTATCCGCGGGAGACTTTTTAACAATTTCCCCGCTGTCCCGATGGCTATCGGGACGCGAATGAACGCAGATGTCTATTTTTGAAAATCATTGAATTACAATAATTTGTGTTTAATTTGATTAGAAAGTTTGTTTTTCTTATTTCGAACTCACATTAATTAAAAAACCTCTGATTTTCAGAGGTTTTGAGAAGTTGTCTTGACATAATAATTTACATACAACAACCTATAGAACACATCGATTCAGAAAACATTCAACAAGGCAATGGCATATTCTTTAGTTTCATTTTAAACGAGATTTTAATATTTTCGGCAAATATATAAATATAATCTATCGAATTAGTAGAGTATGTTAATTTTAACAAATTATAGCTATTTGGTTATTGGGAGTGCCTTAATGAAGTAGGAACTTCGTAAGTTGCCATTAAAAATTATGAGTGAGATTTAACTTGAAGAATAGAAAATGTAAATGTTCGATACGAACTGATGACTTCGTTGTTTTAAACCTAACTGTTAAAAATTTTTTCTATACAAAAATTATTCTATATATATTGTTAATATAAACCCAAATATTTTTATTATGAAAACAAAACTACTACCTACCTACCTATACGGCAAGGTGCGGAAAAAATAACAGAAAAAATCATTGTTCAACATTAATAACAAGGTTATGAAATCAAATATTTTAATATCAATTACTGTTGCATTCCTATTGGGATGCAGTAGTGACAGTTCCTTAAATAGCGAAATTGAAGCTATTGAACCCGAGTGTTTGCAATCTATAATTATCAATGCTCTTCAATTTGAGCCAACAACGCCAAGAGCTAGCATAAAAAAATATTTTTATCAGGAGCAAGAGGTGTTTCTTATAAGCGTAATGAATTTTCCAGATGGTCAATCTGCTGTTGTCAGTTCCGACTGTGAGCCCATATGTGCTTTGGGGGGCATAGACGGGCCGGCAAATGATTGTGAAGACTTTGATAGTAGTGCAGAATTCATCGAAACCATTTGGACAGATCCGAGATAAGGATATGTCTGATTGCACTGTAACAATTGACCCAATAAAAAAGCGGTTTTCGAGCCGCTTTTTTTTATCTATATTCTTTTTACCTTTCTTCACTTCGGTCACTTTTTACCAATTTATGCAGATGAATCCGCCACATGGATGCAACATTGGCGCACGCAAAATTCTAACCTGACTACCTTGTGAAAAATTAATGAAATCGTTTTGAATTAATTTTCAAAAGCATTTCAAGTTTCTAACGGGCTTGTTATCTTTACCCAAACTAACCATTTCCTGAAATCTATGAGCCAAGCGGTTTATCAGCAGATTAAAGAGCTTCGCGAGCAAATCGATCTTCACAATTACGAATATTACACGCTGGACAGGCCGACCATATCGGATTTTGAATTTGACAAAAAACTCAAAAAGCTTCAAGAACTTGAAAATCAATATCCCGAATATTTTGATGAAAATTCACCTACGCAAAGAGTTGGCGGAGCCATTACCAAAAATTTTGAAACGGTTGTGCATGAACACCGCATGTATTCGTTGGAAAATTCCTATTCAAAAGAAGATTTGATTGATTGGGAAAACCGCATTCAGAAAATTTTAGGTGATGTGCCGATTGAATATGCCTGCGAACTCAAATACGACGGGGCTTCCATCAGCATCACTTATGAAAATGGAAAACTCGTTCGGGCAGTCACGCGCGGCGATGGTTTTCAGGGAGACGATGTTACCGCAAACGTGAAGACCATCCGTTCCGTACCTCTTACACTTAAAGGGGATTATCCCGAAATATTTGACATTCGAGGAGAAATCGTTTTGCCGTTTGCTGGATTTGAAAAAATGAACCAAGCCTTGATAGACATTGGCGAAGAGCCTTATTCTAACCCGAGAAACACCGCATCGGGCAGCCTAAAATTGCAAGACAGCGCGGAAGCAGCCAAGCGTCCGTTAGATTGCCTTTTGTATTACGTCATCGGCGTACGATTGCCGTTTGAAACGCAGTTTGAAAGTTTGGAAGCAGCGAGAAGCTTTGGATTTAAAGTACCTAAAGAAGCGCGTTTGGCAAAAAATCTCGATGAAGTTTTTGAGTACATCAATTTTTGGGATACGCATCGCCACGATCTGCCGTATGAAACAGATGGTGTGGTCGTGAAAGTAAACCATTTCAACCAGCAGCAAGAATTGGGTTACACGGCCAAATCACCCCGTTGGGCGATGGCCTATAAGTTTAAGTCCGAACAAGCAGTCAGCCGGTTGCTATCGATTGCTTATCAAGTTGGGCGGACAGGAGCCATCACGCCCGTTGCCAATTTAGCGCCTGTGCAGCTGGCAGGAACCATCGTCAAACGCGCATCGTTGCACAACGCCGACCAGATGGCCAAATTAGATATACGGGTAGGGGACGAGGTTTTTGTGGAAAAAGGCGGAGAAATCATTCCCAAAATCATTTCCGTCGCCAAAAGAGGCCACGAAATGTTTCCTACGAAATACATCACGCATTGTCCGGAATGCAACACAGAATTGGTCAGAAAGGAAGGCGAAGCCCAGCATTATTGCCCGAATTTCTATGGTTGCCCGCCACAGATTATTGGGCGCGTAGAGCATTTTATTTCCCGAAAGGCCATGGACATAGAAGGTTTGGGAGGGGAAACGGTGGCGCTGCTGTACAAAAACAGATTGATTGAAAACTACGCGGATTTATATACTTTGGAAGTAGCGCAATTGCTTCCACTGGAACGCATGGCACAAAAATCGGCGGAAAACTTGGTTACAGGGGTAGAGAATTCGAAAAACATCCCTTTTGAACGCGTCTTGTTTGCCTTGGGAATCCGCTATGTGGGTGAAACGGTTGCTAAAAAATTGGCAAAACACTATCAAAATATCGATGCTTTGCAGCAGGCTTCCTTCATGGATTTGGTAATGATAGATGAAATAGGCGAACGCATTGCTCAAAGTGTGATTGATTTTTTTACCAATCAGAAAAATAAGCAACTCATCGAACGATTGAAATCTTACGGAGTCCGGTTTGAACTCGATGAAGAACCTGAAAAGCTTTCTGATATACTTTCCGGAAAAATCTTTGTCGTTTCCGGTGTTTTCACAAAATTTTCAAGAGATGAATTGAAAAAAGCCATCGAAGACAACGGCGGCAAAGTCGGGAGTTCTATTTCCGCCAAGACCAACTTTGTGGTGGCGGGCGACAACATGGGACCGGCCAAATTGGAAAAAGCAACCAAACTGGGCGTTCCGATTATTTCGGAAGATGATTTTATCGGTATGTTGGGATAAAATTCAGCTTTATTCCAAAAAAATAACCCTTAGAGGCAGAAGGGTTATTACTTTTTAAATCTTAAATCTTAAATTTCAAAGTCAAATATTATACATAAATGGCTCTGTGGTGAAGCCGGCTTTTACTTCGGCTGAATGTCAGCGCCCGGTTTTCCAATGGCTTTTGTTTTGGGTTGAATGTCAGCTCCAGGTTTTGCGGCAGCTTTTGTTTTGGGCTGAATGTCAGCTCCGGGTTTTGCAGTTGGTTTTTTGACTTGTTTTTTCATTAGTTAGAATTTTATGTTAATAATTTTATACTTTAGTGGAATATTATTCATATACAGTAACAAATATAATAATTAATTATAAAGCTTTGACAAATAAAAAATTATCCTCGATGAAATTAAATTTATTTTTGAAAGCTTGCCACGAAAAAGGAGTTTTAAGTAAGCTTTCCATTTACATAGTTGTTACTTGGGTACTGTTGCAGGTTATGTCAGTAACCACAGAACCTTTAGGCTTGCCAAAGAAATCTGTTACCTATTTAATAATCATCTTATTGATTGGTTTTCCGGTTTATATTTTTTTGGTTTGGAAATATACTTTGGCAAAGCCGGAACAGTTAATAGAAGATTTTGACGAGGATGGAAACCCAAGAAAAGAGAAAATCCTCAAAAGCCCTTTTCATAAAATGTACTTTGCCGTGTTGACAATCGTCAGTTTGGTAACTGTTTTATTGGTGTTTTTGATAGTCGAAAACAAATTTGGCGAGCGCATTGAAATGAAAAAATTAGATGCAAACGACAAAATTGGAATCTTGAAATTTGGTAACAATACCGGTGATAAAAAGTATGACATCGTTGGTAAGATGGCAGCCGATTGGATTATACATGGCATCACAGAAAATAATTTGGCACAGGTCGTGTCTCCGGAAATTGTGAACGATTATTCAAGTATAATTAAAATATCAAGCAAAGCAGATAAAAATGAAAATGTATTAGAAACTTACTTTAAACCATCCCGTATTATCAGTGGAAATTATTATTTAGCCGACAATCGACTGATTTTTCAATGTACCATTACAGATGGCGAACTCGACAAGACTTTTATTTCACTTAAACCAGCCGAATGTAATCCAAACAATCCACTGAGTTGTATAGAATCACTGAAACAACGTATTTTGGGTTATTTGATAACAAAAGACAAAAATGAACTCAACTTACAAGAGTTACCACCCAATTATGAAGCCTACCTATATTTATTGGATGCCAAGGGATTAAACTCAAACAGCCAAGCTTATATAGAGTTATTGGAGAATTCAATACAAAAAGACAGCACTTTTTTTGAACCAAAAGTTTTGCGTGTCGCCTACTATTATAACCAAGGCGAATATCAAAAATCGGATTCGCTTCGGTTAGCCATTGAATCTTATATTAAGACTAACAAGCGTCAAATCAATTTGTTGAATATGTATGAAGATCTCATCAAAGGAAACAGTAAACAGGCGTTCTTCCACCTCAAAAAAGAGTATGATTTGGCTCCGTTTGATATGCAGTCAAACGCCAGTATGATGGTCGTAGCGCTTCAATATGTGAATAAACCGGAGCTCATAGATCAGGTTTTTCAGGAAGTTTCGATGGATGGAATGGATATCGAAAATTGCAACAACTGCAAAAACAGAATCTACGTGAAGGCATTAGCGGATATCGAACTGAAAAATTACAGCCAGGTGATTGCATTGCTCGAACCACTCTATCAAGCCAATAGCAATTTGTCTATATTCAAAAAACCCTTGTTGGTTGCTTACATCCGTTCGGGTAATGACACCGCTGTTTCCGACTTTTTTTCAAAAGAAGAATTAATCATTTCAAAATCGGATTGGGTGGGTTTGTTGATGCATGCTGGAAATGAATATTTATTGAAAAATGAAAAAGCCCAAGCAAATGTATATTTCGACAAAGTCATCCAATCTTACAAAGAAAAAAGTACCGATGTGCAACTTGCCAAAGCACTTTATTATCGAGGTGATTATGCAGCATCGGAAAAAGCATTTGTCGACCTGCTGAAAGACAATCAGAAAGATATCGAAACCACGGCATTATTGGCGGTCTCTTACCAAAAAAACGGCAAAGAAAGAGAATCGTTGATGATGATAGAAAAACTCAATCTATTGAGAAACAACTATCAGTTTGGCGAAGTAGATTATCAATTGGCACGCTATTATGCCACCGTTGAAAAAGCCGATGAGGCTATCCAACAGCTGCTGAAAGCCATTGCAGACGGACAAGTCTATACGCCAACAACTTTTCAAAACGACCCACATTTTAATCAATTGAAAAATGAAAAAGCATTTACCAAAGTCATGAATTTTTGGCATTAAACAACGAACCATAAACTATCAATATGCCCGAGAATACCATCACCCATTCAACCTTTGAACTTATCATCAAGTTGGTTGAAGTCATCATTTGGCCTTTGTGCCTTTTTGTTATTTTGCTGATTTACAAACAACATTTTGCTAAAGCTTTTCAGCGGTTGGGTTCCATCAAAGCCGACACTACAGGCATCTCGATGGTGTTTGATCAAAAAATCGAAGCGGCCAAAAAATTGGCACAGCAGATTGTTCCTAAACTAATAACAAAGTCTGCAACCGATATACAGACAGCAGAAGAAAACTTAAACCGGCATCCTTACGACCAGTTGAAAAAAATGCAGTTTGAGTTGGAAAATAAGCTCAAAACATTCGCGCAAAACTACAACATACCGTTTACCGAACTCAACCCGATTCAGCTTTCCAACAAGCTCAAGGAAATCGGAGTCATATCCATTCAAAATGCGAAACTCATCGAATCTTTTTTTGATATAGCTGACGTCGCTGACAAGCATATGACCCCCAAACAGTTGATTGATTGTAGAACCATTTACGAATCTATTCTAATTTAAAATGTAATTCATCACTCTATGGGAAATTTAAATAACGCACATGCCTTGTTGATTGGAGTCGGTAAAGATTTGCCAGTCACCGTTTTAGATGCCATGGCCATTTACAATTTGCTGGCAGACGAAACACTATCAGGTTACAATCCGGAAAATATCATTTTACTGACCGAAAAAAACGCAACCCGGCAAGGAATATTGGATGGCTTCGATCAATTGATTTCCAAGATAGATGAAGAATCCTCGGTACTGTTGTTTTATTCCGGGCATGGTGGGCTATACAAACCTTGGAATCAATTTTATCTGGTTCCCAACAATTTCGATCCGGTTGAATATGAAAATTCATGGGTGACGGCAGAAGAATTGAAAGAAAAAATTTCGCAGATTAAATCGAGGCGGCTCGTTTTTTTTCTCGATTGTTGCCACGCCGCAGGCCTTACGCGTTCCATCGAAGCCAACAACACGGCGGATTCTGAAAAACCCATCACCGAATTGAAACACGCCGAAGGCTTGGCTCAGAAAATAGACGACGGCAGAGGGATGTCTATTGTTTCCTCCTGCCGCGAAGATCAGCTTTCCTATATCATGGAAGGCGACTTCAATAGTTTATATACCAAGTGTTTACAGGAAGTTTTACGTGGAGAACACAAAAAGTATTTTGAAGAACCCTATATTCGGATTTCCGAAGTCGTTCAGTACGTTTTCAGAAAGGTACCCGAACGCCAACCGCTGCAGAATCCATTTGCCAATTTGCAGATTTATGACGATTTTATCTTAAGCCGTATCCCGGACAAACTTTTAGCAAACAATCCTGAAATTACAGAAAAACAACAAACAAACAACAGTAAAAATATCAAAGATGAAGTGGTTACCGTTTTTCGGGAAACAGAAAACGCCAACAACGTCATTTTGTTTATTCATGGATTTTCAGGGGAGGCAGCTAAAACTTTTGGAAAGATTCCGGAATTTTTAATGGAAGAATCCAAAATGAACGGTTGGGATATGTTTCCATTTGGTTACAGCGAAAATGTCAACCCCTACATGGGAAAAGGCATTTGGGCTTCCATCGAAGACATCACCCGGATTGCCGACTTTTTGAAAACTTCCATTAAATACAAATTCGGAAAATATAAACGAATTGCCATCGTAGCACACGGTTTGGGTGGACTCGTTGCCCAAAGAGCCATCCTCAATCTGGACGATGCAAACTTAGACCGGATTAGCCATTTCATTCTGTTTGGCACACCCAGCAACGGTTTGGAAATTAACACCTCCTCAAAAATGTGGAGCAAACGCTTGCAAGATTTGCTGAGTGAATCTCCTTTTATCAAAAATCTTAGATCGGACTGGAACCAACGTTTTAACAAAAACTATCCGTTTGATTTTAAAACAGTTGTAGGCACTAAAGATACATATGTCACGGTCCATTGTGCCTTGTCTCCTTTTGATGAAAAAGACAGAGCCACCGTAGCGGGCGACCATTTTTCGATGATAACTCCGGAAAACACTCAGAACGATGCCTATCATTTGATATTAGAAACACTCAACAACCACTCTTTCAGTAACCAATATACCAATGAAGAAGAAATCAACAACACGCTTGGCGAATACGAAGCCGTGGTCAAAAAATTGTTGCCCAATGTAGATGAAATCGATTTAAAAGGTTTGAAATTATTGGTGTTTGCGCTCGAAGGCTTGAACAGGCGTGATGAAGTGATGGACATCTTGCTCAACCACCCGTTGGCAAAAGAAAATTCAGACATTATGGGATTGTTGGCCGGGCGATATAAAAGAGAATATTTGGCAAACTACAAAAGAACTGATGGCAAACAAGCGCAATTTTTTTACCAATTGGGATTGCAGACTGCCGAAAAGCAAGACAACCCGGGGCAAGTATTTTATCACGCCATTAATTTGGCTTTTATGAGTTTGGTTTTTGAAGACGACTTCCAAAACATGAGAAGCAATGCCTCTAAAGCATTAGCTGCCGCAGAAAAATACGAAATCGATGACCTTTGGAAATGGGCTACCATTGCCGAAGCCAATATGTATTTAAATGATTTCGTCAAAGCCAAAAGCTTTTATGAGAAGGCAGCAAAACTAGCTGGAATTAGAGAAAAAATTTCTATCCACATCAATGCCGATACCGCCTATACTTGCTTAAAAAATATTGGCAACAGTAAGGAAGACAATTTTAGAAATTTTTTAAAGACTACTTTTTTATCCTAAAAAAACAGTGATTATGCGCATCATCAAGCCTGAAAATCTGAAGGATTTGACTTTTAAAAAAGCTGTGAAAAAGCCCATTACCATCCGGTGTGTGCAAATTCACGAACCCTTTGAAGTGGAAACCATGGAAGGCACTTTAAGAGGAAAAAAAGACGACTGGCTCATGATTGGCATCAACGGAGAAATGTACCCATGCGACAACGAAATTTTTCTTAAAACCTACGATTTAAAAAACTAAAAACAACTAACTATGTCAAAACAAACTATTTTTATCAGCTATGCCCACGCCAACTCAGAGGAAGTCTTAGAAATTATAAAAAAACTAACCGATGCCGGCTCGACCATCTGGTATGATGCCTTTATCAAACCAGGGTCAGACTGGGATGAATCGATTGAAAACGCCATCAAAAGTTCGGATGTGGTACTGGTTTTCCTCTCTAAAGCTGCCAACGACTCCAAAAACGTAAAGCAAGAATATTCCTTTGCCATTGACCAACAAAAAACCATCATCCCGATTTTTATTGAATCGGTGGAAGCACCTTTCAGGCTGCGGCTCAATCAATCCTTCTATTTTACGGAAAACAAAAACCTGGCCGTTCAAAACCTCATCCTACGGCTTCAGTCGCCCGATGGGATTTATAAGGCCAAACAAGCTTCTGCCTTGTCAAAATTTGTTTCAAAATTAAAAGAATCCATTCGTTATGTAGTGGGTGTTTTGGTATTGTTTCTCATAGTTGTCATCTATCTTGTCTTTTTTAACGGAGACACCACTACTGAAGAACCTACTCAAATGACCACCCAAGAAAGTACTGCTTATGATGATTGGCAAACGGCAACTTCGGAAGATACTGTAGATGCATATTATGAGTACATCATCAATCACGGTGTTTCAGATGAAAATTTTGAAGTTGCCATGGATTCAATCAACCTGTTTTTAACTTACGAAGGTTATGTGGAATATCGAAATCAAAACGATGAATTTTCTTTTTACAGAGCTGTTTTTGCGGAGGACAATGAATATATGATTAGCGAAGATTACAAAAAACCGGAAGAAGGAGATTTGCTTGTTGCCATCAAAAGCAAAAATGTTTACACAATTGAAAATGGCCAATACGTAACCCTGCACGACGAGATCATCAGCATTGATCAAATCGTTCGCGTTACAGAAGTTTTAAAATACGAGGAAAGTGCTGCATTATGGTTGAAAGTTGCCTATGAAAAGTAAAACGCATCCACTAAACACCAACTAAAAACAACTATCGTGTCAACCGAAACTATTTTTTTTAGCTACTCGAGAGATGATACGGAATTTGTCCTGCAATTGGCCAAAAATTTAAGGCAAGCCGGCGCAAATATTTGGCTAGACCAATTAGATATTTCTCCCGGATCTCGTTGGGATAAATCTATCCAAGATGCGCTGACAAATTCGAAAGTCTTACTGGTCATACTCTCTAAAACTTCCGTAGAATCAGACAATGTACTCGATGAAGTTTCTTTTGCGCTTGAGCAGGGAAAAAGAGTGGTTCCGGTTCTGCTTGAGGATTGTGAAATTCCGTTCCGATTGAGACGGTTGCAGTACGCCGACTTCACTGAAAATCCAGAAAAGGGTATTCATACCTTGATTCAGGCACTCCACTTAGACAAAGAGGTGGCATCAAAACTTAGTGATTTTACTGAACAAGAAATTGACATAACGACTGACAAAGAAATTACAAAAGCCAAAGAAATCAAGGAAGTTATCGAAATTAAAAAAACACAACCCTCTAATTATAAACCGATTGCCCAAATTCAGTATAAAGAGTCTTATAGCTCAAAAAACATAAATCAAAAGCAATCGAAGTACAAAATGACGAAAATAATTCTTTTGAGCCTTCTTGTTCTACTTGTTTTGGTGGTGGCGGCTTGGTTTGGAGGGTTTTTCCGTGAAGATGATGACACCCAATTTTTCAAAGATTCTTTAAAAAGTAATACGATTCAAGATTTTGAAATTTATATAAACCGATTTCCGGAAGGAAAATTTGTTGATCAGGCGCGCGATAGTATATATGCTAAAGCAAGTAGAAACAAGGTTAAACAAGATAATCAAGCATGGGACGATGCGTCAAGTAGTGATAATTTGGATGGCTACCACGCTTATCTGACAAAATTTCCGAACGGGAATCATGTGATAGAAGCCGAAGAAAAAATTAAAACACTCTCAAACAATCTCAATAACATCAGACTGGACGATGATGCTTGGAAATCAGCAACCCTTCAAGCTACGGTCAATGCTTTTTTAGATTATTACACAAATCAAACGATTATAGGCTCTCATAGAGAAGAAGCACTTCAAAAAATAAATGAAATTGGCAAAAAGGGCTGGCTGTACTGCGGAAGATTCTCAGAAGAATCGATGACAGAAAGTATTTTTGATTTGGTGTGGAGAGGAGTAGATTTTTCTGAGAAAGATATCCTAAAAGCCAATGATGTCGTAGTGCTGAAAACAAATGAATCTGCCAGAAGAACCTATCGCTACGCTGACAACAGAAACGCCAATAACACCAACAATACACTCATTGACAAAAACACCAAAATGTACATTTCGGCAGTTGAAAAAGAAGGGAATGCCTTAGTTGTGCAAATTATTTATTGAATGAAGAGGGGAAGGGTAGCCTCCAATTTCTTATGATTTTCTACCAAACCACTGTCTTTTGTTTTCTCTGACAGGACTCTGCGATTCTGTTTTCTTTGGGGGTGTAAATCGAGGCGAATAGTCAGCTTTTTCTACTTTTTTAGGTTCCGGCCGATGGTTGTTATTTCTCGGCGGGCGTTGAGGCTTGGGTGTTTTAATCACCGTGTGGTTTTCCAATGGATAATCGTGGTCATCTATCACAGGAATAGTTTTCCCGATGAGTTTTTGAATGTCTTTTAAATAAGATTTTTCCTCAGCATCACAAAACCCGATGGCAATCCCGCTTGCTCCGGCGCGCCCGGTCCGGCCGATGCGGTGCACATACGATTCGGGTATGTTTGGCAATTCAAAATTGATGACGTGCGTCAACTCGTCTATGTCGATGCCGCGTGCGGCTATATCCGTAGCTACCAAAACGCGTGTTTGTTTGGATTTGAAATTGTTCAATGCATTTTGTCTTGCATTTTGCGATTTGTTTCCGTGGATGGCTTGCGCATGTATGCCGGATGCCGTCAATCCTTTGGCAACTTTATCAGCTCCGTGTTTGGTACGTGTAAAAACCAATGCGCGTTCGATTTTTTGTGTACTTAAAATGTCAAACAGCAAATCTTTTTTATTTTCTTTATCCACAAAATAAATTACCTGATTGACTGTGTCGGCAGTTGTTGATTCGGGCGTGACTTCTATCTTAGTAGGATTTACCAAAATCGTATTGGCCAATTCGACTATCGGCGGAGCCATCGTAGCCGAGAAAAACAACGATTGCCGTTGAGTCGGTAATTTGGCAATCACTCTTTTCACATCGTGTACAAACCCCATGTCCAACATGCGGTCTGCTTCATCTAAAACAAAAAATTGAATGTTTCTCAAATCTACAAGATTCTGATTCATCAAATCGAGCAATCGGCCGGGTGTAGCAACCAAAATGTCAAAGCCGGAATGCAAAGCATCCACTTGGCTCTGTTGGCCAACACCTCCGAAAATCACTTGGTATTTCAGATGGGTATATTTTCCGTAATTAGCAAAACTTTCACCAATTTGCAAGGCCAACTCGCGCGTAGGGGTCAATATTAAACTGCGAATAGGTCGTTTTCCGGACGTAGGCCTCTGGATTTGGCTGAGCAATTGGATAATCGGAATAGCAAAAGCCGCTGTTTTTCCAGTACCGGTTTGAGCGCATCCCAAAACATCTTTTCGGTTGAGCAACAAAGGGATAGCTTGCGCTTGAATGGGAGTAGGAATCGTGTAACCCTCGTTCTTTAACGCCTTGAGGATAGGCTCAATCAAGTTTAATTTTTCAAAAGACATAATGTCAATAATTATTTTTCAGGCCGGGCATGATTAGAAGCATTCCCAATCACCAGCCTGATGAAATGAGATGCCATGTTTTTTTAATTTCTAATTATGGAGAAAATCTTGTCCCGGATTGGAAAAATGAAGGAATAAAGAATACAAATCTTAACTGAAATTTTTTGCAAATATACATTATTTTATCATGTAATGTACAAACACAAAAATCTGTTGAGAGCAAGGTAGATTTACTCAATCGATTAATTTGGTTCTAAAACCCGTGCTTTCAAAGATGGCCATCGGTTTTATTTCGAAATATTTTTAACATTAATTCATTCATTCACATATAATTGGTTATTTTTATAGAGTTTATTGACTGTCACTACACATCCGGGACAAGCCAAAATCACTTTAATTTTAAATAATTATTAAATCCGTTTTAGCAGCCAAAATAAACTGTACATTTGCAGGCTTAAAATTCAGCCACTATGACTTCTATTCGAAACATCGCCATCATTGCGCACGTTGACCACGGGAAAACCACCTTGGTGGATAAAATTCTTCACCACTGCCAGCTTTTTCGCGACAACCAAGCCACCGGCGATTTGATCCTTGACAGCAACGACCTCGAACGTGAACGCGGGATAACTATAGTTTCCAAAAACGTGTCGGTTGTTTACAAAGGACATAAAATCAACATCATCGATACACCGGGTCACTCGGACTTCGGTGGGGAAGTAGAACGTGTACTCAACATGGCAGACGGCGTACTCCTTTTGGTGGATGCCTTTGAAGGCCCCATGCCTCAAACCCGTTTTGTCTTGCAAAAAGCTTTAGAATTAAAACTAAAACCTTGTGTGGTTATCAACAAAGTTGACAAAGAAAATTGTACACCGGAACAAGTTCATGAGGCTGTATTCGATTTGATGTATGAATTGGGTGCAGAGGAATGGCAACTTGACTTTCCGACCGTTTATGGTTCCGCCAAATACAATTGGATGTCCTTGGACTTTAAAAATCAAACGAACAACATCGAACCTTTGTTGGATATGGTAATTGCGCATGTGCCTGCTCCAAAAGTAGGCTTAGGCACAGTTCAAATGCTGATTACTTCCTTAGATTATTCGTCTTTCACAGGCCGTATTGCCATAGGAAGATTGGAACGTGGTATTTTGAAAGACAACATGGCTATCTCGCTCGTTAAACGAGACGGTAAAATCAGCAAAGCAAAAATCAAAGAATTACACATATTCGAAGGATTGGGCAGATTAAAAGTCAGCGAAGTACACGCCGGAGACATTTGCGCCATTGTTGGCCTGGAAAGTTTTGACATCGGTGATACGGTCGCTGATATCGATAATCCGGAAGCACTAACCTCGATTGCGATAGACGAACCCACCATGAGTATGCTGTTTACCATCAATGACTCTCCATTTTTTGGAAAAGACGGCAAGTTTGTCACTTCCAGACACATAAAAGACCGGCTCAATCGCGAACTAGAAAAAAACCTCGCTTTGCGGCTGGAAGAAACTGGGAGTGCCGATAAATTTTTGGTTTTCGGAAGAGGTGTTTTGCATCTTGCCATCCTCATAGAAACCATGCGCAGGGAAGGTTACGAACTGCAAATCGGCCAACCACAAGTCATCATCAAAGAAATTGACGGAGTTAAATGCGAGCCGGTTGAGGAACTCACCATTGACCTTCCGGACAATCTTTCCGGCAGGGCGGTCGATATGGCCACCATCCGAAAAGGTGAAATGATCGGAATGGAACCCAAGGGTGACCGCATGATTTGCAAATTTCTGATTCCTTCAAGAGGAATTATTGGCATGCGTAATTTGTTGATGACTGCCACGGCAGGCGAAGCGGTGATGACCCATCGGTTTTTGGAGTTCCAACCCTACAAAGGAGACATTCCTGGACGCATCAACGGTTCGTTGGTGTCCATGGAGCAGGGAACAGCCATTCCGTATTCAATCGATAAATTGCAAGATCGTGGACGATTCTTTATCGATCCGGGTGAAGATATTTATGAAGGCCAAGTTATTGGCGAAAACTCACGTGGAGACGATATGGCTATCAACGTGACCAAAACCAAAAAGCTAACCAATGTACGGTCTTCAGGAACTGACGACAAGGCAAAAATTTTCCCCGCAGTCAAATTTTCTTTGGAAGAAGCACTTGAATATATTCAAAAAGATGAATATGTAGAAGTCACACCCAAAAACATCAGGTTGCGTAAAATCTTGTTAAAAGAAACAGACCGCAAACGTTTTGGAAGACAATTTGCTTAATTGAAGTATTGGTTTAAGTAAAGAACCCATCGTGTTTCATAAACACGCAAAAGAATAATAAAAAAACTACCCGCCATCACGTAGATGAGCGGGTAGTTTTTTTGCCGGGTTAACCAGATGCCAGTAATCCCTACGATTACCAATGTGATAACAACAATTAAATTGGGAATTAACCACATGCCTTTCCAGATGCCGATAACTTTGACAACCGCATAAAAAAAGCAATAGAGTATAATGATTTTAAAAAGTGTAATCCGTAGGTTTGTGCGTATCATTGGTAAGATTTAGGAATCACGCGGGCGTGTGTCAATTGTTCAAATGCCAAGCCAAGTTTCAAAAGTTTCAGCTCTTCAAAAGGTTTGGCGATAAAGGTTAAACCTATGGGTTCACCACTCGTTTTATATCCCATCGGGACAGTCAGTGCGGGATGTTTGGCAACCGCGGCAAATCCCGCGTGATAATTGTTAATTGACAAAATTGCATCCAATTGATAGGCATCTATGGGGTCATCGAAATACTCGCTTCCTGCTTTGTGCAATCCGATTTTAATTTTATCAAACGCTTCGCCTGATGTCGTGTCTTTTATAATTCCCTGAAAAAGTTGTTGCCCGTATGGAACGCGAATTAAAGTGTCTTGCAGATTAAACGCTACCACATCCGCCACGTTTTTGACGGTGATGTTTTTGCTTGCTTGTGATGAAAGATAGGCAGGCAAATCATGTTTCATATCAATATTTAAGAGTGTCAAAAAACCGGATAAACGAGTTTGTTCTGGGTTGAGTTCGATTATCTTAGCCCCAGCGGATTTGATTTTGTCAACGGTCTGTTTATAAACCGTATCGCTTTCAATCAGGGATTTGAATACCCCAAATCGTTTGCCAGCAAGTTCTTCATAGACAATTTTTTCTAATTGAAATGAACTTTTAACCGAAGAAGAATCATTTGAATCTTTTCCGGTCATCGCATCCAGCAAAATGGCATTGTCGGTGACATTTCTCGTCATCGGGCCGGGCGTGTCCAAAGTGCTTGAAATCGGCACAATCCCGGTTCGGCTGAGTAGGCCGACGGTCGGTTTGAGTCCCACAACCGAATTTTGACTGGATGGCGACAAGATAGAACCTGAGGTTTCTGTGCCTACTGCTGCGACTGCAAAATTAGCTGCGACGGAAACACCGCTGCCTGAGCTTGAACCGCCCGATTCGAAAACTTTCCTCCCGTAGGGATTGAGTGTTTGCCCGCCCACGGCGCTGTAACCAACCGGGCAACCTATACAGAGATAATAAGCCCACTCACTCAGGTTGGCTTTGCCGAGTATCAACGCACCTTTGTTCTTGAGTTGTTTGGTAATAAATGCATCGGGAGCTTCATTGTTTTTTAAAGCAATCGAACCCGCGGTAGTTGGCAATCCGGCAAAACCGATGTTGTCTTTTAACAAGATAGGCATGCCGTAAATTTCATGTAGTTTGTTTTTATTGCGGTTTTTATCTCTTTCCCGCGCTTCGTTCAAGACGTTTGGATTGAGCGAGATGATTGTATTAAGCGATTGTTGGTTGTCGCTTTCATATTTTCTGATCCGGTATATATAAAATAAGGTTAGTTTTTCATAGGTCAATTGGCTACCCGTAATTTCAGCTTGGAGTGCTGGGATGTCTTTTTCTAAAATGAGTGGTTTCAGGTTTTCGTAATCTGCTTCGGAAAAGTAGGCTAAATCTTCTTCGAAGGGTTTCCATAAATCATTTTTATCCAAAACTTTCGAATTAATTAACTTGTACCGCATCCTCGGGTTTTCGTGTTTTTGCTGTTCGATAAGTTCTTGGGTTTGGTCAAACGGAGACCAAGCCACAACCGGTTGCTTTGTCTTTTTTTGGCAGGCATTGAGCAACAATAAAAGGAATACAAACAGGATTTTTTTCATTTTACACACAGAGATTAAGTTGATAATTATTCAAACACAATACTACCCTCCGGTCTTGAAAAATCAACAACTGAAGGGTTGGCATTTTGAATTGAGATATTCGAGAAATTCACTGTATTGGCTATGCCTCCCAATTTTCCGTTTTTATATTCATGCCATTCCAAACGGGTGGGGAGCAACAACCCGTCAAACGTATCCCAACCTGCATAACGGATGTAGCTCAACTTGTCGCTTGACGCCCCGCTGAAAAATGTAACAGTATAGCCTAACCAAGCCATACGCCCGGTCTGCGGATCGGCATACAGGTAGTAATTATCTTCCGGCGAATCCCCAACATTGCTTTCGTAGGAAATTTTAACGCCTTTGTAGATTGTCCCTTCATACACCAAATTTTCGGCTTCTCCATAGTTAATCCCCTTGTCACCCAAGACAAACGGCATGGCGTAAAAATAAAACATCAGGTTGTGATAAAACTTCGGATTGCCTTTAAAATAGGCTGAATCTTGCTTGAGCCAAACCGTTTTACCGTCAAAGCCCAAAGAAAATTTTTCGGTGGCTATTTTATCCCTTCTCCTTTTCAAATCGATTTGATGAGTTTCCAAACCATCCGGTTTTTGAATACCGAAGGTGAGGTAGTTTTGAATCTGCCAAGCATCATATCCGCCGTGTTTGGCAAACAAACTATCCATAAAAGCCGGGAATTCCCGTTGTTCAACTATGCTTTTTGTTGTCGCAGCGCCAGTTTTCAACGCATCATTTTTGGTGGATTCGTTTTTACAGGAAATCAACAGAAAAATGAAAAATAGTGCAGTAAAATTTTTCATGGTTTCAAAGTTTTTTTGGTTTCTCAAAAATAGTTTTTTATCTCAAAAAATCCATCGATTTCGGGGAATATTTTGTAAATTTATGGTTTCAAACAGGCTGAATTTATTAATTCAATATCAAGTATCTCATTGAGTTGCTTTATCCAATCGGCAGCGGTATCAATAAAAATTATTAAAAAACATACCACACTATAAATTAAATTTGTAATAAATCATTTAAACATAACATCATGAAAACGAATAATTTGGGATTACCTGCTCAAGAAAGCGAAACAATCATCCAACATTTGAATGTGCTTTTATCAAGTTTTCAAATTTATTATCAAAACCTCAGGGGTTTGCATTGGAACATCCGCGGCAAACGTTTTTTTGACCTGCACCTCAAGTTTGAAGAACTCTACAACGATGCACAAATCAAGATTGATTTGGTTGCCGAACGTGTATTAACGCTGAACGGTAAACCCATGCACACATTTGACGACTATCTGAAAAACGCGAAGGTGACTGCCGGAGTCAACATCAGTAAAGATGAGGAAGCAGTGCGGCTAATCAACCAATCGCTGTCTGAATTGTTGGTTTTGGAACGTCAGCTACTCAGTCTTTCCGGCGGTATACATGATGAAGGCACCAACAACATGATGAGTAATTTTATTTCCGAGCAGGAAAAAACCATTTGGATGATGAACGCTTGGTTGGATTAGTTTTTTTTGTGAAAGATTGGTCACAGAGGCACAAAGCACACAAAGAAGAAAATACAGGAATGCCCGGTTAAGTGTTAAACAACTTTATGAACCCTGCCTGAACGAGCATTCGGGCGGGGTTTCGATTTTGTATAGAAACAATTCGACTCTGTTTTTCACAAAAACTTTTGTTGCAATTTCGGCGTAGGGACTATGCAGCTTTCCCGTTTCCCAAACCACCGGTAGCGGTTTTTGGCAACAAAATCATACAGGAAATCCCTCAAAAATGAAGGGATGATTGTCAAAACGCGGAGAGCAATCCAAATGCCTTCAAATTGCTCAATTATTTTCAACACCGCATCCGATTTGCAATGATACGCTACACCAGGTTTGTACCAAACGATTGAATCGATTTTGGAAACATCTGCGCCGATGTGCCGGATTATTTCTTGGCCTAAATCACTTTGGAAGGAAACAAACCTGAATACGTCTTTTGAATCGTGTTTGATGATGAATATAACCGCGCTGTTACAAAGGTTGCACACGCCGTCAAATAAGATGATTTCTTTGTTTTTGGGAAGTTGATCAATCATTTTGTTTTATTTTTTTCTACTAATTCGAGTTGGTCAATATTGACGTTGGTGGTGAAGGTGCCGTAATTAACGATGGCTTTGTTTTTTTCGATTTTATCGATGGTGCCGATGGCTTTACCTGATAGCAATCGCACGCGGTCGCCTATGTTTTTAGGCAATTCGGGTTTGACTGCTTCTGCTTTGTCTTTGTGCTTTTTCTCCTTTTTCTTTTGACGTATTTTTTCCAATTCGGGTTCGATTTCTTTGATAACCGTTGTCTGATCTAACTGCTTTTTTTTAGTTTTTGCCCCGATAGCTATCGGGGTAGGGGTGGATTTAGGAATCACCGGTTCGGGTTTCTTCTTCTTGCTGTTTTCGATTTCTATCAAACGTATCAAAGCAGCCGTAAGCTCTTTCCGTTTGCCGGCTAACTTGCCATTGGAAGGGTTTTGAAAATACTTATCAGCTATTTCACTGACTTTATTGCCCAAATAAATGGTTTTTTGATGGGTGTCGTACAACTCCTGATAGCGTTCGAGTTTATCCTGAATTTTTTGCTGAATCTCTTCATTTTTCTTGGACAGATTGCGTTGGGTTTCCGATTCTTTTTTTAATTTTTCGGTTTCAGACTCATATTTGCTTCTTTCTTTCTGCAAGCTCAAAATGGTTTTGTCAAAACGGAGTTTGCCTTTTTCGACTTTCTTTTTCGCACGGTTAATCAGCCCGAACGGGATGCCGTTTTTCTGAGCCACTTCAAAGGTGTAGGAGCTGCCCGCTTCGCCCAATCTCAGTTGAAAAGTAGGCTCCAAGCTCTGCTGGTCAAACACCATGTTGGCATTGGCCATGTGCGGCAACTCGTTGGCGAGGATTTTCAGGTTAGCATAGTGGGTTGTTATCATGCCGAAAGCTCCGCGGTGGTAGAACTCTTCCAAAAACGTTTCTGCCAACGCGCCACCCAATTCGGGGTCGGAACCACTACCGAATTCATCGATGAGAAACAAGGTTTCAGCCTGGCATTTGCGTAAAAAATGGCGCATATTCTTCAGCCGGTAGCTATATGTACTCAAATGATTTTCAATAGATTGATGATCGCCAATGTCGGTAAGTATGTTTTCGAAAAGACAAGCTTGGCTCCGTGGATGTATAGGAATTAAAAAACCACTTTGCAACATAAGTTGGAGCAGTCCTACCGTCTTGAGTGTGATGCTTTTTCCACCTGCGTTCGGCCCCGAAATGACGATGATGCGGTTCTCGGGATTAAACTCGATGGTTTGCGGATAAGTCGTTGCGCCTTTTTCTTTATTGTTCAAATAGAGTAGTGGATGATAGGCATCTCTTAGGAAAAGCCTTCTTTCCTCCACGATTTCGGGTAAAACAGCGTGAAGTTGTTGCGCGTATTTGGCTTTGGCAGCAATCAAATCCATCAGGGTAAGAAATGATTGTATCTCATTTAAAAAATCAGCAAATGGACGTGTTATATCTGTCAATTTCAGCAAGATAAACTTTATTTCTTCAGCTTCTTCAAACAGCAGGTTGCTCAGTTGACGCGTGAGGATATAAGTCGATTCAGGTTCGATAAAAATGATGCTTCCCGTTTTGGATGTGCCCATCATTTGGCCTTTTACTCTTTTTTTATACATAGCTGAAACCGCCAAAACCCGCTTATTGTCGATGACCGATTCTCGGATTTCGTCCAACACGCCTTCTGCTGCATATCGGCTCAAAGCCGCGCCGAAACTTTGGTTGATTTGGCTCTGAACTTGTCTGCGTTGCTTTCTGATTTGCGACAGCAAGCCGGAAGCATCATCTTTGACCTCTCCAAATTTATCGATGATTTGATCTATTTGTTCGATTAAAAATGTATTAAAAAAGCCTGCTTGGGCAGTTTGATGCAAAACAGGGTAATAAACCTGAAACTCCTCAAAAAAACGGATGAGCGTATTGGTGGTCGAACAGAGGGATGAAATCTTTTTAAAACTTACCAACTCCAGCGCAAACCCCTCAATTCTAAGTAGTTGTAGTTCTTTATCAATAGCTTCAAACTCATGCGCCGGTATGCGGTTGTTGTTGTCAAACGAAGCTAAGTATTCATTGGTTTGCGCAAGCGAAAACATCAAATCTTCCTTTTGCCGGAAAACCTGAATGTCAGCAGCTTTTTGCCGCCCCGTCTCTGTCTTACACAGAGCCTGCACGCGGTCGATGATTTTGTCGAATTCTAAATCGAGAAGTGTTTTGGGTGCGATAGGCTGCATGCTCGGAAGTTATTGTTATTTTTGGGCAAAAATACGCAAATTGGAAGTTACTATTCACCCATCTTGGAAGAACGAATTGCAAGCGGAGTTTGAAAAACCCTATTTTGCACAATTGGCTACTTTTGTCAAAGACGAATATAAGTCGCGTGCCTGCTATCCGAAAGCTTCTGAAATTTTTGTTGCATTTGATAGTTGCCCATTTGAAGCTGTGAAGGTGGTAATTATTGGGCAAGACCCTTATCACGGAGCCGGCCAAGCACATGGATTGTGTTTTTCTGTAAACGAGGGCATCGCCCATCCGCCATCGCTCATCAATATTTTTAAGGAAATAGAACGAGAGTTGGGTGTTCCTTACCCCAAATGTGGTAACCTGCTTCGATGGGCTTCGCAAGGTGTGCTGTTGCTCAACGCTACACTCACTGTCCGGCGAGGCTTGGCAGGCTCGCATCAAAACCGGGGTTGGGAAACCTTTACCGATGCAGTAATCGGGGTAATTTCACAAAAAAAGGAAAATGTGGTTTTTTTACTTTGGGGAAGCTATGCCCAACGCAAAGGAAAAGATATTGACAAAACCAAACACTTGGTACTAACTTCAGGCCATCCTTCGCCACTCAGCGCCAACCGAGGCCTTTGGTTTGGCAACGGCCATTTTATCAAAACCAATAATTATTTGAAAGCTAAGGGAATTCGGGGGATTGAGTGGTGAATTCAAGATTCGTGGGCTTTGTAGCAAATCATTTATAAACAATCAACAAAGGAATTTGGATGCGATGCCTTACTTTATCAACCGTAGTTCCAAACACCAAATCTTTCAATTCTTTGTGCCCATGCGAACCCAAAACCAAGAAATCTAAATCATGGGCAAGGACGATTTTAACTATTTCATTAGCAGGTGCTCCAAACCCAATTTGAAAGTCAGCGGTATATCCCAATTCGCGCAAGCGATCTTGGTAGATTCGTATGTTTTGTTCGTCCAACTTGGTTTCATTGTCTAAAGCATTTTTTCCCAAATAGCGTGCGGCGGCAGTTTCAACGATGTGGATAAAAGTGTAATTGGCCGATTTCCCACCTTGCTTGAGCGCATTTTGGATTAGAACCTGATCGTTGCCCGAAAAGTCAATTGCAATACCAATGCGTTTGTAATCAGTCAATTCAGTAAGAGCTATTTTTTTGGCATAGCCATGAGGCAATTGTTTCTTTTCTTTCATCTTTGGCGAAATAATGGGATACACAAAAATATAAATAAGAAGAGCCAAACTGGTCAAAACAATCGGTATCACCAAGGTATAAATAAGTAAATGATCTCCGGGTGCTTCCATCCAAGTACCGATTTCTTCCACTACCAGCCGGACATTCAGATAAACAATGAGCACTGCACTCGTCCAAGCCAATATTTTTACCCATGGTTTGATGACAAATTCACGCATCAATATTTTGTCTGAATTGAAATGAATCAATGGAATGATGGCAAAACCCAACTGCAAACTCAACACTACCTGACTCAAAATCAGGAGGCTGCCTAATCCTTGCTCACCAAAATAGAGGATGGTAAACAGGGCGGGGATAATAGCTAAAAGCCTTGTGATAAGCCTTCTGAGCCACGGTTGAATCCGGAGGTTCAGGTGTCCTTCCATCACAATTTGACCTGCCAGCGTTCCCGTGATAGTGGAGCTCTGCCCGGATGCAATCAGCGCGATACCAAAAAACATCGGAGCCGTTTTTCCAAACAAATTATCCAACAAATGGGAAGCATCTTGTATTTCAGCCACTCCGAAATAACCGTTTACATAAAATGCTGCTGCCGCCAAAATGAGAATCGCAGCATTGACAAAAAATGCCAGATTCAAAGCGATAGCCGAATCGATAAAATTGTATTTAAGTGCGTTTTTTATGCCTTTGAAAGACGGATCTATTTTTCGGGTTTGAACAAGTGAGGAGTGCAAATACAAATTGTGCGGCATCACGGTGGCTCCTATAATTCCAATGGCTATGTAAAGTGCACTTCCATCCAGATTGGTAGGGATAAAACCTAGAAGCACATCGCCAATAACGGGTTTTACGATAATCATTTCTATCAAAAATGACAGGCCAATGATGAAAATCAATGAAATAATCACCATTTCCATGATACGCATGCCTTTTTTTAATAAAAATAATAGTAAAATAGTGTCAAAAGCAGTGATAGAAATACCCCAAATAAGCGGTAAGCCAAAAACCAAATTCAAACCGATGGCCATCCCGACAATTTCTGCTAAATCACAGGCTGCAATGGCTATTTCGGCCAATATATACAACGGAATATTCACCCAGTTCGGATAAGCATTTTTGCTTGCTTGCGCCAAATCCAATCCGCCTACTACACCCAAACGTGCACTTAAGGACTGCAACAACAAAGCAATTAAGTTTGATGCCAACAATACCCAAATCAATTTGTAACCAAACGCTGAACCACCCGCAATATCAGTAGCCCAATTTCCCGGATCCATATACCCCACGCTAATTAAATAGGCCGGTCCCGCAAATGATAAAAACCGCTTCCAAGGGGTTGATTTATCAGTATGTATCGTGGCGTTTACTTCGCTTAGTGACTTTTGTCCCATATTTTTTGAATGCTTTTAATCGTTGCGTATCGGGTTGCAATTTAAGAATAATAGATAAGCAAAAATATTAAGTTTAGTTAATCTAACAAATTATTTTACTAAAACTTTTTTATACATTTGTTACTTATTAAAAAAAGTATGGTTTCACCAACAGCCGAAAATTATCTGAAAGCACTTTTTTCGCTTACCGCTGAAAGGGGAGAAGTCAATATTACCGAATTGAGCCATTTACTTCAGGTGAAATTGCCGACTGCAAACAGCATGATAAAAAGCCTACACGAACAAGGTTGGGTGAGTTATGAAAAATACAAACCGCTGTCACTTACGCCTAAAGGAAAGAAAAAAGCTGCTCTGATTGTGCGAAAACATCGATTGACGGAAATGTATTTGGTAGATAAGATGGGATTTGGCTGGGAGGAAGTCCATGAGATAGCTGAACAAGTGGAACACATCGACTCAACCATTTTTTTCGACCGTATGGATGAATTGCTCGGGAATCCGAACGTTGACCCGCATGGATCGCCTATCCCTGATAAAAATGGTGAAATACAACAAAAAAACCACGATCCACTTGGGGTTTTCAAGCCCGGTGAAAAAGCTAAATTGGTAGCTTTGGCACATTCATCTTCCGATTTTTTAAAATTTCTTAACAGACGCGAATTGCTTTTGGGTGCTGAATTGAAGATTGAATCGATTGAAAATTATGACAACAGCATGGTAGTTTCGTATGAAAATCATCCCTTTGAAACATTTTCTAAAGTGGTCTGCGATGCCTTGCTCGTGGAAAGATTGGTTTGATGTTTTATTTGGCTTAGGCAAATAGCTTTTATTGGTCAGCCCTTTATTAATAGGGATTTTAGGGTCTATAAAGCCTAAGCTTATAACCATTTGAAACAACCAATTTTTGATTTTGTATCGCAACAAATGCAACGTGAAATGAACCATAACAATTCTGGATACCAACCGAAATGTTGATTGGCGAGTTACACCTGATTGTCCTTTCAGGCGGTTCCGGCCTTTTAAAAACAAATAAATATCAACAGATGAAACTTAATTTTTCGAATCAGCAATCTATTAAGTTTCTAATTCAAAGGTTTTTAGCTATCAAATTATTAAAAAAATAATGTATTTTTAACTTCAAATCAGCATTCTTAGCTTGTACTGCTGGTGTTCTTATTTTCTTTTTAAAATCTTAATCTGATATCCAGAAAGTTCTATGACAAGCGTTTGCCAAGCTGATGGGAGTCCTGTGATCTACAAAACATCCGCTGTATGGCGTAAAGAATTATTAGGGGAAAAATTGTAAATATTTTGGAGGTGTTTAGGAGTTAGGTGAATTATGTCTGAAACAACTACTCTTTAATCTCCACCGACACATTTTCGTTGACAATCTCCGACAGTAATTCTAATTTTCCGGCATCAAAAAGTTCGCCGATTTGGTAGAAATCAATGTCGTCCGCATAAGGTTTATAATTTTTGTAATCGAATAATATGATTCCATTTACCGTTATCGGATTAAATGCTTCCCTGAAACGAATGCCACCTTCATCCGTATGGTAGAGATAGGCCAAATAATCTACTAAAAATGTATCTTTGTCTATCCAATAAAGAAACACGTCACTGTGATCATCGCCACCGTTTTCTTCAGAGAAAGTCACTTCGATAAAGTAATAATTTTTCCCTTTGATGTTTTTTTCGCCCAACAGTTTCTTGTGAACTGCCTTGTCATTAAGCCCGTAAGGAAGATAGGCAAAATAGTGGACTGAGTTCACCGAATTGGCATATTTATTTGCCATCGAATCCACCACTTGCACCAGCGTATCGTTTATGAATCGTTCAAAACCTTTATTGGTCAGCACATCGTGAATCTCAGCCCCTGTTGAGTCGGCCTGGACGCGTTCGTAGGAATATTTGCTTCCCTGACGCGTAGAAATGTAGTGAATGTTCCTGAAATCAAATTCGATGTGTGCATTTTCAAATAATTTCCCGCCGGCTTTTTCAATTGCCTGATTTACAATTTGTTGTGCCGTCAGGGGTTGAGCCTTTTTTTTACAAGCAACAAGGCTTGTCAGTATCAATAAGGATAGCAAGGTTTTTTTCATTTTTGTCTTTAATAAATTGGTTTTACTGTTATTTTAATAGCTTTTTGCTGTTAGCTGTTAGTCTATTTATGAATTGGCTGTGAATATTATTTTAAAAAGAGCCAAAAGCTAAAAGCTAATAAACTATCTCATCTTAACAATAATTCTACAATCCATCCACAATAACTGCGTCTTTTGGCGGGTCAAAATAAGTCTTCTTCACGTCTTTTTTAAAGGAGATTTCGCTCAATTCGATGGCAGTAATGTATTCTCCGGGTAAATTATCTGCAGCCAGCCAGTAGGTTTTGTAGCTTTTAGGAAAGGTAATCCCTTCTACAACCTGTTCTCCAAATACATCCATAAATTTTTCGGGCATGTGTTGCCCTTTCTTGAAATATGCCGGATAGGAAACAATGTACCGGATGACGGTTAGTTTGTGGGATTCGGCACTAAAATAAAGGATGTAATAATCGTCTGGCGCATCGCCGGTGCTCTCTGCGAAGGTTACTTTGACTACATCGTTCAATTGTCCTTTGTAGGTTGTTTGTGGCAACAGCTCCAAATTCACACCGGCTCCGTCCAAAACAAAAGGGATGGCAGAAAAATAATAGGGTGTCAACGCCCAAAAACGGGTGTCATACGGAATGGAAGTGCTGTCTTTAACCACTTTCCAAGCGGTTTCGCCATTCCAACCGTATTGTAAAGTGGTATCTTTTGCCTCTTTTTGTCGGGCTTTGTTGCTCCAAGTGTCCACAATTTGGTATGTATTTCTTGGGACTCCTTCACCAAGTGGTTGATAGTTGAAGTGAAAAGACAAATAACCGTTACTGTAATATTTTTCAAGTCCGCCGTGGGCTTCCATGGCATCCCAAACCACCTTTCCGGCATCGGTTTGCTGCAAACTGGTTTTTGCTTTTTCCACCCGTCTTTTAATCCAAGTTTTGGGGACAACCATCGAGGCTGTTTCCGTTGGTTCAATTTTTTTCTCCTTTTTTTCGTTGCCTTGACAGCTAATAAGCATCGAACTAGTCAGAACGGCCAATAAAATCCATGTTTTCATATTTCTTGTTTCAGGTTTCATATTTTCAGGTTTTTACTTTTGCCTATTGACTGCCGGCTTCTTAGTAGTGGTTTCGACTCGGCTCAACCAACAGACTTGCGACATCGGACTTCCCACCCACAAATATAATAAAACTTGGCTGTTTTGCACATCGTCGATTAAGTAGTACTTTTGCGTGGTTATGCAAAAACCGATTAACATACTCAACAAACGCGCCCGTTTCGATTACGAAATTTTGGACAAATTTGTCGCGGGCATCCAACTCACCGGAACGGAGATAAAATCTATTCGGTTGGGCAAGGCTTCTGTAACTGAAAGTTTTTGTGAATTCCATGAAAATGAGTTGTTTGTGGTGAATATGTACATACAGGAATATTCGTTCGGCACGCACTACAACCATGTCCCGCGTGGCGAACGCAGGTTGTTACTGACCAAAAAAGAACTTAAAGGGCTTCAAAAAAATGTCGAGAACAAAGGATTGACCATTATTCCGTTGCGCTTGTTTATCAACGAAAGAGGATTGGCCAAGCTCGAAATAGCCCTAGGACGCGGTAAAAAACTCTATGACAAACGCGAAACTCTCAAAACCCGAGAAGCAGACCGAAAATTAGATCGGATTAAGAAGGAGTATCGATAGGGCTATGCCCTGAGCCATCACATGAGTACCCGCAGGAATAGCGAGGCTGGGCAAGCAGTCAAGAATGTCATATCGAGTGCAGTCGAGATGCAGGTTGTGAAAGTACCCATTACTTATCTCATTTATTTTCTTAAATTCGTTGTGGTAAAAAATCTAAATCCAGTTTTTAATTCTGTGGGCTTTTTGCTTTATTTTTATCTGTAAATTTAAACATGAAAATATCCTAACCAAAATAAACAAACCATGAAAAAACTAATCTTCGGACTAACGGCCTGCATACTTGCTACTATTTCTTGTAAAAATGAGCAAAAACCTGAATTACCGCCCATCAACAAACTGTTGGATTCTTATTATGAAGCTTCGCTGAAGCTCAATCCGCTGAGTGCTACTTTTGCCGGTGACAACCGATACAACGATTTGTTGTCCAATAATTTAACTCAATCTTTTAAAGACAAGGCTTTGGCTGTTTTCAATAATTTTAAAGATTCACTCAATCTGTATCCGGATGACAAGCTAACAGATGAAGAAAAAACGAGTAAAGCCATCCTGTTGTGGGAGCTGGATCAAAACATCCACAGTTTTGATTTTAAAAATGAGTTGATGCCGATTAACCAGTTTTCATCTTTACAACTGATGATGGGGCAATTGGGCAGTGGGAGTGGGGCACAACCCTTCAAAACAGTTCAGGATTATCGGAATTGGCTCAAAAGATTGGACTCATTTACCGTTTGGATAGACACAGCGCAAGCCAACATGAAAAAAGGAGTGGGGCAGGGCTATGTTTTGCCCAAAACCCTGATTGTGAAAATGATTCCGCAGTTGACCGATTTCAGCAAAACCCCGGTTGAAGAAAACCTGTTTTATTCGCCTGTAAAAAATTTCCCCGAGTCATTCACGGAAGCCGAAAAGGCTGAGTTGACAAAGGAATTTTCGGCTCTGCTGTCCGAAAAATTTATCCCGGTTTTTGCCGCACTCACAGAATACGTCAAAACCGGTTATTTGGCTGCCGGCAGGGAAAGTTCGGGGATTGAAGGCATTCCGAACGGCAAAGAATTGTACAATTATTGGATAAAATATTACACCACCACTGATTTGACAGCCGAAGAAATACACCAATTGGGATTGAGTGAAGTGGCGAGGATTTCCGGCGAAATGGAAAAAGTGATGGCAGAAGTTGGTTACAAAGGCAGTTTGATTTCATTTTTTGATTATGTCCGAAACAAAAAAGAGCTGATACCTTTTGCCCAAGCCGAACAAGTGATTGCTAATTTCAATGCCATCCACGAGCGGATGAAACCCAATCTCGAAAAACTATTCGATTTAAAACCCAAAACCCAGTTTGAAGTCCGCCGTACCGAATCTTTTAGAGAAGCCTCGGCGAGTGCGGAGTACAACCAAGGTTCATTGGACGGTACACGTCCGGGAATTTTTTACGTTCCCATACCGGATGTAAAAACTTACAATTACTATGCGGATGAAGACTTGTTCCTGCACGAAGCTATTCCGGGACATCACTACCAAGTATCGATTCAGCAAGAGAATCAGAAATTGCCACAATTCAGAAGGACACTTTGGTACAGCGCGTATGGCGAAGGCTGGGCTTTATACGCAGAATCGCTGGGTAAAGAATTGGGTTTGTATGAGAACCCATACCAATATTTCGGCATGTTGAGTGCTGAAATGCACCGCGCTATCCGTTTGGTTGTGGACACCGGATTACACGCCAAAGGATGGACACGCGATCAAGCCATCCAATATTCGTTAGAACACGAAGCTGAAAGCGAAGAAAGCATCATTGCCGAAATCGAGCGTTATATGGTGATTCCCGGACAAGCATTGTCCTACAAAATTGGGCAGCTCAAAATCCGTGAACTCCGAGCTAAAGCTGAGAAAACCTTGGGAAAACAATTTGATATCCGCAAATTCCACAACCAAGTCTTAATGTCCGGAAGTTTGCCTTTGAATTTATTGGAAACCAAGATTGACAATTGGATTGCAGACGGTGGAAAATAAGTCGAAATCCGGAATCAAGAGACAAGAATCAGGGCTCAGGAGTTTGGGTATATATTTTAGCAGCGGCAAAGTGAGTTTGTACTTCGCCGTTGTTTTTTAAACATTCTATTTTACATAATATAAATTATAGAACATTATTATATCCTGCTAAAATATATGGTACGTGATTTCGGAGCTACCCAATATTCGCCTGCACTAAACTTTGATAGATGTAAAAATAATGTAATTAAGCAGTTTAACCCACACTATGCTAATACAATTAGGATTTTGTATCCAAAATGCTGGTTTTCGACACAAAATTCCTCTCGGAATTTCACTCAAATTGACGCATTTTGGATTAATCGAACTCAGGTTATTAGGAAATTAATTCGTGTTCCTTGCAATCTATTCTCAATTCACTTTCTGTAAGTTGGCTTTTTAAAAGATTACAATAATGAACGCCGTTGTAAAGTTGGTAATTGGAACAAGTAAAACACATTCGTTGAATGGTGATAACGCCAGATCGGTTCAGGTTATAAATCAATTTTAGCAATCCGTTGAGCATTACCGTTTTTTGCTCTTCGGACATTTTTCCAAGAGGCTGCTCAATGGAAGAAGCAAAAAAGGATGCTTTTTTTGCTGTTTTTTCCCCTTCGGTTGTTAAAAAAATCGTATAACTTCTTGTATCTGTTGGGTCGGTTTCTTTGGAAACTAATTTTTTGGCAAGTAAAACTTTTACACTATCGCTAATGGTGGCTTTAGTCATATTGAACTCGTTTGCCAAGTAGCCTACTTTGCATTTTTCCAAGGAATGAAAATGAATAAAAATCAGAATCTGAATTTGTATGGGGCTTAACGAATTTTCTTTGCTTTCGTTCCAAAGCAATACCCGAAACGCCTCTGAAATTCGTTCCAAAGCCACTACAATTCGGCTTTCAACCTTTTGGTTTTGCTCGTTTAAATTAAATGATGAATACTTCATATTGTATTGTTTTTTGCAACATATACCCAAGCCTTTTTACCCGATTCAAATGTTTCGAGTATTCTAAGGTATTGACTTACTTCGTATTTGTCGGTTTCAACAAGTTCCTTATCTGTAATTTCAAAAAGCATTCCTTCAATAAAATCACTTTCATTTTTAGTTTTTACAGCGATTGGATGATACTCAAGCTGGCTTTTAGAAAGAACGGTAGAGTCGGTAATTTGTAATTTCAAAACTTTATAGCCTATTAATTTATCACGTTCCCCTTTTAAGAGCCGGCCATAATTTTCGAGTTGAACTTTCTCTAACTGTAAAGTGCCGTAAGAAAAAAGTAAATGGATTGTTTTTTTCATTCGCAATTTTCCATTTCAATGATGAAATACCCTTTTTGTTTAATTTCTGCCTCCCACTGCGGCCTGACGGTTTCTATGTGGCAAAAACTACATTCCTTTGTTGTTAAAGGTTGCCCGTCTTGTTCTTTGGTTTTCAGATAATCTTTGCCATAACCGTAAATTACGGTAGTGTCTTTAATTTCCTGTGGTGCTATAATGTCGAAGTGCATCACGCTACCTTCTTTTTTTGTTACATAGGTGTCCCAAACGGCTACTTTCATTTTTGTTTCTTTTTGTTGATTTATTGAGCCTTAATAGTTGCGCTTGTCAAAAAGGTAAAAGTAATCAGTATTAATCTTTGTTTCATTTTGATAAAAATAAAAGCCTTGCAAAGATAGGAATCCTAACTTTACAAGGCAAATTTTTTAGCCTTTTACGTCAGCCATAGACGCGCCAAAATTGATATGAAGCACATTTCCGTTTGGAGTAAGCAGTGCCGGGACAGATTTTACACCTGCTTTTTCTGCTTCTGCAATACGGACACGGTCTTCACCAATGTTTACGATTTCTACATTGGAAGCACCGATAAGATTAACAATGTCATGTTCTGCACTGATGCACACCGGGCATCCTGCGTGATAAAAAATTGATTTTGACATTTTTTGAATGATTTATTTTATTGTATGGCATTATTGCCGTTGTAAATATAGTAAGGATTCCAAACAAAACAAAAATATTTTGAGAAAATTTAATTGAATTATATAAACTACTTTAAAATTCAGACAAATATTATTATTGGAAACAAAAAGCTGATTTAATTGTCTTTCGGAATTCAATTCGTTGGGCGGTCGTACTTTAGGCTTGCTTAATACTTTCTTATATCAAGAAAATTTATCCGTTAAAAATCAAAAATCTCCTATCTTTGATTCAAACAAACTTCAGATGAAAAACATACACCTTACTTTTTTACTGTTCCTGTTTATGGGCAGCTTGCTGGCACAAGATGCCGACACTTATTTTAAACCGCTCAAATACAGAAGTATTGGACCGTTTCGCGGAGGCCGTTCCGTGACTGGAACCGGCGTGGTGGGCGATCCCCTCACCTACTATATGGGCACTACAGGTGGCGGGCTTTGGAAGACAACCGATGCAGGTCAACGTTGGAAAAACATCTCTGATGGTTATTTTAAAACCGGATCGGTCGGAGCTGTTGCCGTTTCTGAATCCAACCCAAATATAGTGTATTGCGGTATGGGCGAACATGCTGTGCGCGGGGTAATGACCTCCTATGGCGATGGGGTTTACAAGTCGGTCGATGCAGGGAAAACATGGATAAAAATTGGGCTCGAAAATACCCAACACATTTCCAGAATCAGCATTCATCCATCCAATCCTGACATTGTTTTTGTGGCGGCACAAGGTGCTTTGTACGGTTCTAACAAGGAACGGGGAGTTTACAAATCGGTCGATGGTGGTAAAACTTGGAAAAATGTACTGTTTGTCAACGACTTAACCGGTGCTGTCGAATTGTCGATGGACATGAAGTTTCCGAATATTTTATACGCAGCCATGTGGGAACATCAACGTAAACCCTGGATGGTAATTAGCGGTGGCGAAGGCAGCGGTTTGTATAAATCTACGGACAGTGGCGAAACTTGGGTGAAAATCCACGAAGGGCTTCCTAAAGAAATGGGAAAAATGGCCATCACAGTCAGCCGTGCCCATTCGGATAAGGTTTATGCGCTTATCGAAAGTGACAGCAACAAAGATTTGGGTGGATTGTTTTCTTCGGAAGACGGCGGAAAAAAATGGGAACGCGTAAGCGATGACAACCGGTTGACGCAACGCGCTTGGTATTACACTGAAGTCTTTGCCGACCCAAACAACGAAAATACGGTCTATGTGTTGAGTGCGCAAGCTCTGCGTTCCATTGATGGCGGCAAGACTTGGCAAGAAATAGAAGGTGCACATGGCGATTACCACGATTTGTGGATCAACCCGGCAAATTCAAAAAACCTACTCATGTCTGACGATGGCGGATCGTCTGTTTCCTTTGATTACGGAAAAACTTGGTCTACACAGGCCAACATGCCGACGGCCCAAATATACCGAATCAACGCAGACAATTTGTTTCCATACAATATCTATGGCGGCCAGCAAGACAACGCTTCTTTGCGAATAGCCAGCCTTTCGTTAGGCCGTTCGGGTATATCAGAAAAAGATTGGATGGACTCCGCGGGTGGTGAAAGTGCTTTTTTGGCATTCGACCCTGACAATCCGCGCTACGTGATGGGTGGCAGTTATTTAGGAACCATCGAAGTGTTGGACATGCAGGCAAAAGCAGCAACCAACATCATGGAAGCTCCGATACAATATTTGGGACGTGAAGCGCGAAACATGAAATATTTATTCAATTGGAACGCACCCATCATCCGGTCTAAACATGAAGCAAACACTTACTATCACGGTGCACAATTGGTATTGAAAACTACCGACAGGGGACTTACTTGGCAAGAAATCTCCCCCGATTTGACTCGGAATATAGATGAAAAACAGGGAAAAGGCGGCGGACCCTACACCAATGAAGCCGTAGGTGCAGAAAACTATGGGACACTTAGTTATCTCATTGAATCGCCTACTGAGAAAGGAGTTTTCTGGACTGGCAGCGACGATGGTTTGGTTCAACTGACCAAAGATGGTGGTAAAACATGGACGAATGTAACCCCAAAAGGCTTAAAAGAATGCCTTATTAATTCGATTGAACTATCACCTAACAATCCGTCAACAGCCTATATAGCGACTACACGCTATAAATTTAACGACCACACGCCGGGCTTGTACAAAACCACCGATTACGGCAAAACCTGGACAAGCATCAACACGGGAATTCCTTATGGTTCGTTTACACGCGTGGTGAGAGAAGACCCTAATAGAAAAGATTTGCTGTATGCAGGCACCGAAACCGGTGTTTATATTTCCTGGGATGGTGGAATAACTTGGGAAACGTTCCAATTGAATCTTCCCGTGACCCCTATCACAGATTTGATGGTTCACAAAGGCGATTTGATTGTGGCAACTTCCGGCAGATCATTCTGGATACTCGATGATTTGGCAGTTTTGACACAATACAAACCAGAAAGCAAAGTGAAATTATACCCACCCGAAAATGCAGTTTATGGTTTTTGGGGAAGTCCGCTGAACGGTGATAGCAAAGATTTTGACGGCACCAATCCGTTGGAAGGTGTCAACCCTGCCAATGGTGTAGTCTTTTATTACAATCTTCCGAAAACGACTGACAAAACTACAGTTGCCCTGACTGTAAAAAATGACAAAGGCGAAATTGTCAATAGTTTTACTTCCGTCAAAGACACTTTGTTTCAAAAATATGAAGGAGGCCCACCTCCTGCTCCAACGCTTTCCAAAAATGAAGGATTGAACCGGTTTGTGTGGAACATGCGTCATCAAATCATGCCTGGCGTAACCGATGCCTATCTCGAAGCCAATTACCGAGGCCATGTCGCTTCGCCCGGGACTTATACCATCGAATTAAAAGTAGGAAATGAAATAATTACAAATCAGTCAGTTATAGTTAAAAATATGCTTCATAAAACGACCGAAAGTGAATTTGTTGCTTACGATGCTATCATGACTTCAATGGAACAATCGCTGACCGAAATGCATCAAGTAGTAAATCGGTTGAAAAACGTTCAAGATCAGATTTCTAAAGCCATACTAAGCCTCCGGAAAATGAACGGCAAAAAAGAACTGATCAAATCGGGGAATGATTTGTTGAAAGAATTGACAGTTTGGGACGAAGCGATGATACAACGCAAATCTAAAGCCTATGACGATGTAGAAAATTTTCCGAACAAGTTTACTGCGGAGTATATCTATCTGATTAACCAAACCGAGAGTGCCATCCCGAAGGTCAATCAACCTTCCATCGAAAGAAAAGCTGAATTGGATGCGCAATGGAAAATATGGAAATCACAAGCAGATGATTTGATTAACACACAGGTTCCTAATTTCAACAAAAAATTGTGGGAAGCCGGTGTCGGCGCAATTCAGTTTTAAATATCTGATTGGTGTCTTGATAACAGAAAGTGGCTGTTGAATCATTTTTCAACAGTCGCTTTTAAATTTTTTTACGAAGATTTCACTGTTAAGAATTCTTCCAATACATCGGATTTGTTTCTTCGGTTTTTTGTTCCCAATAAGCAGGTGTAACTTTATGCCCGTCAAAAGTCTTGAGTTTTCGCTCATAGACCCAAATGGTTGGGTTAAAAACCATATCGGTTACGGCGACCGTATAAAGTTGTAGATCTTCCTCCGAATTTTTTTCGATTGTATCGATGACCACTTCAAATCCGTTGTGATTCAATAGTTTTTCGAGGAAATCCTTCCGTATTTCACCCACATTTTTTTCCACAAAGGTCACACGGGTTTCTCCGATGCTTCCAAAGTTATGTTTTCCTTCTAATGGCATAATTTAAAAATTTCAAATTCCAAATAACAAATTCCAAATTATAATTGACTTATAAATCACAACCACAGAAACTGCTACTCAATTCATAGATATAATCATACAACGGGCTATAAAGCCCCAACACCAAAATACCTGCTGCAGCAATAATTAAGCCTAACCGCATGTAGATTTTATTTTTAAAATAAGGTATAGCGCTTTCGTTAGTCCTTATAAACATTGCTCTGACCACTAACAAATAATAATAAAGCGAAATCGTCACATTGACTACGGCTATAAACACCAAGAGATAATAACCCTTGCTCGCGGCGGCTGTAAACAAGAAAAACTTACCAAAAAACCCGGCGACCGGAGGTATTCCCGCTAACGAAAACAAGGCCAGCATCATCACCAAACTCAAATTCGGGTTGGTTCGGTAGAGGCCTTCATAATCGTTCATGTTTTCTCTTCCGGTTTTTAGTGAAATGGCTTGCACCACCCCAAAGGCGGCCAGATTGGAGAAAATATAAATCATCACAAAATAAACTACTGTGGCCGTTCCTAATTGTGTCCCGGTAACCATGCCAAGCAAAATAAACCCGGCCTGCGCGATGGATGAATAGGCCAAAAACCGTTTCATATTTTGCTGCCTCAAAGCAAATAAATTACCCATAAACATAGTGGCAAGTGCAATTAGATAGAGTAAATTTTCCCAAATATGCATCAGCGGTTTCAGTACCGTAAAGAGCATTATCATCAAGATAAAAACTGCGGATCCTTTGGAAATAACTGACAAATAGGAAGCCACGCTGATGGGAGCACCTTCGTAAACATCCGCTGTCCAGAAATGGAACGGAACCAATGATATTTTGAAAGCCAATCCCGTAAAAAACAAGATAAAAGCCAAAATGGTCAAGTTGTCTGAAGCAATCAATTGCATGATGTCATCGAAATAAATAGACCCGGAGCTAGCATACAGCAAAGTGATACCAAACAAGGCTGTACCGGAGGCTAACCCGGCTGAAAGGATGAATTTAATCCCCGCTTCGCTTGATATTCTTTTGGATGTTTCATAGGCTGTCAAGGCTGCTACGGGTAAAGTGGAAAGTTCCAACCCGATGTAAAACATCAGAAAATCGCCTGCGGAAATCATGAAATACATACCCAACAAAGAAGAAAACAACAACAGAAAGAATTCGGTTCCCCTGTTTTGGGAAAAAATTTTCTCCTGAATCCAATCTGTAGATTGCAGCAGCAGAATAAAAACACCGATGTTTAAGACATTTTTGAAAAAATGAATCAGGTTGTTCGTTCGAAACATTCCTCCGAAGAGACTTTCTTCTCCCATTGGAAAAATACCCACAACTGTATGTACACCAAACAGCAAAACCACCAAATGAACGATGTTGCTTTTCTTGTTTTTAGGAATAAAGATCTCAGCTATCAACAACAGGATGATGACTGCCAAAAGCAAAATTTCGTGCCGCATGAAAGAGAAACTGTCGAGAGTCATGTTTTTGTATTTATGTTTTAATAAAATGTCATTTTTTAAAATGAATTAGGAGTCAGAAATCAAGAATCAGGATTTTGGTTCGTAAATTAATTTCCTATATTCTGAGTCCTGAATCTTGTTTTCTTTCATCACAGTACTACTTTGATAAACGGTTCTATACTATTCATAATCATATCACTAAGCCAAAAGGGCACTACCCCTATCCCAATTACGGGAATCATTAATAATAAAATCCCTGTTTTTTCATACCAGGTTGCTTTTGGCAAGTCATTTACATGATTGGTTTCTAAAGGTCCCATCATTATTTTTCCGACCAATCTGAGAATGTAAACAGAGGTTACTACGATTGAGGACACCACTAGAATGGTAAGAATTCTGTGAAACATGTCCGAATTCTGTTGGAAAGCACCCACAAAAATGTTCATTTCCGCTATAAATCCGCTAAACCCCGGCAGGCCTAAATAAGCCAATCCCGTGATGACATAAATAGCTCCAATGAAAGGTAAAATTTTCATCAAACCTCCTAATTTACTAACATCTCTCGTGTGTGTCCTGCCATAAATCATCCCTATAAGCGCAAAAAATAAGGCGGTCAGCAACCCATGTGACAAGGACTGAATGATAGCCCCGTTCCAAGCAATTTTATTAAGCGTTAGCAAGGCAAACAATACCAAACCCAAATGGCTCACGGAAGCATACGCATTGATGTATTTTAAATCAGTTTGCCTGATGGCTGAAAATGCGCCGTAAACAACCCCAATTGCTGCTAATATGATAAAAAACCAAGACCAGTGTACTGCGCCGGCAGGCAATAGAAATATGGCAATCCTAAACACACCGTAACCTCCCAATTTCATCAATACGCCGGCGTGCAACATAGACACGGCGGTTGGTGCTGAAGCATGGCCATCGGGTGACCAAGTATGAAATGGAAACAAGGCACTGATTACCGCAAAACCGATGAATACAAATGGAAAAAATAATTTTTGTGCCGTGAGCGGAATATGTACCTGTGCAATATCTAATATATTAAATGTCAGCGGGCCTCCATCCGCATTAGAATTAAAATAAATTCCTAAAATCCCTACCAACAATACCGACGAAGCGCCCATCAACATCAAGGTTAATTTCATCGCTGAGTATTCCTTAGGCCCGGATCCCCAAATGCCAATTAGCAAATACATGGGTATTACGGCAATTTCAAAGAACACAAACAAGGTGAACAAATCGATTGAAATAAAAACGCCATAAACCCCTACTGAAAGTACTGTAAGTGAAATAAAAAATTCTTTGGGTAAATCCTGCATTTTCCAAGAAATAAAAACGCCTGCCAGTACCACGATAGCCGTTAACAACAATAAAGCAACTGAAATGCCGTCAACTCCTACATTATAATGAATATTGAAACTTTTAAACCAAACGACATCTTTTGTAAACACCATGAGGTCATTATTCCCCGCGCGTTCTTTGATATAAGCAAACACTAAATTAATGGCCATAACCAGTTGAATAAGGCTTCCAAACATGGAAACGACACGTGCTTGCTTCAAGACTTTCGAAAAAAACAAGGCTACAACAGTCAAGACCGGGACAATGATAAAAAGAGTTAGAATATCCATAGTTTTAATAATTCAAAAAATAAATAAAAACCAATGCCAACACGACAACGCCAGATACCAAGGCAAATGCATAATCTTGAAATTTACCCGACTGCAATCCTTTGATTTTATGGGAAATGAAAACTGTTTTGTTGCCAATCCCTTCCATGGTGCCGTCCACATATTTTTTATCAAATTTGGCTATCGGCCAGGAAACGCGTTGGAACAGAATTTTCTTCGTGATGAACAGATAAATTTCATCAAAATAAAACTTATGGAATGTCCAAACATAAAAAGACCCAAAGGCTTCCGAAAACCTTTCGGCCAAGTCATTTTCTTTTTTGTAAAATAAATAAGCCAATCCTACCCCAATCAGTCCAACGCCTACTGCTGCGGCTGCAAGCGGGTAATTCAGATGCGCTTCAAATCCGGCCTTGTCGGCAGTGATAAATTCGCTAAACGGTATAAACCCTACAACGATACTCAGAAACGCTAATACCATCAGGGGGAATGTCATCGAAACAGGCGATTCGTGTGGGGCGTGTTTGTACTTTGTTTCTTTACCCCAAAAAATACCAAAATAGATTCGGAACATATAAAAAGCCGTCAGTCCGGCGACAAAAATACCGATGAAATAAATCAGTTTGTTGTGTTCAAAAGCAGCAACTAAAATTTCATCTTTACTCCAGAATCCGGCAAACGGCGGTACACCCGCGATTGCCAATGCGGCTATTAAAAAAGTGATATTTGTAATAGGCATATACTTACGCAGTCCGCCCATGTCTTTTAGAAAATTGCTATGAACAGCATGAATCACCGAGCCTGCGCCTAGGAAAAGCAAGGCTTTGAACATGGCGTGCGTAAACAAATGAAACATCGAAGCCATGTAACCTACGCCTTCATGCCCATCATAACCGGACACGCCGAGTGCCAGCATCATATAGCCCAGCTGCGACATGGTTGAAAATGCCAAAACCCGCTTGATATCCGTCTGTGTAACCGCGATAACAGCAGCAAACAAGGATGAAAAAGCACCCACAAAAGCAACCACATTCAACGCAAAACCATCTTCCACAAAATAATACATCGGAAACAACCGGGCGACCAAATAGACGCCGGCAACTACCATCGTGGCGGCATGAATCAAAGCGGAAACCGGTGTTGGGCCTTCCATGGCATCGGACAACCAAATGTGCAGCGGAAACATGGCTGACTTCCCTGCACCTCCAATAAAAATGAGAATTAATGCCCAAGTGAGTATGGACAATCCCATAAACGAACCGGAAGCCCAGTTGAGAATGGCGCTGCCTTCGGGATTGTTGAGGGTTTCAAAATCATAGGTACTGGTATAAAAACCGATGATTAAAATACCGATTAAAAAGCCCAAATCGGCAAATCGGGTGACGATAAACGCTTTTTTGGCAGCGGCAACTGCAGAAGGTTTGGTGTAGTAATGACCAATCAACAAGAAAGATGAAACCCCGACTAATTCCCAAAAAATATAGATTTGAAAAAGGTTGGTTGCCAAGACCAAACCGTACATCGAAAAAGTAAACAAAGACAGATAAGAGAAAAATCGGGTGTAGCCATCGTCCCCTTTCATGTACCCTCGGCTGTAAATATGTACCATAAGCGATATGGTCGAAACCACAATCAGCATCATGACGGAAATCGGGTCAATCAAGACACCCATGTCGATGTGTAGTGTGTCGGTAAAATTCATCCAAACAGTTTTCTGGGTAAAAGTTTGATAAACACCCTCCAATTTGCCAAACACAAAAAAGTACTGATAAGCTGTGAAATAAGACAAAATAGTCGAAACAAACAGGCCGAAAACACCTATGTAACCTGAAACTGCCGGTTTGATTTCTTGACTTAAAATTCCCAGAATCAGAAAGACTGACAGCGGAATTAACGGAATGAGTATGGTGAAGCTAAGGTTCATATTTTCAATAGATTAATACTTCATAATTTCAGTGTCTTTCACTTCTACCGAACTGATCTGCCTGTACAGGTTGATGATGATTGAAACTGCCAAAACCGTTTCGGCCGCTGCAACAGCGATGATGAATATGGAAAAAACCACTCCTTGCAAGGCATTTGGATATAAATATTTGTTGATAGCGACGAAATTAACCACGGAAGCGTTGAGTATCAATTCGATGGAAATCAATACCGAGATTAAATTCTTCCGCGTAATAAAACCATAAACACCTACAAAGAAAAGTATGGAAGTAATGGTGAGTATTTCGTAAAGGCTTATTCCTGCAATCATTTGCTGTGTTTTATGTTGTGCGTAAATTGAATTTTATAAATTTAAAATTTATCTTGATGCTTGTTTCTTGTTCCCACTTGTCAATTTCTCATTCTCTACTTTTTTTCGCGATGACAATGGCTCCGATCATCGCCGCTAACAGCAGCACACTAATCACTTCAAATGGCAAAATAAAACCGCCTGCGTCATAACTCAAAAGTTTGTGCCCGATATCGGCTGTTGAAGTAGTAAGCTTGTTTTCTACAACCACAAACGGATGCGCATAAATTGTTGTCAAAAACACGCCAAGCCCAAAAAGGCAAAGTAAGCCAACTAAAATTTGTCTCGATTTTTTTGCTACTTCCAATTCCATTTCGATGTGGTGGATTAGCATGACGGAAAAAATCAGCAACACGATAATCCCGCCTGCATAAACAGTCAGTTGGATAGCTGCCAAAAAGTTGTAATCGATCAAAAAATAAAAACCGGCAATTCCGCAAAGCACAAACAACAGGTATATAACCGACCGAAGCATTTTCCGGCTGCTTACAGAGGCAATGGAAAACACGACGATGATCAGCGCGAGGATGTAAAATATAATTCTTTCCATAGATTTAGTCTTCTATTCCGGCTTTGACCTTAGATCCGGGTTGGTTTAAAACTTTCGTGAGTTTGGTGCGGTCATAGACCGAATTTTCAAAATTTTGCGCCCATACAATCGCATCCGTCGGGCAGGCTTCTATACACAACCCACACATGGTACACATGCCCAAATGGTAGATGTGTTTATCTATTTTTTTCTTCTTTTTGCCGGTGGCTTCATCTATTCCACGATCCCATATTATCTCGATACTTCCGTTGGGGCAAGCTATTTCGCATTTTTGGCATCCTGTACATTGGTGTTCGTTGTTTTCATCATGCGGCATGACCACTTCTCCACGAAAACGCTCGAACATTTTCAAGCTTTCCCGATTGTCCGGGTATTGTTGGGTAATGGCTCCTTTTCTCGAAGTCAAGAAGTATTTTCCGGTAACGCTCATGCCGGTTAGCAACGTTTTGATTCCCCCGTATATGTCTGAAAAATAGCTCATACATTTAAAATTTTCAAGCCTTGAAAAATCTCTACGATTACTGATTGTTTTAATTATGGTGTTTGTTACTCATCATTTCGATAATTTAAAATTCATCAATCTATAATTTATCTTTTCCTTCAAATAGTTATTTTAAGCAAAACCACAATTGCCATGAAGACTATATTAACCAGATTGATGGGCAGTAAATATTTCCACTCCAACGTCAGCAGTTGATCAATTCTCAACCTTGGGAAAGTCCACCTGAACCACATCATCAAAAAAACCAAAATCAGGGTTTTTCCCAAAAACCATAACACGCCAAGTATCGGAATTGATTCTGTAATTCCAAACGGTGAAAGCCAGGCGCCGAAAAAAACGGTCGTGGCGATAGCAGCAATAATAAACATGTTGATGAATTCAGCCAAAAAGAAATAAGCGAATTTCATTCCTGAGTATTCGGTATGAAAACCTGCGCCCAATTCGGATTCGGCTTCTACCAGATCAAACGGTGCTCGGTTGGTCTCGGCGGTTCCGGCTATCATGTAAACCATAAAAGCGATAAAAGCGGGAATATGTCCTTGTACAATCAGCCATCCACCTTTTTGGACTTCTACGATTTCTGACAATTGCAAACTCCCGGCTAACAAAACCATGGTCAGCAACGACAAACCCACAGAAAGCTCGTAACTGATGGTTTGCACCCCGCTTCGCATTGCACCAATAAGCGCAAATTTGTTGTTGCTGCTCCAACCACCCAACAAGATACCAATAACTCCGATGGATGAAATGGCAATTAGAAAAAGTAACCCAATGTTGATATCAAATGCCTGAAAATCTTTCGTAAATGGGAAAACCGACAGCGCCATCAAAGATGAAATGATAACAAAATACGGTGCGAGATTGTATAAAAACTTATCTGCCCTTTCCGTTCCTGTGAGTTCTTTTGAAACCAATTTCAGTGCATCCGCCATGGTTTGCAACAATCCTTGGAAACCAACCCTGTTGGGGCCGATACGCAACTGAAACCAAGCGGCTACTCTTCTTTCTAATAGCACCAAATAGAGTCCGGCAACAGAAAAAATAAGCAAATACACTACTGCTATCAATATCATCTCAACTACCCTTGCCAATCCTTCAGGCATCAGGTCGAAAAGCCATTCATGGATGTTTTTGGTGATGCTGAAAAATCGAGTCATATTTAAAAAAATTATCGGTCAATATCAGGAATTACAAGATCAAGGGTAGCCATCGTAGCGACTAAATCACCTATTTTTCCGCCCACGGCAATACGATTAAGCAAGGACAAATTTGAAAATCCGGGTGAACGAAATTTCAAACGGTACGGGTTTTTTGTCCCGGTACTGATGATGTAAACACCCAATTCGCCACGTGCAGTTTCTACTTTTTGATAAAACTCTCCTTTCGGCAGTTTGATGACCGCGTTGGTTGCCACTTGGTGATTGCCTTCCGGTATGTTGTCGATGAGTTGCTCAATGATAGAAATAGATTCCCATATCTCTTGAATCCGAACTTGATAACGGGCAAAAGAATCACCTTCATATCCTAAAGCTTCATTAAAAGCAACTTTATCTAAAGCACTGTAAGGATGATATTTTCTCACATCACAGGAATATCCTGAACCACGCCCGACAGGGCCTGAAGCTCCGTATGAAATAGCATCTTCTTTGGACAATATCCCCACACCTTTCATACGTTTTTGGAAGATTATATTTTCAGTCAGCAACGTGTCATACTCCGGTAATTTGGTTTTGAAATGCGCGATAAAATCTTTGGTTCTTCTCACAAAATTCGGATGAATGTCAAACATCAATCCGCCGGGAATGTTGTAGTTCATCGTCAGGCGTGCACCGCAAGTTTCTTCAAATATATCGTTGATTAATTCACGGTCTCTGAAACCGTAAAAATAGGTGGTCAATGCACCTACATCCATGCCCATCACACCCCACCACAAGGTATGGGAAGCAATTCGTGTTAATTCGCCTATGATGGTTCGGATCACTTTAACGCGATCCGGGATTTCGAGTTGCAATGCATGCTCAACTGTCAGACAAACTGCTTCGTTGTTGATGTGAGAGGATAGATAATCCATCCGGTCGGTCAAGTGAACGATTTGCTGGTAACTGTCTCGTTCACACATTTTTTCGATGGAGCGGTGAATATAGCCCAAATCGGGTTCAACTTTTTTGATAATTTCGCCGTCTACGGTCAATAGTAATCTCAAAACACCATGCGTGGCGGGATGTTGAGGTCCCATATTGATAAAGTATTCCTCCGATTTAAAACTATTATTGACAGCGATAGTTTCCATTTGATCTTATTTGACAACCATGTTTATTTCATCGACGTAATCTTTCCTAAGCGGATATCCGACCCACTCATCAGTCAGGAAAAGCCTTTTTAAATTGGGATGATGATTGAATTTTATGCCAAAAAAATCGAATACTTCCCGTTCGTGGAATTCTGCTGTCTTCCAAATATCGCTGACGGTGTCGAAAGCAGGGTTTTTTCTGTCTTCCGTTTGCACCTTGACAACCACGATGTGCCTGTGCGTAGTAGATTCTAAATGATAAACCACGCCCAAAGACGTTTCCCAATCCACACCGGTCAAACAAAATAAATAATCGAATTGAGTTTCCGCATTGGTTTTTAATTGCTTCATCAAGCGATGAAGTTGTTTGGGCTGAACACTGATGTTCAAAAACTCAGAGCCTTCTTCCGTGAAAGTCAATTCTGAATCCCAACTACCAATTAAATTTTGTAATGACTCGTTGTTCATTTTGTCGTGTGTTAATCTGAATCTTTCAGGTTTTTATGCTGAGCTACGGCGCTTCGGGGTCGAAGCATCAGGTAGTAGGTTGTCGTATTTCTTGTTTGCCTATTGTCTTTCTTTTCACTTCCCTTGGTCAAACCCGTCAATCGGGTTTGTTTTGTGCTTCATGTTTTCGGTGCGGATTTTATCTTGCAACATCAGCATTCCTTCCAGCAAAGCTTCCGGGCGCGGCGGGCAACCCGGTACATAAACATCCACCGGGATTACGTGATCGGCACCTTTGACTACCGAATAAGTATTATAGAAAAAAGGGCCACCGGAAATGGCACATGCACCCATGGCTATAACATATTTGGGTTCGGCCATCTGATCGTACAACCTGCGAAGGACAGGTGCCATTTTGTTGACAATGGTTCCTGCAATGATGATTAAATCTGCTTGCCGGGGCGAAGGCCTAGCTACCTCAAAACCAAACCGGGAATAATCGTGGCGCGCGGCACCGGTCTGCATCATTTCGATGGCACAACAACTCGTGCCAAAATAGAGTGACCAAAGCGAATTAGATCGTCCCCAATTGATGATTTTATCCAACGAAGTAACTATCACGTTGGCTCCGTTTCCTGCAGGGATTACCTTTCCGGGAAAATCGTCCGGTATCGGCTGAGACCTCCCTTCTGCTTGAGCCTGACTCAAAAATCTTGTTTTTTCTACTCCCATTTTAATGCTCCTTTTTTCCACGCGTATAACAATCCCAATCCCAAAATGACCAAAAATAGGATGATTTCAATCAAAGCTACCGATCCCACTTCCTTGAAAACAACTGCCCAAGGAATCAGAAAAGCAACCTCCACATCGAATATCAAGAATAGGATGGCATATAAATAGTAGCCCACTTTAAACTGAACCCAAGTCGAACCGATAGTGTTCATGCCACTTTCGTAGGGTTCGCGTTTTTGAGGATTGTCCGATTTGTGTGAAAGTAAACCGGACAGAAAATTTGCTCCGGCTACCAAAACGATTCCGGCTAATAAAAATACGATAATTGCTTCCGATCCCATTTTTTATTTTAAAATTTCGCGTTTAAAGTTTTAGTTTTGGTTAATTTTTTCTCGATTTCGATCCCGATTGCAATCGGGACTGTCGGGATTTGCTATTTAATCTCATACGTTTCTCCGGAGAAAAACAAGTCATCGGTTTTGGTAAAATTTGAACCTGCTTTTACCTTGGCAGTCAATTCTTTTTCCCGTTCTTCGAGCGTGACATCATCAAAGCTTCGAATGATACCGGTGACCAAAGGATAGTCCAATCTGACCAACATTAGATGCAAAGCCGGGTCTTGTTCTTTGGCATCATGAACCAATATGTCGGCCTCTGTAATCCCATTTTCACCAAGGGTTACTACTTCCAATTTGAGGCGGTTCAATACCAACCCTTTGTCTTTGTTCTTGCCAAAAATCATCGGTTTGCCGTGTTCAACAAATAATTGCTTGTCTTCGCGTATATCTTTATCGGTGTATTTTGAAAAACAGTTGTCATTAAAAATGACACAGTTTTGGAGTATTTCAATCAGTGATGTGCCTTTAAATTTTTCCGCTTCAACAAAAAGCTCAGTCATTTCTTTGGGTGTATTCCCACCGATTCTAGCAAAAAACCGCGCCTGTGCCCCAATAGCTAGTTCGCCCGGTGAAAATGGAGGCTGTGTATTGCCGTATGGCGATGATTTGGTTTTTTGGCCTACCAAAGAAGTAGGAGAAAACTGTCCTTTGGTGAGTCCGTAGATTTCGTTATTAAAAAGAAGAATATTCAAATTGATGTTTCTTCGCAACACATGGATAAAGTGATTTCCTCCGATGGCCATCGAATCCCCGTCGCCCGTAACCACCCACACACTTAACTTAGGGTTTGCTAATTTCACACCGGAGGCTATCGCTGTAGCACGTCCGTGAATGCTATGCATGCCATAGGTCTCCATGTAATAAGGAAACCGAGAAGAGCATCCAATCCCTGATATAAACACAACATCTTCTCTTCTAAGCCCCATTTCGGGTAGCGCTTTCTGCATAGACCGCAAGATGACATAATCGTCGCAACCCGGGCACCATCTGACTTCTTGATCGCTGGCGAAATCTTTAAACGTATATTTTTCGACTGTTGTAGCTTCCATAATTAGATCCATTGTTTAAATTGTTGAATAAGCTCATCGTTTGAGAAAGGAAGGCCTTGTATTTTGTTGAATTGTGCGATGTCCAATCCGTCAAAGTTTATTTTTAAAATTTTGGAAAACTGCCCGGAGTTCAATTCGCAAACCACTATTTTCTTAAATCTTTTCAATACCTCTTCCGTATTTTTAGGCAACGGATTGATGTAGTTGAAATGTGCAAAACCTATGTTTTTGTAACCTTCCTCCGACAACTGTTTAGTAGCTGTATGCAAAGTGCCGTAGGTTCCGCCCCACCCGACTACCAACAAATCCCCTTTTTCGGCAAATTCAGTTTTGAGTTCGGGGATATTGTATTGCACCCTTCTTATTTTCTCTGCCCGGATATGGGTCATGTACTCATGGTTTTCGGGAACATAAGAAACATTTCCGGTGACTTTGTCTTTTTCTAAGCCGCCAATACGGTGTTCTAAATCTTTGGTTCCTGGGATGGCCCAATTGCGCGCCAAGGTAATCTCATCGCGGTTGTAAGGGTACCAATTTTCGGTTGGTGTCAAGATTTTGTTGTTCCTGATTTCCGGCATTTCGTCAACCGTCCTTATTTTCCAAGGAGCCGATCCGTTAGCAATGTACCCGTCGGTCAGCAAAATTACCGGTGTCATGTGTTCCAAAGCCAATCGTGCTGCTTCGTAAGCAAAGTTGAAACAGTTGGCAGGCGTACTGGCTGCAATCACGATAACCGGGCTTTCGCCATTTCTGCCATACATTGCTTGGAGCAAATCCGATTGTTCTGTTTTGGTAGGCAACCCGGTGGAAGGGCCACCTCTTTGTACGTTCACAATCACTAAGGGCAATTCAGTCATCACAGCCAAACCGATGGCTTCTCCTTTTAGAGCTAATCCCGGTCCGGATGTTGTGGTAATGGCTAAATCTCCGGCAAATGAAGCTCCAATGGCGGAGGTTATACCTGCAATTTCATCTTCGGCTTGAAAGGCTTTCACACCAAAATGCTTGTGTTTGACCAATTCGTGTAAGATATCTGTCGCCGGTGTGATGGGATAAGATCCCAAAAACAACTCCAAGCCTGATTTTTCTGCAGCTGCTAAAAACCCCCAAGCCGTGGCCATATTGCCCATGATGATGCGGTATTTTCCGGGTCTCATTTTGGCGGGGGAAATGGTATAAGCATTGGGTATTAATTCCAATGTTTCCGCAAAATAAAATCCTGCGTTGAGTACTTTGGTGTTTGACTGAATCAGGTTGGGGGTGTTTTTAAATTTTTTATTGAAAAAATCTATGGTATGTGCTATAGAGCGGTTATACATCCAATAGACCATACCCAAGGCAAACATATTTTTGCTTCTGTTGATCATTCTGTTGTCTAATCCTTCTACATCTTTCAATGCTTCTTTTGTTAAGGAAGTCATGGCAACTTCAATAACGCGATAGTTATTGAGACTATCGTCTTCCAAAGGGTTGGTTTCGTATTGTGATTTTTCCAGGTTCTTTTTGTTGAATGCATCAGTATCCACTATGATTGTATGTCCCGGTTTGACCGCGTATAAATTGGTTTTCAAACCCGCAGGATTCATCGCTACCAACAAATCTACCTGATCGCCAGGCGTACTAATCTCAACACTGCCGATGTGAACCTGAAACCCTGAAACACCGTACAAACTGCCTTGCGGAGCCCTGATTTCCGCCGGATAATTGGGAAAAGTTGCAACATCGTTGCCAAACATTGCAGAAGTATCAGAGAATTGCGTTCCAGTTAACTGCATCCCATCGCCGGAATCACCGACAAACCGGATTACTACTGCTTCCAAAACCTCAGGTTGCAATAATTCTTTGTTTGTTTTCATAAGTTGAAAAATTATAAGAAAACTTGAAAGCATCAAAAAAATGCTTTTACATGTATTCAAAATTATTTTCAATTTTTTTCTTGAAACATGATTTTTATCAGTTAAAGATAATAAAGTTTTTATTAAATTTATTGTTATTTAATCATAAATCACACAAAACATGGCTATTACCATAACAGAAGAATGCATAAATTGCGACGCCTGTATATCTGAGTGCCCGAACCATGCAATTTACGAACCTGATCAAAGTTGGTCTTACTCCGATGAAACGGCACTTAGTGGAGTCGTCACGGGTCTACAAGGTAAAGAAATAGATGCAGATAAGGAAAACAAACCTTATTCTGACGAATTCTATTATATCGTATCTGACAAATGTACGGAATGCAAAGGATTTCATGACGAACCCCAATGTGCAAAAGTTTGCCCGGTTGACTGCTGTATTCCGGATAAAAACCATGTAGAAACTGAAGAACAACTTTTGAAAAAGAAAGCATGGTTGCATGCCGATTAAATTTTGCTCTTTATACCACTTTCGCCTATTGCACAATATTTTATTGTAAAAGCTAGCTTAGGTTATGGAGTTCCTGTGTCAAAACCGATACAAATACTGCTTTAGCATACATGAAGAAAATTGTAATTAAAACAGTCCTTTCAAAACAGGGATAATGCACAAAACCGATCAAAGTAAACGAATCTAAGAAGCTTTATAAACACTGTCTTTGTTTCATTATCAAACAAAAAATAACTAAGTTACTTTCTGCACAGCCACTTTTGTAACTATCCACAGAACGGAATCACAACCTTAAAATCCACAAAAAAACAGGGCAACTACTGTTCAGCGGTGTAGGAACACAAAAGAGCATAGTTGGTGAACACCCATTTTTTTACACAACTCAAACACTGAAAAGGTTTACAAAACATTCTAATATTAGAAGATTTAAGTATCTTTGGTAAAATCTTCGTGACATGAAAAAAATACCAATCCTGCTGCTTCTGATGGCAATTTCTTTTCAAGTTTTTGCCCAAAAGAAGACAGATAAGAAAGCGGATATAGTGGTGCAAAAGCAAGACACCATCCGCATAGCCAATGATTCGCTCGAGTACGAAATTATCATTATTGAAGTTGGTTTTGACAGTTGGTTAGTTACCCAAAGGCCTAAAGAATTTTTTTCTGAATCGTTTTTGGAAACACGAAACCGTTTTTATGTTCAGACCTACAACCAAAGGGTATTAGAGCCGCAGCGATACGACCCTAATTTATATTTTCAACAAATCAACTACGAACCTAATATTCATTACGGGCTGGATGTCAACTATTTGCTTTATATGTATTTTGAATATTTTCAAAAAAAATATAAACAGAACCTGCGATACTACTGACAACACATGGGTAAAACATTAAAAGAGCGGTGGAAGATTCAATCAAATTTTCAATTGGCGAAAATCTTGTTGGTGTTTGCTCTTACCGGCACACTTTCCGCAAGGCTTTCTGCTCCTTTACTCGATTTTTTCGGATTGCACCGAGGCGAAGTAAACCCATTTATTTATTGGCCTTTGTACATCATACTTATTTTGCCGGTTTATAAAGTTTTAATTATAATAATCGGTTGGTTGTTTGGTGAATATCGATTTTTTTTCAACTTTGTGAAAAAAATGTTGAGCCACATGGGCTTGGCAAAATTTCTAAAAAAACCTGATGATTCCTAATCGCACTAATTTATTGGGTTTATTTATTTCTTCACTTCTGGCTATCAGCTTTTTGGGAATAGATATTGCAAAACTGACACACAGCATTTATCATCACAGTGCCAAAATCTGCACACAAACTGGGCCTGTTCATTTTCACGAAAAACCCCTCGACTGTAAATTTTGCGGTATTCATTTTTCCCTAATTGTCGATTTCAAATCAAATTCGTTTGAAAGTTATACGATTATTTTCAATCTTGATACTGTATCGTCCTACCACTCTTTTTTAAAATTTAATTTAGCACATTCTTATAGCCTCAGAGGGCCTCCGACCATAGCTTAGTTAATTTATTTTTAAAAAAATTTATTATTTTCTAAGTTATTTTCATCATGAAAAATTTGTTTTTTCTACTATTTGCATTTGCAGGTTTGTCTGCTTTCACACAAAACCAAATAAGCGGTTCGGTCAAAGATGCATCGACGGGCGAGTTGCTCCAAGGAGCCAATGTTTATATCCCACAAATCGAGAAAGGGACAGTTACAGACCAAAAGGGTGTTTTTGTTTTAAAGAACCTCCCGGGAGGAACCATTCGGTTGGTTATTTCACTGATCGGATATGAAACTTATTCAATAAGTATTAATCCTTCAAACGGTCCTTCAGAAATTACCGTTTCGCTCAAAACATCGGTTTTTGAGATGAATGAAGTCCTCGTTTCTACGCCTTTTCAACGACTTCAGAAAGAAAACGTGATGAAAGTTGAAAAGCAAACAATCGAATCCCTGTTTAAAAATGGCTCATCAACACTCGCCGAAAGCCTTACAAATATTCCCGGCGTATCCAATTTCAGTACCGGGCTCAGTATTGGAAAGCCCGTCATCAGAGGGTTGACCGGTAACCGGGTACTGGTTTATTCACAAGGAGTCCGGCTCGAAAACCAACAATTTGGAGATGAGCACGGTTTGGGTCTGGGCGAAAGTGGTTTTGAAAGTGTAGAAGTCATCAAGGGGCCTGCGTCTCTTTTGTATGGCAGCGATGCGTTGGGCGGTGTGCTGTATTTCAACCCGGAAGCATTTGCAGCCGCTAACACAAATTCCGGTAAAGCTTCCTTCGAATACGTAACCAACACTGAAGGTATCAAGTCGAATATCGGCTACAAAATTTCGGGTGAAAAGTTTAAATACCTGATTAATGGCAGCCAAAGTAGCCATGCAGATTACAAAACACCCGACGATGGTTTAGTCACCAATTCACGATTTAACGAATTAGACTTGAAAACAGCCGCAGGATATAACCACAAAAATTTCAAAACTACTTTGCGGTACAATTATAACCGGTTTCGTGTTGGGCTTCCGGAAGATATAGGTACACAAAGCCGGTCAAAATCTATGGAAACGCCCTTTCAGGATATCGACAACCACATTTTGAGCTCACAGTCTGTTTTGCAAATGGATAATTCAACGCGTATTGAACTGAATTTGGGTTACTTGTACAACAATCGGAAAGAATTGGAAGACAGCAGGACAGTCGCGGCTTTGGGCTTCCGGTTGAATACGTTCAACTATGACTTAAAATATTATTTCCCTAAACTTAAAAAGTTCGAAACCATATTGGCTGCACAGGGTATGTATCAAGACAATGCAAATTTTGGTGAAGAACAACTCATCCCCGATGCCATCGTCAAGGACATCGGCTTAGCAGCAACCGGATTATATACCTTGAATGACAAACATGCTGTTCAGTTTGGGGTAAGAGTTGACAGCCGAAACATCCGAGCCAAAGACAAGGGGGAAATCGGCGAAGAAGGATTTAGTGAAAATTTTGACAGAAGCTTCACAAGTTTTAACGCAGCCATCGGCCTGCGGTCTTTTTTGACAAAAAACATCACCTCCCGGCTCAATTTTGCTTCCGGAAGTCGTTCGCCCAACTTAGCCGAACTCGCCTCAAACGGTCTTCACGAAGGAACAAACCGATTCGAAATAGGCAATTCAAGTTTGGGAATTGAACAAAATTTTCAAACAGACCTATCGTTAGAGTACGCCAATGAACATTTAGAATTGGCACTTGACGGATTTTTAAATAAAATAAATGATTTCATTTTTGTAGATCCTGAAAATAGATTTATCGGCAATGAACAAGTTTTTAATTTCGTTCAAACCGATGCGCATCTATTCGGAGGCGAAATCACGTTACACCTCCACCCTCACCCACTCGATTGGTTGCATTTGGAAAGTAGTTTTGAAACCGTTTTGGGGAAAATAAACGGAGGAGAAGACTTGCCTTTGATTCCCGCGAATACAATTTCAAATACCCTGCGGATTGAGTTTTACAAAATTGGATTTTTAAAAAATGCGTACGTTTTTGTAAAGGATAGTTACTCCTTCGAGCAAAACAAAGCCAGTACGTTTGAAACCGTTTCGGATAGTTACAACTTAGTCAGTGCGGGGTTGGGAGGATCATTTGCAATCAACAAGAACGAATTGAGCCTAACCGTTTCGGGAACCAATCTTTTTGACGAAACCTATATCCCGCATCTTTCCCGCCTAAAAATAGATGGTATCCCAAATTTGGGAAGGAATTTCAATATCAAAGTCGGGTATCTTTTTTAAATCATCCTGAAACCCTTTTAAGATTTAATCTCGAAAGGGTTTTTTAAAAAAATCTTTAGGACATCAAAAAATATTTGTACTTTGAGCCATCCATAAATTCAATGCAGCATGCAATCCGTCAGCTTTTCTTTCAAAAATAATAAAGGGTTGAATCTTTCGGCCAAATTAGATTTACCGATTGACAAAAAACCCATTCAATACGCCATATTTTCTCATTTTTTCACCGGAAACAAAAACTTTTCAGCGGTTCGAAACATCTCTCGTGCACTCACGCTCAATGGCATCGCCGTCATGCGATTTGATTTTGCCGGATTGGGCGACAGCGAAGGCAATTTTGAAGACACCAACTTTTCGACCAACGTGGACGATTTAATTTCGGCGGCCGAATACCTAACAACGCATTATCGTTGTCCAAAAATAATCATTGGACACTCATTGGGCGGCGCAGCCGCCATTTTTGCAGCACACCAAATCAAAGCCATTCAGGCAGTGATTACCATAGGCGCACCATCCAACCCCGTTCATGTTTCCCATCTTTTTGAATCCTGCTTGGAAACAATTCACACCAGCGGCGAGGCGAAAGTGGACATTGCCGGAAGAAAATTCATTATCAAAAAGCACTTTTTGGACGATTTGGAAGACAAAGATCTACCTCAAGTACTCAAAGAATTACGAAAACCGCTGTTGATTTTTCATTCTCCACAGGATAAAGTTGTCGAAATAGAAAACGCAGCAAAAATATATGGTGCGGCATACCATCCAAAGAGTTTCGTGTCGTTGGATGGAGCCGATCACTTATTGGTCAACAAAGATGATTCGCTCTATGTAGGCGAAGTGATATCGTCTTGGGTGAAACGCTATGTTACATTTAAGGAAGTTGCAGATTTGCAAACCGACCGGCAAGTTGCCGTCAGAATCGGAACATCGCATTATACGACTGAGATTGCCGCTAGAAACCACGCATTTTTGGCAGACGAACCCAAAAATTATGAGGGAAGTGATCTCGGCCCGACACCTTACGAACTTTTGCTTTCCAGCTTGGGTGCTTGTACAGCCATAACGCTGCGTATGTATGCCGATCGGAAAAAATGGGACTTGCAAGAGGTTATCGTACACCTGACTCATAAAAAAACACATGCCACCGACTGCGATGATTGTGAACACGAGGCTAAAATAGACCGGATGACGCGGGAAATAGAAATGACCGGCAATTTGACCCCTGAGCAAAAAGATAGATTGATTGAAATTGCTAACAAATGCCCGGTACATCGCACCTTAAACAACACCATCGAAATTGTTACCCAACAGCGAGGCAAAGAAGTTACTCTATGAAAATAGCCATCAACCTTGTTCGGATTTTTGTTTCTGTGCTCTTCATCTTATCTGGTTTTGTCAAACTGGTTGACCCTATCGGTTTTTCTTACAAACTACAGGAATACGCAGCTTCCGATGTGTTGAATCTTCCTTTTTTGGTTTCGATTTCTCTTGTCGTAGCAATCTTCTTGGTTATCTTGGAAATCTTTTTTGGGGTGATGCTTTTGTTGGGATACAAAACTACTTTCACGGTTTGGAGCCTTTTGGTATTGATTGTCTTTTTTACTTTTCTAACCTTTTACTCGGCTTATTTCAACAAAGTTAACGATTGCGGATGTTTTGGCGATGCATTGCCGCTCACTCCTTGGCAGTCCTTTACCAAAGATGTAGTCTTGTTGGTTTTAATCTTTATTTTGATAACCGGCAAAAAGTATATCAACCCGATTTTTTCTTCCAAAATCAATTTTCTAATCAATTTCGGAGCCGTTTTCCTGTCTCTTTGGATAGCTTATTCCGGACTTATGCATCTGCCAATGATTGATTTCAGGCCTTATAAAATAGGGGTAAACATCGAACAATCGATAATCATTCCCGACAATGCCCCTAAGCCTGAATTTGAATACCGTTGGCGGTTTGACGTAAACGGTGAAGATAAAATCGTGAAAACTTCCGGAGACTATCCGAAGGTTGACGGCACTTTTGTGGATGTACAAACCAAATTAATTAAAGAAGGATACAAGCCTCCCATTCATGATTTTTCCATCGAAAAAGACGGGAATGACTATACTTCGGATTTTTTAAATAAAGAAAAAGTCGTATTGGTGGTGATGTACAACCTCAGCAAAGTAGAACAAAAAGGTGCTTCATCATTGAAATACTTTATCGATCAAGCACGAAAGAAAAACTATGAAGTTATCGCGCTGTCCGCTTCCGGGATTCCGGATGTAGAAAAATTTAAGGCAACTTACGGTTTGGATTTGGACTTCTATGCTTGCGATGAAACCGCGTTGAAAACCATTGTTCGTTCCAATCCGGGAATTTTGGTTTTGAACAATGGGACGATTTTACAAAAAAGGCATTGGAACGATTTAGATAAAATTAAACTTTAAGGCTTGACTGCTTATATCTTAAACAAACTGGGATATGCACTACTGACACTTTTGGGTGTAGTGACGGTTATTTTCTTTTTGTTCACGGTGCTTCCCGGCGATCCGGCGCGGATGATGTTGGATCAAAACGAAAACAGCAAACAATTGGCCGCCATCAAGAAAAAATATGGGTTTGACCAACCTGTTTATAAACAATATTTGAATTATCTCAACGATTTGTCGCCCATTTCTTTGCATTCGAATGAACCGGGAGATTACACTTTTTTAAGCGAAAACAAATACCGTTTTTTAAGCCTGAATAAATTTTCTTCTGCTACACTCGTGCTCAAACTTCCCTATCTAAGGGAATCTTTCCAAAAAAGTGGCAAACCCGTGACTGAAATAATAGGTGAAACACTCCCAAACACAATTGTTTTGGCGGTTTCGAGCATACTGATTGCCCTGGTTTTGGGGTTGCTGCTGGGTGTTTTCTCCGCGCTTGTCAAAGACAGCAAGGCCGACCGTTTGATTCAATTGTTGAGCACCTTGGGCATGAGTTTGCCCTCTTTTTTCAGTGCCATTTTGTTTGCTTGGTTTTTCGCCTATATCTTACACCAATACACCGGATTGAGCATGACGGGAAGCTTGTATGAACTCGATGATTTCGGTGAGAAATATGCCATTCAATGGAAAAACTTGATTCTCCCTGCGGTAGTTTTGGGCATTCGGCCACTCGCGGTGGTCATTCAACTGATGCGCAATTCGCTACTCGAAACGCTCACGCAAGATTACATCCGGACGGCACGCGCCAAAGGATTAAGTGAATTTCAAGTGATTAAAAACCATGCTTTTAAAAACTCTTTGAATCCGGTAGTGACCGCCTTGTCAGGCTGGTTTGCTTCGATGCTGGCTGGAGCTGTTTTTGTCGAATATATTTTTGGATGGAATGGTTTGGGAAAAGAAATTGTGGAAGCACTCAACACGTTGGATTTACCGGTTATCATGGGAGCCGTTTTGGTTATTGCAGTAATGTTTGTATTAATTAACATCTTCGTCGATATGGTTTATGCTTGGCTCGACCCGAAGATTAGGAGTTGAGGGTTTTTGTCATGGCTGAGATTTTCAAAATATTAGCTTTTCATCAACAAACATGTTAGACAAAGCATTTTGAAATTCTATCCGCAATAAGTAGTGCCAATTTTTACATTTCCTTCGGGATTTTGGATCTTTTTGATGTTGTCACAAAAGGCATCTACCACATAAGATAGCGGATAACAACAAACGAATACTTCTATTCCTCAATCAAAAATGAGTAGTTGCCGGGTCTATCACCCACACTTCGAATGCCCGCAGTTTTGGCAAATCAGGCAACCTTCTTGGTAGATAAGTGTCGGCTCTTTGCAACTTTCGCAAGTGCGTTCGGAAGGTATCGTTCCATCCGGAATGTATCTTTTGAGTGCACGGGCAAGCCCATTTTTCCATGTATTGAGAGTGGCATCATTCAGGTGGAGGTTGTGGATTAAATCGACCACGTTCAAGATAGGCATACCGTGGCGCAATACACCTGAAATCAGTTTGGCATAGTTCCAATATTCCGGGTTAAAACTTCTCGATAAGCCCTCGATAGTGGTTTTGTAACCGTCGCTGTCTTCGTATTGGAAATCGTAGCGCGATTTACAGTCTTCCGTCCGGTTTTTGATGACCCAGCCTTTGTTGACCAAGGAGAGTATGGAAAAGGACTCTTTGGCAGGACCGGTAAAAATCTCATAAGGCCTGCCATCAAATAAGCCTACTACTGCAATCCATTTGTCGCTGTCGTTGTGAAACTGAATGATGTCGGCCTCCAGCATTTTTGGGCGTTTGGGCGCGTTGGTCTCGGCAAAACTTTTTTCTTTTTTCTTTTCGTCATTGGCAATCAATACTCCGCTCCTACTGCCATCACGATATACTGTGATACCTTTGCAACCACTCTCCCAACCGGTCATGTAAATATCGCTGATCAACTGCTCGTCTGCGTCTGAAGGTACATTCACCGTGACACTGATGGAATGGTCAACCCATTTCTGTACAGCTCCCTGTAGTTGTACTTTTTGCAACCAATCGACATCGTTGGCCGTGGCTTTATAGTAAGGTGACTTTGTCATGATTTTATCTAATTCTTCCTCAGGCAACTTGGCAACTTCTGAGGCGTTGTACCCGTTCATTTCCAACCAAATAACGAACTTGTGGTGAAACACGTGGAATTCTTCCCATGAATCGCCCACTTCATCCACAAAACTAACCGTGACGTTGCGGTCGTTCGGATTGACTTTCCGCCTTCTTTTGTAAGCAACCATAAACACCGGCTCAATACCTGAAGAGGTCTGTGTCATCAACGAAGTTGTGCCTGTGGGTGCGATGGTGAGCAGCGCAATATTCCGCCTGCCGAATTGGGTCATTTCTTCATACAATGCCGCATCGGCGTTTTTGATGCGCTTAATCATCGGGTTGTTTTTTTCTCTTTCGGGATCAAAAATCGGGAATGCACCTCGTGTTTTGGCTAAATTGACGGAAGATCGGTAGGCAGAAAGTGCCAGTGTTTTGTGTACTTCAACCGCAAAATCATTGGCTTCTTGTGTTCCGTACCGCAAGCCCATGGCAGCCAACATATCACCTTCGGCGGTGATGCCTACACCAGTACGGCGACCACGTATGGTTTTGTCTTTTATTTTTCGCCAAAGGTGCAATTCGGTTCTTTTTACCTCGGTTCCTTCTGGATCTATTTCAATCTTGTGAATGATTTTGTCTATTTTCTCAATTTCCAAATCTACGATGTCGTCCATCACACGGAGTGCCAAAGCAGCGTGTTGTTTGAATAGTTCGAAATTGAAAACGGCTTTCTTGGTAAACGGGTTTTCGACATAGCTGTATAAGTTAAGTGCCAACAATCGGCAACTGTCATACGGGCAAAGCGGAATTTCACCACATGGATTGGTCGAAACGGTTTTGTAGCCCAAATCGGCGTAGCAGTCCGGGATAGATTCGTTGATGATGGTGTCCCAAAACAGCACACCCGGCTCGGCTGATTTCCATGCGTTATGGATGATTTTGTCCCAAAGAATTTTGGCGTGAATGGTTTTGGTATATTTCGGTTGATTGGAATCAATGGGATATTGTTGTTGGTAATCGGCATCGGCTTTGACCGCTTTCATAAAGCCGTGATCTATTTTTACCGACACATTGGCACCGGTTACTTTGGTGCCGTCCATCTTGGCATCGATAAACTGTTCGGCATCGGGATGTTTGATGGAAACCGAAAGCATGAGTGCGCCTCTTCTGCCGTCTTGTGCCACTTCGCGGGTCGAGTTGGAATAGCGTTCCATAAACGGAACAATGCCTGTAGAAGTCAGAGCGCTGTTCATTACCGGGCTTCCCTTAGGACGAATGTGAGACAAATCGTGCCCGACACCGCCTCGGCGTTTCATCAGTTGCACCTGTTCTTCATCGATTTTCATGACCCCACCATAAGAATCCGAATTTCCCTCTTGACCGATGACAAAACAGTTGGATAACGAAGCAATTTGATGATCATTTCCAATGCCTGTCATCGGGCCTCCTTGCGGAATTATGTATTTAAAATCTGCCAATGCTCTGTAAATGGCTTCTTCAGAAACCGGGTTTGGATAGGACTTTTCTATACGGGCAACTTCTTTGGCCAACCGTCGATGCATATGGTCGGGGTTTAGCTCATAAACGTTGCCCGCTGAATCTTTGAGTGCATATTTGTTGAGCCAAACTGTCGCTGCCAAACTGTCGCCATTAAAATATTCGGCAGAAGCGGATAGTGCCTCTTCAAAAGTGTATGTTGTTGGCTCTAAATTACCTACACCTATTTCAGACGGAGACTCTTTTTTTGTGGCATCGGTTTCAAATAAATCAAAGGTCATCGTTTTGTCCATATCATCGGGTATTTTAGATTAATAAAAGTTGGTAAGTTTAGCTTAAAATAGTTCTTGCAAGTTACTTTATGCAAGCATCAAATTCAATAAAACCGGCTTGAATTTTTATCAACATCTGCATTAGTTTTAAACAAAGGGATTTAGAAAGTTATTAACCAAATTTTATGATTACTTTTGCAAAAAAATTTAAAGTATGGCAACAAATAGAACTTTTACCATGATCAAACCCGACGCAGTCGAAAAAGGCCACACCGGGGCAATTTTAGAAAAAATAACTTCTTCCGGATTCAAGATTGTAGCGATGAAAATGACGCAAATGAACCTGCGCGATGCATCCAGATTTTATGCAGTCCACAAAGAACGCCCTTTCTTTGGCGAGTTGGTAACCTTTATGACACGCGGCCCAATCGTTGCTGCGGTCTTAGAAAAAGAAAATGCTGTTGAAGATTTCAGAACACTCATCGGTTCGACCAATCCGGCACAAGCTGCTGAAGGTACTATCCGAAAATTATATGCTGCATCGGTAGGAGAAAATGCAATTCACGGATCAGACAGTGACGAGAACGCAGGCATAGAAAGCCAATTTCACTTTGCAGGAAGGGATATTTACTAAACTTTTTCAGATGTTGAGCCAATAGGTCAATTTAAAACTGATTGACCTGTTTTTGGGTTCAATTGTTTGGGTAAAATAGTTGTCATTATAAACAAGGAAAAAATCTGACAGCTGGCTGAATCTCCATTGCAACCTTGAATTAACCCCCAAGTTGTCATTGCGATTGCTGTATTGCACCAAGGTAGTCCAAAAAACGAATTTGTTAAATGTAACCTCAAAACGGGGTTCAATAGTCCATATACTTGCACTCGGAAAACCATCTGCCAGTTCAATGCGCCTATAATCTAACCGAAGGGTACTAAGAAACTTGGGTTGAAGCCTGAGTTGAATGTTTCCGTCTATCGAATATTGTTCTCCATTGAAAAATGTACCGATTTCCGGGTTGATGCTGAAAGAAAATTTCTTTCGTCTATCGGATTGAAAGTCCACTTCAAAAGAATCATATCGATATCCTCGATTGGCAGGTAATTCAGTAGCTCCATCGGTGCCTGTCGGGTCAAAGGAATCCGTGAGAAAAGTATAATTATTGGTTAACTGCACCCTAAAATTTGATTGGTTGAGAAATTCGATCCGATAGGAACTTCTAATATCAAAATCCGTGTTTTTATAACCTAAATCGGGACTAAAAATATAGGAGGGAGAAAAACGAATACTGTGGTTGTTTATTTTACCCGAAACGGGCCAAAAAACTCTTTCAGCGGTTGGATTTACAGCCAAAACATCGGTTCGGCGAATAAATCCCAAATCTGAATTAAAATCGGTTCCTACATATCTGCTGAAAATATTAAAATTATATTTCCTCGTATTATAGCCTAGGTTAAATCCGCCGGAATAGTCGTCATGATCAGTTTGTGGAGTAAAAGATTTGTGCAAATAAGTTTTACCGACCCACGTATTGTCAGCCGAAGCCAAGTCGTAATCAATGCCAACAACACGGTTATAGCGTTCCGAAGCCTCAACGAAATCGTAGTCTTTAAAAGTTTCGCGATTGACAAAAATAATTCCTACCGATGAGCGTGCAAAGACTTTTTTCTGCAAAATCAAGACGCTGTTGTTGTTGCTCGGAATTTCGTTGGGCAGGTCTTCTTCTGTCTGAACATTCAAAAATCCAAGGCGTAAATTTTTGTTGATTTTCCCACTCAACCGCACACCTGCTATGATGTCGTTTTGGACATTTTCATCGTCTTTGTTTCTGGTAATACCGACTCTTCGTGAGAAAAAGGGGTTGGCTTCACGGGTGTTCCCGAAATTGGCAAACAAATCGCTGTTGTCAATAAAAAATTGCCTTCTTTCGGGTAGAGAAATTTCAAATCGGGTCGTGTTAGTGACCAAATTATCATTTTCGACTTGAGAAAAATCAGGATTGATCGTAAGGTCAAAATTCATGCTGTTTCCCAACGATATCTTGACATCGGTGCTCAATTTAACATCAGAACTTGTTTTGTTGGTTTCGTAATCCCTTACTACATAACTCGTCAAGGAAGGTATGATTGCCAAAGGAGTACGCGATTTACCCAAAGGCTTTTCAAAAATCATATCACCCATATAGGCTAACCCAAAAATACTTTGATTTTGCGGGATATTGGCCCAAGTTGAGGTTTCGTTGTTTTGGGTATCAAATCGGTAGCTGTTGAATCTCCATTTGGTTTCCCCTTCTTTAAATTTAAAAGAGGTAAGCGGTATTTCCATTTCTGTGACATAATATTTTTCATACCGTTTGGTTTCTGCTTTCCACTTCACGTCCCATGCCGTACTGAAGCCACTTGTGTCAGCACCACCATTTGATATCAAAGCTTCTCGCTGCACACCATACGGATTGATACCGAAAAGGAAAGCTGTCGTGCCGTCGTTGAAAGTGTCAAATACCAAGCTGAGGTTGTCGCTGCCTCCTGCTCTGAAATCGCGCTGAAGTGAAGGAACAACATAATCATTGCCCGAACTAAAAACTTGTATTGCTATGTATAAGTTTTTGTCGTCATACAAAAATTTAATGCTAGTCTTTAGTCCAGATTTGATGCTGTCAGTAGGAAAAAATTGCCAAAAACCATCGGCTACTCCGGCTTGCTCCCATACACTTTCTGAAAGTTCTCCGTCAAGTTCTATTTTTTCATGGGTATATTTAACGGTGAACTGCCTTTGAGAATAGGATACAAAACAAATAAAAAACAGGAAAATAAGGCTTGGCTTGGCAAATCGTTTGTTCATGTAGCCAAAATTATAGTTTTAGTTGTTAATAAAATCAAAAGAAAGGCTTTTTAAAATACGTTTCTTGCCTTTTTTTCCATGGGGTTCAAACAATGATAGATAAAGGCATTGACAGGAGTTGCAACACCCAAGCGTTTGCCCTCCGAAAGAATATATCCATTAAAATTGTCTAATTCGGACGGTTTGTCATTCATCAAATCGCGTTGCATAGAAGCGGTTGTGTCGGGTGTTTGGGCATCGATTGCCTGAAAAACACTTTTCAAATCCGACTCACTGAGCGAAATATTTTTTTGGTTTGCCACCGCTTTGATTTCTGCGGCTGTCAGCATCATGATATCTCGGATTTCCTTGTCCGACCGATTGATACCGATGGGCATGCGCGTCAAAGCACCGATACCACTAACGGTGCAGATGAAAAGAAATTTCCGCCAGATTTCAAGTTGAATATTTTGAGGGATTATGCTGACTATCCCGGCTTGGAAAAATAACTTTTGAAGTTGCAAAACCCTTTCTGATTGTTGGTTGTTTATTTCACCAAATACAATTTGAGGAAGGAATGAAGGATGGTAAATTACGCCCGGTGATTCTACAAAACTGATAATTTTACAAAGCCCGGCAAGCACTTGATTTTTTGGTAATAAACGGGTGAGTTTGTCATAATTGTCTGCGCCGTTCTGTAATGGAAGCAGCAATGTTTTTGAATCTATAAAAGTGTAGAGGTTTTTGGCTGACTCCTCCAACTGCCATGATTTCACACACAAAATAACCAAATCGGGTGTTTCAAAATCGGAGAGATTGTCGGAAACTTTGACCGGAAAAATCGCAAAATACTCCAAATAACTTTTTACTTGCAAACCATTTCCCTGAAGTGCTTCGAGTTGTTTTCCGCGAGCTAAAAAAGACACTTTATTCCCTGCTTTTGCCAGTTTACCCCCGAAATACCCACCCACGCCGCCGGTACCGTATATCAGAATTTTCATTTAAATTGTATGTGTTTATATTTGAATCAAAGGTAAATTAAAATAGTTTACTACTTTTACGCCACAATACAGAACAAATGTCAACGTCGCTTGAAAAATACAATAAACGAAGATTGATTTCTTCCTACTTCTCGGTTGTATTGAGTATCTCTTTGGTACTTTTTCTTTTGGGATTGTTGGGTATTTTAGTCATCAATGCCAATCGAGTTGCCAATCATTTTAAGGAACAAATCCCGTTGACTGTTTATTTTAAGAATTCAGCCAAGGTATCTGAAATCAAAGAACTGCAACAAACCTTGGATACCGCAATTTATGTAAAATCCGTTGATTACGTTTCCAAAGAAGAAGCAGCGGAAAGGTATAAGGCTGAGATTGGCGAAGATTTTATGCGGTTTTTGGGTTACAATCCGCTTCAAAACTCAATCGATTTGCGTTTTAAATCCGATTACGTAACCAAAGAAATAATCGCTGAAGTTGCCAATCAAATTCGTTCCAATGCGTTGGTGAGTGAAGTAAGTTATGACGAACCCTTGGTGGGTTTGCTAACAGAAAATGTCCAAAAAATCGGGGTTTGGATACTCGGGCTTAGTGGCGTTTTTTTTCTTATAGCTATCTTGCTTATCAACAGTTCTTTGCGTTTGTCTGTGTATTCTAAACGATTCATTATCAAAACCATGCAAATGGTTGGTGCAACCAAACCTTTTATCCGAAGACCATTTATATTGCAACATATCCGGCTTGGCCTATTGGGTGCTTTGGTAGCACTGATAATTTTGACGGGGGTATTATTTTACATAGACAAAACCTTTCCTGAACTTCAAATGACTAAAGATAAATTGCTGCTGGTGAGTTTGGCATTGGGTGTTGTATTGGGAGGTATAATAATCACTTGGCTAAGCACATTTTTTGCAACGCAGCGTTTTTTAAATCTCAAAACAGACGATTTATATTACTGATTTCAAACATTAAGATATGGAGAAAAAGCAAGATAATGCCACTTTTATTTTTCGAAAGAAAAACTACAAATATATGTTTATTGGATTGGCAATCATTGTATTGGGTTTTATTCTCATGGCTGGTGGCGGAAGTGACGATCCAAATATTTTTAGCGAAGAAATATTTAATTTCAGACGAATCCGATTGGCACCGGCCTTGGTTTTGATAGGTTTTGCGATAGAAGTATATGCAATTTTATTAAACCCCAATAAGGGCAAATGAATTTTTGGGAAGCACTTTTTCTGTCTATAATTGAAGGGCTGACCGAGTATTTGCCGGTTTCCTCAACGGGTCACATGATTATCGCGTCGTCATTTTTTGGCATTGCACAGGATGATTTTACCAAACTCTTTACCATCGTCATTCAATTGGGGGCGATACTCTCTGTTTTGGTACTTTATTTTAAAAAGTTCTTACAGTCGCTCACTTTCTACTACAAGCTTTTTATTGCTTTTATTCCGGCCGCTTTTTTTGGGATGTTGTTCAACAGCCAGATTGATCACTTGCTTGAAAACCCTTTAGTTGTTGCTGTTTCGCTTGTTTTGGGTGGTGTGGTATTGATTTTTATCGATCGTTGGTTTAAGGAAAGTGAACATTCAGAACCTTCTTACAAAAGCGCATTCAAAATCGGGTTGTATCAATGCGCAGCCATGATTCCAGGCGTATCGCGCAGTGCGGCCAGCATCATTGGCGGGATGACACAAAAATTGTCGCGAAAAGCAGCCGCCGAATTTTCATTTTTTTTGGCCGTGCCGACCATGCTGGGAGCGACCGTCAAAAAGACTTACGATTATTTTCAAAACGGTTTTGAAATTTCACCCGATCAGATAAACCTTTTGATAGTCGGAAATGTGGCCGCTTTCTTAGTTGCCGCATTGTCTATCAAGTTTTTTATAGGTTATCTGAATAAAAACGGATTCAAACTGTTTGGTTATTACCGGATTATCCTCGGGATAGCTATTTTGATTATCCACTATTTTATTTATCCTCTGACTACCCTCTGATGACTGCCGAAGAATTCCAAGAAGGAAAAATACTGCTCATCGATAAACCTTTGAAATGGACCTCTTTTGATGTGGTGAACAAAGTCCGTTTTCAAATCAGGAAAAAATATAATCTCAAGAAAATAAAAGTTGGTCATGCTGGCACTTTAGACCCGCTGGCTACCGGATTACTCATATTATGTACCGGAAAAATGACCAAGCAGATCGATTCGATTCAGTCGCTCTACAAGGTTTATGAAGGGACATTCCACATCGGTGCTACGACTCCTTCCTTTGATTTGGAAACAGAAGTAAACAAACAGTTTGAAACAAATCACATCAGTGATGAAATTTTAAAAAATGCAGCTATAAAATTTGTCGGGAAAACAAAACAAGTCCCGCCTGTTTACTCCGCTATTCAAAAAGAAGGTAAAAGACTCTATGAATTGGCTCGCAAAGGGATTGCAACAGAGATTGAAGCAAGGGAAATTGAAATCTTCGACTTTGAAATAACTTCGTTCAAATTGCCTGAAATTTCTTTTCGAGCAGCTTGCAGCAAAGGGACTTACATACGTTCGCTGGCTAACGATTTTGGCAAAGCTATTGGTTCGGGTGCGTATTTATCATCTCTCAAGCGAACGGAAATAGGAGAGTACACCTTAGCAAATGCGCAGACTTTGGATGGTTTTTTAGCCTCTTTTTAATTTTAGCTTCTTCAGATTTTTTAGAATTTTTAAAATTTCTCAAGAAGAAAAACCAAATCTTGCATGATGTTGATTCCTTTATCTTTGTTGTACCACATTTGCAAATCTTCTTTGAAAGCAGTATCCAAACTTCCGTGCTCTTTTTTGTAGTCTTCCACCATTTTAGTAGCATTCGATGGCCTTGGACCCCAAATAGTTAGAACCTCTAAAGTATCTTTTTGCAACACAATCAATTTTGGGATGGACTGCGAACCATTGGTCAAAAATTGATTCATCAAATCCATGTTTTCATCCCGAATAACAATTCGAAGATTAATGTTTGAATTAAGCTCGGTCATTTTGTTGATTACCGGTAATACGTGCGCCGCATCACCACACCAGCTTTCAGCAATAACAAGCCAAGTAATTTCTTTGTCGAATTTTTTTATTTTTCGCTCGATGTCTTCCGGCACTCGGAGGGTTTTGTCCCAACGATGCATTCTGCGGTCATTGAGTTGGGAGTAATTTAATAAACTTTCGGATTGAGTGTTTCCTGTAGATTCATTTTCTTCTAGAAGCTGTTGAACCAGTATGCGGTATTCCTTGTAAGACATTGATTTTTCAAGGCTTTGTTCGATGATGCTACTTAGTTCAATTTGCGTTTCTATATTCATTTTAGATTAAATTTGGTTGTTTGTCGAGTTGTTTGGGTTTGACTTACGTGCCACAAATTTCAGGAAAGTTTTTGGAGTGGAATGTGACTTTTGTCACGTATAAAAAAATATTTTTTCAAATAATCATTTCATTTAGGAATGTAGGTGAAAAAGCATTCATTTAAAAAAAACTGTGAGCACACTTGCTGCACTCACAGATTTATAAAGTTGATTTTTTTTTAACGTTGATCTACTAAGAAGACTGCATTGCTGAAAACTAATTTGCCACTCTGCCAAAACTCTCTGAACAACGGATTATCAGCCATATAGATGACCGAACCTCGCCCAATATTTTCTATTCCATAAGACAAACTGTTTTCTAATTTTTTAAGTAATTCACTTCCGACAAATCCGTTTACCAAATTATTCTTGCTTTTGATGTAACCCGGATTGGCACCTTCCGAAAGGAGTTTGTATGCATGGCTGTCTAACTTAAGTGAAAAATAATCATTTTCCAATCCGAAAAACAATGGATTCGAACGGTCTGTAACCAGCTTAAAAATGCTTCCGGGCGTGTATTCGGTCAATGCGTAGCGTTCTTCGTTTTCATAAGATTCCAAGTTTGGTCTCTCTTTTTTTAAAGTGTCAGATTCAGAAGCAGTTTTTAGGCCAAAACCATCTACATCGGCAAAACTGCTAAGTGCATTTTCCATCAAGATGAGTTTGTTTCCTTTTTTCACCCAATCTGCTAAATTTGTCTTATCACCTGTTTTCAAATTACTGCCGTAATATCCATTCGGTATAATTAAAACATTGTATTGATCCAAATTTACACCACCAAAATAATCCGTGTCCAAGACGGTTGCCGGATAGCCGATTTCTTGTTCAAAAAAGTGCCAAACTTCACCAAAGGATAAGGTCGAAGCACCCGAACCGGATAGGATGGCGATTTTTGGAGGCTTAATATATTTGACAGAGGACGAACCAAAATCATTTCCGGAAGCGACAAATCCGGTTGTGGCGGCATGCAGATTGCGGTTGTGTTTTTTGGCTGATGAAACCACGATTTCATCAAATTGGTTGTTTCCAACATTGATTCCCCGACTGATAATCAGCGTTCCTCTTTTGAAGGATTTGCCGTCCACCTGAAAATCGTTTTCTGCAAAACTCACTTTAATGCCATTCTGAATCAAATAACCCAACCACTTCGCATCCTCAGTATCGTTCCATTTAGAAAGATAAGCATACGGTTTTTCAGAGAATTCGTTTGAGGGTTCTGCTATTGGATATTCCCCGGAATGTGCGATAATTTCTTCAAGTGCAAAGGCTTTCAGGTTGTGCGAATAAGGCAAAGTCCAAGCGGTAATATCATAAGTGAGTGAATCTGACAATTTGGTTTGCGGTTCAAACAATACCCGCACTAAATTGGCTTTGGGTTGATTGAGATTTATGACCAAATCGTTGGTACTGACAGACACTTTGGGTTGTTGAGATACATCGGCATAGCTAAATCCTTTGCTTGAAAGATTGGAAGTTGCGGCTCCGTATTTGATGAGGTGCTCATCAAAAAAACGAGTCAGCCTTTTCAATTCATCCGAATCGGTTGTTCCTTTGATTACAAAACTTTTGTAACGGGAAGGAGCCGGTTTTTTATAATAATTTTCAAATTCATCTACCAATCGTTCAGCATTGAGTGAAGCTACTTCGATGGTAGAAAGTCCGGTGGTGTAGTGGTGTGCAATCCGGTCTTTGAGTGTGAGCAGATTTCCGTCATTTTTTGTAATAGACAAGCCTGCTCCTATCCCACCTTGCTCATAAGTCATCCCGATGGCACCAGAATAAACAGGATAAGTGTCGCCATAACTTGGGTACAGCAAATCGAATACTTCTTTGGAAAAATAGAGCCAACCGTTTTGATCAAAATACTTCGCATGATTTTTTCCGATTTTCATTTGAAATTCGCGTTGCCATGGAGTAATCACCTCGTGATAAGGCTCGGCTGCCGGGGCAAAGTAGTACGGCGCATTGTATCCTTGTTCATGAAAGTCCACATGCACTTGCGGCAACCATCGATTATAAATTTTGATACGCGACTGCGATTCGATTTGCGTCAGCCAAGCCCAATCTCTGTTCAGGTCGAACATGTAGTGATTGGAACGTCCGCTGAGCCAAGGTTCGTGGTGTTCTTTGCTGTTCGGATCAGCACTATCAGGTTTATTTCCAAATTGAATGTACCAATTTGCATACCGGTCGCGTCCGTCGGGGTTTATACAGGGATCGATAATTACCACTGTGTTTTTAAGCCACGTTTGGGTTTTACTATTAGATTTATCAGCCAAATCATAGAGTGTTTTCATAGAGGCTTCCATGCTCACGGCTTCGTTGCCATGCACATTGTAGCTCAACCAAACCAAAGTAGATTTGTCGGTTATATTGCTACTATTTCCGAATCCCGCTCGGGCAAGATTGGCTTTACGGATGTCTTCGAGTTTTTCAAAATTTTCGGGAGACGTGATGTAAGCCACAAACAGCGGGCGGTGTTCATAAGTTTCGCCGTAATATTCCAATTTAATATTCGGGTTATTTTCCGCTACATACTTGAAGTAAGCTTCCATGCGATGATGCGGCGTAAACCGTTCGCCTAAAGTATAACCCAAAAATTCATCGGGTGTTTTGAGTTGGGCAATTGTTGTGAAACTTAAAAAAAGTAAAAAAATGGATAAGCAAAGTTTGTTAGTTTTCATAAAAGATTATTGAGGTTTCTCTTTCCAAAAGTAAAAAAAGTTTACTTTAAAAAGATAACAAAATAGTTTATAAAAACCATTGCCAAAATTCACAACAAAAAAGCGGGCAATTGAAATTCATTTTCCTGCTAATTTGGTTCGAAGCTATACAGTATATCCAAGGCACGATCTAATTTTTAGGTGCAATAGGACAGCCATACATACAGGCTGTACTCCGGAAAATCGGGATCAACGAGCAAGAGCAAAGTAACTGGAAAATTGTCTTTGGTACCTTCTACAAACAAATCCCAATAGCCATTTAAGATTGTTTAACGAAGTCGTTTCGGCCAGATTAACAACCACGTTTCTGTTTGCCCAATCCATTAGATAGGACTTCATTTGCCTGAACGACAGATTTTCTCTGTTCTTTGAGAAAATACTTAAATTGATGTCTGTGTTTCCCGCGATAAATTTATAGCCGTCGCTTTGCGAAACCACAAAATCCGAAGGAATTTTGAACTTGGTCTATTAACTGTCCCAATTGTAGGTAATGTCTTGGGCATTCAAATAAGCTGAAAAAAGAAAACAGCATAGAGATACGGTTTTCAGAAAACGGGTTGCATTCATAGTATATTGTTTATAAATTGTTTAAATTAAATCAAATAATTTAACAAAAACAAAAAACAATTAACTTTTTTTGATAAATAAATCCCACCATTATCAGGTTAAAAGCAAAATAGATTCAACAATCTTCAAAGCGCATTTTTCACCGTCGATAGCCGCCGAAATGATACCGCCGGCATACCCTGCTCCTTCTCCACAGGGATACAAACCTCTGATTTGTAGATGCTCTAGGGTTTCCGGATTGCGTGGAATCCGAACCGGGGAAGAAGTCCGGCTCTCCGGCGCATGCAAAACTGCCTCGTTGGTCAAATAACCCCGCATCGAGTTGCCGAATTCGACAAAACCATTTCGTAAAATTTTTGTCAGAAAATCAGGGAAAACTTGACCCATTTCTATTGAAGTTGTGCCCGGCACATAAGATGTTTTAGGAATATTTACAGAAACTTTGTTTTCCGTAAAATCAACCAATCGCTGAGCCGGTACGCGTTGTGTTTGTCCTCCCAACTGCCATGCGTTTTGTTCGATGGATTTTTGAAATTCCATGCCTGCCAAGGCTCCGAATTTAGCAAAAGGTTTGAAATCTTCTAATTTCAATTCGATGACAATGCCGGAATTGGCGGTACTTTGATCGCGTTTGGAAGGCGACCAACCATTGGTCACCACCTCGCCCGGGCTCGTGGCACAAGGCGCAATCACACCACCCGGACACATGCAAAAGGAATATAATCCCCGGCCATTTATTTGCTTGACAATTGAATACGGAGCCGGAGGCAAATATTCGCCCCGATAATCGCAGTGATATTGGATTTTGTCTATCAACACCTGCGGATGTTCGATCCGCACACCCAAAGCAAAAGGCTTGGCTTCAATATAAATCTTCTTTCTGTCCAACAATTCGAAAATGTCTCTTGCCGAATGTCCGGTTGCCAATATGACTTTATTCGACGAAATCACATCGCCTTTTTGGATGACAACACCTTGTATTTCATTACTTTTAATAACAAAATCCGTTACCCTGGTTTCAAATAAGACTTGCCCACCACATTCGATTATTTTTGCGCGGATATCCTGAATAATTTGAGGCAATTTGTTGGTACCGATGTGTGGGTGTGCATCAATCAAAATATCATGTGATGCTCCAAACCCAACAAACAACCGTAATATTCTATCCACATCTCCTCGCTTTTTAGAACGGGTGTAAAGCTTTCCATCTGAATACGTCCCCGCTCCGCCTTCTCCAAAACAGTAGTTGGAATCCTCGTTGACCAAATGATGTAAGTTGATAGCCTTCAAATCACGCCTTCTTCCCCTGACCTCTTTTCCGCGTTCGATAACAACCGGTTTCAATCCCGATTCAATCAACTGCAAAGCAGCAAAAAGCCCGGCAGGGCCTGCACCAATGATGATAACTTCGCGTGATTTGGATACGTCTTTATAGTCAGGAAGCCGGATTGGCAGTTCTGTATAGGTATCTCCATGCAGAAATATCTTGACTTTCAAGTTAACTTTTACTAACTTTTGACGGGCATCAATCGAGCGTTTTAATACCTCAATGTGTTCTATATCAGTCGAGTAAATTTTGAGCTGTTTGGCCAAATAATCTTTCAGCAACAGCTCGTTTGAAGCAATTTCAGGGCTTAGCAGAAGTTGGTATTCTTGAGACATACACAAAAGTAATTTATTTTTTCAGTGCACAAAAAAACGGGTAGAATACCCGTTTTTATTTCTACTAATTCAGTGTTATCAATCTTCCGAATGCATGAAGCCCTGTTTCTTTAACAAAGTTTCCTCAGTTTCTACATGGTTTTCGTCCGGCACACAACAATCCACCGGGCAAACGGCTGCACATTGTGGCTCATCGTGAAACCCTTTGCACTCGGTACATTTGTCCGGGACAATGTAGTATATTTCGTCTGAAACCGGCTTTTGTGGCGCATCCGCATCCACTTCTTTGCCATCGGTGAGCACAACCTTTCCTTTCAGTTTGGTACCATCGGCATAACGCCAATCGTCAGCTCCTTCATAAATAGCTGTATTTGGGCATTCGGGCTCGCAAGCTCCGCAGTTTATGCATTCGTCTGTGATAATAATTGCCATGGCTGTGATTTTTTATTTATTCTTACATTTGTAGTGCAAAAATATAACCAATACCATTCATAAACAAACCCAATGATGTTAGAAAAAACCAAAAATGCGTTTGATGGGTTAGGTTCGTTTTTAAATCAATATATCTCAGCTATAAATTCGAAAACTATTTCACCGATAAACAAACCAAAATATGATGCTTTAGCACAAGTAATCAAACTCTCGAATCAACAAAATCAGTGGTTTACGGAAGAAAACATCAAAATGGTTCTAACTTACTGGGCTTCCAAATTAAACTGGAACGAACTCGACATCTTACTCAAGCCTTATAGCTTTAAGAATTCCAACGACAAAACCGTTGCGCTTATTATGGCAGGAAATATTCCGCTGGTGGGGTTTCACGATTTGTTGTGTGTGCTTTGTGCGGGATTCAAAGTACAGATAAAATGCTCCTCTAACGATCGGACACTCCTCCCCTTTTTGGTTACGGTGCTCATAGAAAAATACCCTTGGCTAAAAACGCGGATCGAATTTGTCGAACGTTTAAAGAATTTTGATTTGGTGATAGCCACTGGCGGCGATAACACTTCGCGGTATTTCGAATTCTATTTTAAGGACAAGCCCCATATCATCCGGAAAAATCGCCATTCTTTAGCTGTATTAAAAGGTGATGAGTCATCCGAAACGCTACATAATTTAGGCAAAGACATTTTTACCTATTTTGGTTTGGGCTGTCGGAATATTTCAAAAATTTATGTGCCTAAAGCGTACGATTTTCGTTATTTTTTTGATGCAATTCAATCTTTTGAGCCATTGATTCATCACCATAAATACAACAACAACTACACCTACAACCGGACGGTTTACTTGTTGAACAACGAATCTTTCCTCGACAACGGTTTTTTGATTTTAAAAAATGACACGTCAACCTCTTCGCCACTTGCCACTGTATTTTATGAAACTTACGACGATTTGGAAACCTTAAAAACACAACTAAAACAAGCCGAAAAAGACATCCAATGCATCGTATCCGAAGGCTTCATCGCAAGAGAAATTGCTTTCGGGCAAACCCAAAATCCGGCATTAAACGACTATGCAGACGGCATCGACACGATGTTGTTTTTATCAAAATATAACAATTAAAAAATTATTGTTTTAGTAACAAAGATTTTCCTTTATAATTAGCACCTTTGCACAAAATTAAATGAAAAAATGTTCTCAGTACTGTTGCCTCAATTTATCGGGACGAGCTTTGAAGAGGACACTTAGAAAAACCATGATAGTGTTCCCTTCGACTCCGCTCAGGGAACGAATTGAAACTTGAAACATTAAAAATTCTAACATACTTTAAAATGAAAAAACATAATTATAGTGCAGGTCCTTGCATCTTGCCTAAAGAAGTTTTTGAACAAGCAGCTGCTGCTGTCATCGAATACAACAATTCAGGTCTATCAATACTCGAAATGTCTCACCGAAGCAAAGACATCGTTGCAGTAATGGAAGAAGCACAACAGTTGTCTTTGGAATTGCTCGGGTTGCAAAACAAAGGGTATTCAGCACTATTTTTGCAAGGCGGGGCAAGCCTTCAATTTCTAATGGTAGCATACAATTTGTTGAAAAACAAAGGGGCGTATTTGAATACTGGAACTTGGGCCTCCAATGCTATTAAAGAAGCCAAAAACATCGGCCAGGTGGAAGTGGTTGCATCTTCCAAAGAAAACGGTTTCAGGAACATTCCAACTGGCTACCAAATCCCAGTTGATGCCGATTATTTTCACTGTACCAGCAACAACACCATTTACGGGACTCAAATGAAATCTTTTCCAAAGACTTCTATTCCTTTGGTTTGCGACATGAGTTCAGATATTTTTTCGCGCAGCCTTGATTTTTCAAAATTTGATTTGATCTATGCCGGTGCACAAAAAAATATGGGGCCTGCCGGGACAACTTTGATAATCGTAAAAGACGAAATTTTGGGAAAAACAGGAAAAACCATCCCTTCTATTTTAGATTACAAAGTACATATCGAAAAAGAAAGTATGTTCAACACGCCTTCTGTTTATGCCGTTTACGTTTCGTTGTTGACACTCCGATGGCTTAAAAACATAGGTGGAATTCCTGCTATCGAAAAAATAAACAACCAAAAAGCAGCCTTGATTTACGGCGAAATCGACCGCAATTCTTTGTTTGAAGGCTATGCAGACAAAGCGGATCGTTCCAACATGAATGCCACTTTTACCCTTAAATCCACTGCTCACCAAGAAACATTCGATGCCCTCTGGAAAAAAGCCGGTATCGTCGGGTTGAACGGCCACCGTTCGGTAGGTGGTTATCGAGCGTCTATGTACAATGCCTTGCCGCTCGAAAGTGTGCAAGTGTTAGTCGATACCATGCAAGAACTCGAAAAAACGGTGTAAAACCAATCTAAAAATCTCAATACTCAATACTCAATACTTTTTTAATGAAAATCTTAGTAAACGACGGCATTTCGGAAAGCGGACACAAAGCTTTGGAACAAGCCGGATTTGAAGTCATCACCACCAAAGTCGCCCAAGACCAAATCATCAACTACGTCAACGAAAACCAAGTAGCAGCTATTTTGGTTCGCAGCGCAACCAAAGTCCGCAAAGACATCATCGATGCCTGCCCAAGCCTGAAGCTCATCGGTCGTGGAGGTGTCGGAATGGACAACATTGATGTGGAATATGCCAAAAGCAAAGGTATTCACGTAATAAACACGCCTGCCTCCTCCTCTGCTTCGGTGGCCGAGTTGGTGTTTGCGCATTTATTTTCTGGGGTACGGTTTTTATACAATGCCAACCGAAACATGCCGTTGGAAGGCGACACCCGTTTCAACGAACTGAAAAAAGCTTATGGAGAGGGCATTGAACTTAGTGGAAAGACTTTGGGAATTGTCGGTTTCGGACGCATTGGGCAAGCTGTTGCAAAAGTGGGTATCGGTTTAGGTATGAAAATAATTGCTTCCGACCCATTTGTAAAGGAAGCATCGGTTACCTTAGATTTTTTTGATGGGAGGTCACTTGATATACATATCAAAACGCAAAGTTTTGAGTCTGTATTGAAAGAATCTGATTTTATAACCTTGCATGTACCTGCCCAAAAAGATTACGTGATTGGCAGGAAAGAATTGGCGATGATGAAGGACGAATCTGCACTTATCAATGCGTCTCGCGGCGGCGTAGTGGACGAGGTGGCACTTGTGGAAGCCCTCGACTCCGGAAAACTTTCCTTTGCCGGATTGGATGTGTTTGAAAATGAACCTACTCCTGCGCTTAAACTATTGATGCACAACAAAATATCACTAACACCGCACATAGGTGCGGCCACCAACGAAGCCCAAGACCGCATCGGAACTGAGTTGGCTACGCAAATTGCAACCTTGCTCAAATAATCTATTCAATTTTATTATTTAAACAGCGGTCTAGCCTTGCCTAAACCGCTGTTCTCTTTTGAAACAAGTATTGAATTCAGCTTATTTAAAATTATCTGGTATTCTATCATTGTCTTCGTTTTCCCTGTCGTCCTTATGACGAAATTCAAAGTATCTATTTTTGAATTCGTCTATGAACAACTATAAATTTGCTCCTCTTTATACTGAAGGTTTTCGGGATCAAGATTTCCTTTACAGAAATCAGCAAAGATTGCTATTCCTGTAAGCCCGCAAATATCAGGTACTACCACATCTAATCTGAAATTAAGTATCTTAAGATACTTCCATATTTTATGCGAGGCTTCAGCTGCAAGAGTGAACATGTTTTGTCTTTGTCGGCAATATGTTCTTAATTTTTCAGTGGTTTTATCAAGCATTTTTTATATCAGTCTTTTTGCCTTTGATGTTTTTGGTAAATTTACCATTGCACAGGATGACATGAAAACCTTTGGAAAGAAGCACTGCATAAAGATTTTGCCAATAAGAACCTGTACTTTACATGGCTTCAGTTTTGATTTTGTTTTGGTGGAGCCAATCTGCCATTGCAAATAGGTCTTGGTTAAAAACACCAAACTCGCGGACATCTTGTTCAGATTGTCCCACAGCCACCCTATGGGAACGGCTGCCCACATTAATGACCGCAGCTTGGGATTGATTATATCTTGTTCCATAGTATTGAGAATTAAAAAATATATGCTAAGGAGATGTGCTTTTGGCAGAGTAAATATTCTGAACGGGGTTGCCGAATGACCGACACCTCCACTGAAGTCATCGCAAACATCTCAACCAGGATTGCGCTCGTGCTTTTATGCAACAGTTTGTAAATCGGCCTTGCATAGAGCACATCAAAAATAAGAATTGTAGCTTACTTTTTCAACCGTTAGCGGTAGAAGTCAATGGTGCTGCGGTATAGGGATGATTGCACCCAACGTGTTTGGCTATGGTTTGCTGCGTTGGGTTAAACAATAAATTTAGCAAATAAAAACTGACCGTTCACGGATGCGTGGTTTTTCCGAAGGGAAAAAATGCCAAGCAGTGAACTATAGACAGTGCCTCACAACGTTTTTATTTCGGTTACAAAATTCAGTTTATTAATCATCTTAATCAACTTGAAATCCGTTTTTTCTTTTTATTCCAGAATATTATTCAATGGTTTTAGTCCTTGCGATTGTCATCATTATTCCGATATATAGAAATGAAATTGCATTTAAAAAAATCCAAATCAGATTATTTTAAAGTCAAATTTATGCTTTGAAATCAAAAGTATTGTGCTAACAACAGACCCAAAAATTCCATCATAAAATAAAATTAAGAATAGCCAATTTCCATAGTTATAAATCCTACCTTCTCTAAACGGTTCAACAGCATATTTGATAAAAAGTCCAATTAAGCAAATTTCAATAATCAGGATTCCACTTTTTTTAGTCCAATTTATATTTTGAAGTGTAATGTTCAATGTTTTGTCAAATATTGGGCAACTATATAATACCTCTACAAAACAATCACATTTACTTTTAAAATATTGATTGTCATCGCAAAGTAGCAACTTACCGAGTTATAGGCAATAAACTTAGCAGATTGGTTTTAAATCAACAGTTCAGTAAAACAACAGAGATTTCATTTTGATTATCACTCGCACAATCCATTAATTTTCGTTTAACAAGGCTGAAATTTGATCCAAATTAGGCGTTAAAATGACTTCAATCCGACGGTTTTTTTGTTTGCCATCAGCCGTTTCATTGGAAGCAATCGGCGCAAACTCTCCGCGTCCGGCGGCGGTGATATTTTTGAGTTTCACCCCTTTGTTTTCCTGAAGGATAGAAACAACAGCTGTAGATCGTTTGGTTGACAAATCCCAATTGTCATTGATATCTCCTCCACCTCTGTAAGGTACGTTATCCGTGTGGCCTTCTATCAGTATAGCAATATCTTGGTTGTCTGCGAGTACTTTGCCCAATGCCTCTACGGCTTGTCTTCCTCGACTGCCAATAGCCCAACTGCCTGATTCGAAAAGCAGTCTGTTTTCGAGGGAAACGTAAATTTTACCATTTTTTTGTTCCACCGTCAGCCCGTTGCCTTCAAAACCCAACAAGGCTTTGGAAACGGCATCTTTCAGTTTTTGAAGCGATGCTTCTTTTTGGGCAATCAACCGTTCCAGTTCATCTACCCTGCCGGCGCGTTGTGCCAATTCGTTTTCGAGTGTTTCCAAACGGCTTCTCTCCTGCGCCAATGCATTTTCTTTGGCTTCAAGTTGAGCGAGTAAATCCCTGTTTTTTTGAAGATTCTCGGCCATGGCCACGCTGCTGTTTTTTTCCAAGGCATCATAAGCTGTTTGCAAATTCGATAAATTGTTTTGCAAAGCGGCTATGTCTTTTTCTAATTTATTTTTAGCAGAGGAAGTTGCTTCGTAATCGGATTTCAATTTTTTGATGGCTTCACCATTTTCTCCCAACTCTTTTTGGAGTAGATCCCGATTGTCATACAAGCCTTGATTTTCAGTTTTCAACTTGCTGTATTTATCAGCCAACTCACTATACACTTTTGTGGAAACACAAGAGGCAGAAGCACCGGCAACCATGAGCGCTAAGATTATGTTTTTCATGTTGATTAGTTTAGAATTGTTTTAACGAAATTCAGCAGCATTTATTTCTGTAAAACAATAAATGCACTCACAAACGGCGGTTTTATAAAAAATATTGATTTGAAATACTACTGATTTCCTAAGATTATCGGCATGCCTTTGTCGCCGCTTCCTATCACAATTACTTTGCTGTTTGGCGATTTTGCCAGTTCGAGCGTAGCCTGAATCCCTTTTTCCTGAAGAATCAAACTGGAGAGTGATGCGTTGAGAATCCTGTTGGCGTTGGCCTTTCCTTCCGCGTCAATGCGTTGGCGTTCTGCTTCTTTCTGGGCTTTTTCCAAACGAAATTCATACTCGAGCGATTCCTGCTCTTGTTTAAGTTTTCGCTCGATCGCATCCTTGATGGTAGTTGGCAGCGCAACATCCCTTACCAGCACTTCATTGAGTTGAACAAATTGGTCTTTGAGTATTTTTTGGGTTTCCGATAAGATTTCACTCTGAATAATTTCCCGTTTAGAAGAATATAATTGTTCGGGTGTATATCTTCCCACCACGCTTCTTGTAGCAGATCGAACTGCCGGTTGAAGTACCCTTTGAATATAATTTTCACCTTTTTTTTGGTGAAGCATTCCCAATTTGTCAAATTCCGGTTGAAACCAGATAGATGCATCCAATTGTATTTCCAATCCATTGGATGACAATACTTTCATTTGCTCGGTCAATTCCTGTTGGCGAACTTCATAGACAAACACTTTATTCCAAGGCAACACCAGGTGAAACCCCTCCCCCATAGCAGGTTTATCCGTCACGACACCCTCACCGAAAGTCCTGAACAAAACCCCGGCTTGTCCGGACGAAATGGTCACGGTTGATTTGGATATAAAAATAATGATAACGATAAAAATCGCTATTCCCGGAATGAGTTTTTTAGGTAAATTTTCCATATTTATTGTTTTTTTTTAAACATTCACCAAATATACGGATTCTTTAAGAATTTATCCTTGCCAATAATATCCCTATTGCATTCCGTCAGCACATCGTCCAATTCTCTTTGATTATACCTAAATTTGCAAAAACTAAAATGATGCATCTCTATAACGTTACTATAAACATTGAAAAAGGTCACGAGGTCAGCTGGTTGGAATGGATGAAAAATGAGCATATCCCGCAGATGCTGTCCACCGGAAAATTTTCGCATGCGCGTATGTGCAAAATTTTAACCGAACCGGAAGACGAGCATCCAACTTATGCGGTTCAATACACCGCAGAAGACTACCATGCCATCCAAAAATATTATCAGGAAAACGCGGCAACACTCAGAAACGAAACCATCAAGCATTTTAGTGATAAAATCATTGTCATCCGCACAGAACTCGAACAAGTGTTTGAACTCGGGAATATTTCAAAATAATTTTTGTTAACATCCAAAATATGCACCCATCGGTCAAAGCCAAAAAACACCTCGGGCAACATTTTCTGAAAGATGAAAATATTGCAAAGAAGATAGCAGACACTTTGCCTCAAAGTGGGTTTGACCGAATAATAGAAATCGGACCCGGCATGGGCGTATTGACCCAATATCTATTGAAAAAAGAACAGGATTTAACGGTAATCGAAATAGACAAGGAGTCCGTTGCATACCTGCAAAGCCATTACCCGGAATTGGCTGCCAATATCCTTTCCGAAGACTTTCTGAAAATAGGATTAAATGCACTTTTCCCAAATAAACAATTGGCTATTATTGGTAATTTTCCCTACAACATTTCTACCCAAATTGTTTTTAAAGCTTTGGAAAACAGAGAAATTGTCCCGGTTTTCTCGGGCATGTTTCAGAAAGAAGTCGCCGAACGTATCGCCTCAAAACCAGGTAGTAAAGTCTATGGCATTCTCTCCGTTCTCACCCAAGCTTTTTACGAAACCGAATACCTCTTTACTGTTTCCGAGCAAGTGTTTTGCCCTCCACCAAAAGTAAAATCGGGAGTCATAAGGCTCATCAGAAAAGAAAATTTCCATCTCGATTGTGATGAGGCCTTGTTTTTTAAAGTAGTCAAAACTGCCTTTCAACAAAGGCGAAAAACCTTGCGCAACTCGCTAAAGCTTTTTGAACTCAGCGCAAGCTTGACAGAAAACAAAATCTTCTCCGAACGTCCGGAACGTTTGGGCGTAGCCGCATTTGTTGAATTGACCCAATTGGTGGATCAGCAAAGAAAAACAAAAACCATAAATATTTCTACAACAATGCTTTAAAATCTTTCACCCGCTCGCGGCTTACGATGATGCCTGTTTCGTCAAAGTGATGCAGGCTCACCAAGAGCCGGGAATTGCTGTACATCACAATGTTTTTTATGGCATTGATGTTTATAATAAACTGCCGGCTAACACGAGAGAAATTTTTCGGGTCTAAAAGTGTTTCCATTTCTTCCAAGGTTTCGTCTATGAGGTACTGCCTTCCATCATTCGTAAATAAGTAAGCTGCTTTGTCTTGGGTGTAAAAACATTCGACGGAATCAACTGAAATCAATTTGATTTGCTGGCCAATTTTGACAGAAATACGCTGTTTGTAATTTACTTCCGTATGGTTAAAAAGCATTTTTTTGACGGTTTCAAAATCGATGTTTATGGGTTGGCTTTTGGCTTGCTGCATGTTATATTTTTGGATGGCTGCACACAATTCCACCTCGTCGATGGGTTTGAGCAGGTAGTCGATGCTGTTTAGTTTGAATGCCTGAAGCGCGTAGGCATCATAAGCTGTTGTGAAAATAATAAAACTTTTGATATCCACCTGTTTAAAAATATCAAACGACAAGCCATCCGAGAGTTGAATGTCTAAAAAAATCAACTCGGGATGCGGATTTTTCTTAAACCAACTGACTGCCTCCTGCACCGAATGCAGAAGTTGGATTACTTGCAATTCGTTTTTTTCCAACAACCGGCCAAGTCTGCGTGCGGAAGGTTTTTCGTCCTCCACGACTACACATTTCAAATTGTTTTCAGTCTGTTGATTCATCTTTATTTCGATTGGTTTTCGTCCCAATATTGTTGATCTTTCTCCATAAATTCTTTTATTTTACGTTCTTCCCAGTTTTTCCCAAAAAGCCGGTTGTCCGAACCGAATACGAAAACGCCTAAGGCGTGAAAACCCAATCCGATTCCCCAGAAAAAAGGAGTATAAAACATGCCTTCGTGCCAGGTAAAATGTCCAGCTTTGATGTTGTTAAACTGGCTCATTACTATCAGAAAAATATTAACCGCGATATAGGTTACTAAATGTACGTAAAATCCTTTGATTTTTTCTACACGCTTCTTGGCGCGCAGGTACAACTCTTCGTCTTCAAAATTTTCCATGGTTGTGTTAAGTGTTAAGTGTATAGCTAGATTAGTTGTAAATTTTCAAATCCTCTAATTTTCAAATTAATATATTGCTACATCGAATTGTTTCGCTTCTCTCTTTCCATAAATTCTCTTATTTTACGTTCTTCCCAACCATAAGAAGGCATGAACACTTTGAGTGCATGAATAGAAAGGCCGATTCCCCAACCAATCATCGGAAACCAAAACCAATGAAATTGAGGTATCGTGCGTAAATTGATAAAAATCAGAAATGGGATTACCAGCAAATAACTGATAAGGTTTCCGTAAAATTCTTTGAGATCATCTACTCGTTTTCGTGCGCGGATGTAGCTTTCGCTCATGGTTTTTGTGTTCATAATGACAACGTTTTTAGTTAATAATGGAAGTTTTATAATAAATTTATTTTCAGTTTTTTCGATATTCATTTTAATAGATGAAAGCAAGGCGTAACGCTCTTTGATATTGTTTAAACCAAAGCCTGTTTTGCTGCCTAAACTTTCTTTAAAGTTTAGCGAATTTTCAATTACCAAAAAACCCGCTTGCTCGTAAACCTTTATTTTTAAAGGTTGTTGAGGTGACAGCAAGTTGTGTTTGACCGCGTTTTCCAAAAGCAATTGAAGGGACAGGGGTACAATTTTAAAATCCGGCTGGCTTGAGCGAATCGGTATTTCTGCCGAGATGCTTTCCTCAAACCGCATTTTGAGTAGGTTGATATAGGTTCGGGCAAAATCCAATTCTTCATCTAAATTGATTAATTCTTTATTTTTTTGTTCCAAAACATACCGATAAACTTTTGAAAGTGCTGTTGTAAATTGCTGAGCTTTTTCGGGGTTTTCATCTATCAATCCGGTAAGCACATTCAGGCTGTTGAACAAAAAATGCGGGTCGAGTTGGTTTTTCAGCGCATCAAATTTGGCCGAAGCCGAACCCGCCAAAAAAGTTTGTTCTTTGATTTTCAGCTTCTGAGCCAACTGATTTCTATACAACGAATAAAAAGTATAGGTGCCCAAAAAAAATACCGCAAATGCTATCAAATATTTGATGAGATTCTCATCTTGAAAAAAAATAAACATCGCTTTTTGACTGACAATAAAACGCATCAAAAAAACAACCGGAACAAAAATAAAACCGTTTGCAACACTGATAAAAAGAACCAAAGAACTATTTGATTGATGGTTCGAAAGTGATTTCTTAATCAGCTTGAGGTGGTATTGATGCAGCAGGATGAACCCAATACCCATGAGGGCAAATTTCCAAACTTCATTAAAAAAAGAAACATCCAACGCAATAGCCTCATTCAAAAAGGCAAATCGGAAGACCTTGACAATCATATAGAATCCAAATCCAAAAAAGATGCCGGACCCAATATTTTTTCTGTTTAAATTGTTTAAAAAATCCTTCATTATTTTTGAAATTAAAAAATTAAATGTTCATCAAGAAGTGAACAATGGTTAAAGTTAATTCAAACAAATAAAATAGAATCGATGTCATGTCATTATTATTTTGATACAAAGCTCTACCTACTGTCTGAAACTTCAAAATGAATAGAACTGAGTTGTTGATTTTTGAGGCTGAACTGTAAAACTTCTCTTATGAATCTATTTGAGTAATCGAAAAACCACTATATTATAAAAAATAATTAGCTGACATTTGTACACAAAAATGATTCAAAATGAAATGGATTTGTACGATTATCTACAAAAAAATATTGGGTTGGAAAGTTTCCGGGCAGTTTCCGGAGCTTAAACAATATGTCGTGATTGTGGCACCTCACACCAGTTGGCACGACTTCTATATGGGTATTCTTGTTCGATCTGTGTTGTCCGTCAAAGTGAATTTTGTGGCAAAAAAAGAGTTGTTCGTATTTCCTTTAGGTTGGCTTTTCCGCGCTTTAGGTGGCTTTCCGGTTGACCGAACGGAAGGCCAAAACACGGTTGCGAACACGGTTGCATTGTTTCATCAATATCCAACTTTCAAATTAGCCATTGCACCGGAAGGAACTCGTAAAAAAGTAGAACATTGGAAAACCGGATTTTATCACATTGCTAAAATGGCCAAAATCCCCATCATCATGGTTTCGTTCGACTATGGCAAAAAAGAGCATCGCGTTTCCGAACCTTTCTATCCTTCGAAAAATGAAACCATAGATTTTGAACAGATGCATCGGTTTTTTGAAAGTGTTACAGGCAAGAACCCGGAGAATTTCCACATAAATTGAATCCGGTGTCCGGAGTTTTTTGAAACAGAAAACAAGACTGAAAATATAAAAATATTTTTAATTTTCCGCTTGACAAAGCATCAAGCTTCAGCAGTCCTATTAGATTTTTTGGATTCTTTAAATTTCACACGATCAATTTTATTCTAAGCAAACACCCAATCCCAAGACAGTCCGGTTGGCATAATTGAAGTAGGCTACAACTTGGTTGATTTCCAAAATTTCACCGTCGTCCCAACCCGATTTACGAAGATTGCTAATGTCTGTTGGTTGGATAAAGGCTGGCGTTTCGGTCAGTTTGCGTGCGTAATCAAAAGCGGCTACTTCCCTGTTATCAAAGACAATTTCCAACGTTCTGTTTTGAAATGCCGTCAGAATCTCTCTGAATTTTAAATCGTCGTCCAACTTGTTTTTCACACCTCTGAGATGATGCACTTTGCAGTATTCGCAACCATTCAGGATGCTGACATAAGTTCCGATGGCTTCTAAAAGCCAAGGCGATAAGGTGTTGGATGAGTGATGCAGCACACTTCTGTACAGCGAAAGATGGCCTTCTAAAGTATGTGGCCGAAGCCCGTGTACCGTCAATACGTGATCGATGGGTTTGCCACCACCGGACAAACGATCGTAGATTGCCTTGAGTTTGCCTACTGCTTTCTCATACGGTATGCTTTCTATCCAACTCATGCCTAAAACTTTGATTTCTTTTTGAGCGGCAACTCTTTTTCTTCTTCTAATTTTTTCTTCTGCATTTCTTCCGCTTTTTGCCCGGCCGAACCCGGAAAATACAAATCGGTGCTGGTGTAGATAGTCCCGAAAGTAGCCCCGGCATAATAGACTTGTTTAATCGCATCTTCGAGTTGGGCCTCGGTCAATTCCCTGAGCGGATGCACGAAGATAGACCAAATGTAATCATCTGAAATGGCGTATTTTGCATCTAAAACTGTGTGGAAATTAGCGGTTAAAGCTTTGGTCTTTAGGTCTTCGTCAATCTGAGAGAGTTCGGCTATCGGCGAAATAATACGCATCCGGTTGGCATTTGCATCCGTTATGGCTATCATAATCCTGTCTTTTACGACAAACTGCCAACGCCCGGGTATGCCTGCTACTGTGTCGGCCACACGACGGATGATTTCATCCATCTTATAATTATTCATCCCGACAGCTTGTTCATTTTGTGCATAAATGACCATCCCAAAGAATAGTAATGCAAAGAGGAAAGGGATTTTTTTCATCGTTTTAAAGAATTTTGGAAGTTGATTTTAGGAGGCTGATAAAGATAAAGTTATTAAAATAATCCTTGAACTATTTTTTTTAAAACATTCAATTTACTTTTAGACGGAAATTATACAAAAATCTTTTAATTTTATGTTTGCTAAACCCATTTAATCTCACTTCGATGAAATATTTTCTGATACCAACTCTTTTTATTTTTATTGCTTGTTCAGAAAAACCAAAAGACCCCATCGCTGTTGCCTTTGATGAAAGCGCGATGCTCAATAAAATTGCACACGATTCTGCGTATGAAGTGCAGATTATTTTTACGGATATAGTTCGAAGAGAAAATGAACTTTCCCTCAAGGATTACACATTCCAACTCAATGACCGCAATTATTTCTATCCGGCAAGTACGGTCAAACTTCCAGCGGCTATCTTATCTTTAGAAAAACTGGAATACCTGCGCAGTCAGGGAATAGCAATCAATCGGGAAACACCTTTTAAAATAGTGGGAGACACACTGCCGGGATCTGTCGCTTCCTACATTGCTCAGATTTTTGCGGTCAGCGACAACAACGCATACAATCACTTGTACGGATTTTTGGGCAGAGATGAGATAAACGAAAGAATGAGGGAAAAAGGCATGTTGAATTTCCAAATTTCACACCGGCTCTCCACACCCGATTCAGCCAATGATACCTTGAAAACAGTTACTTTTTATTTGACAGAGGAAAATCAATATACACAAGCATCCGGCATCAACAAACCCATCAAAAAACTCAGTTTAAACAATTTAGAAAAAGGGCTCGGTTATTATAAAGATGATTCCCTCATCATGGAACCTTTTGATTTCAGCCTGAAAAATTACTACCCGCTTACCACAGCACACGAGACATTGAAAAGGCTGTTTTTTCCTGAAATATACCCCAAAAACCAACAATTCAACCTTTCTGATGATGATCGTGATTTTTTGATGGAAACAATGGCTTTATTGCCTAAAGAAAGCCGATACAAACCCTATGACTCTATTGGATTTTATGACAGTTATGTAAAATTCTTCCTGTTTGGCGACTCAAAAAAAACCATCCCAAAATCAATAAAAATCTACAACAAGGTTGGCGATGCCTATGGCTATTTGACCGATGTTGCATACATCGTGGATCTGAAAAACAAGGTTGAGTTTATGCTCTCAGCTACCATTCATGTCAATAAAGACGAAATTTTCAACGATGACAATTACGAATACGAAACCGTAGGCATTCCGTTTTTAGCAGAATTGGGCAGACAGTTGTATCAATATAAATTAGAAACCTCCAAGCGGTAAATTCACAAAAAATGGATATTGAAACTTTCCGTGATTATTGCCTTTCAAAAAATCGGGTAAGCGAAAGTTTCCCATTTGATGAGGTTACCTTAGTTTTTAAAGTCGCCGAAAAAATGTTTGCCTTGGCCGGTTTGGATAGCAAACCCACAACGGTTAATTTGAAATGTGAACCTACTCGCGCCATCGAACTTAGAGAAGCGTATCCCGAAATAAAGCCCGGTTACCACATGAGCAAAACCCATTGGAACACCGTAAACATCGGAGGCAATCTCTCGAATAGCCTAATCAAAAAACTGATTGATGATTCGTATGAATTGGTTCTTTCGGGTATTTCAAAGAAGAAGCGGACGGAACTTGGGCTTGGCCGTTAAAAAACTTTCAAAGCAAATTAAACCGCACCGCATCATTGGTTTTTTTCTGTGCCAACACGCTGATTGCCTGTTCCGACAACTGCAAAATACGCGGGTAGCCACCGGTGGTTTGTGCATCGCGCATAAGCACAATCAGTTTGCCCGAAGGCGTGAGTTGGATTGTTCCCGGCAAAGTCGCGGAAGTCGTGATGCTGTGGTTGTTTTTAGACAATTTTTCTTGCAATTGATACGCCATCCGGTTGTTGAGCGAATCGATGTGAAAAGTAAATTCATCCAATCGATTTTTATCATCTTCTTTTAAAAAATCAAACTCGGGGCCGGGAAAAACAGCCAATGTTTTATCAAACAGAAAATCATTTTTAATTTTCATATTGGCATGAAAATCTAAAGTTTTATCAAAGGGTAAATAATTCAAAACATCCCCTTTTGTCAAATGTGATTTTTGCGAAATGGGTTGAAAAAAAGACCGGCTGCCGAGTATGGCCTCGGTCTGCCATCCGCCTTTGACTGCCAAATAGACCCGGCATCCTCTCAGCACATGCCCAAAACGGATTTTTTGGCCCGGATTGATTTCGATAACGTGATGCATCGGCAAAGATTGCTTGTCTATGAAACCCTCAATCTTTGCACCGGCCAAAACAATTTCGGTGTGCTCGTGAAACAAAAGTTCAGGACCTGACAAAGTAATCTCCAATACCGCATCATTCGGGTTGTTTCCGAGCAATTCATTTGCCCAAAGTGCAGAAAAAGAATCCATTGCACCGGAGATGGGGACGCCTTTATCTCTAAAATCAAATCGACCCAAGTCCTGAACAGCAGTAAAAAAACCGGATTTGATGACTTCAACCATGCCACACCTCCTTTGCCAATTCAAAGACACCGGTAGAAACTTGTATGGAAATTAATTCGTGCATCGATTTTGAAATTTCAAAAAAGCGGATCTTGTCTCCCACAGAAACAAAACAAGGGTTTGCGGAAGCCGGTTCAAAAAATCGAATTGGGGAATTTCCTATCAAATTCCATCCTCCCGGTGATTCTTGCGGATAAACACCCGTTTGCGCCCCAGCTATTCCGACAGATCCGCGGCATACTTTCTGCCGAGGTTCGGCTTTTCTTGGAAAATGAATATCCTCCGGCAATCCGCCCAAATACATAAATCCGGGCAAAAACCCGATAGCAAAAACCGTGTAAACTGCTTCGGTGTGTAATTTGATGATTTTTTTAACTGAAATTTTATTGGCCGCCTCTAACTCTTCCAAATCGATTCCGAAGTCAAAATCGTAGCAAACAGGTACATGCCAAAGCATTGGTTCGGGTTTTGTGTGGACGCGTTTTTTATAAAGCTTTCGCAATGTCAGTACGTATTTTTCAAAATCAATCGGTTGCCTGAAAATAACCAACAGGGATTGGTAAGATGGCACCAATTCACATAAAGATTTAAAATGCTCTTGTATAATTTTTTTAAAATCCATGACATCACTCAACGTGCGAGTTGATATTTCTTTTGGCCAATTGATTAAAACGGCACTCTCACCGTAGGGACAAAAGGTGATTTCAAAGTTTTCCGATTGCATATCCAAGGGTTTTGAGAATTTGATTTACTTCTTTGATAATTCGAATAGATTCCGAAAAATCGGTATGAAAACAGAAAGTTTCCGCCCTTATTGGTATTTCCTTTTGATTGATAGTGATTAGCTTTTTATGGTCAAACATCCGCATCAAATGTATGGATATTTGAATAGGATTTTGTAACACGGCATCGGGATTTTGACGTAAAACCAAGGTGTAATCTTCGTTGTAATTACGGTCTGCGAAGGCTTCATAACAAATTGAGAATCCCAAAGATAAAGCCATTTTTTCAATTTCAGACTGATTCGGCACAAACAAAACACTTTGATTTTTATAGGGTTCAATGGCTTCAAGAAAACGGATGGCAACCGGTGTGCGACGCGCAACATCATTGTAAAGTGCGCCATGCGGTTTGATGTGATGTAAAACCGAACCCGATTGTTGTACAATTTGATGTAACCGGTCAATCTGATTCCGGATACTGTCGATAAATTCCTTTTCAGGCAACTCCATCGATTTTCTGCCAAAATTGAGTTTGTCCGGATACGAAGGGTGCGCTCCGATTTTGACGCGATGTTGTTTTGCTGACAAAACAGCTTCCCGCATGGTTATATCATCGCCGGCATGGCCGCCACAAGCGATGTTGCAAGAGGAAAGAAACGGCATGACCTCAGATTCACAGCCAAATCCTTCTCCCAAATCCGCGTTGATATCAATGATTTTCGGACTCATCAGAACACTTTAAGAATGCTGCGCAAACCTAGCAAAAGTGCCACTAAGATAATCAAAAAAGTCAAAACATTTTGAAACAAGGTATTTTTATAAATTCCCATCAAATGTGTTTTGTTGACCACCCACCACAAAAATACTGCTACCACCGGTAGCAACAAACCATTGGTTAATTGAGCAAAAGTAATGAGTTCGATCGGGTTGATTTGCAAAGAAGCGAACAACATTCCAATTAAGACGATAGTCATCCAAACCAAGCGAAACCGATAATCTTTCATATCGGCTTCCCAACCAAAACATCCGCGCGCAACAAAAGCAGCCGCTAAAGGAGCTGTCATCGAAGAAGTTATACCTGCGGCGAAAAGACCGAACCCGAGAAAATAGCGAGCCATCGAACCGTATAATGGGGTTAGCCCTACCGCCAAATCGGTCACTTTGGTTACTTCTTGCAACTGGCTTGCTGCCGCTGCAATCACGATTGAAATCGAAACCAATCCGCCCAATAAGATAGATCGAAGACTGTCTCTTCTGACTGCTTTCAGGTCTGTTCCTTTTTTCCATTTTTCTTTAACCAAGGCCGCATGTAGAAATAGATTGTACGGAACAGTTGTAGTCCCGACTAGTGCGATGATTGTCACCATACTGCTATCCGGAAAAGATGGAATAAAAACACCTTTAAAAACGTCCGCCAAAGATGGGCGCGTGAGTATCGCCGTCAAAACAAATGACAAACTCATCAAAATGACGAGCGTCACCATGAGTTTCTCTAAAAATTTGTAACTGCCCGAAAAAAGAAGCGACATAACCAACAAGCCAAGCCCTATCGGATAAATGGTATTTGGATGTAAATCAAATGCGCTTTGTAAGCCCAATACCGCGCCTCGGATATTGCCTGCTTCATAAGCGGCATTCCCAATTACGATGGCTGAAAACAAAAGAAAAAGTGCTAAAAATCGCAATAATGGATGATGAAATTGAATTTTGATGTTTTCTGCCAGCCCGTTTTGTGTAATCAATCCGAGCCGGGCTGCCATTTCTTGCAATACCATCGTCGCTATGATTGACAAAACCAATGCCCAGAGCAAACTAAAACCAAAACTTACGCCCGCTACCGAGCAAACAGTTACCGTCCCCGGGCCTATAAAAGCAGCCGCCACGAGTGAGCCCGGCCCTAAATGTTTAAAGAAATTTATTTTGAATTTCAAAAGATTAAAGTTGCTGGTTATTTGTGATTTGTTTTTGACTTTTTAACTCCAATTTCAATCACAACACTTTTTTGATTCCCGAAAAATCATCCCGATAGGAAGATGGGGTGTTATTTTTTATTTTTTTGAAAACACGGTTGAAGTTGGCTATATTGTTAAAACCACATTTGTAGGCTATTTCAGCAATACTCAATTCTTTTTCCAACAGCCACAAACAGGCAAAACCGATGCGTATGTCGTTCAAAAAATCGACAAATGTTTTATTGGTGTGTTTCTTAATATATCGATTAAATGATATAGGCGACATCTTGATGGCCTCAGCGGCATCTGCCAAAGTGATTTTTTTATGAAAATTTTTGAGTAAATATTGATATAAAGTATCGAATCGTGAGTTGTTGTCCAAATTTATATTTTCGGCTTCTGTCGAATTAAGCAAACGCTGATTCTCGGATATTGACAATTGGTAAATGATAGACAAAAAATTGATATTCGATTCAAAAGTATCATCTTTGGAAAGATTGGAAAGTTTCTCAAACATTCTTTTTGCTGCTTCTTCAGAAAACAAAACCCCTTGTTTTGCTCTTTCAAAAAGATCTTTGATAGGTTTGGCAACACGCCTGTTCAAAAAACTCTCTGCAAATAAATCGTTGTGAAATTGAATGGTGATTTCGTGTATCTCTTTGCTCTTGCAATGATGCATTTCCCAACAATGCGGCAGGTTCGGCCCCACCAATACCATTTCATACAACCCTATTTCTTCCATATTTGTCCCGACAACTCTCCTGACACCCTTTCCGTTGTAAATAAAATTTAATTCAAATTCGGGATGGTAATGAACCGGATAATCAAAGTTATCTTTGATACGTTCAAAAACCAAAAAAGTATCATCCGGACCGATTGTTAATACCTCGTGAAGCAGATTTTCTTTTTTTAACATTTTGTTGATTTATTGAAAAAATATGATTGGTAAATGACAATATAATATTAACAAAAACTTAACGACCACATTAATTTAGCGATTTACAAAAATAGCGATTTCAAATTAATAATAATTCAAAATAATGCTTCCACTTTTATTAACTCAACAGTAATAATGTACGGACAACGAGTACATATCCGGTTAATTGTTAAAACTTGCTGCTTGTTTTTAATTTTATTGAGTATGAATGCTTGTCATACTTTGCGAAATACTACTGACCTGACTGCCCCAAGGGATGGAAAGCTCATTGATAAAAAAGCCACTCCTGAAGCTGTTGCCCTGCACGAAAAACTCAAACAAATTTCAAAAAATGGCTTTGCCATCGGTCATCAAGATGCGACTGCTTATGGTGTCAATTGGCGTTATAAAGATAGCTTAAATGCCTATTGGAGCGATATCAAAGATGTAACCGGCGACTACCCTGCTGTTTTTGGTTTTGACCTCGGCCATATCGAATTGGAAAGTGCTCATAATTTAGACACGGTATCGTTCGTTTTGATACGTGAACTTATCCGCAAAGCCGCCGCCAAAGGAGGTGTTGTCACGTTGAGCTGGCACTTGGACAATCCCACTACCAATGGGAGTTCTTGGGACACTTCCAAGTCTGTCAAAGATATCTTGAAAGGCGGTTCAGACCGAGAAAAATACGAATTGTGGGTCAGCAGGCTGGCTGATTTTTTAAACAGTCTGGAAGACTTCAGCGGTCGAAAAATCCCGGTTATTTTCAGACCTTTCCACGAAATGAACGGCTCGTGGTTTTGGTGGGGTGCGGGCAGCTCTACTTCCATTGAATACAAGGCACTTTGGGTAGAAACCCTTTCACTTCTCATCAACAAACACGATATTCATCACCTTATTTATGCCTATTCGCCCAATACCATCAGCAACGAAAATGAGTTCAACCGCTTTTATCCGGGCGATCGATATGTTGATATTCTGGGCGTTGACATTTACAATCATAATGGAGACGAAGCTTTTATCAAGGATGTAACCGGAAACTTGAGCATCCTTAAAAAATTAGCCGGAGAAAAAAATAAAATCTTCGCACTTACGGAAACCGGAAATACCAAAAAACCAACCGAGGATTGGTGGACAAGGGTTTTGTACCCGAGCGTCAAAGACAGTGGCATCACTTGGCTCCTACTTTGGCGCAACGCCCGTCCGAATCACTATTTCGCGCCCTATCCCGGGATCATCAGCGAACAAGATTTTGTGCTTTTCAAATCCTTCAATGACACCTTGTTTTTGGATGACATTAATCTCATTAAATCGAATCCGGCAAGTCAAAATAAACCAAACAATCAGTTAGAAAAATGATTCATTCGATAGATATTATCATCATTCTTATTTATTTGGCTGCAACGGTAGTCATTGGCTTGTTGTTGCGCAAAAAAGCGCGAAGGAGCAAAAATGATTATTTGATGGGCGGAAAATCACTTCCTTGGTATATGTTGGGACTTTCTAACGCATCCGGTATGTTTGACATTTCCGGGACTATGTGGTTGGTGACGCTCATGGTCGTTTACGGCATGAAAAGCGTTTGGATTCCTTGGCTTTGGCCCGTTTTCAATCAGGTTTTTTTGATGATTTATCTTTCGTATTGGTTAAGAAAATCAGAGGTTACTACCGGAGCTGAATGGATACTTTTCCGCTTTGACGATGGCAAAGGCGGTAGAATGTCACATGCCATCATCGTTGCTTTTGCCATTCTAAGCTGCCTCAGTTTTTTGGCCTACGGATTTATCGGCTTGGGAAAATTTGTAGAAATATTCATTCCTTGGGAAATTGTTTCAACCTACGTTCCTTTTGATATTGCACCTCAATACATACCTCATTTCTACGGAATTATCTTTACGCTTTTTGCCGTTTTTTACAGTGTAATCGGTGGCATGTCAGGCATTGTTTGGACAGATGTCCTGCAATATGGAATCATGACTGTTTCGTCGATTGCAATCGCTGTTATCGGATGGAATGCCATTGGAGAAAACACGCTGATTGTTCCGGAAGGCTGGACGAATCCGTTTTTCGGATGGCATTTGGATTTGGATTGGTCTGCCATCATACCGGAGATCAACAGCAAAATTGCCTCAGATGGCTATTCACTTTTCGGAATCTTTTTTATGCTCATGGTATTTAAAGGAATATTGGCAAGTTTGGCAGGTCCTGCGCCCAATTACGATATGCAAAAAATACTCTCCACCAAATCACCCAGACAAGCGACCTTGATGAGTATGTTTACAAACATCGCCTTGATGCCAACCCGTTATCTCATGATTGGCGGTTTTTCAGTACTGGCATTGCTCTTTTACAATCAACTTCATTTAGATACTGCGACGGGAACGATTGATTTTGAAAAAATATTGCCTTCCGCTATCCAACAATTTGTGCCGGTTGGCTTGCTGGGTCTTTTACTCGCCGGATTGTTGGCTGCCTTTATGTCCACTTTTGCAGGTACTTTGAATGCCGCACAAGCCTATTTGGTCAATGATATTTATTTGAAATATTATCAAAAGGATGCGTCCGACAAGCAAATTCAGAGCGTGAATTACGGCAGTGGAATTGTCGTTGTGCTTATCAGTATATGCCTGAGTTTCTTTGTGAAAGATGTCAACAGCATTTTGCAATGGATAGTTTCCTCGCTCTACGGAAGCTATGTGATTTCCAATTTGTTGAAATGGCATTGGTGGCGGTTCAACGGCGAAGGTTATTTCTGGGGTATGCTCAGCGGCATCGTGCCGGCACTTATTTTCCCGTTGATTACAGACACCCTCGATTTGTATTACTTCCCTGTCATATTGTTGATTTCGCTGGTTGGCTGCATCATCGGTTCCTACGCTTCCCCGCCCACACCTGAAAAAGTACTGCTGCATTTTTATGAAAAAACCCGGCCATGGGGATTCTGGAAACCGGTTTATGAGAAAATGATTGCCCAAAATCAGGCGTTTAAGCGAAACACCAATTTTTCCCGCGACATGGTCAATGTGCTGATTGGCACAGCTGCCCAAACCATTTTAGTGATTATCCCGCTGTATTGGATTTTACACCAAAGCAGTTCCCTTTTTATTTCCATCGGGATATTAATTGGTTGTGTGATTTTGTTAAAAATTAATTGGTGGAACAAGTTAGATAATGAATTTCACCAAACAAATTAACGAGCGATGAAACCTTCTGAAACAAACATTTCGACAAGAGAAATATTCAACTTTAAATTGTTGAAAGAAAAACACCGCCATTTGATTGAGCGAGAAAACAAACCTGTTTGCGAATCGAATGGTGTTTTTGATCGTTTTGAGTTTCCGATTTTAACCGCCGCACATACACCTTTGCACTGGCGGTATGATTTGAACCGGCAAACCAATCCTTTCGGAATGGAGCGCTTTGGCATCAATGCAACTTTTAACCCCGGAGCTATCAAATGGAAGGATAAATACCTGTTGGCCGTCCGGGTAGAAGGAGCCGACCGAAAATCATTTATCGCCATTGCCGAAAGCCCAAACGGCTTCAATCGGTTTGAATTTTGGGATTCCCCAATACTCATCCCACAAAACGGGCTTCCGGACACCAACGTGTATGACATGCGGCTCGTTGTCCACGAAGATGGTTGGATTTACGGTATTTTTTGTACCGAAAGAAAAGACCCGAAAGCACCAAAAGGCGATACCAGCTCGGCGGTGGCCAATGCCGGGATTGTCCGTTCCAAAGATTTGATAAATTGGGAACGCCTACCCGATTTAATTTCAAATTCGAGCCAACAGCGAAACGTGGTTTTACACCCGGAGTTTGTCAACGGTAAATATGCGGTTTATACCCGCCCGCAAGATGAATTTATCGAAGTAGGCAGTGGCGGTGGTATCGGCATCGGATATATTGACCACATGGAAAATCCGGTTGTACAGGATGAAATAATCATGCATCAAAAAATGTATCACACTATTTATGAGTTGAAAAACGGTTTGGGCCCCGCTCCTATCAAAACAAGAGAAGGTTGGCTCCATCTGGCACATGGTGTAAGAAATACCGCAGCCGGGCTTCGCTATACACTCTATCTTTTTATGACGGATTTGCAGGATATTTCAAAAATTACCCATTTGCCGGGCGGATATTTTATGGCTCCGAACGATGAAGAAACCGTTGGAGATGTTTCCAACGTGTTGTTTTCATGCGGTTGGATTCGAGATGAGGATGAGACGGTTTTCATCTATTATGCATCCTCTGATACACGTTGCCATGTGGCAGTTTCAAGTACTGAACGCTTGATTGATTATGTAAAAAACACGCCTGAAGACCGGTATAGCTCAGCGGAATCTGTAAAAACTGTTCTGGAATTAATTTTCAAAAACAAAGGGCTCTATTCATGAAAATATTAACCGAAATCTTACATAACGAATTAGCTCAAGAGTTGAAAAACATCCTGAGTTATTGGTCTAAATTTGCCGTGGACGATGTGTATGGCGGATTTATCGGTGCAAGAAACTATCAAAACAAACGAATAGAAAACGCGCCGAAAGGGATTATCCTCAACACTCGGATCTTGTGGTCTTTCGCGGCAGCAGGAAATTTTTATCAAGACAACCGCTATCTTTTTTATTGTGAACGCGCATTCTACTATATATTAAACCAGTTCAAGGATCCTGCTCATGGTGGCGTTTATTGGGAACTTGACGCAAAAGGTAACGCAATCAACAAAAGAAAACAAACCTATGCACAAGCATTTACCGTCTATGCACTTTCTGAATATTATGCGTATTCCAAAAACGAAAAAGCAAAGGAATGGGCTCTTGGATTGTTTTTTTTGATAGAAACCAAAACAAAAGATGAAATTAACGGTGGATATTTGGAAGCTTTTGCAGAAGATTGGACACCCATTGACGATGTTCGCTTGAGTGAAAAAGATCAAAACGACCCGAAATCGATGAACACGCACCTGCATCTTTTGGAAGCCTACACGACACTCTACAAAATATATCCCGATGAAAAAGTTAAGCATGCCATAGAAAATTTAATTGAAATTTTTTACGCGAAAATTCTGAATAAAAGCCGTTTATCCTTCGATTTGTTTTTTGGCATGAATTGGCAGCCGATGAGCCAAATTACTTCTTATGGGCATGATATTGAGGCAATTTGGTTGTTGATTGAGGCCGCAAAAGTGATTCAAAACCACTCGTTGATTTCAACTGCAAATAAGTGTGCAACCATCATTGCTTCACAAGTCTTAAACGAAGGATACATCAAAGGGTTCGGTTTACTGAATGAAAGAAACCACTTGAGCGAAGCGGTGGATGACGACCGGCATTGGTGGCCGCAGGCCGAGGCAATGATTGGCTTTTATTACGCTTATCAAATCAGTGGGGAAAACTATTTTTTGGAAGCCGTATTTGACCTTTGGGAACAAATCAAAAAAGTAATCATAGATTCTGAAATGGGTGAATGGTTTTTCAGGGTTAAAAACGATGGAAAGCCTGTTTTGGAAGAAGATAAAATAGGCTTTTGGAAGTGCCCTTATCACAACAGCCGGATGTGTATAGCCATTATGACTATGATACACGAAAAGGTTTTCGTATTGACAAATAACAAAAACAACAAATCAAAATTAAACATTAGTTAATTTTTCATTAACATTTTAACATAGCTTTTATGTTGTCTGTCGAAGAAATGATGTTGTATGTAGATTTTTTTATAAAATAACCTTAAAATATAAGTATGTTTATTAAATATTTTAATGGAAGAGTAGAAGAAGTAGAACGAAAAATTATAAAAAATCACAAACTAAAAATTAAGAATCAAAATTAAACCAATAAATCAATTTTAACCTTTAAATACAAATTAGCCTATGAGTCGGATTCAAATCAAAAACAACAACAAAATCAAATCAATTAAAAATTTAAAAACGTAAAAATTATGTCAAAACTCAAACTGTTGCTTATTGCAATTTCGCTTTCGATTTGCAATTTCGCGGTAGCCCAAACGAAAATCGTTACGGGTACTGTGAAAGACGATACGGGAGCTCCCGTGCCCGGCGCTACCATATTGATAGCGGGCACCACCAAAGGAACCTCGACCGACTTTGATGGTAAATATACCATTGAAGCTGCCGCTACCGATCGGCTGGCTTTCTCTTTTGTAGGCTTAGCCACACAAACCATCACCGTAGGTACGCAGTCAACCATCAACGTAACACTTCTCCCATCAGCTGAAGCACTAGCCGAGGTAGTCGTAACGGGTTATTCTACCCAATCAACGCGAGATATCACCGGTTCGGTATCGGTTATCAAAAGTGAGGACTTGCTTTCTACTTCACCCAATACACTTGAGCAAGCCCTGCAGGGCCAAGCTTCGGGTGTTGTGGTCAACGTAGAAGGTGGTCCGGGTGGAAATGCCGCGATACGTATTCGTGGTTTTGGAACCATCAATGGCAATGACCCTTTGTTTATCATTGACGGCACACCAACCGGATTAGGTCTAAACGCCATCAACCCGAATGACATCGAATCTATCCAGATATTAAAAGATGCTTCAGCTGCTACTATTTACGGTAACAGGGCAGCGAATGGTGTTGTGTTGATTACTACCAAAGGCGGTAAAAAGAACCAAAAAGTTACTTTCAACGGTAACGCACACGTCAGTGTGGATTATGTGCCCAGCACCCGTTTTCCTGACTTGGCAAACCCAACGCAATTGGCAAACGCTGTTTGGCAAGCCTCCATCAACGATACGGGTACAACACCAAGCCACCCACAATTCGGCAACGGTCCGACACCTGTACTTCCGGTCTATTTGAATCCGGTAGGAGCGTCTTCCGGCGTTGACGAAAGCCAATACGATTTCTTGACCAACCGGATTACCAGAGCCAATCAGGCAGGTACTAATTTCTTTGATGAATTTTTCAACACCCAAACCAGCAGAAGTTATAACATCGATGTCAGTGGCGGTAGTGAGAACGCGAACTTCTTTATGTCGTTAAGCGCATTGGAGCAAAACGGGGTGGCAAAATTTACGGATTATGAGCGTTACACCATCCGAACCAATTCAAATTTCAACATCACGGATAAAATCAGAATGGGTGAAAACCTAACGGTTTCCTATTCAGACAGAATTGGGGCTGTAAGTACTCAAAACCCAGAAGGAGCTATCGCTGCAATTTTAAGAATAAATCCAATCATTCCTGTCTATGATGTCGGCGGAAATTTTGCCGGATCAGGCGTTGGTGGTAATATCGGGAATAGCCGTAACCCAATCGCGCAGGCCTTCCGTAACAAAGATAACCACAACCTCACCTTTAGGGCGTTTGGAAATGCTTTCGTGGAAATTGAACCCATCAAAAATTTAAAATTAAGAACCAACATTGGTATTGACTTAAATTCATTCAATTCTTCAAATTTCACTCCATTTGGGCCTGAAGGAGAAACTGCTGTGGTTAATAGTTTGACCGAATTTAATTTATTTGAACGCGTATTTACTTGGTACAACACGGCAACTTACAAATATGTGTTGAACGAAAAACACGTGTTTGAAGGTTTGTTCGGTACAGAGTTTAACAAAAGGAACGTTCGGTTCTTTAGCGCAACAAGAAACGGTTTCTTGTTTAACGACCCGCTCAATACCCGCGTGCTTGATGTGGGTACCACCAACATCAACAACTCGGGCAATGCCATTAAAACAGCCTACTATTCCGTGTTCGGAAAATTAGACTATAAGTATGGTGACAAATATTTAGTTTCCGGTACTTTGCGATTTGACTCTTCTTCAAAATTTTCCTCTAACAACCGTTCCGATACGTTTGCTGCATTCAGTTTAGGCTGGAGAATCTCCAACGAGGAATTTTTAAAAGACAACAAGATCATTACTGACTTAATGCTTAAGGGCGGATGGGGAGAACTTGGAAATGATGGTAACATTTCAGCCAGAGCCATCTCTGATATATTTAGTCCAAATCTCGATTTCAACTCTTTTCCAACCGGACCAAAGGGTCTTCAGCCAGGCAATGGACTTACATCCCGTGGAAATCCAGACTTAAAATGGGAAACTACCACCACAACTAATATAGGTTTTTCAGCAACTCTGTTAGAGCACTTCACTTTGGATTTTGAATATTATGACTCCCGAACCAATGATGTATTGTTAGCAGTCCCTGGAGACCCAACCATACTTGGCAACGTGAACACCATCACCAAAAATTTCGGTAAATTATCCAATGAAGGATTTGATATTTCCGCGGGCTACTCCAATCAAACAGCCGGAGGATTCAAATACAATATCGGAGCCAATTTGTCTCATTACGACAACACGGTTGACTTCTTAGATCCAAACAATCCGGATAGCTTTATAGACGGTGGTCAATTTAGGACACATAAACCCAATCGTACACAAGCCGGACATCCGTTGGCATCTTTCTTCGGTAAGAAATTTACCGGGATTGGTGCTGATGGCAGAATGCAATTTGCGGATACAAACGGAGATGGCGTTTCAGACAACAGAGATCAAACCTTTATTGGCAACCCGCACGCCAATTTTACTTTTGGTTTGAATTTTAGCGCAAACTATAAAAACTTCGATTTTTCCATGCTGTGGTCGGGGTCTGTGGGTAATGATATTTATAATTTCAATAAATTTTTTACGGACTTCAATACCTTCCCCGGTGGGAAAAGTGTGAAATTTGCTACTCAATCCAGCAGTTTGCCTAACTTGACTAATGATGCCAGTACAATTTTAAATGAATCTTTCCAATCCGACTTTTTTATTGAAGACGGCTCGTATGCAAGGATGAAAAACATCCAAGTGGGTTATACTTTGCCTAAAAACATAACCGATAAATTGGGTATTAACCTCCAAGCAGTTCGTTTTTACGGTCAAGGCATCAACTTGATTACCATAGCCGGCTATACAGGTTTAGATCCTGAGATCAGTTTAACAGACTTTAGTGGTGCTTTGGGCTCTAACTTAACCTTGGGAGTTGATGCAGGTGCTTACCCGATTAACCGATCATTGGTATTTGGTGTTGATATTTCATTCTAAAAACTATAACTATGAAAAAATTAAGTAAATATTTTTTAATCTCCACAATTTTAATTCTTTCGGGCTGTTCGCAGGAAGTGGATATTCCGATTGAAGGAGCAATAGCAGGGAGTGCAGTACCAAACAATGCTGCTTTTATTGAAACCTTGGTGGTAAACTCGTATGCTATTTTGGATGGAAACTTGAACAATGGCAACCCATGGTTTCAAGCCGCATCCAACTGGATATATGGTGAAGTAGCTGCCGATGCCGCTTATAAAGGCAGTGACCCGGGTGATCAACAAGAGATTGCAGCTCTTCAACGTTGGCAAGCATTTGCAAGAGGCGAAAGTTTTGATAGAAAATGGCGTGCCGTTTTTGAAGGTATTTCCCGATGTAATTTGGCAATAAAAGCGGTAAACAATGGCCTTTCTTCAGGTTCAATTACTGATGAGCAAGGTGCTTCTTTTCTTGGTGAACTCCGTTTCCTTAGAGCACACTACCATTTTGAGGGTAAAAAAATCTGGGGTAACATTCCTTTTGTTGATGAAAATGCGACAGAAAGCCTTAACAATATGGGCGTTGATGTATGGTCTCCAATCGAAGCAGATTTCCAATTTGCGATTGCCAATCTTGGTGAAACTAAAGTTCGTTTCGGTGGCGCTGACAAATGGGCTGCCAAAGCTTATTTAGCCAAGGCTTTCATGTTTCAATCTAAATTTTCACAAGCCAAACCGCTTTTGGATGACATCATCAACAATGGTCCTTTTGCACTTACTACTAAATTCAATGATAACTTCAACGTTGCGTCCAATCAAAATTCGGAAACGGTCTTTGCGGTTCAATACAGCGTCAACGATGCCAGTAATGGCAGTAGCAACGGCAACTGGGGCGATGCACTCAACTTCCCGCACAACAGCCCTGTGGGTGGTGGATGTTGCGGTTTCTTTTTGCCTTCACAAAACTTGGTGAATGCCTTTAAAACAGATGCCAATGGGCTTCCTCTTTTAGACACTTTTAATGACAATCCCATCGTGACTTCCGACAAAGGACTAAGCGGTAGTGCTGCCTTTACACCTTACCAAGGCAATTTAGATCCACGTTTGGATTGGACGGTTGGCCGCAGAGGCATTCCTTTCCATGATTGGGGCGATTTTCCCGGCAGCCCATGGATTCGGGATCCTTCAACCGGTGCGTATGTAGCTAAGAAAATTGTTCACTTCCAAGCACAACAAACTGATGCATTTACCGCAGGTAACTCTTGGACATCCAGCGTAAGCGTTATGCAAACGAACTTGATTCGCTATGCTGAAGTGTTGCTGTGGAGAGCGGAAATAGCCGCAGAGGAAAGTGATTTGCCAACCGCTTTGACAATGGTTAACCAAGTACGTGCCCGTGCTGCAAATCCCATCAATTTTGTAACAAAAGCAGATGGAGTGACCCCAGCAGCAAACTACGTTATCAGTACTTATACTTCATTCCCTAATCAAACTTTTGCCAAAAAAGCAGTTTATTTTGAGCAAAGATTGGAGATGGCTTTGGAAGGACATCGTTTCTTCGAGTTAGTCCGCCAAGGCAGAGCTGCGCAAGTTTTAAATGACTATGCTGCCGTTGAAGGTATTCGTCAACCGGATGTATTGGCAGGAGCCACTTTCCAGCCTTTTGCTGAAATATTCCCCATCCCTCAAAATGCCATCGATTTGAGCCAGGGAGTGCTTCAACAAAACCCGGGTTACTAATGCTCGTTTGATTTGAAAGAGCAGCCCTAAAAAGCTGCTCTTTTTTTATTTTTGATAATCATTTTTTTGCCTCCCAAATTTGCACCTGAATAGATTTTTAATTTAAAAATCTACTTATACGCTATATCGAAATTTATTTTCGTAAACTTTTATAACCAATCTACCATGAAACACCTATTCACCGCCTTCCTTTTATTGGGAAGTATAACCTATTCCCAAAATCTTCCCACACGTTGGGACGAACTAACTGCAAGTGACTGGAAACAGGCGCTGGAAAAATCAAACAGGACTATCATATTACCCATTGGTGTCCTTGAAAAACATGGCCCACATGCACCTCTCGGCTCAGATTTGATCCACGCGCGCGAATGGTCGGCAAGAGCAACCAAGGAAGAATATGCGGTCGTTTTCCCGGATTATTTTTACGGACAAATTTATGAAGCCAAGCAACAACCCGGCACTTTTGCTTTGCCTCCACAAATCGTTTGGGATATGCTTCAGGCCACCTGCGATGAAATGGGAAGAAATGGTTTTACTAAAATAATTATCGTGAACGGGCATGGGGGAAACCCAAACTTGCTTCGTTATTTTGCCCAATCGCAATTAGAAAAAAAACGCGATTATGTGGTTTATTTTTTCGACCCCGAAAATGATGATGCCTTCGCAGAAAAAGCGGCTGAGTTGAGAAAATCCCCAGCTTCAGGCGATAGCCATGCCGGTGAAAACGAAACATCAAGCTTGCTTTACCTCAGGCCTGATTTGGTCAAATTAGACAGAGCCACAAGCGAATCCGGACAAAACCAGCATAGGCTCAATCTCCCAAATCTATACACCGGGATTTGGTGGTACGCAAGTTACCCGAACCATTATGCCGGGGAAGCTGAAAAAGCAACTGCCGAATACGGTAAATTTATTACAGAACACAAAATCGCACAACTTGTCGATGCTATCAAGACCGTGAAGGCCGACCAAAAATCCCTTGAACTGCAAAACGAGTTTTTTGACAGAGCAGATAAAGTCAAAAACTAAAATTTGAGTTAATTCATTAGAACTAATAATTTAACTACCACTTCATCCAAATGGAAAACAGAAAAACCACCATAAAAGAATTGGCAAAACGTGCCAACGTTTCTATTTCCACTGTTTCTAAAGCCTTAAAAGATAGTTCTGAAATCAGCGAAACTACCAAAAAGAAAATTCAAAGGCTTGCAAAAATTCATCATTATACACCAAACAATTTGGCGGTGAGTTTTAAAAGCGGTAAAAGCCAACTGATAGGTGTCGTTCTTCCCAATCTTTCTAAAATGCTTTATTCTAATATACTTTTTGGGATTGAACAAAATGCAAAGCAAAGTGCATATAAGATAATCGTCTCGTTTTCGGCTGATTCCATCAAAATGGAAAAGGAAATAACACAACAGTTTTTTAAAAGCAGTATCGATGGTTTGATTGTCATTCCTTGTGAAGAAACCATTAATAATAATGATTTTCAACATCTTAACCATGTCGCTGAAAACGGCCTCCCTACCCTGCTTTTAAGTCAAGAAAAAAATGAACCGGCTAAAACTTTGACAAAATCAAAACAGTTGAATCCTATTGCGCTCTGTACAAGATTAAATAATACGAAAGAACTGCTTCCACCGCAAAAACCCCATTCGATTTCCGATGTGAGTATGTGGTTAAAACAATTTCAAGGATTTTTTAACTTCAAGCCATTTTCCCCTTTATCAAAAGCCACAAACTTAGCTGAAAAACCTGTCAAGAGTTCAACGATTGAAAAATTTCATCACAAAAAACATCTCTCTTTTCAGAAGAAAAATAAAATGGGTTTATCAAAATTTATTAAGACCGCTTTTATTCATATCGATGCGGAACAAAATGAAATTAAAATTGGTAAATTAGCTTCACAATCAATATTAAATGCACTTTCACCCAATATAAAACCTTTTTTTAATCAAATAAATTAAACGGTATGACACCAAGAAGAACATTCCTAAAACAATCCAGTTTGTTGGCAGCCGGAATTGCCTTAGCACCCAGCATGGCTTTTGAAAATTTTAAAAGCTCAAAAAAAGTTGGTCTTCAACTTTATAGCCTTCGTGAACACCTCAGCCTCGGATTACCCACAATTGTTGAAAAGACCACCAAGTTAGGTTATCTAGAATTAGAACCTTTCGGCTATAGAGACGGAAAATATTTTGGCATAACCCCCGCCGAATTCAAAAAAATTCTCGATGCCAACGGGATGGCTTCACCAAGTGGCCACTATGAGTTCAATACGTATTTATCCAAATCGGGGACTACAGATGATGTCAAACCGCTCCTTGATGCAGCCAAAATTATGGGGCACACCCATATCGTCGTTCCCCACATGAACGAATCGCTTCGGTCATCGATAGACGATTACAAACGAATAACCGAAAAACTCAATGAAGCTGCCCTTTTGTGCAAATCAGCAGGGCTTAAATTGACCTATCACAACCACGATTTTGAATTTAAAGACTACAATGGCCAAAACGGGTTTGACACGATGCTTTCGGGTACCGATAAATCCATGGTAGATTTTGAAATGGATTTGTATTGGGTGGTCCGAGCCGGACATAACCCTGTCACTCTTTTCAATAAATATCCGGGAAGATTTACCTACTGGCATGTCAAAGACATGTCTAAAACAGACAATACTAAAAACACTGAAATAGGTTCAGGCTCTATCGATTACAAAACAATTTTTGCCAATGGAAAAAAAGCAGGAATCAAACACTACATCCTCGAACAAGAAAACTTTGAAATGGATCCGTTTGAAAGTTTAGCCAAAAGTATCGGTTACATTCAAAATAATTTGTTCTAATAATCAATTCATATGGCCTACAAAAAATCATCACCCATGTTATTTTTCCTTTTGAGCTTAGCTACTTTTTGTAGTCATGCTCAAACGGGTTTGAATACAAGAGTTCCACAAGGGGGTGAAATTCTCTTTAACGGGTCGCGTCAAATGCTCGACGAAAAATGGACTTATTGGGACGGCCCCCGGCTGGCAGCCCAATTACCTATCAAATGGGAAATTCAAGCAGACCCGGCTGCACCGGGCAATGTGGTAAACTCTTTTGATGCCGCGTCCGTAAATGGGCTTTATGGAGCCGCCGACATTGTCACCAAAAAGAAATACCGGGATTTTCGGCTTCACGTTGAGTTTTACATTGCCAACAAAGGCGGAAACAGTGGCGTATATCTTCAAAATAGATACGAAATACAGGTGTTAGACGGCGATGCCACCACCCATGGAATGGCGGCTATCATCAATGAAAAATCTGCTCCTTATTGTTTGTACAACGGTTTACAAACTTGGAATGCATACGATATCATCTTTCGTGCAGCCAGATTTGACAAACCTGGAAAACTCATTGAAAAAGCCCTGATGACGATGTATTTTAATGGTGTAAAAATTTACAGCAACGAACACATCAACAAAGTTTGGGGTGGCTCCAATTCAGGAATAGACGGTGGAAATGACAATGGAAATGGCATTACCGGCCAACCTGGAGGCATCAAGTTGCAATCGGAAGGTCACCATGTTTTGTATCGAAATATCTGGATTAAGGAATTGGAACTAAACAACAGCAATACAGATATTTAAAAAAATAGCTGCGTTTTTTTAAAAAATTGTTTGGTATCAATAAAAACTCGATTATATTTGCATCCGCTTTAAGCAAACACCTGCCTGTCGGCAGACTAGGTTCGATTGTATCAAAGCATTCTGATTCGTTGAAACAATGGTATAATTTGAATTTATTGTTTTGATAAATTAAATAAATTTAGGGCAATTAGCTCAGCTGGTTCAGAGCACCTCGTTTACACCGAGGGGGTCGGGGGTTCGAACCCCTCATTGCCCACAAAAAAAACTTCACTCTATACGGTGAAGTTTTTTTTTGCCCCAAGAAAAGTCTTATGATATTTTTTTAGCAGATCTAATCACAATTTTTGTCGTATTAATTTCTAACAACCATTAGCTTAAAATCTAATATAAAAAAATTTCATTTCTTCTAAGCTATAAAAATGAAGTAATAAAAATAGATGTCCAAACAATTCGTCCTCATTTTTATACCCGTGAATATTCCGTAAGTTTAACCGCTAATTTGCGTACATGTATCGAGCTGTCATCACGAATTATACAAGTTCTTTCAAAGGTTTGTCCAAAGATGTTTGGTATTTGGCACTGGTTACTTTAGTCAACCGCGCCGGAACCATGGTTTTGCCGTTCTTGACCAAATATCTTAAAGAGGATTTGACTTTTACTTACAGCCAGATTGGTTGGGTGATGGTCGCATTTGGTTTCGGATCGCTCATCGGTTCCTATCTCGGTGGAAAACTAACCGATTTTTTTGGTTTTTATAAGGTGATGGTGGGTAGTTTGCTAGTCTCCGGTTTTATGTTTTTCGGTTTGCAGCAAATCACTACTTTCTGGGGGTTTTGCTTAGGCATTTTATTGCTGATGAGCGTGGCAGATATGTTTCGCCCGGCCATGTTCGTTTCGCTGAAAGCATACAGCAAACCCGAAAACCAAACACGTTCGCTCACTCTGATCCGATTGGCCATCAACCTCGGTTTCTCATTGGGGCCGGCTTTGGGCGGTATCATCATTGTATCGTTCGGATATGCCGGTTTGTTTTGGATTGATGGTGGCACCTGCATACTTTCTATCTTGCTTTTTGTCCTCTTGGTCAAAGAAAAAACCAATACGGAAACACGGATAGAAAAACACACAGTAAACCAACCCTCCCTGCTGAAAACTGACAAACCATATCTTATTTTCTTGTCTATCAGTTTCTTAATGGGTTTGGTTTTCTTTCAGCTTTTTACGACTATGCCGCTCTATCACCATGATGTTCACGGATTTTCTGAATGGCAAACCGGCCTTTTGCTTTCGTTAAATGGGTTGTTGATTTTTCTATTGGAGATGCCTTTGGTACATCAGCTTGAGATACGAAAAGTTTCACAAATAAAGGTTGTTGTTTGGAGTTTCTATTTTATCGTATTGAGCTACGCCGTCCTGTTGTTTACCGATTTAGACTTTATTCTGATTATCTCTATTTCAGCAATCAGTTTTGGAGAAATGCTGGGTTTTCCCTACACCAATTCGTTTGCCATGAAACGCGCAAAACCGGGTATGGAAGGCAGCTACATGGCACTCTATACCATGTCTTTTTCTGTTGCACACATACTGAGTGCAAAAATCGGGTTGGGTGTTATTGAAAAATACGGGTATGCCACCAATTGGGTTTTAATGATCCTGTTGTGTATCTTAGCCATTGGATTGACCGCTTTGTTGAGTAAAAAATTAGCTTTGGAAAAATCAATTCAGGCAATGAGCAATAGATAACAGACAAGAAACATGAAACAAGTAAAAGAAAATAAAATGAAAAAAATCATTTTCCTTCTGACAATTCTAACGGCTTGGACAGGCTGCAAAAAAGTCGAAGAGAAAGAACCCGTGAAGCAAGAAAAAACGCTTGAAAACCGAGTATTTCCGAAACTGATGGAGAACCGTTACAATGTGGCATTCCTTATCATGGATGGCACTTTCAACACCGAGTTTACGGCTCCTTTCGATATTTTTCAACATACCCAATATCGCGAAGAAATCAAGGCGATGAATGTATTTACAGTTGCCAACACGCTCAAGCCTGTTACTACTTTTGAAGGCGTGCGGATTTTGCCCGATTATGACTACACCAAAGATACCTTACCTCCCATCGACATCTTGGTAGTGCCGAGTGCCGAGCACCATTTGGATTCGGATTTGGAAGACACTACACTTATCAATTTTGTCCGAAAAGTTTCTGAAAAGGCATTGTTTGTTTCTTCGCATTGTGACGGTGCATTCGTGTTGGCAAAATCGGGGGTTTTGGATGGGTTTGCTTCCACTACTTTTCCTTCTGACATTGATAAATACAAAACGATGTTTCCAAATTTGGATGTTCGCAAAGATGTGCTATTTGTGCACGATGGAAAATTTATCACTTCGGCAGGTGGCGCACGTTCTTTTGACGCGGCTTTGTACCTATGCGAATATCTTTACGGAGCGGAAATTGCCCGAAGTTTGTCGGGCGGCTTAGTCATCGATTGGGATTTATCAAAAGTGTCGCATACGGTCATTAAGCGGTGAACGCTTGGAGAAGTTTAACACATTCTACCGCTTCTTTCACATCGTGAACCCGCAAGATTTTAGCACCTTTGTAAAGCGCAAGTGCATGCAAAGCTGTGGTTCCATTCAGGCTTTCTTCAGCTGTAGTTTCGAGCCACTTATAAACCATCGATTTGCGTGAGAGTCCGGCCAAAACGGGAAGATTGTTTACATTCAGAAGTTCCAATTCGTCGAGCAAAGCATAATTTTGATGCAAATTTTTAGAAAACCCGAAACCCGGATCGAGGATGATGCCCGTGTGCCCCAAACATCTCAGCTGACTCACTTTTTCTGCAAAAAACAGATTGATTTCTTTTATTAAATCCTCATATACATATGTCCGGTGCATACTTTCCAAATTTCCTTTGAGGTGCATCAAAACGTAAGGAGCTTTCAATTTTGAAACCGTTTCAAACATTTGGTTGTCAAATTGACCGCCGGATATATCATTGATAATGACTGCACCTTCAGATATACTCTCTTGCGCAATTTCGTGTCGGAATGTATCGATAGAGAGTAAAACCTCAGGGAAGTTCTTTAAGATGAGATTTATTACCGGCAACAATCTTTTTCGTTCTTCTTCTAACGGCACAAACGCTGCTCCCGGACGAGAAGAATACGCACCCAAATCGATGAAATCAGCACCTTCACAAAGCATTTTTTCAATCTGTTGAAGTATGGATTGCTCGTCTTTATAGAGACCGCCATCAAAAAACGAATCTGGTGTGAGATTGAGTATTCCCATTACTTTGGGAACACTTAAATCGATGAGCCTGCCTTTGCAATTGATTGTCAAAATCCGGTTGTTATTCGTTATCAATATTTTTTTCTGCCCGCTGCAAGATGTTTTCGGGAAGGGATTTTGAGGCTTTGGCTCCCATTTTTTTTAGTTTTTCAACTCTACCGATTAAATTTCCGTTACCATCAACCAACTTGTTCATCGCGTTGCCGTATTCCGTTTTGGCTTCCTCCATTTTTTTACCAACTTTAAGAAGGTCGCTGATAAACCCTTCAAACTTATCATACAAATTACCGGCCTGTTTTGCAATCTCCTGGGCGTTTTCCTGTTGCTTCTGATTAGTCCACATACTGTCAATCGTTTTCAGCGAAACCAACAAAGTGGTGGGGGTGACAATGACAATTCTCTTCTCGAATGCCTTGCTGTAAAGTGTTGAATCTTTGTTTAGCGCAACGGCGAAGGCCGATTCAATCGGGATGAAAAGCAACACAAAATCAGGGCTTTCCATCTGATACAAATCTTGGTAATTTTTGCTGCTCAGTTGATCCACATGTCGGTTGATGGAAAGGATATGTTCTTTCAAATGCTGCGTTTTTGCGTTTTCATCTTCTTCGTTCGTGTATCTTTCGTAGGCGGTCAAAGCCACTTTCGAATCGACAATCATTTTCTTCCCATCGGGCAAGTTGATGACCACATCGGGCAAAACACGGTTGCCATCCTCTGTGATAAAACTCTGCTGTACAAAATATTCCCTGTCCTTTTGCAGTCCGGATTTTTCCAACACCCGCTCTAAAATTAACTCGCCCCAATTGCCTTGTATTTTGCTGTCGCCTTTGAGCGCTTTGGTCAAGTTGAGCGTTTCTTTGGTAATTTGTTCGTTGAGTTCTTTCAGCCCGAAAATTTGCTGGCGCAAGGCGGCGTGATAGTCAATACTTTCCTTGTGCGTATCCTCTACCCTTTTTTCAAAATTTTTGATTTTTTCTTGCAGAGGATTGAGGATGTTGACCAGATTTTCTTTGTTTTGAAGGGTGAACTTCGCTGACTTTTCATCTAAAATCCGGTTGGCTAAATTTTCAAATTCTTTAGTGAATTTTTCCTGAAGCTTGTTAACTTCCTCTTTTTGATCCGTAAGTTTTTGATTCAAAAAATCAAGTTCACTATTTTTCTGAGTCAACTCAACCAACAATTTTTCTTTTTCATTTCGAAGCGAATCGATGTCGCTTAGGTTTTCTCTATATTGATTTTCTAACCGCAGCCTGTCTGCCTCTGCATTTTTGATCCGTTCTTCGTCAGTGGCCGAAAGGCTGCTTGACTGAATCGATGCATATTTTTTTCCGACAAAAAACCCAATGAGCAAAAAGAGTAAAGCCGTGATGATGAGTGCGATTTCATTCATGTGAAAACAAGTTTATGAGATTATAAAATTACATATATTTAGGCGACAATTTTATGCTAATCCGGTTTTGATTTTTTAAATGAGTTGTGCAGAAGCCATAAAAAAAATTGATAAACAAAATAATATAAAATGAAAGTAATTGCAATCCAACCGATAAACGCGAAAAATGTAAACCATCCCATTTCGATAAAAAAAGCCTTCCAACCAGCGGAAAACAACCGATAAATGGTTTCAGTAGAAACAGAAATTAATGATTTTCCTGAAACCAAACGCCCGAAATTCATCAACGGCACAAAAAATAAAATCTGAAGCGGCATCAACAAATAACTGAACAAAACCATCAGTCCCAAATTCCATTTAAACTTAATTGACGTGAACCCAATCAACAAAGTAGATGTCCCCGGGATGGGAACGATGGAAATAAAAAAAGTTGCAGTCAAACTTTTGGCCAATATCTCTTTTGACATTCCTTGCTTGAACAATTCGAGGATTTTATTTAAAAACTTTTTAAACATAATTTTCTTAAGGTTTTCAAAGATAGCGAAGACGTAAGGCAAATCTTTTATATATTTAGCCTAAATTTAAGTGATGAAAGAAGATTTATCCCAAAAATTCATGGCTACTGAGAACACACAACTCTGTTCGACGGAAACTATCTTCAGCCTGCCATATTCCGAAAAAAAAATCGAAAAAGAACTCGAAAAACTGCGAAAAGAACTTGCTAAACTACAAGACACCATCTATGCACACGACAAGTACAGCGTGTTGGTATGCCTGCAAGGCATGGACACATCTGGCAAAGACAGCCTAATCCGGGAAGTTTTTAAAGATATGAATGCACGTGGTGTTGTCGTGCATAGTTTCAAAACACCTACTTCATTCGAGTTGGGCCATGACTATCTTTGGCGACATTACATCGCGTTGCCTGAACGGGGAAAATTTGGGGTTTTCAACCGGACGCATTACGAAAATGTATTGGTGACACGTGTTCATCCAAATTATATTTTGAACGAAAATCTACCCGGAATCAATTCAGAAGCAGACATTACCGATGCATTTTGGGAAAAGCGATTTGATCAAATCAATCAATTTGAAAAGCACATAACCGAAAACGGAATAATTATTTTTAAATTTTTTCTACATATTTCCAAAGAAACCCAACGCGAACGCTTGTTGAGAAGATTGGAAGAAAAAAAACACCAATGGAAATTTTCACCAGCCGATTTGAAAGAGCGAAACCAATGGGATTTATACCAAACTTACTATCAGGAAATCTTAAATAAATCCGCTATGCCACATGCTCCTTGGTATATAATCCCCTCCGATGATAAACTGACCGCGCGGTATGCCGTTGCTAAAATATTATTTGAAGTCCTGGTAACTTATCGCGACATCAAAGAGCCTGAATTGGAAACCGCAACCCTTCAAAACATCGAACTTTATAAAAAAATATTGCGGGAAGAGAAATGATAAAACAAGAAGCCAAAAAATTGAAAAAAAACTAAAAAATGAAAAACCAATTACTTTTTACGACAGTGATTTGTCTGTTATTTAATTTTTCGCAGGCGCAACAGTCCGATTTCGAATCTGATTCAATTTTTTTGGATAAACTATTTAAAACCTCGCTTACCAACGGGAAAAGTTATGAATGGCTCAGCTACATGACCAACAAAATCGGGAGCAGGCTTTCGGGTTCCTTGGGAGCCGAACGAGCCGTCGAATGGGGAAAAAACACCCTGCAAGGTCTCAAACTTGACAAAGTTTGGTTGCAGGATGTGATGGTTCCCAAATGGGTCAGAGGCACCAGCGAGTTTGCTTACATCGATTCGGGTGGTGGCACTACCAATGTAGTTCCTATCGCCGCTTTGGGAGGTTCTGTCTCCACACCGCCCGACGGTATCAAAGCCCGCGTGGTAGAAGTTCAAAATTTTGAAGAACTCGAAAAGATAGGAAAAGATAGCATACAAGGCAAGATCGTTTTTTACAACCGCCCGATGAAACCAGATGTGATTGAAACTTTTAGTGCTTATAGTGGCGCGGTAAATCAACGTACACAAGGTGCGGCTGAAGCAGCCAAATACGGAGCTGTCGGAGTGATTGTCCGCTCGATGACCCATTCTCTTTCAGATGTTCCGCACACCGGTACGATGAGTTATGGTGCTCTTGCACTCAACAAAAGAATCCCGGCGGCAGCCATCAGTACCAACGGTGCCGAATTGTTGAGCGCCATGTGCAAACTCAATCCGAAAATCCTTTTTTATTTCAAACAAAATTCAAAAAATTTAGGTGATGTGTTGTCTTACAACGTAATCGGCGAAATCAAGGGAAGCCAGTTTCCGAATGAAATCATCGTGGTGGGCGGACATTTAGATTCTTGGGATTTGGGTGATGGTGCACACGATGACGGAGCCGGTATTGTTCAGTCTATCGAGGTGCTCAGGCTGTTTAAGATGCTCGGCTACAAACCCAAACGAACCATTCGAGCTGTGCTATTTATGAATGAAGAAAACGGGCTTCGGGGCGGAAAAAAATATGCTGAAGTGGCCAAGCAAAAAGATGAAAACCATATATTCGGATTGGAAAGCGATGCCGGCGGGTTCACACCACGTGGGTTTTCTTTTGCAGCTACCGATAGTCAATTTAAACGAATTTCGGCATGGAAACCACTCTTTACGCCTTATCTGGCAGACAGTTTCACCAAAGGTGGGGGTGGCGCAGATATCGGGCCACTCAAAACGGACAAGAATGTTTTAGCCGGGCTTCGACCCGACTCGCAACGCTATTTTGACATTCACCACACCGCTTCCGATGTAATCGGGGCGGTCAACAAACGCGAACTCGAACTGGGTGCCGCAGCAATGGCTTCTCTGATTTATTTGATTGATCAGTATGGAATAAACTAGATTGACCGTAATATCACAAACTCCTTTGCTTCAAAAGATAAGGCTTGGTTTGTGGTCCTAAATTGAACAGCAAATCGAGTATGCACAGGTTGGGCAGAAATTCTAACTTGTCAAAAACCTGTTGGTAGGGTTCATTCTTGAATTTAACTTTTTTGGATTGAATGAGATATCGATAATCTTTGTATGACCCATCGGGTGCCATTGTGTATTCATCCGTGTGAAAAGTTTCTATGTTGCCGATTTTAATTAAATCAAACATCAATAAAATGGTTTTCATGTTAAAATCCAACAAGAAAACTTGTTTTTCAATAAAAAGGGGCTGCAAATCATCTTCAAAAAATTCAAAATAAGGCGAGGAACGGTAGGCCGAACAAAGTGATTTCCAATGCAAGTCTTGCCAAGGAAAATTGTTTTCGATGCGAATATCGCGCGTCAACTGGCGGTCGCCTCCCCGGCTGTGTTTCAATGGAATGTTGAGCATCAATTTGCCATTTGCACCCATAATATGGGTTCGGTTTCGAGCCGTTTGCTTTTGAAAATTATCCGCTGATTCAAAATAAATTTCGTCAGATTTTGCCATTGCGGTATAATGCGCAATGTCACCAAAATAGGGCGGTTGAATCAATATTTTATTCAAGATTCTAAACTTTTTTTCTTCGTTTTAAGAAAGCCGAAACGATGTACCAACCTCCGATAATTATCAAGAAATATTTAAAGTAAGAAACCGGCTCTCCTTCGCCTCCAACCGTAGTGAAAAAACGGTTCCAACGGAATTTCCAGTTTTTGATGCCGTCGTTGATGCCGTCTATGCTCATCCACACAAAAACCGGCTTGCCCACCACATGGTCAAAAGGCACAAAACCCCAATATCGACTGTCCTCAGAGTTGTGGCGGTTGTCGCCCATCATCCAGTAGTAATCTTGTCTGAACATATAAACAGGATCGGCAGTAGGACTGTTGTTGATATAAACATGACCGTTTTTGAAAACAATCGTATTTCCTTCATATTCGTAAATTAACCGTCTGTAAATGGAAAAATTGGAACTGTCTATTTTTATTTTGTCGCCGGCTTTCGGGATGTAAACCGGTCCCATTTGATCCCGATTCCAATCGGCTTTTCCGTTGTTGGGAAATATCCCGCTTTCTTTTAAACCCGGTTTTGCAATTTCCCTTGTGACTTTTTCGATATTCGGATGCGCTTCCATTCGTTTGGCCGCATCCTGCGTCAACGAAACGATGGTAATTTGTTTTTCACCTGTCTGAAAAGCTCCGTCTGTAATCTCATAATCTTCAAAGAATCCACGACCAAAAGACTGCCCTTTGGTATCTATAATATAAGAAAACTGCAGTCTGGCTCGATCAGTTTGTGTTTCCTTTTTGCCATTGATATACACAAAACCATCCACTATTGAAAGTGAGTCTCCTGCGATTCCAACCGCTCTTTTTACGTAATTTGATTTTTTATCGATGGGTTTGTCAATGTGAATTTTTGATTGATCCCTGAAAAATCGCACTGTATCAACCGGCCAGTTAAACACAACGATGTCATTCCGCTTGATGTATTGAAAACCCGGAAAACGAAAATAGGGCAATTGCGGGAAGTTGAGATAGGATTTACTTTTCACAAACGGAATCGTGTCATGTACCATCGGAAAAGCCACCGCTGTCATCGGTGCACGAGCGCCATAATGAACTTTGCTGACCAAGAGGAAATCACCGACCAACAAAGTTTTCTCCAAAGAGGAAGTCGGGATGGTGAACGGTTGCATAAAATAAGTGTGAACCAAGGTAGCTGCTACCACGGCAAACAGAATCGAACTGACCCATTCACCCAAAGCAGTCCGCGGATGAAGGCTGCGGTTTTCTACATATTTTAACTGTGTGAAATAGCTGATATAATACAAATAGAGCCCGAAAGTTGCCAATACCAAGAACGTATCTCGAGAATTATTCCTGTCAAAACTCCTGACAGTCTCTACCCAAACAATTAACAGCATGATGATGTTGATGATGGGAATAAACAAAAACAGCACCCACCATGCCGACCGGTTGATGATTTTCATCAAGACAAAGGCGTTGTAAACCGGTATAAATGCTTCCCATGCCTTTCTTCCGGCTGCTACGTAAAGTTTCCAAGTACCCAAGCCATGTATGAGTTGAATTGCCAGAAAAAACAAAAACCATTGGTATGCAGTCATTTTTATGAGATTAAATTTTTATTACAAATTCTGTAAACCTAAAACGTCTTTCATCGTGAAAACACCTTGCTTTCCGGACAACCATTCTGCAGCTGTCACCGCACCCAACGAAAAACCATTTCGGTTGTGTGCTTCGTGTGTCAAGACCAAATCGTCTTCGTCGGAGTGATATCGAATGGTGTGTGTGCCGGGGAATTCTCCGATTCTTTTGGATTCAATCAAAATATTTTCAGAATTGGATTTATCTAAAGCCCAGTGTTGTTTATGGGTATGCTTGATGATACCTTCCGCCAAAGTGATGGCCGTTCCGCTGGGTTTGTCTAGTTTGTGTACGTGGTGAATCTCCTCCATCGAAACTTCATATTGTGAATGATTACCCATCATTTTTGCCAAATATTCATTGATTTGAAAGAAAATATTGACTCCCAGGCTAAAATTGGACGCATAGATGAATGCTCCTTTCTTTTGATGACAAAGCTCTACCGCTTTATCATAATCTTTTAACCAACCGGTGGTTCCGGATACTACGGGAACACCCGCTTCCAATGCAGCTGTAATATTTGAAAAAGCTGCTTCCGGCACACTGAATTCAATGGCTATTTCAACTTCAGAAAGTTGTTCGGGTTTGACCACGGTTTCCGCACGAAGCACAATCTCGTGGCCACGACTCAGGGCAATAAGCTCGATGGCTTTTCCCATTTTCCCGTAACCGAGTAAAGCTATTTTCATGGAAATCTAAAATTTAAAATTCACGGTCAGGCCAAGGTTGCTTTGCCCACCTTTTTCCGGATCAAAAAAATAATGTGGCTTGAGTGATAAGTTTTCCCTGACGTTGAATTGTTTCAAATGTGCGTGAACATTGGCTTCAACAATATTCAAAACGTATAATCCAATGGTCACTACGAGCGATAAATCGCGATTTCGTCTGAACTCGCGCTGCGCGCGTTCTAAGGTTCGCTGGTCAAGAATAATTCCCTGAAACTCGTCATCATTAAATCCGGCCAAACGCCTTTTGAGTGCATCGCGATATCGATTGTAATCGTCGTTGTTGGTGAAATAGAAATACAAACTCGTGCCCAAGGCACCATATACAATTGGAATTTTCCAGTAAGCTTTGTTATAGCCCTGTCCCAAACCCGGTAAAATAGCTGAATAAAATGCGGCTCTGGCCGGTGAATTCGGATCAATATCTTCAAAATTAAGCGATAAGGTGTCTTGCATTTTCTCCTCTTTCTTATCAACACGTTTAGACTTCTTCGCAGCCGATTCGATTTTTTTATCTAAAATAGAATCTTTTTCTTTTGCAGGAAGCTCCTGTGCCCAAACAAAATTAGACACACAAAGCATTATCAAAAAATAAAATAAAATCTTATGAATCACCTTTGATTAATTTTTTTAACCGTTTAAAATCTTCCTCTGAACCAAATGGAATGACAATTTTCCCTTTGCCGTTTTTTGCTACCTGAACTTGTACTTTGGTTTGAAAAAAATCGGAAAAATGGGTAACATTCTTGCTTACAAATTCAGGGATGGTAGCCGTCGCACTTTTTTTCAACGGTTTTTTACTGTGATAATTGCGCACCAATTCTTCGGCTTGCCTTACGGAAAGATTCTGCGACAAAATGCGTTCGTATATTTCCAATTGTGCCTTGCGGTCTTCGATGTTGATGATGGCTCGCCCGTGGCCCATGCTCAAAAATCCATCGCGTATGCCGGTCTGGATGATTGGATCAAGTTTTAACAACCGTAAATAATTGGTAATTGTAGATCGTTTTTTACCGACCCGTCCGCTCATTTGCTCTTGTGTCAGATTGATTTCTTCGATGAGCCGTTGGTAGGAAAGTGCAATCTCGATGGGGTCTAAATCTTGTCGTTGGATGTTTTCAACCAAAGCCATTTCCAGAGATTCCTGATCGTTGGCAATGCGGACATAAGCAGGAATATGAGTCAGCCCGGCAACTTTGGATGCTCTTAAACGTCGCTCGCCCGACACCAATTGATATTGATCAAAATCTGTTTTACGGACTGTAACCGGCTGAATAACACCTAATTCTCGAATTGAAGAGGCCAATTCACGGATATTCTCCTCGTTGAAATTCGTTCGAGGTTGAAAAGGATTGACTTTGATGCGATCTATTTCCAGTTCGATGATATTGCCAACTACTTTATCTGCACCTTTGTCTTGAGCAGTTTTGATGTCGTTTTCGGGATCTTTGAGCAAAGCCGAAAGACCTCTCCCTAAAGCTTGCTTTTTGATTGCTTTAGCCATTTTATATTGCTTTGTGCTTTTGTATAATTTCTTGTGCCAACATCAAATAATTGGTTGCCCCTTTGCTGCCAGCATCGTAGTTGATGATACTTTCTCCATAACTCGGAGCTTCACTCAGCTTGACATTCCGCTGGATGATGGTTTCAAAAACCATTCCCTGAAAATGCTTTTGCACTTCTTCGACCACTTGGTTTGAAAGCCGGAGCCGGGAGTCGTACATGGTCAACAACAAGCCTTCGATGTCGAGATTTTTGTTGTGGATTTTCTGGACACTTTTGATGGTATTGAGCAGTTTTCCCAAACCTTCCAAGGCAAAATATTCGCATTGAATCGGGATGATAACCGAATCTGCGGCAGTCAAGGCATTGAGCGTAATCAAACCCAATGAAGGCGCACAATCAATCAAAATGTAATCATATTTTTCTTTCAAATGAGTAATGGAATTGCGAAGCATGTATTCGCGACCATCTTTATCCACCAATTCAATTTCGGCAGCAACCAAGTCGATGTGTGCGGGAATGATGTCAACATTTGGTGCGGAACTCTGAACAATGGCTTCTTCGGCTCGAATGGCGTGTTCGAGCAACTGATAGGAACCATTAACTACATTTTCTATGTCGATTCCTAAACCGGAAGATGCATTGGCCTGCGGGTCTGCATCAATCAGCAACACCCTTTTATCAAGCACACCCAACGAAGCAGCCAAATTAATCGTGGTAGTCGTCTTTCCGACTCCCCCCTTTTGGTTGGCTACGGCTATAATTTTACCCATTGCAATAGTTGCTGTTTAAGTGTGTAAAAATACGATTATTTGTGTGTTAATTAAAAAATCTTTTAGACTCAATAACTAAAAGTACCTTAAGAAAAGGATTTTCTGTGATATTTTAAACCTACTTCTTCGATCGAATCATTGCTTCAAGTTGGTCCCAAAGCTCTTCGGGGATTTGATCCAGTAAATTGAATTGTCCGGCACCTTTGAGCCACTCACCCCCATCGATGGTGATTACTTCTCCGTTTACATAAGCTGAAAAATCAGAAACGAGGTAAGCGGCTAAGTTGGCTAACTCCTGATGCTCGCCCAATCTACCAATGGGGACTTTTTTAACCATGTCTATCTTGTCTTTCAAATCACCCGGAAGCAACCTGTCCCAAGCACCTTTAGTCGGAAACGGACCGGGTGCGATGGCGTTGAAGCGCATACCGTATTTTGCCCATTCGACCGCCAGGGAACGCGTCATAGCCAACACGCCTGCCTTGGCTGTCGCACTCGGAACTACGTAGGCTGAACCTGTCCAGGCGTAGGTAGTGACTATATTCAAGACGACGGTATTGGCTTGTTTTTTGTCTATCCAATGCTTACCGAAAGCCAAAGTGCAGTTTTTTGTTCCTTTCAAAACGATATCGATGATGGTATCAAACGCGTTGGCAGACAACCGTTCGGTAGGAGAAATAAAGTTTCCTGCGGCATTGTTAAGCAACACATCTACTTTTCCAAATGCATCGATTACTTGTTTGAGCATGCTTTCCACTTGTTCGTAAGAACGTACATCGCAGGCTATCGGTAAACATCTTCCGCCGGTACTTTTTTCTAATTCTGCTGCTGTCCCTTTTAGTTTATCCAAGTCGCGGGAAGTGATGGCTACTTTGGCTCCTAATTCTAAAAAATATTGGGTCATGGCTTTTCCCAATCCGCTGCCGCCACCCGTTACTACTATCACTTTGCCTTCCAAAGCATCGTCCCTGAGCATTTTCTTCGTGTAATCTGTCATAAATATTTTATTGATTCCCATATAAAATCACATCTTTTGCGATGATGCAACAAATTAAAACTTTTTATTGGGATAAACATATTTATTTAAAATAAATTTAAGGTTAATTAAAAAAATTGACAATAAATAAAGATTCCAATTAAACTAAAAAAGCTGCCCGAAACAGACAGCTTTTTAAATATACAGTTTAAGTTTTTTAGGCTTCCATTTTGGCTGCTACTGCCTCAGAAAGTCTTTTGTAAGTACCGTTTTCTAGCTTTTCCCGTATGCTTGAAAATGCACTAAGGGTTTCGGAAATATCTTCTAAAGTGTGTACCGTTGTAGGAATTAACCGCAACAGAATCAGGCCTTTCGGGATAACCGGATACACGACGATTGAGCAGAAAATACCGTAATTCTCACGCAGGTCATTGACCAAGGCCATCGCTTCGGGTATGCTACCGTTTAAGAATACGGGAGTAACGCAAGTGTTGGTGTTTCCAATGTTGAAACCACGCTGTCTGAGCCCGTTTTGGAGTGCATTGACATTTTTCCAAAGTTTGTCTTTGAGTTCAGGCATGGTGCGCAGCATTTCCAAACGTTTTAAACCGCCGATGACAAATTGCATCGGGAGCGATTTGGCGAACATCTGCGAACGCATATTGTATTTTAAGTAATCGATAATATCCTGATCGGCAGCGAAAAAAGCACCAATTCCGGCCATCGACTTAGCAAAAGTAGCGAAATAAACGTCGATACCGTCTTGCACCCCTTGTTCTTCTCCCGTTCCTGCCCCTGTTTTCCCCATGGTTCCAAAACCGTGTGCGTCATCAACCAAAAAGCGGAAATTGTATTTTTTCTTAAGTGCAACAATTTCTTTTAATTTTCCTTGTTCTCCGCGCATCCCGAAAACACCTTCGGAGATTACCAATATTCCTCCGCCGGTTACTTCACAGATTTTTACGGCACGTTCTATGTTTTTTTCCAAACTTTCGACATCGTTGTGCTGGTAAGTAAACCTTTTACCCATGTGAAGGCGGACTCCGTCAATGATACAGGCATGCGCATCTATGTCATACACTATCACGTCGTTTTTATTGACCAATGCATCTATTGCAGACACCATCGCTTGATAACCAAAATTGGCTAAATAGGCTGCTTCTTTTCCGACAAAATCTGCCAGTTCATCTTGGAGTTTTTCATGCATGGTGGTGTGTCCGGACATCATCCGTGCACCCATAGGGTATGCGGCTCCATACTGGGCAGCCGCATCGGCATCGACTTGGCGGATTTCAGGATGATTTGCCAATCCCAAATAGTCGTTGATGCTCCATGTGATTACTTCTTTCCCCCTGAATTTCATTCGGTTAGAAATAACCCCTTCCAATTTTGGAAAAACATAATAGCCTTCAGCTTGAGATGCCCATTTTCCTAATGGGCCTTTGTCTTTGTATATTTTATCAAATAAATCTTTCATTCAGTTGAATATTTTGAGTTTGCAAATTTATTCAAATCAAAACAGTTATCATAATTTTAAAGCAAAAATGAATGAAATCATAAGAAATTGATCCCTATTTTATCTAATTTAATTTCATTCTAAAAATACTTTATTCAAAAAACTTAGTTCCGTAAGTTTTTGACCATGGTGTAAAGTGGGGAATGTTCGGGTTTGATAAACGGAAAAGGTATCTTCCCTTCCGCGATGGACTGAAAACCCAATCGGCTGTAAAACCTGACGGCGGGTGTGCTGGGCATGGCTCTGAGCCAGATTGCTTTTTTACTGTAGCTTTCAGAAATTTTAAACAGCTTTTGCATGACTTCAGACCCTATTCCTCTGCCACAAAAAGCTTTTTTGAGATATAGGCGTTCGAGGTATATGGCTTCTTCCGAAGGATAATCTTTAACCGCCGAATTTATATGCAACTTGACAAAGCCTATTTGCTCATCATCATTACAGACAAAAAAATAAAAAATATTGGTATCTAAAAAATCTATTTCGAGTACTTCTTTGGTAAAATTTTTCTCCAAATAATTTGCTCCCGAGTCTGTCCAGATGTGTCGATAGTTATCGATATAAGCCTCGCGGGAAAGTTTAACCAAATCATCCAACCGGCCTATCGGGCAATTTTCCAATTCTATTTCCCCGGTCAAGGGTGAATTACTTTTCATTATTTTTTCCATTTGATGTTGCAACCTATGCTGGGTTTCTGGTTTTCAGAAATTTTTCGGTTGTAGAGCAACCCGTCCAACACCGCTCTCAGATCGGAGCCGCTTAGCGCGATGTGGTTTCCGGGCCTCGAGTCGTCCAACTGCCCTCGATAAACCAATTTATCCTGACGGTCAAACACGAAAAAATCGGGCGTACAAACGGCATCATAGGCTTTGGCTACTGCCTGCGTTTCATCTAATAAATAGGGAAAATCCATTTTATAGCGGAGAGCAAAATCCCTCATTTTGTCAGGCGAATCAGCCGGATATGCATCTACATCGTTGCTGTTGATACTGGCAAAACCAATGCCTTGCACGTGATAATCATTTTCAATCATCACCAATTCTTCGATAATGTGAATCACAAACGGGCAATGGTTGCACATAAAAACGACTACTGTCCCCTTCTCCCCGCTGATGTCATCGTAAGCAAGTGTCTGGTTAGAATTCAAATCCCTGAGTTTAAAATCAGGAGCCTTTGTTCCTAAAGGAATCATTTTGGAAGCTGTTTGTGCCATCTTAAGCTTGACTAAAATTAAAGCTTTACATAAATTAAATCTCCGGTTATTGAATCAACATAAAAAGCCTCACCGCGACTGTTCTTGTGGATGGTATGGCCTTCTTTGTCCAATCCTATTATTTGAACGTCACCGACAGCATCTGATTCAAATTTGATATAAGTAAGCGATTTATTCTGAGAAGATTTTGCGTTTGTACGTTCACCTTTTATATCGCCGATTTTTATACAACATGAAAATTCAGCAAATTTTTCATTACTGAGATAATTCAAATCACCATTTTGGGCATTGACGGAAAAATATTCTCCCCTGTCATTTTTATAAACCGGACTCCCGTTTAGCATGCCAACAATGCTTGTCCGTTGGGATTCCATTTTTATTTTTAAAAAATTATCTGCGGCTCTACTATTTTTCAGTTGTGCGTTTACTGATTTTTCTGTTTTTAAAACCTGTCCATAAGCAACATTCGAAAAAGACTGAATTGCCAAGACAGTTGCTGTAGTTAATATTGCATGGGTTGCAACCGTTGATTTTTTAAGTGGTTTTTTCATTTTTGATAGTTTTAGATTGTTAGTATAGATATGTTGCTTCAATTTTTGAGTAGAGTCCCTCTGCAATCTTGCGAACCACAATGACAGGGAAATCTTTCTTTCTTTTCCTCTATCGATAATTCTACATCTTCATAAAAACCTAATTTATAATCAAAATTCAATTCCTCTCCTTCGGATATTCCTTCCATTGCATAAATGTACGGAATTCCATCAAAATACAACACTTCACAATTCGGCGAGCAACTGTGGTTTATAAACCGTGCGTCATTGCCTCCCCTTTCTCCGTCAATCGCAGTCTTTTCATCAAGATTCATGGCATACACCATACTTGTAAGACCATTTACCAAATCGGTGGCCAAATCTGTTTTAGAAACCCGAAGGCCTTTATATTCAAATATTCTTGTCCCTTTGGGTATTGCTTTTTTTGCAAACACACCGCTGCCATGCACTTGAGATGCTTTTACAACCGTAAAATCCCTTGGGTTTTCCATTACTTTCGATTGATTGTTTAACTGTAAAAGTATGCATTAATTTTTTTTTATACTCTTCCGGTGAACAAAATTTGGATTTAACCCGAACCTAATTATGTTAATTTTAAGTCTGTAATGTAAATCCTTCTCTTTTTAACGACCAACACTCCACGTTTTCGCCCATTATTGTAATTTTACGAAGTTGTTGATTAGCAACTGCTTAATTTTTCCTGTGTCTATGTAAAAACCCTTCAACCATTCCCGACATGAAAACAAAACATTCTAAGTGGTTAATCTTACTTAACTTCTTATTCGTATCCGCTTTGAATTCGTTCGCGCAGAAAACATCTCTCGAACAAACCCGCCTGAATGACATAGTCGGGCAGGCTTATACCGATTTTTACAAATACCCGCGGGAAAAAATCATCACCCAACTCAACAAAACCATTTTCCTGTCCGGGGAATCTATCTGGTTTCAGGCGTATTTGATTGAACCGAAAACAGGAAAACCCTCCAACATTTCCTCCAATATTTACGCGGGGATTTTTGACGAAAACGGGGAACTTATCAAACACAAATTGCTGTTCGCGGAAGACGGCGTTGCCGGCGGCAGTTTTTCAATAGACAGCACCTTTACGGAACACGAATACACCCTGAAAATGTTTACCCGTTATATGCTCAACTTCGATGAAAACCTCGATTTCAACCAACGGATTTTTGTCATCCGTGACGATTTGTACCCCAACCCGAAACTGTCTAACCCCACCCCGCCGCTCAAAGTCGATTTCTACACTGAGGGCGACAGCGGGTTGGTGGAAAATTTCATTAACGGCTTGGTTTACACCCTGACCGACAGCCGGGGCGAACGCGTCGAGATCAGTTCCGGCGAATTGGTTGATGCCTCCGGGAAGCAGGTTTTGGAATTGGGCGAAAACACAGCCGGTATCGGGAAAACCGCTTTTTTTGTCAAGCCCGGCGAGCGCTATTCCCTGCGGCTGACCGCCTACAACGGTACGGTGGTTGAAACCCAACTCGAAACAAAAAAACAAGGTGTGATGATGGCAATCAACAACACCAACGATGCAAAACTTTCGGTGGGCCTGCTCAATAACTTTCCCGGAAACACAGCCAAAGAATTGCTGTCCTATGATTTAGTCATCGAAAAAGACGGATACATATTCACCAAAAAAGTGCAGTTAACCCCCGGTAAAGAATATGTGCTCAACCTGCAAAAAGACGTGTTCACCACCGGAATTTACAAGGCTTATCTGCTGCAAAACGGAAAGATTATCTTAGAAAGGCCTTTCTTTAACCAGGCCGGGAACTTTTTTGCCAAGCCGGATGTTTCGGTAGTCAATGTCAAAAAGGACTCGCTCGTTTTGCAGCTTTCAACCCCCGAAAAAGAAGCCTTTGTTTTTAGCGCTTCCCTCCTGCCGGAAAATACCGGCTCGCTGCTGTATCGTACTTCTTTATCTGAACAGCTCTTTAAAGAAAATATTAATACAAACGACCGGGTAGCACTTGCCGAATTGGATATGAATTTGATTGCCCAAGAAAATAGTGGCGGCGATTGGAACGGTTTATTGGGAACGGCAAAACCCTTGGATTACAACTTCGAAAAAGGCATCTCGTTCCGGGGGAAAATCAAACTCAAAAACGACAAACCGCTAAAAGACAAGATCATCGTTTTTAACGAATCGATGTCTTTTCAACAAACCCTCGAACCGGATAAAGACGGCCATTTTGAGTCGCGTCATAATTATCTGGAAAACGGCACGGTGCTGAAAGTCGCCCTGATTGACGACAAGAAAAAACTAAAAAAACCTGACCTCGATTTTTTTGAAGTCTTTCCGGACGTTGCGGAAGTTTTGACGGATCATCCCGCCCAAAAAATAGACGAGCAGGCACAAACCATTTTGAACCATTACCAAAACGAAGCCTCCGGCTTTCCTCTGATTAAGGGAGAAAAAAAAGTAACCGCGCTTAAAGAAGTCGAAGTATCAGCCGTCAAAAAAGAAAAGGTGTTGGAACACAAACCCATCATGTTTTCGGAGGTGGATACCAAAGGCTATAAAGTCACCAATGATGAGATCAGGCAATTTCAGTATGTGACCGATTTCATTCGGACAAAAGGTTATAACGTATCCTTAACAAACGCATTGACACCGGTAAATATAGGTGGCTCCAATATTTCTCTTTCTTCCAGCGGAGATGGATCAGACTCCGGTGGCGGCAATTCTCAAAATGCGCAATTAAACTCCGGAAACACACGGTCTTTTAGCAATGGCGGCCCTACTATCACCAGCAAGCGCCCTGGGCCTTTCGGACCTGAACCACCTACCATTTATCTTGACGAAATGAGACTATCCGATTTCTCTGCAATAGCTCGGATGAACATGAACATAGTAGATGAAATCTACATAGATTACAGTGCATTGTCTTCGGGTATCAGAGCAGGAAACGGTGGAGCAGGTGGCATCATCTATATCATCACCAAAAAAGGTTCAATCGGCGGTTATTCGGACGGTTACACCCCTGAAAACCAAATAGAAGTCACGGTCAACAACGGTTTCAATCCGCCCGAAAACTACCAATCGCCCAACTACACGGATTTGGACAGTCCCATTTTTCAGAAGTACGGGACACTTGATTGGAAGGCTTTTTTAACTACGGACACTACCGGAAAATCGGTTTTCACGCTTGACAGCAAAGGGATTAAGAAAGTAAAACTTCTCATTGAAGGCTTGAGCAACGAAGGTAATGTCATTTCGTGGGTAGAGGAAATTGAAATTACAAATCAAAAGTAACATTGTTCAATCAACCAACATTCACTTTACTGTTTTGTGAATACAAAACATCCTAATAACCTGAGTTCGATCATTTTTATAATGAATGTAAAAACTGTCAATTCGAGTACTTTAATCACAAGTCCTGATACCGATAGGTATCGGGACGGGAGTGAGAAAAGTGTATCGAGAATAAGTTTTTGCATCCAAAATGCTGGTTTTCGATACAATTCCAATTCGTGCCTCATCGGAATCACTCAAACTGACGCATTTTGGATTAATCGAACTTAGGTTAATAAATTGTTTGTCAATATAATTACTTAATTTCCGGTTACTTAATTTTATTGGTGTCCGATACATTTTACAATATCAATCTTCGGTTATATTTTTTTCTAAACTCGTCAAAACCATGACATAAGTCATAAAACAATGTTTGGCATTGGGCTAATTTTATACTGTTTTTATACAAAAGGTAAAAAAAGTAAAACGCTAAATTTTAATTTTATGAAGGAAATAAAAAGAGTTTATCGCTTCGGTAAGAAAACAGCCGACGGTAATAGTTCAATGAAGAATCTGTTGGGCGGCAAAGGTGCCAACTTAGCCGAAATGAGTTTAATAGGCATTCCGGTTCCTCCGGGCTTTACCATCACCACCGAAGTTTGTACGGAATACAACAGCGTTGGAAAAGAAGGTGTCATCGAACTCCTCAAAGAAGAAGTCTATGAGTCTTTGGCTTGGGCAGAAAATAGCATGAATGCCACATTTGGTGATGTGGACAATCCGCTGTTGCTATCTGTCCGCTCAGGTGCCCGGGTTTCGATGCCGGGAATGATGGACACGGTTTTGAATTTGGGGCTGAATGAAGAAGTAGTTGCAGGCATTGCTAAAAAAACTGGCAACGAACGCTTCGCTTGGGATTCTTACCGTCGATTTTTACAAATGTACGGTGGTGTCGTTATGGGCATGAAACCTGAATCAAAAGACGATATTGACCCTTTTGAAGAAATCATCGAAAACCTCAAAGAAAAAAGAAAATTTAAATTGGACACTGAATTTTCGATTGCGGATTTGAAAGATTTGGTTTTTGATTTTAAACGCATTATCAAAAGGCGAACTGGGCTCGATTTTCCGACCGACCCAAAAGAACAACTTTGGAATGCCATCATGGCTGTATTTGACAGTTGGAACGGCGACCGGGCAGTTTATTACCGCAAAATGCACAACTATCCCGAAAATTGGGGGACTGCGGTCAACGTGCAGGCGATGGTGTTTGGCAATATGGGTCAAAATTCAGGAACGGGAGTTGCCTTTACCCGAGATGCCGGTACCGGAGAAAACGTATTCAACGGCGAATATTTGATTGACGCGCAAGGTGAAGACGTGGTGGCAGGTGTACGCACACCGCAACAAATCACCAAAACCGGTTCACAAAGATGGGCGGAATTAGCCAAAATAAACGAACAAGAAAGACTTGAAAAATATCCTTCCTTAGAGGAATTGTTACCCAATATATATCACGAATTATATCAATACCAGGAAATCTTGGAGAACCACTATTCCGACATGCAAGACATGGAATTTACGATCCAAGACGGCAAACTTTGGATGTTGCAAACCCGCAACGGAAAACGCACCGGTGCTGCCATGGTAAAAATTGCCGTTGATATGCTCAAAGAAGGTATGATTGATCAGGAAACAGCAATCCTTAGAGTTGAACCCAACAAATTGGATGAGTTGTTACACCCTATTTTTGATAGTGATGCCATAAAAAGCGCGCACGTCATCGCGCAGGGGCTTCCCGCATCTCCGGGAGCTGCAACCGGGCAGATTGTATTCTTCGCAGAAGATGCCGATAAATTTAAAAACTCAATCTTGGTGCGTATCGAAACCTCTCCCGAAGATTTGGAAGGCATGAACATTTCCAAAGGTATCCTCACCGCACGTGGCGGTATGACATCACACGCTGCCGTGGTTGCAAGAGGTATGGGCAAATGTTGTATTTCCGGAGCCGGAGCTTTGCAGATAAACTACAAAAAGAAAACCATGTCGGTTGATGGCAAAGAATTCCACGAAGGCGATTGGATTTCGCTCAATGGAAGCACCGGTGTTATTTTTGAAGGCAAAGTGAAAACAAAAGAGCCGGAATTGAGTGGTGAATTTGGCGAATTGATGAAATTAGCGGACTTGTATAACGAAATGAAAGTCCGTACCAACGCCGACACGCCAAAAGATGCGCAAATTGCGCGCAAATTTGGTGCGCAAGGTATAGGTTTGACACGGACTGAGCACATGTTTTTTGAAGTTGACCGTATCAAAGCCATGCGCGAAATGATTTTGTCAGACACTGTCAAAGGCAGAAAACAAGCACTCAACCAGCTCTTACCGATGCAAAGAAGCGATTTTGAAGGTATTTTTGAAGCCATGCAAGGGCTTCCTGTTACCATCCGCTTGCTCGACCCACCACTTCATGAGTTTGTACCTCATCAATTGGCTACACAAAAAGATTTGGCAGACGAAATGCACATTTCTTTGGAAGCTGTCAAAGCTAAAGTTTCCGAGTTGGAAGAATTCAACCCCATGTTGGGCCATCGCGGATGCCGATTGGGAAATACTTACCCTGAAATTACCGAAATGCAAACCCGAGCCATCATAGAAGCTGCCTTGAATCTAAAAAAAAGAGGCATCACCGCAGTACCGGAAATTATGGTTCCGTTGGTTGGAACGGTCAAAGAGTATGAAGAACAAGAACGAATCATCAGAAATACCGCGCAACAAGTGTTTGATGAGCGCAAAGACAGCATTGCCTTTTCGGTCGGCACAATGATAGAAATACCGAGAGCGGTTTTAGTTGCCGATAAAATAGCTGAACTTGCCGAATTCTTCTCTTTCGGCACCAACGATTTGACTCAGATGACTTTTGGATATTCAAGAGATGATGCAGGGAAATTTTTACCGGTTTATCTGGCCAAAGGCATATTGGCCGATGACCCTTTTGAAAAATTAGATCAGGAAGGTGTCGGACAATTGGTGCGATTGGGTACAGAAAGAGGGCGAAGCACCCGTGCCAAACTCAAAGTAGGTATTTGCGGTGAACACGGTGGCGAACCTTCTTCAGTTGAGTTCTGCAAATCAGCAGGATTAAACTACGTAAGTTGTTCTCCTTACCGCGTGCCGATTGCCCGTTTGGCAGCCGCACAAGCCGAAATAAAAGAAAATAGAAAGCAAAAAAGTAAAGCAGCCATTTTAGTTTAATTTGATTTTTGGTTTATAGCTGAAACCGTCTCGCAAACCGAGGCGGTTTTTTTATTTACCTATTGCAAAAAAAAACACAATTAAGTATCTAATGTATGATTTACAGTTGATTATATGCAAATTTAAAATCTAACAATTCGCTTCAGGATACCCGTTTGCCATAATCGTTTGTCAATTTTATTTTTTACGAAAACCGAGTTCGAAAAACAAACTTAAACGATGCTGAAGTAATAAACCTAAAGATAATTTTAAAGAAATATCGAACAAGATGATTTGGTGTTAGCTTTAGATGGATTTTATTTTGACTGCATAAAAAAAATACCCTCCTTAGTGAATAAATAAGAATCAATCATTTATCAGTTTGATTGATTATCTTTACCCCTGACACTTTTAGTTTTCATATTTAATCTAACCCTTCGCAAACAGTGCTTATGAATTCCGTCATGAAAATACTGATTGTGGAAGATGAAATGATAATCGGAGCCAATATCTCATTGCAACTTATCTCTTTGGGCTATGAAGTGAGCGGCATCATACCGCGCGGAGAAGAAGCACTGATGCATCTCAAAGAAAACAAACCGGACATTGTTTTGATGGATATCAATTTAAAAGGAAAAATAGATGGTGTGGAAACCGCCTTGTTGATGCAACAAGAATTTGATGTTCCCATTATCTACCTGACAGCCAATGCCGATGAAGTCAATTTTAACCGAGCCAAAGCCACACACCCCTACGCCTTTATCTCAAAACCTTTCAAAAAATTAGACTTACAACGCGCCGTCGAATTGATTGAAACCCGCCTACTGACTAAAAAAAATGAAGATAAAACCACAACCTCTAAAAACGGTTTGCCGCTTGTGATAAGTGACTGTATTTATGTACGTCATCACGAAAAGATGGTTAAAGTTGCCATCCAAGAGATTTTTTATATTGAAGCCGAGCGAAATTATTGCCGCATCCACGCCAAAGAAAAAGAATATCTGTTGGTGATGACCTTAAAAGGCATAGAGGAAAAACTGCCTCAAAATCACTTTTTGCGTATTCATCGTTCGTTTATGGTCAATCTGTCTCAAATAGATGAAGTGTCAACCGACCATGTAGTGGTGCGCAGAAAATCTATCCCCATCGGCAAATCGCAACGCGGAGAATTGTTGAAACGTTTGCAAACGCTTTAGGCTGCCCGATCGTTTTTAAATTTAAAATACAGGTGTGTCCCACACGTATAATCTATTTTCATCTTTCCGTTTAATTGCTGTACCAAAAGATTGATGAGTTGGGTGCCAAATCCTATGTTGCGGATTGATTTGTCCTTAACGCCGATGCCATTGTCCGAAATATAGAGTTGCAATGTATATTTACCGGTCATTTTTAAATCAATTTTTATTGTACCAGTCCTGTTTTCCGGAAAAGCATGTTTTAATGCATTGGTCAATAGTTCGTTCACTATCAATCCCAAAGGAACTGCGATATCTACATCTAATTCCAAATTGTTCATGGCACATTCGATGGCAATTCGGTTTTCCGCACCGAAAGAATCCAACACGTGTTGTCCCAAATCTGTAAAATAACTTTTCATTTCGATTGCCGCCAAATTTTTGCCCTGATACAGCCGCTGATGTATTATGCTCATCGACTGTACTCTATTTTGGCTTTCTCGAAGTACCCGAATTGCGTTGGCGTCTGACAATTGTGCAGATTGCAAAGCTAATAAGCCCGAAACCACTTCGAGGTTGTTTTTTACCCGATGATGAATTTCTTTAAGTAAAAATTCTTTTTCTGCATTTTGTTTTTGGAGTAGTTTATTCGTTTTTTTGTTAATGACAACAATCCTATATAAGCCAATCAAAAAAATAAATAATAATAAAATAGTTATGGTTGCCAATATTTGATTGTTTTGCTGCTGTTTCAATTTATTTTCCTGTTGGAGAATGGTGTTTTCAATCTTTGTTTTTTCAAATTCGGACTTTAATTTTTCCATCTTTTTGACCGCTTCAGAGGTTGAAACTTGTGCTTTTAACTGATCATATTTTAAGAAGGCTTCGTAGGATTTATCGTATGCTTGCTGTCCCGAATAAGCAATAGCTAATTCTTTAAACGCACGTTGGAGATACAACTTATCTCCATAATTCACAGAAGCCAAACCGACGCTTTTTTGGAGGCTTTCCACTGCCTTGTCATACTTTTTTTCTTGATTTTCCAATTTTCCGACAGCCACCCACAACTTCATTTTCATGAAATCATTACCCAGCAAATTCGCATATCGCAAGGCCTCTTTTGCCATAGTATTCGCATTATTAAAAGTTCCTAAATCGGTATTCAAATCGACTAAGCCGATATAAGCATTGCTCAACACATTGTAGAAACCATATTTTTTGGACATTTCAATCGCTTGATTGTAATAATTGAAGGCTGCTTCGTTTTTCTTGAGTTCATGGTAGTTGTTGGCAACTAAAACCAATGCATTGGCATAGTCCAATCCGATGACGCCGCTCTTTTCGAGAACAACAACTGCTTTGCGTGCGTAGTCCAATCCACTTTGGTAATTGCCTTGTTCCCATGACTGGTTTCCCAAATTGAAGTACGTGATGCCTTGTGCTCTAGTGTTGTTGCTTACTTCTGCTTCTATAAGTGTTTCATTGGCTAAGGCAGTTGCTTCAGTAAACAAACCTCTGCGGTCTAAGACTGCACACAGATTTGCTTTGAGCAACCATTCGTCATCTTTTGAAATTTTTCCTTTAGCACTATTCAGCATCAACTCGGCTTCATCCAATTGCCCCATTTGCAACATCAATGCACTCAAGGTAATTTGCAATTTGCCCTCCCAACTGTCCAACTCCTTTAATCTGGCAAGTTTCAATCCTTCCTTGGTGAAATCGAGTGCTTTTTGTTGATTGCGTGTGTGATAATAGTAACCTAAATCGTTTAGAATCATTAGCTTCAAGGTGTCTGAGGGTATTTTTGAGACGGCTTTTTCCAATTGAGAAAGATAATCCGGTCCAAAATCATCTGTCTCAACAAATACTTGCTGATAAGGAATTGGCCGTTTAAAATCTATCAATTGCGCACCAGCCCAAATAGGGAAAACTAAAAATATAATCGAAAGTAAAATTTTCATGATCAAATATATAAAAGAAATTAACGCTGTTTACGCCAAAGTTATGTATGTTAAAATACGTTTGAAAATAAATTTGGCTCATTAGGACATTTAAACTGATTGTTCGTCCTAATACTGTCATTAAAATAGTAGATAGATTATAATTTTGATTCATTATTAATCAATAAAAAATTTAAAAATGAAAAAACTAATCTACTGGATGTTGCTAATTCCTATGTTGGCAGTATCCCAAAACAAAGAGAGTTTTGCCGTATTAGAAAACTCGAAGATTGAGGCACAGCACTCAAAGATTAAAGAAGTTGCCAACCGTGAAGATCCAAAAGAAACCCGTTCTTTGGCATTGACAAGGGAAATTTCTAAATTTCTGAAAAATCCGAATTTTAAAGTCGGTGAAGATGAAACTCGAATCATTGTTCATTTTATCATCAATAACGAGGGAGCAATAGTGGTATTATCGGTCGATACTAACAATCCAATCATTGATGGTTTTATCAAAGAAAGGCTTAATTATCAAAAGCCAAACTGCGACACAAATTTTGATACAAGCTTCTTCATACTTCCTGTCAAAATAGTAAAATCCTGAACAAAGATTATTAAAATTGAAACCGAGATAAATCAATGATTCATCTCGGTTTTTTTGTTTATCCATTTTTACATTGTAAATTTTCTGACCGAGTATATGATAGTAGCTTATTTGGCTCAAAATATATGTTTCAACGATTTTTATTTAAGCGAGATGAAAGAATACAATTTTCAAATCATGAAATATTATATGCCATAAAATCATCTGTCTGAAAAAATACTTTTTCAAACAATTAGATTCCAAAATTAAAATTTGTTTGATAACTAAAAGGATAGCTTCGGACATTAAATGAGGTCATTCGTCCTGATTGCGCAATTTAAATTGTTAAATAGTTCTTAATTAGATGCATTATTAATCAACTAACATCAAAAAAATGAAAAAACTAATCTACTGGATGCTACTGATTCCAATGTTGGCAGTATCCCAAAACAACGAAAGTTATGCCGTTGTCGAAAATTCAATGATTACAGTAAACCCTACAAAAATCAAGGAGTTTGAAGCCGGAATTGCGAAACACAACAAAAAATTTCACGCAATTGGTGTTTACGGAGCAAGGGTATATTTCATCTCAAATGGCGTCAACTCCGGAAAATACGTCTGGAGCATGGGACCGCTTCCGTGGGGTGACTTTGACAAAAGGCCAGAAAACAAAGAACACGATGATGACTGGAACGTCAATGTGCTTCCTTACACCTTGGCGGAAGGCGAAACAATCTACTGGAAATTTGAAACCAAGCATTCTCATTTTCCAAAAGACTTCACACTCAAAAAATTGGTGGTCGATGTTTATGATATCAAAAGATTCCAACGTAACAAGGCTTTAAAACTATTGGAAAAAATCCACAAAGTAATGGTGGAAAAGTTGCCTGCTGAAACTTTTGGGATTTACACCAACGAATTCAACAACACCTTTGACGGAAAAAATCTGGCTTACGTGTCATTTTTTGACAAGTCGAGTTGGTTGGGTGAAGACAATGATTTTCCAAAAAAATATGATGCTGTATATGGAGAGGGTAGTTTTGCCCATTTTCTAAAAGATTGGGAAGAAGTCAGCCTTGGTGGCCGAACCGAGCTGTGGAATCTCAGATTGGATCTCAGCGGGCTTAGCGCCGATGTAAAAGCGATAGACAGACAGTAAATCAACTGACACAAAAATTAAACAACATGAAAAAACTCATTTTTATTGGGCTTGCGTTAATTTTATTTGTAGCATGCGACAAAAAAAAGGAGCGTTATACACAAAACTCTCCGGAAATTGAAACCCTGAAAGCGGCCATCGTTGATTACGAAGCCGGAAATTGGGAAGCTTTTTCAAAACATTTTGCCGATACAGTTAAAATTTATACCAACTCAGAAAACAATCACTTTACGATAGACCAAGCCATATCGTTTGAAAAGCAAAATCTTGCACCCTTTTCATCATACAAGATTAAAACTAAGCCCTCCGAATTTGAAATGGTTATCACGGACAAGGGAGATACTTGGGTAAATTTTTGGGGTGTATGGCAAGGTGTCATAATCGCCAACAACCAACAAGTGGATGTACCGATGCACATGACCCTGCAGTTCATAAACGGAAAAATCGTGGAAGAACACGATTATTTCGACAATTCTCCGGTGGTATCGGCTATGCAATTAATTGAAGCCGCAAGCAAAGCAAGTGTTGAAAATTAGAATTAGCTGAAAAACCTCACACATTCCGGCTCCTCTTCGGGATGGTGGGGTTTTTACATTTACTAAAACAGCATGGTTTTTTTAATCAAATACACCATGTAATGTTTAAAAAACTTTGATATTCAAAAACCTCAAACTCATGGAAAACGCGCCCACACAATGGTCTAAATCTGAATTAAAAGTATATATCCTACTGCTATGTGCTCATGCAGATTCGGTGGTGTCCCCCGATGAAATCAATTTTATAAAATCTAAAACGAACGCAGGAATCTTTGAAAAGATATATAAAGAGTTTAGCGCTGATGATGAAGATACGAGCTTAGAAAAAATTGAAACTGCCATAGCATTACATCAGTACGACCTGATGGAAATCTCAGCACTTCGAAAAGATATGCTTGAAGTGTTTTACTCTGATAAAAATTTTGGAATGAAGGAACGCTATTTAGACCGGTTACTCGATAACATCATTTACTGACCCTTTTAGAAGACCTATATAAACGGAATAAACATCCTTATCTATCTTCAAATTCTGTCAGCTATCGATAAGATGTATTGAAGAGTGTCAAAATTAGGAACTAACCAAAAATAACCAAAATGAATTTGAAACAATCTCTCCTCATTGCTTTTATAATCAGCATTTTGAGCATTTCCACGTGGGAATTATACTGGCGCAACAAAGGCTACTATCCCACAATCAACGATGACAAACCGCTTTGGGCCATGCACCGAGCCGATGTAGAAACGGCTACCCAAGACGATTATATCATTTTAGGGTCTTCAAGAGCTTATTTTGATATTCAAATCAAAGAATTCGAAAAAGCCACCGGCAAAAAGCCCATCCAATTATCTTCAACAGGATCGTCGCCATTGCCTTCATTTCACGACATTGTAAACAATACTGCATTCAGCGGGACTGTTATCATGGGGGTCACGCCTGGCTTGTTATTTTCTAACACTTCCCCGGAAGCGTCCTCCTGGAAAAGAATTCAGTCGAAGATTGATTATTATCAAAAACGAACGTATGCACAGCGTATCAATTATGCGCTTTCGATTCCCTTGCAACAAAATTTGGTATTCATGTCCGGCGATGAAGAAGAATGGGCTGATGATATTGATTTAAAAGCATTGTTGAGGCAAGTTCAAATTGGTAACCGGACTCAAGCGCCAATGAAGCCCCCATTCTACAATTTTGGGGATGTGAATCTTGACCGAAATATGAGTATGACTAATCGCACGGCAACCGATACGGCTTTTGCAAACACAATTATCAAGGTTTGGGGTTTCTTTGGCAAAAGCGCACCGCCACCAAATAAAAAAGCAACCATGGCTTTTTTTATGGAAGATATCAAGAAATTTAAAGACCGCGGCGGAAACCTTATCCTCGTCAGATTTCCCTCCAGCGGCGGTGTCAGGGCAGGCGAAAATCAAGCATTCCCAAGATCTGAATTCTGGGACTATTTGGTCAATCAGACTCAAGTTAAAAGTTATCATTTTGAAGATTTTGACCAATTTAAAAATCTAAAATGCCCCGAATGGTCACATTTATCAAGTGACAATGCGGATTATTTCACGCGCGAATTGGTAAAAATCATGCAAGCCGACGGAGCTATTCTTAACCATAAAACCAACTAACCATGCTATTCAACTCCTTAAGTTTCTTCGTTTTTTTAGTTATTGTATTGGCTTTATACTACACACCCATTTTTAACTGGACTTTCAAAAAGAGAGTGTTGCTCTTCTCCAGTTACATTTTCTACAGCTTATGGAATCCGCCTTTGGTTATTTTATTGTGGATATCAACTGCCGTCGATTGGATAACCGGAAAAAAATTGGCTACGGAAGAGAATAAACGAAAGAGAAAAATGTGGTTGATGCTCAGCATGTTTGTCAATCTGGGTTTTCTCTTTTTTTTCAAATATGGTGATTTCTTGTTGGAAAATTTCACTTTATGCATGAATGCCCTTGGCATCAATTTTCAATCCAAACCAATGAATATCATCCTTCCGATGGGCATCTCGTTTTACACCTTCCAAACCATGTCATATACCATTGATATGTATCTAAAAAGAACCGAACGCGCCAAAACTTTTTTGGATTTTGCGCTCTACGTTACTTTCTTCCCCCAATTGGTGGCAGGGCCTATCGTGCGAGCCGGTGATTTGATTACGCAATTTTACGAAGAAAAAAGGGCTACTGTCAACCAATTTATTTGGGGTTTGTTTTTGTTGACCATCGGTTTGTTTCAAAAAGTGGTTTTGGCAGACACCCTGCTTTCAAACACGGCAGACACTGTTTTTGGTGCAGGCAAAAGTTTGAATCCTTTAGATGCCTGGACTGGTACACTCGCCTTTTCGGGGCAAATATTTTTCGATTTTGCAGGCTATTCAACCTGTGCCATCGGCATTTCCTTGATGTTGGGCATTGTTTTGATTGAAAATTTCAGGTATCCATACGCATCGCTGGGTTTTTCAGATTTGTGGAAACGCTGGCACATCTCCCTGTCGAGCTGGTTAAAAGATTACCTCTACATCCCGCTGGGTGGAAACCGAAAAGGGATTGTACGTATGTATGTTGCTTTGATGCTCACCATGTTGCTCGGCGGTTTGTGGCATGGTGCCGCTTGGAATTTTGTTGTTTGGGGTGGCTTGCATGGCACTTATTTGATTTTAGAAAGGTTGCAAAGAAATTATTTACCCTTTAAAATAACCCCTCAAAATGGAATCTTTCTGGCATTTCTCACTTTTAGCTGCGTGAATATTACTTGGGTGTTTTTTAGGGCACGTGAATTTTCTACGGCTTGGAGTATGCTAAAATCCATGTTGTTAATCCATACTGATGGTGAAAAATTATTGCAATCCTTCGACATCATCAAAGTATTGACCGTCGTTTCGCTCATGTTCATCTGTCATTGGATGATGCGGGGCACTTCGATGAAAACGGTATCGGAAAAAACTTCCCCTTGGGTATTGGGTACGGTCTGGGCCGTCTTGTTTTTCTCTATTGCCATCACACAAGGCAGTGGCGAACAATTTATTTATTTTCAATTTTAATACCAAAGTGATTTAAAAAAATAATATATTCAATATTTCAATAACTATTACTCTATGCTAAAACTCTTTAGAAAAATGGTATGGTCAGGCCGAGCGAAGTCGAGGCCTGCGTTTAACCTCTCGACTGTGCTTCATGAGACAAAATCAAAACAATGATAAAATTTTTTAGAAACATCCGCAAAAAACTCCTTGAGCAAGGTAAAACCATCAACTACTTTAAATACGCCATCGGTGAAATTGTATTGGTGGTCATCGGTATTTTGATTGCTCTACAAATCAATAATTGGAATGAACTGCGCAAAGCCAAAATTGTAGAAAATAATTTTTTTGAGGATGTGCTACAGGATTTAAAAAAGGATCAACAAAGGCTTTCATATTATAAATTATTTCATACAAAAAGAGCTGGGTATTTGGACACACTTTTAACCTATTTAAGAAATCCAAAAAAAACTATGGGTATCAACAAATTTCAGCAGTATGTCGAGCCTTTGTATTATTCGGCTAGTGCCACTAATTATTCCACCGCTTTTGAATCGGCAAAGGCGACGGGAACATTCAACGATATTGAAGCCAAAGACCTCATCAAGGAACTTTCACAATACTATAGTGATTTTGCCCAGATTCAAAATAATTTTACCTCCATTACCCGATATGTGGAAGATAAATTCGAGCCTATAATGTACAACTTCCCCGAGGGCAAAATGAATAAAGAGACTGGGAAACTGGTCATCAACGAAGAAAATGTACAGGGTTTTTACGATAAAATAGCTTCAATTAAGGACAGCCGAAATATTACAATTGACTATGAAATAATTTTGAGAACTCCAAGAATGGAAAACTATTTAATTGGAGATATGGGAAGGACATTTAATACCATTGGAAAAATACAATCCAGACAGGAGAAACTAAAAGCATTAATTCAAAAAATCAAACAACGTGATTAAACTATTTAGAAACATCCGCAAAAACCTTTTAAATGAAGGCAAAACATCCAAATACCTTATATACGCTATTGGCGAAATCCTGTTGGTGGCGATGTTTTTCTAATTTTATTAATGGGAGCATCATTTAGTTCAAAAAACGGTTTCGACTGTGCTCAACCTGACAAGGATTTTTAAAAATTTGACAAGAACTAATTGACCAACTTATTAATAATTGCCCAAGGTAACGGTGAACAATTCATCTATTTTCAGCCTGATTAATGAAAAATCTTGAATATCCAGCACAATATTGAATAAAAGGCCTATTCTAAAGAAATAAAAAAACATTATCTTTGATACATGCTTCGGCTTTTATCTCATTTATTACACTTTGAAATGAACCTGGCCATCGTCTCAATCGATGAGCGAATGCAAAACCACCGAAAAAAATAATATCCAGCAATATATGAAACCCATCACAACCATTTTCATCCTGCTGATTGTCTTTTCTTGCCGGCAAAACAAACCCGAAAAAGGCTATCTCGGTGTCGTAAACATCCATATCAGTGGGAAAGAATCTGCCCTGCCCTACTTTGAGAAAGGATTATTATTGCTGCATTCCTTTGAATATGAAGATGCGAGGGAAGCTTTTAAGGGCGCACAAGCAGAAGACCCAAATATGGCTATGGCTTATTGGGGCGAAGCCATGACCTACAACCACGGTTTGTGGGCAGAACAAGATTATGAAGATGCCGTTGCAGCATTGATACCACTCAAAGATATTGATCTCAAAAAACAAGCCACCGAATTGGAGCAAGATTTTATCAAATCCGTCCAAATTCTTTATCAACCCAACATGCCAAAACCGGAAAGGGATGTTGCCTACGCGGGCTTTATGGGAGATTTATCAAAAAAATACCCGGTAAACCATGAAGTGGCTGCCTTTTACGCGCTGTCTTTATTAGGTTCTGTTCCGGAAAGAGACTATGACGTGTATGGTAAAAGCGCCCTAATTGCAGAAAGTGTCCTGCAAGAAAATCCCAATCATCCGGGTGCGTTGCATTATCTCATACATTCCTATGATGACCCCAATCATGCTTCCCTTGCATTAAATGCCGCCAATGCCTATGCCAAAGTGGCTCCGGATGCCAGCCATGCGCTACACATGCCTTCACATATTTATCTGGCGATGGGTATGTGGGATGAGGTGATATCTTCCAACATCAATTCTTATCAGGCAAGTTTGAACCGCATGGAACGAAAAAAATTAGACAATGATGCCCGTGGATACCATTCCTTTCATCGGCTGGAATATGGGTATCTTCAAAAAGAAAATAAGGACGAAGCAAAGAAAATGGTGTTTCAAATGACGCAATACGCTTCCGAAAAACCATCAAAGAGAGGGCGCTCCCATTTGGTCTTTTTAAAAGGTACTTATCTGGTGGAAACGAACGATTGGGGCAATGAAATTGTCGATATTCCCATCAACATATCCGACCTAAATGTTTCCATACGTTCGCAATATCATTTTCTGGAAGGAATGAAAGCCTTCAAAAAAGGGGATATAAAACAATTAGATAGCGTGATTGACATCATGACAGTTGATTTTAAAAGAGAATCTTACGTTATTTCCAACGCAAATATCAAACTCTGTTCCTCCGTTACCCGCGATGAGGCCACCCAAACAGACTTGATTGAATCACAAATACGCCAAAAACAATTGCAGGCGCTGCGTGAAACTTTGTTGCAAAATAATATGTTGGCGGAAGAATATTTTTTAAAGTCCATTGCCCTTGATGAAAGCATCATTTACGCCTTCGGGCCTCCGTCTGTTCAAAAACCCACCCGTGAGCTTTATGCCGATTGGTTGCTCCATTTAAAAAGAAATGCGGATGCAACCGCACAATACACCTTAACATTAAATAAAAATCCAAAACGAATACTTGCCTTGCAAGGAATCGAAAAGGCAGTAGAATAAACCTTCAAAATCTATGAAAACCTATCAAATCCGATACATCTTTAACCATTTCCCTCTATTTCTATAAATCCATTTCCATGAATTCTATACTCAAATCTGCTTTTTTATTTTTACTAGCTCAGACCATCCTGTTTGCTCAAAAAAACCCGGACGAAATCTCTACCCGCGAAATGGATCGCGTCAATTGGATGGAATTTAAAGCATTTATTCCGTCAAAAATTAACACCGTGTTGTTGCCAACCGGTACGCTCGAGCCACATGGGGTAATCAACAACGGCGCTGACAACACCGCACCTACCGCCATGGCACACACCATCGCAAAACGCACCAATGCCATGATAGCCCCAACCCTACCCTACGGCATTACCGGTTCGATGGAAGCTTATCCGGGTGCGTTCCAGATTTCAGAAAAAGCTTATCGACCTTTTGTTAAAGAAATATTGGAAGGTTTGGCTAAAAACGGATTCAAGAATATCATCATCTTAAACGGGCACGGTGGTGGCCAAACGGCTATTTTGCAAACTGTGGCAGCCGAAGTTGCCATCGAACAAAATGTGCGGACTTTGGTCATCAACTGGTGGTCATTTGCTTCAGATGAAACCAAAGAAGTTTTTGGACAAGATGGTGGCCACGCCGGGCTCAACGAAACCGCTTTCATTCAAGCCGTTGATCCGACTTTGGTGCACCCCGAAAAATATTCAGACGAAATGACAACGCCATATCCTAAAACCGGAACTTGGGCTGCCGTGCCTTTTCCTTCTTCTATCGGGCTATATAAAGAAAGAGAAGGCTTTCCAAAATTCAATCAGGCCAAAGCAGATGAATACTACAAAAAAGTGACCGATAAAGTCGAGAATCTCATTCAGGAAATCATCAAAAAATGGGATTTGGCGGGGCTTTGACAAGCCTACCTTGAATCTTAAAATCAATATTTTAATGCAAAAACCGGCCTTAGCAAAATACTTTTTGCACGGCTGGTATTCGGTATATTTTATAATTAAAATGAGTGTAAATAGGATTAAAAAAACCACAATTAATCAACAAAATTCAAGTTGCCCAAATTTCTGATTTCAATATTTATATTAAAAAATCTTGTCTATAATTGAGTCTTTTTTATAGTTTATACTTTTTGATAGTATATTAATTTTAAGACACTTCACAATCACCTGCACATTTTATTCAAAATTATTTAAAACTACTGTAAGGATTATTAAGTAGGACGGTCTAATTGAAAGTTATGCGGAAAAAATACCAAAAAAAAGACATTCTGGAAAAAGGCATTTCGCTGATGTGCCGAGGAGGTTATCACCATACCGGCATCACGGAAATCCTCAAGGAATGTAGTATTCCAAAAGGTTCTTTTTACAACTTTTTTGAAAGCAAAGAGCAATTTACTCTTCAGGCTGTTGAACAATATACCGATAGCCTGCTTACTATTTTGAATTCTTTGAGAGAGGATTCTGCCCTGAATGGTTTTGAAAAAATAGAAAGCTACTTTGCCCAATTGGCGGAAAAACACAAACAAGACGGTTATAAAAATTCTTGTTTATTAGGAAACTTATCAACAGAAGTGTCTGCTGATAATAAAAATTTGGCAACCATTGTTTTTCGAGCCAAAAACCGGATTAAATCAGCACTTGCGGCGTTTGTTATGGAAGCCCAAGAAGCAAGTTTAATCGATAAAAATTTTGAAGCTTCGGCCTTGGCTGACTTTATTTTAGATGCTTTTTATGGCGTAGTCGCCCGAATGAAAGTTGTGCAGACTGATGAACCTTTACGCGATTTTTTTTCGCTACATCTCCGTTTTTTGTTGACTCAAAAGAAACTAAAATTTGAATATTAATTGTTTAATTTAAACCCAATATGTTATGAAAAATGTATTTAAAACAACCCTCCCAACCTTGGGACTCGATGCAGAAAATGAACAAGCCAAAGAATTGCTTACGGCTGCCAAAAAAGAAATGGGAATGATTCCAACCATGTATGGAAACATGGCCAACTTCCCCGATTTGTTGAGTACTTACCGTCATGGCTACGCTGCTCTCCGAAAAAACAGCACCTTTACTTCTGCGGAGCTTGAAGTTGTATTTCTTTCCATCAGTTTTGTCAACCAATGCGAATATTGTATGGCTGCCCATAGTTTCTTAGCTGATGTATCTTCCAAAGTACCCAAAGATGTGACCGATGCCCTTCGTGCCGGTTTTCCAATTGCTGACAAAAAGTTAAGTGCTTTGAGCGATTTTACCAAAACCATGGTCACCAAAAAAGGAAATCCAGCACCTGAAGATGTTGAGGGATTTTTAGCTGCAGGTTACAACGAAACACAAATTCTCGAGATTATTTTGGCTATATCCGTCAAAATCATCAGTAACTATTCTAACCACATTTTCCATACCGTGCCCGATGCTGCCTTCCAAAGCCGTGTGTGGACAGCACCCGAACAGACTGCTCAAATATCCTGAGTAATTTAATTTGTTATTTAGAAAAAAGACATCCCACAAGATGTCTTTTTTTTGTTAAATCAAAAACGCAGTTGTTTTAATTAAGAATGGAATCACACAACTATTTTATACATTTGACCATCCTGATGCTCATAGCAATGAAACCTTCATGACCCCATAAATTGATGACAAAGGAATCAGTCATTAAAGGGAATGAATAGCGGTTGGGAAATCAGAAGTCAAGAGATAGTAGTCAGACGTTTGAAGTTGTAAGATGGATGTATTACAAAGTTAATGTAGATTTATTCGCAAGCTTTTCAATATTCAATTTTTTCGGCTCTATGTTTTTTTGAGTGAGTAAGTTAAAAATAATATCTTTGAAAAACATTACTAAAACGGTTTGGATAATTTCACTCGTAAGCTTGTTTACGGACACCGCTAGCGAAATGTTGTATCCCATCCTGCCAATCTACCTGAAGACATTAGGGTTTTCCGTTCTACTCATCGGCCTATTAGAAGGTGTTGCCGAAGCCACCGCGGGGTTGAGTAAAGGCTATTTTGGCAAACGTTCGGATATGTCCGGCAGGCGCGTTCCTTTTGTACAATTAGGATACGCGTTTAGTGCCGTTTCAAAACCAATGATGGCATTATTTGTTTTCCCGATTTGGATATTTTTTGCACGAACCGTCGATCGTTTCGGAAAGGGAATCCGTACGGGAGCGCGAGATGCCTTGCTTTCAGACGAAGCGACACCACAAACCAAAGGAAAGATTTTCGGATTTCACCGTTCGATGGATACTTTAGGAGCCGTGATTGGACCTTGCTTAGCATTGCTCTACTTATATTATTTCCCGGAAGACTACAAAACCCTTTTTTTTATTGCATTTGTTCCCGGACTACTTGCCGTGCTTACCTCCTTCTATCTCAAAGAGAAACAAACAGCCAAGCACAAAACCCAAATAAAAACACCCTTCTTCTCCTTTCTAAACTATTGGAAAACTAGCCCTGCCGCATATAGAAAATTGGTCATCGGCCTGTTGATGTTTACGCTATTCAACAGTTCGGATGTTTTCCTATTGCTTCAAGCAAAACAAGCAGGGCTTAGCGATACAATGGTTATAGGAATTTATATATTCTACAATCTGGTCTATGCTTTATTTGCCTTTCCTCTCGGAATTTTAGCAGATAAAATTGGTCTAAAAATAATCTTCGTCTTCGGGCTTGCCCTGTTTGCCATCGTATATTTTGGTATGTCCATAAACACCCGCTTATACTTCTTTTTCGGACTCTTTTTTTTGTACGGAATCTATGCTGCTGCCACCGAGGGAATTTCAAAAGCTTGGATCTCCAACATAATCGACCCGAAAGACACCGCGACTGCCATTGGCAATTTCACCGGATTACAGAGTCTATGCAACATGATAGCCAGTTCACTGACAGGATTTATTTGGTTTTGGTTAGGAGCCAAAATTGCTTTTTTAATGATCGCATGCGTAACTCTACTCGTCATTGTTTACTTTATAATCCTTGAAAAACCGGTAAGGTTAAAGATTGTCAACTAAAAGCTGGCTTCCGTCAAGGCAAATGAAAGCAGAATTGGAAATCGCCTATCTTTATAAAATATCCGGATGTATCAAAAGCTTTGATTTTAAAATTCCAGGTCGATAAAAATGTTTTAGTTTTAAAAAATTGAATCTACATTTGATTATCTTTATAAACCTAACCAATGCCTTAACTCTTATGAAAACTACTTACAGACATCTATTGCTAATCTTGTTGGTTTTCCACTTCGGTTACAGCCAAGTACAAACAAACTTACAACTTACCGATCTTTTTGATTTGGAATACATTTCCGATCCTCAAATTTCACCAGATGGCAACCGGATTGTTTATGTTCGGAATTTCAAAGATATCATGGCAGACCGCGATTATTCTAACCTGTGGATAATCAATACGGATGGCTCACAAAACAGGCCTATTACACAGGGCAATCAACGGGATTACGCTCCTCGCTGGTCAAGTGATGGCAAAAGAATAGCTTTTCTTTCCAATGGGCAAGATGAAAAAACCAAGCTCTTTGTTTATTATTATGATACCCAAACAACCATCGCTTTAACCAACAGCTCCAACCCGCCAGGAGCTGTTTCATGGTCGGCAGATGGAACTCAATTAGCTTTTACACAGTTTGTCCCGACATCTAAAAAATCATTGCTGAATATACCGGCCAAACCGGAAGGTGCTCAGTGGAACGCCCCACCTGTCTATATTGATGAGGTGAATTATCGTGGTGACGGCCAAGGTTATCTCAAACCAGGTCATCAGCAGATTTTCACAATTGGTTTAGATGGAGGTACCGCCCGCCAGTGGACATTTACCGAGAATGACTACGGAAATCCGGTTTGGACTAAAGACGGAAACAGTCTTGTTTTTTCAGCCAATCTTCACGAAAATCACGATTTTGAAACACTCAATTCAGAAATCTATCAACTTCGTTTGTCCGATGGAAGTGTCAAAGCACTTACCAACCGTTTTGGGCCTGATAGCGACCCTGTTTTTTCACCCGATGGCCAACATATTGCCTTTACTGGTTTTGACGATAGTTTTCAGGGCTATCAAGTGACGAATCTCTATGTAATGAATGCAGATGGCAGCGGGGTAAAAAAACTGACTGTTTCCTTAGATAGGGACGTGTCCAATCCTCTATGGGAAACCAACGGCAAAGGCATTTATTTTCAATATGATGAAAAAGGAAGCAACAAGATTAGCCATGTAGCTCTCACCGGAAAAATCAGAACCATCACCGATGGATTGGGTGGACTTGATTTGGGAAGACCTTATAATTCAGGTACTTACACTGTTTCAAACAACAACCGGTTTGCCTACACCTTAGGCGGATCGGAACATCCGGCAGATTTAGCAGTGTGGGCAGAGGGCAAAACCAACCGGTTGACTCGGCTCAATGACGATTTGTTTTCCTACAGAAAATTAGGAAAAGTGGAAGAAGTTTGGTGGAAATCGTCTTTTGACGGCAAAGACATCCAAGGTTGGATTGTAACACCGCCGGATTTTAATCCCAATAAAAAATATCCGTTTATTTTGGAAATTCACGGAGGGCCCTTTGCTATGTACGGACCGGCTTTTGCTTATGAAATTCAAGAATATGCTGCCGCCAGTTATGTTGTTTTGTACAGCAACCCGAGAGGCAGTACAGGCTACGGTCAGGAATTTGGCAATTCAATTCACCACGATTATCCTAATCACGACTATGATGACCTGATGTCCGGTGTCGATGCTGTAATTAGCAAAGGCTACATTGATTCAAACAACTTGTTTGTAACCGGCGGTAGTGGTGGTGGTGTATTGACGGCTTGGATAGTCGGCAAAACCGACCGTTTTAAAGCTGCTGTAGTCGCCAAACCAGTTATCAATTGGTACAGTTTTGTACTGCATTCAGATGGTATCGGGTTTTTTAGCAAATATTGGTTTCCAGGCAAACCGTGGGAAACACCCGAAAATTACCTAAAACGCTCCCCTATCTCGCTGGTTGGAAATGTCAAAACACCAACCATGCTACTGACCGGAGAGCAAGATTTCCGAACACCTATCAGTGAGTCGGAGCAATACTACGCCGCTCTAAAACTTCAGGGTGTCGAAACCGCCATGGTCAGAATTCCAAATGCTTCACATGGCTTGGTAAACCGGCCGAGTATGTTGATGAGTAAAACGGCTTCCATATTAAGTTGGTTCGATTATTATAAAAATCGTAAATAGTCTTCCATTTAATATGCCATTGTGCAATAAGAAATGGGCTAAGATTCTTTCGTCTACCTTTCCTTCCGGTATCAAAAATACACTGTTGCGGGTATTTTTCAGGTTGTAATTAACCGTCCCTTAAAAACTGGTTAAAATACTGATGATTAATAATTTAAACTGATATTTTCTTGTTTAAATCTACAAGATTTCGTATTTTAATAACGCAAATCTTGCAATTTAAATTTATGTTAGCCAAGCCAAAAATAGAGAATCAATCCAGTTTTTTCTTCACTTTAGAAGATACTTTAACCAAAAACATCCTCTTTATATTTTATCTAACAGGATCAATTGGAAACTTTTTGATAAGGAATTTGGCTCTCTTTACTGTGAGAATAATGGTCGTCCCGCAAAGCCAATTCGATTAATGGTTGGGTTGTTGATTTTGAAGCATATTCGCAATATTTCGGACGAAAGTGTCGTAGAGCAATGGGCTGAAAATCTTTACTACCAATATTTTTGCGGACAGCAAGAATTTAGTTCTTCGGAACCTTGTGAAGCTTCCGAACTTGTTCATTTTCGCAAACGCATTGGAGAATCGTGAATAGAGTTGATTCTCAAAGAGAGCATCCGTATTAACGGAGATGACAGCAATGATGACCAAGTCAGTATTGACACCACGATCCAGAAAAAAAACATCTCTTTCCAAACAGATGCAAAGTTGCATAGAAAGATAATCAAAAAGTGTCTTGCAATTTCAAAGAAGCAGCTTTCAGTTCGCCAGACCTACACCAGAACGCTGAAAAAATTAGGCGTGGATCAGCGCTTCAGAAATCATCCAAGAAATAAATCAAAAGCAAAAAAAGCGGACAAAAAGGTTAAAACAATTTCCCGAAGATTGGTTCGTGAATTAGAGAGAAATATAGAACCTGACTCTATTTATCACACAGACATTGAATTATTTAAACAAGTTCTTGCTCAAAAACGAACAAGCAAAAACAAAATTTATTCTCTGCACGAACCTGTGACACAGTGCATCTCTAAAGGAAAAGAACACAAAAAATTTGAATTTGCAAATAAAGCATCTTTCGTTCGCACCCAAAATACAGGCGTGATTGTTGGAGCAATGGGTTTTAGAAATGAGTTTGATTGCCATACCTTAAAACCCGTATTGGAATAAACAGAAAGACTTGTTGGAAAAGTTCCAATAAAAGCCGCAGTTGACCGAGGTTATCGAGGACGAAAACAAATTGGAGAAACACAAATTCTGTTGCCAAAACCCTTTAATGACAAGACCCAAACAAAGAATCAGCAGAAAAAACTAAAAGAGCCGCAATAGAACCCGTAATCGGGCATCTTAAAACAGACCATCGACTAGGAAGAAACTTCTACCAAGGAATTGTGGGTGACAACATCAATATTAGCTTGCCGCAGCTGGATTTAGCTTCAAAAGAATGATGAATAAATGGAAATTATCTTATCGTCAATTTTTTCAAGAACTGTTTTCCTTACTTGAATTTGCGACATATAAAATATTTTGCCTAAAAAGAACTTTTTAAGGCTCGACTAAATATAATAAAATTCTTCCGCAACGCAACCTAAGAAGGCGAGATTTGCGTGCCATAAACCAATTTCATATTGTTAACGGAGATTCCAATTATTGTTTTGGTGAAGGCGGCACCGGAACTTATTGTGATGGAAAATTATATACCCGAAGTTTAAAATGCGGTAATGTGCGTAGGGTTTTTGAAAACTTTGTATTTCATGGCGTCACCGAGCAAAATCTTGTGTATTCACACCCGCATATCGGCACCAATAAACTGCCTAAAATTGTTGAAAATATTAGGAAAACGGTTTTGAAATATGGCGGTGAAATTCATTTTGAAATCAGCTGGTAGCCACCCTTTTTACGCGGACTGCATTCATTCCTTTCATGCCTCTTTCCAATTCAAAAGAAACGGCATCACCTTCTTTTAGGTCGTCAATCATGCCACTGGCGTGAACAAAGTATTTCTCCTGAGTTCCATTTTCTTTAATAAATCCGAAACCTTTGGAATCGTTGAAATAGTCTATTTTGCCTTTTCTAATCGGATCAACTTCTTCTTCCTTGGCTCTTTTGGGGATACCAATTTCGATGCTTTCAGCATCCACAATAATTTTTTTGGATGGATCCGGCGGTGTATCAGTTATTTGTCCATATTCATCTACATAGGCAATCATATTCTCAAAACCGCCTCCCTTTGCATTGGCCTTTCGGTCAATTTTTCGCAATTCTTTATCCTGACGCTTCTTGATGCGTAATTTTTCTTTTTCTTTTTTACCAAAACTTTGTTGGGATTTAGCCATGCTTATTTTATCGTTATTTTTAGTTTAAATCGCTGTTATTAAACGATTTATTATATGAGAATCGAAGTGAATCTTTTGAATCTGCCTTAATCCGTCCTGAACAAAGCCAAAAATGTACACCTTTGCAAAGGTATGAAAAAAAAAGGTGGATTACTGATGTTGAGAAAATAAAAAAGGCTGCTATTATCGGCAGCCTTTTTAGGGTTATTCGTTTATAAACTCGACCAAATTTTTGAGTGGGATGTTTACTTTTGCTTTCATTTTAAGCTTTTCAAGATCAATTTTGGCTTTTTCAAAACGGTTTTCAATAAGCTTGAGATAATCCAATTCGGCATTGGAAGGTTTGTCATAACTGCTTGCCAATTTGCTGTACAAGTCAGACATTTTTTCTCTCAATTGAGGCTCAGCCGAACCCACATAATTATCACCTGTTGTAACTACCAAAGTTTTCTTGAGGTTTTCAAACGACGTATATAGTTTCTTGCTAGTTTTTATCGCTTCCTGAACAGCATCCAATTCATAAACTAAATAAGCCAACCCTTGAGTCAAGTCATACATTTTCATGGTTGTATTGTATTTCAATTCTCTTTCGCTTTCTGTCAATCCGGCGTTTTTGTCATAAATCACTTCAAACACATGTTCGAAGGTGTCTTTTCCTTTCACGATAACAGCTTTGTATTTTCCTGCTTTTACGCGAGGCGAAGTAAAGCCACCGAAACTGAATGTTTTGCCTTTGGCTACTTTGGGTTGTTTGATGGTGAAATTCCAATTGACAATATTGATGCCTTTTGATTTCCCCGGATCGATAGTTGTTAATTTACGGCCTTCTAAATCTTGAATTTCCATGGTCATTTTGCCGAAAGTGTGTCGCTTCGGCAACAGATATTTAATTTGTGCAGAAGTGGAAGGATTGCTTCCGACAAATTCGGTTTCGCTGCCAAAACTATCTGAAAATCCGCTCTGGTCAACCATAACCTTGGGTTTGGATGTAAAAAAATGCAAAGTTTTAGATAAGGTTGCAGCTGATATCTCACGTAATGGAGAAATATCATCTATTATGATTACCCCACGGCCGTGTGTCGCCATGACCAAATCATTTGTTTTGGGATGTAAATCAATAAAATGAACAGCGACAGCTGGCATATTGTTGGTAAATTTGCTCCAGCTTTTGCCCCCGTCTAAGGTTATGTATAATCCAAATTCTGTCCCCAGAAAAAGCAAATCGGGATTGACAAAATCTTCTTGGATGTTTCTGGCAAAACCAGTCACTTCAGCTGTGATAATATTAGTCCATGATTTTCCAAAATCTGATGTTTTAAATACATACGGATTCATGTCACCACGCGCATGCCCTTCAAAAACGGCATAAGCAGTAGCTTTATCATGCGAGCTGGCTTCAATGTGGTACGTCCAAGTGTTTTTGGGCAATCCGACTATATTGGCTACCGTATTTGTCCATGTTTTACCGCCGTCTGTTGTTACTTGTACGTTGCCATCATCCGTGCCAACCCAAATGATGTTTTCATCCAACGGAGATTCTGCAATCGTGAAGATGGTGGTGTGGTTTTCAGCTCCCGAATTGTCCATAGACAGCCCACCGGAGTTTTCTTGTTCTTGTTTTGTTTTGTCATTGGTTGTCAAATCGGGGGAAATAATTTCCCAAGTGTTGCCCATATCTTCCGATTTATGGAGAAATTGGCTTCCTATATAGATTCTATCATGTTTAAATTTACTGACAGTCATCGGTGCGTTCCAATTGAACCGCAACTTGGCATATCCTTCTAACGGTAGTGGCTGAATGGTTTTAACTAACTTGTTGTCAACATCATACCGCCAAACATTTTCGGCACCTTGCATTTCTGAGTAAATAATGTTTTTTGCCGGATGTTTTAAAACCCTGAATCCGTCACCATATCCGATAGAATTCCAATCTTTTGCATTGATTCCGCCTTCGGAAGCAGATGGCCCGTACCAAGAGCCATTGTCTTGCAAGCCACCGTAAATATTATAGGGTTCTGCATCGTCTAAACTAATTTGATAGAATTGAGACACCGGTAGGTTTTCTACAATCTCCATGGTCGTCCCGCCATTCCAAGAGCGATACACACCGCCGTCTGTGGCTGCATACAATCGGTCGGAGTCGTTGATGTCGAATGCGATGTCGTGAATATCGCTGTGCATATTCCCGAGATTTTTAAATGTTTTGCCACCGTCTCTCGAAATAGAACCACTCAGCCCGCCTTTGACAACCACCTCATGGTTTTTGGGGTCAACTACAATCCTGGAGAAGTAAAACGGGCGAACGGTGATTTCGAAATCATTGTTTAACTGTTTCCAATTTGCGCCGGCATCATCGCTTCGGTAAAGCCCTTTTCTGAGTTCTTCCTCTGCTTCGATGACCGTGTATAAAATGTTGGGGTTGGAAGGTGCAACAGCAATTCCCAATCTGCCCAACTTTCCGTTGGGAAAACCGTTGTGGATTTTAGCCCACGTTTTCCCGGAGTCTGTTGATTTGTATAAGGCACTTTGCTCACCACCCGACTCAAAAGACCAAGCCGTTCTTCTAAACTCCCACATGGAGGCATAGAGTACGTTCGGGTTTTTGGGGTCAATGGCTAAATCTGCACAACCGGTTTTGGTGTTGACATACAGTATTTTTGTCCAAGTCGCACCGGCATCAATTGACTTATAGACTCCTCTTTCTTCGCTGTCTGACCAAAGCGCGCCGAGTACGGCTACATAAATTTCGTTTGAGTTGTTGGGATTGATGATAATATTTGCAATGCGTTCCGATTTGTCAAAACCTAATTTTTTCCATGAATTGCCACCGTCTTTGGTTCTGTACAATCCGTCTCCGATGGAAACACTGTTCCTTGTCCATGTTTCACCGGTGCCTACATAAACCGTGTTGTCAGGATCATTCGGATCTATTGCAATCGCACCGATAGACTGTGCATATTTATCAAAAATAGGATTAAAAGTTGTACCTGCATCGTTAGACTTCCAAACACCTCCGCCGGCGGCTCCCGCATAAATGATACGGGGATTTTTGGGATGTGTTTCGAGGTCGTTTATTCTTCCGCTCATCAAGGCAGGCCCTATGTGTCTTCCACGTAGATCACCAAACAAATCTGTTGCATCAATGGTTTTGGCATCTTGAGCAAAAGAGGAAAAATTGCTTATAAAAAAAGTACAGGTTAATAGTATAAATACGTTTTTCATTTGATTGATAGTCTGTTTAGTAAGGTATGAGAGAGAAAAATTCCCGCTTATTAAATGGGGATTTAAAAAATGTATTATTTTTTAGGAAGAGTTGTTTCTTCCGGAAACTGAAACAGGGCGTTGTCCACCGACGGATTCAACTCTATCTTATCAATGGCCAAGGGTTGCCCTGCTTGGCCTTTAATCCCTTGAATCATTGTAAAGGGAAAATAAAAACCATCTACTTCCTGATAATCACTTAATTTGATCTCAGAAATTTGACCTTTCATTTGACCGGATTTGATTTCCGATTGAATGGCAATCGGCACATAGTTCTCGGTATCGAAAAAGTAGTAGGTGACGTTGTCTTCTTTCTTCCCGTCTATGGTAATCTGTTCTTTGGTAAGTTTAATTTTGTATGTTTCGGCACCATCAATGGTTTCTTTACCCACCAACTCAACAGTATATCCTTTTTCTTTGTAACCCAAAAATGAATCAGGGAAATCGTTTGAATCAAGCTTCAGGTTATCTGTTGATTCTTGGTCGCTTTTTTCGGCTTTTTGGGTCATGAAATTGGTGCTCCAAAGTGTTGTTCCGTCAAAAACACCTTGTTTGATTTCTTTTCCTTGAAAGGTAATGACAGTCATTTGCTTCCCTCCGGTTAACTGGATGATTTCCAAAGGAATTTCCATACCGCCTTGGTTTACTTTTGCACTCATCTTGATGCCTTTTAGGCTTTGCCATTTTTCCAATCCTCCGGTATTTTCAAAATAATTTGAAATAATATCACCGGCAGTCTGAGCAAAAGAATTTACTGAGAATAAAGAGATTAAAACAATTAATAGTGTTCTTAATGTTTTCATGTTATCAGTTTTTTGATTTTTAATTAGTAACTGTAAAAATAACTTTGTTACAAAAATCATCAAATAAAATTATTGCGCGCGCGTTTCAATCGTTCGATTTTTTGAAATCAATAAATCCCGGCAAAGCTTTTTCGGGCTGCTTTTTAAGATTGGTTTCTTTTTCCTTTTTATTCTCTTTAAATATTTTTCTCAACAGCTCTTTAAATGTATCAAAATCTACTTGGTATGAAACTCCAACGCCTTGGGTATAGCCTTCTTGCTCACCAATATATTGTATTTGATTTTGCCGGTTAAAAACTTGTGCACGCAGTGTGCCGTCCTCATTTAAAAGCAACTCTACTTGTACATCCCCAACAACTACAGATTGGGAAACACCTCCTGTGGGTACGCCTACTTTTCCGTTTATCAGTATCCTATCGTTTATTTGGGTTTGGAAAGTAACCCCCACCCTGCCCTGTGTTTGAAATTCGGGATTGCTGTCTGCCTGTACATAATCTAAACCTACGTTGAACTTGCTGTTGTCGTCTTGAAACAAATCGTTTACCAAGCTCGAGACAATTTCGGAACCTAAGTTTCCACTGATGATTTGTTGCCCGATAGCGTTGTTAACATTCATAAAAGCTCCGGTAGAAATGACTGAAATAGCTTGCCGGTTTCTCACTTCTTTGTCATCTAACTTAAATTGAAGTTCTGATTTTATCTGTGAATTGGCATTTGGAAATTCGATGTTAAAATCGAGATCCGGTTGTGTCAAAACCCCATTGAGATTGATATATACTTCGGTAGGTATCTTTCTCGATGCAACTTGAGATTCGAGCAATAAGGCCGGATTGGCTTCTGTCTTATAAACCGCTTTTATGTTGATTTGCGCGAGAAGCGGGTCTCCATCCCAAGTGATGGTTCCTCCTTGCTGAACCACAAATCTTTTGTTGATTAGCCTTTTGTATTTGAAATTGTAAATACCGCTGTAAGTAATAAAGTCACCCCACATATTGAATTTCCCGTTGGTGTCCAATTCAATCAACAAGTTACCCACACCTTTTCCTCTTAATGTACTTTGATTTTCCTTATCAACCATGATTTCTATTTCGGCATCTGGGGTAACATCTAAATCAAAATTAACAGACAACCCCTTTAATTCCTCAAAGGTATTTATAAGCCCATTTTTTCGTTTTTCATTTTCTTCAGGCGTGATAAACCGCATGAAAGAATTATCGCCGATGGATACTGCATCGCTGATGGGAATATAGAAGTTGGTTCCTTTTTCAGTTTTCGCATTGACATCTATGACCAAATCGTCAAACGGGCCAAGAATACTAGCACTTCCGCTGATAAAACCAGTTCCGTAATACAGCGATTCGAGTTCTTCTTTGGTGTCGAGCACTAAAAACCGATTGGTGTTAAGCTTTAAATCTATGCGCCAATCTGAATAGTTTAGATGTGAAATATTGCCACTCAACGTGGAGGCGGTTTTATATTTTGCATCGATTACTTTCCAATTGTCTATGATAAAACGATTTTTGTCTATCACAATTTTACCTTGGTTCGGAAAATCTAAATCTACATTTAAATAGGGAAAATTCATTCCCGATTTTTCTACCGTTAGCAATCCATTTATATCTGGGTTTTTCAGTTGGCCTGTCAACCGGGCATTGCCACTTACCTGCCCTCTGAGCCGGTCGAAAACCGTTTCACCCAAGGGAGACAAGACGGATATATCCAATTTTTTGAGATTGACATCCATATTTACAGTCGGGTTTTGCTCTGCATAATAAATTTTTCCCGAGGCGGCAAACGATTCAAATTTGTCGTTTTTCAGCGAAGCATCCACATCGAAATCAGTTAAATTATCATTAGCTAAAATATTGATTTTCAATGTTCCTAAGCTGTTTTTATTGACTTCAAAGCGATCAATCTTTAAATAAACAGTAGGAAAATACTCGTTGTCACTTTGCAACAACAAAACACTTCCGTTGACCAAACCATCCAACTTCAAACTGTCTATTTCGGGTGTAATTTTATTCAAATGAACGTCTTTAAACCCTACTTTAATGTCTTTATAACTCGTGTCGCGTGCCGAACCACTCAAGGATATTTCCTCTTTATTGTTCTTTAAAATAATTTGTTGTATCCGGATATTTTTATAATCTTCATTAAAAACAACATAGTTCAAATTGTTGTTCGCCTTGTTGATGTTCCAAGTATTTCCTTTGAAAGTGATGTTTGAGTTTTTAAATCCGACTACCGATTGATTGTTTTTGTTGATTGTGTGATATAAATTCAAATCAAAACGATCTTTGTAATCTTTGCCACCCGAAAACTCAGTCTTAAAAAACAGTGTATCCCGGGTATTGATGTTGACCAAATTAAAATCTTTGACAGCGTAGTTTTTGTTGTTTATTTTACTTGCTTGAAGATAGGCATTGTAAAGGGGGTTTTTGTTGTCAAATTGGAATTTTAACCCTTCCACTTGAAAATCATATACGTTTAACTGAGATGAATTAAAGGTGAATTTAAAATCGTTTTCATTCCCAATCAATTTTCCCTTAATGTAAGTGTCTTTCCCCAAAAATATGCCGGGGAAAAAAGCGTCAACAAGTTTGTTATACACGGCAAAATTGAAATCTACATATTGATTGGGATTTACTTTATTGGGTTTGTAATTGGTGTAGAAACTGCCCAAAGCGTTTTCAACCAAATTCGGCAGTTGACTGAGGTTGAATTTACCTGCAAGTTGACCTTCCACGATGTCTTTTGAATTGATTTTCAAGAAATGAATGTCTTTGTCAAAACTGGAATTAATCGAAAAATCTTTGAAATAATATTGATCTTTGACGTTGCCGTAAGTAGTGTTTCTAAAATGTATGCCGCCCTCAAAATCATCTATGTGTGTTCCCTGAAAATTGGCTGAAATATTTCCAGTAAAAACTGAAATTTTATCCCCTTCATACAAATGTGTGTCATACAGATTGGCAAATTCGACGTTGGCGTTGAAATTATATTTTTTATTCTCTTTCGAGAGGTCTGCCAAACCATCAAATGTAGCTCTGAAATTGACATCGTCAATTTTCATGTTTCCTTTAAAAACACTTTTATTGAATGTGCCGTTTAAATCGATTTTTTTAAAATCATAATTGTTGTAATTCAAAGCATTGACCATACCGAAAACATCAACAGAAAGTTCGTTTACTGTAAATCCGTGCCCGTCAAAAGTCAGATTCATCGTTGCTTGCCCAAGCTTTTGAAAGTCAATTAATCTACCTAAATTGAACTTATTGGAAGATAAAGCCCCGCTGTAAGTAGCCGTATGCAAATCATCAATCCCTATCATTTGAGCATCTAACAAAATTTCACCAAGAGCAGATTGCGTTTCAACATCAAAATCAAGGTCATTCCCAATCAAATTCACGGGCCCATACAAATATACCTGCCCTAATTTCTGTAAAGACTCAGGTAAATTTTTACCCAACAAATTGGGCAGCAAGGTTCTGAGTTCAAAATAGTTTGTAGAAAGCTCCTCAAAATTGCCATTCATTTCAAATATGCCTTCATCAAAAATGTGTTTAAATCCTATTTTTCCTTCAATACCCGAATTAAAATTACTTCTGAACTTGGTGTCATTCAATATGAAATCATTCAGCACGCCGGTGATATGCGTAGAAAGTTTTGCCCTGAAATTGTTGCCAAACTCGGGATAATACAGATTGATATCCTTCATCGAAATGTCCGAATCCACTATTTTAAAATCCCAACGGACAAGGTTGTTAAAATCTTTGAGCGTACCCGCTTGATAATGAAGCGAAAGATCGCCGGTCAAACTCGAATTTGCGGTCACCAACTCCATACCATCCAAGCGGATTTGATCTTTGAGATAGGAAAATGCAGCTTTCATGTTCTCTACGTGCAAGCCGTAAAAACCCTCAAAGGAAAGCTTATCTATGTTAGTTAAAACTTCCGACCCTTCGATGACGAAATCAGTCAATTTTGCATTCAATGATTTTAAATTGACCATCTCAGGGTTTTCCAAATTGTCATCATAAAATCGATAGACACCATTTTTCAGATTGACTGAACGCATGCTCATATAAAAAGGCTTATCGGAAGGTATGGCTGGCTCGGAATCTAACTTTTCTATAAAAACATCCAAATTGGAAAGCGAATTGTCTTTGTAAATCCGCATGTTAAAAACAAATTTTTCAAGAATAACTTTCCCAAAAAGAAACTCCCCGTGCATCAACCGAGCCGCGCTACGCAAAGAAGTGTTGAGCTTTTTGACATAAATCAGTGTGTCTTTTTGGTAGTCTTCTATATAAACTTCCTTGAGCACGATGGAACCCAAAAACGAGAGATCTACTTTTTCAATCTTGATGTTAGTTCCGTATTTATCGTTTACCGATGTTGTAACCTTCTTAGCTATATAAGTTTGAACCGCAGGAATAGAAAGCACTATGCTACTAATAATCATTAACAGCAGCAGGCCAATCAGCATGCGGAGCAATATTTTTTTAAATTTTTTGATAGCTGTTAATGTTCTATTTTTGTAATCACAAAAGTAACAAATTTTATACCCTTTTGATGGGAAAGCCTGTTTACATTCTCGCCCTCGAATCTTCGTGCGATGACACCGCAGCGGCCGTGCTCAAAAACAGTACCATCCTATCTAACGTAATTGCCGGGCAAAAAGTACACGAAGCCTTTGGTGGCGTGGTTCCGGAGCTGGCTTCAAGGGCACATCAACAAAACATAGTCCCTGTTGTTCAACAAGCTTTGAGCAAGGCTTGCATCTCCTTAGAAAACCTGAACGCAATCGCTTTTACCAAAGGCCCCGGGCTATTAGGCTCTTTGTTGGTCGGGATGTCTTTCGCAAAATCTCTTTCCATGGCACTCAATATCCCGCTGATTGAAGTCAACCACTTGCAAGCGCATATTTTAGCTCATTTTATTGACGATGAAACCAAAACAAAGCCGGATTTTCCATTTTTAGCACTGACAGTATCCGGCGGTCACACGCAAATCGTCCGGGTAGATGATTTTTTTGATATGACCGTAATCGGTGAAACCACCGATGATGCCGTGGGTGAAGCTTTTGATAAAACTGCTAAATTATTGAATCTGCCCTACCCCGGCGGTCCTATGATAGATCAATTGGCACAAAGCGGAAATCCGCTCGCGTATAGATTCACCAAGCCCAAAATGGAAGGTTACAACTTCAGTTTTAGTGGCATCAAAACCGGAATCATGAATTTTCTGAACAATCAAAAAGTAAGCAATCCAAAGTTTATACAAGAAAACATCTCCGATATTTGTGCATCCGTTCAACACACGCTCGTTGATATTTTATTGGAAAAACTTACGTTGGCCATCCAAGAAACCGGCATCAAAAATGTAGCCATCGGCGGTGGCGTTTCAGCCAATTCCGAACTGCGAAAAAGAATCGGTGGGCTTGAACACGCCTTGGACTGCAAAACATTTATCCCAAAGTTTGAATACACCACCGACAACGCTGCCATGATTGGGATTGTCGGGTATCACAAATATTTAAATTGCGATTTTACAGACGAATTTACCACGTCTAAATCCCGATATACCTTTTGATATGCAGCTTTTCTACCAACCTGATATTGTCCAAGATGCCGCGCACATTGTTTTCAACTCCGAAGAAAGTAGGCATTTGGTCAAAGTGCTGCGTAAAAAACCGGGTGATGCCATTTGGGTAACCGACGGAAAAGGAAGTTTGTTCACTTGTGAAGTTGAACTCATAAGCAGCAAAAATGTAAGCTCAAAAGTGCTTAAACAGAGCATAAAAAATCCGGAAAAGTACCAACTACATCTCGCTATTGCCCCCACCAAATCAACCGACCGATTGGAATGGTTTTTGGAAAAAGCTACTGAAATAGGCATTCATCGCATCACACCCATCATCTGTGATCATTCTGAGCGGACAGTACTCAAAACCGAGCGGCTGGAAAAGATTGTCGAAGCTGCCATGAAACAATCTTTGCGCTGTTTTCTTCCAAAAATAGACAAACCGATTCCTTTTAAAGAATTTATTGCAGAAAATACATCAGCCGACAAGTTTGTGGCTCACTGTGTCGATTCCAAAAAAAAGTTGCTCAAAAACCTGCTTTCCCCCCATCGAGATGTCCTTATCCTAATCGGTCCGGAAGGTGATTTTTCAAAAAAGGAAATCGATTTGGCTTTGACTTTAGGTTTTGAACCGGCCAGTCTGGGCGAAAAACGGCTGCGTACGGAAACTGCTGCCTTGGTGGCTTGCCATACAGTTGTTCTAATCAATCAATAACGTGTTTGAACGGTTGATTTAAGCTTTCTAAGCACAAAACGGGGGATTTGAACAAATATCAATCGATAAGGTTTGCTGTTTTTAATCCAAGCTGTCAAAGCCTCTTTTTCAAAATAATAGGTGAATACACAAATACCCAAAATAAACACAAGGACTGAAAAAATGGTTTCAAAAGGATCTAATGCATGTTTGTAGGCCCTTACAATTCCCCAGCCAATCCAACTGCCGTACAGTACAATAAAATGAAGAATATAAATGGTTAAGGTTTTCTTACCCAAAACCTCGATGACATGGTGTTCTAAATATTTTCTAATCAGTATAAAAACCGAAAAAAACATCAGCACATCGCCAAAACGCATGAAGAGATAATTGTTTTGACTGATTCTTAAAAAAAGGTTTATCCCAGTCCAACCGGAAAGTAACTCAAAAAGGGGTGAGGATACAAAAATGAGAAATAACCCCATAGGAGCTAAAATCAAAACTGCTTTGTTCAAAAAGTTTTTGGTTTCTTTATACCGGTAAAACAAAATACCTAAAAAACTTCCTAAGGTTGCATAACCTATCCACGGGATAAGAGTAAAAACGGATCCGTAGTAGTTGGTAAAATAATTGGCTGCAAATCTTGGGATAAATTCGACGGGGTATTTTTCATAAAGCGGATTCAGCGCAAAAACAACAATTCCGGTTGCCAACATGACAATAGGCAAACCAGTTTTATAATGTTTTCCGGCTACTACATAAATTGTAATTATGTATAGCAACGAAAAACCGATGCAGTGCAAAACATCTACCGCGATTGAACTGTTGGTGATTTCCCCTTTAAACAACATCCATACATTCAACCGGAGCAAATATCCCCACATGATGATGTATAATGCCCTGCGGATTCCTTTTTTAACCCTCGGGTTTGCCCATCCATATTGCGGGTTCCGTATCAGTAAATATGTAAATATAAATCCCGAAACCGTGAAAAAAACCGGAGCTGTGACTCCCCTAAAATATTTCCAAGTCGCATAAACAGGGTTGTTATCATCTCTAAAAGCATCCGCCAACATCTCATAAACAAAATGCCCCTGGAGCATCATCAGGATGGCAAACGTGCGCATGGCATCTATAAAATGTAACCGATTGGAAGGCATAGAAAATCAACTGAAAACTCCCGCAAAGATATAATTAAATCCAAAAGGTATCGGCTCGAAAAAAATTTTAAAAAATCCGGTAGATTCAACTTATTCAATCCGATTTATTAAGATGTAACCTTTTGTTTTTCAGTTTTTTCAAAATCTACAACGAGCTGATTCCGGATTATATCTTCAAAAGTTTCGCGTTTGCTGATAAGTAACCCTTTCCCTTTGTGCCACAGCACTTCTGCCGGTTTGAAGCGGGAATTGTAATTGGATGACATGGAAAAACAATAAGCTCCGGCATTGTAAAAACAGAGAATATCACCTTCGTTGATTTCGTTGATGCGACGGTTGCTCGCGAACGTATCGGTCTCGCAAATATAGCCGACTACCGAGTAAAACCGCTCGCGGCCTTTGGGGTTTGAAATGTTTTCGATGCGGTGTTGTGCATTGTAAAACATCGGTCGTATCAAGTGATTAAAACCCGAATCGACTCCGGCAAAAACCGTAGAAGTCGTTTGTTTGACTACATTCACTTTGACCAAAAAATAACCGGCTTGGCTCACCAAAAATTTTCCCGGCTCAAAAGCCAAGGTGAGTTCGCGGCCGTATTCTTTACAAAATTCGTTGAATCGCTGCGTCAGTTTTTGACCCAATTCTTCCACATTTGTTTCGATATCCCCTTCTTTGTAAGGAACTTTAAATCCGCTTCCAAAGTCAATAAATTCAAGGTCTTTGAAATGTTTGGCTGTTTCAAACAAAATTTCTGACGCATACAAAAATACCTCGATATCCAAAATATCTGAACCCGTGTGCATGTGAATCCCGTTGACATGCATTTTGGTGTTTTCAATGATGCGCAACAAATGAGGCATTTGATGAATGGATATCCCAAATTTAGAATCAATGTGGCCTACTGAAATTTTCGAATTGCCACCGGCCATGACATGTGGATTGATGCGGATACAAACCGGTACTTTCGGATGCCGTGTTCCGAATTGCTCTAAAATAGAAAGATTATCGATGTTGATTTGCGCGCCGAGTTGGGCAACTTGCTCGATTTCTTCCAAAGAAACTCCGTTGGGCGTGAAGATAATTTTGTCGGGACTAAATCCTATTTTCAGTCCTAATTGGACTTCTTGCAGGGAAACCGTATCCAAACCCGACCCGAGCTGTTTGAAAAGCTTGAGGATTGATAGATTTGACAAAGCTTTCACGGCATAATTAATCCGAAGACTGTTCACATTTTTAAAGGCATTGGTCAATCGGTGGTATTGTGATGTAATTTTTTCACTGTCGTAAACGTATAAAGGGCTTTCAAATTCCTCAACCAAGGCTAACAAATCTTTCTGTTTCATAACTTAAATAAAATTTTTCAAAAGTAAAGCTATTCTGCTTTGATTTAAAATAAACCAAGACAATTAAATAAAAAATAACTAATTGTTAAATTTTAAACAGGTATTTCATGGCTTAAACAGTGTAATGTGCCCAATCCCCAAACCAAATCGAGTGCGTGGATTCCGATAATTTCGCGTCCGGGAAAAATGGTTTGAAAAATAAGATAGATTCGTTTATCGTTTTCATCATTAAAAGTCGGAAAAAGGATAGCATTATTAACTATTAAGAAGTTAGCGTAACTGGCAGGTAACCTCATGCCTTCAAAATAAACCGGCTTGGGCATTGGGATTTTGATCACATTCAATGAATTTCCATTTTCCAAACGTGCGCTATTTAAAATGTTCAGATTTTCATTTAAAATAAGGTGGTTTGGGTCAGTCGTGTCAGGCTCTACACAAGCAACTACGGTATTTTGGTTGACAAATCTACAAATGTCGTCCACGTGCCCATGTGTATCATCGCCAACGATTCCTTTATGTAGCCAAATCACATTAGAAACACCAAAATATTCTTTGAAAACAGCTTGGTAATCTTCTTTAGAAAAATGTTTATTTCTAGCCTGAATCTTTGAATCTAACAGACATTCCTCCGTAGTGATTAGTGTGCCTCTTCCATTTACATCTATCGCGCCACCTTCCAACACTACAGGCCGAGAACGATGATAAACCTCTGTAAGTGGGATTTTTAAAACTTCGGATATTTTATCTGGAACGAGTTGATCTTTTTTGAAATTAGCATACTTTGCCCACGCATTAAACTTGAATTTTAAGGCTTCGGAAGTACCGTCTTTCTTTTTGACAACAATCGGTCCCGAATCTCTCATCCAACTGCGATTGGTCTCTAAAAAGACAAATTGAATGTTTGCATAACCGACATGATGCCGATCGAGCAGGTTTTTGAGGGTAATCAGGTGATTGGCATCTTTAACCAACAGGATAACCTTTTCAAAACGGACTACTTTTTTGATAAAATCGATTAATGCCCATTTAGCAGCATCAAATTTTCCAGGCCAATCCTTGCCATTGTGAGGGAAACTCAATAAAATTGAATGGTGTTGCTCCCATTCGGCGGGAAGTATTCTTTGGGGTATTTTCATGGCTAATCGATGGCGCGTTTGACAATATCTTGGTAAGCATCGATACGGCGATCTCTGAAAAAGGGCCAATTTTGACGGACATCTTCCATCAATTCTCGATCGATTTCTGCTATTAAAATTTCTTCTTTATCTTGAGAAGCCTGCGCAAGAAATTCACCCTGAGGCCCTACAATAAAAGATGAACCCCAAAATTCGATGCCGTCACTATCTTTCAATGGTTTTTCCAAACCAATCCGATTGGCGGTGGCAACATAGATGCCGTTGGCAACTGCATGCCCTCTCATCACGGTTGTCCACGCTTCGCGCTGGTTGTGGCCGTATTGTGCTTTTTCTTTGGGATGCCATCCAATGGCGGTCGGATAAAACAATATTTCAGCTCCCTGCAAAGCCGTAAGCCTGGCTCCTTCCGGATACCACTGATCCCAACAGATTAGCGTACCGACTTTGCCATATTTCGTTTCAAAAGCCTTGAAACCAATATCGCCGGGTGTGAAATAATACTTTTCAAAGAAATAAGGATCGTCCGGTATGTGCATTTTTCGGTACAAACCAGCTTGTGTGCCGTCAGCGTTGATGATGTAGGCACTATTGTGATAGATACCTGAAGCTCTTTTTTCAAAAAACGGAACGACTATGACTATTTTCATTTTTTTTGCCAAAGCACTGAAAGCAACGAATGATATTCCGCCCAAAGGCTCAGCATATTTAAAATTTTCGGTGGTCTCGCTTTGACAGAAATAGTGTGAACTGTACAGTTCCGGCAAACAAACCACTTCTGCTCCTTTTCTTGCTGCGGCCTCTACCCACTCCAAGCATTTTGAAAGATTGTTTTCGGGTGTGTTGTTTAAAGACAATTGAACAACCGCGATGGTAAATTTTTTAGATTTCATCATCCCTGTATTTAGTCAACCAAAACCCAATCACCATGATCGATGAGCGGTTCGGCCTGCTTGAATTTAACCGTTTTGTTTTCACCTGATTTCACATTTTTAATCGTCACCCTGTCATTCCGGCCGATTTTCGGCCTTTCGCGTGTGATGGTTTCCGTGACTTGGCGTTGTTGGGTTTGCTGACCGTTTTCACGTGCGATGGCAGCTCTTTCAGCCATGTTGAGTACTTCCTCTTTGGTCACATTGACCTTTGGCTGTTGCCGTTGCACGCGGGCTTCTGAAATTGCCTGCGGATTTTGTGTTGGCAACTCACCTTTAAACAAGAACGAAATAACGTCTTTATTTATTTGGTCGATGGTCGATTTGAAGAGTTCAAAAGCTTCAAATTTATAGATCAACAAAGGGTCTTTTTGTTCGTGAACAGCCAATTGAACAGACTGCTTGAGTTCATCCATTTTTCGCAAATGCGTTTTCCATGCATCATCTATGATTGCCAAAGTGATGTTTTTTTCAAAATCACCGACAAGTTGTTTTCCTTTGGTTTCATAAGCCTTTTTCAGGTCTGTAACTACCTGGAGCGTCTTAAAACCGTCTGTAAAAGGCACCACAATCCTTTCGAAACGCTGGCTGTTGTTTTCATATACATTTTTGATGACTTCAAAAGCCACAGCTGCTGTTCGATCTATTTTCTTGGTGTAATGTTCAGAAGCTGCCTTGTAAACTTTGCCTGCAAGTTCCATTTGACTCAGCGAAGAAAACTCGTCTTCGGTCACGGGAGAGTCAACTGAAAAATATTTGACTATTTCGTATTCGAAATTCTTAAAATCACTTGCCAATTTGTTTCGTTCCGCGATTTGCTCGCCGGTGTCATATATCATGTTGGCAATATCTAGTGCCAATCGGTCGCCGAACAAGGCGTGATACCTACGTTTGTAAACCACCTCGCGTTGAGCGTTCATCACATCGTCATATTCGAGCAATCTCTTTCGAATGCCAAAGTTGTTTTCTTCCACTTTTTTCTGGGCGCGTTCGATGGATTTGGAAATCATACTGTGTTGGATGACTTCCCCTTCCTTCAATCCCATTCTGTCCATCAGTTTAGCAATTCGTTCACTGCCAAACAAACGCATCAAATTGTCTTCAAGCGACACATAAAACTGAGAACTTCCCGGGTCGCCCTGACGGCCGGAACGTCCTCTGAGTTGCCTGTCCACCCGTCGTGAATCGTGCCGTTCTGTACCGACGATTGCCAAACCTCCCGCGGCTTTCACTTCTTCCGAAAGTTTAATGTCTGTTCCTCTACCCGCCATGTTGGTGGCAATGGTGACGACTCCTTTATTTCCCGCTTCGGCGACAATTTCCGCTTCTTTCTTGTGCAATTTTGCGTTCAACACATTGTGGTTGATGTTTCTGAGTTTCAACATCCTGCTGAGCAATTCGGATACCTCTACGGAAGTCGTACCTATCAAAATAGGCCTGCCTGCGCTTGACAATCCAACGACATCATCAATAACTGCATTGTATTTCTCCCGTTTGGTTTTGAAAACCAAATCGTCTTTGTCTTTTCTGGTAACAGGCCTGTTGGTTGGAATCTCCATCACATCCAACTTGTAAATTTCCCAAAACTCACCTGCTTCCGTGATGGCTGTACCGGTCATCCCGGACAGTTTGCTGTACATCCTGAAATAGTTTTGCAAAGTAACGGTTGCAAAGGTTTGGGTTGCGGCTTCAATTTTCACATTTTCTTTAGCCTCGATAGCTTGGTGTAAACCATCGCTGTAACGGCGACCATCCATGATGCGCCCGGTTTGCTCATCTACGATTAAAACTTTGTTGTCGATAACCACGTATTCGACATCATTTTCGAAAAGTGTATAGGCTTTAAACAGTTGATTGAGCGTATGAATCCGTTCACTTTTGATGTTGAAATCCCGAAACAAAGAATCCTTCAATTTTGCTTTTTCTTCTGTTGAAATTTCTTGTTCGTCAATTTTAGCTATTTCTAAACCTATTTCAGGAAGTACAAAAAAGTTTTTATCTGTATCACCCGAAAGAAATTCGATTCCTTTATCGGATAATTCAACCTGGTTGTTTTTTTCATCAATGACAAAATACAATTCTTCATCCACCAACGGCATTTCCCGATTGTTGTCTTGCATATAGTGGTTTTCGGTTTTCTGCAACAATTGTTTGACACCTTCTTCGCTCAGAAACTTAATCAAAGCTTTGTTTTTGGGCAAACCGCGATAGACACGCAAAAGTAAAAATCCACCTTGTTTGGTGTCGCCTTCTTTGATGAGTTTTTTGGCTTCAGCCAGCACGCTTGTCAAATACTGACGTTGCAGGTTGACCAAGTTGGAAACTTTCGGTTTGAGTTGGTTAAACTCGTGCCTGTCTCCTTCCGGTACGGGGCCGGAAATAATCAGCGGGGTACGCGCATCGTCAACCAAAACAGAATCAACCTCATCGACAATAGCAAAGTTGTGTTCGCGCTGAACTAAATCTTCGGGCGTATGTGCCATGTTGTCGCGCAGATAGTCAAAACCGAATTCGTTGTTGGTGCCATAAGTTATATCGGCTTCGTAGGCTCTTCTTCTTTCTTTTGAATTGGGTTGATAATTGTCGATACAATCTACTTTGAGCCCGTGAAATTCAAAAAGCGGTGCCATCCACGCACTGTCCCGTCGAGCCAAATAGTCATTGACTGTAACCAAATGAACCCCTTTCCCGGGCAAGGCGTTGAGATACATGGCGAGCGTGGCAACCAAGGTTTTACCTTCACCTGTTTGCATCTCGGCAATTTTGCCCTGATGTAGGGCAATACCACCTATCAACTGCACATCGTAGTGAACCATGTCCCAAGTGATAGGCTTTCCGGCGGCATCCCAAGAATTTTGCCAAACAGCGTATTCGTTTTCAAGAGAAACATAGGATTTAGTGCCCGAAAATTCACGGTCATATTCGTTAGCTTTTACCCGTATCGTTGGGTTGTCTTTAAACCTTCTAGCGGTCTCACGCATGACAGCAAAAGCTTCGGGCAAAATATCATCTAAGACCTTTTGGATGATACCTTTTATCTCCTCGTTTAGCGAATCTATTTTTTGATAGATTTCTTCTTTGGCATCGATATCGGTAATTTGATCTGCTTCCGTTTTGAGGGTTTTTATTTCTTGTTCTTTTGCAGCAACTTCAGATTTTATTTTTTGTTTAAATGCTTCTGTTTTTTGCCTAAGCTCGTCGTGATTGAGTTTGGTAATTTCTATTTCGAACTTTTTAATGGCATCAACTAAAGGTTGAATCTGCTTTAAATCTTTCGCAACTTTATCCCCTACAAAAACTTTTATGATGGAATTTAATAAACTCATGTTGTTCTGTTAATTTTAGTGCCCAAAATTAAACAAAAAAAAAGCCTCCAACGAGACTTTTTAGATTGTTTTAGAGATTATTTATTAATATTCGTCTTCGTTCCAAAGGTAATCTTCGTCCGTTGGGTAATCCGGCCAAATTTCTTCTATAGATTCATATACTTCACCTTCATCTTCAATGGCTTGTAAATTTTCGACAACTTCGAGCGGCGCACCGGCACGTATGGCATAATCGATTAACTCATCTTTGGTGGCAGGCCAAGGCGCATCACTCAGATAAGACGCAAGTTCTAATGTCCAATACATAAAATAGCTATTATAATTTTTTTGCAAAAATAATTTTTTAATTGACTTGAGCAAGTGGTTTGGGGATAAATATTTATATAAAATGTAATTTATTCATTTTAAACAGTAAACGCGTTTACCTTTTGGTTGTTTTTAGAGTGAAATAAAAACATATTTGATAAATTTGTGAATGCAAAATTTATTATACATCATTTTGTTTTTTTATTCCTGATGGCAATCGGATATATTGCTGCTTTAGTTTTTAGGTTCGTTGTGTTGATTCCCGCAAGAATCCGTAAAAAGGTAAGCGCAGTGGCTGAAAAAGCCGTCTCTAAAGTTGCGGATGAATTGCCTGAAAGAAAGGTTTACAACACCTAAATAAAAATTGTGGAAATTGATGTATCATAAAAAGAATGATTATACCGCCTCTTGTTTTTAACAACATTCTTTGATTAACCCTTCAACTAATTGCTAAAAACCAATCTATAAATGGCATGGAATAGGTTTGCTCAATAAAAAGTAAAAATGAGAACAATTATTCTTTTTTTGCTTCTGTCTTCTTCTGTTTGTGGGCAAATTGATGAAACTTTCCTCCGGTCTTTGCAGAAACCCAACTCACGCGGCTATTTGGAAGGGCAGGTTACTTTCACCCGAAGCATGTATGGTTTTCAATTTGAAGGAAATGTAAAGCGTGAATATCAGGAAAAAATCAAACGGTTTATGTGTTCCAGCCATTTTTCGGATTACAGCAGTTTAGGATAATACACTTTGCGGCTGGCATTAAAAAACGGCAACATTTACCTCGTGGAAAACGAACATCCGAACCGCTTGATACTTTTGGGGTGAAATGCTCTTCAAATCTAAAAAAGGCTATCAACCGGAATATCTTCCGCTTTGGAATAAAGTTAGCAAAACGCCCTTAATTGGATATGTAAATAGAGTGGTTTATTTTCTTTTTTTTATACACGAGAACACCGCACCCAATGTTAAAATAACCATGGCGAGGCTACTGAACAAAGCAATCTTCCCTCCCGTTTCGACCACCTGCGGCTCAAATTTAAATTCGATAATATTTTTCCCGGCGGGTATTTTCAGCGCGCGCAATACATAGTCTGCTCTGAAATAGGGAACTTTTTGCCCGTTCAAATAGGCGTTCCAGCCTTTGGGATAGTACATTTCAGAAAACACAGCCACACGAGGCTTTTGTGTTTCCGAAACATAGACCAAATGATTGGGTTGGTAAGTTTTTAGGTTGATTTGCGCTGTTGAATCTTGTGGGAAAACAGTTTGATCTATCAGGTTTTTAAAATCTTGGTGAATCAAAGCGGTTCTTTTGGTGTCTATATTACCGAGATTCAGCAATTCCTCATTTTGAGAAGCCACAAACTGTATGCTGTCTATCAACCAAACCGGGCTGTTTGCATCGGGATTGATTCCGGCTACAGCTATTCCGTCTTCGCCCTCTTGAATGATGTATTTGGTATTGAGCAGGTTGAGAATTTCAATCTTGTTTTTGCTGATATAAAAATCGAATAAATCTTGAATTTTAGCAGGTTTGGCCGCGTGATAACCGCCGATAGAATTAAAAAAGAACGAAGCACGCGCACTGTTAAAAGGGCTTGCGGACAAATCGAGCACCCGAAAATGGCTTTTGTCGGATAATATGTGTAAATCGGCTTTGGTCGGTGCAAAAGGCCTTTCATAAATTTTGGAGTCAACAAAACTTTCTTTGTTGACATATCTTTTGGCTACACCGCCCAAATCAATCAAAGTGAGTACGACCAATGCAATTACCAACGTATTGGATTTTATTTTTTCAAACATAAACAACCACATCGAAGCTGCTGCAAGCGCGACAAACACCAAACTCCTAAAAGTGTCTGAAAGCAACATGGATGCCCGGTCGTCGCGAAGTGCTTCCACAAAATCCTGACCGTAATTCTGCATGTAATAACCATCATTGGCTCCCACAAAATCAAAAAGGGCATCTTTGAAAAAGATAAATATTAAAGCCAGTCCCGTCGGAATGCTAAACGCATAAGCCAAAGCTTTTTTCTTTTCAACCAATGATTGTTCTCCTTTTATAAATTGATGCAGTCCTAAAATTCCCAAAATAGGCACACACAATTCCAACAAAACCTGAATGGAAGAAACTGCCCTGAATTTGTCGTACATCGGCATATAATCTATAAAAAAATCGGTCAGTATCGAAAAATTTTTACCCCACGAAAGCAGCAGAGAAAGCAGTATTCCCGCAAGCAGCCAATACTTGGTTTTCCCTTTTATTAGCATGATACCGAGCACCATGAGAAATATCAGTATCGCTCCCAAATAAGCCGGTGCTGCTACGATGGGCTGTGATCCCCAATAGGTTGGTAAGTTTTCTGCAAAGGACAAAGCCTGACCGGCAGGAACACCATTTTTTCTGAGAAAATCATAGGTTTTAGAGTCGACTCCCAATTTTTCGGAATTGCTTCCGCCATAAAGTCTCGGCACAAACAGGTCAAGTGTTTCCATCAGTCCGTAGCTGTACTCGGTGATGTAACTTTTGTCTAAACCGGAAATGGATTCTTTGGGCGTGCCATCCGGATTGATGGTTATTTCGCTTTTTCCACGGGTGCTGAATTCAGCATATTCACGCGTTGCCATTAGGTTGGTTGCATTCAGTGCGACGGCAAAAATCAACGCGGCAAAAAGTCCAGCTGATGAAATGAAAAACGATTTGAGTGATTTATTTTTGAAAGCATTTAACAGATAAACAACCCAAATAATCAAAATCAAAAAACCGAGGTAGTAGGTCATTTGAAAGTGATTGGCGTTAAGTTCGAGTGCCAACGCGGTGGATGTCAGTATGAAAGACAACAGTTTAGGTTTTCGAAGACAGTAAAAAATTCCTGCCAAAACCAAAGGCATATAACCGATGGCATGGGCTTTGGCGTTATGCCCCACTCCGAGTATGATAATCAAATAGGTTGAAAACCCAAAACCTATTGCTCCCAAAAAGGCTAATTTCCAATCTACCTGAAGTACAAGCAAAAGCATGTATAAACCGATAAAATACAGAAACAAATAATCTGCCGGACGCGGTAAAAAACGAAGTAATAGATCCAATTGCTTGATGTAGTTGTGCGGGTATTTTGCACCCAACTGATAGGTCGGCATCCCACCGAAAGCCGCATCTGTCCAATAGGTTTCTTCGCCGGTATCACTTCTAAAATCATTTTGAAGTTTAGACATTCCGGTATATTGTACAATGTCGCTTTGATAGATTTTTTTGCCCTGCAAAACGGGGTAGAAAAAAAGGAGGGAAATCACCACAAAAAGCATTGAAACGAACAAGTGATTTTTGATAATTGGAAAAACATTCTTCATAAGCAATTGAGATGAAATACTTTAGATAAACTATTCAACTTCTTCGTAATCAATATATTCCCCCAGATTGTCTTTCTTTTTTTCCTTTGGAGCAACGTCATTCTGTTCTGCTTGTTGTTGACTTTTAAATTGTTCCTTCAGGTTGTTTTCTACTTTTTTTGAAAGATAATTGACAATGTGCGGAGCAAAAATCCGCATCAAAAGTTTGATGGCGTAATAAACGATGAAAAAGATAAATAAAATCCGTATCAAACCGGTAAACGAGGCCTCTTGCATTGTCTTCAATTTTTTAAAGCTACAAAAATACAATTCTAATTTATAAAAAATGGGGCAAGACCAAAAAGAATTGAGGAAAAAGGATTAAACAAATTTGAATAAAATTAAACAAAATCTTACTTCCAATTCTTGGTTTGCTTAAGCCTTGTAAGGTGTGCCAAATGGTGGTTGCAATGCCAAGCATAAATCGTAATTGTCTCCTCCAGGCTAAATTCTTTAGCGTGTTCGGGATGGATAAAAGTTTTTGCCAGCTGCTCTTCTGTGAGGTTTTTCAGCAACACAACCCAACGTTCATGCAAGCCTTCAACCAGCTTAAGTGCAGGTTCTATCGGGATGTTTTTGCTGTCCGGAAGTTCGGCCCATCGATCTTCAAAATAGGGTTTGATGATGGGTTTTTCCTCCGTCAATGCTAGTTTAAACCTGATTAGACTATTCATGTGGCTGTCTGCACAGTGGTTAACCAGTTGCCTGATTGTCCATCCGGCCGGCCGATACGGGGTGTCTAACTGTACATCTGATAAAGACTGAACTTCTTTTCTTATTTTTTTTGGAAAATCTTCAATATCCTGTATACTTTTTTTCAAAATATCAGCTGTGAATGCAGTTGGCCTGTCATAACGTCCGATTGGGTATTTAAGTTCTTCTGTTGTCATTTTTAATTCATTTTTTAAAAGTCAAACTTCAAGCCAAACGAAAAGCGCAAACCATCATCAGACCCGAAAAGGCCGATGGTGGCAGCAAACAAATCGGCACCGTTGAACCACAAACCACCACCGTAGCTGTCGTGCCAAACATCTGAAGAGTCGTTTTTTACCCAAACTCTTCCCAAGTCGTACCCTCCGTAAATTCCCAATTGCAACGGAACGAAAAAGTTAATTCGAACTTGGTCAAAACTATAGCGGAGATCACCTCCTAAAACCAAGGAATTTTTCCCCGTAAATCGTTGGAACCGATAACCTCGAAGGCCTTCTTCCCCACCCAGATTGGCTGCCTGATAAAATTCAAAACCATCGTTGAAATTAAATTGGCTTTTGGCAAATGTTTTCAAAACCAAATTCCGATTAGGCGACAGGCTGTTGTAAAATTCTAGTTGCGGCTTGACAAACGTAAAATGCCGATCCGAATCTTCCGTATTAATCCTGAATCCGGTTGACAAGTCGAAACGCATACCGCGTGTCGGGCTTACCGGATTGTCGTAGTTGGCAAAATTAATCCTTGCGTCTGCTCCCGCAAAGGTTTTCCTTTCGAAAAATTCGGAAATTGCCCCACCAAATTGCTTGATAAATCGACTGTTGGTTTCTTCCACCTCAAAAGACTCAACCAAGGTTTTGAAATCGATATTCAAACCGGAAATGTAATTTCTTCTCAAGCCAATGTCTGCCTTCAGAACGCTCATTTTAACACGGTTGAAATCTGAACCTAACACGTCATCACGATTGGGTGTTTCGTTTCCAAAACCAAAAAAGTTTTGCGAAAAATTGTCGGAGGTTGCGGCAGCTCCCACAACAAAGTTCCATTTCCCGAAAAAGTTTGCAAAAGTGCCTTCATAATCCGCCACGAAACCTTGGGTTGCAAAAAAGGCTTTAGCACTGATTTTATGTTGTTGTGTAAAAGGATTTCTTACAAAACCTTTTACCGTGTAAACATCTGTCACGCCGATGGCAATACCATCATCCGGATTGAAAGAGATGGAGGGGAGAATTGCGTTGCTACTGAGTATGTTTTTCTTATAATCGAAAGTGTTGTTCCCATAAAAATCTTTTAAAACCACTATAGCACCTCCTTTTTTTTCAACATCTGTTTTTTTTGATTTGTAATCGTAAACTGTCACCTTTCGGCCGTTTTCTAAGCTGTAAGTATCGTTATTTTGTCCGCCTACCAGTCTTATCTTTATGTTTTTAGAAGACTTTCCTGTGACGTTAAAAAGATCTTTATCATCCAATCCGTACAGCCAGATTTCTTTGGTTTGTTGTTTTGAAAACGTCTTGTCTGCTATTAAATCTGCCCGTTCACCGCCTTTGTTTCGATAGGCACGAACCCGTGTATCGCCATTGTCCAATCTTTCTACGTCAAAAATATCGTCTTTATCGGTTGCCGTGATGATGCCTAAATGTGATAAATAGTTGTAATATCTTCGCGCGATATCCGGCAGGTTTACCCTGCGGCCTTTGAGTTTCCGGATAATTTCATCGGTTTCTGAATCTTGTATTTCACTCGGCAATTTAGAAAACGCCGTTTGTATGGAAGCATCTGTTACGCTTTGTTGAATTTGATTGGCCTCGGCAATCCAGTCTTCGAGTGTGCTGTTTTTGAGTAAGGTGCGATCGAGTGTGATGCCGGCGTTGTTCATCCATTTCAGGTTTTTCAAGCGTTCATCATACACCTGAAACTGATTGGAAGCGCCAACCATTTTCCGAAGCGCGTTAAACAGGTTGCCGTCAAAATTGGAAAAGGCCTGGTCGCGGTCTCTCGGAACAGGTATGAATATCCGGTCTCCATTCGCCTGCTTGCTTTCTGCCCAACGCCATTGGTCGCTATGCCGGTCCCAATCGCCAATGAGCATATCGAACAATCGTGCTCTGATAAAAGCTTTTTCATCTACTTTGTATTTTTCGTCTTTTTGCAACCGCTCAAACAAGTCGGCCGTACTTTCGATATCATCCGCACCATCAAAAGCTTCGCCGGATTTATCTTCTTTAATTTTCTTTTCAATCAAATAAAGTTCATCCCCGAAAGCATCATTGAAATCGCCCAAACCGGCTTGTTTGGGAACGTAAAAAAGCATCGGATCTGTGTGCAAAACACCGGCTGCTTCTGCCAAATCGGTTACGGCCAAAGCCACGTAAGGATGCGAAGCGGTGTAAAAATCGAGCACGAGCCGTTCGGCTGGTGTGTTTTTAAATTCTTCGATGACATATTTATCTTTAAATGCAACTGTTTGAAAGAGTTGAACCGCACTTTTTTTGAGGGCGCGCATGGTGTATTCGTCACCGTTTTTTGCAGTCAATTTGAGCGAGCGTGTTTGATGCCCTCCACCCTGCCGGATGGGTTTTAATCCGCCAAAAAGCGTGTCTAACAAAGCTACTTTTGCCGTGATTTCTTGCCCGTATAAATCTCGGTAGTGATTGCCCCAAACGGATTTGAAAAAAGCTGATTTTCGGGTTTCTTCTTTCGTGTAAACCGATGTTTTAATTGTCTTTGGAAAATCTTCTTTATTTTTAAACACCTTTGCTTGATAAGCTGGAAAAATTTGCGATTGGAAAATAGGCTTTTCGGTTTCATTAAACGCATAAAAACGTATGTCGGTTTGTCCGTTTTTAAACACGTTCATCACGGCAAAACCTTGATCCCCCGAAGCAAATATACCGTTATTGCCCATCGCAACGGCTGATTTTTTTGAACCAGAACCGGATACGATTTGTGGCAAACCCTTGTCATTGATCAATTGAAGGTTATGGTCGTGTCCTGAAACCAAGATAATTTTATCAGCTCTCCGAGCAATGATTTCCAGCCGATTCATCAAGTTTTGATAGGGACGGCTCTGACGGTCTTGAACAAAAATCCCACCTGTTCCGCGTACTTGGTTGGCCAAAGAACCCAAAACCGGAAGTGGTATTTTTGAACCGGCCGGAAACAGATGGCTTTTCGCATCAAAAAAACTGCCATGCGAGCCATTGGTAAACATCGGATGGTGCATGGCTAAAATCATCGTTTTTCCTTGGTTGTCATTGATTTCGTCTTCGACTGCCATGAAAAAATCTTCTCGGGTTGTTATTTGGCCGCATTGGGTATTGATGTCCGGATGTCGATCCCAATCTTCTAAATACCATTGTGTATCCAAGATAATCAACTGTATATTGCCACTCACCGAAACGCTTGCAATCGGGCAGCCGTTTTTGGGTAAAAAAGTGTTTTTAGAACCTAACTGATTTTTTATATAATCGGCTTCCCGGTCAAGGCCTTCCACCCCCCCGTTGTACCAATCGTGGTTGCCGGGAATGAAAATAGTTTTTCCTTTGAAGGATTTAGCCAAAACGAGCTGCAAATTCATTCGTTGTTCAGCCTGTAGGCGCAAAGGATTGTCATTTTTGACCAATCCGGACGGATAAATGTTGTCCCCAAGAAAAATCAGATAATCGTCTTGATTGGCATTTCGCAGTGATTCATTCAGGCCCGACAACCTATTTATATCTTTCTCATCTAAATTTCCTGCATCGCCAATCAAGTAAAACGAATGTTTGTATGTTTCGTTTTTAAGTAGGCTTGGTGATTGGTGTTTTTTGTCAATTTTAGCTTGGTAAGTAGCACAAGATTGGAAAATAAACACCGCAAACAGAATTAAAAGAGAAGTTTTAAAGGTAAAATTATTCATATATTTACATTTTGAAATGTCAAACAAAAATAAGGATTTATGGTGCAGTTAATGGAAAAAGCTTCTGCTTTTGTTTTGGATTTGTTAAAGAAAGAACTGCCGGATAATTTTATTTATCACAATTACACGCATACGAAGCGTGTGGTCAAAAGCTTGCAAGAAATTATAGACCACACCGAGTTGACTGATAAAGAAAAAGAAATATTATTGGTTTCTGCTTGGTTTCACGACACGGGCTATGTCAAAGGATGTGAGAATCACGAGCAATCGAGCGTGGAAATTGTCAAGGGGTTTTTGCTTGACAACCAATATCCCGCCGAAAAAATTGAATCTGTTTGCAAATGTATCCTCTCTACGCGTTTTGATGTTTGCCCGACCGACAAACTGGAAAAAATCATACGCGATGCAGATGCTTCTCATTTTGGCAAAGATTATTTTGAGGAAGCCAGTGAGTTTCTGCGGTTAGAATACAAATTGCAAACCCGCAAAAATTATTCAGAAAAGGAATGGCGGAAAATCAATATCAAACTTTTGACAGAAGGGCATGAGTTTTATACAGATTACGCACTCGAAAACTGGCAACCGCAAAAAGAGAAAAACCTGTTTGAGTTGATTGAAAAACAAAAAAAAAACAGCAACAAACAGGATACCGAGCGTATGAAAGCCCAGATAAAAGATGAGAGCCCTGAACGCGCCATTCAGTCGATGTTTCGGGTGACCATGCAAAACCATTTAAAGTTAAGCGACATTGCCGATACCAAGGCCAATATATTGCTTTCTGTCAATGCCATTATTATCTCGTTGATTTTATCTAATTTGATTTCAAAATTGGATGCTAATTCCAATAAACACCTGATTATACCAAGCTTGATTTTAACCATTTTCAGTGTAGTTTCTATTATTTTCGCGATACTTTCTACTAGGCCAAATATCACCTCAGGTGAGTTTACCAAAGAGGAAGTCCTCTCCAAGAAAGTAAATATTTTGTTTTTCGGAAATTTTTATAAAATGCCTTTTGATCAGTTTAATTGGGCTATCAAACAGACTATGCAAGACAAATCGCAGGTGTATGAAGCCCTGACCAAAGACCTCTATTTTTTGGGGGTTGTCTTGCATCAAAAATATAAACTGTTGCGGATAACCTACCATATTTTTATGGCTGGAATTATTGTTTCGGTCGCTGCTTTTATTGTTGCTTTTGCCTTTTATAAGAATTAAGCAGTCATTGTTTTAATTGACATTTAAAATTTATCACTTAAAATTATAATTTTTTCATGAAGACCATCATCAAAACCCACCTTGCCCCTGCTCCAATCGGGCCTTACAATCAAGCAATCCGCAAAGACCACTTACTTTTTGTGTCCGGTCAAATAGCGATTAATCCGGAAAGCAATACGCTTGTTTTGGAATCTATAGAAGCTGAAACCAAGCAAGTGATGGAGAATATTAAACATATATTAATCGTTGCCGAAACCAATTTTGATTGTGTCTTGAAAACGACCATTTTTCTAAAAGACATGAACGATTTTGTCAAAATAAATGAAATCTATGGATCTTATTTCAACGATAAAACCGCTCCGGCGCGCGAAACGGTTCAAGTCAGTGGATTGCCAAAAAATGTGAATGTAGAAATCTCGATGATTGCTTATTGCAACTAAACCATCTATCAAATCGCTTTGGCGGCTAAATCCACATGGTATTTTACCAATCCTTCGATGGGTCTTCTAAAAATATTTCCAATTTTAAGGTTATTTTCAGCCATAACTTCTTTCAGTTCATCCTGCATATAAAAGGCTATTGACCCGATGAAGTGAATGGGTACTTCATGGGCATTCGGGAACTGTTCGATCTGATTGCTGATAAAGAGTTGCATCCCTTTTCTTATGAGACCTTGGCTGTATTGATGATCTTTGTTTTGAATCAAAAATTTGGCAAAAGTAGCCAAGTAGGTATTGGGATTTGGCTCCTTATAAAGGTTACTTTTGATATAATCGGCAGTCAAATCGTAGGTATTGGCAAATTTATCGGCAATTTCTTTGGGGATTTTGTTGAAATAGTAATCTCTAATCAATTGACGGCCAAAGTAGTTGCCACTACAATCATCCATCAACATATAACCCAAAGAGATGATCCTTTGCTCTACATTTTCCCCATCAAAGTAGGTACAGTTTGAGCCGGTCCCCAATATGCAAACAATGCTTTTCTCCCCGGGTGTAGTGGTCGCGTAAATAGCCGCATAAGTGTCTTCTTTAACAACTATTTCTGCTTTGTCAAAATATTTTTGAAAAACTTCCTTTAGCATTTGCGGTGGTTTGGGTGTCCCGCATCCGGCACCATAAAAAAACACTTGGGTGACCTCGTGCCTATTTTGATAAAGTTCGTAATTATTAAGAATCCTTTCATTGATAATTTCGCTGGATAATACAGCAGGATTCAATCCCAAGGTTTGTGTTTGAAAAAGTTGTTTTCCTTCTTCATTTATGGCAATCCAATCGGTCTTGGTAGAGCCACTGTCAACAATAAGTATCATGTTTCGTTAGGTGGGTTATTTGAGTTGTGAATAAAAGAAAAAAGGCTTGTTGAATATGTTTCAACAAGCCTTATGAAATTATCTAGATAGAAGCTGCGTATTCGGCCAAATCAACAAGCTTGGAAGAATATCCAGCTTCATTGTCATACCAAGATACGATTTTAAAGAACTTGGAATTCAATTCGATACCGGCATCTGCATCAAAAATACTGGTTCTGGTATCAGATATAAAATCTTGAGAAACCACCAAGTCTTCTGTGTATCCTAAGATTCCTTTTAGTTCACCTTCGGAGGCAGCTTTGAATACTTTTTTAATTTCTTCATAGGAAGTTTCTTTAGCCACACGGACAGTTAAATCGACCACAGAAACATCCGCAGTAGGAACCCTGAATGCCATACCGGTCAATTTTCCCTTCAATTCGGGGATGACTTTGGTCACAGCAACAGCAGCGCCTGTGCTTGCCGGGATGATATTTAAAATAGCTGCTCTGCCTCCTCTGAAGTCTTTTCTCGAAGGCCCGTCAACGGTGAGTTGGGTAGCGGTAGTTGAGTGAACCGTGGTCATCAAAGCTTCTTCGATGCCAAAATTGTCATTCAAAACTTTGGCGACTGGAGCCAAGCAGTTGGTGGTACAAGATGCGTTTGAGATAACGGTGTCTGTTGGTTTCAATGTTTTTTGATTGACTCCCATGACAAACATCGGAGCATCTTTGGAAGGAGCAGAGATAACCACTTTTTTTGCGCCGGCTTTCAGGTGAGATTGTGCGCTTTCAATCGTGGTAAAGAGTCCGGTGCATTCTAAGATGACAGTAGCTCCAACCTCATTCCATTTGAGGTTTTCCGGATTTCGCTCTGCAGTAATTCTGACGATTTTTCCGTTTACAACCAAATGACCGTCTTTTACTTCGACTGTTCCGTCAAACCGTCCGTGGACTGAATCGTATTTTAAAAGATATGCCAAGTGATCAACTTCAAGCAAGTCGTTGATACCGACTACTTCCACATCTTTTCTTTTTGCAATTGAACGGAAAGCTAATCTTCCTATTCTTCCAAAACCGTTGATTCCAATTTTTAATGTTGCCATAATATTGATATTAAAATAAAAAAATGAGTCTATTGACTCGTTAGTAAAATGATTATTAAATTGTCATGATGTTAGAAACACGTAGGAGTTCCTGATTAATTTCCGACTTGCCTTTAACCGCTTCTTCCAAAGGCGTGAGCATCATGCGCGCATCTCGAACACCTACCATATAATTTGATTTGCCTTCCAATAAACTTTCAACTGCTTTGACTCCCATACGGCTTGCCAAAACCCTGTCAAAACAACTCGGGGCACCACCTCGTTGCATGTGTCCGAGTACAGATACCCGAACGTCGTAGTCAGGATGGTTTTGCTCAACATAGTCTTTTAGTTCAAAAACGTTTTTGCCTATTTTGTCGCCTTCCGCCACAACAACTATGCTTGAAGATTTTCCGGATCGTTTGCTTCGCTCAAGTGACTCCAAAAGCCGGTCTAAGCCAAGATTTTCTTCCGGAATCAGAATTTCTTCTGCCCCCGCGCCGACACCGGCATTCAGGGCAATATGCCCTGCATCACGCCCCATTACTTCTATGAAGAACAGGCGGTCGTGAGAGCTGGCAGTATCTCGAATTTTATCGATTGCCTCAACTACGGTGTTCAATG